>ENA-OUOG01000013-OUOG01000013.1-marine-metagenome-genome-assembly--contig:-NODE-13-length-189350-cov-5.323575_pt1 | contig 189350 bp, 197 predicted proteins | sample MGYA00248635_ERZ508505 | MGnify/ENA primary metagenome ERZ508505 (study PRJEB26176, sample SAMN06267871) | marine metagenome | isolation source: Saanich Inlet, British Columbia, Canada | place: Pacific... | reverse complement strand
TAAGTGACTTTCGTCATTTTTTTCGAACATTTCCATTCCATGTCGTTTGCTCATTGTGACAATTTCATCAAATGTGTCAGCGCTAAAAGTTTTATCGCACGCACCACCAAGCTGTTTGCATGTCATAGTTTTCATTTTTCAATATCCTTTTTTAACGATCGCAATGCAATTAAACTTCCTGCTATTGTAATAAATACGATACCTAAAATCTGGGTTAAGTTTACTTGTTGTCCTATTAAAACCCAAGCAAAAAATGGACCAAATATTAGGGCTGAATATTCAAAAACAGCTACCTGAGAAGCTTGTCCAATTTGATAAGCTCGAAAAATTAGTCCAATTCCTAAAATAGCTCCAATAGCTTGCAATATAATCCATGGCATTATGGTTCCAATATTCCATACCCACCCGCGTATAATAAATCCTGCGGGTCCATTCGCAACATCAGGATTAACCCATGTAATAACAAATAGTGCACATATTCCAACAAAGCTTTGCATTATCATTATGCTGGCTAACAAAGATAAAGTTGTTTCCCCTTCACATAGTTGTCTGGTTGCTACTGCGGCCATTGCATAAAATAGGCCTCCTAAAACTGGCAAAAAACTTAAAAATGTTAGATCACTTATTTGAGTATCAACAACTAATATAATTCCTATAAAGCCAATTAAAACTGCAATTATTTGAATGATACTTATTGATTGGCGGAGAATTAAACCTGAAATTAATAAAATAAAAATAGGTGAAGTAAACAAGCCAGCCAAAGCCTGAGCCATTGGAATAAATGCTAACGACCAAAAATAAAAAATCATAGCTATTGTTAGTAGCAAACTTCGAAATGCTACGGCCCAATTTCTTTTTGGCCATATTGTAATTTTCCAAAAATAAGCAATACAAGCTATTAAGGGTAGTGCAATTATTGCTCGAATAATTTGAAACTGCCAAAGACTTACCACTTCGGCAATAAAAACTATAAAGTTATCTGTAAAGCCAAGCACGAGCATTGCACCAATCATTGAAATTGCTGCACCACGGTCATTAACGGGAAAATTATTATTCATACACATTCGTAAATCTAATAGCTTTTATTTTCTATCTTAAAACCGACCTAAATAGACAAGAATGAATCTATACCTAAATATTCTAAGGAGCTAGCCGCGCTCAAAAAACCCATTATGAGCCTTGTTAATGCCGTAAGTTATAGTGCTCGCTCCAAACCTTTTGTTAATAGTATCTAGTGTTCTTGATAGATGCTCGCGTTCATTTTTTTTTGCCATCTCCATTGGTAAAAGCATTTCACCTGAGCGTTTATTCAGAGGTAATATATTCCCAAGGTGTACTGAAATCGATGAAATAAGGTAGGGATGTTTTTGGGAATACATCATGCGCCAAAGCCTGCGATTTATTTCTAAAAAATGTGCAGTATCCTGGCTATAGTGTGTTTTTACACTATGACCCCAGCGAGTTTTTGGGTTTTGAATTCTTAGGAATAGGGAAAACTGAGATGCCGTATAGTTATCTCGTCTTAATCTTGCTACTGATTTTTCAATTAACCATCTAGAAACAAGATAAGCATTTTTTAATGTTCTATTTTCGGGGGCTAACATTTTACTATTACCATAACCACCACGCTTTGTTGTTTCTAACGGAATATCTTCTCCTTGAAGTAAGCGTATAAAGCGCTCACCTATTATGGAGCCCCAAATTTTACGTGCATGCCTAGGGTCTAGATTATACATTTGCTCACAATTATGAATACCTGCAGAATTTAATTTAAATAATACGCCTCTTCCAATTCCTGGTAAGTCGCCAAGTGGGATATTTGATAATCTTTGAGGCATATTATCTGGAGATAGCCATTGCATTCCATCTGGTTTTTCAAGTTTACCTGCTATTTTTGCTAAAAGATGGTTAGAGCCTATTCCAGCAGAAAATTTTAAATTTTCTCCTATTTCATATTTTAATGCATCTTTCATGGTTTTTACTAACTTAGATGCAACGTTTAAATTCGATGTTGTACCGCCAAGTGCAATTTGAAATTCATCTACACTGCGTACGTACTCTAATTCAGCGTATTGATCAAAAATTCTAGCAATGCGTTGATTGTAATGAACATATAAGCGATGCCTTGAGGGCCGTAAGATAATTTTTGGACATAAGATTTTTGCTTCTTTAATACTCATTGTGGTTTTCACACCAAAATATTTTGCTTCGTAGCTTGCTGCAACGAGGCAGCCTACATCACCTTCCATCGCGGTAATACCTACCGGTTTTCCGCGTAAATACGGCTCTTCGTGTTGCTCAACGCTAGCAAAAAAGCTGTTCATATCTATGTAAATTGTACGAAATGGGTGCATTTTATATTGCGAATCTACCTAAATGTTCACTATATGTTCTATCATGGAATTTAAAAAGAAAATATCAAATGTTGCATTTGGCGGTAATTGGTCAGAAGAATTAATCACAGAATATGAAATTTTGGAGTCGCTGGCGTCCTTACAGTGGGCAGTTGATAATTGCCGTAAACGAGAGGTGAATACTCCTGAAGTGAATGCTGCTTTAATTCATTTAACAAAAGATCTTGAAAAAGGGAAAATACTCTCTGATAGGTTTACGAGAGGACATTTAATAATTGACCAAAATTCACGGGAAATACATTTTCGTGAATGTTTTCGTTTAATAAAAGTTTGGCTTAAGGCTTGAAGCTATTTTCTGCAATCATTGAAATCATTTCAAACATAATAGAGGCTGCGGTTAAAGCTGTAATATTATTTGGACTATCTTTGGTTGGCATCATACAGACCACGTCACCTCCAACAATATTCAAGCCACGGGCAGCACGTAATAAAGCTATCGCTTCATCGATATCAAAGCCTTTCTCTCCAGGCTCAATATTAGATACGCCAGGTGCAATAGTTGGATCAAGACAGTCGAGATCAAAAGTAATATAAACGGGCCGGTCTCCTAATACTTTTATTATTTGAGAAATTACATCAGTTAGCCCACGCCGTCTAAAGTCTTTCATAGTAACAATGTTATACCCATAATCATAAGCTGGCTGTAGCCAATCTAATGTTCTTGGGTGACCACGTAATCCAATTTGCATTGAGCGAGATGGATCAATTTTTCCTTGATCTGCAAGGTATGCACCCCAATGAGCAGCTGATTTTTTTGCCCCAAGGAAATGATCAACTTTTGTAAAAACATCTGTATGCGCGTCAAGGTGAAGAAAGCTTATTGGTTGACCGTTTGAGAGTTGCCCGCACCCTAAAGCTTGAATAATTCCACCTGTAATAGAATGGTCGCCACCAATTGAAACCGGCCTAACCCCTGCTTCATCTATTTCAGTAAAAAAATCAGTAATTCTCTCTATGCAGTCTTCATTGTCATTGGCACGGGGAAAGGGGACATCCCCAAGGTCTGTTATTTTGGCGAGTGTCCATGGATCTATTTTAAAGTCTGCATGTGCTCTTCTATGTACTGCGGATACATTGCGAAGGGCGCGAGGACCAAGATGTTGATCTCTTTCAGTGGTGCCATTTCCTGTTGAATGAGGGACCCCTACTAAGGCTATGTCTTGATTGTTTAATACTTCATTTTTGCACCTAAACATTGTTGGAATTCCCCACCAATATAGGTTTTCCATCATTGAACGATCGTGTTCATCAGCCATTAGATTTTTCCCAAAAAGAATGAAACTTATATTATTTATGTTGTTTGCAATATTTAGCTTTATGAATAATCCTAAGTTTTTTTATTAGTTTTAGTCAACGCTGTTTATTTTTAAACAAAGTATAGGTAATCTTAATTTAGTTAATAATTAATCAATATTTTTAATATTAACTTTTAATTTTTGCACTAATTCCTAATTGAATAGGAAATTAAATGAATACTCCTATTTTTGCAGACTTAACGAGTACAGCTATTATTGTAAGCGCAGTGTTTCTTGTGGGTTTATCTAAAGGTGGTTTTGGTGGAGTTTTTGGTATTTTGGGTGTGCCAATTTTAACATTGATTATGCCTCCACTTGAAGCAGTAGCGTTTTTGTTACCTATTTATTTGGTTATGGATATTATTAGTTTGTGGACTTGGCGTGGGCAGTGGCACAAGGGGTTGGTTTGGAATATATTACCAATGGCTATCTTGGGAATCTGTGTGGGTTGGATTACTGCATCTATAGTATCTGATAAGATCGTTAGTTTCTTAGTCGGCTCTATAGCACTTTTATTTGTATTCCAGCGTGTAGTCCTAAAGCAGGATAAAAGTTTTAAAACTTCAGTTGTAGTAAAGAGTTGGTCAGGTCATTTTTGGGGTTTAATTGCAGGTTTTACTAGTTTTATAGCACATGCTGGAGGCCCACCTTTTCAAATATATGCAATGCCTCTACGTCTAGATCCTAAAGTATTTACCAGTTCTAGTGTATTAATATTTTCAGTTCTTAACTTCGTTAAAATTGGCCCTTATGTAGCATTAGGCCGACTTAATCTTAGTATAACATGGTCTGCGCTTACAATGATACCTATAGCGATATGTGCAACTTTATTGGGTGCATTAATAGTGAAAAAAATGAATACAGAAATATTTTATCCAATTATGTATGGATTTTTAACTTTGATTTCATTGAGGTTAATTGTGGCATCTCTACTGTAAAAAAACTATTCTGTTTCAACTAAAATCAGGTATTAATTTCTTCATTTATGTAGATTTGTATAATATCTTTGAAATCCTTGTCAGCAACAAATCCTAATTCAATTGCTCTATCTGCCATAAAATTTTGTGGCCAATTATTGACTATTTCTTCTATTTTTTTATCAGGGATTTTTTTTATTAATTTGCTAGTTTTTGTTCCAGCAATCTCTTCTAAGGCAAGGATCTGCTCTGAAATTGAACATGAAACACCTGGTAAATTTAAAGAGCGCCTGTTCCCAAGTTTTTTAAAGTCTAATTTTGCAGCGTGTCTTAAAAATCTAACTGCACTTAGTGGACTAGCAAACCAATGACAAAGATTTTCGGGTACAGGTAAAATAGCTTCAATTCCATTTAAAGGCTCTCGGATAATGCTAGAATAAAAAGAACTAGCAGCTTTATTTGGCTTGCCAGGACGTACTACAATGGTTGGCAGACGAAGTGCGACTCCATCTAAAAATCCTTTACGACTGTATTCGTTAATAAGGATTTCACCAACTAACTTTTGTGCGCCATAAGATGATTCTGGGTTTGGAGAGAAGTCATCATTTATTGCGCTGGGGTATGGCCCACTAAAAACAGCAAGAGATGAAGCGTAAATGAATTTTGGTTTGTAGGAGCCATTCGATGTAAGGAATTTTTTACGAATTCCTTCAAGTAAATGCCAAGTACCTTTAGCATTTATATCCCACCCTTTTTCAAAGTTTTCTTCAGCGTCACCAGATACAATTGCTGCAAGATGGTAAATAATGTCAGGTTTTTGATCAATGAGCTCTGAAATTATATTAGGGTCAGAAATATCACCTGTTTTTATTTTATACGAGTTTTTATGATTTTCAATTTTTGGTGGAATGACATCAAACAAGGTAATATCATTAATTTCTCCATTAAAATCGTCTTTAATTATAGATCTAGCAAGTCGCATGCCTATCATGCCAGCCGCACCAATAATTAATATTTTCATAATGTCCTCACATTTTGCAATGGCTGCTAATGGAAAATAAAATTACCTAAACATATATATAATTTTATATAAAGTTATGTTGATATTATAGCTTCATATTTTGATTATATTTTACAATCTAATTTACGCGCTCATTCTCGCAGCAATTAATCCAATAAGTTTTTTATGGTCTACGTCAAAATTACGAATTCCTTCTGCTAACTTTTCGGTTGCCATAGGATCAGCATTCATTTCCCATCTAAAGGTTGCTTCATCCATTGAAATTGGAAGAATGCCACTTGTATTATTTGGTGATAAAGCTCGTTCTAGTATCGATGTATCATTTCCCATTTCGTCCAAAAGACTTGGTGCAATAGTAAGATTATCACATCCTGCAAGTGCTTTTATCTGATTACTACTTCTAAAAGATGCACCCATTACAACAGTTTCTATATTATTCGATTTATAGTAATCATAAATTTTATGAACTGATTTAACGCCTGGATCTTCATGTGGTAAATATGAGTCACGACCTTCTGCTTTTTTGTACCAGTCAGTAATTCTCCCTACAAATGGAGAAATCAAAAATGCTTTTGCATCAGCACATGCAACTGCCTGAGCCATTGAAAATAATAATGTTAAGTTACAATCAATACCATCATTTTGTAAAATTTCAGCAGCACGTATACCTTCCCAAGTAGACGCAAGTTTTATAAGTATTTGGTTTCTTTTTATGCCGCGCTTTTCATATTCTGCAATAATGTCTCTACCTCTAGCAACAGACTTTTCAGTATCAAAAGAAAGACAAGCATCTACTTCTGTTGATACGCGTCCTGGAACAAGTGCTGCTAATTCAGCGCCCATTGCAACTGTTAATGTTTCGGTTACTTGTTCAGGTGTCTGGCCAGTTTTTTTACCTGTATCTATTTCAGCGGCAACTAATTCTTCTGTTGCTGGATCTGTTAATGCCTTTAGAACCAGTGATGGATTTGTTGTACAATCAACCGGTTTGTATTCCTTAACGGCAGCAGCCTCTCCAGTATCTGCCACAACAACAGTCATCTCTCTAAGTTGCTCTAAAACAGTTTTCATGTTCAATTTCCTTACATTCTCTTTTGGATATTTTGTGATTGTTTGATTATAATTTGAATTACTTATACAACTACTAGCCCAGACAAACAGTCCTAAAATAATCTTTGATAATAAATAAAAATTATTTAATTTAGATTTATTATCAAATTTTCCCTAATATTCTATTCTTCAATGTACCACTTGGCTTAAGTAATAAAATACTTGATATTAGCTGAAACTAAAATGGATTCACTAAATGGTTAAAAGTAAATATTTTTCTGAAATGGGTGGACACCCGGATCAAACTAATTTGTTAACTGATCGGGCCGTTTTTACTGATGCATATGCAGTTATTCCTAGGGGCTCAATGCGGGATATAGTTACTAGTTTCTTACCGTTTTGGGATGAAACTAGATTATGGGTTATATCGCGCCCACTGAGCGGCTTTTCTGAAACTTTCTCACAATATATAATGGAAGTGCAGCCTGGTGGGGGAAGTGATCAACCTGAGACTGACACCGATGCGGAAGGTGTTTTATTTGTAGTTGATGGGTCAATAGCTATTTCTTTTAATGGAGAAAAATATGACTTAACAGAAGGTGGTTATGCATATCTCCCAGCAGGTTTAATTTGGAAATTAAGAAATGAAACAGATAAAGCTGCTAAATTTCATTGGATAAGAAAGTCCTATCAATATGTTGATGGCTTAGATAAGCCAGAACCAGTAGTTACAAATGCAAGTGATATTGAACCAACACCTATGCCAGATACAGATGGTAAGTGGACAACCACACGCTTTGTAGACCCTGCTGATATTCGCCATGATATGCATGTAACCATAGTAACATTACAGCCTGGGGCTGTAATTCCGTTTTGTGAGACGCATGTAATGGAACATGGGCTTTATGTTCTTAATGGCAAGGCAGTTTATCGGTTGAACCAAGATTGGGTAGAGGTAGAAGCAGGTGATTATATGCTGTTACGTGCTTTTTGCCCTCAAGCTTGTTACGCTGGTGGCCCGGATGCATTCCAATATCTTTTGTATAAAGATGTTAATAGGCATATGAATTTAAAATTATTGAAAAATTAAGGTAATGGAACAAATAAAATAATGAATCCAGGAGTTATTATCCCCTAATTATTGGTTCATTTTTTAAAAACTTCAAAAATTAGAATTAACATCTGCACCTAGTGCTTTCGAAACTTCTCTTGCAGTGTTTACTACAGATCTACTAAATTCAGCAATCTGATCGCTGGCAACACGGCTGGTTGGCCCTGATACGGATATTCCTGCTATAACTTCTCCAAATGCATTTTTTATTGGCGCAGCTATACAACGCATGCCAATATTGCGCTCTTGATCATCAATTGCATAGCCGCGTTCTAAAGTAATTGCCATATCGCCTTGTATTAATTCTAAAGTTGATTTGGTATATTGTGTGAAAGGTTCTAAGCCTGATTTAATAAATTTTTCTAATTTGGGAAGAGTATATTGAGTTAATAATACTTTTCCTATTCCTGATGCATGTAGTGGTGAAAGTGTTCCAGGTGGAAAAAAAGCACGGATAGGAGCATGTGTTTCGACCTGACTTAAAAATAAAACATTACCGTTATTTTCTATCCCTAGGTTGGCTGTTTCTCCAGTTTCTTCCATTAAGTTTCGTAAGAACGGACGGCTGGTTTCTACTAGGCTTGTTCTTCGCAGAAATGATGACCCAATCTGAAAAGAACCTGGTCCAATATTCCAAGTTTGTAGTCTATCATCACATTCTACAATTTTATGTAGAGCCATTGTTGAAAGTATTCTGTAAACAGTTGATGGTGACTCTCTCAACTCTTTTGACAAATCTGTTAGGGTTTTATTCTGATTTTTTGAAAGAGTTGTAAGTACTGTGAGTGCACGATCTAAAGATTTTACAGTGTTCTGTTCTATTTTGTCATTAAATGCTCTTGGTCGACCAAGGCTTCTGATATTCTTTGATCTCATAGTGCTCTCCACAATAATGAAATAGTATTTCATATTATGAAAAAATTAAGCTACTGACAATAAATGATTTTTTAAATATTTATAAAATTATAAAAAATTTTCGAAAAAATTGTCTTTAGAATAGGGATGGTTTAAATTAATCAGTAAATTAAATCTAAGATGCAAAAATTTTCACCTTTTTAATAATTAATTTTAAATATAAGCTAGAATATCAGCTAAAGTGGTACAAAAATTTTTTTAAAATAATAAGCTGAAAAACTAATTATTTTTTAAGATTAAACATTTTAATAAACCTAGGACTATAAATAAATTTTAAAGTATTTACACCCTATTAAAGGAAACAACAGTGGCTAAAGAAACAAAGAAATCAATCGAAAAACAAGCTGCATTGGATTATCATGAATTTCCTCGCGCAGGAAAATTAGAGATAAGAGCTACAAAACCTATGGCGAATGGACGCGACTTAAGTCGTGCATATTCCCCGGGTGTAGCTGAGGCTTGTTTAGAAATTGAAAAAAATCCAGATGATGCAAGACGTTATACATCACGAGGTAACTTGGTTGCTGTTATATCAAATGGAACAGCTGTTTTAGGTTTGGGTGATATTGGTGCTTTAGCTTCAAAACCTGTTATGGAAGGTAAAGCTGTTTTATTCAAGAAATTCGCAGGTATTGATTGTTTTGATATTGAAGTAAATGAGCCAGATCCTAAAAAATTAGCAGAAATTGTTTGTAGTTTAGAGCCAACATTTGGTGCTGTTAATCTTGAAGATATAAAAGCTCCTGATTGTTTTATTGTGGAGAAAATTTGCCGTGAAAAAATGGGTATTCCTGTTTTTCATGATGATCAACATGGTACAGCAATAGTTGCAGCAGCGGCGGCATCGAATGCATTAATAGTAGCAAAAAAATCTTTTTCAGATATTAAAATTGTCGCCTTAGGTGCAGGTGCAGCAGGTATTGCCTGTTTGAAAATGATGATGGTTATGGGCGCTAAAAAAGAAAACATAACAATGATAGATAGTAAGGGGGTCGTTCATACTCAAAGAAATGACTTAACTGCTGAAAAATCAGAATTTGCCCGCAATACGACCAAACGTACTACTATGGAAGCAATGGAAGGTGCTGATCTGTTTTTAGGTGTTTCGGGCCCTGGGCTCTTAACGCAAGAAATGGTTAAGAAAATGGCATCTCACCCAATTATATTTGCATTAGCAAACCCAACCCCTGAAATAATGCCAGAGGAAGCCAGAGAAGCATCGGCTGATGCTTTGATTGCAACTGGAAGATCAGATTATCCAAATCAAGTTAACAATGTATTATGTTTTCCATTTATCTTTCGTGGAGCTCTAGATGTGGGTGCAACCACAATAAATGATGAAATGAAAGCAGCCTGTGTTGAAGCTATCGCAGGTCTTGCACGTGAAACTGCAAGTGCTGAATTAGGTGCTGCTTATCAGGGTGAGAGGTTAGCTTTTGGGCCAGATTACTTAATACCAAAACCTTTTGATCCTCGATTATTGCCTACAATTGCTTATGCCGTAGCAAAAGCAGCTATTGATAGTGGCGTAGCTAAAAATAAATTAGACCTAGATGCATATCATGCAAAATTACAGACACAAGTTTATAGATCCGCAGTGACAATGCGGCCAATTTTTGAAGCTGCTAAAACTGACAACAGACGAGTTGTTTTTGCTGAAGGTGAAGATGTAAAAGTACTTCGTACAGTGCAAGCAATGTCAGAAGAATTATCAGAAACTGCAGTCTTAATTGGACGTCCAAATGTAATTGAATCTCGAATTGAACGTGAAGGTTTGTCAATAAAAGCTGGAGTAGATTTTGAACTTGTAAACCCTGAAAAAGATACAAGATACCGTGATTATTGGCAATCTTATCATGATATAATGGCTCGAAAAAGTATTACTCCAGATTTAGCAAAAGCAATCATGAGAACAAATACAACTGCAATCGCAGCAGTAATGGTGCACCGTGGTGAAGCAGATAGTATGATTTGTGGAACCTTTGGACAATATCATTGGCATTTGAAGTACATAAAGCAAGTTTTAGCTAACCAAGATTTAACTCCAGTGGGAGCATTATCATTAGTAATTTTAGATCAAGGTCCTTTATTTATTGCTGATACGCATGTGAATATTGAACCTTCTGCACAACAAATTGCGAATACAATGATTGCGGCAGCGCGTCATACAAGGCGTTTCGGTATCGAACCTAAATTAGCATTATGTTCAAGCTCACAATTTGGAAATGCGGATACGCATTCTGGACGCGTTACTCGCGAAGCTCTAGCTATCCTAGATTCTCATAAAGTAGATTTTGAATATGAAGGTGAGATGCACACTGATGCAGCTTTAGATGAAGATCTTCGCGAAACTATGATGCCGAATAATCGATTAAAAGGAAAAGCAAATATTTTAGTTTACGCTAATTCAGATGCTGCAGGTGCAACGCGTAACGTTTTAAAGTCTGTTGCAGGGGGTCTAGAGGTTGGGCCAATTCTAATGGGTATGGGAAATCGTGCGCACATAGTTACTCCAGGTGTTACAGTTCGTGGTTTGCTAAATATAGCGGCATTAGCAGGCTCGCCAGTATCAAGCTACGAGTAAGTACCTTTAAATAATAGTCCAAGCTTTTTTGAACCAATGCTCTTCTAAGTTTGGACCTTCTCCAATTCTATCAATTGCAGCAAATAGGCCAGGAGAATAAAGTGGGCATAATACTCCATGCCAAGTATTTTTGGATATATTAATACCTTGTCCTGGTTTTGAAATAAATGAAATAGGTGTATCGGGCACACCATTTTTATCATGAGCGACTATTATTAAAAATGAATTTTGATGCATCGGTATAAAAGCCTGGGTGCCCTCTGGATGACGCTCCATCATTTCCAAGTTAAAGGGTAAGCTGCGTGCTTTAGCATTAAATACGCTGACACCCACCTTCCCAGAAAGAAAATCTAACTTTGCTAAATCATGGTGTCTTCCGCACATGCCTTGATTAATAATTTTATCTGGTTCACCTGATGCATCTATAATTTCGCCAAATGGTTTGAAAGCATCTGCTGTTAATGGTTGTGTGGAAACTTCATAAATCATGGCAAAAGATCCATTAAGCGAAATTCTGCGATTCTCTCGACTTGTTTGCAAGCTTCTGAAAACTCAGTATCACCATCATTATTAATACGTTCTTCAAATGCACTTAAAATACTCGCTTTGTTATGATCCCTAACTGCAATAATAAATGGAAAGCCATGCTTTTTGACATATGCTAAATTTAATTGTGTAAATTTTTCTCTTTCATGATCGGTTAAACTATCCATTCCTGCAGATGCTTGTTCTGATGTGCTTTCTGCTGTTAATCGTTTAGCTTGAGCTAATTTGCCTGCTAAATCTGGATGTGCTTTCAAAACACTTAACTGTTGCTCTTTAGGGGCTGACCTAAAAGCTCGACATAAAGCATTGTGCAATCCAATAGCTGTATCATGAGAATGGCTTAATTCAAGATCGTAGGCATTATTTGCTACCCAAGAAGAATGTTCAAATATTCCACCATATTCATTGATAAATTTCTCTCGATTCATATTACTTGGCCTTTCAAATCGATTGTGTGGATGATTTTTTTTCCAATGATCTGCTATTTGCTCTCGTGTCGCCATCCAAACACTATCATGTTCATTTACAAATTCTAAAAACTTTTTAATTGCTTCAAATCTGCCAGGGCGACCAACCAAACGACAATGTAATCCAATTGACATCATTTTTGGTGAGCCATTAGCACCTTCTTGATATAATGTTTTAAAACTATCTTTTAAATATTCCAGGAATTGTGTTCCGGAATTAAAACCTTGTGGTGTCGCGAATCTCATGTCGTTCGCGTCTAAAGTATAAGGAACTATCAGTTGATCATTATCGGAAAATTCTGCCCAATATGGTAAATCATCAGCATAGCTATCAGCTATATATGAAAAAATACCAGTACTAGCAGCTAACTTAATTGTATTTTCGGAAGATCTCCCAGTATACCAACCTTTTGGGGCGCTGCCTGTCACTTCGGTGTGAAGACGAATGGCTTCGTTCATATCAGCTTTTTCGTCTTTTTCTTCAAAGTCTTTATAATCAATCCATTTTAATCCATGACTGGCTATTTCCCAGTTTGCAGATTTCATTGCATGAACATGATTAGGTGATCTAGCTAATGCAGTTGCGACGCCATAAACTGTTACAGGTAATTCTTTAAATATATCATATAAGCGCCAAAAGCCTACTCTAGAACCATATTCATAAATTGATTCCATATTTGCGTGACGTTGATTTGGCCAAGCGCTGGCTCCAACTATTTCAGATAAAAATGCTTCAGACGCATTGTCGCCATGGAGAATATTGTTTTCACCACCTTCTTCAAAATTGATAACAATTTGTAATGCAATCTTTGCATTATTCGGCCATTGGGCTTTTGGAGTATTTTTACCATAGCCATACATATCTCGTGGATAGCGTTTCATCCTTAAAGATCTCCTGTTTTATTGTTATTATAAACTATCTATTATGGTTTTATATCAAATAATATTTGAAGGAGTATTACTGAATTAGCTCTTTAATAATGTAAAAATCTTATTAAAAATAGAATGAATTAGGAGGAATATTTAATGGCTGGATATCTGACAACTCATGTTTTGGACACTGCTCGAGGTTGCCCTGCCGCGGGCCTGAGAATTGAACTTTATAAGATAGTTAGTAATAGTAGAAAATTTCTATCTGAGGCGCTCACGAACGATGATGGTAGAACTAACGAACAAATTTTAAATTCAGCTGAGTTTGAAATTGGAGAGTATGAGTTACTTTTTCACTGTGGTGACTACATTTCGCGTCACAGTCAAGTATCAGAGGGCGTTCAATTTCTCAATATTGTGCCCATCCGATTTGGAATGTCAGAAAATCTTCACTATCACGTGCCATTATTATTGTCACCATATGGGTATTCAACTTACCGAGGAAGTTGATTGTTTCTTATGAAATGGACCTGAGATTGCATCACTAATATGCTCTATCATAAACTCCATAAATAAACGTGCCTTTGGATCTTGATGACGCCTATGTGTGTATAAACAGGCCATTTGCACATGGGAGGGTCTTGTTTTTTCAGCTACAATTATGAGTTTGCCGCTTTTTAGATGATCATAAACTTCAAATACAGGCTTCATAGCAATACCGGCGCCAGCAAGAGCCCAGTCCGTTAATACATCTCCATCATCACTTTCTAATCTTCCCTTTACATCAAACTTTCTTAACCCATCAGGTGTATTTAATTCCCACTGGAATTCAGTCGATCCAGGAAATCGTAACATGAGGCAATTATGTTTGCCTCTTTGAAGTTCGAATCCATCTACTGGATGACCATTTTTTGCAATATATTCTGGACTAGCACATAAAACTCGAGGGCAATCAGCTATCTTGCGAATTCTAAGATTAGAATCAGTTGGGTGGCCTAGAAAAAAAGCAATATCTAGTCCTTCAGCTGTTAAATCAACTTTTCGATCACTCAAGCGTAACCTTAAGTCAACCAATGGATATTTACTCGTAAATGCAGGAGAATTTGGAGCTATTAAACTTCTACCAACACCAAGTGGCGCAGCAACATGTAAAACACCACGAGGGTTCTCTGTAACATCTCCAATGTCAGCTTCAGCCATTTGTACTGATTCTAGAATTACTCTAGCGCCTCGATAAAATATCTGACCTTGTTCAGTTGGCGACAAACTTCTCGTTGTACGTTGAAATAAACGGACACCTAAGTGAGTTTCAAGTTGTGAAATTCGTGCTGATGCCACAGCAGGCGATATCCTTTGATCTCTTGCAGCAGCAGACATGCTACCTAATTCATAGATGCGTGTAAAAGTGCGTATGTTTTCGAAATATGACATTGTTGTCTTTTTTTTGATACTGTTTTACCAATAACAAACCTAGCAAGAAAATAAAAGTGCATGTAAGAAAGAAAAAATTTAGAAAGATATATTAATGGATGATTTTATAATTATGTGGGAGTGGTTTGCATTTGCAGTTCGTTGGCTTCATGTCATTACTGCAATAGCATGGATAGGCTCTTCTTTTTATTTTATTGCATTAGATCTGGGGCTGAAAAAATCCCCAAATTTACCAGCAGGTGCTTATGGTGAGGAGTGGCAAGTCCATGGTGGAGGATTTTATCATATTCAAAAGTATTCAGTGGCTCCAGAAAATATGCCTAATCATTTAACTTGGTTTAAATGGGAAAGCTACGCTACGTGGCTTTCTGGTGCTGCTATGTTAATGATTGTTTACTGGCTTGGAGCGGAATTGTATTTAATTGACCCTGCAAAAGCTGATTTATCAGTTTTTCAAGCAATTATCATTTCTGCAGGATCTTTATTAGTGGGTTGGGTTGTATATGATTTTTTATGTAAATCTGCTTTGGGAAATAATCCTACAGGATTAATGCTTTTATTGTTTGTTGTTCTGGTTGTAATGTCTTGGGGTTATAATCAAATATTTACTGGTCGTGCTGCTATGCTTCATCTGGGAGCATTTACTGCAACTATAATGTCAGCAAATGTTTTTCTAATAATAATGCCAAATCAAAGAATTGTTGTTAAAGATTTAAAGGAAGGCCGTACCCCTGATCCAAAATATGGAAAAATAGCAAAATTACGGAGTACACATAATAATTATTTAACCTTACCAGTTCTATTTTTGATGTTGTCCAATCATTATCCATTAGCATTTGCTACTGAATACACATGGATTATTGCATCATTGGTTTTTTTAACTGGCGTTACAATTCGGCATTATTTTAATACATTGCATGCTACTGGATCAGGCCCAACTTGGACTTGGATGGCAACTTTAGTATTATTTTTAATTATCGCGGCACTTTCAACAGCATCTTCATGGAATGGAGATTATGATGATTTAGAAAACCAACCGCTAACAAAAAAGCAAGAGAGCCTAATGTTAGCAAAAGGTTTTGATGATATCTCGGATATTATTATCAGTAGATGTTCCATGTGTCATGCCCGAGAGCCTGTATGGGATGGTATGATAAATGCACCAAAGGGTGTTTTTCTTGAAACAGATCATGACATTGTTCGAGGAGCAAAGGAAATCTATATTCAAGCTGGTGTGAGTCATGCAATGCCACCAGCAAATATAACTAATTTGGCAAATGAAGATCGAATTAAGATAGTGAAATGGTTTCGAGCTGCAGTGCCTAATAAACTTTTAAATTAAATAAATTTTACCTCTGTTTTGTTTTCCACTTTGGATGAATCCAAGGCTTTGCATTTGACTTGGGTAGAGGCTGCTTTCCTAGAATATGATCTGATGCTTTTTCACCAGTCATTATTGATGGTCCATTTAGATTTCCATTGGTAATTCTTGGGAAAATAGAACTATCTGCTAGTCTTAAATTTTTTACACCTATAACTTTACATTCTGAATCGACAACAGACATTGGGTCATCAATAGATCCCATTTTGCATGTTCCACATGGATGATACGCACTTTCTACATTCTCACGTAAAAATTCGTCTAGAGCAGCATCTGATTGTATATTTTGCCCGGGTTGGATTTCTTTCCCTGCATATTCTTTAAATGCGTCTTGACCGAAAATCTCTCGCGTAAGTTTAATACAATTTCTAAAATCAACCCAATCCTCTGATTTGCTCATGTAGTTAAATATTATTTTTGGGGCATCATTTGGATCTTTTGAGTTTAAAGTTACTGAACCTCTAGAAGTGGATCTCATTGGCCCAACATGTGCTTGAAACCCATGCCCTTCAGCAGCTGCCTGCCCATCATATCTGACGGCAATTGGTAAAAAGTGATATTGTATATCAGGATACTCTACACCTGCTTTTGAACGTATAAATGCAGCGCTTTCAAATTGATTAGATGCGCCTAAACCAGATTTTGTTAATAGCCATTGAGCTCCAATGAGCGCTTTTGAGAAAATGTTCCAGTATCTATAAAGTGTAATTGGTTTCAATGATGCAATTTGGAGGTAAATTTCTAAGTGGTCTTGTAAATTTTGCCCTACGCCAGGCCTATCAGCTATGACTTCAATTCCATGATTTTCTAGGTGCTCTGCTGGGCCAATTCCTGATAACATTAAAAGTTTTGGTGAATTAATTGATGAGGCCGAAATTATCACTTCGCGTGTTGCATTTATAACTTGAACCTTGCCATTTATCTCTACTTCAACACCTATGGCGTGACCATCTTTTATGATTATTTTACGTGCAAAAGCACGAATAATTTTGCAATTCTTTCGTTTTAAAGCTGTATGCAGATATGCATTTGCAGCAGACCAGCGACGCCCTTTATAAACAGTTTGCTCCATTGGTCCAAAGCCTTCTTGCTTCTCACCATTGTAATCATCAGTTGTTTCATAACCGGCTTGTTTTCCAGCTTTTACAAAAGCTTTAAACAGTGGGTTTTGTCTGGGGCCACGAGATATGTGTAGTGGACCTTTACGACCACGCCAAGATTTATCTCCTCCATGCCCACCACTTCTCCAATTCTCCATTCTTTTAAAGTAAGGTAAAACATCTGCATAAGACCAACCTGAAGCACCAGATTGTTCCCAATAGTCATAATCTTTTGCATGCCCTCTTACATATACCATTCCATTTATTGAAGATGATCCGCCTAGTACTTTCCCTCTTGGTGTAGCTAATCTGCGATTTTTCAAATATGGCTCAGGTTCTGATTGGAACCCCCAGTCATATGTTTTCATATTCATTGGATATGATAATGCTGCAGGCATTTGTATTAAAGGACCCATATCTGAGCCACCATATTCGATTATAATCACAGAATTTTTTTCATCTTCTGAGAGCCTATAGGCCATAGCACAACCAGCAGAACCTGCTCCAATAATTACAAAATTAGCTTCCATTAGTATTTTTCCTAATATGGTGAATCAACATTTCCCATTCGCACATAAACAGTTTTAAGCTGACTGAAATGTTCTATTGCTGCTTTAGAATTTTCACGGCCAACACCAGAACCTTTAATGCCTCCAAAAGGAACTTCAACGGGCGCATCATTGTATGAATTAATAAAGCATGTTCCTGCTTCTAATTGATCCACAACGCGATGGGCTCTTTTGATGTCATTAGTAAAAACTCCACCTGCTAAACCCAAATCTGTGTCGTTTGCTCTAGCAATTACTTCATCTTCATTTTCAAAGTCAAATACAGACATTACAGGACCAAAGATTTCCTCCTTAGCTATTGTCATTTCATCTGTAACATCTGAAAAAACTGTTGGCTCAATAAACCAACCACTACTTTCAATGATGTTTCCTCCAAAAGCTAGTGTTGCACCTTCTGCTTTCCCTTTTTCAATGAAACTCATAACTATATCTCTTTGTTTTTCAGAAACCATTGGTCCAAATTGTGTTTCTTCATCCATAGGATCACCAATTATAATCTTAGTGGCTCGTTCAATAAAACGTTTTAGAAAAACTTCTTTGATACTGCTTTGGACAAATACTCTAGTTCCATTCGAACAGACTTGGCCAGTTGAATACATATTGGCTAACATTGCTCCACTAACAGCATTTTCAATATCAGCGTCATCAAAAATTATTAGAGGAGATTTACCACCAAGCTCCATGGTTACATTTTTCATGCCTAACGCTGCCGAAGAATACACTTTTTTTCCAGTTTCTGCAGAACCGGTTAGTGAAACTTTATCTACTCGTGGATCAGAAACTAACTTAGCGCCAACGTCTCCATATCCTTGAATAACATTATATATACCTTTTGGGGCACCTGCCTCAATTAAAATTTCTGCAATTTTTAATGCGCATAATGGTGTCATTTCGGATGGTTTAAATACCATTGAATTACCACAGGCTAATGCCGGTGCACCTTTCCAACATGCAATTTGTGTAGGATAATTCCACGCACCAATTCCTACGCATAAGCCAATTGGAATTCTTTTTGTATATGCCCAATCTTCTCCAAGTGGTATGTGTTCTCCAGTAATGGATCCGGCTAGGCCGCCAAAGTATTCTAATGCATCTGCAGCTGAGGTAGCATCAACGTATAGTGTTTCTTGTAATGGCTTACCTGTGTCATAAGTTTCCAGAACTGATAATTCACGATTGCGTTCACGAATAATATCAGAAGCTTTACGTAATATGCGCCCTCTTTCAGTCCCTGATAGTTTGGCCCAAGATTTTTGGGCATGTTTTGCTGATTCTAATGCCATTTCTATAATCTTAGGCGTTGCAGAATGTAATTTTGCAATTTTTTCACCAGTCGCTGGATAGATACATTCAATTATTTTTCCATCAGTGTCTTCTATGTACTCACCATCAATAAAGTGACTTGCTGTTGGTTGACATTTTAGTGCCATAATTTTTTGTCTCCAGTTTATTATAAATCATGATTTTTAATAAATAATCTATTCACCCCGAGGGAATCTATTATCATTTTCTACTTCATTTAAATCCATATGATTTCTCATATAACGTTCAGACGCATCTTGTAAGGGCTGATAGTCCCAAGGGAAATAATTACCATTACGTAATGCCTCATAAACTATCCACCGCTTAGCTTGGCTTTCCCGAACATCAGTATCAAATTTATTTAAATTCCAGCGCTTTTCTGACTTAACTCGAAGTTGATTTAATGTTCCCTGATGTTTGTGAGTATTGACGAGATTAATTAATTCATTTGGATCTTCATCTAGATTGAAAAGTTGATCTTCATCTAGCAAGCATCTGTTATATTTCCATGGTCCGTATCTCAGGGATACCATAGGGGAATAAGAGGCCTCGGCAGCATATTCCATAGCTACTGGACTTGTACGCTCTCCACCTTGCCCTAAATGGACTAGACTTTCACCTTCACACCATGGTGCTATTTCTTCAATAGATACATCAGCTAAATCACAAAGTGTTGGTGCGAGATCAATATTTGAAACTGGATAAGTGACTAGTCCTGGTTTCATTTTTGGCGAACAAACCATTAAAGGTACTCTTGCTGAACCTTCATAAAAAGACATTTTAAACCAAAGTCCTCTCTCACCCAGCATATCCCCATGATCAGATAAAAATAGAATTGTTGCTTCTTGTTTTGTAGCCTCCAAAGCTTCTAAAATCTCGCCAATTTTATCATCAAGATAACTGATATTTGCGAAATAGGCACGCCTTGAGCGCTTTATATCATCATCAGTAATATCAAAATCCCGCCAATTATTAGCATCAAAGATACGTTTTGAATGGGTGTCATGTTTTTCGTATTCAAATGCAGAAACAGTGGGCATTAAATGTGCACAATCTTCGTACAAATCCCAATATTTTTTTCTTGCTACATATGGATCATGTGGATGCGTAAAACTAACAGTTAAAGACCATGGCCGGTTATCTTTACCCTTAGAAAGATCATAAATTTTTCGTTTTGCATTGTATGCCACTTCATCATCATATTCCATCTGATTAGAAATCTCAGCAATTCCTGAGCCCGTTACTGAACCCATATTATGATACCACCAATCTATTCTTTCACCTGGTTTGCGATAATCTGGTGTCCAACCAAAGTCAGCGGGATAAATATCTGTTGTTAAGCGTTCTTCAAAACCATGCATTTGATCAGGTCCAACAAAATGCATTTTTCCAGATAGACATGTTTGATACCCAGCGCGTCGCAAATGGTGGGCATAAGTGGGTATGTCTGATGAAAATTCAGCGGCATTGTCATACACTCTTGATTTTGATGGCAACAAACCTGACATGAATGATGCCCTGCCGGGTGCACACAAAGGAGAAGCAGTATAACAATTTTTAAATCTAGTAGATTTTCCAGCTAATTTTTTTAAATTTGGAGCGTGAAGCCAATCTGCTGGTCCATCTGGAAAAAATGTTCCATTTAATTGGTCTACCATGAAAATTAATAAATTTGGTTTTGTCATTAGGGTGCCTATTAAAAAACAATTCATTTCAAAATTACTGATATAAAAGTAATATTTGTAACAATAATATTTTAATGTTTAAAAGCGACAAAATATTTAAATTATTTATTTTTGTGGAAAAACACCACTTTTACACAAACTTTAGAAAAGTGGTGAGCCGGTCGGGGCTCGAACCCGAGACCTACTGATTAAAAGTCAGTTGCTCTACCAACTGAGCTACCGGCCCACTAAGGCGCGTATTATGATGATGACAGGGGAGGGTCAAGTCTTATTGTTATAAAATTAATACCTATCTGGAATGATTGTTTTGATTGGGCTATATCATCATCATGACAAATCTTGATATATACCCAAATGGTGTCCCGTTTTTAAAAATGCATGGATTAGGAAATGATTTTGTAATCATCGATGCAAGAGAATCAGAATCACCTGTGAATGCTCAGATTGCAAAAGTAATTGGTGATAGGCATTTCGGCGTTGGTTATGATCAATTAGTAGTAATAACTAAATCCAAAAAAGCTGACGTTGAGGTGGTATTTTGGAATTCTGATGGTTCATTATCAGATGCATGCGGGAATGCTAGCAGGTGTGTTGCTAAATTAATAATGGATGAAAATAATATAGAAGAAATTACGCTAAAAACAGGAAATGGGGTTTTGGTTGCTCAAAAAGGCCAAAACGATTTAATAAGTGTAAATATGGGACATCCACAGCTAGATTGGGATGTAATACCATTAAAAGAAAAAGTAGATTTAATTGAATTGCCAATTGAAGGCAGTCCAGGTGCGGTTGGTATTGGGAATCCACACTGTGTATTTGTAGTTGATGATGTAAATTCAGTTGACCTTATAAGCTGGGGATCAAAAATAGAAACTCATGAGTTATTTCCAAAGAAAACAAATGTTGAATTTATTCAAATCATAGATCAAAAAAACATTAGACAGCGCACTTTTGAGCGTGGTGCTGGAGAAACTCTGGCTTGTGGTTCAGGAGCTTGCGCAGTTGCAGTTGTTGCTCACCTTAAAGGATTAACTGAACGAAATGTAAGCGTTCATCTAGATGGAGGTGAATTGAATATAAACTGGGCAAAAGATGGAATATGGATGACTGGACCGACTACATTAGTTTTTAAAGGTGTTCTGAGCCCTGATTTTTTGGAAAGTGCAAAATGACCTCTCCAAAATTTATGACACAAGGTTGTCGATTAAATGCTTATGAGACAGAGGCAATGAAAGAATTAGCTGATGCTGCTGGTTTGAAGAATATAGTAGTTGTAAATACATGCGCAGTTACTGCGGAAGCAGTTAGGAAATCCAAACAAGAAATAAGAAAACTTAGAAGAGATAATCCAAATTCTCAAATGATTGTCACAGGATGTGCAGCTCAAATCGAACCGAAAACATTTTCAGAAATGTCGGAAGTAGATTTAGTAATTGGTAACACAGAAAAAATGGACTCTAATACTTGGAATGAAATTTCAAATAAACCAGACTTTGTTGGAAAAACAGAAAAAGTAATGGTTGATGACATTATGTCAGTTAAAAATACAGCTGGACATTTAATTGATGGATTTGGCACTCGAAGCCGAGCGTATGTTCAAGTTCAGAACGGATGTGATCACAGATGTACTTTTTGTATTATTCCTTATGGCCGAGGAAATTCAAGATCAGTACCTGCTGGGGTTGTTGTAGATCAAATTAAACGATTAGTTGATACTGGGTATAACGAAGTCGTCCTTACAGGTGTTGATATTACAAGTTGGGGTGCTGATTTACCTATGGTTCCAAAATTAGGAGATCTAGTTCAAAGAATTTTAAAACTCGTACCAGATTTGCCAAGATTACGAATTAGTTCGATTGATAGCATTGAAGCGGATCCTGCATTGATTGATGCTATTTCATCTGAAATGAGATTGATGCCACATTTACATCTTTCGCTTCAGGCTGGGGATGACATGATCTTGAAGCGAATGAAAAGAAGACATTTACGTGATGATGCTATCGAATTTTGTTCAAAAATGAGAAGTGTGAGGCCTAATATAGTTTATGGAGCAGATATTATTGCTGGATTTCCTACTGAAACAGAAGAAATGTTTGAGAATAGTTTAAACTTAATAAAGGAATGCGGTCTAACTTGGTTGCATGTTTTCCCTTTCTCACCCCGTGAGGGCACACCTGCTGCTAGAATGCCACAGATGGATAGGTCAATTATAAAAGAACGGGCTGCCCGTTTACGTTTGTGTGGTGAATTGGCCGTAAAAGATCATTTAGCTGCACAAATAGGCTTAGAGCATAATGTATTAATTGAAAATGAACGAATGGGTAGAACTGAAGGCTTTACAGAAGTATTATTTAATAAAGATCAAATAAAAGGATCTATTGTAAATGCAAAGATTGTTGATAAATCATTGAAACAATTAATAGCACAGTGAAAATACCAACTTTATATTCTTTTCGCCGATGTCCCTATGCAATGCGGGGCAGATTGGCTATTTCCACATCTGGTATTAAAGTAGAGTTACGAGAAGTTGTTCTGCGGGACAAGCCTACAGAAATGTTGGAGGTGTCTCCTAAAGGTACGGTTCCTGTATTAGTTCTTCATAATGGTGAAGTAATAGAGGAAAGCTTGGATATAATGATTTGGGCTTTTAAAAATAATTTACCAAAACCAGAAGAATACGAATTAGTTAAGTTTTGTGATGAAAATTTTAAACCTTGGTTAGATAGATATAAATATCCAAGCAAATATAATGATTGCACTCAGGAACTTGTTTTGGAAAATGCTTTATATTTTTTTGAGTTATTAGAAAAAAAACTAGAAAAAAATATTTTTTTGTTTGGTAATAGCCGTGGTTTTTCTGATATCGGGATTGCACCATTTATAAGACAATTTGCCCATGTGGATATTGATAGGTTTTTAAATTTAAAATATCCAAAATTAATTGAATGGTATGAAGAATTTGTTGACTGGCAAGGTTTTAAATCAAGCATGAAAAAATACCCTAAATGGGTTGATGATCAGCCTGTAGTTTTTTTTCCTTAATTTTTATGATCTATTTATTTATTCTCTAACTTGTTTCAGGGCCTCCGATAAAGCCATTCCCGCAGTCATAGCAACGTTAAGTGACCGTGCTTTGCCATACATGGGTAATTTGATGTGTGAGTCACAAGCATTATGGACTTCATTTGGAACTCCTGCACTTTCACGACCCATAACTAAGGTATCGGTACTTTTAAATTTAAAATCCCACAAAATTGCATCAGCTTTTGTTGTTAAGAGAATTAGCCTACCTGGCTCACGGTTAGCTTGAAACGTTTCCCATGAATCATGGCGCACCATGTCAGTGATATCTGCATAATCCATTGCGCTTCTACGTAAGGATTTTAGTGATAACGGAAATCCACATGGTTCAATGATGTCTAAAGAGACACCAAAACATGCACAAAGTCGAATCATGGAGCCTAAATTAGGTGCAATATCGGGTTGATAACTAGCTAATCGCATTTTTTTACCTTTGTTTTGCTGGTGCGTCCAAAAGGCCGCTAGACGAATGTAACATGTGCGTGTAAACCGCGTTCAGACAGTCAGATTCCGTCTGATTTTAAGTGTTTATTAAGCCCAGTAAGTAGGGCATGGCAAGGGAGACGCTAATCGTGTCCGAAGATAAAGGAAACCGCCGCGACTTTTTGTACGTGGCAACTGCAGGCACTGGAGCAGTTATTGGTGGGGCGGCTGTATGGCCAATGATCAATCAAATGAATCCAAGTGCTGATGTTCAAGCTCTATCATCTATTGAAGTTGATGTATCTGATGTAGAACCTGGAACCCAAATCACAGTTAAGTGGCTTGGAAAACCAGTATTTATTAGACGTAGAACATCTGACGAAATAAAAGCAGCACGAGCTGTTCCATTAGCAGATTTACCTGATGTGGATGCACGCAATGCAAATGCTTCTCCAGTTGTTGGAGAAACAGAAACTTATGCAGAAGATTCTAATAGGTCATTAGATGAAACTGGTGAGTGGTTAGTTATGATGGGTGTCTGTACTCATCTAGGCTGCGTACCTTTGGGAGATGCTGGTGACTTTGGTGGCTGGTTCTGTCCATGTCATGGTTCACATTATGATACAGCTGGGCGAATTCGCAAAGGTCCTGCACCAGAAAACTTACCAGTGCCTGTAGCTACGTTTATAGACGCAAATACGATTAAATTGGGTTAGGAGAAAGATCATGGCTGGAATTCCACACGATCATTACAAGCCAAAAACTGGCATGCAAAAATGGTTTCACGAGCGCTTACCTATAGCTTCTCTCATATATGACACATTAACAATTCCTACTCCAAAGAATTTAAATTGGATGTGGATTTGGGGTATTGTTTTAACATTTTGTTTAGCGCTTCAAATTATTACTGGAATTATTCTAGTTATGCATTACACGCCTCATGTTGATTTAGCGTTTGATTCAGTTGAACACATCATGCGTGACGTTAATGGTGGATGGGCTTTTCGTTATTTACATGCAAATGGAGCATCTTTATTTTTTATTGCTGTTTATGCTCACATTTTCCGTGGATTGTTTTATGGTTCATATAAAGCTCCCAGAGAAATAACTTGGATACTTGGTATGCTAATTTATTTAATGATGATGGCAACAGGGTTTTTAGGCTATGTTCTTCCATGGGGCCAAATGTCATTTTGGGGTGCTACAGTTATAACCGGCCTGTTCGGTGCAATTCCTGGAGTTGGAGGTATTCTTCAAGAATGGTTGCTAGGTGGACCTGCTGTAGACAATGCTACTTTGAACCGATTCTTCTCGCTTCACTACTTGCTACCTTTTGTAATAGTTGGACTAGTGGCTCTTCATATTTGGGCTTTTCATACCACGGGGAATAATAACCCGACAGGTGTAGAGGTTCGACGTAAATCAAAGGCCGAAGCTCAGAAAGATACAGTACCTTTCTGGCCGTATTATGTAATTAAAGATTTATTTGCATTAGTAATGATATTAATTGTTTTCATGGCTATTGTAGGATTTATGCCAAATTATTTGGGTCACCCTGATAATTACATACCAGCAAATCCTTTAGCGACACCTGCACATATTGTTCCTGAATGGTACTATTTACCGTTCTACGCAATTTTACGTGCAATCACCTTTGATGTTTTATTTTTAGACGCAAAATTTTTAGGTGTTCTAGCTATGTTTGGTTCTATTGCGGTTATGGCCTTGGCGCCATGGACGGATACTTCACCAGTGAGATCTGGACGATATCGCCCAACATTTAAAATTGCATTTTGGGTTTTGGGATTTGATTTCATGTTACTTATGTGGTGTGGAGCTCAACCTGCAGAAGGCCTGGTGCCTCTAGTTTCATTAATTGGTGCTATTTATTGGTTTGCATATTTCTTAATAATCTTACCAGTTCTGGGATGGACAGAAAAAACCTTACCTGTTCCTGAAACAATCGAAGCTGATTTTGATGCACACTATCCACCAAAACCTAGTACAGTTAAGTAATTGAAAGAGGATATAATATTATGAAAAAACTACTTCTTTCAGCAATACTTGTTTTTGGATTAGTTACAAATGCAAATGCGGAATCTGGGAAAACTCATATTGAAGATTTTGATTTTTCATTCGAGGGCCCATTTGGTAAATTTGATCAATACCAATTGCAGCGTGGTTTGCAAGTATACACAGAAGTTTGTTCTGCATGCCATGGGCTACGTCAGGTTGCATTCCGAACTCTAGGTGATGAAGGTGGACCACACTTAGATCCTGAAACTGTAAAGGCATACGCTGCTGAAAATTTTGAAGTCTATGATGCTGAAAAAGATGAAGATCGAGCAGCAATACCTTCTGATAAGTTTCCAGTATCAGGCCTTGAAAACGCTCCTGATTTATCACTTATGGCCAAAGCTCGTGCAGGATTTCATGGGCCAAATGGTCTAGGTATAAATCAAATTATTAAAGGCATGGGTGGACCTGAATATATTGCTTCTGTCTTAACTGGTTATACTGGAAAAGAAAAAGAACAAGCTGGTACTACTTTTTATGAGAATACGGCATTCCCAGGCGGGTGGATAGCAATGTCTCCACCACTGTCAGATGAATTGGTTGAGTTTGCAGATGGGCACAGTAATGACGTTCATCATATAGCAGAAGATGTTTCAGCTTTCTTAATGTGGACTGCGGAACCTAAAATGATGGCAAGGCAACGTGTAGGATTAATTTCTGTTGGAATGCTTATCCTCTTAGGTGTATTATTGTATTTCACCAATAAAAAACTCTGGCGTGATATAAAACGCAAAACTTAATATTAAAATAAATTATTAAGGGGTCCTGATTTATACAGGGCCCTTTTTTGTGTTTTATTAAACTTTAAGCACCTAAATATTTAATTAATTCAGGAGGTGGGTCTGAAAATAATTCAGAAGTATTTTCTGGAATATTTGCTATTCCACCTGATACTAAAATAGTTTCATCTGAAATGTGTAATGCATCTTCAGGCTGGTGTGTGACCATTAGCAAAGTAGCATTCGTACTTTCTACTATTTCTTTAACTAAGCTCAGCATTTCTTTTTTCATTGCAGGACCTAATGCTGCAAAGGGCTCATCTAAGCATAATACAGGTTTCTTACGTAATAAGCATCTTGCCAATGCTACTCTTTGTTGTTCTCCACCGGAAAGCTCAAAAGGCATCTTGTTATCATAGTTTTTTAACCCGACACGAGATAAAGCTTTATTTACTATATCTAGCTCAGTCTCGGTGAGGTTTAGGGATGTATTGATTCCTAAGCTAACATTCTTTTTAACAGAAAGGTGGGGGAATAAATTATGATCTTGAAATAATAAAGCTACAGGGCGTTCAGATGGTGAAGTTAATGTTACATCATTTCCATTGATGAATACTTTGCCTTGATCAGGAGATTTAAACCCAGATATTGTTGATAGGAGTGTTGATTTTCCACCACCGGAAGGTCCTATTATGGCAATCTTTTTGGCTGACTCAATTTTTAAATTTGCTGTTAGATTAAATGCGCCATGGCTTAATTTAATATTATCTAATGTTATGCTCAAGCTGGCCTCCTCGGTCAAAAACCCAGAAAAGTAAGATGCTAAGTGATACCAACAATAATGCAACACCAGATGCCGCTGATATTTGGTAACTCGACATAAGTCTATACATAATCAACGGTAAAGTTGCTACATCCACTGGTGCAAATAGTGTGATGACACCAAGGTCTCCCATTGATAGTGCGGCAGCTAATCCAGCAGAAAACCCAACGGGTCTACGTAACCGGGGCCAAATCGCAATACGAAAACGAGAAAACTTTGTCATGCCTAAACTATCAGCTAACTTTCCATAATTTTTTTCAGCGCGTGCCATGGCTGGCAAAATCATTCTTAAAGCAAAAGGTAAGGCCATAGCTGCGTTAACTAAAGCTGTAATGGGGAGAGCAATGGTAAATGGAGAAATATATGGGAATATTAAAATAAACAAACCAGTACCGATAATAAACGGTGATGCAGCAAGGGTCAGAAAACTCACAATTTCTATTGTTTGTGAAGTAATAGGAAATTTGTGAGATACACGAACAATAAGCCCCGACATTGAGATTGCCATTCCTATTGAAATTATAGATGAAACAATTGCGACCAATACAGAATTAAATGCTGCTATCCAAACAGTATTAGGTAAACTGAATATTGGTATAATGCCTCGAATGAAGATAGATAATAATGGCAAAAATAGAAACAAACACACAAAAGTTAAAATAAAAATATCAAATAATAGATATCGAAAATGAGTTCTGTCCCATCGTTCTATTTTTATGTCTAGACCACTTGAAAATTGAACTGGCTTTGAAAACAGTACCGTCATAATACCCAAAATAGCACAAAGGCTAAATTGGATTATTCCAAGTTGAGCTGCCTTTGCAAAGTTGAAATCAAATCTAAGAGATTGATATATAGCTAGCTCTATAGTTGTTGCTTTTGGTCCTCCACCTAGTGCGAGTGCCACAGCAAAACTTGAAATGCATAATAAAAATATTATAAGAAAAATTCCTGGAATAACAGATTTTAACATAGGCCGCTCAATATGTTGTGAAATACCTGATGTATTGATTCCAAGCTGTGCAGATAATCTAAAGTGCTCGATTGGTATTGCTGCCCAACCCTGAACAATAAATCGAGTTGCTAGGGGTATGTTAAAAAATACGTGAGCTAAAACTACACCGGTAAATCCATAAATGTTCAGAGGATTAATATTAAAGTTTGATATAAATTCAGAAATATACCCAGATCTACCCCAAACTGCTATAATTCCTAGAATAGCAACAATAGTTGGTAAAATAAAAGGAGCGCCCATTATTGTAAGAATAAATTTGCGTCCTTTAAAGTTTCGGAAAAAGAGTGCGCGAGCTGTTGGTATTGCAATTAATACAGATATTGTAGCTGAAACTATGGCTTGGCTGACTGTGAAGCGTATAATTGACCAATCTGAAGAACTTAATGTGGTTTTAATATCTGCATTCAACCACAAAACTAATACAGTACCCAAAGTTAATAGTAGCAATAGCGCAAATGCGCTACTGCCAAATATTAGATGTATTAGTTTTATTGGCTGAGTGCTGTAAGCCATTCTGAGAGTGCCTCGCTTCTTACATTTTCAGCTTTGCCTGAAGGAATAAGTAAACTTTTAGATGGTGATATTAACTTCTCAAATCCATCGGGCAAACCATTTTTTGGTAATACTGCTGGGTACATCCAATTGGTTGTTGGTATAATTGATTGAAAATCATTAGAAGTCATGAATTCTAAAAATTTATCTGCTAACACTGGATTTTTACTAGATGCTAACTTTGCAGCTACCTCTATTTGCATATAGTGACCTTCATCAAAATTAGCAGCTGATTTTGTTTCATCGTTTTCGGCAATGATATGATATGCAGGTGATGTTGTATATGATAATACCATATCTGCTTCACCTTCAGTAAACATACCGTATGCTTCTGACCACCCTGCTGTTACAGTTAAAATTTTAGGAGCAAGGCCTTCCCAAATTTCCGCAGCACGATCAGGATAGGCTTCTTTTACCCATAATAACAAACCAAGCCCTGGTGTTGATGAGCGAGGGTCTTGAATGACAATCTTAAAATCATCTGGCATCATAATCAGTTCTTGAAAACTCTTCGGTGGATTTTTGACTTTAATATTATCATAAATAAAAGCAAAATAACCCCAGTCGTATGGAATGAAGAGATCATCAGACCAATCGATTGGAAGGTTTAGGTTTTTTAAACTGTTGTTATGATTTGCAAATAGTCCAGTAGATGCAGCTCTTGCTGTTAAGTTTGTATCTAACCCTAGGGCAATATCTGCTTGCGTGCGTATTCCCTCAAGTTGAAGGCGAGATAGCAATGCAGCTCCATCACCGGCGCCAACTAAATTAAGTTCACAGTTACAAGTTTTTTCGAAAGCTTTTTTGATTGCTGGGCCTGGGCCCCAATCAGAAACAAAACTATCATATGTATAAATAGTTAATTTTGGTAAATCGTCCGCTGAGGCTGTTGTGACTGATGCCAATAAAAAGCCCGCAGCAAAGTTTATAAATTTATTCATTTCAATTCTCCAATTGCTACAAGCGTAAGGGGGTCGTTTGAAACGAAACCTTCCCTACGCCGGTATGATCCGGTTCAGGTTCGACGGGTTCGCGTAAACGCATCTCAGCCAAATTGGCCCCCCGAGGTAAAAATGTTTTTAATCATGTATTAAAAAATAATCAAGGATGGGTTTTCTTTTATACTCTTCCTAGGTTAATGATTAAAAAAGCATTGGAGTATGGCATATGGCTACGAATTCATTTGGACGTTTGTTTACAGTAACGACATGGGGAGAAAGTCATGGGCCAGCACTTGGGGCAACTATTGACGGCTGTCCTCCTAATGTAGAATTAAATGCAAGTGATTTGCAGTATTGGCTTGATAGACGCAAGCCAGGACAAAATAAATACACAACTCAAAGACGTGAAGCAGATGAAGTAAAAATTCTTTCTGGCATGTTTGAAGGAAATACAACTGGGCATCCAATTCAGTTAATGATTGAGAATACGGATCAGAGATCTAAAGATTATTCAGAAATTATGGATAAGTTTAGGCCGGGTCATGCAGACATAACTTATTGGCAAAAATATGGGATTCGTGATTATCGCGGTGGTGGCCGTTCGTCTGCTAGGGAAACTGCTGCAAGAGTCGCGGCAGGAGGTGTTGCAAGAAAGGCTTTGGAGTCTTTAGCGCCAGATATTAAGATTTGTGCGTATATGGTTCAAATGGGTCCACATAAAATTAATAGAACTAAAATTGATTTAAATGAAATAGAAAAAAATCCATTTTGGACTCCTGATGCTGACGCAGCAATATTATGGGCAGAATATTTAGACCAATTACGCAAATCTGGAAACTCTGTTGGAGCAGTTATTGAAGTTATTGCAAGTGGTGTACCAGCTGGCCTTGGAGCTCCAATTTATGGTAAAATAGATACTGATATTGCTACCGCTATGATGTCAATTAATGCCGTTAAGGGTGTCGAAATAGGTGCAGGATTTGAATCAGCTGAGTTTACTGGAGAAAGCAATGCAGATGAAATAGGATTTTCTGAAGGTAAGCCTCAATATAACTCCAATCATGCTGGTGGTGTTTTGGGCGGTATTTCAACTGGACAAGATATAGTTTGTCGATTTGCAGTAAAGCCAACTTCGTCTATTCTTAAAGAACGAGACACTATTACTAAATCTGGCAATCAAACCTCAATAATAACAAAAGGTCGTCATGATCCATGTGTTGGTATTAGGGCTGTTCCTGTGGGAGAGGCAATGATGGCATGTGTGATACTAGATCATTTGATGTTGCATCGAGGGCAAATTGGTGAAAATCAAGGTGAAATAGGATAGTTTAAATTTTTGATTTTTGCACAGTAAAAATACCTAACATAATTATCACTACTCCGATCATATCATAATAAGATAATTTTTCGTCCAGCAACATTGCAGCGATAGCTACACCAAAAAACGGATTTAAAAAATGAAATGTTGCAGCCTTTGTGGCACCAATACGCTCAACTAAAAGAAACCAAATGTAAGTGGCAATAATTCCAGGCACGACAATAGTATATGCTAATGCAAGCAATGCTTTTGTATTCCAAACAACATTCCAAGTTTCTAATGCAATGGCAGGGATAGTTAGTGCAGCGGAGCCTACTAGCATTTGCAATCCAACTACCATAAAAAGATTGCCACCAGTAGAAGCAGACTTAACAGATAAAGTAGCTACTGTTAATGCTAGGACACCCAGTATGCATTGAATAATTCCAATAATATTGATGCCACTGGATAATCTAGAGGACATTATTAATATTACTCCAGAGAACCCTATGATTAGTCCTAAATAGCCAAAAGGAGATAACTTTTCATTAAATACTATAACCAAAATAAGGGCGACTAAAAGAGGCATGCTTGATGCTATAATTGATGCAGCGGATGCTTCAATTTTTGTCATGGCCATGAAAAAAAACCCTAAATAAATTGCATTTTGGCATAAACCAAACAAGATAATTCCAAACCATTGTTTGTGTGTAAATTTTGCTCTTTGACCTAAAAAATAAGCAATACTGACAGCAATTAATCCCGCAATTAAAAATCTTAAAGCCGATATTGATAACGGTGGAGCTACCTGAACAATAATACGCGCAGAAGTGAAAGCGCTTGACCAAATAAGGGCAAAAACAAATCCCATAATTGCTGATTTTATATCCATGAATACCTCAATAAAAAAGGTCGCCTTAATATGGCGACCTTAGTCATGAAAATTTATTCGTCGAGGATAAAATACTCCTCCAAAAAAATTAATCGTTAATTACGTCTTTTAGTGCTTTTGCGATAGTCACTTTAGCAACTCTGTCTGCTGCTTTCATGAACTGCTCACCAGTAGCTGGATTTCTTACCATGCGCTCAGGGCGTGCGCGACATTGAAATTTTCCTAATCCTGGAAGTGTAACTGCTCCACCAGCAGCGACTTCTTTTGAGACGATATCAGCTAAAGCTTCTAGTGCTCTATTAGCTGTTACTTTATCGCTGCCAGTTGCTTCTGCAAGATTGGCAACCAATTGGGTTTTTGTCATTGGTTTCTGTGACATTTGCTGCTCCTTAAGTTAAATGAATACAAAATATTCTACTTTGTAATGATATTATAACCACATATTGTGCCTAAAAATCAAATTGTCCAAGGAAAAAATGCAAAATTACCTTATTTTTATGGGTTTTGGCGATAAATGGCCTAAAAATCTATGTATTTTGTGATTTTAATCCATATTTTTATTGAAAATTGCAAGTAAACTAACAAATTTTATTGAAAATATTTATGTATATATTAATGAATTCAACCTTATGTGTATAAAATAATAGAGAAAGTTCAAAGAAAAATATTTAAAAATAATCTCATATTGATAGTTTATTTAATTGAATTGGGATTATTAAATATTAAAAGATTAAAGGATAAAAATTAGCAATTGAAACAATTATAATTAGTATAAACCACGATCTGTTAAGTACTTTTAGTGCATCATTAATATCTGTTTTATCCATATCATGCCTTCCCGATGAATTTATGAATTCATAATGAGTTAATTTGCCATGATAACTTCTTGGTCCTGCTAGCGCCACGTTTAAAATTGAAGCCATTGCTGCTTCTGGCCAGCCGGCATTTGGAGATGCATGTAATTTTGCATCTTTTAACATTATTAAGAAGTTTGATTTTGATAAATATGCTGCACACATTAATGTACCGCAGATTCTAGATGGTATCCAATTCATCAAATCATCAAATTTTGCTGCTCCAAATCCAAATAATAAATATTTTTCTGATTTATAGCCAATCATACTGTCAGCTGTATTTGTCATTTTATATAAAAACAGACCAGGTAATCCTAATAATAAATACCAAAAAATGGGGGCGATTACTGCGTCAGAAAAGTTCTCTGCTGCACTTTCTACTGCTGCTCTACTTACATTAGATTCATCTAAATTCTTTGTTTGGCGGCCAACTATACATGCTACTGCATTTCGGCCTTCATTTAAGCTATTATTTAAACCAATTAAAACATCCTTAACATGTTTGACTAGTGAGTTATGTGCTAGAAGAATTGCAGTAATTAATAATTCAATTAAACCATAATCAGGTAATAAATGTATAAACTGACCTATTAAACATGCCATTATTGATAAAGAAAAAATTGCAAAGATACCTTTAAATTTTAACGCTGAGCCAAAATTAAAATTATAATCAAACCATGATATTAATTTGCCCATTATTACTGCAGGATGAGGTATTTTAGACCAAACCTTGTTTGGGTCTCCAATCAAATAATCTAAAATCAAAGCTATTAATAAAATTTGAATTGTATTCATTTATTCCTCTAAAGCTTTTGCAAGTCTTTCCCATGCTGATTGATCGCCAGGAATACCTAGCCTAAGCCAATTTTCAGAATATGGGAAAACTCGAGACCAAATAAAGTTCTGTGCTAATTTATTTTGGATCTTTTGAGCATTTGTTGTTTTATATAACCGAAATAAGTCTGTGCCACCTATAGGTTTAATATTGTTACTAGATATTAATTTGTCTAATCGAACGCTATCTTTCTTTAATCTAATACGAGTATTATGAATCCAATTATTATCTGAGAGTGCAGCTTTTCCAATAAATTGAGCGGGACCAGAAATAGACCACGGGCCTACATGGCTTATGATGGTTTCTATTAACTTTGGTGATGCAATTGCAAAGCCAAGCCTCAAACCGGCAAGCCCCCAAAACTTTCCTAAACCTTTTAATATTATTACATTATTTTGTTTTGCCAGATGAATTAGTGATTTATCAGGTGAAATATCACAAAAGCTTTCATCGATTATATTAAGTTCGAAATTTTTTGTATCTTCTTCAGAAATCGAATGATAGTGGCCGTCGGGGTTATTTGGGTTCACAATGACTTGAACATTACCTGCGTCTCCAACTTCCCAGCCGTTCGATCTGAAAGCAGCAGCATGTTCGTTATATGTTGGACTGATAATTCTCACTCGATTTACTGGAAGTAAATTTGGCAAAACTGCAATTAATTGAGATACGCCAGATGCAGCCATGATATCAGAATTATTTGGAACATCCCAAAATTCACCAGCTTGTATTAATAGTTCTTTTTGAGCTTTGCTATCTGGTAAAGAATTCCAAAAATGCTTTGGAATTTTTGGGATGGTGTAAGAAGATGGATTTATTCCTGTTGATAAATCTATCCATTGTTCACGAGTACCGCCATATTTTGAAATGGCAACATCAAGACCACCACCATGATCTCTTGCATCTGACATTATTTATTACCTAATACTGGCAGGCGAGCCCGAAAGTGGCCTTTTATTTCTTTAGGCCAATCTCTAAAAGGTACTTGGCCTTTATCGCTAGCATTATGTAATTTTGCGTACTCTATTATACCTTTTGCACTTTCAATGTTTGGAGAAAAATTACCTAATACATAATTTAATTTATCTTCACTTTGAATTGCTACATTACATGCAAAATCGCAACCCATTAGACAGGCATGTCTTCTAATATTAATATTTGGAGCTTCATCAGACATTGATTCAATTAAATCAGCTAAAACTTCACCATCAGTTTTATTATCTATTTCAGCATTCCAGTTTGTTCGTTTGCAAGTTTCACATACTGTAATTGTGGTTGACATGCTAAGCTCCTTATTTTTGAACTTGCTTGCACATAAGTAGCATACAGCGCAATTATTTTTATTTAGATTTAGATTTTAATTTCACTCAATATTAAAAATAAGCTTCAACTTGGTCAAAAATTGCGTTCATAAGATTCATTCCAGTCAATTACTGGATTTGTTGGAATAATTCTATTTGGATTTATAGTTTCGTGACTAAAATGGTAATGGCGCACAATATGATCAAAATCTATGGTCTCTTTTATGCCATTAAAATGATAAAGTTCACGAACATAATTCCAGATATTATGATAATCTACTACACGTTTTCTATTACATTTAAAATGCAAGACATAAACGCTATCGAAGCGAACCAATGTCGTAAATAAACGCCAGTCTGCTTCTGTTAAAGTATCCCCTAAAAGATACTGATTATCTTGTAATCTGTTTTCAACCCAATCAAGGCCATCAAATAAAACATTTACAGCATTATCATACGCTATTTGTGTAGTTGCGAAGCCCGCTTTATAGACGCCATTATTTATTTCTGAATATATCTTGGCATTAATCTCTTCTATTTCATTATGTTTATTAGATGGCCAATAATTATCATTATTTCCAGTAATATGGTCGAACGCAGAATTAAACATGCGGATAATTTCTGAGGATTCATTTGATACAATTGTACTAGTTTTCTTATCCCACAAAATAGGCACTGTTACACGAGTATTTGCTGTAGGATTGGCTCTGGTATAGATCTCATGAGCAAATTTAGATTGAAATAAGCTATCTCCTTTAGCTGCTCCACGCTGTTCAAAAGTCCACCCTTCATTCATCATATCAGGATGAACTACATCTACTGATATGTGGTCCTGCAAGCCCTTAAGTTCTCGAAATATAAGTGTTCTGTGTGCCCATGGGCAGGCCAATGAAACATATAAATGGTATCGCCCACTTTCAGCTTTGAAGCCAGATTTACCGCTTACACCAGCTGATCCATCTGATGTAATCCAATTGCGAAATCCAGCATCTTGGCGAATAAACTTACCACCACTTGCTTTGGTGTCATACCATTTATCAATCCATTTTCCGTCAACAAGCAAACCCATGTTAAATCCTATTAATTTTGTTCATTAACGATTTTTCCCAAAGTAGATTCAATGAAAAGACTGGCAACTTATTATATGCATAAAGGAAACAATAATAAGGTCGGTTTCATATGACAGTCCGGCGCGAATCTATTGCGCCTATTTTTCTGCTGATCTATACGTTATTTGACGAAGCCCCAGAGGGCCGGAAAGATGTGTTGTATATGGTTGACCCAATTTGGGAACTGATGCCAACATCGTCAGGCAAATTGCCAACTTTTCGCTCATCTGTAATTAAGGAAGTAACATGCGGTTTTTTGTGATTTTATTCTGTTTGGTACCATTGCCGGCTTTTGCACACTGGGGCCATTTGCCAGAACTAGCTGGGCATAGCCATTGGATTGGTATGGCTGCTGCGGCTGCTGCTGCGGCTGCTGCTGCTTGGGGGGTGCGTGAAAATTCTGAGGAATTGTCAAAAGATGAAGAAGTTAGTGAAGAAACTGAAGAAGAATTGCAGGAGGCATAAATTATGGTAAATAAAATTGGTGTTATGATCTGTGGCCATGGCTCACGTAGTCAATCAGCAGTTGATGAATTTGCAACACTGGCTGAGAAATTACCTCCATATTTGCCTCCAGAATGGGATATGGAATATGGATATTTAGAATTTGCTAATCCTCTTATTAGGGATGGATTAGATAAATTGCGCAAGAACGATTGTGACAAAATACTTGCTGTGCCTGGAATGCTTTTTGCTGCAATGCATTCCAAGAATGATATTCCAACTGTATTAAATACATATGCAGCTAAGCATAATATTGATGTAAATTATGGTAGAGAATTAGGTGTTGATCCAAAAATGGTAGCTGCTGCAGCTGGGCGTATTCAAGATGCTGTTAATACTGCTAATCTTGAATATGGAGAAATGGCATTACATGATACCGCTTTAGTCGTTATCGGAAGAGGTGCATCAGACCCTGACGCAAATTCCAATGTATCAAAAGTTGCGCGAATGTTATGGGAAGGTATGGGTTTTGGGTGGTGTGAAGTTGGCTATTCTGGGGTAACATTTCCATTAGTTGAGCCATGCTTAGATCACGTCTCAAGGCTTGGATATAAAAGAGTAATAGTTTTTCCATATTTTTTATTTAGTGGGATATTAATAGATCGCATATATGGTTTTACTGATAAGTGTGCTGAAAAATATCTAGATATTCAATTTATCAAAGCAGGTTATCTAGGTGATCACCCAAAAGTATTAGAAACATTTGCTGAGCGAATTACTGAGCAAGTAGGCGAGATACCTCCACCAAATTGTGCGCTTTGTAAATATAGAACGCAAGTTCTAGGTTTTGAAGCTGAAGTTGGTTCTGTACAAGAAAGCCATCATCATCATGTTGAAGGTCAAGGTGCATCAGCGCCTGGATCAAATGTTGAGGATTGCAAGTTGTGTGATACCTTTTGCACAGGAGAGTGCAGGCTCGATATGATGGATCACCATCACCATCACCATCACCATGATGATGATCATGACCATCATGACCATTCCCATCCTGAGTATCCTCAAGCAAAACATCCACTGGGCCCTGAGTCTGCGCGAAAGAAGTGATTAGACAATTGATACCATATGAACGTGACCCAAAATTAATATATGCAGCAAGTTTTGCTACAGTAAAAAAAGAAGCAAATCTGGCAAGGTTTTCTCCCGAAATGCAGTCTGTGGTTATTAGATTGATACATGCGTGTGGTATGACTGAAGTAGCTGATAGAGTTGCATACTCAGTTAATGCGGCTAATGTGGGCTCTCTTGCACTTGCAAAGGGTGCTCCAATCTTATGCGATTGTGAAATGGTAGGTGCTGGGATTATACGACGCTATTTGCCTGCAAATAACAAAGTAATTGTGACTTTGAACGAGCCTAGTGTACCAGAATTAGCAAATAGTATTGGGAATACAAGATCAGCAGCCGCAGTAGAGTTATGGGAACCACATATAAAAGGTGCTGTAGTCGCAATAGGTAATGCGCCTACTGCACTTTTTCATCTTTTGGAGTTGCTTGATCAAGGGTTTCCAAAACCAGCATGTATTCTTGGCTTTCCTGTTGGTTTTGTGGGCGCGGCTGAAAGTAAAGCTGCACTTGCGGCATTTCCACGTAATTGTGAATTTATTGCGCTTCGTGGACGTAGAGGTGGATCTGCTATCGCATCAGCAGCAGTAAATGCATTATCGGCTGGATTGCCGGAGATATCATCATGACGGCTTGGTTGCATATTGTAGGTATTGGTGAAGAAGGAATTGAAGGCTTAACTCCGGTTACTCGAGCAGTTGTAGAGGCTGCTGAAATTATTGTTGGAGGATCAAGGCATCAAAGTTTAATTAATGTTAACGCAGAAAGAATTTCTTGGCCAAGTCCGTTCGATGCCTTAATTGAAATTTTAAAATCTAAATCTGGAAAAAGAGTAGTAGTATTAGCTACAGGTGACCCACTCTGGTACTCCGTAGGAGCAAGAATAGGCCGTGAAATAGATCCTTCAGAAATCTCTTATCATCCCCAAGTTGGAGCTTTTCAATTAGCTGCAGCTCGGATGGGATGGTCAATGGCAGATTTGGAAACTCTTACAGTTCATGGACGACCCGTGGAACAAATGATTGCATTCATTCAACCTAATCAAAGGTTATTAATTTTAACTACAGGTGCTGAAACACCAAAGCAAATTGCAGGTTTTTTAACTGAGCGTGGATTTGGGGCATCAAAATTAACTGTATTTGCGTCTATGGGCGGTAAGGATGAAGCTAGATTTGATGGCAACGCAAAGACATGGCAACACGATGTACCGGCGTTCAATACACTCGCTGTGGAATGCATAGCTGCTAAAGATGCAGCTATGTTGCCGAGAGTGCCAGGTTTATCTGATGAGTTGTTTCAAGGCGATGGGACAATGACCAAACAAGAAATCAGAGCAACATCTGTAGCTAAATTAATGCCAATGCGTGGTGCTTTATTGTGGGACGTTGGTTGTGGATCTGGATCAGTTGCTGTCGAGTGGATGAGAGCTGCAAGATACGCAAGAGCAATTGGCATTGAACCCCGAGCGGATCGAAGGACATATGCAGCTAACAATGCTCTCGCCTTAGGTGTCCCTAAGCTTGAGTTAATTGATGGATTTGTACCAAATGCACTTAATAATTTAGAACCTCCAGACGCAATTTTTATTGGTGGTGGTTTGAGCATAGAAACTTTTGAAGCTTGTTGGATGGCTTTGCGACCTTTGGGTCGATTGGTTGTTAATGCAGTCACATTAGAATCTGAACAAATTCTATTAAAATTATATTCAAAATATAAAGGTGACCTTGTTCGCATTCAAGTTAGTCGAGCCGATGGTATTGGTAAGGTCACTGGTTGGAGGCCATCTATGCCTGTAACTCAATGGAGTTTAGTTAAACGATGAGTGGTGTATTGTATGGGGTTGGGCTGGGTCCGGGTGATCCAGAATTAATGACACTCAAAGCTTATCGCCTAATATCTAATGCAAAAGTCATAGCCTACCCAACTTTAGAAGGTAGTGAAAGTTTTGCTAGGTCAATTGCTTTAGATGCTATCCAAACTGATGTTGAAGAAATTATTGTAAATATTCCTATGTCTGTAGAGCGAGGGCCAGCTCAAGCGGCTTATGATTTAGGCGCTTTAATGATTGCAGAGAAATTAGATGATGGGAAGGATGTAGTAGTGTTATGTGAAGGTGATCCGTTTTTTTATGGATCCTTTATGTATTTATTTTCGAGATTAAGCGAAAAATACAAATGTGAAATAGTCCCTGGTGTTACATCCGTAACTGCATGTGCTGCTTCAATTGCAACACCACTCACTGCGCGAAATGAAGTTCTAACTATTATTCCCGGACCTATTGATGAGGATTTATTGGAGCAACGCATAGCTGGATCTGAAGCTATAGCGATTATGAAAGTTGGTAGGCATTTGGCAAAAATCTGTAGAGTTCTAGAAAAATTAGATCTTATAAAATATGCGAAATATATAGAACGTGCTACTCTTCCTAATGAATTGGTTTTACCTTTATCTGCTGCGCCTAAAAAAGCCCCATATTTTTCAATGATATTAGTGACTAAAGGAAATGACCCATGGCTATAAGCCCTATTGTTTTATGTCTTTCTCAATCAGGTTATAAGACAGCTCGAAAGATTGCGAACATATTAGGTTCTAAAATACATGGCAGAGAAGGTCGTGTTGAAGGTGTTGATGCAACATTCGAAAATGCTTTAGATCATATTCGAGTTTTGTTTGGAGCTGGAACACCAATAGTTGGCGTGTGTGCAGCTGGAATATTGGTTAGAGGTGTTGCGCCAATGCTAGTTGATAAACTAAATGAGCCAGCTGTCATTTCAGTCCCGGATGATGGATCGACGGTCATACCATTATTGGGTGGGCATCGTGGTGCAAATAGATTGGCTCGGCAAATTGCAAATGGATTAAAATCGCACGCATCAATTACAACTGCAGGCGATATTGCAATGGGTGTAGCTTTAGATGAACCTCCAATTGGATATAGGTTGCAAAACTTTAAAGATGCAAAACCTGTAATGGCATCTCTCTTAAATGGTTCAACTGTTCGCGTTTCAGGGGAAAATATATTTGATATTAATAGTTCTCCAAGTGCTGAAATTACTTTGGTTGTTTCTGAGGCACCAATGATTGGTGATGAGATGACATTAGTTTACCACCCTCAAAAATATGCTCTTGGTTTAGGGTGCGCGCGAGGATGCTCAATAGATGAAATGTGGGATTTAGTTTCAAAATGTCTGCTAGATTCCAACATCGCTGCAGGATCAATTTCTAGTATAGGATCATTGGATCTGAAGGGAGATGAGCCTGCAATGATAGAAACTGCAACACGTTTAGGTGTTCCGTTTAGATTATTTGAAGCAAATGAATTAGAGTCTTTAACCCCTAAATTAGCCAATCCATCTGAAGTTGTTTTTGCAGAGGTGGGTTGTCATGGTGTATCAGAGGCAGCAGCATTAGCACTTAGTGGTGGAAGCCTTGTGGTAGAGAAGAAAAAAACTGCTAATGCGACATGTGCTATCGCCAAATCAGATAATGTAATTATTGAAATGAATGGCCGATCTAGAGGAAAATTATCTATTATCGGTATTGGTCCTGGTCAGCACTCTTGGCGCACACCTGAAGCTTCTGCATTGGTAGCTGAAGCTGAAGAACTAGTTGGTTATGGACTTTACATAGATATTTTAGGGCCTTTGGCCGTTGGAAAAGATAGATCAGATTTTCCATTGGGCGGTGAAGAGGCACGCTGCAGGTATGCCTTGGAGCAAGCAGGAAAAGGTAAAAATGTGGCGCTTATTTGTTCAGGGGATGCTGGAATTTATGCAATGGGTGCTTTAGTTTTTGAGCTGTTAGATCGCAATGAAAATGAAATGGGCGTATCAGATGCAGCAAAACGGATTGAGGTGCAGTGTGCCCCAGGCGTTTCAGCATTGCAGGGAGCTGCAGCAAGAGCAGGTGCACCTTTAGGGCATGATTTTTGTACTATAAGTTTGTCAGATTTGCTAACACCAAGGGAAGATATAATAAGGCGATTACATGCAGCTGCAGAGGGTGATTTTGTAATTGCTTTTTATAATCCAGTATCTAAAACCCGAAGAACACTTTTGGCAGAGGCACGTGAGATTTTATTAAAATATCGTCCTGATGACACACCTGTAATGTTAGCATCTTCATTGGGTCGTCCAGAAGAAGAAGTCAGATATCGCCGATTAGATGAATTAGAAGTTGATGAAGTTGATATGCTAACTGTTGTTTTAATAGGTTCAAGTAATTCACGCTTGGCGAATTTAGGTGAAGGTCCAAGAATGTTCACACCCCGTGGCTATGCGCGCAAAATTGATGGTGATTTATCATGACTGTTTACTTTATAGGAGCTGGTCCAGGTGATCCTGATTTGATCACTCTTAAAGCAAAAGCGTTAATTGAAAAATGTCCTGTATGCCTGTTTGCTGGCTCACTTGTCCCTGAGGCTGTTGTTGCATGTGCTCCCATAGACGCAATTGTTAAAGATACGGCAGTGATGACTTTGGATGAAACGCATGCAGATATAAAAAAAGCGCATAAGCATGGACAAGACGTAGCACGCGTACACTCTGGAGATCCCTCTTTATATGGTGCAATTGCAGAGCAAATTCGTCGGCTCAAAGCTGACAACATTCCATATAAGATAATACCAGGTGTGCCAGCTTATGCTGCTATGGCTGCTGAAATGGGGCAGGAATTAACTATACCTGAAATTGCACAATCAATTGTTTTGACTAGAATGTCTATGCAGTCAACATCTATGCCTGAAAATGAAACGTTAAATAATTTTGGTAGAACCGGAGCAACTTTAGCAATACATTTAGCGGTAAGAAATATGCGTGAAATAGAAAGACAATTAATACCACATTATGGTGAAGAATGTCCCGTTGTAGTGGGTTATCGTGTAGGTTGGCCTGATCAATTAATTATCAGAGGAACACTGAGTAATATTCGTAAGAAAATACGAAAAGAAAAAATTACTCGAACTGCATTAATAATGGTTGGCCCTGCATTGGCATTAAGTCATGATTTTGTTGATAGTGCTCTATACGACCCAAATATTCCCCATGTTCTTCGACCGGTTGTGGGTGTTGATTTGATCGAGGACCATAATACGTAAATATTAAAAAAAAGATCAAGTTTTTTAAGAAAGATATTCTAATTTTATTTTTAAATATGAAGATTGTACTTTATATTTAAAAATAATCGAATAATCTTCTAAAAAATTTCTTATAACGTTAATTTTAGCAATTTAATAAGTTTAAATTAATGGCACTAGTAATTAGTATAATAGAAGTGAGATAGATTATGATTAAATCCCCTTATTTGTTGTTTCTTGGAGATGCGGCTGATGGTTTAGCTGCTAAAGTTGCTCAAGGTATTAAAGATTGGCGCCCAGATTTGAGTGTGGGTCAATATCGAATGAATGGCTGTAATGCTGATTTAGGATTAAGTGACATGACCTTTGATCAAGCTGTTGATGCAGGTGCAAAAACACTAGTAATAGGTGTTGCAAATCGAGGAGGTGTAATTTCAGCTGAATGGAAAGCTAAATTGATTGAAGCACTAGAGGCTGGTTTGGATATCGCGTCCGGTTTACATAATTTATTAAAAGATGAGAAAGTTTTGGTTGATAAGGCTGAAGAATTAGGACGAAGTTTATTCGATGTGCGTATACCAACTGAAGCTTATCCTATTGCTTCTGGCATTAAGAGAACTGGCAAACGTTGTTTGGCTGTAGGTACAGATTGTTCTGTTGGAAAAATGTACACCGGACTGGCTATTGAAAAGGAAATGCTAAGCCGTAACATAAAGGCTACATTTAGATCCACTGGACAAACTGGCATTTTAATCACTGGAAATGGTGTTCCACTAGATGCTGTTATTGCAGATTTTATGGCAGGTTCAGTTGAGCATTTGACGCCTGACAATGATGAAAATCACTGGGATTTAATTGAAGGGCAAGGAAGTTTATATCACGCTTCATATTCAGGCGTAACAATGGCTTTAATTCATGGAGGCCAACCTGATGCTTTGATTTTATGTCATGAACCAACACGTGAACATATGCGTGGTCTGCCAGATTTTAAATTACCAAGTTTAGATGAATTGCGTGATACAGCACTAATTATGGCTAAAATTGTAAACCCAAATGTAAAAGTAGTCGGCATATCAGTAAATACTCAACATCTAGATGAAGTTTCAGCTAATGAATATTTAAGTTCTACAGAACAAAGAATGGGTATTCCAGCAGTAGATCCATTTCGCCATGGAGCTGCTCGTTTAGTTGATGCATTAGAGGCTTGTTGATTTATCAATGAAAATTTCTGTCGAATTTAATAGTTTTAAGTTAGCCCAAGTTTTTACAATTTCCCGAGGTTCGCGAACTCAAGCAGATGTTTTGACTGTTGTCATCACTAGAGGTGATTGCCATGGTATGGGTGAATGTGTCCCGTATTCTAGATATGGTGAAACTATGGAGACAGTTAGTCAGCAAATTGGAGAACTTCCTAAAGATTTTGATAGAGAAACACTTCGCAATATATTACCAGCGGGCGCAGCACGAAATGCTGTTGACTGTGCTCTTTGGGATTTGGAAGCTAAGGAAGCGGGTTTGCCTGTATGGCAATTAGCTGGATTAACTAAACCTAAAGCGATAAAAACTGCATATACTTTGTCTTTAGACAGCCCAGAAAAAATGAATGTGCAGGCAGCTAAAAATTCATTTCGCCCACTTCTGAAAACAAAACTTGGTGGGGGAGATGATGATATTGAGAGAATTCGAGCAGTTCGAGCTGGGGCATTATCATCAAGAATTATAGTTGATGCAAATGAAGGATGGACACCAAGCCAGTATGAAAGTTTAGCACCAACTTTATTAGATCTTGGCGTTGAAATGGTTGAACAGCCTTTTCCAGCTGGTGAAGATAATGTTCTGTTAGACTTAAAAAGAATTTTACCTGTATGCGCAGATGAAAGTTGTCATGATCGAACCAGTTTAAATAATCTCGTTGGAAAATACGATATGGTGAATATCAAATTAGATAAAACGGGCGGATTGACTGAAGCGCTTGATTTAAAACAAACAGCTTTAAAAATGGGTTTTGATGTGATGGTTGGATGTATGGTTGGGTCATCTTTGGCTATGGCGCCCGCAGTATTAGTTGGGCAAGAAGTTTCGGTTGTTGATCTTGATGGGCCACTTTTGCTAAGTGAAGATCGTAACCACAAATTATTTTATGATGCTGACGGAGTACATCCTGCGCAGCCAGAATTATGGGGATAGTTATGTCAAGAATTGTATATTTAAACGGTGAATTTTTAGATGAAAATGAGGCTAAAGTTTCAATATTTGATCGAGGCTTTTTAATGGCAGATGGCGTATACGAAGTTACGTCAGTTATAAATGGAAAGTTGATTGATTTTGATGGGCATGCTGTTCGATTAGAGCGCTCCATGAAAGAATTAATGATGGATTCAGCAATTTCTAAAGAAAATCTTTTAGAAGTTCATAGGCAACTAATTGTGCAAAATGACTTAAACGAGGGAATGATATATTTGCAGATAACTCGTGGCTCGCCTAACGATCGTGATTTCGTATTTCCTGATCCAAAAGAAGTTAAGCCAACAATTGTGTTATTTACACAATCTAACTCCAATATGGTCCAAAATCCAAAAGCTAAGATTGGCATGAAGGTTGTATCAATTCCTGATGAACGATGGGGTCGTCGCGATATCAAAACTGTTCAATTATTATATCCATCCATGGGCAAAATGATTGCCAAGTCTCAAGGTGCGGATGATGCTTGGATGGTTGAGGATGGAATGGTCACTGAAGGAACATCTAATAATGCTTATATTGTAAAAGATGACTCTATTATTACCAGGGAACTATCAAATGATATTTTGCACGGTATTACTCGTGCAGCTGTTTTGCGTTTTGCTAATGAAGCACAAATGACTGTTGAAGAGCGAAATTTTTCAATAGAAGAAGCTAAGAATGCTGACGAAGCATTCATTACTTCAGCTTCCACATTTGTGATGCCAGTAGTTAATATTGATGGTGTTGATGTTGGAACAGGAAAGCCTGGGAAAATAGCAGCAAGACTCAGAGAAATATATTTAGAAGAAACGCTAAAAACAGCAATATAAACTCATTATTTGGCTGAGATATTTTTTATTCAGCCTTTTAGTTGCATTATTTATGAGTTGCTTTGAATGATGCTTTTTGCTCATCAGTTGCTTCAACTTGATACCTGTTTTTCCATTCGTTAAATGGCATACCATAAAATAATTCGCGTGCATTATCTTTAGAGATTGCAATTCCTTTTGTGCCGGCTGCTTCTTGATACCATCGCGATAAACAGTTTCTACAAAAGCCTGCCAAGTTCATCATATCAATATTTTGGACATCTGTTCTTTTTGCTAGGTGATCTCTTAAAGTTCTAAATGCAGCAGCTTCGATTTCTGTTTGTGTTTGTAAGTCCATAATTGATTCTTTTCGGTAAATTTTAAATGCTTAGGTATAATAGTAATACTTATTTTTGGTTTTTTTAATACTAATTTCCCAAATACATAAAAATTAATTAACATTAAATATTAGATATAATAGTTTATGGTTGTTTTTTCCATATGAGGTATTTATTTGAATGATGAAAAAACGACATAGATAAAAAAATTAAGACACTTCCAAGGGGAAATATAGTGAGAAGAAATCGAAATGTTAAGATCGTTGCCACTTTAGGTCCCTCTTCAGATACATATGAGATGATCAAAACATTATTTGAAGAAGGTGTTGATGTATTTCGCTTGAATATGAGTCACGGCACTCATGGTGAAATGCGAGATCGATATCAAATGATACGTGATATTGAGCGAGACGTTGGAAGGCCAATTTGTATATTAGCAGATTTGCAAGGGCCAAAACTTAGATGTGGCTCATTTCTCAATGGAAAAGAAACACTAGAAGTTGGGTCGACTTTTAGATTTGATTTAAATGAAGCAGAAGGTAACCAAGATAGAGTTTGTTTACCTCACAAAGAAATATTTGCAGCTCTAAAGGTTGGGTCTACTTTACTCATAAATGATGGGAAATTGAGAGTTAAGGTTTTAGATTGTGGTAAAGATTTTGCCAATTGTGAGGTTATAGTTGGTGGTGAAATATCAAATCGTAAAGGTGTAAATGTTCCAGATGTTATTTTGCCTTTGGCGGCTTTGTCTGAAAAAGATCGAAAAGATTTAGAGTTTTCATGCCAATTGGGGGTTGATTGGTTGGCTTTATCATTCGTCCAGCGCCCAGAAGATGTAGAAGAAGCACGTGTTTTGACTAATGGACGAGCTGCAATATTATCAAAAATTGAGAAGCCAGCTGCTGTTAATGCCTTCAATGAAATACTTGCTGTTTCAGATGGAATTATGGTGGCTCGAGGGGATCTCGGAGTAGAGTTACCAGTTCAAGATGTGCCGCCAATTCAAAAACGTCTTGTTACTTCGTGCCGAGATGCAGGAAAACCTGTTATTGTAGCTACTCAAATGATGGAAAGTATGATCGAAAGTCCGGTGCCTACTAGAGCTGAAGTGTCAGATGTTGCAACAGCAATTTATGAAGGTGCTGATGCGGTAATGCTATCTGCTGAATCTGCTGCTGGTAGCTATCCAGTCGAAGCGGTGAGAACAATGAATGCTGTAGCGGTAGAGGTTGAAAAAGATCAAACATACAGAACAGGAATAGAAGCAACAAGAAGTACTGCCCGAAGTAAAGTTGCAGACGCAATTACGGCAGCGGCACGAGAAATTGCTGAGACAACAGATGTAAAAGCAATATGTTGTTTTACATCCTCTGGTACTACAGCAGTCTTGGCATCTCGTGAGCGGCCAAAAGTTCCAATTATTGCTTTAACTTCACTTCCTACTGTTGCGAGAAGATTAGGTTTAGTGTGGGGTTTGCATTGTGTCGTTACTGGAGAGGTTACAAGATTTAAACATGCAGTGATTAGTGCCGCCCGAGCAGCAAGAAGTTATGAATTTGCCGAAAATAATGATAAAATAGTAGTAACTGCAGGAGTGCCGTTCAATACAGCAGGTTCTACAAATATTATTAGGGTTGCTTCAGTGGATGAAAAAATTATTACTGCATTAGAATCCTAGTTACTTCTAACTATAATATATTTCGAAATATAAATGGTTTTATCAATGACTAGGGCTTGCAATTATTAATTTTGAGTCATAAAAGCGCGTACTGAGAAACATTACCGGCTTATAGGGTATGCCGAGTGGTGTGTTAACCAACTCAAAAGGAGATGGAAATGCCCAAAATGAAGACTAAATCGGGCGCAAAAAAGCGCTTCAAGATGACTGCCTCTGGTAAAGTCAAATCCGGTCAAGCCGGCAAACGACATGGTATGATCAAACGTTCAAATAAGTTTTTGCGCAATGCACGTGGTACAACCACTTTGTCAGCAGCAGATGCTACGATCGTTAAAAAATACATGCCTTACGCGCGCTGATAGGAGATTTGAACAATGGCAAGAGTTACATCTGGTAAAGTTACACACGCTCGTCACAAAAAGGTCATTAAGGCCGCTAAAGGTTATTACGGTGCACGAAAAAATGCATTCCGTACTGCAACCCAAGCTGTAGACAAAGCGAATCAATATGCAACACGTGATAGGAAGAACCGTAAGCGGAACTTTAGAGCACTTTGGATTCAACGTATAAACGCTGCAGTGCGTTTAAACGATGAGACGCTAACATATAGTCGCTTCATCAATGGAGTGCAAAAAGCTGGCATAGAAGTTGATCGTAAAGTTTTGGCTGATTTAGCAGTTCATGAACCTGAAGCATTTGGTGCAATAGTTGAGCAAGCTAAAGCTGCACTCTAAAAAAAGTTATATCACAATTTTAAAGCCTTACAGTAAACTGTAGGGCTTTTTTTGTTTTTAATATGCAGAAATTTCAAGTATCAAAAACAATAATTTTTACCAAAGCTTTCTATGAATTTAGAAGATTAAATGATTAAAGAATGTTTAGGTATATTTTACTGATGCCGAGCTTGCATCTGGATGCTGTTGTGATAATTCATTAGACAACAAAAGGGACATGACCATGGAAGCTTTAAATGCTTTAAAATCTAAATATTTAAATGCTGTCTCAGAGGCAGTTGATGAAACATCTTTAGAAAATGTGCGAATAGCAGCCGTAGGTAAAAAAGGTGAAGTAAGTTTAAAAATGCGTGAGCTTGGTAAAATGTCACCTGAAGAACGCCAAATAGCTGGACCAGCATTGAATGCATTAAAAGATGAGATTAACTCTGCATTATCTGCTAAAAAATCTGCACTTTCTGATGCAGCATTAAACGAAAGGCTGCAAAATGAATGGCTTGATGTTTCGATGTCAGGGCGGCCTCGCCGTCAAGGATCGCTTCATCCGATCTCTCAAGTAACAGAAGAAATAATTGCGATATTTGCATCATTAGGATTTTCAGTTGCAGAAGGCCCGCAAATTGAAAATGATTATTACAACTTTGATGCATTAAATATAGCCCCAGAACATCCAGCGCGCCAGGAGCATGATACATTCTATATGCATCGAAATAAAGATGATGAACGTGCACCTAATGTACTGCGTACGCATACAAGTCCTGTGCAAATTCGTCATTTAGAAGCGAATGGTGCACCGTGTAGGATTATTTGTCCTGGTCGAGTATATCGTGCGGATTATGATCAAACTCATACGCCCATGTTTCATCAATATGAGGGAATGTGTATTGATGAAAATATATCAATGGCAAATTTGAAATGGACACTCGAAGAATTTTGTCGAGCCTTTTTTAACATTGATAATATTGAATTGCGGTTTAGGGCTTCCCACTTTCCTTTTACTGAACCAAGCGCAGAAGTTGATATACGATGCTCATGGGCTGGGGGTCAGCTAAAAATTGGTGAAGGTGATGACTGGATGGAAATTCTTGGATCTGGGATGGTTCATCCGAAAGTATTGCATGCAGGTGGAATTGATGCCGAAAAATATCAAGGATTTGCTTTTGGGATGGGTATAGATCGTCTGGCTATGCTCAAGTATGGCATTCCAGATTTAAGAGCATTTTTTGATAGTGATTTGCGTTGGTTGCGTCACTACGGATTCGTAAGCTTAGATACGCCTAATTTACATAATGGTATTAGTCGTTAACAATTTATTATATATATAAATATAATAAATTTTCAAAAAGGCATTTAGAATGAAAAATTTTTTAAACATAGCCCAAAAATTTGGATTTGGTCTTTTTACAATTGTCTTGCTTAATATCTTGTCTGGAATTTTTTTGGGCAAAATATTTTTTAGTGTATTTATAAGCTTCTGGATCTTTACAATTGGCTTGGCTTTAGTTGTATATCCAGCAGTTTTAAATAAACGTAATGAAGATTAGTTTGTGTTTGGAGACTTCAGATTGCAATTCACAGCTATTACTAATTAATAATAAATTCTTAACATGGTAGACTTATGAAATTTACATTATCTTGGTTAAAAGAACACCTTAAAACTGATGCATCTCTTAATGACATCACTGAAGCTTTAACAGACCTTGGGTTAGAAGTTGAAGGTGTTGAAAATCCATTGGACAAACTGGAAAATTTTACTGTTGGATATGTTTCAAATGCTGAAAAACATCCAGACGCGGACAAGCTTCGAGTATGCAAAGTTGATACTGATGAAGGCGAACTTCAAATTATATGTGGTGCACCTAATGCTAGAGAAGGCATTTACGTTGTGGTGGCAAAGCCTGGAGTTTACGTTCCGGGATTAGATATCACAATCGGTGTTGGAAAAATTCGTGGAATTGAGTCATTTGGGATGATGGCTTCAGAGCGTGAAATGGAGTTATCTGATGAACATGATGGTATAATTGAGTTAGATGGTAATCCAGCAGTTGGTTCGAAATTTGTTGATTATTTGAAGAAAAATAGACCAGAATCTGTTGATCCAATTATTGAAATAGCAATAACACCAAATCGGCCTGATGCCTTAGGTGTTAGAGGAATAGCAAGAGACCTTGCAGCTCGAGGTGTTGGGGAATTAATTAATCGTGATACAGTGCCTCAAATCGATGAAAAATTCACATCTAATCTAGAGGTAAGTATTGATAGTGATACACTAGATGGCTGCCCATTGTTTGTTGGGCGAGAAATTAAAGGTGTCAAAAATGGTCCAAGTCCTGACTGGCTTCAAGCTGCATTGCGTGCGATTGGTTTAAGACCAATTTCACTACTAGTAGATATTACAAACTATTATACTTATGATCGTAATCGACCCCTTCATGTTTTTGATATGGATAAGGTTTCTGGAAACTTACGAATCCATAAAGCAGAAGGTGGAGAAACTATTACTGCACTGGATGATAAGGAATACGTATTACAAAAAGATATGATGATTATATCAGATGACAATGGTGTAGAAAGTATTGCTGGAATTATGGGTGGACTGGATACTGGCTGTGATGAAAGCACAATAAATGTTTTTGTTGAAAGTGCGTATTGGGATCCAACTAAGATTGCTATTACTGGACGTAAGTTGAAAATTAACTCTGATGCGCGGTATAGATTTGAAAGAGGTGTAGATCCATTATTTACAATTAATGGATGTGATCATGCTGTAACACTGATACAAAAGTATGGTGGTGGGGAAGCTTCAGCGCTTGTAAAAGCAGGAGCAGTTCCAGATGTATCTCGATCATATACACTCGATACTAACAGAATTAAATCGCTCGTTGGAATGGAGATTTCGTCAGAGGATCAAATAAAATACCTTACAGATTTAGGATTTATCATTGAAGGTGATCAGGCCCAAGTGCCAAGCTGGCGTCCTGATATTCTTGGTTCTGCGGATCTTGTTGAAGAAGTCGCGCGAATTGCATCACTTACTAAGCTTGTTGGTGTGCCTCTGCCTCAATTAGCTGAAGGTGTTCCTAAGCCTATTTTAACACCAATGCAGCGTAGAGAAGCTATGGCGCGACGAACTATTGCAGCATTAGGATATAATGAATGTGTTACATATTCTTTTATTGATAAAAAATCTGCAGATCTTTTTGGTGGTGGTGCAGATGATGTTATGATTGGCAACCCAATATCATCTGAAATGAGTCACATGCGGCCATCACTGCTTCCTGGATTATTGCAAGCAGTTCAACGAAATCAAGCACGAGGCGTAATGGACTTGGCATTGTTTGAGGTAGGGCCAGTTTTTCATGGTGGTGAACCTGAAGAGCAGGAGCTATTGGCCTCAGGATTACTAGTGGGTCATACAGGTCCTCGCGATGCATTTGGCGTTAGACGACCAGTTGATGCTTTTGATGCAAAAGCTGATGCAGAAGCAGTATTATCTGCCATAGGTGCACCTGATAAATTAATGGTATTACGTGGCGCTAAATCTTGGTGGCACCCTGGCAGATCAGGGAAGCTCTCATTGGGCCCTAAAAATATAATGTGTGCATTCGGTGAATTACATCCAAAAATTGTGGAAGCTTTTAATATTAAAGGCCCTGCAGTTGCATTTGCCATACATTTAGAAAATCCACCGCTCCCAAAGAAAAAAACAACAACACGAGCTGCTCTAAAAACAAGTGATTTTCAATCTGTTGATAGAGATTTCGCTTTTGTAGTGGATAATAAAGTTGAAGCATTAAGTGTTTTAAACGCTGCAAAAGGAGCTGATAAATCGCTTATAACTGATGCTCATGTTTTTGATGTATTTGATGGTGTTAAAGCTGATGGTCAAATGGGGTTAGATAAAAAATCCATTGCTATAACAGTAAAACTACAACCAAAAGATGCCACCCTGACTGATAAAGATATTGAGGCTGTTTCTGAAAAAATTATTGAAAAAGTGACAAAAGCAACTGGTGGGGTTTTAAGGGGATAATATGGGATTAAAGGTTTATTTAGCAGGAGAAATTCACACAAATTGGCGTGAAGATATTGCCCATGGTTGCAAAGGTTTGGATGTAGAATTTACTGCGCCCGTAACAGATCATGATTCATCTGATGATTGTGGTGTAGCAATAATGGGTCCTGAAAAAGATAAATTCTGGCATGATAATAAGGGTGCAAAACTAAATGCAATAAGGACACGAAAAGCCATTGAAGATGCTGATATCGTCGTCGTTAGATTCGGTGAGAAATACAAACAATGGAACGCCGCTTTTGATGCCGGGCAAGCATATGCAATGGGCAAATCATTAATAATAATGCATCAAGACGAACATCAACATCCATTGAAAGAGATTGATGCAGCTGCATTGGCTGTTGTAAAGTCACCATTGCAGGTATCACAAATTTTAAAATATACTTTAGATGGTTCTTTGCCAAAATAGGGTGTTATTTTTCTAAAATTTTCTCACTTTGGAGAAATTTTTCAAATGCTTCTAAGTTCATTTGTTCTATTTGACCAAAGCTTTCCATCCAGAGGGATGCGTCTCGCATTGCGTGAACTTGTAGCTTACACCACTTCACACGCCCTCTTTTTTCTTGAACAATTAGCCCAGACTTCGATAAAATACGTAGGTGTTTTGATATTGCCGCTAATGACATGTCAAAAGGTTCTGCAACGTCTGTTACAGCCATGTCATCCTCTAACAACATAATTAATATTTCTCTTCGGGTAGAATCTCCAAGAGCTGCAAATATATTATCAAGATCATATGCCATGATAATTTCTATCTTTTATTGAATGGATAGGTCAACTTATTGCTTGATAAAATATTATCTTATTAGCTTCATAACTTTAGTCACTTTAATACTTAACCAAAAGGTTGAATGACGGATTCATGCTGTTTTTTTATTATAATTTATTAAAAATTTTTTTTTAATAAAAATTATACAATTAAACTGTTTGTTTTCAATGAGATGCATGCTTTTTAAAAGTACGTAAATTCGTTGACACCAATACACATGCATTCTATTAAACCTCAAACTGTCCTTTGTTTTCAAGCGAGGTGTTTATGGCTGATAAAATCGACCCCAAACGTCTTTTTGATTTGGATGATAGGTTAAATGCAAAAAAAAACGCCTCTAAAAGTGAGGTTCAGCATGAAAACCATTATTCAGGTGCTCAAGTGGGTTGGAGGATGGTTACTGAGTTGGTTGTGGGGATGCTCATGGGACTTGGTATAGGATATGGTTTGGATCACTTGCTTGGCACTCTGCCTTTGTTTTTGATCATTTTTATAATGTTAGGCTTTGCTGCTGGTGTGCGTACGATGATGCGAACCGCAGAGGAAGTTCAAAGAAAGAATATCACAGTTGATGATGATGAGTTATCAACAAAAAATACAGGTAAAAGTGACGATTAAAAACTAATCGTTACAGTAAAAGGAATTTTAACGTGGCAAAAGAAGAAGCAGGTAACGGTTTAGTTTTCCATCCAATGGATCAGTTTGAAATCAAAACGTTGTTTGGTGATGGTCCAGTTCATTGGTATAGCTTTACTAACGCCACGCTTTGGATGGGGCTTACCGTATTAGCAGTTTTTGCATTATTGGTTTTGGGTACCTCGCGGCGCGCAATGGTTCCTAATCGTGTACAATCAATTGGTGAGTTGGCGTATGGCTTTATCTATCGAATGATTGAAGATGTAGCAGGAAAAGACGGCGTAAAATACTTTCCCCACATAATGACACTCTTTATGTTTATTGTATTTTCAAATTTTCTTGGTTTGCTGCCGATGGCATTTACTACAACATCACATATTGCTGTCACAGGTGTATTAGCGATGGGAGTGTTTTTGTCGGTTACTATTTTGGGCTTTGTAAAACATGGATTTAGCTTTTTTGGTTTATTCTGGATCAGCTCAGCTCCATTGATACTAAGACCTATTCTGGCACTTATTGAAATAATCTCGTACTTCGTTCGTCCACTTAGCCATTCTATTCGTCTGGCGGGAAATATGATGGCAGGCCATGCTGTGATAAAAGTGTTTGCAGCTTTTGCGGCGGTATTAGCGATCTCACCTTTTGCTATTATAGCAATCACAGCAATCTACGCATTGGAAGTTTTAGTAGCTTTCATCCAAGCTTATGTATTTGCAATTTTAACCTGCGTGTATCTTAAAGATGCATTGCACCCGAACCACTAAACTAAACACAATATTAAATTTAAAACATACTAATCTTAAGGAGATTTAAAATGGAAGGCGACATCGTACAAATGGGCGCATATATCGGCGCAGGCCTCGCATGTACTGGCATGGGCGGCGCAGCCGTTGGTGTGGGCCATGTAGTTGGCAACTTTTTATCAGGTGCATTACGTAACCCGTCAGCAGCTACAGGCCAAACAGCGACAATGTTCATTGGTATCGCGTTTGCTGAAGCATTAGGAATTTTCTCATTCCTAGTAGCGCTACTACTAATGTTTGCTGTTTAAGCAAATAAAGATTGTGTGAATTCGTTTGCACTCAAAGAAATGCGAGTGAGGTTTGCCTCACTCGTTTACCTAATTGGAGAGCAATAATATGGCTGATAAAGTAGAAGGCGCAGCACAAGCAGCAGAATCTGCACCTGGCATGCCTCAGTTGGACTTTAGTACATTTCCAAATCAAATATTTTGGTTGGTTGTAACTTTAATTGTCCTGTATCTTGTTTTAAGTCGAGTAGCATTGCCCCGAATAGCTACAGTTTTGTCAGAACGTCATGGTGCAATTCAGCGTGATCTTGATAAAGCTGAAGAGATGAAAAGATCTGCCATTGAAGCAGAAAATACATATAATCAAGCACTAGCTGACGCTCGTGTGAAAGCAAATGATATTGTTAATGAAGCTAAAGCTGAAATTCAAAAAGATTTGGATAAAGCCATAGCAAAAGCTGATTTGGAAATCGCTGCAAAAGCAGCTGAGTCTGAAAAAGCGATTAGCGCTATCAAAGATAGTGCAGTTCAATCTATTGAAGAGGTTGCTAATATAACTGCTAATAATATTGTAGACGCTATTCTACCAGAAGCTGCTGATACAAAAAAAATTAAAGTGGCAGTGGCTACAAGGTTGAAAGGTTGATTTGATGCGTAATATTTTAACATCGCTTATAGTTTTATTAGCAACCCCTGTACTTGCTGCTTCAGGACCATTTATATCATTAAGTAACACTAATTTTGTAGTACTTTTAGCATTTTTATTATTTGTAGGATTACTTATATATTTAAAAGTTCCTGGAAAATTAAATGGGATGTTGGATGAAAGAGCAAATGGCATTCAGTCTGAATTAGATGAGGCACGATCTTTAAGGGAAGAAGCACAAAGTATCTTAGCTGAATATGAGCGAAAACAAAAAGAAGTTCAAAATCAAGCCGATCAAATTATTTTACATGCGAAAGAAGAAGCAAAAATTGCCGCTGCTGCTGCTAAAGACAATCTAAAAGCATCCATAAAGCGTAGACTAGCTTCAGCAGAAGACCAAATTCTATCTGCTCAAACAGCAGCTGTAAAAGAAGTTAAAGATACTGCTGTCATTGTTGCTATCGCTGCTGCAAAAGATGTCATTTCTTCAGGTATGAATGCTTCCCATGCTAACGAATTAATTGAAACTGCCATTAAAGATACAAATGGAAAATTCCATTAAGTAACAATTAATTTAGATTTATTAAAATCCACTTGTATAACCTACAGGTGGATTTTTAGTTTAAAGACTTAACTTGTTGTTGTGTGGTCGAGACGAAGTTTGGCAATTTCTTCATTAGCCTCAGCTTTTTTTACTTCTTGCATGCATGTTTTGATAAAGTCCATATGGTCTTCAATTGCTTTTCGCGCTCCTTTTGCATTGCGATTTTGAATAGCATTGCAAATTGATCTGTGTTGTTCAAGAAGTGTACCGCGCGTAGTATGTCTGCTAAACATAACTTGCCGATTGTAAAAAATACCTTTTTTCAGCATTTCGAACATTGATCTAACCATATGTAAAAGAAATACATTATGTGAGGCTTCTATTATAGCCATATGGAATTGTGCATCTAACGAAGCCTCTTCTGAAGAGTTTTTATTGTCATGTGCAACTTTCATTTTGTCAAAAATAGCTTGAATGACCTTGAGATCAGTTTCTGATCCTAAATTTGCTACACGTTCAGCTGCCATACCTTCTAAATCACTTCTAAATGATATGTAGTCAAAAACTGCTTCATCGTGAGTTGAAAATAATTCTGTAAGTGATGGTGAAAATGGAGCACCTAAAAGTTCTGCAACGAAAACACCTGCATTCGCTTTGGTTGTGAGCAAGCCTCTGATTTGGAGTGTTGATATGGCTTCACGAAGTGAGGGTCTTGAAACCCCTAATCGATCAGCGAGGTCACGCTCTGAGGGAAGACGTTCACCTGGTCTTATTATCCCTCTCAAAATTAATTGCTCAATTTGAGTTATTACAGATTCAGCAACTCTATCGAGTTCAATTTTTTGAAATGGCATTTGATCCTCCAGATTTATAGACTTTATTGTTAAATCTAAAGCTAAACAAGTTAATCATTTGATTATAGACGCACAGAGAGGTTCAAACCAACATTTGGAAGTTTTGCATTTTGGTCAATTAAGGGGGTAATCATTATTTCGACTCTACGATTTGATGCACGACCCTTTGAGGTGTTATTTGACATCATTGGCTCGATTTCACCACGACCGTACGCTTTTATACGAGATCTAGAAACATCATTTTGAGCCAAAATTGAAGATACACTTTCGGCTCGTTGAGTAGATAATTTTTGATTATAATCTTGTCCACCAACATTATCTGTATGGCCAATAATTTCAACATTAGTTTTTGGATATTTATTTAGACTTTTTGATAATCTTATTAAAGTGTCCTCTAATGAATATCGCACTTCTGAACTATCGATATCAAATGTTATAGCTTCAGGTAATGTAACTATTAATTGATTACCTGTATTTTTTATAAGTGCACCACTGCCTTCTAAATTTTTACGTAATTCTTCTTCTTGTACGTCTAATTCATTTCCAATCGCTGCACCTAATGCACCACCTGCTATCGCACGTTTGATAGTACCATTACTATCATCACCTGTAAGAAAACCAGACATTATGCCTGCAGTAGCTCCAATTATTGCGCCTTGTTTTGCATTATAAGGATTGTCTGTACATGCCGACATGCATAATAAGCTTATTGTTAGGATTGAAATTATTTTAAACGGTTTATGCAAAATATTGATCCTCATCTAAATATAACGGTATAATTAATTTAATCATTTTTTAGAAGATTTCCATAAAAATAAAAATTTTTTATAATTCAGAAATTAGAAGATTATTTTTGATATTTAGACCCCATCGATAACCACCCATGCCGCCTGATTTTCTTATTACTCTGTGGCATGGTATTAACAAGCAGATAGGGTTTTTCCCAATTGCAGTAGCAACTGCTCTAACAGCACTCGGATTTCCTATTTGATAAGCAATATCACTGTAGGTTGTTACTTTTCCAATAGGAATTTTGAGTAACGCTTTCCAAATAGTAGTTTGAAAAGGACTGCCTATCATGTGAATATCTAGTGGATATTTATTTTCTAATATTGATGCTGCGTAATCAGATACAAAACTTTCATCACGATGAAAATTTGCATGCGGCCAGTATTTGAAAATATTTGATTTTATTTCTTCTTTATTAAAGTTGCCAGCAAAAGCTAAGCCACAAATACCGTTTTTTGTTGATGATAAAAGCATTGAACCATAAGGGCTCTTAAACCATCCGTAGGTTATTTCATGTGGAGCATTCGGTAAGGTTTCGGATATAATTTTTATATTTTGCGAATAATTTTTTGTAGATAATAATTTATGATTTACTAAGCGCTTTTTAAGAATTTCTTCTTTAATATCTTTATCAGTTGTTTCTTTTTCTTGATTAGACTTTTCCATTTTTTGATTTTGGTATAAAATTAAAAATTTAGCTATACATAATTTTAATACTTTACTTGGCAAAAGTATATTTTAATGACACAAGAAAGAATGCCAAAACAATTAAATTATCAGAATATATATGAAATTTTTTCACGCTTTCGCGAACATGAGGCAGAACCAAAAGGTGAACTTGATCATGTTAATGCATTTACGTTGGTTGTTGCTGTAGCCCTTTCGGCGCAATCTACTGATTTAGGTGTTAATAAAGCTACAAAGAAACTTTTTGCGATTGCTGACACACCAGAAAAGATGATTGCTTTAGGTCTGAATGGCGTTATGGAACATATTAAAACGATTGGATTGTATCGCCAAAAAGCTAAAAATGTAATTAAAATGAGTAAACTTTTGATTGAAAAATACAATAGTGTTGTTCCTTCATCTAGAGCGGCTTTAGAAGGGTTGCCTGGCGTTGGCCGTAAAACTGCAAATGTTGTATTAAATATGTGGTTTGGGCAGCCAACTCAGGCTGTAGATACACATATATTACGTTTTGGAAATCGATCTGGAGTTGCAATAGGCAAAGATGTTGTAGCGGTTGAAAGAGCAATTGAAGATCATGTGCCTGCAGAGTTTCAACACCATGCGCATCATTGGATGATATTACATGGCAGATATACTTGTAAGGCGCGTAAACCAGTCTGCATGAATTGTATTATTGAAGATTTATGCCAATTTGAGGAAAAAATCATTGAATAAGAATTATAAAGTAGTTGGAATAGGCAATGCGATTGTTGATGTGTTGGCAAAATGTAGTGATGAATTTTTAATATCTAAAGGTATTGAAAAAGGCATCATGCAGTTAATTGATACTCCACGTGCAGCAGAAATATACAACTCGATGGATGCTGGCGTGGAAATATCTGGTGGATCTGCAGCCAATACGATTTCGGGTATTGGGACGGTTGGTATAAAAACAGCATTTGTGGGTAAAGTTAAAGATGATCAATTAGGTCGTATCTTCGCTCATGATATACGTGCTCAAGGTGTAGCTTTTAATACTCCGATGGTAAGCTCTGACTCAGATGATGAGACAGGTAGGAGTATGATTCTAGTAAGCCCAGACGGTGAAAGATCTATGAATACTTATTTAGGCGTCGCAAACCAGTTAAATGTAACTGATATTGACCCTGATTTAATGGCAGATACAGATTGGCTATATTTAGAAGGTTATCTATTTGATCGTCCAGATAGCCAAGCAGCATTTATACGTGCTGTAGAATTATGTAATGGCGCAGGTGGTCAGTCGTCACTTAGCTTATCTGACCCTTTTTGTGTTGAACGCCACCGCGAGGCATTCCAAGATTTAATTGCAAATCATATAAACATGTTATTTTGCAATGAACATGAACTCTTATCCATGTATGGTGGTAAAAGTTTAAATGAAGCAATTGAAGTTGGAGCGCAATATGTTGATATTTTAGTTTGTACAGCTGGTGCTGAAGGAGCTTACATTGCTAGTGGTGGAGAAACTATTCATGTATCTGCAAATCCAGTTAATGTTGTTGATGCAACAGGTGCAGGTGACTTGTTTGCTGCAGGTTTTCTGGCAGGTTTGTCGCAAAATAAAGATCTTGAAGTTTGTGGTAAGATGGGATGTGTTGCTGCAGCTGAAGTAATTTCTAGCATGGGCGCGCGACCTAAGAATAATTTGCAAGATTTATTTGATATTAATAAGCTATAGAAAGCTGTGAAATAAAAGAGACATAAAATTATGGCGTATAAATATGATGATGAAAATATATTTGCAAAAATTCTACGAGGAGAAATTCCAAATGATACAGTCCTTGAAAATGAATATGCATTAGCTTTTCGTGATATAAATCCACAACGGCCACATCATGTCCTGATAATTCCAAAGGGTCGATACGTAAGTTTTGATCATTTTGCAAAAGAAGCAGCTGATGATCAGATAATTGGCTATATACAAGCTATAGGAGCTGTATGTGATTTACTTAATGTCTCCATTGATAATGGTGATGGATTTAGAATGATTGCAAATAGTGGTCAGCACGGTGTTCAGGAAGTTCCACATCTTCATGTACATATATTGGGTGGAAGCTCCTGTGGGAAGATGATTCAATCTTAAATATAATACCTCAATTGGCTATGATATTAAATTATTATTAAGGAAGATATTAATGAGTAAGCTCTCAAAAGAAATTATAGAAGTAACTAGTTCTCGTGTTGCTTGTGATGGTGGTGTTGGTGGTCATCCACGTGTTTGGTTGCAAATCCCTGATGATCAAGGTTGGGTTGAGTGCCCATATTGTGATTGTAAATACGTACTAAAAAATAATGCAAAAAAAGGTGCTTAAATAGTGACATTTGGTAAAGGTCATCATCTTCATTTAATTGACGGCTCAGGATTTATTTTTCGGGCGTATCATGCTTTACCGCCTCTTACACGTAAATCTGATGGCCTGCCTGTTGGTGCAGTAAGTGGATTTTGTAATATGCTCTTCAAAATTATTGAGGACCAAAAAGGATCTAATGCACCTACTCATTTAGTGGTTGTTTTTGACGCAAAAGGTAAAACATTCAGATCTGATATTTATCCTGAATACAAAATGAATAGGCCACCTGCACCAGAGGATTTAATTCCCCAATTCCCACTAACTCGAGACGCGACGAGAGCTTTTGGATTAGCTTGCATTGAGCAAGAAGGTTTTGAAGCAGATGATATTATGGCAACTTTAGCAGTCCAAGCTCGTGAGGCTGGTGGCCAAGTCACTATTGTTTCTTCGGATAAAGATTTAATGCAACTTGTTGGAAATGGTGTTGAAATGTACGATGCCATGAAAAATAAACGAATTGGTCCTGAGCAAGTAGAAGAAAAATTTGGAGTTGCTCCTAACCGTGTCATTGATGTGCAATCACTTGCGGGTGATAGTGTGGACAATGTACCTGGGGCACCAGGTATTGGTGTGAAAACTGCAGCACTTTTAATTAATGAATATGGTGATCTTGATAGTCTTTTAGAGCGTGCCTCTGAAATTAAACAGCCAAAACGAAGAGAAACATTAATCGAAAATGCGGATCAAATTCGTACAAGTCGTGACCTTGTTACATTAAAAACAGATATGGAAATGGATTGTGATTTTGATGATTTTCAAGTGCAAGCCCCTGATCCTGAAGTTGTATTGAAATTTCTTGCTGAAATGGAATTTAGAACTATGTCTGCTCGCATAGCAAATAAGCTTGGTGTTAGTGCTCCAGAAATTTCTTCAGACAGAATTAATAATGAAGATCAGATAACAGAAGCAGAGTCTATTTCTATCAATACAGAAAAATATGAACTTATTGATAATGTTAATGACTTAAATCGCTGGGTAACAAAAATATACCAGCGTGGTTATGTTGCTGTTGATACAGAGACTACTGGATTAAATGACATGATTGTTGATTTAGTTGGAATATGTCTGTCAGTAGAAATTGGAGAAGCTTGTTACATTCCTGTTGGCCATACTAATGGTGAGGATGACTTGTTTGGAGGTGCGTCTCTTTGTAATGGCCAAATAAACCTCGATGAAGCATTAGAAATTTTACGGCCTGTTTTGCAAGACCCCTCAATTATAAAAATTGGTCAAAATGTTAAATATGACACAAAAATATTTGCAAGATATGATGTTAATTTAGCTCCAGTAGATGACACTATGCTGCTCTCCTACGCAATAAATGGGGGCAAACATAATCATGGTATGGATTATCTTTCAGAAAGATACTTAAATCATAAGCCTATAAGTATAAAAACTTTATTAGGATCTGGAAAATCTGCTATTACTTTTGATAAAGTATCAATTAATGATGCGGTAAATTATGCTGCTGAAGATGCTGATATTACGCTCCGACTTTGGAAGCTATTTAAGCCAATGTTGCATGAGAGCAGTGTGACTAAAGTTTACGAAACATTGGAAAGACCTCTTATACCTGTATTGGCTAAAATGGAAATGAATGGCATTAAAGTCGACCGAAATACATTAAGCCGAATGTCTAATAATTTTGCACAATCAATGTCTGGACTTGAAGCAGAAATCTATAATTTAGCAGGCCAAACTTTTAACGTTGGATCACCAAAACAATTAGGTGAAATACTATTTGATAAATTAGAATTGCCGGGCGGGAAAAAAGGTAAAACAGGTGCGTATGGTACAGGTGTGGATGTATTAGAGGATTTGGCATCAGAGGGCCACGAGCTACCTGTTAAAGTGCTTGATTGGCGTCAAATGTCCAAATTAAAGAGTACTTATACAGATGCCTTGCAAGGTCATATTAATCCAAATACTGGGCGAGTACATACATCATATGTAATATCGGGTGCATCAACTGGGCGCTTATCATCCACTGACCCAAATTTACAAAATATCCCAATTCGATCAGAAGCAGGGCGAAAGATCCGAGAAGCGTTTATTGCTGAAGAAGGCAATGTTTTGTTATCTCTTGATTATAGTCAAATTGAACTTCGTATTTTGGCACACATCGCAAAAATTGATACTCTTAAGCAAGCGTTTCATGAAGGCCAAGATATTCATGCACTTACAGCATCACAAATGTTTAATGTTCCATTGGAGAATATGGATCCAATGGTTAGGCGCCAAGCAAAGGCAATAAACTTTGGTGTTATTTATGGTATAAGTGGGTTTGGACTTGCTAGAAATCTGCGTATACCTAGAAAAGAAGCGCAATCGTTTATTGATACGTATTTTGAAAGATTCCCAGGGATTAGAACTTATATGGATGAAACGGTTAGTTTTGCCAAAGAAAATGGATATGTTGAAACCTTATTCGGTAGAAAAATTCATACCAGTGAAATCAATGCGAAAGGACCACAAGCGGGTTTTGCAAAGCGAGCTGCTATAAATGCACCAATTCAAGGAACAGCAGCAGATGTTATTCGGCGTGCGATGGTGCAAATGCCGAATGCTATTTCGCATTTGCCAGTTAAAATGTTGCTTCAGGTGCACGATGAATTAATATTTGAAGTAAACAAAGATGCTCTAAATGAAACTACAGAAGTCGTAAGAAATATAATGGAAAAAGCAAGTGAGCCAGTTGTTAAACTTGATGTACCGTTAGTTGTTGATGCTGGTTTCGGTAATAATTGGGCAGAAGCGCATTAATTAGATAAAATTTAATTCTTGAACGATAATTTTTTTTATTTAGCATGATTGTTAACTCATATCTTTCTGACATGAGTGAAAATATTATTGAGATCGCTTTGTTGAAAAGCCTTATTTGAGAAAAGCTTATATATTTAGTACCTCAATTCATTTAGGGAGAAAAGAATGTCGAATTTATATTCAAAGAATTTTGATGATGCTGATGAAGTGAAAACACCTCCAAAAGCAAGAGTAGATATTGTAAAATTAGGAAATATTAATGCATCAAAATTAGTTCTTCAACCAGGCTGGGTATGGTCAGAGTGTATCAAGCCAACAGTTGGGGGACACAGTTGCCAGGCAGGCCATGTTGGTGTTGTTATTTCAGGCCGTCTAGGTTGCTCACATGATGATGGTTCAAAAATTGAAGTTGGACCTGGGGATGCTTACTATTTTGCCCCTGGGCATGATGGTTGGGTCGTTGGTGACGAACCATGTGTAATGTATGAAATTGTTGAGGCCGGTAAAGATTTTGGCCCATGGACAAAGGCGAATTAGTTTCTTTTATCAATATCTGGGATGCAAATTATCTCAGATATTGATAAAAATTATAATTCATTAATTCAATTCAGCTTCTGGAATGATTGGAAAAAATATTCCACTTGAGCGTATTCCAAACCAATCAATCCCCTCCAAGTTTTGCACAGAACCAAGCTCCACGAGTCTATAAAAGCTTTTCCGATCAATGAGTGCCTCTAAATTTGATCTTATCAAGATATATGGACTAGGCTCGCCTGTCCCTTCATCACGAAGAACTCTAATAGGATTATGCTCACAAGCAATTGCCTCGTCACCCACGTGAGTATGAAAATTAATTATTTGGTTTAATCCCTCATTTTTGACATCAAAATCAACGGCTAAAAATGGAGCATCATCAACAATAATCCCAACTTTTTCTACAGGGGTTACTAGAAAGTAATCATCTCCATCTTTTCTAATAATCGAGGAAAATAGTTTTACTAAAGGTGCTCTGCCAATCGGTGTTCCCAAATAAAACCAAGTGCCATCTCTTGCAATCCGCATATCTAAGTCTCCACAAAAAGGTGGATTCCAAAGGTGTACAGGTGGCGGGCCTTTTTTTGCTGCAGTCATAGCTGCTTGAACTATGCTATCAGAATTTTTTTTCTTCAAATTTTTTTTCATGGTGCTTTTCAACAATATATTTATATATAAATATTGATATTAAGGCTGTGTAAAGTTTTATTATAGTAAGTAAATTCTATTGATAACATGAATAAATTATAATCAAGTATCGTAATTATACTACTGTTAGGCTACATCTTCAAAAAAAGCTTGCCTTTTATAATTGGTAATATTATTTTACCAATATGAAAAGGATATCTTAAATGGAAATGCCAATCCCTAGTGCTGCAGTGTTGAGTAAAAAATCACATATTGTGCGACGATTAAATAAAGTTTTGCCAGCTGAATCAGTAATTTCAGAGGAACATGAAACGCGAGCCTATGAATGTGATGCTTTAACTGCATACCGATGTTTGCCGATGATTGCTGTATTGCCTGAAACAACAAAACAAGTCTCGGACATTCTTAGAATATGCCATGAGGAAGGTGTTCCTGTAGTTCCTCGAGGATCTGGTACATCCCTAGCTGGTGGAGCGATGCCAACAGCTGATTGTGTAATTTTAGGTGTGGCCAAATTAAATAATGTTTTAGAAACTGATTATGACAATCGATTAATTCGTGTGCAATCTGGTCGCACAAATCTTTCTGTTTCAGGTGCTGTAGAAGAAGATGGATTTTTTTATGCTCCAGATCCTAGTAGCCAACTTGCATGTGCAATTGCAGGAAATATTGGGATGAATTCTGGAGGAGCCCATTGTCTAAAATATGGTGTCACAACAAATAATTTAATGGGTGTCACCATGGTAATGATGGATGGTGAAATTGTTGAGATTGGTGGAAATCACCTTGATTCTGCTGGTCTTGATTTGCTTGGGCTAATTTGTGGATCAGAGGGTCAATTGGGTGTAGTAACTGAAGCCACACTTCGCATTTTAAGCAAACCAGTTGGAGCAAGACCTGTTCTGATTGCTTTTGATAAAAATGAAGTTGCTGGAGCGTGTGTCGCGGATATCATAAAAGCTGGAGTGCTTCCTGTAGCTATGGAATTCATGGATCGCTTGTGTATCGAAACAAGTGAAAACTTTGCAAACGCAGGTTATCCAGATGCCGAAGCTCTTTTAATTGTAGAAGTTGAAGGCTCGGAGCCAGAAATTCAAGAACAACTTGAAAAAATTATTGCTATTGCAGAAAAACATAATCCAATTGAACTGCGCGAAAGTAAATCAGAAGAAGAAAGTGCAAAGATTTGGCTTGGTCGTAAATCTGCATTTGGAGCAATTGGTCAAATTAGTGACTACATGTGCCTAGATGGAACTATTCCAGTGTCAGAGCTACCTTATGTTTTAAGGCGGATAGGTGAAATAGGTAATGAATATGGTTTAAAAGTTGGTAATGTTTTTCATGCTGGAGATGGTAATATGCATCCCTTAATACTTTTTGATGCCAATAAGCCTGGAGATTTAGAGCTTTGTGAGCAAATGGGTGCAGAAATCTTACGACTATGTGTTGAAGTAGGTGGGTGTCTTACTGGTGAACATGGTGTTGGTGTTGAGAAGCGTGACCTAATGTTTGACCAATACTCTCATCAAGATATTGAAGCACAATTAAACATAAAAGATGTTTTTGACCCAAAATGGTTATTAAACGGAGCAAAAGTTTTCCCCTTAATATCTACTGAAAACCGACGTGCAGCATGATAGCACCAACTACCGAAGCAGAACTTTCTGAATTTTTATCAGATGCTTCTGAGCCTGTAAGAATCGTAGGTGGGGGGACTCGTTTAGAGTTGGGTAATTCTATTCAAGCTAAGAAAAGTTTAGCTACATCTGGACTATCAGGAATTACATTATTGGAACCTGCAGCACTTACATTGGTTGTTCAGTCTGGAACTCCATTGAAAGATGTCCAGAAAGCTCTCAATGAAGTTAACCAACAACTTCCATTTGAGCCAATGGATCACTGTGATCTGTTAGGCTCTGAAGGAGACAGCACTATTGGAGGAGTGGTGGCTTGTAATATATCTGGTTCACGTCGAATTCAAACTGGGGCATGCCGAGATAGCTTAATTGGAGTAAGGTTTGTTGACGGTATGGGAACAGTTATAAAAAATGGTGGTAGAGTAATGAAAAACGTTACTGGCTATGATTTAGTAAAACTGATGGCGGGAAGTTATGGAACGCTTGGGGTAATGACAGAATTATCATTTAAGTTATTGCCAAAACCTGAAGCTAGTGCTTCAATTATATTGCACGGTTTAAATGATGAACATGGAATATCTGCATTATGTAAAGCGCTTGGGTCACCTAATGATGTCAATGGCGCGGCCCATTTGAATGATGAAACTTTAATTCGCATTGAAGGTTTTTCTGGATCAGTTGCCTACCGAACTGAGGCATTGAAAAAATTATTCTCTGGTTATGAGATTAGCGTAGAAACTAATACAAATAAAAATAACAAATTATGGAATTCAATAGGAAATGTTTCAGTTTTTTCAAAAACAAAAACATCAATTTGGCGATTATCTGTAAAGCCAACCTCTGGGCCAAAAATAATGGAAACATTGCTTAAGTCAGGGATAAAAGCTGAAGCACAATATGATTGGGGGGGTGGCCTGGTGTATTTATCTGTTCCAGATAATATAAATATCCGTAATCACCTTTCTGATATCCAAGGTCATATAACTTTGCTGCGTGGCAATGGAGGAGGGGCTGAGGCAATGCCGATCCAAAGTAAATTAATTAAAGGAATCGAAGAAGGTTTAAGAAAAAAATTTGATCCTCGAAATATTCTAAATGTTGGGATTATGGGATAATGCAAACAAATTTTACTAAAGCTCAATTAGATGAACCTAAAATTGCTCGTTCAAACGCCGTTCTGCGAAATTGTGTTCATTGCGGATTTTGTACTGCAACATGCCCTACATATCAAATATTAGGTGATGAATTAGATAGCCCACGTGGACGCATATATCTTATAAAAGATATGCTTGAAAACCAACGCAAGCCTGATGCAAAAGTAGTTAAGCATGTGGATAGATGTCTTTCTTGTCTTGCTTGTATGACGACTTGCCCATCAGGCGTTAACTATATGCATCTAGTAGATCATGCTCGAGAGTATATTGAAGATAATTACAAGCGGCCAATTTTTGATAGAATTATGCGGGCTACATTGGCTCAAATATTGCCTTATGATAAAAGATTTAGGTTTGCAATGAAGTCTGCAAGATTAGTAAAACCTCTTGCACCTTTAATGCCTTCAAAAATACGAAATATGGTTGATTTTGCGCCTAAAAAAATACCTGTACCTAGTTTAAATGATAAGCCTCAAGTTTTCCCTGCAGAAGGAAAGTGTATTAAGCGTGTAGCTTTGATGACGGGGTGTGCTCAAAAAGCTTTAGACACGGACATTAATGATGCAACCATAAGATTACTTCGACGTCATGGATGTGAGGTGGTTGTTGCTCAAGGTGCAGGTTGTTGTGGAGCGCTAACTCACCATATGGGCAAGTCAAAACAAAGTCACATATCAGCTGCAAAAAATATAAATGCATGGATGTCTGAACTAAATGGTGATGGCCTTGATGCGATAGTCATCAATACTAGTGGATGTGGAACAACAGTTAAAGATTATGGGAATATGTTTTTAGGAGATCCATTGGAAAATGATGCTAAAACAGTTGGGTCTTTAGCAAAAGATATAACAGAGATAATGATAGACCTTGGTTTGAAAGTTTCATCAACATCAGCCATACGAGTCGGATATCATGCTGCATGCTCTCTTCAGCACGGGCAGCAAATAAAAACGCATCCTAAAACATTATTACAGAATGCTGGATTTACTGTACTGGAGCCAAAAGATAGCCACCTCTGCTGCGGTTCTGCTGGAACTTATAATTTAATGCAGCCAGAGATCTCAAAAAAACTTAAAACCCGTAAAGTTGAGACTTTGGAAATTCTTAAACCTGATGTTATAAGTGCTGGAAATATTGGCTGTATGGTGCAAATTGGATCTGCTATTGGAGTTCCAGTGGTTCACACAGTAGAACTCCTAGATTGGGCTACAGGAGGGCCAAAGCCCTCCAAAATGGCATAATTATATTTTCATTGTGTTTAAATATTATTTCAGAAATTTCTATTTGGACAGAACGTATTTCATGCGTAAAGTGCCCATAGGGGAAAAAAATGAAATTTATATTTTCAATTGTTCTAATTTGCTTTGGATTAAGCTTAAGTGCTAATGATATTCCAAAAAAATTAAAAGTTTATGAAAACCAATTAACTTGGTCTGGTGTCGGACGAGTTAATATAATTGGAGGCAATCATAGATTATGTTCTGGAGCATTAATTTCAGATACATATATTCTAACAGCCGCACATTGCGTTATAAATGAAAAGACTGGTAACGCTCATGAGCCTAATAGAATTCAGTTTTCAGCAGGATGGGGTAATGAAGGTGCTTCTGCTTATGGCCAAGCCAAAAATGTTTTTATTCACCAAAAATATAAAACCTCTAATATTATAAATGACGAAATTGTTTCTGCAGATTTAGCAATTATAGAGCTTTCAATGCCTATGAAGGCAAATGGTATTAAACCTTATGCATTTCATAAATCACCTATTAATAAACAAGATATTTATATTGCTTCATATGTTGAAAGTTCTTCTTTGGCAGTAATAAAAAAAGAAGAGTGCAATATAATAGAACGTAAAAACAAAATAATTATTACCAGCTGTTCTGTTGATTTTGGGGCTTCTGGGGCCCCGATATTTATATGGGAAGATAGTCAATTTAAAATTGCATCAATTATATCTGCTAAAGCAGTATTAGGTAAAATTAACGTATCTTTAGGTGTATCTCTTGAGAGGCCATTTAATGAATTAATTAGTCAAATTTTTGAAATAAATGATGCTTCAGAGATAAAGTTTTTTAAAGAAAGTTTAATAAATTAATAATATTCATAATTTATCGTTAAAAAAATATTTAAAAACCACTTGCCAAACTAAAATTACTTACTGTATATTACATATCGGATGCCCATATGGGGTCCAAAACTAACCTGGTCTGTCCATAAGGAAGGCCGATTTAACGTATCGCTTAGAAAAGGATATGCACATGCGTAACTATGATTTTACACCATTATACCGTTCAACAGTTGGCTTTGATCGTTTAGCAAGTATGCTAGATGTAGCACTCACAGCAGACACTGGGACAACAACTTACCCACCATACAACATCGAAAAAGCTGGCGAGAATAAGTATCGTATTACAGTAGCAGTCTCTGGCTTTAGTGAAGATGAGCTCAATGTTGAAATGCGTGAAGGTCAACTGGTCATTGCTGCCAAGAAGGCAGAAATTTCCAATGATCAAGTGACTTATTTGCACCGAGGAATTGCTCAAAGAGCATTTGAAAAACGCTTTCAATTAGCTGATCACGTCCGGCCTATTGGTGCTGAAACTCGAGATGGGTTACTACATATTGATCTTTTACGAGAAGTGCCCGAGGCACTGAAACCGCGAAAAATTGAAATTGCAAATTCTGCAACAATCAATGGTCAAGCATCAAAAGAAAAATTAAGCACAAAAGCTATTTAATGCAGTGCTTTTAAGACACACAGCTCTAGGCTAGTTCTTCCCCTTTTCTAGCATGAGCTTTGTTCCCAAATATGATGTATTTATTCAAACTTTGGGTTTTGACGCCATCCATTCCTCCACGGGTGGCGTCTTTTTGAATTAGCATTATTTTATAGAGGTACAAATATATTTCATTTCTAGGAAATCTTGTATTCCATGATGTGAGCCTTCTCTACCTAATCCTGATTGCTTTACACCACCAAAAGGTGCAACTTCAGTTGATATTATGCCAGTATTTACTCCAACGATTCCATACTCTAATTTTTCTTGTACACGCGTCACTCTGCTTAAATCGTTTGCATAAAAATAACATGCTAAACCATAAATAGTATCGTTCGCTGCTTTTATAACATCTTCTTCAGATTCAAATTTAAATAATGGGGCTAATGGACCAAAAGTTTCCTCTTCTGTCATTAACATTTCAGAATTCGCGCCAGTAACAACCGTTGGCTTAAAAAATGTTCCCCCTAATTCATGACGGGCTCCACCAGTTTTGACTATTGCACCTTTGGCAACGGCATCCGCAATATGCTCTTCTACTTTTTCAACAGCTGCCATATCAATAAGTGGACCATTTATCACTTCAGGGTTCATGCCATTCCCAACGGTCATAGCCTCGACACGTTTTATTAATTTTTCTGCAAAAGCATCATAAACACCTGATTGAACATAAATACGATTTGCACAAACACATGTTTGACCATTATTGCGAAATTTAGAAATAATTGCTCCATCAACAGCATCATCTAAATTTGCATCATCAAAAACAATAAAAGGAGCATTCCCCCCTAATTCCAGTGAAAGTTTCATAATTTGATCAGAGCATTGACGCATTAAAATTCGTCCTACTTGGGTCGAACCTGTAAAAGTTAATTTTCTTACTTTACTGTTTGTGCAAAACTCAAGACCAATTTCGTGAGATTTCGAGGATGTTAAAATTGATAATAATCCTTTTGGAAGTCCAGCTCTTTCAGCAATTATTGCTATAGCTAAGGCTGAGAGGGGTGTTTCAGTTGCTGGGCGACCAACAAATGAACATCCAGCAGCCAATGCTGGGGCTAACTTTCTTGTAATCATTGCTGAAGGAAAGTTCCAAGGAGTGATCGATGTAACAACTCCGATTGGTTCTTTAAGAACAGTTATACGCTTATCACGCATGTGCCCAGGAATTGTTTCTCCATATATACGTTTTGCTTCTTCTCCAAACCATTCAAAAAAACTTGCGGCGTATGTAATTTCACCAGTACCCTCTGCTAGAGGCTTGCCCATCTCTGATGTTAAAATTATTCCTAAATCATTCGCATTCAAGGTCATTAAGTTATACATCTCACGCAAAATGGATGCGCGTTCTTTGCCAGTATATGCAGCCCATTTTTTCTGAGCTATAGCAGCCTCATCAATTGCATGTTTGGCATCTTTAACATCTAAATCTGGTAATTTAGCAATAACTTCACCTGTAGCAGGATTAACTACATCAAATGTTTTACCGTCTTTAGCACTTACCCATTCGCCAGCGACATATGCCTTTTTTGCGAGAAGGCTAGGATCATTTAAAAGTGACACTAATTTCGTATTTTCTAACATTTTGGTTCCTAAAAGTTATTGTAAGAGAAGAATTCTTATCTATATTTCATAAATGCATATATTATCAATTAATGATTACATATAGTATTAATACGACAATATTATGAATATAATTATTAGAATCACCTAGTATTTAAATTATATTTTTGGCAAAACTATATCCATAACTTTTACACAGGATAAAATAATGATCCCATATCGTTCTAGAACAACAACACATGGCCGTAATATGGCGGGAGCCCGTGGTCTTTGGCGAGCTACTGGTATGACAGATGAAGATTTTGGCAAGCCAATCATTGCAGTTGTAAACTCATTTACCCAGTTTGTTCCGGGCCATGTCCATCTGAAAGATTTGGGACAGCTTGTTGCTGGTGAAATTGAAGCTAGTGGTGGAGTTGCCAAGGAATTTAATACCATTGCGGTTGATGATGGTATTGCAATGGGACACGATGGAATGCTTTATTCTTTGCCAAGTCGTGAAATTATTGCTGACAGTGTAGAATATATGGTTAATGCACATTGTGCTGATGCGATGGTATGTATTTCAAATTGTGATAAAATTACTCCTGGCATGCTTATGGCTGCTTTAAGGTTAGATATTCCTGTAGTATTTGTCTCTGGAGGACCAATGGAGGCAGGCAAAGTCGATATAGATGGTGAATTGCGAAAAGTAGATCTTGTTGATGCAATGATTGAAGCTGCAAACCCTGATATGTCTGATGCAAACGTTCAAGCAATTGAAGAAGCTGCTTGTCCGACATGTGGATCTTGCTCTGGTATGTTCACAGCTAATTCTATGAATTGCCTGGCAGAAGCTCTTGGACTTGCATTGCCTGGTAATGGCTCAACATTAGCTACGCATTCAAAACGAGAAGCACTATTCCGAGAGGCTGGGAGATTAATTGTAGATCTTACCAAGCGGCATTATGAAAAAGGTGAAAAAGACCTCACTGCTCGTGGGATTGCTACGAAAGCAGCCTTTGAAAATGCTATGACAATGGATATTACCATGGGTGGATCTACTAATACCATTTTGCATTTACTTGCTATGGCGAAAGAAGCAGAGGTGGACTTCACCGTAGATGATATTGACCGTTTATCACGAACCACTCCATGTTTATGTAAAGTTGCTCCTGCAGTGGCAAATGTACATATGGAAGATGTACATCGTGCAGGTGGGATTTTTGCTTTACTTGGTGAACTTGATCGTTGTGGATTATTAGATACATCTGTTTCTACAATTCATACTCCCACAATGGCTCAAGCAATTACAAATTGGGACGTTGCTATAACCAATAATAAAGCAGCGCATGATTTATTTCTGGCAGCCCCAGGAGGAATTCGAACTATTCAAGCATTTAGCCAATCACGAGAATATAATGAGCTAGACCTTGATCGAGCAAGTGGTGTTATACGAAACAAGGATAATGCATTTAGCAGTGATGGTGGTCTTGCTGTTTTATTTGGTAATATTGCTCAAGAAGGTTGTGTGGTTAAAACAGCTGGTGTGGATGACAGTATTCTTAAATTTAGTGGAAAAGCGGTTGTTTGTGAAAGCCAAGATACGGCAGTTAATCGCATTTTAAATAAAGAAGTAGTAGCAGGAGATGTAGTAGTCATTAGATATGAAGGTCCAAAAGGTGGTCCGGGCATGCAAGAAATGCTTTACCCAACATCTTATTTGAAATCCATGCGTTTGGGTAAAGCATGTGCTTTAATAACTGATGGCCGTTTCTCAGGGGGTACATCTGGCCTTTCTATTGGACATGTTTCACCTGAAGCTGCTGAGGGTGGAAATATTGGTTTAATTAAAGAAGGTGATATTATTGAAATTGATATACCAAATCGTACAATCAATGTTGCCTTGTCGGAAGATGAATTAAGTGTAAGAAGAGAGCAAATGATTGCTAAAGGCGAAGGTGCTTGGGCGCCAGAAGAAGAAAGAAAACGTAAAGTAAGTAAAGCTTTGAGAGCTTATGCATCTTTAGTAACGAATGCTTCACAAGGTGCTGTTCGGGGTGAACCTTAGCCAATGAATTGAAATAGATGGAAATACTTTATGGTAAAAGTATTTCCATTTTTAATAAAAATTGAAGTTATATTATTAGTTAATTGATATGTTCTAGCTTGCTAAAACAAAGGCCTTGTGATGAGAAAAACAACTACTTTAATAAAAAATGCTGATGTTGTTGTTACAATGGATGCAAAGAGAGCAGAATTAAAAGGCGCAAGTATACTGATTGAAAACGGTGCTATTATTGAGGTTGGCAACAACCTAAGTACTGCAGATGAAGTTATTGATGCAACTGGTTGCGTTGTTACGCCAGGATTAATAAATACACATCATCACTTATTTCAATCTTTAGTTCGTGGCGTGCCCGCAGGACAAGATGCCTTATTGTTTGGCTGGCTCAAAACACTTTATCCAATTTTCCAACGCATGGAAGGTGAAGATATGTATGTATCTGCTCAATCAGGGTTGGCTGAGTTGGCGTTGTCTGGGTGTTCTTTAAGTTCTGATCATCAGTATATTTTTCCTAATGACGTGAAAATGGAGCATGCAATAAATGGGGCACAATCTATCGGTGTAAGGTTTCATGCTACAAGAGGGGCAATGTCAGTTGGAGAAAGTAATGGTGGCCTTCCACCTGATAGCTTAGTTGAAAAAGAATCTTTGATTTTAAAGGATTTTGAAAGAGTTATAAGTCAACTCCATGACCCATCACAAAATGCAATGGTGCAAGTTGGTTTAGCGCCATGCTCACCTTTCACTGTTTCAGAGGGTTTAATGAGAGATACTGCTGCCATGGCGTTAGATAAAAATGTCATGCTGCATACCCATCTTGCTGAAAATGATGAAGATATAGCATATTCGTTGGAAAAATTTGGTTGTAGACCAGGTGAATATGCAGAGCGTCTAGGTTGGACTGGAAATCATGTTTGGCATGCTCATTGTGTTAAATTAAATTCTGATGAAATTAATTTGTTTGCTAGAACCAAGACTGGTGTAGCCCATTGCCCTTGTTCAAACTGTAGATTGGGATCAGGCATTGCGCCTATTCGTGAAATGAGAGATGGAGGAGTAAAGGTTGGTCTTGGAGTTGATGGATCTGCATCAAGTGATGCTGGGCATTTGCTATCGGAGGCAAGGCAATTACTTTTACTGCAACGTGTAAAAAACGGAGCAAATTCCATGAGAGCGCGTGAAGCTCTAGAGATAGCAACGCTCGGGGGTGCTTCAGTTTTAAATCGTACTGATTTAGGTTCAATAGAAATAGGTAAAAGGGCAGATATTGCAATTTGGGATATTACTGGCCTTGCTGCTGCAGGCGCTTGGGATCCAGTTGCTGCGCTTGTATTAAATGGTCCTTTTAATGTTAGAGACTTGTTTGTTGAGGGTAAGCCTGTTGTATCAAGCGGTAGGTTGGCTAACCAAGAAGAAGGTATGATTGTTGAGCGCGTTAATGAAAGAGTAAAGCGTTTAATGAGTTAATCATTAATGCACTGTTTTCTATATATGCAACTATTTTACTTTTTAATGATTCTTTTTTTTTGAAAAAGATTTTTTTTACATCACTTAATGTATTCACGAATTTGATTGTGTTCATTTGTACTTTTAATAACTATTGAACTATTATCTTTTTAATATTTTTAAGGACTAATGTTAATTTTTTAATAAAAACAATGTGTTAAAAGATTTTTTATAAAATTTTCATAAATATCCTAAAATTTTAAATAAAGTCATAAATATTATACCTTAATTTAAAGTTTCATCCCAAAGGTAAAGATTATATTGATAATTTTGATAATAGGCATACTTTATAAGATTTTTCTTGTTTTTCTTTTTATTTCTGCCATCCCTTAGTTAGTTTGTGAGCAATCACAGCATAACGTATCTTTTTTAGATGCAAGAAATAGGGGAATAAAATGACAAATTCTACAACAGGGTCTCCAGTAGAAATGAGAGATCCAAACGTCACACCGCCAATGGGGCAGGCAATTCCATTAGGTATTCAACATGTATTAGCAATGTTTGCTTCAAATGTTACACCATCAGTCATTGTAGCTGGTGCTGCAGGCCTTGCCTTTGGAAGTGCTGAGCAAGTTTATCTTATCCAAATGGCAATGCTTTTTGCTGGTATAGCAACATTATTTCAAACAATTGGTATAGGTCCAATAGGAGCGCGTTTGCCAATTATGCAAGGAACAAGCTTTGCATTTGTAGGTGTTCTTGCTGGGATTTCGGCTACCCAAGGTTTAGGCGTAGCTCTAACGGCTTGTCTTATAGGTGGTATAATTCATTTCATACTTGGTGGATTTATTAAACATTTACGTTTTATGTTCCCACCATTGGTAACGGGCTTGGTGATATTAGCAATTGGTCTTTATTTGATTCCTGTTGCAATCAAATATGCAGCAGGTGGTGCAGCTAATTTCCAAATGGAAGCTGCTAGTTTTGGATCAATGATGCATTGGTTCGCAGCCCTTACGGTAGTAGTGGTTTCCCTTCTCTGTAAATTTATGGGACGAGGATTAGTTTCAAGTGCAGCAATTTTGATCGGCCTTGTCGCAGGTTATGTTGTGGCTTGGGCGCAAGGAATGGTAAATTTTGGTGCTGTTGCAAAAGCAGGATTTTTCCAAATCCCTACTGCTTTTCCGTATGGCTTTGAATTTAGCTTAGCTGCGGTTTTTGGTGTAACTTTAGTATCAATAGTTTCCGCAATTGAAACTGTTGGGGATACATCGGCTACAACAAAAGCTGGTGCAGGGCGTGATGCAACTGATGAAGAAGTTTCTGGTGCTACTTATGCAGACGGTCTAGGTACTGCTGTAGCTGCAGTATTCGGTGGCTTACCTAATACATCATTTAGTCAGAATGTAGGCATTGTTGGTATGACAGGGATAATGTCTCGTCATGTTGTAACAATTGCCGGTATAATAATGATTGTTTGTGGATTAATACCAAAAGTTGGCGCATTGATTGCGTCTATGCCATTACCAGTTCTTGGTGGTGGGGTTATCGTTATGTTTGGGATGGTTGCAGCAGCAGGTATGAATATGCTGTCAACGGTGCAAATGTCACGCCGCAATATGATTATTATATCTGTTTCATTGGCTGTAGGACTTGGGCTTAATTTAGTCCCATCTGCTGTTCAATATTTGCCAGGTATCTGGAAAACATTAGCAACATCAGCTGTAGCTCCGACAGCAGTATTGGCAGTAGTTCTAAATTTAGTATTACCTGAAGACGAGTAATATTAAAATAATATTAAATTAACCCTCGTGTTTCACGGGGGTTTTTTTGTTCTAAAATGAATACTTTCCAGTAATATTAACCTGAGTTAAGGTTATATCATTCTGCACTAGTAAAGTTATACTTCTGTATACTTGTTATTTAAATATACAGTGTAAATAATTTAGGTGGAATAAAGACTTATGGGGATAATACATGACACTTATTGCGCTGAATAATCTTACAAAAAAATACCCTGGTGTAATAGCTAATGACGATATTACATTTGAAGTTGATAAGGGAGAAATCCATGCATTGTTAGGTGAAAATGGTGCAGGAAAGTCCACATTAGTAAAAATGATTTATGGCTTGGTTCAGCCAGATTATGGAATGATGAGGCTAGAAGGAAAGGGTTTTACTCCTTCTGAACCTCGTACAGCTAGGCTAGCTGGCATTGCAATGGTATTTCAGCATTTTTCTCTTTTTGAAGCTTTAACTGTTGCTGAAAACATTGCTTTAGGTATGGAAAATCCACCGAGTTCAAGTATTTTATCTGATCGTATTACTAAGGTATCATATAAATATGGATTGAGTTTAGATCCTAAAAGATTGGTAGGAGATCTATCAGTTGGGGAACGTCAACGTGTAGAGATAATTCGTTGTTTATTACAGGATCCTAAATTATTAATAATGGATGAACCAACATCTGTTTTGACGCCTCAAGAAGTTGATGCTTTGTTTTTAACACTACGTCGTCTTAGAGATGAAGGAACGTCTATTTTATATATTTCACATAAATTAGAAGAAATTAAGGTATTATGTGAGCGAGCCACAATACTTCGACGTGGTAAAGTAATTGGAACATGTATTCCTAAAAACGAAACTGCTAAAAGTATGGCTGAGATGATGGTTGGCTCAAAACTAAAATCTCCAAAAAAATCAAAAGCAAACTTTGGTGCACCTATATTAGAAGTTAATAATTTATCATTAAAATCATCAGATCCTTTTGGAACGGCATTAAAAAATATTTCCTTTAATCTGCGTGCAGGTGAAGTAATGGGAGTAGCAGGAGTAGCTGGAAATGGTCAAGATGAGCTTATGCTAGCATTATCTGGTGAAGTTCTATCTGATTTAAATTCTATTAAATTAGAAAATAAACAAATAGGTCAATCAAATCCTATTCAACGCAGATTACTAGGCCTTTTGACCGCTCCTGAAGAACGGCTAGGTCATGCTGCTGCTCCAGAAATGAGCCTTGCTGAAAATACACTTTTGTCCGGATTTCAACGTCAAAAATTAGGTCGAAGAGGTTTTTTGAATAAACCTGGGGCAATAGCTTTTGCCGAGAAAATTGTCCAACAATTTGATGTTAGAACTCCATCAGTTCGAAACGGAGCAAAGTCTTTATCGGGAGGAAATTTACAGAAATTTGTCATTGGACGTGAAATTTTACAAAATCCAAAAGTTTTTATAGTTAATCAACCAACATGGGGTGTTGATGCAGCTGCAGCGGCTTTTATCCGACAGGCGTTGCTAGAGCTTGCTGAAGGTGGAGCTGGTGTATTAGTAATCAGCCAAGATCTAGATGAATTAATGGAAATATCTGATAGCTTTATGGTTCTTTCTGAAGGCCAAATATCAACGCCACGACCTGCAAAGGGAATAACTATTGAAGCTATTGGGCTAATGATGGGGGGAACTAAAGTAGCATGATGCGTTTAGAACCAAGACCTGACCCTTCAAATATAATGATTGGATTGACACCTATTTTTGCAGTTATAGCAACTATGATTTTTGGTGGAATGCTTTTTGTGTTTCTTGGTAAAAATCCAGTTGACGCAATCCGAATGATTTTTTGGGATCCTGTATTTGGCGAACATGCGTTTTATTATAGAGGTCAAATCTTAGTGAAAGCCGCTCCCCTTATAATGATTGCGCTTGGGCTCTCTTTTGGCTTTAGGGCTGGTATTTGGAATATTGGAGCTGAGGGACAATTTATAATGGGCGCTGTAATTGGTGGTGCGACTGGTTTAGCATTATATCCATTGGATAGCTTTCTAGTATTTCCTTTAATGATCTTAATGGGATCAATCGGTGGGTTGTTGTGGGCTTTAATTCCAGCATATTTGAAGATTAAGTTTAATGCCAATGAGATCCTTGTTTCTCTAATGCTTGTCTATGTTGCTTTTAATTTTCTTATTGGAATGGTTACTGGGCCCCTTCGAAACCCTGATGGATTCAACTTTCCTGAAAGCCGTTCATTTCAAGACTTTCCATCTGCTCATAATCCTGAGTTATGGGCAGGAACGGGAATACATTGGGGAGTTTTAATAACATTAGGAATGGTTATTTTTGCATATATTGCCATTACTCGGCATATATTTGGATTTAATGTCCGCTTAGCTGGACAGGCGCCTAGAGCAGCCAAATTTGCTGGGGTAGACCCAAACAAAATGATTGCTATTTGCCTAGGAATATCGGGAGCCTTGGCGGGAATGGCTGGCTTATTTGAGCTTACTGGGCCTGCTGGAAAATTAACTACAACATTTCCTGTTGGGTATGGGTTTACAGCAATCATAGTTGCTTTTTTAGGTAGATTACACCCAATTGGAATACTATTTGCAGGGTTACTTCTAGCTATTACTTATGTTGGTGGAGATATTATTCAATCTCAACTTAGTTTGCCGAAAGCATCAATTCAGGTCTTTCAGGGTATGCTTTTATTCTTTTTGTTAGCTGTTGATATATTAGTGAATTTTAAAATACGAATTGGCAAAGGGATATCTAAATAATGGACATTTCAATTGTATCTTTAATTGCAACTTTAATTGTAGCAGCTACCCCTATTTTATTAGCTGCTACAGGTGAATTAATTGTTGAAAAATCTGGAGTCCTAAATTTAGGTGTTGAAGGAATGATGATAATGGGTGCTATTTGTGGTTTTATAGCTGCTGTTTCTACTGGTAGTCCTTTGTTAGGCTTTTGTATTGCGGCATTATCTGGAGCATTACTTTCGCTATTATTTGCAATATTAACGCAATATTTGTTAGCAAATCAGGTTGCTTCTGGATTAGCTTTAACCTTATTTGGGCTAGGCTTGGCCGCGTTACTGGGGCATAGTTATTCTGGCATAAAGCCCCCAAGCACACCAAAGATAGAATGGTTTGGATTATCAGATATTCCCGTGATTGGGCCAATAATATTCAATCACGATCTTATGGTTTATTTTAGTTTATTTTTAGTTTTTATTGTATGGATTTTCTTAAGATTTACGCGAGTAGGTTTAATTTTAAGAGCTGTTGGTGAAAATCATGATGCGGCTCATGCTCTTGGTTACAAAGTTATTCGAATAAGAGTTTTAGCTATAATGTTTGGTGGTGCATGTGCAGGTCTTGGTGGTGCTTATTTGTCTTTAATACGTGTACCGCAATGGACGGAGGGTATGACTGCAGGAGCTGGATGGATTGCTCTAGCAATTGTAGTTTTTGCAAGTTGGAAGCCTTGGAGGCTGATTTTAGGTGCCTATTTATTTGGCGGTGTAACTATTTTACAGCTTAATTTACAAGCAAATGGCTTTGATATACCTGTTTCTTATCTTTCCATGGCGCCGTATCTTGTTACAATCGTAGTTCTTGTTATTATGTCTGCGGATCGTACGCGTGCATCAATTAATGCACCGGCCTCTTTAGGCAAAATTTTCCATGCCTCATCTTAAGGGGTTTAAATTCACTGAGGTAAAAATGCCTCGCAAATAGGAGAGTAAAATGAAGCTGCTAAAAACACTTATGACTGGTGCTGCACTAGTCGTTGGTTTGGGTGGAGTTGCCCAAGCTGAAGATAAAACAAAAGTTGGTTTTGTGTATGTTGGCCCAGTTGGTGATTTCGGCTGGTCATATGAGCACAACGAAGGCCGTAAAGCTGTCGAAGAAGCATTTGGCGATAAAGTTGAGACGATGTATGTGGAGTCAGTTCCTGAAGGTGCAGACTCAGAACGTGTAATGACACAAATGGCTTTAGATGGTGCTGATTTAATTTTCACTACATCTTTTGGATATATGGACCCAACTATAAATGTTGCGAAAAAATTTCCAAATGTGAAATTTGAACATGCAACTGGTTATAAACAAGCAGATAATGTTTCAACATATTCGGCTCGTTTTTATGAAGGTAGATCAGTTATTGGACATATTGCTGGCCATATGACTGAAAGCAATACAATTGGATACATTGCTTCATTCCCAATACCTGAAGTTATTCGTGGAATAAATTCAGCATATATTGCCGCTCAAAAAGTAAATCCTGATGTAAAATTAAAAATTGTTTGGGTTTATACCTGGTTTGATCCAGCAAAAGAAGCTGACGCTGCTACTGCATTAATTGAACAGGGTGCTGATATCATTATGCAACATACTGATTCACCTGCAGCAATGACAATAGCAGAGGAAAAAGGTATTTATGCTTTTGGCCAAGCATCTGACATGAAGCAGTTTGGTCCAAAAGCTCGCTTATCTTCAATAATTGATGATTGGGCGCCTTATTATATTACACGTACTCAAGCGGTTATGGATGGTACTTGGTCTTCAACAGCTACTTGGGATGGAATTAAAGAGGGAATGGTTGCTATTGGTGATTTTTCAAATGATATTCCCGCTGACGTTCAAGCCTCTGCCAAAGCTTTGAAAGACGCTTTATCTAGTGGTGCGACACATAGCTTTACAGGCCCAATAAACAAACAGGACGGTTCTGCATGGCTAGCTGCTGGCGAAACTGCTGATGATGGTACATTAGCTGGTATGAACTTTTATGTTGAAGGTGTTGAAGGTGAAGTGCCAAATTAATTGTTAAAACTTATTAAGCAAAAGCCTGCAGTAATCCTGCAGGCTTTTTTATTCTAACCCATTAACTGGTACTTTTAGAACTTTATTACCATGGTCATCTGTAGGTACTTCACCAGCGCGCATATTTACTTGTAACGCTGGAATTATTAATTTTGGCATTGCAAGTTGTGCATCCCGTTCAGTCCTAAACTTAATAAAATCATCTCTAGTTTTGTTTTTACCAACATGAATATTATTTGTTTTTTGATCTAAGACAGTAGTCTCCCACTGTATTGAGCGTCCATTAGGTCCATAATCATGGCACATAAAAAGGCGTGTTTCATCAGGTAGTGAAAGCACTTTTTGTATACTGTCATATAATTCTCCAGCATCCCCTCCAGGAAAATCAGCACGAGCTGATCCCCCATCTGGCATAAATAAAGTATCGCCCGCAAATGCAGCATCTCCAATTATGTGAACCATACATGCAGGAGTATGTCCTGGTGTAAACATTGCAAAAGCTTGCATGTTACCTATCATATAAGTGTCGCCATCTTTAAAAAGCGCATCAAATTGAGAGCCATCACGTTGAAATTCAGTTCCCTCGTTAAATATTTTCCCAAAGGTTTCTTGAATCACCATGATTTTCTCGCCAACACCAATTTTTCCACCTAATTTTTGTTGAATATATGGCGCTGCACTTAAGTGGTCAGCATGAACATGTGTCTCAATTATCCAATCAAGATTTAATTCACGACTTTGAATTTCATTTATGAGCTTATCTGCGTTTTCATAAGTAATTCTGCCCGCTGCATAATCCATATCCATAACACTATCGATGATTGCACAATGATTACTACTTGGGTCTTTTACCAAATAGCTTATAGTGTTTGTCGCTTCATCAAAATAAGCATTAACATCAGCTTTAGTATTTAAATCAATGGGGTACATCATTAGGCTCTCCAACATGAATTTTAAAAATAATCACTAAGTAGAAAATTTACAACCATTATATATTCTAAAGTTTGAATATTAATAATAATATATAATTTATAATAATTATAAAATCATTGATAAAGACTTTAGATACTCTTGAATTTGATCTTAATTAGGGTAAAAGCATTCAACTTCGATCCCCTTGACTGGGTCTCGTTTAAATTAAGGTCCAGATTATGGAAAAAAGAAAATGATAACGTTAGTTGCTGACGTTGGTGGTACACAATCACGATTGGGACTTGTTCAGAATGGAATTTTGAATGAAGCATCAATACGACATTTTTTAAATGATAAGTTTAATTCCTTTTATGAAGTTATTGCCGAGTATCTACATACACAAAAAGCAATAAAGATCTCATCTTGTGTAATTGCAATTGCGGGTCCAATTGTTGAAGGTGAGGCTTCATTTACGAACCTTGATTGGAAAATTTCTGATATAGATATAGAGAAGTCTACTTACTGTGATAATGTTGTTTTAATCAACGATTTAACGTCTTTAGGTTATAGTTTAAAAAAATTACCATCTGCTGGTATCCAACACATAATAGGTCCTGAGACATTTAATAGAAAAAATGGACAATATTTAGTTGTTGGGCTTGGAACAGGCTTTAACGTTTGTCCTGTAGTGGAAGATATAAATGAAAAACCTGTATGCTTGCAGGTTGAACTTGGTCATATTTCTCTCCCTAGCAGTGTTAAAGAGGCATTAAATAAAAGAATAGGAGCTTCTAGTTTCATTACAGTAGAGGATTTATTTTCAGGAAAAGGTTTAAGTGATTTGTACAAAGTCATTACATCAGGGAAAATTAAATCTGGAGAGGTGATATCAAAAGCACATTTGGAGAAAACTGATCATGAAGCAACATATACGTTAGAATTATTTTCTGAGATGCTTGGCCTGATGACAAGAGAATTAATTGTACAATATCTTCCATTTGGAGGTATTTATTTTGCTGGGAGTGTGTCACGTGCAGTTTTCAATGCTAAGGTGACATCTAAATTTGAAAAAGCATTTAAAGAAGATTCACATTATTTAAAAGATTTAGAGAAATTTCAAATTAACTTAATAACTGATGATGCTGCTGGCTTGCTTGGCTGTGGTGTTTTGTCTGAAGCAAGAGTTTAATTAATTTTATCTAGGTAATCTTTTTGAAGTATTTTATCTAACGAAGAATTAATAGTAATTATGGGGTATCAGATATGAGTGTTTTTGATGAAGAACTTTTTTTAAAAGGTTTAGAACAACGTAAATCAACCCTAGGTGCAGAATATGTTGAAAAAAATTTAGCGTCAGCTGATGATTTTACGCGCCCTTTTCAAGAAGCGATGACAGCCTGGTGTTGGGGTTTTGGATGGGGAGATGATGTCATTGATCCTAAAACACGTTCTATGATGAATTTGTCCATGATTGGTGCTTTAGGAAAAATGCATGAGTGGGAAATTCATTGTAGAGGAGCTGTCAAAAATGGCGTTAGTAAAGAAGAAATTCGTGCTATAATTCATGTGATTGGGATATATTGTGGCGTACCGCAAGCACTGGAATGTTTTAGAGTCGCTAAAATTGTTTTGAGTGAAAACGAGTAAGTTGTAAGTTTAAAGTTAGAAAAACTTTTTTATAGTATAAATGGTACACCCGACAGGATTCGAACCTGTGACCCCCTGATTCGAAGTCAGGTGCTCTATCCAGCTGAGCTACGGGTGCGTATTATGATGATATCACACGACAAGAACCCACTGTCAATCGATGAAGATTAACTGATATATCATATTTAATATTTAAACATTCTCAAAAACTTGAAGATATATATTAGCATGATCATTAAAATAATTTGGCCAGACATATCTCCAAAAATATAACCAAACATTGAAGATGTTAATATTCCATTGTTGTAGAGAAAGGAGCTAGAAATACCATTTAAAATAGATCCAATGAAACCTCCAAGAAGCAGAAGTTTCCACTCTTTTTCAATATGGCCCGTTTTATTTTTTGACATCACTTTCATCCCTATGATGCAACTTAAAACGCTGAATATTGGCTGTAAGGGATGTAGGGGTACTCCAGATCCATGCACAATTACAAACCACATTAAGTAAGTAGATGGTACCAAAAAGAAAAATGCTTTCCATCCATAGTAGTAGGCTGCCAAGACTCTGATACCATGAGGTAAAAATAATAGGCTTATTACTCCCGTGTAAGATGGCAGGAGCATAGATTGCAACGGAACAATAAAGCCATTGGTGAGTGTGTAGCTTGCGATATAAGCTAGACTAACTATTAAAAATACGCTGAAAGTATCCTGGGATATAATTTTCATAAAGCCACAAGTATTGAAAATAATTCATAATGAAGAAGTTTCTTTGAATAGCTTTGCATTTTATACTCCGTTTTGAAAAGGTTGCGGACACTTTCTAAAGTATATCTTATCTTAATTATATTCATTTAACAGCTCAAAGTGATGCTTGGATGTAATTAAGATGTATTTAATGACCTCATCTTGAAAATTAGAAGTTATATTATCTAACCGAAGTTACAAATTTTACTGTTTGAGAAAATAAAAGCATTAAAACTATTTGCCCAAAAACATCTCCAAATATGAAATATAAAGCTTCTAATGTAAAAAAGCTTTGGTTTATAGCCAAACTGTTAAATAACCCATTTAGAATAGATCCACAGATTCCGCCAAGTAATATAAATTTTAAATCTGCTCTGAAATTGAGGGTAAGTTTTTTTGACACGATCATAATACCCAAAACACAACTCACACCACTTATTAGGGGCTGTATTGGATGTAATGGAACGCCTGAGCCATAAACTGTTATCACCCACATGAAATACATTGATGGCAATAATAGGAAAAATGATTTCCATCCGTAGTAGTATGCTGCCAAAATTCTGATACCATGTGGCAGAAATAGTAAACTAATTGGTGTTGTAAAAGTTGGAAATATTAAGTGTTGTAGTGGTGATAAAAAGCCGACGACTAATGTGTAGCTTGCAATATAAGCTAAGCTTATTATTGCAAAAGAACCTATTACTTGCTTGGACATTAACGGACGGGAAATTGTATTCAAATAGAATTGACTATAAATAATCCAACTTTTTTGTTAGGCGCATTTACAAGCAATCCTTTTTCTTGAATAGATTTTAGCGCGCGAAAAAATGTTGGTCTAGACATTTTCTGAGTAAATGTATGATCTAAAATGTGTTTTGTTTCAACTATACCATCATGAGATTTTATGTCTTGTGCCGCGAGATATACATTTTTTTCAACTGAAGATAATTCGGCTAAACCAAAGTCTTGCTCCATATCACCTAACATTGATTTTAAGCGTATGATATTTTCAACAATGCTAGAAGCCATTATTTTTCCTATGTTCATTTGTCTAGTTTAAATTAAAACTATAATTCAACCTCACATTTAAACAGTGAGGTGTCAATATTTATATATTCTATAAACTGAATAATAGTGGTGCACCCGGCACGATTCGAACGTGCGACCCCCTGATTCGTAGTCAGGTACTCTATCCAGCTGAGCTACGGGTGCATTAGATGCGATTTACTTGGCCTATCGTCACTTGGCAAGAGCCAATTTAGATTATTTAATCCAACATTATTAAATTTTAATATTCATGGCTGCTGAAATTAATTGCTTAGTATAATCAGATTTTGGGTTTTTAAATATGTCTTTATTTGTGCCGGCTTCTACAATATCTCCTTTCGACATAACTATCACTTTATGACTAAGTGCGCGGATAACACGGAGGTCATGGCTGATGAATAAATATGCTAAACCATATTTAATCTGAAGTTCACGTAAAAGTTTAACTATCTGGACTTGAACTGTCATATCTAAAGCTGACGTTGGCTCGTCAAGAATAAGAAGCTTGGGTTTGAGTATCATAGCCCGAGCAATTGCAATTCGTTGACGCTGCCCACCTGAAAATTCATGAGGGTAACGATCAATCATATCCTTTTCGAGTCCTACCTCCAGTAAGATATTTTCTACCGTGGTTCTACGATCCTGACCTCTGTCCAAGTTATGGACATCAAGACCTTCAGAAATAATTTGTTCAACTGTAAATCGAGGTGATAATGATCCATAAGGATCTTGAAATACCATTTGTATATCGCGCCTGAACGGTTTTAATTGTTTGTTAGTAAGCCCATCTAACTTATTTCCCATAAAAGTAATTTGCCCTTTGGAGGATATAAGACGCATGATAGCTAATGCTAAAGTTGTTTTCCCAGAACCACTCTCTCCAACAATACCTAATGTTTCACCCTCTGAAATACTTAGGGTCGCATTATTAACTGCTTTTACATATCCAACAACTTTTCGCATTAAGCCTTTAACAATTGGAAACCATACTTTTATATTTTTAATATTAATGATTTCTAAAGCATTAGCTTTTATTGGCGTGGGAGCACCTGATGGTTCTGCATTTATTAGTTTTTTTGTATATACATGCTTTGGAGAATTAAAAATTTCGTTTGTAGATCCTACCTCAACAATTTGTCCATCTTTCATAACGCAAACACGATCTGCAATGCGTCTAACAACACTAAGATCATGTGTAATAAACAACATACCCATGCCCTCAGATTTTTGAATTTGTGCTAAAAGTTCTAGAATTTGAGCCTGTATAGTTACATCTAAGGCTGTTGTGGGTTCATCAGCTATTAACAAGTCTGGCTTGTTGGCGAGTGCCATGGCAATCATAATTCGTTGACGCTGTCCGCCAGAAAGTTGATGCGGGTAATTAGAAATCCTTTTGTGTGCTTCTTCAATACCAACCTTTGCAAGTAAATCTAATATTTTTTCTAGAACTTTTGGTCCTTTTAATCCCTGATGAAGCCTTAAACTTTCATTTAATTGGCGTTCGATTGTATGAAGAGGATTTAACGATGTCATAGGTTCTTGGAAAATAAAACTTATATCATTTCCTCTAATTTTGCGTAAATCTTTATTAGAGGTATTAACGATTTCTTTTTCACAATATTTTATAGAACCAGATATAGTTGCTGCTTTATCAATTAGATTCACAGTAGCAAGAGCAGTGACAGATTTTCCAGAGCCACTTTCACCAACCAATGCAACAGTCTCACCTTTCTTTATAGAAAAAGTTACATCTCTCACGGCTTTATGTTTGCCAAAACTTACAGATAAATTTTTTATACTCAAAATGTGCTTCATTTGAATGTCTTTCGAGGGTCAAAGGCATCTCTAATACCTTCAAAAACGAAGACTAATAACGATAACATTACGGCTAATGTAATGAATGCTGAGAACGCTAACCAGGGTGCTTGGAGATTATTTTTAGCCTGCAATGCTAATTCACCTAGCGATGGATAACTAGGGGGTAGGCCATATCCTAAAAAATCTAAAGTCGTTAATGTTCCAATTGATGCAGTAATTGTGAAAGGTAGGAATGTTAATGTAGCGACCATTGCATTGGGCAAAAGATGTCGAAACATTATCTTAATATCACTTACACCCATTGCTCTAGCGGCTCGAACATATTCAAAATTGCGCGCTCTTAGAAATTCAGCTCGGACGACGCCAAGTAACCCTGTCCAGCTAAACAAAATGACCAAGAATACTAATATTGGAAAGTTTATATTAAATAAGGCAGCCATTATAATAATGACATACAGCATTGGCATTCCATCCCAAATTTCAACAAGTCTTTGTAATATTAAATCCACCCAACCGCCGAAATAACCCATTACAGCACCTGCAGCTATTCCAATAATTGAACTAAATAAAACAACTATTAATCCAAAGATTGTTGATATTCGAAAGCCATAAATAATTCTTGCAATTACATCACGAGTTTGGTCATCAGTACCTAATAGATGATTGCGATCTGGAGCAGATGGTGCACGATCAATGTCATAATTTATTGTATCAAAACTATAAGGTATAGGTGCCCATAGCATCCATCCTTTTGTGATTTGCCCATCTGATGAAGTTAACGATCCATTATATAATGAATTTAATGTTTCGTCAGGTTCATCAAGACAGATTTCAAGGCCACCTGTTTTAATCAAGCACTGAGTTTCCATTTCTTGGTAAATTGCTTCTGTTTTAAAATCACCACCAAAATAATATTCTGAATAATATTTAAAAGCTGGTGAATGTAACTCACTTTTGAATTTAATCAGTAATGGTTTATCGTTTGCTATTAATTCTGCGAATAAACATAAGATAAATATTGCTCCAAATATCCAAAGAGACCAAAAAGCACGCCTATTAGATTTGAAGTTTTGCCATCGCCTTTTTGTTAAAGGTGATTTTAATATCTTTCTCATTACGTTTCACGGCTCCCAAAATCAATTCTTGGGTCAATCCAGATATAGGTAAGATCAGAAAGTAGTTTTACTAATAAGCCAATCAAAGCAAAAATATAAAGTGTTGCAAAAAATACTTGATAGTCTCGATTTATGGCGGCTTCATATCCAAGAAGGCCAAGTCCATCCAACGAAAAAATAACTTCAATAATTAACGATCCACCAAAAAATATTCCGACAAATAATGCTGGAAACCCACTTATAACTATTAACATGGCATTTCTGAAAACATGGCCGTAGAAAACATTAAATTCTGTTAAGCCTTTTGCACGCGCAGTCATTACGTACTGTTTGTTTATCTCATCAAGAAAGCTATTTTTAGTTAAAAGAGTTAATGTAGCAAATGCAGCAATTGTGGAAGTTAAAATGGGTAAAGCTGCATGCCAAAAGTAATCAGCAATTCGCTCAAAAAACCCAAAATCAGCGGCACCTTCAGATGCAAGACCTCTCAATGGAAAAATTTGCCAGTAGGAGCCTCCTGCGAATAAAACAATTAGTAAAATACCAAAAAGCAATCCTGGAATTGCATAAGCTGCGATTATTATGCCTGAAGTCCACACATCAAATGCTGAACCATCTTTGATTGCTTTGCGGATACCCAAGGGTATAGATACCAAGTATGCTAATAAGGTGGACCACAAGCCTAAGGTTATGGATACAGGCATCTTTTCTAATATAAGATCAATTATGGTTATTGACCTAAAGTAACTTTCACCAAAATCGAAGCGTATATAATTCCATAACATAGTAAGAAATCTTTCGACTGGAGGTTTATCAAAACCGAATTGCTTCTCTAAGTCTTCAATTAATTCAGGAGGCAATCCACGAGCCCCTTTATATTCATTATTTTCTGATTGATTATTTGAATCGTCTCCGCCGCCCGTGAACCGATCAGTCGCTCCTGCACTACCGTCTTCCATTTGTGCAATTATTTGTTCAATTGGACCACCGGGTACAAATTGAATTAGCACGAAGTTTATAAGCATAATTCCTATTAAAGTTGGAATTATTAAAAAGAGTCTCCGGAGAATATATGCGCCCATTTATTTAAAAGCACCTTTTGCAATCAGGGCATCATATTTTTCCTGATCAAACCACCAAGTGCTCACAACGCCAAGATCATACTTGGGTTTAATTTTAGGGCGACCAAATACATCCCAATAAGCTAAGCGATCTGCTGCTAAATGCCAATTAGGAATTCGAATATGATAAGCCCTTAAGATGCGATCAATGGCGCGTACTGCGATATGCATCTCATCCCTAGTTTTAGCACCACCCACTTTTTTTATTAAGTCGTCTACAGCTGGGTGCCCAAAACCAGATAAATTTGCTCCTCCAAGTTGTTCGATACCAACAGTGCCATATAACTGGGCAATTTCCTCACCTGGACTCGAACTTGTTCCGTAACCAGCAACAAGTACATCAAAGTCGTAGTTTTTCATTCTCTCAATCATTTGCGCTCTATCAATTTGGATAAATTTTGCATCTATTCCCGCACGTTTCATGGTATCTATGATTGGTGTTAAAATATGTAAGAAATCGTCATTATCATCAATGAATTCTATACTAAAAGTTTCACCCTGTTTATCTTTCAGAACACCATTTTCCAAAACCCATCCTGCATTTTCTAACAATTTACTTGCTGTGCGTAATGCTTTTCTGTCAAATTTATTTTGCTTCATTACAGGTGGGATATAAGCTGGGTCTTCAAAAATAGTAGGTAATAATTGATCACGGTATTTCTGAATTAAGCTAAGTTCATCAGTTGTTACCATTCCTTCAGCTTGCATAAGAGAGTTTTCCCAAAAACTATCTGAACGTGTATATGAATCATAAAAAACAGTTTTGTTAGTCCATTCAAAATTAAATAAATGTTGAAGTGCTTCACGTGTTTTAATATTTTTAAATTGTTTTTTACGTAAGTTTAGCCAAATTCCTTGATTTGATTGCGGAGAGCCATCAGGAAGTAGTTCAGCTTTAACCCAACCTTTTTGTATTGCTGGAAAGTCATATTGAGTTTTCCATTTTTTTGAAACATTTTCTTCACGAACTAAATAAGCGCCACTTTTAAACGCCTCAAAGCTAACATCACCATCTTTAAAATATTCGTACCTTATACAATCAAAATTTCCTGTTCCAACATTTGCCGGATGATCCTTCGCCCAATAAGTTTCTATTTTACAATATTTTACAAATAAGCCTGGTTCAAAATCAGTGATTGTATAGCCACCTGAACCAACTGGAATGTCTGTCCCTGACTTTCCAAAATCACGATCTTTCCAATAATGTTTTGGTAATATTGCTAATCCACCAGCATATTGTGGTAAATCGCGCATATTTGCGCCTTTTTTAAAATTAAACTTAACTGTTTTGTCGTCTATAATTTCGATGGCATCAAAATCTTTAAAGAAAACGTTTTTGTAAAATGGATGCCCTTTTTCTTCTAGTATATTACGCGTAAATTCAACATCATACGCAGTAATTGGCACACCATCTGAGAAAGTAGCATCTTCGCGAATTTTAAAGATTACCCATGAACGATCTTTTGGATATTCCATACTTTCAGCCATATATAAATAAGAACTATCAGGTTCATCAGCAGATGAGGTCAATAAGCTATCAGATAACAACCCTAAACCTGTAACGCGTGCACCTTTTAAGATATAATTGTTAAAGCTATCAAAAGTAGAACCACCTCTTGAAGGGCGTAATCTAAGTGTACCTCCTTGGGGTGCATTTGGGTTTACGTATTCAAAATGCATATAGTCTGCTGCGTATTTTAAATCTCCATATGCCGAGATACCATGTGTATTAAATGTTTCTTCGGCATTTGTGGTGGTTCCTAGTGTTAAAAATAAGCTAAAAATTATTTTAGTGGCTATTTTACTATATCTTTGCATTTTATGACTCCATTTTTTTTTATATTATGTGATTTTGAGCAGACCTCAACACAAAGAGACATTTAAATGCCAATTAAAAAAGCCGCCCCACTGGGACGGCTTTAAAAAAAAAGTTCATTAATACTATTTTATAGTTTGCAAGTACGCGATTATATTTGCTCTATCGGTTTCTTTTTTAATACCAGCGAAACCCATTTTTGTACCTGGTGCATATTTTTTGGGATTTTTCAAAAATCCATCTAAGGCTGCTGTTGACCAGCCACCTTCGAGACCTGCTAAAACAGCAGAGTAGCCAAAGCCATCAATGGATCCTATGTCACGATCTACAACATTATATAGATGTGGACCTGTACCATTTGCTCCATCTGCAAGCTTGTGACAGGCTTTACATTTTGAGAATACTTTTTGCCCTTTGGAAATATCAGCGACTAATAGTAAATCTTCCAAATTTGATTCGACAACTACAGTTTCTGTTTCCACCACAACGTTATAAATAGACGCTGGTGATAGTGATGCGCTTTCAGAGTGAGAATCTCCGTGACCGCTGTCACCAGATTCTACATGATAAAGAGTTTCTGCGCCCCAATTAATCATTAAAAAGAATAATAAAGCCCCGCATAATGCTCCAGTGATTTTTGTGAATTCCATGTTGTCCATAGCTGTGCTCTCCGTAGGCTTTGGATTCTTTAATTTATCTGTTGCCCTTCTAGCCTCTTCCAATGTTAGAATGCAAGCTGTAGAACCGCGACTAAACGACCATTTTAAAAGGAACGTGAAATGTCTGATACTACTATCAAAATAGCATTCCAAGGTGTCTTGGGTGCATATTCGCATCAAGCTTGTTTTGAAGCGTATCCTGAGGCAAATGTTTTGCCTTGTAATAGTTTTCAAGCCGCAATTGATGCAGTTTCAGTGGGAAATGCAGATTTGGCCATGTTGCCAGTTGAAAACTCAACTTACGGGCGAGTCGCTGATATTCACCAGTTACTTCCAAATTCTGGATTGCATATAATTGGCGAACATTATGTACGAGTTCATATAAACCTTCTAGGCTTACAAGGTTCAAAATTATCAGATATTAAATCTGCAATGAGTCATACAGTTTTATTGGGACAATGCCGCAATTATCTCAAAGAGCATAATATTGAATCGATTACTGGTGTCGATACAGCGGGCTCAGCAGAGATTGTTTCAAAAAATCAAAATTTAAATCAGGCTGCTCTAGCCTCAGAATTGGCTGGGAAAATTTATGGATTGGATGTGCTTGCGAGGCATATCGAAGATGAATCAAACAACACAACGCGTTTCTTAGTTATGTCTACAAACACTAAGAGCGTAAAAATAAAAGAAAATAGAATTAAAACATCTTTGGTATTTCGTGTTCGTAATATTCCTGCAGCACTTTATAAAGCTATGGGTGGATTCGCTACAAATGGCGTGAACATGGTCAAGCTAGAAAGTTATATGGTTGATGGGTCATTTACTGCTACACAATTTTACCTAGATATCATTGGCCATCCAGATGAACCTGCCGTCAAACGGGCAATGGAAGAGTTATCATATTTCACAACTGATGTTAAAATTTTAGGTGTATATGAATCAGGTGAATACTAATTATTTCTTATGAGTTAGAGTACCCTTTACCCAATTTTGTATTAGAAATTCTGCTATAGTTCCAGGTCGAGCGGGTGTGATTCCAACGTCATAACCTGCATAGGCTTTTAAGAGTACGTCTTTACTGACCCATTGAGCATCTTCTAACTCATTTTGATCAATAGTAATTTCGCGAGTTATTGCTTTTGCCATACAGCCAAGCATTAGGGATGATGGAAATGCCCATGGCTGAGAAATCACATAATTAACATGACTTATATCAATGTTAGTTTCTTCTTTTACTTCTCTTGCAACTGCTGCTTCCATTGTTTCACCTGGTTCAATAAATCCAGCAAGACAAGAATACATTTTTTCTGGCCACTGAGGTGAGCGTCCTAATAAAATTTTGTTTCCCAGAGTAATTAACATGATTACTACAGGGTCTGTTCTTGGATATTGGGAGGTATTACATTTATTGCAATCACGTTGCCATCCAGATTGGGTTGAAACGGTTTCATTTCCACATTTTGAACAAAATGTATTATTATTATGCCAAGAAAATAGTGCTTTTGCTGTAGAAGCTAAACCAGCGTCCATGTCAGACAACTGTGTCATAATAAATCTTAGGTCGTTGAAATTTTGATAAAATGGTAAATCTGGGTGGCTTTGAGAAGTTTGATCTATAAAGCTTGGTTTTATATTGTCGGGTAAGTCCTCAGGGTTCCAGTTTGAGATATCATGTGCAAAATAGTTAAATTTATCTACCTGTCCTAAAAAGATTGGTGGAACATTTGAATGTTTAATTAATGGATGAGTTGAAGATAAATACACAAGACTGAAATTATTTTGGTCAATTAGAATTTTCCCGCGCCAAATAATTAAATTTTTTGCAATTGATTCGATTTTTGTATTATTAAACTTAGACCTTAAGTGTGCTGCTCTATCAAATTCTGAGCCATAAAAACTTAATTCAGTTAAATCTAACATAGTTTACCTTTGTGCGCTCTCAGCTCTTGATGCTGCTTATATAACGCTTTATATCCATCGTCGAGAGGTTGGCGCGGGCAAGCGCCTCGCCAACCCGGTCAGGTCCGGAAGGAAGCAGCCGCAACGAGCCCCGTTTGGGTCGCTGTCCAGCCTCTCACCTTTTCTTAGTTTTTCAATATATGAAAAATATTAAAAAAATTACAAATAATGTGATTGTTTACAATCAGAGCCTTGCCGTGATGCGTCGCAAGCTTTACGTTAATATAAGTATAATGAAGCTGTGGAGCCAATGAGCGAGATTCCAGAAACCAAAAAAACATCATATCAAGTTTTAGCACGAAAATACCGCCCAGAAACTTTTTCTGATATGGTTGGTCAAGATGCCATGGTGCGTACGTTAAAGAATGCGTTTGAGGCTGATAGAATAGCGCATGCATTTGTTATGACTGGAATACGTGGTACGGGTAAAACAACGACTGCTAGAATTATAGCAAAAGGAATGAATTGTGTCGGTGTCGATGGTACAGGTGGTCCTACAACTGAACCATGCGGACAATGTGAGCATTGCTTGTCAATAATTCAGGGTAGACATGTAGATGTTATGGAAATGGATGCAGCTAGCCGAACTGGTGTTGGTGATATTCGTGAAATAATAGATAGTGTGCATTACTCTGCCGCATCTGCAAGATATAAAATTTATATTATTGATGAAGTGCACATGTTATCGACTAGCGCTTTCAATGCTTTATTAAAAACTCTTGAAGAACCTCCAGCGCATGTAAAATTTATTTTTGCAACGACTGAAATCCGCAAGATCCCTGTGACTGTTTTATCTCGTTGTCAAAGGTTTGATCTCCGACGAATTGAACCTGATGATATGATGGAATTGTTGAAAAAAATTGCTGAGTCGGAAGAAGCGAAAATTTCTCAAGATGCGCTTGCATTGATTACCCGCGGTAGTGAAGGTTCTGCAAGGGATGCTATTTCATTGCTAGATCAAGCTATTGCTCATGGTGCTGGGGAAACTAACGCTGACCAAGTAAGGGCTATGCTTGGGCTTGCTGATCGTGGCCGTGTATTGGATTTATTTGACATGATAATGCGTGGGCAAGCTGACAAAGCGCTAGAAGAACTATCTGGTCAGTATGCTGATGGAGCTGACCCTTTAGCTATATTGCGTGATTTGGCTGAGATCACACACTGGATTTCAGTAATTAAGATTTCTCCCCAAACTGTAGATGATCCTACTGTATCACCCGATGAGCGAGAGCGTGGTAAAGCTGCAGCATCTGATCTGCCAATGAGAGCTATGACACGAATGTGGCAAATGTTATTAAAGGCAATAGAAGAAGTTTCATCTGCTCCCAATGCAATGATGGCAGCTGAAATGGCAATCATTCGGTTAACACATGTGGCTGATTTACCAAGTCCAGAAGAGCTCATTAAAAAAATACAAAATGATCCTAATCCACCTGTTTCATCTGGTCACAATGGGCCATCAGTTACTACTCACTCTGAGAATAAGGCCCCTAAGCAACAAAACATTCAAGTTCCGTCTAATCTCTCGGGCACTAAATTATCCAACGAGGGGATTATGAGTATTGTGGCTCCTCAACTTCAGGAAGAAGAGCCATTAGTAAAATATAGTGAATTTAATCAAGTGTTAGAATTAATTCGATCACATCGAGATATGAAACTTCTTTACGATGTTGAGACATATGTTCGTGTTGTAAAATATTTACCTGGAAGGTTGGAGTTTGAACCCACCAAGGAGGCACCAAAAGATTTAGCTCAGAGATTAAGTCAGAAGTTACAAGATTGGACTAAATCTCGTTGGGCAATCACTTTGGTAAATGAAGGTGGTGCGGCAACTATTGCAGAGCAAAAATTAGAAGCTCGAGATGATTTACACGCTAAAGTGTCTACTCATCCACTAGTTCGAGCAACACTATTAGCATTTCCAAATTCTGAAATTAGAAATGTTAAATCTCTTAAGGATATGAATATTGATGATCAAATATTACAAGAAGTTCCAGAAGAGGACGATAGTTGGGATCCGTTTGAGGATAATTAAAGGAGAGCATGTATGTTAAAAGGTTTAGGTAATCTAGGTGATATGGCTGGTATGATGGCCAAAGCAAAGGAAATGCAATCAAAGGTTGAGGAAGCTCAAGCTAAAGTTTCGGAAATCGAAGTAGATGGTGAGGCTGGAGCTGGGCTGGTTACGTGTAAGGTAAATGGTAAAGGTGAAGTTAAGGCATTAAATATTGATAAATCTATTTTTAGCCCTGATGATAAAGAGATTGTTGAAGATTTAATAATTGCTGCATTAAAAGATGGAAAAGATAAGGCCGATATTAAAGCTAAAGCGGAAATGGGAAAAATAACTGAAGGTTTAAATTTACCTGCTGGTATGAAGTTACCATTCTAAATGTCTAATAATCAGGACATTGATATATTAATTGCGCTGATGGCTAAGCTTCCTGGTCTTGGTCCTAGATCAGCGAGAAGAGCAGTACTTCACCTTATTAAAAAACGTGATATTTTGTTATCTCCTTTGTCGGATGCAATATATAATGTGGCTCAAACGGCAAGAGAATGTTTGAGTTGTGGGAACATTGATACAAAAGATATTTGTGAAATTTGCATAAACTCAAAACGTGGGAATGGACAAATCTGTGTTGTTGAGGATGTATCTGATCTATGGGCGATGGAAAGATCAAATGTTTTCAAAGGGAGATACCATGTCTTGGGAGGTAATCTATCTGCTCTAGATGGTATTGGGCCGGATGAATTACGTATCCCGCATCTTGTAAAGCGCGTTAAAGGTGAAAATATTAATGAAATAATCCTTGCATTAAATGCAACTGTTGATGGTCAAACAACTGCACATTATATTGCAGATCAATTAGATGAAATGGATGTTGCTGTCACTTCTCTAGCGCAAGGTGTCCCAATTGGTGGTGAACTTGATTACTTAGATGATGGCACCATTTCTGCAGCTTTAAATGCTAGAAAATCAGTTTAATTTTTTGCTAACCGTTCACGGTTAGTAATATAAATAGTTGCTGCAATTATTATTGTTGCACCAATATATGTTGTAACAACTGGTATTTCATTGAAGAAAAGATAAGCCATTAGACCAATAAGAACTACCCGAAAATATGATATGGGGGCAATTACAGCAGCCTGTGCATAAGTATACGCTTGAATATCTGAATATTGGCGTAAAATACCAAATATAATTAAAACTAAGGTCCAAAGAATTATATTTGTATCTGTTGTAATTTCAAATACTGGAGCAGCCAATGGGATTGTAACTATTAGGCCAATGGCACTAGTTGATATCAAAGTGCTCAGAGGGCCATCGGTTCGAGCAAGATTTCTTGACATAACTAATGAAAAGCTAAAAAATATTGAAGATCCAATGCCATAGATCATATTAGTATCTATTATTTCAGAAGATGGGCGCATGACTATGATAGTGCCGATAAACCCAACTAAAATGGCTAAAGTACGGCGGATACCAATTGTTTCCCTTCCCATTGCCACACTAATTATAGTCGCAAATATTGGTGCTGTAGCAAATAGTATTGCTGCAGCAGCAAGTGGTACAATCGATAATGTATAAAAACCTAAATGAACTGAAAATGCCATTAAAATTCCACGAATTAAGTGAGCACGTGGTTGTTTGAAATGTACTTTTGAGCGTAATCTTGGAACGATTAAAATAAGTATTCCAATTAGAATTAAAGTAAAAAAAAGGCGATACCCAACAAGTAATCTAGTGTCCAGTCCTAGAGATGCTCCACGAACAGATATTGCCATTGCTGAAGCGCCTATCACTGATAGCATTGCCCATAATATGCCGCGCCAGTTTTCCGCTTCTTGATTTTGTTCTGTCACGACAAACCCTTTTTGAAATTAATTTCTTATGGCCTCTATCATCTTCGTTACATTGCTGGGATCTGCGTCTGGTGTAATTCCGTGACCTAGGTTAAATATATGTGGCCCGTTTGATAATGCTTTTACAATTCTTTTTGTTTCGTTAATGAGAGTTTGCCCACCAGAAACTAGTAACTTTTGATCTAAATTCCCTTGTACACAGGTTATTTTTTGTAGCTCATTTGCTGCCCACTGAGTATCAACTGAGCTATCAATTGCGACGCAATCAACAGCCGTTGATTGAGCATAATTAAGATAGCCGTTATTTGTTGCTCCACGGGGAAATCCAATTATTTTGATATTTGGATGAATTTTTCTCAATTCATCAGAAATTATTTTGGATGGTTCAATGCAATATCGTTCAAATAGTTCGCCCTTTAATGATCCAGCCCAACTATCAAATATTTTCACAACTTCAGCACCAGCATCAATCTGTTTAGATAAATAATGCACTGTGGCGTGCGTAATTTTATTTATTAATAAATCAAAAACTTCTGGATTTGTTTTGATCAAATCTAAAGCTGGTTTTTGATTTGGTGTTCCACGCCCTGCAATCATGTATGTCGCTACCGTCCAGGGTGCGCCAGCAAATCCAATTAAAGTTGTTTCATCAGGTAATACTGATGATAATTTACGGACAGTTTCATATATTGGAGAAAGAACTTGATCAATATTTTCTATATCGCCAAGTAAATCAAAATCATTTTTGTCTGTAATGGTTGATAATCGTGGTCCTTCACCAGTCACAAACCATAGTTTTGCTCCAAGTGCTTGAGGAATTAGTAAAATGTCAGCAAATAATATAGCAGCATCAAAGCCGTATTTTCTAATTGGTTGTAAGGTAACCTCAGTTGCTAACTCTGGATTATAGCAAAGTGATAAAAAATCACCGGCTAAAGAGCGCGTTGCTTTATATTCAGGTAAATAGCGACCTGCTTGACGCATCATCCAGACAGGGGGCGTAGAGAGTTTTTCACCATTTAATGCACGAATAATTAATTTATTTTTTGTTTCCATTTATGTGTTTTAGCGAGGATATGTCACATAGGAAAGTGTAATCATTACCATTGAAGCGAATGTCGCAGGAGGTTATCAAGAAGTTATGAGATTTACACCAAATTCCCCTTTAGTCATCGGAACACGAGGTTCTCCGTTAGCATTGGCACAAGCTCACGAAACAATGGGGAGATTAATACGTTCAACTGGATTAGATGAAAGTTGTTTCAAAATAACAGTTATCAAAACAAGTGGTGATAAAATACAGGACCGACCATTAAGCGAAGTTGGAGGTAAAGGTTTATTTACCAAAGAGATTGAAGATGCGATGTTAGATTATGGTATTGATATTGCAGTTCACTCAATGAAAGATATGCCAGTTATTTGTCCAGAAGGGTTGAAGCTGAGTTGTTATCTTCCACGGGAGGATGTGCGCGATTCGTTTATTTCTACTAAATATAAAAATATAAACGAATTACCAAAAGGTGCTACTGTAGGTACTTCAAGTTTACGACGCCGTGCACAATTATTAAATAAAAGACCAGATTTAAAAATTGTTGAATTTCGGGGTAATGTTCAAACAAGATTACGTAAACTTAATGAGGGGGTTGCTGAAGCAACTTTCTTGGCCTGTGCGGGTTTGAACCGGTTAGGTCGTAATGAAATCTCAAATCCAATTGAACCTGATGATATGCTTCCAGCAATTGCCCAAGGTTGTATTGGCATTGAGCAACGCGAAGGTGATACCGAAATAGCTGAAATTTTAACAAAAATTAATGATAAGTCAGCGTCTTTGCGATTGGCAGCTGAGCGTACTTTGTTGGCAGAATTAGATGGATCATGTCAAACACCTATTGCTGGTCTTGCAGAATTAGATGGCCAAAAAATGCGTTTACGTGGTGAAGTTATACGACCTGATGGATCTGAAGTTCTTAAGGATGAAATAATATGTCATGTGAATGAGGGCGTTGAGATGGCTTCAGGCATGGCTAAACGCCTTAGAGATCAAATGGGTGAAGATTTTTTCTAAAATTTGCGAAATTGAGTTTACAAACTTGATTTTTCACGCCACAAGGTCCACGTGATGCGAGCGTGGCGGAATGGTAGACGCGCCAGACTTAAAATCTGTTGTCCGTATGGGCGTGGGGGTTCAAGTCCCCCCGCTCGCACCACAAAATCTCAAAATTATTTAGAATACACCTTAAATATAATTAATTTTTAGATATTTTCATTCATAGCTTTGGATTATAGCTTCCAATAAATTTATGGCATCTTGAGAAAACCAATCTGCTTCACGTTGAATTCTGGCAATTTCTTGCCCTTCAGGATTTAGAATCAGTGTTGCTGGTAATCCACGAACTCCAAAAGATGCAGCTAATTTCATTTTTGGATCTCTGTGAAGTGTCAGTGATGTGATTGAGTTTTCTTTAAAAAATTGTTTCATTATTGGAATTGAATTACGCCCTACGGCTATTGTGACAACCTCAAACTTATCGGTACTAATTTTTTTATTTATTGCATCAAGAGATGGCATTTCAGCTCTGCATGGCGCACACCATGTTGCCCAAAGGTTTAAAAGAATAACTTTACCGTTATAATTAGACAGGTTTAAAGTATTATCATTTTCATCAGAAAAAGTTGTTTTAACTATAGCTTTTGGCTCTGTGTGAATAGCTACTAAGCGCATATCCCCTGAACGCATATTTAAAAGATTATCCACATTAAGCGTATTAGCTGTCAAAGGATTTGCACCTACTGCCAGCAAGGTATAAAGCGTTGCGCAGAGAATTCTAATTTTAGTCACAATGTGGCTCCTTTAAAATGGTATTAATTATATGTCTGATAAAAATTCATCAAATGCAATGTGGGGCGGACGTTTCGCAAGCGGTCCAGATGCCATAATGGAGTCAATTAATGCATCTATTGATTTTGACAAGAGGATGGCAGTTCAAGATATTGCAGGATCGATTGCCCATTCTGCAATGTTGGCCAAACAAAATATAATTACTGAGACTGATGCAGAAGCCATAAAAGAAGGACTTCTTATAATCTTGTCAGAAATTGAAAATGGAACTTTTGAGTATTCAAAAGCACTTGAAGATATTCATATGAATATTGAAAGCCGTTTAAAAGAAATAATTGGTGAGCCTGCTGGTCGATTGCATACTGGGCGTTCAAGAAACGACCAAGTTGCAACAGATTTCAAATTGTGGACACGTGATCAATGTGATGCAATAATTGAAGGCTTATCAGAGTTGATGAAAGCATTAATAAACCAAGCTGACGAAGGCGCTGAGATTGTTATGCCTGGCTTTACTCATTTACAAGTGGCTCAACCAGTTACTTGGGGACACCATATGATGGCATATGTCGAAATGTTTGCAAGAGATCGTTCTCGTTTTTCAGATGCTAGAGCTCGAATGAATGAAAGCCCGTTAGGAGCAGCTGCTCTTGCTGGTACTGGTTTCCCCATTGATAGACATGATACTGCTCATGCACTAGGCTTTAGTGCGCCCTCGGCAAATTCATTAGATGCAGTTTCTGATCGTGATTTTGCATTAGAGTTCTTAAGTGCATCATCAATTTGTGCTACTCATTTATCTCGTTTTGCAGAAGAGTTAGTTATTTGGTCTTCTGCTCAGTTTAAATTTGTTACTTTATCTGACAAATTTAGCACGGGTTCATCTATTATGCCTCAGAAAAAAAATCCAGATGCGGCGGAGTTAATTCGAGCTAAAGTTGGCCGTATTACAGGATCATTAGTGGGGCTTTTAATGGTCATGAAAGGTCTACCTCTAGCTTATTCAAAAGATATGCAAGAAGATAAAGAACAGGTATTCGACGCCTCTGACAGCCTGATGCTGGCACTCGCAGCAATGACTGGAATGGTATCAGATATGAAGCCTAATATTGCATCTCTTGAAAGTGCAGCCTCATCAGGATTTTCAACAGCTACTGATTTAGCTGATTGGTTGGTTCGAGACTTGGGAATGCCATTTAGAGAAGCACATCATATTACAGGAGCTTTGGTAGCAAAAGCAGAGGAAAAAGGGTGTGATCTACCTGATTTAAGCCTCAAAGAGATGCAAAAGGTACATGAAAAAATTAACGTTGATGTATTCAATTTTTTAGGAGTTCAAAATTCTGTTGCAAGTCGTCAAAGTTATGGAGGAACAGCTCCTAAACAGGTGCGGATGCAGATAGCTCGGTGGAGAGAAGTTCTATCATGATTTATAAACTATTTTTTGCATTATTTTTAATTTCAAGTATCAACGGTTGTGGGATAAAAGGTGACCCTTTGCCCATTGATGAGGGTGTGTCATGTCTTTCATGCGATTAATTTATTTAATTTTAGCTATATTGGGTGGCATTAAACCTATGATGCATTTCTTAGCATGGTTTAATGAATTTGGTTATTCATGGGGTGGAATTGTTTCTGCATGGACTGTTAATGAAGCAGCACGTGGTTTAATGTGGGATTTAACAATTTCAGCATTTGTTTTAATTATTTGGATAGCTTCAGAAATAGTACCGCGAAAAGATTGGTGGGTTTTCATAGTGTGCTTTATTGCAACTTTTGGCGTTGGTGTTTCGTGTGGTTTACCACTATATCTATTCTTGCGCTCGCGCTCAATTAAGTAGGTAATTATGGATCATTTTTTATACCACAAAGGTATTTTGCATGCTGAAGATGTTGCTATAACAGAAATAGCAGCTGCAGTTGGCACGCCTTTTTACGTTTATTCTCAGGCTACTTTAATGCGTCATTTCCGAGTATTTGATGAAGCTTTGAATGGAATGAAACACCTTATTTGTTATGCAATGAAAGCAAATTCAAACATTGCTATTTTAAAGATCCTAGGGAATTTAGGCGCAGGAATGGATGTCGTTTCTGGTGGTGAATACTTAAGGGCTAAAGCAGCAGGTATATCTGGGGACAAAATTGTATTTTCTGGCGTAGGTAAAACTCGTGAAGAAATGGCATTAGCTATAAAGAATGGTATCCGACAATTTAATGTTGAAAGTGAAGCAGAATTAAAAGTATTAAATGAAGTAGCTTTATCACTGGGTGCAATAGCTCCTATTACGTTGCGTGTGAATCCAGATGTTGATGCTAAAACACATGCCAAAATAGCCACTGGTAAATCTGAAAACAAATTTGGTATTCCAATTTCAAAAGCACAAGAAGTATATTCAATAGCAGCATCTATGGAGGCAATTGATGTTGTCGGTATTGATGTTCACATAGGTTCACAATTAACAGATTTAGAACCCTTTAGATTGGCGTATAAAAAAGTTGCTGAATTAACAAAAATGTTAAGACAAGACGGTCATAATATTAGGCGTTTAGATTTAGGTGGTGGATTGGGTATACCTTATGAGAATTCAAACCAAATACCACCTACACCTGAAGATTATGCAAAAGTTATTCACGAAACTGTTGGTGATCTTGATTGTGAGATTGAAATAGAACCAGGCAGATTATTAGCTGGAAATGCTGGTTTAATGGTGTCGTCTGTAATTTATAATAAATCTGGTGAAGGACGTGATTTTATGATTGTTGATGCTGCAATGAACGATCTCATACGACCAGCAATGTATGAAGCTTATCATGAAATTATTCCTGTTATTGAAACTACTGGGAGTCCTGAAATAAGAGATTATGATATTGTTGGCCCAGTATGTGAAACTGGTGATACATTTGCAAATAAAAGAGCATTAACCCCAGTTGCTGATGGAGAGATGGTTGCATTTCGCTCAGCAGGAGCGTATGGCGCCGTTATGGCATCTGAGTATAATACACGACCTCTTATACCTGAGGTTTTAGTGTATGGAGATCAATTTTCTATAATACGGGATCGCCCAAGTATCGAAGCTATAATAAAAAGAGATATTATTCCTGACTGGCTCTAATTTTCTATTAAATGAAAACTAATCGGTTGATTATAGAAATTTATCAATTTTTGGAAAAACAAATTCCATATAGCTATCTTTTATGTTTGAAAAAACATAAGTGACCTTTGATTTATATATTTTTAATGAATTTTCAGCTTGAGGGATATGCTTTGATATTTCTGGAGCAAAAACATATGTGCCAGTTGCAATTGTTAAAATAAGAAACATTCCAATTATTAATTTAGAAAATTTATTGCCAAAAAGTTTAATACCATTTTTGGAAGATTTAGATTTTTTGTGTTTTGAAGATAGCATACTGATAGAGCTATTAGCTTCTATCTTTAGATTAAGTTTTTGAAGGTCTTTCTTTGATATATTAAGTTTTTTAGAAGTAATGCTTCCACCTTTATTCAGACTTTTTTTATTTTTTGAATATGCTGCTTCTTCTTGGAGTATAGATTGAATGTCAGATGATATCTGCGGATGAAGTTTGTTATCCTTAACGTTCTTATGCCCATTGTTTTCTTGAGTTTTTGGAAAAGTATATTTCCAAATTTCCAAACAGTTTGTGCACTGTAGAATATGTTCAATTTCTAAAGTTATATTTTCAGAAATATCATATCGTGCGTCACAGTTTGGACAATCTATCTGCATATTGCGCTCTGTTTTATTTATAATATGTTTTGTTTAATTAATTCGCATATTATAGGATGAAATAAGAAATTTTCTTTTGGTTATTATTACTATCTTATTATGCTTTACTTTATAGTCCAATATAGAATTTCAAAATAAAGGTTGTTTATAAATTTGGCAATCACATGAGGCTAATTACAGGGAGTATCTAGTTGGTTGTTATACAATTTTTGTTGTCTTTGATATTTATATTTTCAATGTACTTATCAATGACGTTATTTGCGGTATTGGGAGCCATACCATCACTTTTTTCACGTAAGGCAACTTATTGGGTTGTAAGAAACTTTGCTGGATCTGTAATACTTTTAGCAAGGATTATTTGTGGTCTTAAGGTTGAATTAAGGGGGGAAGTTCCAACTGGAAATGTTGTGATTGCATCAAAACACCAAAGTTTTTTTGATGTTATATTACATGCCTATTATTTAGAAAACGTGAATTTTGTAATGAAACAAGAACTAACATATTTTCCAATTGTTGGGTTCTATGGGAAAAGACTTGGAGTAGCCCCTGTAAAAAGAGGTGGTAAAGGAAAAGCAGTTTCTCAAATGATGTCTGGATTAGAAAAAAGTGATCAAGATACGCAACTTGTAATTTATCCTCAAGGAACTCGTGTCGCTCCAGGAAAGGTAATGCCTTACAAAGTAGGTGCTGCAGTGGTGTGTCAACGTATGAATCGAAGGTGTATTTTGGCTGCAACAAATGTAGGAATGTATTGGCCAAAACACAGCTTACTTCGAAAGCGAGGCACTGTTGTATTGGAATATTTAGGCGAAGTACCAAACGATCTACAAACAAAGAGTTTTGTAAAATACATCGAAAAAAACATTGAAAAAGCTTCAAATGATTTAATGGCGGAAGCTATATTGAAATAAGGATGAATCATTAATGAAATTTATTAAATCAATAGATGAACTTGAGAAGATTTATGGTTTACCAAGTGTTGCTTCATTAAGAAAAGTCTCTGATCATATAACTCCAACTTATCGTAAATGGATTCAAGCATCATCATTGTGTACCTTAGCAACAGTTGGGCCTAATGGTGTTGATGCTAGTCCAAGGGGTGATAATTCTAATGTTGTTCGAGAGCTTAATGAAAAAAATCTATTAATACCTGATTGGAGAGGAAATAATCGTATAGATAGCTTGAGGAATATTGTGAATGATCCAAGGGCTTCTTTAATGTTGATTGTTGGGGGTGCAAATATTGTTATCCGAATTAATGGAACTGCCAAAATTACATTAGATGAAGAATTGATTGAATCATTTGAAAAAAATAAAAATATACCACGTTCAATAATACTATTTGAAATTCAAGAAATTTATTTTCAATGTGCTAAAGCTTTCAGTCGATCTGAAATATGGAAAAATGATAGCTGGCCGGAACTTGTAAATTTACCAACTGCAGGGCAAATATTAGAAGAGATGACTAATTCAGAAGTGGATGGTAGTAAATATGATCATTCTTGGCCAAAACGTTCCGAAGAAACGCTTTGGTAGAATATAAAAAAGTATTATTTATGTAAAATCATAGAGACTTAGATCCCAATTCCAAGAATTTTTTACGCCGTTCTTTTAATAATGCGTCAGGCTTCTTTGATTGGAGCTCTTTTAAAGCTTCAGATATACCTTTTTTTACAACTTTGTATGTTTCTTTATGATCTCTTTGTGCACCACCAAGAGGCTCTTTCATTACCTTATCAGCAACGCCCAATTTTTTTAAATCTTGTGCTGTAAGGCGAAGTGCTTCTGCTGCTTCGCGCATTTTTTCCGAGTCTTTCCATAAAATTGAAGCACATCCTTCTGGAGAAATAACAGAGTATACAGAATGTTCTAACATTAATAATTTATCAGCAGTTGCAAAAGCTACTGCACCGCCTGATCCACCTTCACCTGTTATGATGGATATTAATGGAACGCGAACTTGCAGACATTTTTCAGTAGATCTTGCTATAGCTTCAGATTGACCCCGTTCTTCCGCACCTTTTCCAGGGTATGCACCTGGTGTGTCGACTAAAGTGATTATTGGTAATCCAAATTTATCAGCCATTTCCATCAATCTGATTGCTTTTCTATAACCTTCTGGTCGGGCCATGCCAAAATTACGTTTGATCCGTGATGTTGTATCATAGCCTTTTTCATGACCAATAACTACAACTGGCTGATCTTCAAAGCGAGCTAAACCACCCATTACTGCAGCATCATCAGCAAAGTTTCTATCGCCTTGAAGAGGAGTATATTCTGTAAAAAGTTCTTGGATGTAATCTTTACAATGTGGACGATCTTGATGACGAGCCACTTGGCATTTTCGCCATGGATTAAGATTTTTATACAACTCTTGAAGCATACTTTGTGCTTTTTTATCAAGTGCACTTGCTTCAGCATCCACGTTTACGTCGTCTTCAGATTTTTCAGCCATCAAGCGTAATTCAGCAGCCTTGCTTTCTATCTCTGCAAGGGGCTTCTCAAATTCAAGGTAGTTTTGCATAAAAATTTTCTTTGTTTGGTTGTCCTATATTACATATGGCAAAGTGGCTGGATAATTGCAACGCCCAAGACATTATTGCAAATCATGGAACGCCTTCTGAAGGCGTTCCATTGCTTTGGATAATACCTCACGTTGTGTGGCAAAATTAAATCGTAAAAAAGTTTCCCCACCTGTGCCAAATGTATCTCCATGGCTTGAAGCTATTTGAGCCTGTTTTTGAACGCGATCAATATAATCAGCTTTACACATTCCAGTACCTGAAAAATCTATCCAAGATAAATATGTTGCTTCTAGCTCCATAGATTTAACACCAGGAATTTTCGCAATTGTATTATCAAGTATCTTTCTGTTTCCGTCTAAATACTCACATAACTCATCTACCCATTTGTCGCCATGTTTATAGGCAGCTTCTGCCATATATAATCCAAATGAATTAGGTGAAGTGCCTGTTGCCTTCATTGTTTTTGCGAATTTTGCGCGTAATTTATTATCAACTATTATTATATTCCCCGTATGGCAGCCTGCAATGTTGAAAGTTTTAGTGGCTGCAGTCATCATAACCAATCGTTCTGATATTTCAGGTGCTGCATTTTGCATTACTGTATGCTTAGAGCCAAAAGTTATATCATGATGTATTTCATCAGATATCAAAATTAAATTATGTTTTTCCGCAAATGCGGCTACTTGTTTGAGTTCAGCAATAGACCAAATGCGCCCACCTGGATTATGGGGTGAACACAGTATAGCCATTTTTGCGCTACCATCCATCTGAGAGTCATACTTGTCAAAATTCATTTCATAACGCCCATTATTTATTTCCAGTTCACATTCGATAATTTTGCGATCGGCTGCATTTATTACTCGGGAAAAAGCGTGATAAACTGGCGTAAATAAAACGATACTATCACCTACATTTGTGAAGGACTGGACACATAAAGCGGTTCCATTTACGAGGCCATGCGTAGAAAAAATATGATCTGGGTCCACATCCCAATTATGCCGCCGGCCCATCCAACCTACAATGGCTTCACGGTAACTTTTATCATTGCCATAATATCCATATACACCTTGTTTAGCCATCAATGATAAAGCGTTATTAACTTCAATTGGTGGTTCAAAATCCATATCGGCTACCCACATTGGTGTGCCTTTTGTAGGATCAACTCCATAATTTTCTTCCATCATATCCCATTTATCAGAATGTGTATTAATACGATTTATTGCTTTATCAAAATTCATATTGTGCATTTCCTTGATGTTGCATGACTTTAAGTTTTCTTAGTAAATTATACTAAGTCCCACAAAATGTTTTATAATCAGAGTTTACCATAATTGGTGGGTTTGAATAGATTTCTTTATTAGGTCTTTCATCGAAGGGGCTAGTGACTATTTCTAAAAGTTGTTGAAACTGTGAATAGTCGTCTTCCAATTCTGCTGCGTTTAGAGCTGCCTCTACTAAATGATTTCTGGGGATAAATATGGGATTTTCTTTGCGAATATTTATTGCTAAATTTTTCTCAATTGAACTACGTTTATTAAATATATTTATCCATTCATCCAAAAGTTTTGTGTCTAAATAAAGATTACGTAGTTTAGTGGGATTGCCCTCTGCTAAGTCAGCCAATGCACAAAATGATTGTGTAAAATCGACTTGATTATTTGTCATAGTTTCAAAAAAACTATCAAATAATTCAGCATCACTCTCTTTATTTTTTTTAAAGCCAAATTTTCTACGCATTTCCATAAGCCAGAATTTTTCATATATATCAGAAAAATTTTCTATTATTTCTGTTGCAGCTTCAATTGCTTTATTTGCATCACTATTTATTAACGGTAGTAATGTTTCCGCTAGTCTTGCCATATTCCATCTGGCAATAAGTGGTTGATTAGAGAACGCATATCTACCATTTCTGTCTATTGATGAAAAAACGGTTTTTGGGTCGTAAAAATCCATAAATGCACATGGCCCATAATCGATAGTCTCACCTGATAATGTTGTATTATCTGTATTCATAACGCCATGGATGAAACCTAAGCCCATCCATTTTGATATTAAATAAGCTTGGTTATTAGCTGCATTCCTTAATAATTCTAAGTACGGATTTTCATAATTTTTGGCATCTGGATAATGACGGGCTATAGTATAATCAGCAAGTTTTTTTAATTTACTATTTTCTTTTCTAGAAGCAAAAAATTGAAATGTCCCAATTCGAATATGGCTGCTTGCAGTTCGGGTTAAAATTGCACCTTTTTTATTAGTATCTCTTTGAATGTTTTCTCCAGTAGATATCGCGGCCAGTGCTCTAGTAGTCGGCACACCAAGAGCATACATTGCTTCAGAAACTAAATATTCTCTTAAGACTGGACCTAGTCCAGCTTTGCCGTCACCATTTCTAGAAAATGGTGTTCGCCCGGAGCCTTTTAATTGGATATCAATTCTTTTACCTTTTTTAGAAATCACTTCGCCAAGAAGAAGCGCTCTACCATCACCAAGCTGTGGGTTGAAATGCCCGAACTGATGTCCTGCATAAATTTGTGCAAGAGTGTTTGCACCTTTAGGCTTTTCACTCCCAGAAAAGATACTGGTTAGATTTATATTTTTTGTATTGATCCCTAATTGAGTTGCCAGATCTTTATTAAATTTAATTAATTCTGGATTAGGAGGAATATCTGCATCACATTCTGCATAAAAATCATTAAGTTTGTTAAAATATGTATTATCAAATTGCATTTAAAAATCTTTAATTAATTTAAAGTTAAATGAATTCTAAGATGTCTAGATCATTACTTAAAGTAAATTAATTCCAATCATCTAATAATTTTAGATAGTAAGCTATATTAACATATGCTTATAACTTGAACATATACTTACTTTAACATAAATCCATTACATGTCATTATTACCTATTCTTTTACACCCTGACCCGAGACTTAAAAAGCTATGTGTTCCTGTGCAATCAGTAGATGCAGAAACTAGAAAGTTGGCAGATTCGATGATCGAGACAATGTATGATGCACCCGGCGTTGGCTTGGCTGCCCCACAAGTCGCTTCAGATGCAAGGATTTTCGTTATGGATTGTACTGATAGTGAATCTGATAACCAACCGTTAGTACTAATAAATCCTGAAATTATTTCGGTTTCTGAAGAGTTAAACACATATTCTGAGGGTTGCTTATCATTACCTGATTTGTTTGAAGATGTTGAAAGACCAAAGCAAGTTAGGATGTCATTTCTAGACATTGATGGGAAACAACATGATGAGCTTTTTGATGGTCTTTGGGCTACATGTGCACAGCATGAATTAGACCATTTAAATGGAGTTTTATTTATTGATCATTTGAGTAGAATGAAGCGATCAATGATGACAAAGAAAATGGTTAAATTGAAAAAAGAATTGGCACTTACTTAATGGCTATTAAAAAGTTTATTCGGTACCCCGATAAACGTTTATCAGTAAAATGTGAGCTTATAAGTTCTATAACTGATAAAGACCATGAAGTATGGAAAGATATGTTTGACAGCATGTACAATATGCCTGGTATTGGTCTTGCCGCATGCCAAATCGGTATTATGCGATCTTTGGCTGTTGTCGATGTTGGAGATGGTAAAGTTGAACCATTTGAAATGGCTAATCCAAAAATATTATATTCTTCTGGTGTTTATATAGAGAATCAAGAAGGAAGCCCGAATCTTCCAGGTGTATGGGCAAATATAAAGCGTCCAAGAGCAGTAACAGTCAGCTATATTGATAAAAATGGAAACCAAATTGAACGAGATTTTGTTGGGCTTTGGGCAGTGTCTGTGCAACATCAAATTGATCACCTAAATGGGAAAATGTTTTTTGAACATTTAAGTTCTACAAAGCGTAAGATGTTAATAAATAAATCGCAAAAGTTGTCAAAGCAAGGATTGAAGTAATGCGAATAATTTTTATGGGCTCTCCAGAGTTCTCTGTGCCTATTTTGAGTTCTATTATTTCTGCTGGTCATGATGTTGTAGCTGTTTATTGTCAGCCGCCCCGTCCTGCAGGACGTGGCAAAAAGGAACGATTAACACCAGTTCATAGTCGTGCGCTTGAATTAGGATTGGATGTAAGGCATCCAGTAAACTTTAAAAGTAAGGAAGCAGTTTCCGATTTTGCTGCTTTAAAGGCAGATATTGCAGTTGTTGTTGCGTATGGTTTAATATTACCTCAAGAAATCTTGGATTCAGTCGATAAAGGCTGTTTGAATATTCATGCAAGCCTTCTGCCTAGGTGGCGGGGCGCTGCTCCCATACACCGAGCAATCATCTCTGGGGATGCTAGTACTGGAATATGTATCATGCAAATGGATGCTGGACTCGATACAGGTGATGTTCTTTATCACAAAGAAACTGAAATATTACCTTCTGATACAACAGCAGTTTTGCATGATCGATTAGCTCGTATTGGCTCACAATGTATTGTAGATGTACTCAAAAAATATGCTTTTTTGGAAGCAGTTCCTCAATCAGATATAGGAATTATTTATGCTTCAAAAATTGACAAAAATGAATCTAAAATTGACTGGAATAAATCTGCCATTGAAATTGATCGACAAATTAGAGGATTATCGCCATTTCCAGGGGCGTGGTTCGATGATGGAGAGCAAAGAGTCAAAGTGTTAATGAGTGAAGTTGTTGAGGGTTCCGGTTTTCCCGGTGAAATATTGGATCATGCAACAATTGCTTGTCAAAGTGGCGCTTTAAAATTAACGCGACTTCAAAGAGCAGGTAAAGGTGCAATGGATATTAAGAATTTTTTACTTGGTTATAACTTCCCAAATAAAAAATTAAACTAACTTTTAAATGGTTCCATTCCATTACGAGCCAATTCATCAGCCTGCTCATTTTCAAAATGACCAGCATGCCCTTTAATCCATTCCCATGATACATCGTGTAGTTCTGTAGCTAATTCTAAACGTTTCCATAGTTCTTCATTTTTTACAGGTTTTTTAGCAGCTGTTTTCCAACCATTTTTTTTCCAACCAAAAATCCATTTTGTAATACCATCTTTTACATATGAACTATCTGTGATTAGTGTAATCTTACTGGGCTTTGCCAATGCTTCTAGTGCCATAATAGCAGCGGTTAATTCCATTTGGTTATTAGTAGTTTCGGCAGTTCCACCAGATAGATTCTTTGTTTTTATGATTTTAGAACCTTCTTTGGCGATCATAAGTACACCCCATCCTCCTGGTCCAGGATTCCCAGAGCATGCACCATCCGTGTAAGCATAGAGGTCAGGCATAAGCAGTCACAATCATAAAAGGTTCTATCATGCCTGTCATTGAAATTGCTCCATCCATATCCAAGCGTATTGTATTTATAGTAAACCCTGCTGAAATTAGAAGAGATTTTAATTCTTTTGGTTGATAATATGTATACTGACGCCCTAAAGTATCACGTTTCTCACCGTTTCCAATTTTCAATCCAATATGCAGATATCCTTTTTTCTTTAAAGATCTATTAATTTTTTTCAAATTTGATAGCATTTCAGACCTTGGCGCATGAAGCAAAGAAAAGTTAGCCCATACGCCATCATATAAATCGATTTCTGAAAGTTCTTTAAACTCAGCCTTTATTGCATCAACATTAAATTTATTTTTTGCGATATCTACCATTTTTTGACTACAATCAGATGCTTGAACATTTAACCCAGCACTCTGCATCATAGCTGAGGAATTTCCTGGCCCGCATCCAAGATCTAATACTGTTCCTCCAGACTTAATTGAATTTATAAATGATAAAAGGTCACTGTCTGGATATGTATTGCATACTTTATCAAGGTAAGATTCAGCAGATTTATCATAATATTTGATAGTTTCTGTGTCCAAACCTTACTCCATTAATGTTAATATTTATTTTAAGATGCTGTAAATAATCAAGATCCCAAACACTGTAACAGATAGAGGAATTCTTAATAACAGCCACCACTTAGGGGCCATCTTAGATTTGGAAAAATATATATCAATAGGTATTAATAAAATGAAGCCAAAACCAATCAAAGGTAAAAAATATTCATCAAAATAAAGATGAATGCCTAAAATATAAAGTGTTGGTAATATTGAGAGTGTATAGGGCAATGTATCTTGATTTTTTGCATTTGATGAAATGCCCCAATATGTGCCTGACATAAAGCATAGTATAATTGTTGAGTAAATAATCTGAAGTTCATTAATATTTATTTTGAAATATGATACTAATAAAAAATATAAATTTGCATTAATTGTTGAAAAAAGTGCAATTAAGAATGGTAATAAACCAAGTAATCCTAATATTTTAGCAGGCTTTGGTATTTCTGATGTCATGATGTTTCGCGTAAGATTCTTGGTACTTTGAACTCAATATTTTCCACTGCGGTTTCAACAATTTTTTGGGTCACATTAAAACGGCTAGATATTGCCAATATAACCTCATTTATCAATATTTCTGGGGCAGAAGCACCAGCGGTTATTCCGATTGATTTCACCCCTTTCAGGGCTCGCCAGTCGATGTCTGAGGCGCGCTGAACCATTTGAGAGTACTTACACCCTGATGACTTACCAACTTCGACCAGTCGTTTTGAATTTGAGGAATTTGGAGCGCCAATTACTAATAAAGCATCAACTTTTGGCGAAACTGCTTTAACTGCTTCTTGACGATTTGTTGTTGCATAACAAATATCTTCTTTGTGTGGTCCGACAATGCTTGGGAAACGAGCTTTAAGCTTTTTGACTATTTCAATTGTATCATCAACCGAAAGTGTAGTTTGTGTAATATATGCGAGTTTTTCGATGTTACGAGGTGTTATTTTAGTTACATCTTCGGGGGTTTCAACTAAAAGAACTTCCCCTTTAGGCAATTGGCCCATTGTCCCAATAGTTTCGGGGTGCCCTTCGTGCCCAATCATTACCATTTGTAATCCATTTGAATAATGGCGCTCAGCTTCGATATGTACTTTGCTTACAAGTGGGCAAGTAGCATCTACAAAAACCATTTTACGAGCACTAGCTTCAGCTGGAATAGATTTAGGAACTCCATGTGCTGAGAATATCACAGGCCTATCTGAAGGACATTCTTCGAGGGTTTCAACAAATATTGCCCCTTTTGAGCGTAACTCATCAACGACATATTTATTATGTACTATTTCATGCCTTACAAAAATTGGCGCACCCCATTTTTCAATTGCCATTTCAACAATTTTAATAGCACGATCAACACCTGCACAAAATCCTCGTGGCGCGGCAAGATAGAGTTCTAAATTTGGTTTTGTCATGAATGTTATTTTAAACTAATATCAAGCAATTGCACAATGGATTTTAATTATAATCCTTATCCTAATTCTGACTTATAACATCTCGCAATTCTTCCAGATCAATATAATTATCTGCTTGTCTGCGCAGTTCGTCAGCAATCATTGGAGGATGCGAACGAGTGGTAGAAACTACTGAAACTCGAACACCTTGGCGCTGTAAAGATTTAACTAATGATTGAAAGTCACCATCGCCTGAAAATATAATTATATGCTCAACATTAGGCGCTAATTCCATCGCATCAATTGCTAACTCAATATCCATATTTCCTTTGATTCTTTTTTGGCCTGCAGAATCTGTAAATTCTTTTGCAGGTTTTGAAACTATTGTGTAGCCGTTGTATGTTAGCCAATCAACAAGTGGTCGCAGTGGAGAGTTTTCTTCGTTTTCAATTAAAGCTGTGTAATAGTAGGCTCGCAGTAGTTTTCCTCGTTTGATGAATTCATTTTTTAATTTTTTATAATCAATCTCGAGGTTTAAAGCTTTTGCTGATGCATGAAGATTTGATCCATCAATAAATAGTGCAGTTCTCTCATCACTATAATTCATGCGTTATCCTTTATAAAGTTGTGGTTAAAATTAGTTGTTTATTATAATATAAAACATTTAAGAAATAGACTTAATCATTAACCAGCAAAGTTATTTAATCAATATTTAATGTTAAAATCTCATCCTAAAAGAGTATTAATAGCTATGGGTTCTAATGCATCAAATGATTTAAAAGAATCACATGATCTACTTGTGGATGCATTAAAATCCCTTACCAATGAATTTATTACTAACGTAAATATCAGTAGATTTTATAAAACTCCTGCATTTCCTGCTGAATCAGGTCCTGATTTTATTAACTGTGTACTATCTGGAAAAACTTATCTTTCACCAGAACATTTGTTGAATAAAATGCACCTTATCGAAGAAGATTTTGGAAGAACTAGAATGAAAAGATGGGGCCAAAGAACCCTTGATATTGATTTGTTAGATTTTGATAATAACGTTATTCCAAGTGGTATATATGTGAATAAATGGTTGAATATGCCACTTGATATGCAAAAAATAAAAATACCTGATCAATTAATTTTACCGCATCCTCGAATTCAAGATAGGCCTTTTGTTTTAATACCTTTGGGCGATGTTTCACCTAAGTGGAAGCACCCAATTTTTAATAAAACTTCTCAAGAAATGCTAAATGAATTAGCGCCTGAGTTGTCAATTGGAATTAGCTGTTTTGCTTAATCAGTTTCCTCTAACGGCTCTTGCCATTTTTATAAAAACACCGTAAGTAACGGCTTTCTAAAGATATCTTAAATTTGGAGTTTCCTGATGGCACGTGTAACAGTAGAAGATTGCGTTGATAAAGTACCAAATCGTTTTGACTTGGTTATGCTAGCTGCACATCGTGCACGTGAAATATCTTCTGGGTCAGAAATTACTGTTCCGCGTGACAATGATAAAAATCCGGTTGTTGCATTGCGTGAAATTGCTGATGAGACTCTAAGTGCAGCAAACTTGCATGAAGCAGCTGTACAAAGCTACCAAACACAAATTGAAGTTGATGAACCTGAAGAAGATGAAATGGCTTTGTTGATGGGTGGAGCTGATGACGAACCAGATGATGGCATGAATGATGAAAATTTATTGCGTGCACTCATGGAAGCTCAGGAATCAAAGTAAGTGGGCTTCGGCCTATTTCTGGGAGCCTGTTAAATGATCGATATTCAAACACTTGTTGATCATGTTCGAACATACAATCCAAAATGTAATGAAGACCTTATACGTCGTGCTTATGAATACGGTAAGGAAAAGCATTCAAAGCAAAGACGCCAATCAGGTGAGTTATATTTTACTCACCCAATTGAAGTAGCAATTATTCTTGCAGGTCAAAAACTTGACGATGACACTATTATAACTGCTCTTTTACATGATACATTAGAAGATACAGATGCCACTTTCAAAGAACTTACAGAATTATTTGGGGTTGAAATTGCTCAATTAATTGACGGAGTTACGAAGTTAACCAATTTAGAACTGTCTTCAGTGCAGGCAAAGCAAGCAGAAAATTTTCGAAAATTGTTACTTGCCATGTCTCAAGATTTGAGGGTTTTGTTGGTAAAGTTGGGTGATAGGCTGCACAATATGCGGACTATCAAGCATATGAAACCTGAAAAGCAGATTGGCAAAGCACGAGAGACAATGGATATATTCGCTCCATTGGCAGGGCGAATGGGTATGCAGTGGATGCGTGAAGAATTAGAAGATTTAGCATTTAAGGTTTTAAATCCTGAAGCCAGAAACTCAATTATACGCCGGTTTATTAATTTAAGAGATCAATCTGAAGATCTAATACCTTCAATTATAAAAGATGTACGTAGTTTATTATCAGCTAACAATATTGAGGCAAGTATTACAGGGCGCGAAAAAAAACCATATTCCATTTGGAGAAAGATGGAAGAAAAGCAGCAAAGTTTCTCCAGGCTATCTGATATATATGGTTTTAGAATTATTACAGAAAATGAAGATAATGCTTATCGTGCATTAGGAGCTGTGCATCAAAGATGGACTGGTGTTCCTGGGCGATTTAAAGATTACATATCTGCACCAAAATCAAATGGATATAGGTCAATTCATACAACAGTTGCTGGTCGTGATGGTAAGCTAGTTGAAATACAAATTCGCACTCGTGAAATGAATGAAGTAGCTGAAGTTGGGGTAGCTGCACATTGGTCTTATAGAGATGGTAGGCGCGCTAAAAACCAATTTACCGTGGATCCGTTATCATGGCTGTCAAGTTTAGCGGTTCGCATTGAAAGTGAAGAAGACGACTACGAGGAGTTTTTAGAACATGTGAAACTTGAAATGTTTTCTGACCAAGTTTTTTGCTTTACACCAAAAGGTGACGTAATCCAACTGCCTCGTGGAGCAACACCAATAGATTTTGCTTTTGCTATTCATACCAGAATTGGATCAACTTGTGTGGGGACAAAAGTTGATGGTCGTAGAGTGCCATTATGGACACGTTTGCGAAATGGACAGTCTGTAGAAATTCAAACTGCTACTGGACAAAGGCCGCAAGCAACATGGATAGACATTGTAATTACTGGACGGGCTAAATCAGCTATCCGACGTGCTTTACGTGAAGATCACCAGGCTGGATACATTAAACTTGGAAGAGAATTAGCACGAGTTGCGCTTGAGCATGTTGGAAAGAAAGCTACTGATAAAGCTCTAACTACTGCTGCGAAAAAACTTGGACTGAAGGATTATAAGCAAGTATTACTTAAACTAGGTAGTGCTGAACTTATGGGTGTTGAGCTGGTGGAAGCTCTTTATCCTTCGCTTCTCAAAAAGTCTGAAAATAATACAAATAAACCAGTTGCAAAAATTATAGGTCTGGATGCAGATCAATATATTGAAGGTGCATCTTGTTGCCAACCATTACCTGGCGAACGGATAGTTGGAATTGCAACGCGGGGTAAGGGTGTTTCAGTACACTCTATGCATTGTGATACTTTAATCGAATACGAAGATAAAACGGATCGGTGGATAGATCTAGCTTGGACAAAGGGCCATAGTGCGACTGTTAATAAAGTTACAATTGAAGTTACGATGGCTAATTTCAGTGGTGTTTTAGGTCGAATATGTATTCTAATATCTGAGCAAGATAGCAACATAATCGATATGCACTTTAGTGATAGAAAACAAGATTTTTATCGTATTGCAATTGATATTGAAGTCAGAGATGTTGAACACCTGGAAAATATTATCACTGCAGTTGAGGCAGATTCAGATGTTGCTCAGGTTTTACAATCTCGAAGACATCAAGTTACACTAGAAAAATAAATAATATTAAGGTAAATTTTCAATCTAATGTTTAAACGCCGCACACCACTCTCATATTGGCAATGGTTTAAAGAAGGGGTTTATCCCCGTTCTGGCTGGCGAAGAGTTATTAATTATACAAGCTATCGCTTGAAACGACTTCCCGATACGCCGCATAGAATTTCTTTAGGTTTTGCATGTGGTGCATTTGCAAGTTTTTCACCACTATTTGGATTACACTTCTTTATAGCAGCATTTCTTGCAGTGGTATTACGCGGAAATGTATTATCTTCATTGATGGGTACATTTTTTGGAAATCCTGTTACATTTCCAATAATTGGTGTTGTTAGTTACCAAACAGGATTATTTATGATGGGCATGGGCCCTGAAGAAACTGCCTGGCAAACAATTAGATTTGGTATTGGGGAAGCTTTCAGTAGTATTTGGAGTGGAATTAAGTTTTTGTTTGGATATGGACCAACAAAATGGGATGGGTTTGTGGATTTTTTCCACAGTGTATTTATTCCATATTTTTTTGGTGGATTAGCGCCAGGATTTATAACTGCAATAGTAATTTATTTTGCCTCAAAACCCTTGGTAAAAGCATATCAGCAACGTCGTCGTGGAAGGTTAATGAATAAAATTAAAGAAATACGTGATAAAAGAGAAGCCGAAATCTCAAAAAAAGATATATCAAAGTAAATAATATTTTAAGTTTAAAATAATTCAAAAAATAGAATTAGAGGAAATTACAATGATACAATCAAATTCAAAGGATTTGCGTTTAGGCGTTAATATTGATCATGTGGCTACAGTTCGTAATGCACGTGGTGGGAAATATCCAGACCCACTTCGAGCTGCATTGTTAGCTGAGAAGGCTGGCGCAGATGGAATAACAGCGCACTTACGTGAAGATCGGCGACATATTACGGACCAAGATATTGAATCATTAATTGATGGACTAAATGTTCCATTGAATTTTGAAATGGCTGCCACAAAAGAAATGCAAGATATTGCACTTCGTCATATCCCTCATGCGGTTTGTATCGTTCCGGAAAAACGTGAAGAGCGCACAACAGAAGGGGGTTTGGAAGTTGCTCGTGAAGAGAATAAAATTGGTGATTTTATTGCTCCGTTACGTGAAGCTGGATGTAGAGTATCAATCTTCATAGCCGCTGATAAAAGACAGATTGAAAGTGCTGCTAGGATTGGTGCCCCAGTGATTGAATTGCATACTGGAGCGTACTGTGATGCTCATGCTGAGGGCAGAATTGAGGATTGTAGGGCTGAATTGCAGCGGTTGAGTGAAATGTCTGAATATGCAAATGAGTTAGGTTTAGAGGTGCATGCAGGACATGGCTTAACATTTGGTTGCGTTAAACCTATTGCAGCTTTCCCTCAAGTAATGGAATTAAATATTGGACATTTTTTAATTGGTGAAAGTATTTACATAGGTCTTGAAGCGGCAATAAAGAAAATGCGAAACTTAATGAATGATGCAAGATCTCAATAATCATTTTTAGGTTATAATTAACATTAGATGGATTCAAGTTTATGATCTTAGGTATTGGAACAGATTTAGCAAATATAGATCGTATTCAAAAAACAATTGACCGTTTTGGTCAAAGGTTTAAGAATCGTGTATTCACAGTCACTGAACAAGATAAAGCTGAAAATAGAAAAGATATAGCTGGGACATATGCAAAGCGATGGGCTGCTAAAGAAGCATGTTCTAAAGCGTTAGGTACTGGTTTAGCTATGGGTATTTCTTGGAAAGATATGTCTGTATCAAATTTAAAGACTGGCCAGCCAACAATGGTACTAACTGGATGGGCAGCAAAGAAAATGTCTGAGATGACACCAGAAGGATATGAAGCTATAGTTCATGTAACGCTTACTGATGATCACCCTTGGGCGCAGGCATTTGTTGTTATTGAAGCAATGCCCTTATCATAATGACAGGTTGACTATAAGAAAGCATTAGACCAAGTAACATCAAAACAAATTCAAGAGTAAGAAATGGCAACTAAGCAAAAAAAAGAAGACGGAATTGGTGAATTAATTAAGACAGTGGTTTATGCGTTGTTAATAGCTGGGTTTGTTCGCACTATTTTTTTCCAGCCATTTTGGATTCCATCAGGTTCGATGAAGAATACTCTTTTAATAGGTGATTTTATGTTTGTTAATAAAATGGCTTATGGTTATTCACGGCACTCATGCCCATTTTCAATGTGCCCATTTTCTGGACGTATATTTGGTAGTGAACCGGAGCGAGGGGACATTGTTGTTTTTAAGCATCCTTCAACTCAAGTGGATTTTATAAAACGATTAATTGGCCTTCCAGGTGATCGTGTGCAAATGAAAAATGGGCTTTTACATTTAAATGATAAATTAGTGCCACAAGTACAATCAAATCCTTTTATTGAAATTAAAAACCAGCAAGGTCCCATGAAGAATGTTCCAAGATGCGCAAATGATCCTGTCGGTATTGGTGCAGATTGTAAGAAAGATTTAGCTATAGAAAGATTACCTAACGGTGTTGAGCATAATGTATTAAATATTGCAGATACTTTTGCAGATAATACGCCAGTCTTTACAGTTCCCAAAGGACAATATTTCTTTATGGGAGATAACAGGGATAATTCTGGAGATAGTCGAATACCAGCAAATATTGGTGGTGTAGGGTTTGTGCCTTTTGAGCAATTGATAGGCCGAGCAGACCGCGTAATTTTTTCATCTGCAGGTTCAAGAATTTTATATTTTTGGACATGGCGTAAGGATCGATTTTTTAAGGCTTTAAATTGAAGCCCTCAGCTGAATTAACTGCTTTTTCTAAACGATTAGGCTATGATTTTCAAAAGCCTGAATTGTTGATTCAAGCTATGACACACTCATCTTTGTCATCTACAACGCGAGGAGACAATCAAAGATTTGAATTTTTGGGCGATCGGGTGCTTGGTTTGTCAATCAGTGATGCCTTGTTCCATAAAGATTCTGATGCTTCGGAAGGATTATTAGCGCCTAGGTTTAATGCACTTGTAAGGAAAGAAACATGTGCAGAGATTGCTATCGAAATTAAACTTGGCGAAGCATTAAAAATGGGTAGATCTGAAATGCTGTCAGGAGGGCGACGAAAAATTGCAGTTCTTGGTGATGCAATGGAAGCAGTAATTGGCGCAGTTTATCTTGATGCAGGATTTGAAATAGCAAGAGATATGGTAATACGTTTGTGGTCAAATCACATTGATAATGCCGCCCACGATGCACGTGACTCAAAAACTATCTTACAAGAATGGGCTCAAGCAAAAAAATTACCAACACCAAAATATATAGAAGTTGATCGATCTGGTCCTGATCATGCGCCAATTTTTACTATTGAAGTAAGTATAGAAACCGGCCAAAGCGCTAAAGCACAGGCTCAATCAAAACGTGCGGCAAGTCAAGATGCTGCTGCAGACCTATTGGGTCAGTTAGAGAGTTAAATATGACAGATACAAAATGTGGTTTTGTAGCCTTAATTGGTGAGCCAAATGCTGGAAAATCCACTTTAATGAATCGTATTGTTGGCGCTAAAGTGTCAATTGTTACGCATAAAGTTCAAACTACTCGGGCCCGTATTAGGGGTATTGCTATGCAAGAGAATTCCCAATTAGTTTTTGTTGATACACCAGGATTATTTAAAACAAGACGAAAGCTAGACAAGGCAATGGTAGCTGCTGCTTGGAGTGGAGCGGCAGATGCAGACATAGTAGTTCTAATTGTTGAAGCCCATCGAGGAATTACTGACGGTGTGGAAATGATATTGGAAGGCTTGGAAAAACGCGATGTAAAAGGGCAAAGATTAATATTAGCAATCAATAAAATTGATAAAATTAAATCTGATGCGCTTCTCAGTTTAACCCAAAGTTTAAATCAAAGGTTAAATTTTGAAGAAACATTCATGATTTCTGCAGAAAAAGGATATGGGGTTAAAGTCCTTCAAGATTGGCTTTCCTCAAATCTTCCTTTTGGGCCTTATCTTTATCCTGAAGACCAAATTGCAGATGTTCCAATGCGAATGATAGCAGCTGAAATGACACGTGAGAAATTAATGTTAAGGTTGCATCAAGAACTACCTTATACTTTAACTGTTGAAACAGAGAAATGGGACGAAAAAAAAGATGGATCTGTTCGTATAGAGCAAGTTATTTATGTTGCACGTGAAGGGCATAAGGGAATTGCATTAGGCCCTAAAGGTGAAACAATTAAAAGTGTCTCAATGGCCTCTAGAAATGAATTAAAAGAAATGATGGGTCGTGAAGTACATTTGTTCTTACAAGTTCGAGTAAGGCCGAACTGGGAAAATGAAGCGGAACGCTATACTGAGATGGGTTTGAATTTCAAAGATACAAAATGACTGCGCGCATAACCACAGAATTTTGGATTTCAGCATACAGAAAGCGATTGGAGCTTTCTGAAGTTCCTGTTTTTGTTACAAAAAAGGGTGATGATACCGCTGGTGCAATTTTGGTAAAATTAAATACACTTGATGGTAATGCCAAGCTTTTCCATAGAACTTTTAATGAAAATTTTAACCGTGAGTGGGCTATTTTTTTATCTGGTAAAGAAACAGAAATTGATAATAATATTGTTGAACAAATTAAATTTGATTCAGATCTCTGGGTTCTTGAGGTTGAGGATAAAAATGGGAGACACTTGCTGGACGATAAGAGCTTGAACGTCTAATATGAATAATGGAATGGACTAGCGAAGGAGTGATTGTATCGGTACGTAAGTATGGAGAAAACTCTGTTATAATTGACACATTAACGCCGAAACATGGACGCCATTTAGGTGTTGTGCGTGGTGGTGCGTCAAGGAAAATGGCAGCAACTATACAACCTGGGTCACAAGTTAAATTAGAGTGGCGCGCACGTTTGGAAGAACATTTAGGTAACTTTCGTGTTGAGCAATTAGAAAGCCGATCTGATATGTTTGATGATCGATTGAGGTTAGCTGCATTAAGTTCGATTTGTTCTATTGTTACTTTTTCATTTCCAGAGCGCATGCCTGTGGCTGAACTTTATAATAGTACTTTGAATTTAATGGATACTTTAAATACAGGTGGAGATTGGAAGCCACTTTATGCACTTTGGGAATTGCAAGTGCTTGAAGAAATGGGCTTTGGGCTTGATTTAACATCATGTGCAGTGACGAATGTAACCCAAGACTTAATTTATGTTTCACCAAAATCAGGAAGGGCAGTGAGTCGAAAAGCTGCCGGTGAATGGAAGGAAAGGCTTCTTCCATTACCAAGTTTTTTGCGAAACAAATTTGAAACTGCTAACCATGAAGATATTTTGAATAGTTTGAAAACTACTGGTCATTTTCTATCATCATGGTTAGCCACCTCTCTTGGTGAACGAAAGTTACCCGAAGCACGAAATCGCTTAATTTCTCGATTGGAAAATAAAAAATTCTATTGATAGTTACTTATTTTTTATTGCTTGAGCTAAAACTGATGGTCCTACAAAATTTTCATACTGAGAAAAATTATCTACAAACATTGAAACAAGTTTTGAAGCAGCTTTATCATAAGCATTTCTGTCTTCCCATGTATCTCTAGGGTTTAATAATAAGGTATCTACACCATCTAAATGTGTTGGCACCTCGAAGCCAAAGTTATCATCTTTACGGTATGAACTACTATTAAGTGAACCATTTAAAGCGGCAGTTAATAATGCTCGGGTAGCTTTTATTGGCATTCTGGAACCTTTTCCATATGCTCCTCCAGTCCAACCCGTATTGACTAACCAGCACTTTGATTTATTTTTTGCAATTTTATCACGTAGCAAAGCACCATAAACTTCAGGTCTCCGTGGCATAAATGGTGCACCAAAACATGTTGAAAAAGTTGGTTGAGGTTCGGTTACTCCTCGCTCTGTTCCCGCTACCTTCGAAGTGAAACCTGAGAGAAAATGATACATAGCCTGCTCTGGTGATAACCTTGCGATTGGTGGTAAAACGCCAAATGCATCACAGGTCAGCATTATTATATTATTAGGTTGCCCACCAATAGCAGTATCTGAAGCGTTAGAAATATATTCTAGAGGATAAGCACATCTCATATTGGCGGTTATGCTATCATCATAAAAATCTAAATCTTTTGAGTAATTATCGTAAACCATGTTTTCAATGACTGTTCCAAACTTTTCAGTCGTTGCATGAATTTCTGGCTCAGCTTCTGAAGATAGGTTTATGGTTTTAGCATAACACCCACCTTCGAAATTAAATGTCGTGGTATCTGACCAGCCGTGTTCGTCGTCGCCAAGCAAAACGCGATTAGGATCAGCGGATAGAGTGGTTTTGCCCGTGCCTGATAAGCCAAAGAATACTGCAGTATCTGTTATATCTCCAATTGCATGATTCGCTGAGCAATGCATCGGCATTATATTTTTTTCTGGTAAAAGGTAATTTAAAATTGAAAAAATAGACTTTTTGTTTTCACCAGCATATTCAGTACCTGCAATTAAAATTGTTTTTTGTTCAAATGAAATTGCAATAACAACATCTGATCTGCAGCCGTGTTTTAATGGATCTGAATTAAAAGTTGGGCAATTTATTACCGTGAATTCTGGTATGAAACTATTTAACTCTTCAGTCTTTGGCCTGCGTAACATTGTTCGTATAAAAAGACTATGCCAAGCAAGTTCAGTAATCATTCGTACATTAAGTCTATGCTCTGGATCTGAACCTCCATAAAGGTCTTGAACAAAGTATTCTTTTTGAGCCATGTGCTCTAGCATATCAGACTTTAATTTATTAAATGCGGACACTTCCATAGGTGGATTATTTTCCCACCAAATTGTGCCTTGAACACTTTTCTCATTTACAACGAATTTATCTTTTGGGGATCGGCCAGTATATTTTCCAGTAGAGACAAGAAAAGATCCACCATTACCTAATACACCTTCCCCACGTTTGATTGCTTCCGTTATTAGATCGTGATCTTTTAGATTATAAAAGATTTTCGCTGTGTTGAAAATTCCATTGTCTTCTAAAGTTTGATTTTGATTTACGCGTCCGACAATCATTAGATATGCTCCTTGGTAAACAAGTTTTTTAGCTGATATGTTTTTGCTATATCTGACGGTTTTAATAGTGTCGACAGCCTTATCCCATTGTTAGCGCTAACAAATTTTTTTTTATTAGAAACCTTTAACCATCGAGTTTATATCTAATAATAAACCCTTAAATTAATCAAATTTTGACGAGAAATGAATTATCTATAGAATAATATTATTCAAAATTATGTAATAGATACTAATATAAGATTTACAAATTAAGAGACTGGTAATGATTTTATGATTGAGTTGAAAAGAGGTTTGCAACACGCTTCATGTGTGGATTTCAACGGAAAAGGGTTACTAATTCTAGGTGCCCCAAGAAGTGGAAAGTCATCATTAGCAATTGCATGTATGTCTATTGGCGCCACTTTAGTAGGAGATGACTATATAGAGATCAATGTTCATAATAAATGTATTATAGCTACTAGCCCACCAAACATTATGGGTAAGATTGAGGTATCTAGAGTGGGAATTTTGAATTGTAATTTTATTAACGAAACAAAAATAAATTTAATCATAAACATGTCTGAAGTTGAAACAATGAGACTACCTAAGCGGCGATATATATATTTAAATGAATGTAGGGTCCCTTTGATTTATGGTGGTAATATCCCTAATTTACATATAATTGCTTCTCAGTTTTGCAAGATGGGCTTTGCTTCTGATTAATTTTTAGTAAAATTTTCAGAAGGTTATTTAAATAGCACAAGAAGCAATCTATTAAACAATAAGATTTGATATAGATCGGTTGCCATAATGCTATAAATACATATAGTTTAATTTGAATGAATGTGGCAGATTCTGTCATGCTTTAATAAAGAAAAGACGTAACAAAATTGTATGTTACTTAGGAGAATTTTCCGAGTGATTGGTATTGTAATTGTTGGACATGGCCGGCTTGCAGAAGAATATTTAGCTGCAATAGAACATGTGATGGGTCCACAAAAAGGTATTAGAGCAGTGTCTATTGCTGCTGAATGTGATCGCTCAAAAAAACAATCTGAAATTTGTGATGTTGCAAATTTTGTAGATACTGGAACAGGTGTAATTGTTGTTACTGATATGTTTGGTGGTTCACCTTCTAATTTATCAATGAAAGCTTGTGATTGTGATAATCGCCGAATTCTCTATGGCGCAAATCTTCCAATGCTTCTCAAATTAGCTAAGTCACGAACTATGAGCGTTGATCAAGCTTTAAATGTTTCGATGGAAGCTGGTAAAAAATATATCAACTGCTGTAATGGATCGGCGGGAATTTAAAAATTTTTTATGAAAAGTAGAATTAAAATTATAAACGAAAAAGGGCTTCATGCGCGTGCTTCAGCAAAGTTTGTTGAAGTTGTAGAATGCTACGATGCTTCGGTCATTGTATCAAAGGACGGTCTTGATGTAACCGGCAGCTCTATAATGGGACTTATGATGTTAGCGGCATCAAAGGGAACTTATATTGAGATAAGTACCTCTGGTAAAGAGGCGGAAAATCTATCGAATGCTTTAATAGCTTTGATCGATGGCTACTTTGGAGAAGGTTTTTAATTTAATGATTAATTTAGATTTTCAAAGGCTCTAAGTTTAGAGCCTTTGAAGTTTAATTATAATGCGTCTGATAGTTCAGGAACTGCATCAAACAAATCAGCAACTAGACCATAGTCAGCAACTTGGAATATTGGTGCTTCTTCATCTTTATTTATTGCAACAATTATCTTTGAATCTTTCATTCCAGCTAAATGTTGGATTGCACCAGAAATCCCACACGCAATATAAAGGCTTGGTGCAACTACTTTGCCAGTTTGTCCAACTTGCCAATCATTTGGAGCATAACCAGAGTCAACAGCAGCGCGAGAAGCTCCAACAGCCGCATTTAATTTATCTGCAAGTGTCTCAATAATTGCAAAACTTTCTTCTGATCCAACCCCACGTCCACCTGAAACAACAATCTCAGCAGATGTTAACTCTGGTCTATCTGATGTTTGGACTTTATCTTCTACCCATTCAGATAAATTTGGATTTTCAGTTGCCGAAATGGTTTCAACTGTAGCTGAGCCAGTTTCAAGTGCGGCATCAAAACCAGCTGTTCTTATTGAAATAACTTTTTTTGCATCACTAGACTTTACAGTCTGAATAGCATTTCCTGCATAGATTGGACGTTCAAATGTTTCTGCATCAATAATGCCAGTTACATCAGTGATGACCATTGCATCTAATAAAGCTGCAACTCTTGGCAAAATATTTTTTGCATTTGATGTTGCTGGTGCTGCTATGTGATCATAATCAGCAGCTAAAGATACAATTAAATCAGCTGTTGGTTCAGCTAAACCATTCTGTAATAATGAGCTATCAGCGCATAGAATATTTTTAATTCCTTCTAATTTAGAAGCTGCTGTGGCTGCAGAAGAGCAATCATTTGATGCACACAATAGTGTAACATCACCTAATTTTTTGACTGCGCTTAAAGCTTTTCCAGTTTGATCTATGGATATTTCACCACCTACGATTTCTGCTAGTAAAAGTACGGCCATTATATAACCCCCGCTTCATCTTTAAGTTTTGTAATTAATTCAGCTACGCTAGACACTTTTACACCAGCGGCTCTTTCAGCTGGCTCTGAAGTTGATACAACTGTTAATCTAGGTGTTATATCTACGCCAAGATCTGATGGGATTTTTTCGTCCATAGGTTTTTTCTTTGCTTTCATTATATTTGGTAAAGAAGCATATCGAGGCTCATTTAATCGTAGATCTACTGTAATAACTGCAGGCATTTTTATTTTTATTGTTTGCAAACCGCCATCAACTTCACGTGTTACAACCGCAGCATCTCCATCTACATCAAGCTCTGATGCATAAGTCGCTTGTGACCATCCTAATAACGCTGAAAGCATTTGCCCGGTAGCATTCATATCATTATCTATTGCTTGTTTACCACAAAGCACTAGCTGAGGTTGCTCTTCATCTACAACTGCCTTTAGCAGTTTTGCTACTGATAAAGGCTCTATATCGTTATGAACATCACTTGTTGCTTCAATTAAAATTGCACGATCTGCGCCCATTGCAAGAGCAGTTCGCAATGTTTCTTGAGATTGCTTAACGCCAATTGATACGGCTATAATTTCATCAACCTTGCCAGCTTCTTTTAAACGAATAGCCTGTTCTACTGCGATCTCATCAAATGGGTTCATGGACATTTTAACGTTTGCAAGATCAACACCGCTTCCGTCAGCTTTAACGCGAACTTTTACATTGTAGTCAATTACACGTTTAACGGGAACTAACACTTTCATATGCATTTCTCCTAAATCATCGGAATTTATTTATTTGTAATTATCAAGAGTCTTGTATCTTTATTAGTATGTGCCGAAAAGTGCAAAATAGACAGTTTAAGTCATTATTACGCCGCGTTAGGTGTAAACTTCTTTATCACATAATATGCTATTAGAGAATTTCCAAGACTCAGACTGTTATCTGTTTGCGCCGGGTACCCATAATATATCATCTGCACCATTATTATTAGCAACTCTGCCAGCAACAAAAAACCAATCTGATAAACGATTTAGATATTTAACCGCATCTTTGTTAATATCTTCTAGCGTTGCTAGTTCTACACAGATTCTTTCCGCTCTTCGTGATATAGTTCTGCATAAATGTAGATGTGCAGCTAGCTGAGATCCACCAGGTAAAATAAAGCTTTTTAAGGGCGAAAGGTTTTTGTTCATACTGTCAATCTCAGTTTCTAAACGTTCAACCTGTGACGAAGCAACACGTAACGGTGGGTATTCTGCATCTGCGTCGTTGGCCATATCTGGGCGGCACAAATCAGCGCCTAAATCAAACAAATCGTTTTGGATCATTTTTAAACCAGTATCTATATTTTCGCTTGAATATAGCCTTGCTAATCCAACCGTTGCATTGGTTTCATCAACAGTACCATATGCATTTACACGTAAGGATTGTTTGCCAACGCGTTGCCCATTGCCTAAAGCAGTTTCTCCAGAATCACCTGTTTTTGTATATATTTTATTTAATGTAACCATTTTTTTAACTACCTTTTAATGCAATAAATAATAAAATTAAACCAATCGCTATGGCTTGTAAGATAATGCGCCACCTCATTAATTTATTGGCATACTTACGATTGAAATTTCCGCCTGTAGTAAATCCGCCAAGTCCAACCATGAGCACAATTAGTACTGCCAGTATTGCAATAACAACAATTATATAAAGATAGTCCATAAACATAATCCTTTTTTTTATGATTTAGCTCGACGCTATATGAAGTCTATATTTTTAAAGTTTAGATTTGATCCAGTCTAATACGCGCGTTGAAAATAACCTATTACAGACTCCGGCTATAAAAGTAGGCATTGTTACATAATACCTAGGAGGTGGGCGTTTTGACTCAAGTGCATGAATTATTTTTTGAGTAACTGCAGATGCTGGTAACTGGCCAAAATCAAGAGTATTTGTTGTAGAATATAATCTTGGGATTAATTTTTTTTCATAAAAGAGAATATCTCTCGAGGATTTCCAGTTAATCCATTTTTCGAAATGTTGTTGAGAATTAATTCGAATATTTGCAGTAATAGGACCTGGTTCAATTAAGATAACTTTAATAGGAGACTTTCCAAGTTCTAATCTTAAAGTATCTGTCAAACCTTCCATGGCAAACTTTGTCGCATTATATGCTCCCCGAGCCTTTATAGCTGTAAAACCTAATATTGATGAACAATTTATAATTCTACCGTGACCTTGATCTTGCATAATAGGTAGAATTTTATTTATAAGATCAAAGTAGCCAAAAAGATTAACCTCAAAAATTGCTCTATAAGCTTCTCTCGGTATATCTTGCACTAACCCTGGTATAGCATATGCTCCGTTATTATATAAAGCATCCAACGTACCATTAGTTCGCTTGAGTGTTTCAGTTACCGCGGCTTGAACGCTTTTCTCACATGAATAATCAAGAGTAAAACTCTCAAGGCCTTCATTTCGAAGTCTTATGCAGTCTTCTTCTAGGCGGCAAGTTGCAAAAACCCGCCAACCTTTTTGTAATAGAGTATGGGCAGCATCGTACCCAATTCCTGTAGAACATCCTGTTATTAAAATTGTTTTTTTGGTCAAAACTGATCTTTCAAAGTTTTATTTAAGTTCACTGGGAATAACGAAATCCATAAGATCACCAGAAGAAAATTTCAATTGACGCCAACTTGATACATTGAAGTCAACTACAGTAGTAGCGCCAGATGGGTATCCTAAAAACCTGTAATGAATTGGAGGAGATTTACATATTTTTTCTGCAAATTCACCAATTCCTGGATTATGTGCAGTTAAAAATACAACATCTTCAGTAGCTGAATTGAGGCAATTCAAAATTATATTTGGTGATGAATGATATAGATCGTTGGTGTAAGAAACTTTTGCATTACTATTTATTTTTGAATTAATGGTTTCCCAAGTTTGAATACATCTAGTTGCGGTAGACGAAAAAGCTTCTTTCGGGATGTAATTATTAGAAGACAGCCAATGACCTATAAGACCACAAGCCTCCAACCCACGTTCATTTAGTGTCCGTTGAAAGTCTGTATGTTCTAAATTTTCCCATCCAGATTTTGCATGGCGAGTTAGTATTAGCCTTTTCATTTAATTCCTTTGAAAGCATTCATATGTAGGAGACTATGTTCTGAATTATATTTTACTGCAACTGAAATTGGGCATGAAGTTCTTACTTTGCACGAGTTTGTCATACAGTTTTCTCCTCTATTAGTATCTAAAAAATCATAACAACTTTGAATGTCATAACCTTCTGGAGTTAAGGCATCTATTGGACATGCATTTATACAGGGTTTTTTGATACATTTAATACATGGCTTTTCGGGGTACCTTTTTCTTAATTTAATCTTTTGGTCAAATATTAATGCGCCACGATAGCTTACCATTAGTCCCATTTTACTATGAACCAACATACCAATGGGAGAGTCCCATGCTTCACCAGATAATTTTGCCCACTCAAAAAAAGGGGCACCAAAATTTTTCCCAAAAGGAAATTTAGGCTCAGCAGAAACCTTAATTGCAATATTTGAAATTACTCTTTTTGACCATGTATCTATAGGATCTATTATTTTTTGATGATATTCATCACTTTTCTTGAATATGGGCCAAAAATTATATGCAGGACTTAATAGTATTATAGTTTGTTTAAAATTTTTATGAAAAGAGCCTGAAACTTCTAATCCATTTATTTTAGTATGAGCTTCAATATCTGAAAGTTTTATAATTTTTTGAATGGGATCCAAAGTGACCAGCCTAGTTTTGTTGGTTTATTATCTTGCCACTTTAAGCCAAGTTTCATATCTTTATGACCGTCACGAGGCTGCTCTAAATAGCATCTAAATATTTTATCCCAAATTGATAATGAAAACCCATAATTTTTGTTATGTTCATCCTTATATACAGAATGATGTATTCTATGAAGATCTGGTGTTACAATAAATTTTCTTAAAATAGTTTCCAATTGATGAGGAATCCTCAGGTTCGCGTGGTTAAACATCGCCATCCCATTTAAAATAATTTCAAAAATTATTACTGCAATGGCACTTGCACCAAGTAAGTAAATTGAAGCTATTTTTATAAACATGGAAAAAATAATTTCAAAAGGGTGAAAACGAACTGCTGTAGTCACATCCAGATCTCGATCTGTATGGTGCATTCTATGAAATCGCCATATAAATGGAATTCTATGGCTTAAGTAATGTTGGGCCCAAATTACAAGATCCAAAATAATTACTATAAGTAATATTTCTAACCACGATGGAAAATTGATTATATTGAAAAGACCCCAATTCCCATTTGAAACATCTATTGCTGCTAGAACTGCAACAAAAGTAATGAGTATATTTACAATATTAATTGATACGGTATTTATAATTGTAATTAAACCATTAGTGATCCAACGATCTTTTCGTTTATGAATGCGGGTTTTTTTTGGCAACAATATTTCGGCTATTATAAGTATAAATAGAATCCCCAGGAAAAAACTTAAACGTATTGTAATATCTGACATGTTAACCTTTGAATTATGCGCGTATCATGGATCCTGCGCCGTGATCAGTAAATAGTTCTAATAAGCATGCGTTAGGTACACGACCATCCATGATTACAACTGCTCTAACTCCATCAGATATTGCATCAAGTGCAGTCTGAGTTTTTGGAATCATTCCTCCAACAATAACATTATTTTTAGTCATTGTGTTGACTTGGTTTGCAGTAAGATTTGTAAGAACATCACCTTCTTTATCTTTCACGCCATCAACATCAGTAAGTAAAAGAAGTCTATCTGCCTTTAGGCCACCTGCAATCGCGCCCGCAGCTGTATCTCCGTTAACATTGTAAGTCTCTCCATCTTCGCCTGTGCCTAAAGGGGCTATTACTGGTATGAAATCATTTTCTATTAAAGAATGAATTACATCAGCATTCACACAGAATGGTTCACCAACCATACCAAGTGATTTATCTGCTTGTTTACATTGCAACAAATTTGCATCTTTTCCAGACAAACCCACAGCTTTTCCACCCTGGTTATTAATCGCCTGTACTATTGTTTTATTCACTTTTCCGGAAAGAACCATTTCTACAACATCCACTGTTTCAGGTGTGCTTACGCGTTTACCTTTGACAAATTTAGTCTCAATATTAAGCTTTTCAAGCATATCATTGATCATAGGGCCACCACCATGAACAATGACTGGTTTTAAATTGCATTGATGCATTAATACAATATCTCTTGCAAAACTTGCCATTGCTTCATCACTTGAGATTGCATGGCCACCTAATTTTATGACAACAATAGAGCCATCATGTCTTTGAATGTGGGGTAAGGCTTCTGATAACATTCTTGCTGTAGCAATTGAATCACGTTCCATAGCTTGCGACTTCTCCATAATCATAACAACCTTTTGTTTGGTTATCTTTAACTAGGAAATTAGCTGTCGCCAAGAGAATTTAAATATATTGATTTAGATTAAAGTACGAATAATGTGCCTTAAAGTTGGAATTCCATCACCCTTTTCAGAAGATGTTAAAACAAATTCTGGATAAGCTGCAGGATATTTAGCTACAATTCTGCCAGTTTCAGAAATGACTTTTTCCAGATCATTTTTTTTTGGTTTGTCTGACTTTGTCAAAACGACTTGGAAAGTTACAGCTGATCTACCTAATAATTCCATAATTTCCTCATCAACTGATTTTACGCCGTGTCGCGAGTCTATGAGTAGAAATACTCTCCTCAATGAAGCTCTGCCTGATAAATACGCTTTCAATAAAGTTTGCCATTTTTTAACTACAGGTAAAGGTGCATTTGCAAAACCATATCCTGGTACATCCACCAAATAATGGCTTTCACTCAAAGTGAAAAAATTTATCTCTTGGGTGCGCCCTGGCGTATTAGATGTTCGAGCTAAAGATTTCCGACCAGTTAGTGCATTAATTAAACTTGATTTCCCTACATTTGAACGCCCTGCGAAGCAAACTTCCATCCTGTCAGCTGGTGGCATGCCATCCATTCCTACAACACCTTTTAAAAAATCTGTAGGTTGTGAAAACAATAACCGTCCTTGCTCGGCCTCATCAGGAGTTGCATTTTCTGTGATAGTATATTGCATTTCCATTAAACTAATTCCGCCTTATCATTGATTTTAATATAGCCAGATTTTGAAACAATACCAAACACACCAAAATTTTGATGCCCATATACTGTGTTGAGTGTGTTTAATGTATCTGCATTCGAAATAGCTGTCTCAGGATCTAGTGTCGTAGCCATGCAGCGCTCAATTGGTTCTATAATCTCTATTTCAGCAGTCCCAATACGAATTACTTTACCTATCCAATCAAATTCAGACCAAGCGGCTTCTCCATTTAGCCATATGTTTCCACGAAAGCATCTTTGGTCTAAAGGTTTATTCATACTTTTTGAAAGGTCTTCCAAAGTAGAATTAGTATGAATTGAAATTGTTTGTGCGGATGTGTCTGTAATTCCTCTGTTAGTTTTAAAAACTCTTAAAGGTAATGAACGATTTGGATTACATATCTGAATAAGCCAATTAACAAGTTTATTGCTGTCTACATCTGGGTTGATGGTTAAGTCGTTTAGTTTTGGGTGCTTGAGTGTGATTAGTCCTGATTCTTCGTTTAAAAAAGAAGATATGGCCATCAGCTCATAGTTACTAGCCGCTCTTACAAAATTCAGACAGGACGCCCATTCTGGATTTTGGAAGTTTACTTTAGAGTTTTCATGAGCAATTGCCCAATTCCGGTCCATAGGCATACATCGCCCACTTTCTAAAGTCACATTCCTTAGTTCTTCGCGCCCAACGCCTTTTATGGGGTGCCGCCATAAATTAGCGACAGAACCCATTATGTTTCTTCTTTTTTGAAGCGCTTGAACATATTTCCTAAAATATCAGGATTAACTCCTTGGCTTCTCATAATTGTATATTGCTGCATAAATGTAAGTGTATTGTTTGCAACCCAATATATTACTAATCCAGACGCAAAGCCGCCGAGCATAAACATAAATACCCAAGGCATCCAAGCAAAAATCATCGCTTGAGTTTTATCAGTCGGGGCAGGATTTAATTTTTGTTGTAACCACATTGTTATGCCCATTAATATTGGCCAAACACCAATTGATAAAATAACAAAGAAACTATTTGGACCTGGTGCATCCCAAGGCATCAATCCAAATAAATTCAACAGTGAACTTGGATCTGGGACTGATAAGTCCTTCAACCAACCTATAAAAGGAGCGTGACGTAGTTCTAAAGTTACAAAAATAACTTTATATAATGAGAAGAAGATGGGTATTTGTAAAAGAATTGGCAAACAGCCAGCAGCAGGATTTACCTTTTTAGTTCGGTACATTTCCATTGTCGCTTTTTGCATAGCCTGACGATCTTCACCATGCTTTTCTTTAAGCTTTTCCATTTCTGGTTGTAATTCTTTCATACGTGCCATTGATACAAATGATTTATATGCCAGTGGGAATAATATAGTTTTTATAATTAGTGTCAGAGCAATAATTGCCCACCCCATGTTACCTATTAACCCATTTAAAAAATGTAGTAACGCAAACATTGGTTTAGTTATAAAAAAGAACATTCCCCAATCAATACTATCAACAAAGTCAGTAACACCTTCTTTATCACCATAGTGTTGAATTGTTGCATACTCTTTCGCACCAGCAAATAGTCTAGATTGAACGTCTCTTCTTTGTCCAGCAAGTATTTGTATGGTCTCTTGACGTGCCTCTGCTTGATATCTGTCAGCACCTTCTGTGTACTTTGATACTGCTTTAAATGCTGAGTTATCAGGGATTAATGTTGTCATCCAATACTTGCCTGTAAAGCCAATCCAACCCTTCTTAGTAGAGTCTACAACTTTTAAGTTTGCACGTTCGGATGATGAAAAATCTTCGTCCGGCATATCGCTATAATCTATTTCTTCTAGTGATGAGCCAGTCTGAAGAACAATACCTTCGTGTAAAATATATACGCCGTTTTTTGAGCTTTCTTGGCGCCCATAAGCAGCCCTGGCAATTGGACCTTTTTGTGCAATTAAACCGTATGGGGCTAATGAAATGTTTGCATTTGTATTATTTTGAACACTTTGTGTTATAGTGAACATATAGTCATCATCAACTTCAATTTTTCTATAAAAAACCAAGCCGTTGCTATTGTCCCATTTTAAAGTAACTGATGAATTAGGTGTTAATATATTACCATTTTCAACTGACCAAATGGTTGTAGCAGTTGGAACATCGTCAAAATCTAATGAACCTGCGGGTGAAAACCCATGAAGAATATAATAAGCAGAAGGGCCTCCTGCCGGAGAAAGAAGTGTTACTTTTTCGGATGTATCATTTAATTTTACATTATAATCTAATAATTTTAGGTCATCTATGCGAGCGCCTGTCAAAGATAATGAACCTTTGATACGGTTTGACCTTATCTCTACTCGTTTGGTTTTTTCTAAGGCTATTTCACGAGTTTCTGCTACTGTTGTAGTAATAGCTGGAGCGGATGCAATACCATTTCCTGCCGTTGGCGCAGCTGCGATACCGTTTTCGGATGCAGTAATCTGATTAGTTGCCACTGGTTGATAGTCTTCTTGTGGAAAGAAATAGAACCAAGTTAAAAGCACTAGCATTGAAAGCACACTAGCTAAAATCATGTTTTTATTGTTGTCGTCTTGCATTTTATGGCCCAAATAATAGTAATTTTAATTTGAGCTTGTTCAATAGACTATTGAGCAAAAGGTCAAGGGAATTGCTATTTATCTTCTGCAGGATTTGGCCTGACAAGGCCATTAAAATCAAAAAGTTTTTCATCCAAGAGGTGACTAGGGCGTGCATTTGTTAAACTCTTGAACAAAACTTGCCGTCTACCAGGTGAGTTTTTTTCCCATTCATCCAATATAGCTTTAACTTGTTGTCTTTGTAGGCCATCTTGAGAGCCGCATAAATCACATGGGATAATTGGATAATTTAAAGATTTTGCAAATTTCTCACAATCAGCTTCTGCTACATGAGCAAGAGGTCTGTATACAAATAAGTCACCTTCATCGTTTACCAATTTTGGTGGCATTGTTGCTAACCGACCACCATGAAATAAATTCATAAAAAAAGTTTCCAGCATATCGTCCCTATGGTGGCCCAGAACTACTGCTGAACAGCCCTCTTCTCGAGCTATGCGATATAGGTTGCCTCGACGAAGTCTTGAACACATTGCGCAGTAAGTACGCCCGGCAGGAACTTTTTCTTTCACAATAGAATAAGTATCTTCATATTCTATTCTATTAGGTACCCCCATTTTTTTTAGAAATTCTGGTAATACAGTTGCTGGAAAATTTGGCTGCCCTTGATCAAGGTTACAAGCAAGGATTTCAATTGGTAGCAAACCACGCCATTGAAGTTCAGTTAGAGCTGCTAACAGAGTGTAACTATCTTTTCCGCCTGATAAGCAAACTAACCATTTTTTCCCACGCTCTACCATTCCGTACTGCTCTATGGCTTCACGAGTTTGGCGAATGATCCTTTTTCGTAATTTTTTAAAATCTATTGTGCTTGGTGCACCTTCAAAAAGGGGATGGATTTCTTTTCGTTCATCTAACATAAAGATGCCTATAGCTGTTTATAATTGTGATGGCCAGTCAATGAGACTTGTGATTATAATAATTATAATTAAAACATGTTCCACACAATTTTCCTGAAAGTAATTTATGAATAATTTCAAAGGTATTTTATTGATGTTGATAGCTATGGCTGGCTTCACAATGGAAGATTTATTCATGAAAAAGCTTTCTGTGAATTTATCAACAGGACAGATTTTAATTACATTGGGCTTTGGAAGTAGTTTAGTATTTGCGCTAATGGCAAAAAGCAAAGGGTATAAGCTTACTGCAAAGATCTTTTGGTCAAAAGGTATGTTAATTCGTCAATTTGCCGAAGGAATAGCAGCCATAGCATTCATTACGTCTTTGACACTTATTCCACTTTCGACTGTTGCTGCTGTTTTTCAAGCAACTCCATTAGTAATTACAATGGGCGCTGCACTATTCTTGGGTGAAGCAGTTGGGTGGCGTCGATGGTTGGCAATAATTGTAGGTCTTATAGGTGTTTTAATTATAATTAGACCAGGACTGAATTCTTTTGATCCAAATGTAGGTTATGTTCTTATTGCAGTATTATTTGTTACTGTTCGTGATTTGATTACTAGAAAGTTACCAATGAATGTGCCGTCTACAATTGTTTCTTTTCAGGCTTTTGCATCATTGATAATCGCTGGTGGTATTTTAATTTTTTTAAGTGATCAAAAAATTGTTGGTTTAGACAAAAATCAAATTTATTTTGTATTGGGTGGTATAATATTTGGTGTTATTGGATATTATTGTATTGTCGCATCAACACGTATAGGCGAAGCTGGAGTTGTAACACCATTTCGATATTCTCGTTTATTATTCGCAATAATTATTGGATTTTTGTTTTTCAATGAACGACCAGATTTTTTGACATTGCTTGGGGCAAGTATTGTAATCATGACTGGTATTTATACTGTATTGAGAGAGAGATATTTGGCGCGTAGATCACGCGCCAAAATGTTTAACAATTAACAATATTGTGTTCTGGGCCGTACGGAAACATTGTGATGTTTTCAACACCACCATCATGCAGTACCAAAATATCATGTTCGCGATAACCACCACCGGCTGTATTATTGTCTGGAATTGTTATCATAGGTTCCATTGATACTACCATATTAGATGTAAGCTCTGTATCGATGTCTTCTCTGAGTTCCAACCCAGCTTCGCGTCCATAATAATGTGACAGGACACCAAAAGAATGCCCGTATCCAAAGCTACGATATTGCAATAGATTTTTTTCTTCAAAAAGAGAGTTAATTTCTGCAGTTATTCCAGAACAAGTAGCACCTTCTTTGATTAGTGATATGCCAAGTTCGTGAGCCTCTATATTAGCTTCCCAAACTTTTAAACTTTCTTTATTTGGTTCACCAATAAATAGTGTTCTTTCTAAAGCTGTATAATATCCTGATATCATTGGAAATGTATTAAGAGATAGAATATCTCCTTCTACTAATTTTCGTGTTGTAACTGGGTTGTGAGCACCATCAGTATTTACCCCAGATTGGAACCATACCCAAGTATCCCTCAGTTCAGAGTGTGGAAAAGATTTGGCAATTTCAAATTCCATTGCATCTCGACCTGCCATAGCTATGTCAATTTCACGTGCGCCCACACTTATTGCATCATGAATAGCAAAGCCACCAATATCAGCTATTCTTGCGCCTTGACGAATTAATTCAAGTTCATCATTTGACTTAATCATACGCTGCTTCATGGAAGCAGGAGCAACATCTACAATTTTATTTGGGCTTAAAAATTCATTCAACTTCGATTGTTGAACTATGGTGAGATGATCTGCTTCCATTCCAATTATATCTGCATTGCTAATACATGATTTCACGGCTCTCCAGAAATTATCTCTTTTCCAGTCTGAATAAATAATATTTTCAGTTGATGAGCGCCTTGCAGGCTGACCGCCGTCGATACCTGCTGATATTGTATATGCATGGTCGTGGGTTACAACACAAGCATATGGTCGCCCAAATGAACAATAAGTAAATCCAGTATAATAAGAGACACAATGCATAGAAGTAAGAACTGTGGCTTCTATTCCCATTTCAATCATTATATTTCTCAAGCCATTAATGCGCAAATCATATTCAGCTTGTGAAAATTGCAATGGTGGCTTCTCACCATTTTCAAATTTATAAAAATCTTTACGTGTTGAAAGAGTCATTTTCGATTTATCCTCCGATTTATTGGGGACAAATTATAATCCCCAGCAAAATGTCCGGGCGTTCAGGACATAAAGTTGAAGATTAGGCGACGCCATCGCCTCATTTACTTTTTAATAATATTTTGCGTTAGACTTCTATTTCAAAAACGACAATTTATTTATCTAAATGGTTAATCAGGAACGTTATCGACACCTGAACTGCCCCATGGGTGGCACCTAAGAATTCTTTTTGTAGCAAGCCAGGATCCCTTTATGCCACCATGCTTTTCTAAAGCTTCCAATGCGTATGCGGAGCAAGTTGGATGATATCTGCAATTACAACCAACCCATGGACTAAATATTAATCGATAAGCTCTAATAGGCAACATACAGATGTAGCTAAATGGAGTCATTTATGAATCTTTTGCAATGCATAAGTTAGATCGTTTTTTAACTTTATAAAATCTCTTGAGGCAGTAACTTCTTTTTTTCCAATTAAGACATAATCCCAACCTTTTTTTGCAGAAGAAATAAGAATGAGATTTGTAATTTCACGTAACCGCCTTTTGGCGCGATTTCTTGCAACAGCATTACCAACTTTTTTTGAGCATGTGAAACCAACCCGGATGGTTTGATCGTCATCATTTCGATTTCTTGCTTGAAGTAAAAAGCCTTTAACCCCAAGCCTCTTTGCGTGAGAAGCCTGAATAAAATCGCTACGTTTCGTAATTCGTTTTACACATGAAAAAACCGCCGGTTGCGTCGCACCAGCTCCCTTTTGGGTGCTTGATGTCGCCTTGGGCGGTTTCATGGTAAATTCCCTTTAGGGATGGTTTACGCAGATAGGCTCTTACGGCCCTGAACGCGACGTCGATTTAGAATTTTACGGCCATTTTTAGTAGCCATGCGAGAACGGAAGCCGTGTCGGCGTTTGCGAACCAAATTACTTGGTTGGTATGTACGTTTCATATCGATCTCCTGATCGTCTTTGAGCCAAATCACAAAGGATTCGAAGCTTCTTAGTGTTCGAATGTGCTATTTAGGGGTGAAAACAGAGTAAGTCAATTCAGTTTTCGTGTTATTTCTCTTAATTATTAATTAATTTAAATCAATTTTCTTTTTTAAATTTTATTGTTAAAGCGATGCGCTAAGGTGCAATAAAGTCAGCTGTTGTTAAGTTTACTGTATAATTTTGACAAAAAATATTGGAATTTAATTATATGATTCAACAAAACATGAAATTTGAATTTAAATACATTTTAATGCTTTTATTAATTGTTATGGTTGTTCTGTTTTGGTTTTTTTTCCTGAGATATTACATATCATATGATTTTTTAGTAAAAAATCATAATATTTTGTCCTCATGGAGAGATAATAATTATAATTTTACAGTAATCACTTTTATCATAATTTACGTTACAACCGTGGCGTTATCTTTACCTGGAGCTACGATGATGTCACTCACGGGTGGATTTTTATTTTCTACATTTCCAGGAGTATTTTTTAATCTATTAAGTGCAGTAATCGGTGCTACGTTGATATTCATAGCTGCAAAAACATTTTTAGGGAATATTTTATTAGATAAAATTAAACGTAAACAAGCTCGTGATAATTTCTTTATTAAGATGCAAAATGAAATACAAGAAAATGAATTTAGTTATTTAATTATCTTGCGTCTTATGCCAATAGTTCCTTTTTTTATAGCTAATCTAGCACCTGCATTTTTTGGTGTTAAATTACGTATTTTTATAGTTACAACATTAATTGGGATTTCACCTGGAACAGTGGTTTACACTTCAATTGGCGCAGGTTTGAGTAATATTTTTAAAAATGATAACGCCCCAAGTTTAGATTTTTTTTCAAATCCATTTATCCTAATTTCATCGGTTGGATTGTTTGCTTTAGCAATTTTTCCAATAATAATAAAAAAACTTAAAAAGGCTGATTAATTGGATAAAATATATACTGATATATGTGTAATTGGTGCGGGCTCGGGGGGGCTTTCTGTTGCATCAGCTGCTGCTCAATTAGGATTAAATGTAGTTTTAATTGAGGGCCATAAGATGGGTGGAGATTGCTTAAATTATGGGTGTATTCCTTCCAAAGCTTTAATTGCTGCATCAAAATCTGCATATGCACTTACCAAAGGAGACGCATTTGGAATAAGAAGTGTTAGCCCAGAAATAGAATTTTCTGAAGTAAAAAAACATATTTCAAGAGTTATAAAAAAAATTGAACCACATGATAGCGTAGAAAGATTTGAAAAATTAGGTGTAAAAGTAATCCAAAATTATGGGAAATTTATTTCTAAAAATGAAGTGTTGGCAGGGGACCAATTAATTGTAGCTCGTAGATTTGTAATAGCTACAGGTTCTGAACCGTTAATCCCAAAAATTAAAGGGCTTGATAAAGTAGAGTACTACACAAATAAAAATATTTTTGAAATTTCTGAATGCCCTAAACATCTAATTGTAATAGGAGGCGGTCCAATTGGAATTGAAATTGCTCAAGCATATGCAAGATTAGGTGCAGCTGTTACAGTTTTAGATGCAACAAACATTTTGGATAACGATGATCCTGAAGCGGTGAGGGTCGTTATGGCACAACTTGAAAAAGATGGTGTAAAGATTGTTGAGCATCAAGAAGTAACCTATATCGAAAAAGATAGTAATAATATAAAAGTGATTACATCTGATGAAACTATTTATAACGGATCTCATCTATTAATTGCAGCTGGTCGTGAACCAAATATTAAACACATAGATTTAGATATAGCTGGTGTAATTCAATCAAACAAAAATATAAAAGTTGATGCATTTTTGAAAACTTCAAATAAGCGTATTTTTGCAATTGGTGATGTGACTGGCGAGAGACAATTTACTCACACAGCAGAATATCATGCTGGAATAATTATAAAGTCAGCTGCCTTTGGATTGAAGGCTAAAGAAAAAAAATATCATATACCTTGGACGACTTATTTAGATCCTGAAATTTCTCAAGTTGGATTAACGGAAAAGCAAGCATTCAATAAATATGGAAAAAGGGTAACTATAGTAAAGGTTGAATATAGTAATAATGATAGAGCTATTACAGAATTAGAGCCTGTTGGGTTTGTGAAGGTAATGGTTTTCAAAGGTAGGCCAATAGGTGCTACTATAGTTGGCAAACATGCTGGTGAATTAATTCAAATTTGGTGTTTAGCAATATCAAGTAAATTGAAAATGACAGCAATTTCAGCAATGGTTTCGCCTTATCCAACGCTAGGTGAATTAAATAAAAGGGTCTCTAATGCGTATTTGGCTCCAAAGGTGCTAAATAGTCCTATAATTAAAAGATTTGTGCGGATAATACAGAGATTATAAAATTTTTATACTATCATTCCTACAGCGTTTTTAACCTTTTTCAATATTGGAGCTGCAATTGCATCAGCCCGCATTGCACCGTCATTAAGTAACCGATCAATTTCAACAGGATCATCCATTAATCGTGCCATCTCTGAAGAAATTGGTGCCAAATGGTTTACTGCCAATTCAGCTAGGATTGGTTTAAATGTTCCAAATTGTTGACCGCCAAATTCTTTTAATACATCTGAGACAGAAGAGTCAGATAAGGCAGCATATATATTTACTAAATTACGTGCTTCTGGCCTATTTTCTAATCCTTTGGTTTCACTTGGGAGTGAATCAGGGTCTGTTTTAGCTTTTCGTATCTTTGAAGCAATCGTATCTGCATTATCTGTCATATTAATGCGACTTTTGTCAGATGGGTCAGATTTTGACATTTTTTTTGAGCCATCTCTCAATGACATGACGCGTGTGGCTGCACCTTCAATTATGGGTTCTGGTAAAGGAAATAACTCTAGACCATAATCATGATTAAATTTTGCTGCAATATCTCGTGTTAATTCAACATGCTGCTTTTGATCTTCTCCAACAGGCACATGTGTGGCTTGATATGCTAATATATCGGCAGCCATGAGGGCTGGGTAAGCATATAAGCCAAGTGACATCTTCTCAGCATTTTTTCCAGCTTTGTCTTTAAATTGTGTCATGCGATTCATCCAACCTAGTCGTGTAACACAACTTAGAATCCAACCTAACTCTGCATGAGCTGATACTTGGGATTGGTTAAACAAAATTGATTTATTAGGATCTAAGCCACAGGCGATATAGGCTGCAGCTAGTTCACGGGTTTGTGTTTTAAGGGCAATTGGATCTTGCCAAACAGTTATAGCATGTAGATCAACCATACAGTATATTGTTTCGATCCCACTATTTTGCATTTCAACAAAACGTTTTACTGCACCCAGATAATTACCAAGTGTTAAGTTTCCTGAAGGTTGTATTCCCGAAAATACACGTTCTTTGAAGTTTGTTTCAGACATAGTAATTTTTCTCCGTCTGTATTAAATCTGTTTGATCTGCTTATCGCGGCTATTTTGCCAATGGTCAACTAAAGGACGCACCCTGAAATGTTTAATCCAGATTTAAATCAAAAACCTATAAATGTAATGCCTAAATCCGTTATTTTACTAATATTTTTGGTAGCTTTTGTGGAGTTTGTTTTGCAGTTAGGACAAAAAGGATTAATCGGTGAACAAGCCTCAATAGGCTGGCGTATGGAATTAATTCAAAAATATGGATTTTTTGATGCAATCTTCGAGTGGATGCGCGATAACAATACATATAAATTTAATGATTTAATTAGATTCTTTACCTACAGTTTTATTCATAGAAGTTTTACAGAAATAATTTTTGTATTAGTTTTTATTGCTACGTTTGGTAAATTTATAGCTGAAGTTTATGGAGATATGGAGGTTGTATTAATTTTTATATTGAGTGGTGCAATCGGGGCTCTTGGTTTTGGAATATTTGCAAATGGAACACTCCTTGTTGGCGGATACCCAGCGGTCTATGGTCTCATTGGTGCTTTCACTTGGGTGCAGTTTGCTATTCAAAGAATGAAAGGGGAAACAGGATTTCGAGCGTTTCACTTAATTATATTTTTTATGATTATAGCATTAATTTATAATCTGGTTTACTCAAATAATAATAATGAATGGATAGCTGAGATAATTGGCTTTATTTCTGGATTTTGTATTTCAATTCTAGTGAAATTTTTAAAAGCTGAGTTTATCTAGCAGAGCTTTAACTAGAAAATTCGATAATTCTTTTGCTGTGTAAAAATCGATTATTTCTTAATTTTTGATATACCAAATATTTTTAACTTCTATTAAGCTTTAACCCATGTGTAACATTTAACAGTATCGCCAAATCCATCCATAACATCATTGCCCTTAGAATCTTTAACTGTTGTTAAAACACGGATCCTATTAGCAGAAGAATTCGCACCCGGTACTGTTACTGCCGGATCTACTTTAGTGGCTAATGATGCAGCAGACGATACAGAAGCTATAGAAAGTGAAATGATGCTTAAAAGTGCTAATTTAGATAAATTCATCTTAAGTCTCCAAAACATATATTAATTTTATTTTTATACACTTAGTTTTGTTGGTAATAATTTACAACATAATAATGTATGTCACTTTTGTATTATCCCCTTGTAAGGCCTTTTAAATCTTTCTTTGATACTACACCAAATAAAATTATAAAAAATACATAACTTATTATACCTGACAATATTAAAATAACGAGCATGATGTAGCGAATGTTTGGCGTGTGTAAGCTGTTGTTTAAAAAATACTGTACGATATAAATTATAAAACCCATTAAAATACTAGAAATTATTATGAATGGAAGGTTGTGTTTAAGGCGGTTATCAATTCGTGATGATTTACCCATTTTTTTACAACCTTTCCACAATAGAAATATCATAGCCCATGAGGATATTGATGTACCAATAGCAGCAGCTAAAAACCCTATATAAAAAGATAAACCAATAGCTAGACCTACGTTTAATATCATTGCTATTAATGCAAATTTAAATGGTGATTTAGTATCTTCTCGAGCAAAATATAGTGGTTGTAATACTTTTTGTAGAACAAATGCAGGCAAGCCAAGGCCATAAATGGCTAATGCATGAGCAGTTGAGATTGAGTCTGCATTTGTGAATGCACCTCTTTCAAATAATACAGAAATTAATGAAAGAGGAATAATTATCAAGGCAATTGCAGATGGTATTGTTAGCAATAAAGAAAACTCTAAAGCTCTATTAAATGCATTTTGCCCATCAGTACTATTTTTATTTATTAAAGTTCTAGATAATTCAGGAAGTAAAACTACACCTATTGCAATTCCAACAACGCCCAACGGAAGCTGATACAATCGGTCAGCATAATATAACCATGCAAAAGCACCCTCAAAATAGCTAGCAACTTGACGACCTACTAACAAGTTTATTTGTACAACCCCGCCTGTAAAAATTGCGGGAATGGCTAAGAGAAATAATTTTTTAATATCAGGCGTAAATTTCGGCATCTGTAAGGTTAATTTTACCCCCAACCTTCTGACAGCAATATACACTAAACCCATCTGAGCAATACCAGCACAAAAAACTCCCCAAGAAAGTGTTATACCTGTATCCCAACCCATTTTTATAGATAAAATCATTGATAAAATTAATATGATATTTAGAATTACTGGTGCAGCCGCTGCTGCAATGAAATGTCTATGTGAATTTAATATGCCGCTAAATAAAGCAGTAAGTGATATGAAGATAATATATGGAAAAATAATTCGTGATAATTCAACGGCTAATTCAAAACGGTCATTCCCTTCAAAACCACTTGCCATTGCGTAAACGAAATAAGGCATAAAGAGCTGTGATATTATTGTTAATAAAATCAATATACCTGCAAGCGTTGATAATGCCTGACTAGCAAACTCTTCATTACCATCCTGAGTCGCCAGTTTTTTTGTATATAAAGGAACAAACGCTAAATTGAATGCACCTTCAGCAAAAAATCTTCGAAATAAATTTGGTAATGAAAAAGCTGCTTGAAAAGCTTCCGCTATTACACCTGTTCCAAGGTATGCAGCCATCATTAAATCTCTGAATAATCCTGCAAAGCGACTTATTAATGTCCAGCCACTTACAGTTAAAAAAAATTTTATCATGCCATTGAAGCCTCTGCACCAACTTCAATTGCTTCTTGGAGTTTTCCTTTAATAATTTGCTGCTTATTTTCAGATGTAATTTTTAATCCTATCATGTCTTTTACATAAAATACATCCACGGCTTGTGCTCCATAGGTCGCTATGACTGCACTTGCTATTTGTATGTTTGCATTAGCCAGCGTGCGCGTTAAATCAAATAATAAACTATGACGATCCCGGGTGTCTACTTCAATAATCGTGTATATGTCTGATCCTTGATTATCAAATGTAATATCGGTTGGAACTTTGAAGTTTCGCTCTCTGGGTTTATATTTATTTCGAACTTTCAAAACATCTCTGGCGATAACATCTCCTGCAAGGGTTTGATCAATTAATTTTTTCAGTTTTCCTAATTTTGAAAAATCAAAGGGCTTTCCATCGTTATCTTGTATCCAAAATACTGGAGTAGCGTAGCCATCTGACGTGGTGTAAGTCCGAGCATCGATTACATTGGCATTTGCGAGCGCTATGGCTCCAGTAAGTCTCGAAAAAATACCTGGGTGATCTTGCATTACAAATTGAGCTCGAGTTGCATCACGGTCTTGGTCAACTTCAAAGTGGCTTTCAATTTTTTTACTGCCAAGGTTTTTAAATAAATTTGCAAATATAAATTGTGTATTAGTGTCTAGCCCTTGCCAATAAGCTGGGTAATGGCGCTTAATTTCTTCTTGAATAGATGATTCATCCCAATTTTCCAATAATACCTTTAAGGAATTTCTAGCAATTAAATAAGGTTTATTTTTTCCTTGTGTATCAAGACCGCCTTTAATTAAGCTTCGAGTATTAGTATAAAGTTCACGTAATAGTTGAGCTTTCCAATTATTCAGTGCGCCTGGACCGACTCCCATTATATCACAAACTGTCAAAACAGTAAGTAAGTTTAAATTTGAAGTTGTTTTAACTATTTTTCCGAAGTTACTTACAGTTTTTGGATCTGATAAATCACGTTTTTGTGCAAAGTCAGACATCACTAAATGGTTTTCAATTAACCAAACAACTCTGTCAGTTTCTGAAGTATTTAATCCCAACTCAGGAGCTATTTTTTTTGCGAGACTAGCGCCTGCAATTGAATGATCTTCGGGAAGCCCTTTGCCAATATCATGCAAAAGCATAGCAATGTATAAAACTCTTCTATCTACTCCAGATTTAAGTATTTTGGACGCAATTGGAAGTTCTTCTTTTAAGGTACCTTGTTCAATTCTTGCTAAAAAAGATATACATTGAATGGTATGCTCATCCACAGTGAAGCTGTGATAAAAGTTAAATTGCATTAAAGCAATTATACGCTTAAATTCAGGAATAATTGCGCCTAAAACACCAAGCTCATTCATACGCCTCAATGCGCGCTCAGGATTTCCATAATCTAAAAGAAGTGACATAAATATTCGCTGTGTTTCAGGATTTTTTCTTACTTTAGCAGTTATTTTTTTTAGATTTGCTGTAACAACTCTCATTGCATCTTGATGTATAAGAAGGCCAGTTTTTAAACCCTCTTCAAACAAGCGTAAGATATTTATTGGATCTTTAAGGAATGTAATAGGATCAACAATATTAATTCTTCCATGCTCTAATTGAAAACCATCAGATACATTTCCATCAATATTTAACGTCCGCCAAAGTATATTTCTAAATCTATCGCCTAGAGATAAGGTTGATTTTAGTTGCTTAGCTTCAAGTGCAGTTAAGAATACACGAGTTAATTCCCCCACATGCGTAGCTTGGCGGAAATAGTCTTGCATAAACCGCTCGACACCACGCATTCCTTTGCCCCCTTTGTATCCAAACCTTTTGGCAACTTCCACTTGGTGGTCAAAAGTCAATTGTTCAGATGCTCTATTAGCGCAAAGATGAAGGTGACATCTTACTGCCCATAAAAAATTATGAGCTACAAGAAAACTATTATATTCTTGTTGCGTAAAATAACCCTGGTCTATCATTTCTTTATGCGTTGAAGCATGGGCTACGTATTTAGTGATCCAGAAAAGAGATTGTAAATCGCGAAGACCTCCTTTGCCTTCTTTAACATTAGGTTCGACCATATATCGCTGTCCACCTTGACGTTCATGACGATTTGCACGTTCTTCTAATTTTTCTTCGACATATTCTGTTGCGCTAGCCTTAAATAAGTTTCTACGAAGTTTTCTATCAAAATCATCATATAAATTTTTATTACCACAAAGATAACGATGTTCTAATAAAGCAGTCTTGATAGTTTGATCTGTTTTTCCCAATTGTATGCATTGATTTATGCTTCGTGTTGAGTATCCAATTTTTAAACGCATATCCCATAAAATATATAGCATATCTTCGATTATTTTTTGAATTCTGTTAGATGGTTTTGGGCGAGTTAAAAATAAAAGATCAACATCAGAATGTGGAGCCATTTCTGCACGACCATAACCACCTACCGCAATTATTGAGATGTAATCCAAAACAGTTTCGTTGCTTTTTGGGGATTGTAAAATGGTTTGAACCACATCAAAGGCAAAAGAAATTAAGCTATCTTTTAAAAAGCTATATGTTGCAATTGTTCTAGCTGATTCAAATGGTAACTTTTCAAATTGTTTTTGAATTTCTAAGCGTCCATTAACATTCGCTTCACTTAAGATAGTTGCTATTGAAGAACGTAAATTATCCTTTGCCATTGTCTTAATGGCCGTATTAATTTTAGCGTTTAATTCAATCTTATTAAACAATACTTTTTCTGAACAAATTAACTTATCCGATTGGATAATTTCACTTTGTAATTTCATACAGAAAAGCTCCTGATCCACCAAATCTAGTAGGCGCTGGAGAAATAATCCTTAATGCACCTGCAGATGCCTCTGCAACAGAAAGTGCACGTTGTGCAGAACCATTGTTCAACAATCTAAAGGCGCCACTTGCACCTTTAAAACCTTGAGGTCGTGTGATCTGTGATCGCTGTGCTGCATTTATATTTCCTTCACTTAGAAGTGTTGCTAATATCTTCATTCCATCATAAGCAAATCCTGCTAATGGATGTGGAGGATTTCCATAAACCTTTTTATAACGTTTGTTGAAACTGTTTATTGCTGCCCCGTCAGGTACCGTGAACCAACCATTTCTGAGCCCGGGAGTATTAAGTGTTGTTTGTGGGATATCCCACCTAGATAAGCCTAATACTTTTATATCTTTTATTGGTAAACCTTTAGCCAATAAAAATTCTGCTAAGAGAGGTAAGCCTGATGCACTATCTGCAGTTAACACCACTGCATCAGAACCAGATCTTCTTATTTTTCTTGTTATTTTGCGTGCATTATTTGCAATACCATCTGCTGAAAACGGGTAATTATATGAACCTACTAAATCCAAATCATTTGATTTTGCTGATAATCTAACTGCGTTAGCTGCAATACTTCCTGCCGTAGTATCAGGAGAAACAACTGATACTTTATTGTAACCTTTTTGAGATGCAAAACCTAATAATCGGTCTGCAGTATTTTGGAATGAATTTCCTAGAATAAAAACATTATTTCCTGCAATGCTAGAAGTATTTGAAAAGCTTAAAACGTTTATATTACTAGCAGCGGCAATTTTCCCAACAGATTTAGCAGATTCTGCAAATAAGGGACCTATTATTAGTTTGACGTTTTGTGAAATAGCTTTTTTTGCAGCAGCCTCTGCTCTGAGTGGATCTCCAGCGGTTCCAAATATTAACATCTCAATTTTAGCTTTTGGATGATCATTAATTGCCATTCTTGCTGCACGAATAAGATTTTGTGCTAGATCTTCCTGATTATCATCAGAAGAACCAGATGGAACAAGTAAGGCTACTTTGATAGTTGCTGAAGGATTTACAATTGGGCCATCATTGGCTTTTTGAACACTTAAATCCTGACAGGCTGTAATTGTTAAAGTTAAAATGCAAATTATAACAATACGGGTAAGCTCTAATATTGAATTTTTTTTAATCATTCTTACTTCCTGTTAAAACAAGTGGTAACTTAGGTTAGCAATAGTCAAAAGATATTCTAAAGGCTATTAGATTACAACGGGTGGGCAATAACAATGAAAGAAAAATCTCATGATTGTTAAGAAACTTGATTCGGGGCTACATATATTAGCTACACCTATTGGCACAGCAAATGATATTACAATTCGTGCTTTGAATATCTTACGTGATGCTGACATTTTAGTTGCGGAAGATACTAGAGTTCTTCGTAAATTGATGGAGATACATGGAATTAATCTCAATGGAAGAAAAGTTCTTTCTTATCATGATCACAATGGTGAAGCGCAAAGACCTAAAATAATTGCACTTCTGACTGAGGGTAAAGCTGTGGCCTATGCTTCAGATGCGGGAACTCCACTTATAGCTGACCCGGGATTTTCGCTTGCAAAAATTGCCATTCAAAATAATATTCGGGTTCATGCTGCTCCAGGCGCTAGCGCTGTATTAACGGCATTATGTTTGGCGGGATTGCCAACAGACAATTTTTTCTTTGGTGGTTTTTTAGGTTCAAAGTCTTCACAAAGATTGAAGAATTTAGAAAAAATACAAGATCTAGATGCAACCCTAGTATATTACGAATCTCCTAAAAGAACACTATCAACATTAAGGGATATTTCAAAAATTTTTGGAAATGGTAGGTCTATATCAGTATGCAGGGAAATGACAAAGAAATTTGAAGAGGTAATAAGGGGGAATGTAGATGAGGTAATTAATGAAATTGAGTCACGCAACACTTTCAAAGGCGAAGTTGTAATTGTTATGGGTCCTCCATCAAAAAAAGAAATAAGTGATGATGACATAAGTTCTGCATTGAAAATTGCATTACAAGAATATCGCATAAAAGACGCTGCTTCGCAGATATCTGAGCAATTTGGTGTATCAAAAAAACGAACCTACGAAATAGCTTTAAAAATAAAAACAGAATTTAATAAATCTAATTAATAATTACAGAACTTTATGACAGTAAATTCAAACAAGAAAGCTTGCATCATTTTTGTCTATGCTTCATTTAGTTAAAATGTTTACTTTTTGGAGAATGCCATGCACCTAAGAATTGCTATTCAGATGGATCCAATAGAATTGGTTGATATTAATGCTGATAGCACCTTTCGAATAATGGAAGAAGCGCAATTGCGAGGGCATGAACTCTATTATTATAATCCTGAACAACTTGCTTTTGAAGAAGGTGAAATCACCGCTCATGGTTGGCCTATTAGCGTAGATCGCGTTAAAGGTAAGCATTTTACTAAGGGTGAATTTACAAAGGTATATCTTAAAAATTTTGATGTGGTATGGCTTCGTCAAGATCCTCCGTTTGATATGGGATACATAACAAATACTCATTTGCTCGAAATGGTTCATCCCGATACCCTAGTGGTTAATGACCCAAAATGGGTGCGTAATTATCCTGAAAAATTATTAGTATTAAATTTTCCAGATTTAACACCCCCAACGACAATCGCCCGAGACATAGAAATTCTAAAGACATTCAAGAATAAATATAAAGATATTATATTGAAGCCATTATACGGAAATGGTGGTGCTGGTGTTTTTCGATTAGATGAAAATGATAGAAATTTAAATTCATTACATGAACTTTTTAGCTCTATAAATACGGAACCTTTAATTGCTCAAAAGTTTTTAGCTGCGGTTTCTAAGGGAGATAAACGTATTATACTAGTTGATGGTGAACCTGTAGGAGCTATCAACCGCGTACCTGCAAAAGGAGAAACACGGTCAAATATGCATGTAGGTGGAAGGCCTGAAAAAGTTGAGCTAGATGAACGCGATTTAGAAATATGTGAAAAAATTGGACCTCTATTAAGAAAAAAAGGTCAAATATTTGTTGGAATTGATGTTATTGGCGGCTTCCTCACCGAAATAAATGTTACATCACCAACGGGCATTCAAGAACTAGAACGATTTAATGAAATTAATGTTGCAGAAAAAATTTGGCTTTCAATAGAATCTAAATTTTAAATTATATTGTTAACACTTAATATTCTCCAATTTTTGTCTCCAAGATGTTCTAAATGTGTTATACTGAGATTATCAATTTGGAAGCTAATTGCACTTTGAGGTTGTATTTTTGCAGCACGTTGTAACTGTGTTAAAATAACACCAAAATGACCAACAGCAATTATGTTTTTTCCTTTATATCGCTCATTTATATTATCAACTTCTGCATTTATTCTTTTTGCAGCTTGGTTCCAACTTTCTCCATTTGGTGGTGCTGTATCACCAGGTCTAGACCAATAATCTTTTGATAGCTTAGGGTATTTTGCTGCTATTTCAGATGATTTTTTAAGTTCCCATTCGCCAAAGTTAAATTCACGTAAGTTCTTATTGTTTGGTAAACGTTCACGCATGTTTTGAATTTCTGTTGCCGTTTTTATTGTGCGCTTTAAGTCAGATGATATTATTAAACTATCATTTGGCAAATAATCATCTAATTTTTTAAGTCTGTTAACATTTGACAAATCTACATCTACATCAGACCATCCAACTAAGCTTTTCAAATGAGTTGGCCCATGTCTTATCCAGTACCAATTTGTCATGAGAAATCCTCAGGTAATTTACCCTTTAAAACTAACGGTATGCCAGCAATAACTTGCACAACAAGATCTGATTGTGCTGCTACTTTTTGATTTAACTGTCCTTGAGCGGTTCTGAATTTTCGGGCTAAATAATTATTGGGAACAACACCAAGACCTGTTTCATTAGAGACGCAGACAACGTGATTTGCATCATGGCATGCATTAATGAAACTTTCAGTATTTATGTCTTTGTTAGCTAATAAATGATTACTTAGCCATAAAGTTAGGCAATCAATTAAAATTATACCTTCCTCGGGTAGTGGAAGTATTTCAAGTGGTGATTCAATTGTATTCCAATCATTTCCACGATCTTTTTGATGCTTGTTGATCTTATTTTGCATCTCATCATCAAATGCCTGAGCAGTTGCTATATAATTCTTATACATCCCTGTAGAACATACTAATTTTTCAGCAAAAGCGGATTTCCCAGAGTTAGCTCCTCCAAGAATCAAAGATAGTTTAGGGAATTTTTTTGACACGATTTTCCTCAAAGTGATCCAATTATCTATTTCTCACGTAACAATTATACAAACCGAAACATTAGATAAAGAAAAATAAAATAATGACACTTGATACATCCTATGAAAAACGTTTGCAAAAAACTGCTATGAAAGCAGAAATGTTAGACGTTGATACAGAATACAAACTCGCAATAGCATGGCGTGATCACAAAGATGAAGACGCACTACACAGACTAATAAATGCTTACATGCGTCTAGCAATATCCATGGCTTCGAAATTTCGAAGATACGGTGTGTCACAACAAGATTTAATACAAGAAGCAGGCATGGGGCTGATGAAGGCTGCAGATAAATTTGATCCAGATAAGGGTGTGCGTTTTTCAACTTATGCTCAATGGTGGGTTAAAGCATCAATTCAAGATTTCGTGATGCGCAATTATTCGATGGTACGAACAGGTAGTACAACTAATCAAAAATCACTTTTTTTTAATATAAAAAGAGTAAAAGCTCAATTAGAGCGTGATGCTGTACAAAACAACCAAACAGTCACACCAGCTCAGATATTAGAGCAAGTTAGTACAGAACTAGGTGTCCCTATGCGTGATGTGATGATGATGAATGGACGTATGTCTGGTGGTGATATGTCATTGAATGCGATCCAATCAAATGATGATGAAGGGCGTGAGTGGATTGAGACCTTAGCAGATGAAGCACCTGGTGGTGCTGAGATTGTTGAACAGAGTTTTGATGAGGAAAAATTAAAAATATGGATCGGTCAGTCAATGGAAGTGTTAAATGAACGTGAAAAGTATATTGTTATTCAACGCAAAATGATTGATTCACCCAGAACACTTGAAAGCATCGGTGTTGAATTAAAGTTATCAAAAGAGCGTATTAGACAGATAGAAAATGCGGCTTTAGAGAAGCTAAAGAAACGGATGGGATCAGATGGTCATCATGCTGCAAGGCATATTGAATTAGCATAACTTGACTTGCCAGTAGGCCAGTTCAGGATTAAACAGATTATCACTGAACAATTGGTGATCTAAAATGCTTAACGGAAGAAGAATATTATTAATTATAGGTGGCGGTATCGCTGCCTATAAATCACTTCAGTTAATCAGAGAACTACAAAAAAAAGGCGCCGAGGTTTTGCCAGTCATGACCAAAAGCGCAGCTGAATTTGTTACCCCGCTGTCGGTTTCAGCTCTGTCCAAAAATAAAGTCTTCAGCGATTTATTTGATTTAAATGATGAAGCTGAGATGGGGCATATTGAGCTATCAAGATCTTCCGATTTGATTATAGTAGCACCAGCAACGGCTAATTTAATGGCAAAAATGGCGTTTGGTTTGGCAACTGATTTGCCTTCTACACTTTTACTTGCAACAGATACGCCTGTTCTTATCGCTCCGGCAATGAACGTACGTATGTGGGAGCACCCAGCAACACAAAATAACTGTAAGACTTTAATTAATAATGGTGTTCACTTTAGTGGCCCTGATGAAGGGGATATGGCTTGTGGTGAATTTGGATTTGGACGGATGTCAGAGCCTGAGATAATTGTTAAAGCTGCATCTGATATATTATTCAATGGGCCTCTCAAGGGTAAACATATTGTAATTACATCCGGTCCTACGCATGAACCAATTGATCCTGTACGTTATATTGCAAATAGATCATCTGGGCACCAAGGCTGTGAGATAGCTAATGCATTAACTTCTTTAGGTGCAAAGGTTACATTTATAACTGGTCCTTCCAATTATAAATTTCCTGAAAGCTGTGAAATCGTCACAGTTGAAACTGCTATCGAAATGTTGGACGCTGTTGAAGCAAACATGCCGTGTGATATAGCTATTTTTTCTGCAGCAGTTTCTGATTGGCGTGTGGAGAAAAAAAATACTAATAAAATTAAAAAAAACCAATCAAAAGATGTTCTGAAAATCAATTTTATTGAAAATCCCGATATCTTAAAAACTATCTCTAAAATGAAAATGAACCGTCCCAAATTAGTTATTGGGTTCGCTGCGGAAACAAACAATTTGATTGAGAATGCAACTGAAAAAAGAATACGTAAAGGGTGTGACTGGATTCTTTTAAATGATGTTTCTCCAGGTACAGGCATAATGGGTGGTAACGAAAACCACATAACATTAATTTCTGCTGATGAAATACAAGAATGGCCACGAATGTCAAAAACAGCAGTTGCTAAAAAATTAGGCCAAAAAATAGTGGATTATAGTAAATGAAAAATTTAGACATAAAGATAACTTATGTTCAATTTGCTGATCAGAACATTCCTCTTCCTGTATATGAAACATCTCAATCTGCTGGAATGGATTTAAGAGCTAATTTTAATGTAGATAACCGTGAAAATGGAATGGCTATACAAGCTAAAAAATGGCTACTTATTCCTACAGGATTAGCAATATCTATACCTATTGGCTATGAAGCACAAATTAGGCCTCGTTCAGGATTAGCACTAAAATATGGTGTAAGTGTTTTAAATTCACCAGGAACAATTGATGCAGATTATCGTGGACAGCTTGGAGTAGTATTAATCAACCATGGTGTAGATGATTTTCATATCAATCATGGTGATAGGATTGCACAAATTATTTTTGCACCAATAGTACAGGCAGTCTGGAAACAAGTGACGGATCTTGATGTATCATCACGAGATGTGAATGGATTTGGATCAACTGGTATTAACTGATGGATGTTACGTTTAGTCAAATTATAACACCACAAGGAGCGTTCTTAGTTGGCTTAATCTGTGCAATTTTTTTGTATATCAGGATGCTACGACGGATGTCTGCTAAAAGTAGAATTAAACTTGCGACACCAACTGAAGAAATCTCAAGCGCAAGAATGTCAGAAACTGAATTAGATAGATATTCCCGACACATCATGTTGAGAGAAATTGGTGGCCAAGGGCAGTCTAAGTTACGTAATGCAAAAGTTTTAGTTATTGGTGCAGGTGGACTTGGATCACCAGTTTTATCATATTTGTCAGCTGCTGGTGTAGGTACTATTGGAGTGATTGATGATGATTTAGTAAGCTTATCAAATTTACAAAGACAAGTGCTATTTGATGAAGACCATTTAGATTACCCCAAGGTGTTTGCTGTAAAAGACAAAATTAAAAAATTAAATCCTTTTATAAAAATATTACCATTTAATAGACGGCTAACTGAAGCTGAAGCGGAAGTGTTGTTTATTGAGTTCGATTTGATAATTGATGGGTGTGATAATTTTTTAACCAGACAAATCGCTAACTTGGCATGTGTAAAGTTAAAAAAACCATTAATCTCAGGAGCCATAAGTCAATGGGAAGGGCAAGTTAGTTTGTTTAATGAAACAAAAAATTCAGCGTGTTATTCTTGTATTTTTCCAGTCCAACCTGCTGATGGTTTAGCGCCGAATTGTGCTGAAGGGGGCGTTATGGGGGCACTACCTGGAATTATTGGATCAGTAATGGCCTCTGAAGCTATAAAAAATATAACTGGAGTGGGTGAAAACCTTAATGATAAATTATTAATCTTTGACGCCCTAAATAGTGAATTTAATAAAATAAATGTATCAAAAAACCCTAATTGTGAAATATGTAAGGTGCACCATGAAACCTAATAGAAAAAAATTAGATAATGCAATTCCATCAATTTTGTCTGCACCTAAAAATGATGCCCAAATTGAACAACTTTGTTACCGCCCAGAATTTGGGGAGAGAAATTTTGTTGATATGCTACCTGTTAGTGTGAATGGCGGTGTTCAAGGCTGCAGGTGGTCTCATAGTCCTTGGTTAAAGAAAAAGGATGGTTCTGGTGATCCCCGAATTCAAGTTAGTATTTTGCAAAAAAGAGTTTTAGATTTAGTATATGTCCCTGGCGATGATGAAATACACCCGGGGGATACGTTTATCGTGGATATGGATTTATCCCATGATAATCTGCCAATAGGATCGGTAATCCAAGCTGGATCCGCACTTTTACGGGTGAGCGATCATTGGAACAATGCATGTGTAAAATGGAAAGTGCGATATGGATCTGATGCTCTTGACTGGGTTAGACAAGATGAAAATATTAAATTCCGTTTAAGAGGAGTGCTTTGTGAAATCATCAAAGACGGTACGATTATAAACGGTGAATTACTGCAAAAAGTTTAAAATTTCGGGATGCACATATTAGGAGGCCGATGACCATCTTGGTGCATTTTTATATTTAATATTACTGTTTCCCCCATTTCGTGGCGTGCTTCCTGTGTTGCTGATCCCATATGAGGTAGCAACATTACATTAGGTAATTCACAAAGTGTTTTATTTACATTTTTTCCTGTAGCCAGAACATCTAATCCAGCTGCAGCTAGTCTTCCATTTAAGAGAGCAGCCTCTAAAGCTTCTTCTTCTATTAAAGCTCCCCGGGCTGTATTTACAACTACTGCTGTTGGTTTCATTAAACTTAATGCTTTTGTATCTAAAATATGATGTGTTTCATCACTTAGTGGACAACATGTGGCAAGAATATCAATCTCTGGGAGCATTGTATGAAAATCTTTGAAGTACTTTGCATTGAGCCGAGTTTCTGTATCAGGATGGACTTTTTTTCTATTGTGATAATGAACATTCAAGCCAAAAGCTCTTGCTCTTTCGGCCAATGCTGTTCCAATACGACCCATACCTAAGATACCTATTGTTTTTCCTGATACCCTGGTTCCTAAAAATGCAGAAGGTGCCCATCCTTGCCAATCACCAGACTCCATTACATTTGAGCCTTCCTTAAAACGTCTCATCACAGCTAGTATGAGAGCAATTGTCATATCCGCCGTATCAGAAGAGCTTATTGTTGGTGAATTTGAAACTAAAATCCCCTGTTTATGGGCAGCTTCAACATCTATGTGGTCAACTCCAGAGCCATAGTTTGCTAATAATTTTAACCTATTACCCGCTTCGGCTAATAAAGATGCATCAATATTATCATTGAGCGTAGGAACTAATACATCAGCACGTTTCATAGCCTCGAGTAATTCGTTTCGACTTAGAGGAATATCATTTTGGCTAAATTCTACATCAAACAATTCTTTAAGCCTTGATTGAACTGTATCAGGCAACTTTCGTGTTACAATAACTTTGAAACCAGAATTTGGCATTTGATAGATTCTCCTACTGGATTTCTTGACTGTATTCTGGCAAATTATAAGCCATTGTGGAAGATCAAAAAATTAAACTCTGATAAGAATGTAAAATTAAGGTTAACGATGCTTAAATTAGGCAAAATTATTGCAATTACAATAGTATTATCATGGGTGTCTGCGGTTAAAGCCAACGAAAGAGGGCCAGTAACTAATCTACCAATTCCAAGATTTGTATCGATGAAAGTAAATGAAGGTTTTGTTAGAAGGGGACCATCAAAATTACATAGAATTGACTGGGTATATAAACACCGTAATACGCCCTTAATGATCACTGGAGAATATGAGCATTGGAGAAGAGTTCAGGATGTTGATGGACAAGGTGGTTGGATGCATTTTAGATTATTATCTGGAACAAGAACCGTAGTCTTCAAATCAGCAAAAAGCCCAGTAAAGCGAAGAAACTATGAAGGAGCTGATATAGTCTTCTTCGCTGAAAAAGGTGTTATTGGTAATTTAGATGAATGTAATCTTAGCTGGTGCAAGGTATTTGTTAATAAGAAAAAAGGTTGGGTGTCCAAGTCACATATCTGGGGTGTCTTTGAAAATGAATTGAGGGACTAATATATAAAACTTTTATTATTTATTTGAAATGTATCTCTAACTTAAGCTTTTAAAAATCCACGTCCTTTGAGTAATGCTTCTACCTTAGGCATTGAGCCACGGAAATTCATGTATAGCTCTTCAGCTGGTAATGAACCACCAGCAGAATAGATATGCTTTTCTAAAGAATGAGCAATTTCGGGATCGAATGGGTCATTTATTTCATTGAAAGCTTCAAAGGCGTCCGCGTCCATCACTTCAGACCACATATAGCTATAATAACCACTAGAATAGCCATCACCAGAGAAAATATGAGCAAAATGTGGTGTCGCATGGCGCATAGTTATTTCAGCAGGCATTTTTATACGATCAAGAACTTCTCTTTGTTTTTGCATCGGATCTTTTGTTGGAATTTCGTTGTGAAAGGCTAAGTCAACCAATGCGCTTGAAACATATTCAACTGTTGAAAAGCCTTGGTCGTAATTTTCTGCATCTAACAATTTTTTTAATAAATCTTTTGGAATAGGTTCATTAGTCTCAGCGTGGATTGCAAATTTTTCTAATACTGAAGGTACAGAAAGCCAATGCTCATATAACTGGCTAGGCAATTCAACAAAATCTCTAGCAACGGATGTGCCAGAAATATATGCATATTTCACATTAGACAACATTGAATGTAACGCGTGACCAAATTCGTGAAATAAAGTGCGAGCATCATCAAAATTTAGTAGGCATTGCTGACCTTCTGGAGCTTTAGCAAAATTACAAACATTTACTGTGATGGGGCGTTGGTCTTTATCCATTGAAGACTGACTTCGAAATCTAGAACACCATGCTCCTGATCTTTTTGAAGGCCTTGCAAAGTAATCACCAATGAATATGGCTATATGTTTGTTTTCCCGAGTTACTTCCCAAGCCATAACATCAGAATGATACATTGGTGCATCTATTTGACGAAAGTCTAAATTAAACAGTTTTTTAGCACAATGAAATGAAGCTTTAATCATCTGATTTAATTGGAAATAAGGTTTGAGCTCAGTTTCATTCAAGTCATGTTCAGCTACTCGCCGCTTCTCTGAATAATACCGCCAATCTGAAGGTAAAAACTTTTCATCAAAACCATCAATCTTCATCATTTCAGTTAATATTTTTGCATCCCTATTGGCCATTAGCTTTGCTGGCTCCCAAACTGCCATTAAAAGTTCAGTAACTCTTTCTGGACTCCTTGCCATTTCAGTTTCCAGCTTAAAGTCTGCGAAAGAATTGTACCCAAGTAGATTTGCACGTTCTTGACGTAAGATGAGGGTCTCTTGGACAATATCTAAATTATTTGTCTTGCCTTGGTTTGCGCCACGAAGTTCCCACGCGCTAAATGCTTTTTGGCGTAGATCTCTACGGGGTGAAAATTGCAAAAATGGAACAATTAAGCTCCTTGAAAGAGTGATTATATATCCATCTATGCCTCTATCTTTGGCAGCTTCACTGGCAGCATCTTTAATGAATTTAGGGCATCCAAGTAAATCTTTTTCGGTTACATTCATAGACCATTCACGTTCATCTTTTAACAAATTTTGAGTAAAGAGAGTTCCTAACTCAGCTAAACGTTGTAATATCTTTTTCAATTTTTGTTGCTCAGAAACCTTTAATTCTGCACCTGATCGAACAAATGAAAGATGATATAGTTCCAAAACTCTTAATTGCTCTTTTGATAAGTTCAAATTCATTCTATTTTTAAATAGAGTATCAATTCGAAAAAATAATTTACTATTAAGTTTAATATCGGAATCTACTTTTGCCCATTTAGGAGCTAGTTTGCGTTGCAAGGCTTCAAGTGTTGAGTTTGAATTAGAACTTGCTAGATTTGCAAATATACTTGCAACTTTTTCCATCAATTCATCTGAACGTTCTAGTTCCTCGACTGTATTTTGAAAAGTTGGAGCATGAGACTGATCGGATATTTTATTAATCGCCAATTCAATTTGTGAAAAGGCTTCTTCAAAGGCTTCATCAAAATGATGATCTTTTATCAAATCAAAAGGTGGGATTTGAAACATATCTTCCCAATCGGAAAGAAGAGGATTTGAAGTTTGCATAAAAAATTCCTTAATGATTTACTTTATTTAGGGCGCATGTTGGTACTAATCCAGTGCCAAATACAAACATTGTCGTTTTTTGAAAAAAACAGTCGGCACGTTGACTGCTATTGCTGATTTTTCTGCAATTCTGCATATTATTTTTTCATTTGGAGATTCGAAGATGAAAACTCACGTAAAAGCTCTTGTAGTCGGCGGTGGCGCAGTTGGAACAGGCATAGCCTACCATTTAGCGAAGTATGGCTGGAAGGATGTTATGTTGCTTGAACGTGATGAATTAACCTCGGGATCAACATGGCATGCAGCTGGGTTATTACCTTTGTTTAATATGGGTTATGCCACTACGCACTTACATGATTACTCAGTTGAATTTTATAAATCATTAGAAGCAGAAACAGGATTAAATGCAGGTTTTTCCGTTGTTGGGAATCTTCGTATGGCTCAAACTAAAGAGCGTATGGATGAATATATGTTATATGGCTCTACTGCTGAAACTCTAGGAATTGAGTATCAAAAGCTCACACCTAATCAAATAAAAGAACGATGGCCACTAATTAGAACTGATGATTTAGCAGGAGCTATTTATCATCCAACTGATGGATATATTAATCCTGCAGATGTAACTATGGCGATGGCTAAAGGCGCACGCCAGATGGGAGTCTCTATTGAAAGAAAGTGGCAGGTAGATGGTTACCAATGGAATGGTGATGAGTGGAAAGTTACATGCACTAAAATGATTGAAAAAGGTGGGAATTTAATTCCATCTGATGAACAAATTATAATTACTGCAGAACATGTAGTAACAGCTACAGGTAATCATGCACAAAGAACCGCAAAGCTTCTTGGAATTAAAATACCGGCAATACCTGTTGAGCATCAGTTTATAGTTACAGATGTTGATCCAATGTTACAAAAATGGCGAGCGGATGGTAATCCTGAACATCCAGTAATACGTGATGCTGATGCACAATCATACGTTCGTGAAGAAAGAGGTGGTTGGATATTAGGTGTTTATGAAAAAAATGCTCCTGCAAGATTTGAATATGGAGTTCCTGATAGCTTTAGGGCTGATTTATTCCCATTGAATTTGGAAAGAATAGAAGATCAATATATGGCAATGATTCATCGCATGCCTTCATGTGAAGAAAGTGGCTTAAAAGATGATTTCAACGGCCCAATATGTTACACGCCTGATGGCAACCCTTTAGTTGGGCCAGCACCAGGTCTGCGTAATATGTGGTTAGCTGAAGGCTTTAGTTTTGGAATTACTGCGGCAGGTGGTGTCGGAAACTATATGGCGCAAATGATGGTTAATGGAGAAGCTGAAATTGACATGGCATCGTTAGATCCTAAGCGATACGGATCATGGATGACTACAGAATATGCTGCTCGAAAAAATGAAGAATGTTATGAGCATGTTTATATATTGCACCATCCTGATGAAGAACGACCTGCATGTGCTGCATTACGGACATCTCCGGCTTATGACCGCCAAAAAGCTGCAGGTGCTCAATTTGGTAGGGTAAATGGCTGGGATAGGCCAAACTATTATGGACCTTTGGATGCTGATGAGAATTTTGACCATGACAGTAGATCTTTTCGCCGTGGAAAATGGTGGAAATATGCGGTTGATGAAGCAATAGCAATTCGTGAGGGAGTAGGCTTAATTGATGCAACTGCCTTTACTAAACATGTTGTTAAAGGACCTGGAGCAACACAATTTCTAGACTGGTTTACATGTAATAAGTTGCCAAAAGTAGGTCGAATAAACCTTACATATGCACTAACTGGTTCTGGTACTACACGGACAGAATATACAATTGTTAGAAACGGTGAAAATGATTATTATTTAGTCTCTGCAGGAGCTTGGACTGCGTATGACTCGGACTACTTGCGAAAAGCTGCAGAAGATAAAGCTGCTGATTTTGGTTATATAGAAATACATGACGTGACAAACCAATGGGGTGTTTTTGCAATAGCAGGGCCAAAAACAAGATCTGTATTATCAAAAATAATTAAAGACGCAGATCCATCAACAGCACTTTCTAACAAACGGTTTCCTTGGTTGTCAGCACAAAAAATTGAATTGGGGATGTGTCCTGTGAATGCAATAAGGGTTGCATACACTGGTGAATTAGGTTGGGAATTACATCACCCCATTGAAATGCAAAACTATTTGTTTGATTTAATTATGGAAGCTGGATCTGATGTAGGGATTAAACTTGTTGGAGGACGTGCGCAGAATTGGTTACGTCAAGAAAAATCCTATCGTGCATTCGGAACTGAATTGGGTCGAGATGCAACACCGCAAGAGGCCGATTTGCCAAGATTTATTGACTTAGAAAAAGATTTTTATGGTAAAGAGGAAATGTTAAAAACTGGGATAAGATCAAAGTGTGTAACTCTCTTGATTGATGGTCCACCTGATGCAGATCCGTGGGGTAGAGAAGCTTTATATAATGATGAACGAAAAATAGGGCGTTTAACATCTGGAGGATACTCTGTTGCTTTCAAAAAATCTATTGGTATGGGTTATGTTGAACCAGATTTAGCTAATATTGGACAAAAACTAACTGTGAATATTTTAGGCGAACGTTACGATTGTGAAATAGTTGAAGACAGTCCCTATGACTCAAAGAATATAACTATCAGAGTGGACGCTTAAAATAAATAAATCTTAAGCAGCATTAATTTTGCTGCTTAATGAAGCATTGAAAATAATTATTTTGCATATTTCATTAATGCATTTTGAAATATTGTAGTATCAACATTACCTCCGGTTGCTACTACAATAACGTCTTCATTATTTAATTTTTCTCCATAAAATAATGCTGCGGCCAATGCTACTGCGCCACCAGGTTCAACAACAATTCGTAAATGTTCATATGCTAAAACCATTGCTTTTATTGCTTCATCATCTGAAACGCTAAAACCTGCACCGCAAAGTTTTTTTAAAATTGGAAATGTTATTTCCCCCGGGCATAGAGTTAAAACTGCATCACAAACTGAACCACTCGTTTTTGTGTTACGTTCAATTTTTCCACTTTTTAACGATCTTTTTATATCGTCAAAATTATCAGGTTCGGCAGTTCTAACAATCATCTTGGGATTAAGCTTCTCTAAACTCAAAGCAATGCCAGATGCCAATCCTCCGCCACCCGCACAAACTATTACTTCAGCATCTTTTATGCCTTTCTTGTTAGATTGCTTAGAGATTTCAATACCAACAGATCCTTGTCCTGCGATCACATGATGGTTGTCATAAGGTTTTATTAAAACGAGTGATTTATCAGAATTAACTTCTCTTTCTACTTTGCCTCGATCTTCGGTTTCACGGTCATATAAAATAACTTTTGCACCTAAAGATTTAGTATTTTTTATTTTTACACCCGGTGAGTCACTAGGCATAATAATAGTTGCTGGAACATCATGATATGCTGCTGCAGCTGCAATTCCTTGAGCGTGGTTTCCTGATGAAAACGTTATGACACCTCTTGATTTTTCATCAGCTGAGAGGGCTGAAATTGCAGACCATCCACCTCGATACTTAAACGAACCAGTATGTTGCAAACACTCTGCTTTAACCCATATTTTGCGCTGAGCAATTTTGTTTAAGGAGTGTGATGATAATAATGGTGTATTGATAGTATGGGGAGCTATTCTGTCATAAGCTTCCATTATCATTTTGAAGTTACTCATTTAATTCTTTCAAGATATTTGGAATGGTTGATAAATTATTTGTTATTTTATTTGGCATAAAGGTAAGGCGATCTTTTGGAATAAGATTGCGATTAATCCAAAGAGTTGTGAAGCCAAATTTACTTGCACCTGCAATATCCCAGCCATTCGAAGATATAAATAACACTTCCTCTTTTTTACAATTAAATTGATCTAAAACCATTTCATAGACTTTTGGGTCTGGTTTATAAATTTCGATACAATCTATAGATATTATTTTGTCTAAATAATTTTTTAAATTAGCTGACACAACTGCACTATTTAGCATCTCTTTTGACCCATTTGATAATATGCCAGTCTGAATATTATTTGCTTTTAGTGTTGTTAAAACATCTTGAGCTTCCGGGTATGCAGATAAGTTCCAATATACATCTAGCAATCGTTGCCTGAGATTTTCATTTTTGATCTGATTTTCTTCTAATGCGAAGTCTAATGCATCTTTTGTAATTTGCCAAAAATCTATATATTCGTGCATAATGTTACGTAGCCAACTATATTCGAGCTGCTTAATACGCCAAGTATTTGAAACCTTGACAGAATGATTGGGAAAGTTGCTGTATTCTTCTTCATTAGCCACCATTCTGGTCGCTGAAGTTACATCGAAAAGAGTTCCGTATGCATCAAAAATACAAATGTTTACCATATTAACCCCTTTTATTTATAGCATTTAATAAATGGAGTGTTGGGTCAATCGAATTACAGGTTTTCAGATTGTGCCATGCCTAAAACATGATACCCACCATCAACACAAATAATTTCACCTGTTGTGCATTGACCATAATCTGATGCGAGATAAACAGCAGTACCCCCAACACTCTCTAATGTAGCATTAGCACGCATTGGTGAGTTTGCTTCAGTTGTTCGAAACGTTTTTCTTGCACCACCAATGGCTGCACCTGCAAGAGTTCTCATTGGCCCAGGACTTATAGCATTTACTCTAATTCCTTGTGGACCAAGATCATTTGCCAAATACCGAACTGCACTTTCTAATGCAGCCTTAGCTACACCCATTACATTATAAAACGGAGTAACGCGGTTTGAGCCTTGATATGTGAGTGTTAAAATCGTCCCACCATCAGGCATTAATTCTGAAGCTCTACGGGAAACTTCAATTAAAGAATAACATGAAATATCTAAAGAATTTTTGAAATTTGCACGAGTAGTATCTACAAATCGACCCACCAATTCATTTTTATCAGAATATGCAACAGCATGTACAATAAAGTCTAGCTTCCCCCACTTTTCTTTAAGTTCAGAAAAGGCAGTATCTAAGGAATTATCATCAGTTACATCTGCATCCACCAAAATATTAGAACCAACACTTGCGGCTAGAGGTTGTACACGTTTTCCAAATGCTTCGCCTTGATAAGTAAATGCAAGTTCAGCGCCTTGTGCAGCCATTTCACGTGCAATACCCCAAGCAATCGATTTTTCATTTGCAACGCCCATTATAAGGCCGCGTTTGCCCTTCATTAAATCAGACATATCTTTTATCCATTATATTTGCTCATTGCTAAACTGGCGTTAGTGCCACCAAAACCAAAGCTGTTTGATAAAACTGTATCCAAACCTGCATTATCGATACGTTTTGTAGCTATCTCATTTGCATTTAAAGCTGGGTCTAATTCAGAAATATTTGCTGATGCTGTAATGAAATCTCTATCAAGCATGATTAAAGAATAGATTGCTTCTTGAACTCCAGTAGCCCCAAGGGAATGACCAGTTAGTGATTTTGTTGAGCTAATTACAGGTTGATGTTTATCTAAAAATACTCTTCGTACAGCTTCAACCTCAGTAACATCTCCTGCTGGAGTTGAGGTTCCGTGTGCGTTTATATAATTTACGCTGCGTTCACCAATTGTTGATACAGCAAGTTTCATCGAACGTTCGCCACCTTCACCTGAGGGTGCTACCATATCGTGACCATCTGATGTTGCCCCATACCCGGTTACTTCTGCATAAATTTTTGCACCACGTGCCACTGCATGGCTTAGTTCTTCAAGAACAACTACGCCACCACCTCCTGCTATTACAAACCCATCACGATTTGCATCAAAAGCTCGGGAAGCTTTTTCTGGTGTATCATTATATTTTGATGACATGGCTCCCATCGCATCAAATAAACATGACATAGACCAATCTAATTCTTCTCCTCCACCAGCGAAAACAATATCTTGTTTGCCCATTTGAATTTGTTCAACTCCGTTCCCAATACAATGCGCAGATGTTGAGCAAGCAGAAGTTATAGAATAGTTAACCCCTTTGATTTTAAATGGAGTAGCTAAGCAAGCCGAATTTGTTGAAGACATGCAACGAGTGACCATAAAGGGTCCCATACGTTTTGGAGCACCTTTTTCAAGTGTAATTTGGTGCGCATTAAATAAATTAATAGTTGAAGGACCGCCAGATCCCATGACCATGCCAGTACGTTCATTGGAAACATCACTATCTTCAAGGCCACTATCTGCAATGGCTTGTTCCATTGCTAAATAATTATATGCAGCTCCCTGTCCCATAAATCGCATTTGACGTTTGTCTATATGCTCTGTGACATCAATTTTTGGCAATCCATGAATTTGAGACCTAAAGCCTTTCTCAGTATAATCAGGTGCTGCTACAATCCCTGAGCGACCAGTTTTTAAACTCTCTGTCACTTCATTAATATCATTTCCTATAGATGAAATGATGCCCATTCCTGTTACTACTACTCGACGCATTTATATCTCCTTACAATTTTATTAGGATTAATTTTCTTGGTTGGCTAAGCCAACTTTCATATCTTTTACGGCATAAATTAATTCTCCATCGGCGTGAACAGTCCCATTTGCAACACCAATTTTTAGTTTTCGATCAATTACACGTGTAAATTCTACATTATAAGTTAACATTTTGCGTGCTGGGGTCACCATGCCTGTTAATTTAACTTCTCCAACACCTAATGCCATTCCTTTACCTAGCATTCCGCGCCACCCAAGATTAAAGCCTGTTAATTGCCATAATCCATCTAGTCCAAGGCAGCCTGGCATTATAGGATTACCCGGAAAGTGACACTCAAAAAACCATAAATCAGGTTTAATATCGAATTCAGCTACCACATGGCCTTTCCCAAATTCGCCGCCATCAGTAGATAATTCGGTTATTCGATCCATCATTAACATCGGTGGAGCTGGTAATTGTGCATTTGCAGCTCCAAATAATTCTCCACGTGAACATTTCAATAAATCTTCATAGTTATAACTTGTTGGTCTTTCAGTCATCTTTTTTGCTCCGTGTCTTTATTTTTTTTATACTTACCATCTCAATGCATTTGCTTGCAATAGAAGCTTGCATAGAGAAATTTTATAGTTTGTTTGAAGTGGATTGTATTTTAGTTAAATTAGGATCATAATAATTTTAAATAGAGGTTTTAATGTCAAACATTCAGGAAAACAGAAGCCGTAAATGGCTATTAAGTGCAGGGGTTCGACCAACGCGACAACGCCTAACCTTGGCTGCTTTGTTAATTGGAGATGGATTAAACCGACATGTTTGTGCTGAAAGCTTACATGAGACTGTTTGCAGTAATTCCTTAAATGTTTCACTAGCAACAATTTATAATACTCTTCGGATATTTTGTGACGCCGGTCTTATGCATGAAATCCATGTAGATGGGCATAAATCATATTTTGACACACGCACTGACGATCACCCACATTTTTATTGGGAAAATACTGGAAAGCTGACTGATGCACCAAAAGAGTCTATAAAATTTGAAAAATTGCCCAATGCTCCTGAAGGTTATGATGTATCAAGAGTTGATGTAGTTATTCGCTTAAAAGACAAATAATGAATTAGCGAGACTTATTACTAATCTGTATCATTTTTAACTTTTATCCTTAAAATTCTTACAATTTCTATTCTTGGATAGCATTGAATAGATATTCAATGCAGTGTAAGGGCTAAAAACTAGCATATATTTAAGGTCTTAATAATGTCCAAATCTAAAAATTTATATATCAAAACATTTGGTTGTCAGATGAATGTGTATGATTCTGAAAGAATGGCTACATCACTTGGTGCAGATGGATATAATGAAGTCTCGTCACCTGAAGAGGCAGATATGATATTATTAAATACATGCCACATTCGAGAAAAAGCTGCAGAAAAAATTTACTCTGATTTGGGTCGCTTTAAATCGCTTAAAGCAAAAAATCCAGATCTTAAAATTGGTGTTACAGGTTGTGTTGCTCAAGCCGAAGGTGAAGAAATCATAAAAAGGCAACCATTGGTTGATATTGTGGTTGGACCGCAAGCCTACCATAGGCTTCCTGCAATGGCAAAATCTATAGAAAATGGTAAGAAAGTGGTAGATACAGATTTTCCAGAAGAGGATAAATTTGAGCATCTACCAGCTGCGCCCAAGACTAAAAGAGCACCCTCAGCTTTTTTAACTGTTCAAGAGGGATGTGATAAATTCTGCGCATTTTGTGTGGTACCTTTTACGCGTGGTGCGGAAGTTTCTAGGCCAGTTTTGCAAATAATTAATGAGGCTCGTGACTTGGTTGAACGTGGTGTTAGGGATATAACCTTACTTGGTCAAAATGTTAATGCATATCATGGAGCAATGAAAAGTGGCGATGCTAATTTACCCCAATTAATTAAAGAATTATCCAAGATTGAGGAGTTAAAACGTATTAGATTTACGACCTCTCATCCAAATGACATGACGCAAGAATTGATAGATGCGCATGGTGAAATGGAGAAGTTGATGCCATATTTGCATTTGCCCGTTCAATCAGGTTCAGACAAAATACTTAAAGGTATGAACCGTAAACATACCGCAAAGAGTTATTTGGAAGTTATAGAAAACCTTCGAGTTGCAAGGCCTGACATAGCTTTGTCAGGAGATTTCATTGTAGGGTTTCCAGGAGAAACTGACGAAGACTTTGAGCAAACTCTAGAATTAGTTCGTGAAGTAAAATATGCACAAGCCTATTCATTCAAATACTCTACACGACCAGGAACTCCTGCAGCTGAAAACAAAAATCAAGTTCCTGAGGAAATTAAATCTGAAAGATTATCACGCCTTCAAGCTTTACTTTCTCAACATCAAAAAGAATTTATGGGCACAATGGTTGGCAAAGTTTTACCTGTTTTACTGGAGCGACCTGGGCGTTTAGATGGTCAATTAGTCGGAAGATCAGAATACTTACATGGTGTTCATGCAAGTATTGATCAAGCACAAATAGGTGATATTGTAAATTTGCGCATTCTTGGTGCCGATACAAATTCATTACGTGCTGAATTTGTAAGTAAGTAAATAATTTAAAATTTATGGTGTAATACACTTGCGGGGTTCTACTTGATACTGCATCATGATATCAAACTTACTTGATTGGAGTATTAAGAATTGACAATAAAGGCGAGCAGCCCGGCATTAGTTTCTGGCGCCACCCAAGAACTAGTAATTTCCTTCCCTGATAATAGGTTACTCATAGACCTATGTGGTGAATTCGATAAAAATCTCTCTCAAGTAGAAGAAAATACAAACATTCAAATCGTGAGGCGTGGCAATGAGTTGACACTTATTGGTGAACAGCAACGTACATTAAGCGCTCAAAATACATTAAAGATTATGTATGATCGGTTAGAGCATGGCAAAGCGTTATTAACCCCGGACATTGAGGCAATATTTCGTTTTTCAAGCTCTAAAGAAAACTCTGAAATTCACAACGGTGATCAAATTGAAATGTTCTCAGCGGGTGGAGTAGAAATTCGAACTCGAAAAAAAACTGTAGAACCTCGCACGCCAACCCAGAAAAAATATATGGAACAGCTGTTTAAGCATGAGCTAGTTTTTGGGTTGGGACCAGCGGGGACTGGGAAAACTTACATGGCAGTTGCTGCAGCTGTATCAATGTTTATTGAAGGTCAAGTTGATCGAATTGTTTTATCACGTCCAGCTGTGGAAGCTGGGGAGCGTTTGGGTTTTTTGCCTGGAGATATGAAAGATAAAATAGACCCATATATGCAACCGCTATATGATGCATTAAATGATTTTTTACCATCAAATCAGTTAGGAAAGCTTATAGAGGAAAAGAAAATTGAAATAGCTCCTTTGGCTTTCATGCGTGGGCGAACTTTAGCGAATGCATTTGTAGTACTTGATGAAGCCCAAAATGCCACAACTATGCAAATGAAAATGTTCTTAACTCGCATGGGTGAAGGTTCGAGAATGGCTATTACTGGAGATACTAGCCAAATTGATTTACCAAGAGGAGTACCGTCTGGTTTGGTTGAGGCTAAACATGTACTTAGAAATGTAAAAGGTATTGGTTTTATTGAATTTGATGCATCCGATGTAGTGCGCCATCCTATGGTCGCAAAAATTATTCGTGCATATGATGCAAATAAAAAGAAAAATGATTAACATTGCAGATATAGTAATTGAAGACAAACGATGGTCTGATTTTGGCATACAAGATCTTGCAGATCGTACATTTAGTATTGTTTTTGATGTTTTAAACTTATCTAAAAAATGGGAAATAAGTATACTTGCATGTAATGATGCAAAAATAATTGAGTTAAATTCTACATTTAGGGACAAACCTATCGCAACTAATGTGCTTTCATGGCCTGCTCATAACCTAAAATCCGATTTTATTGGTAAAACACCAAATAAACCTATACTGAGTGATATCGAAGAAAATCTTCTAGGAGATATAGCTATTTCTTTTGATACATGCGAACGCGAAGCAGTTGAGAGCAATCTTCATTTCAAAGATCACACCACGCATTTATTAGTGCATGGTTGTTTGCATTTGTTAAATTATGATCATATTAATGATTTAGATGCATTAATAATGGAAAAACTGGAAACGCAATTACTAAAAGTAATGGGAATAGCTGACCCTTATTAAGAAAATGAATGAATTGCCATAATTTTGGAAAGGACCAATGGGCGAGATAAAAAAAGGGAGTTTAAATGTGACGCAAGGCGCACAAATATCCCAGAAAAATGTTCAAAGTGGATTTTTTAAACGCTTATTAAGTGGCCTTGAAACATCTAAAGATTTGATTAATCAAAATGAAACGTCTCTCCCTGATGAAGGTATTTCAAAGCTAAAGACTTTGAGGGTGGAAGATGTAGCTATCCCACGAGCTGACATAGTAAGTGTTTCATCGGAACTTAATTCAGATGTTCTAATAAAAGAATTTCGTGAAAGTGGGTATTCAAGATTACCAGTTTTTGAAGACACTTTAGATAACCCGATAGGGATGGTTCATTTAAAAGATTTGGCTCTCAAATATATATTTGATGATAAATCGGAAGCTTTCAATTTTGTTGAATTAGTTCGACCAGTATTATTTGTCCCTCCATCAATGCCCTTAGATGTATTATTACAAAAAATGCAAACTGAACGTACCCATATGGCTTTAGTTGTTGATGAATATGGTGGTGTTGATGGTTTGGCCACAATTGAAGATTTGGTTGAACAGCTTGTTGGCAATATTTCAGATGAGCATGATACAGATGATGATGCTACTTGGTTTGAAGTAAAAACTGGTGTTTATATTTGCCAATCAAGAGCACCATTGGAAGAATTTGAAAAAGTTTTGGGGGTTGATTTAGCCTCTGATACTGATGATGAGGAAATTGAAACTATGGGAGGGCTAGTTTTTATGATGACTGGTCGAGTTCCAGTTAGAGGTGAAGTAATATCTCATCCCTCAGGATATGATTTCGAAGTTATCGAGGCAGATCCACGGCGCATTAAAAGGTTGCGGGTTTATCAAAAATTACAAAAAAAATAGGTAATAATTTATGTTAGAAGCCTATTTAATGTCTCGCAAAAAGTGGATGCGTTGCTTTGTTTTTTTCTTGCTTGGCTTTATTATGGCTTTAGCTCAAGCACCCTTTGATTTCAGCTTAGTTTATTTTTTTGTATTACCATTTTTGGGTTTCTTTATACGGGATTTAAAAGATAAAAAAACTGCTTTTAAGATTGGCTGGTGGACAGGTTTTGGATATTTCGGATTTACTATAATATGGATCATTGAACCTTTCTTGGTTGAGCCAAAAATAACTGGATGGATTGCACCATTTGCCTTATTAATGATGGCTGGTGGTTTGGCTATATTCTGGGCATTGTCATTTTATGTTGCTACTTGGTTAACAACAGAAGGTAAAATTCGTATTATTTTATTGGCATTATCATGGACATTTTTTGAATATTTAAGGTCATTTATTTTTACTGGTTTTCCATGGGGACATTTAAGTTATGGATTGCTTGGAATACCTATGATTCAAATGGTTGCTTGGGTCGGCGCTCATGGATTAGGTGCTATACTATTAATAGTTTGTTTTATCCCAGTAATTTGTGCTCCTAAAATAAAAATCGGTTATGCAATAATGTTAAGTATTTTATTTGGTCTTAATATTATTGGGGCTTGGAGATCCAATAATATAATTTTGGATAATCCTGAAAATATTATTGTTCGAGTTATTCAACCCAATGCCACACAAAACTTAAAGTGGCGCACTGATATGAAACATGTTTTCTACCAAAGGCAATTAGACTTTACCGGAGCTAAAAATACTAAATCCCCTAATGTAGTTATTTGGCCTGAGACAGCAATATCTAAATTACTAAAAGATAGTGATGTCATGATTGAAGAAATTTCAAATACAGCGGGTTCTAAAGCGTCTGTAATTTTGGGAATTGTTCGTAAGGAAAATAATAAATCTAGAAATTCATTAGTACTAATAAATGAACAAGGAGATTTAAGTGCAATATTTGATAAGCAACATTTAGTTCCATTTGGGGAGTATATGCCAATGGCTAATCTTTTAAAAAATATTGGCCTATCAAATCTAATTGGTCTTGCTGGTAATTTTGAGCCTGGGAATCGTTCAAGAATCATTAATGCAAAAAATATTCCAAAATTTTTAGCTTTGATTTGTTATGAAGCAATATTTCCAAATTATTCAAATGAGATTAAAAACCGACCTGATTGGATTGTTCAAATAACAAATGATGCTTGGTTTGGAAATTTTTCAGGACCATACCAACATTTGGCACAAGCTAGAATTAGAGCAATTGAACAAGGATTACCATTTGTTCGTTCTGCAAACACTGGAATAAGTGCAATGATAGATCCTTATGGGCGTGTTTTAAATAAAATAGAACTGGAGACTTCTGGATATTTTGATGCCGCACTTCCATCAAAAATACAACCAACTCCGTATTCAAAATTTGGAGAATTATTTTTAGCTTTGTTTTGTGGATTATTACTATTGGCTTGTTTTGCAAACATGTATAGAAAACGTAATATAGAATAATAATATCATAATGATATTAATTTAATGCTTACAACGGCTACCTGAAGTAAGTTGATATAAAAACGGAGCAAATTATGTCAAGAAAAGATTACCTATTTACCTCTGAGTCAGTTTCAGAAGGGCATCCAGATAAAATATGCGACAGAATTTCTGATGCAGTACTAGATGCGTTCTTAAGTGAGGAAGAAATGGCTCGTGTTGCCTGTGAAACTTTTGCAACAACAAATCGTGTTGTAATTGGAGGAGAGGTTGGGCTAGCAGATCAGTCAAAATTAAAATTAGTAAAATCAAATGTAGATTCTATAGTTCGAGAATGTGTAAAAGACATTGGATACGAACAAGATGGTTTCCATTGGGAAACATTACATATTGATAATTTACTACATGACCAATCAGCTCATATCGCCCAAGGTGTTGATAATGATGGTGCAGGTGACCAAGGTATGATGTTTGGTTATGCAACCAATGAAACACCAGAATTAATGCCAGCGCCGATACAATATTCACATGCGATTTTAAGTAATTTAGCTGAAGCTAGGCATTCTGGGGCACTATCGCAACTAGGACCAGATGCAAAATCTCAAATATCTGTAAAGTATGAAGATGGTAAGCCAGTCGGTGTTACATCTATTGTATTATCAACACAGCATTTAGATGAAAATCTATCATCTGCTGATGTTCGAGAACTAGTTGAGCCATATATTCGCAAAACATTACCAACTGATTGGATTTCAAAAGATACTGAATGGCACGTGAACCCTACTGGTAAATTTGTTATTGGTGGTCCTGATGGAGATGCAGGATTAACGGGGCGTAAAATTATTGTTGATACTTATGGTGGTGCTGCTCCACATGGCGGCGGCGCATTTTCTGGAAAAGACCCAACAAAAGTAGATCGTTCAGCTGCGTATGCTGCACGCTATTTAGCAAAAAATGTTGTAGCAGCAGGCCTTGCCGATAAGTGCACAATTCAATTATCATATGCAATTGGTGTTTCAAAGCCACTTTCAATATATTGTGATACTCATGGAACTGGCCAGGTATCAGATGAAAATATTGAAAAAGCTGTATCGCTTGCAATGGATTTAACACCTGTAGGTATAATCAAACATTTAAGCCTTCGAAAGCCGATATACGCTAGAACTGCATCATATGGACACTTTGGACGTGCACCAATGAATGATGGTGGTTTCTCTTGGGAAAAAACAGATTTGATGAATGCATTAAAGAAGTCTGTTTGACGTATCATACCAATCAAAGTTAAAAAGCCTCAATTTTATTGAGGCTTTTTTAGGGTAAATATTATGACGAAACGCGAAAAACATGTTTCTGGTGCGCCTCGGAGGAATTTTTATGGCCGAATTAAAGGTAAATCCCTTCAAAAATCACAAGAAAGATACATGTCTGAAGATCTTGAGGCTCTCAAACCTAAGAATGTCACTTGGGCAGATAATCCTGATAGAAATTTAATTCATCCGCGTGAGTGGTTTGAAGATGATCGTGAAATATGGCTTGAAATTGGATTTGGGGGAGGTGAGCATCTTGTTCATCAGGCAAGCTCCAACCCTGATAAAGGTATAATTGGTTGTGAGCCATATATCAATGGAGTTGCCATGTTATTGGGCAAAATTCGATCTGCAAAAGTTAATAATATTATAGTTCATCCTGGTGATGCTAGAGACATGATGGATATATTACCAAAAGAGACCATATCGCGTGCATTTTTATTATATCCTGATCCATGGCCTAAAACGCGCCATCATAGAAGGCGCTTTGTAACACCAGAACATCTTGAACCTTTAGCTGCATGCTTAAAATCAGGTGCAATTTTTAGAGTTGCTACAGATATTGAGGACTACGTAAGGCAAACACTTGAAGAGGTTCATTTAAATGGAAATTTTGAATGGCTTGCTGAAAGTGCAAGTGATTGGAAGCAGCCATGGGATGATTGGATTTCTACAAGATATGAACTTAAAGCTTTGCGTGAAAATCGTACGCCACATTATTTAACGTTCAGAAAAATATAACTTAGCCATTAAATATTATAACGCAGTAAATACTTTTATATTAATTTCTTAATGGACGCTTTAAGAGATCTGGATTAATACAAAAGCCTTAATTAGGAGATAATTTATGTCAGGCCATCCAACACCCATTCCTATGGCATCTCAGTCTGCTGGTCCATTAAAGGGAACTGCAGTTATTCCTGGTGATAAATCGGTTTCTCATAGGTCACTTATATTAGGTGCATTGTCAGTGGGCGAAACCAAGATATCAGGATTATTGTTAGGCCAAGATGTATTAGACACTGCTCGAGCAATGGCTGCTTTTGGGGCCAGAGTCATTGACCATGGTGAGGGAAATTGGTCAGTAAATGGTGTTGGAGTCGGTGGATTTTCTGAACCCGAAGATATCATTGATTGTGGTAATGCTGGCACAGGTGTTCGGCTAATTATGGGTGCAATGTCTACAAGCCCTATTAATGCTACTTTTACTGGTGATGCTAGTTTGCGATCAAGACCAATGGGGAGGATTACAGATCCATTAGAATTATTTGGAGCTAAATCGTATGGAAGATCTAAAGGATTTTTACCCTTAACTATGGTTGGTGCTAGAGATGCGCATGGTATAAACTATACTTCTCCGCATCCATCTGCCCAAATTAAATCTGCCATATTGCTTGCGGGTTTAAATTCATTAGGAGAAACTACATTAATTGAACCAGAAAAAACACGTGACCATTCTGAACGAATGTTAAGAGGATTTGGTGCTAATATTGAGACAGTTGAAACTAAAAATGGTTTTGAAATTACGTTGGAAGGTCGTCCAGAATTGATTGCTCAAAACATTGCCGTTCCGTGTGATCCGTCCTCTGCGGCATTTCCTGTATGCGCGGCATTAATAGTAGAAGGATCTGAAATATTTCTTCCTAATATTGGTTTAAATCCTACTCGTTCAGGTTTGTTTACAACACTTGTTGAGATGGGGGCTGATATTGTATTTGAAAATAATCGCCTAGAGGGTGGTGAGCCAGTCGCTGACTTACGTGTAAGGGCATCAAGTCTAGATGGTATTGAAGTTCCCTCAGACAGAGCGCCTTCGATGATTGATGAATATCCCATACTATCTGTTGTTGCTGCTTTTGCTTCAGGCAAAACAATAATGCGTGGAATTAAGGAATTGCGTGTTAAAGAGTGTGATCGAATAGACGCTATGGCTCGTGGCCTTGAGGCTATGGGTGTTAAAATTGAAGAAGGTGAAGATTATTTAATAGTACATGGCCAGAACGGTGAAGTTGAAGGAGGTGGTATAGCGCAGACTCATCTTGACCATCGCATTGCTATGTCATTTTTATGTATGGGTTTAGCCTCAAAAAAATCTGTAAAAGTTGATGATGGACACGCTATTGCAACATCATTCCCAATTTTTACAAATTTAATGAGTGATTTAGGTGCTCATATTACTAGTTAATTTCAAAGGATTTTAGATGAAATTTGTAGTAGCAATAGATGGGCCAGCCGCAGCAGGCAAAGGTACTATAGCAAAAGCGATAGCAAATCACTTTAAGCTTTCCCACCTTGATACTGGATTATTGTATCGTGGTGTAGGGAGAAAGGCTTTGGCTTATTCAAGAACTTCATACTACCCTGAAGTTGCCAAACAATTAGCACTGGATTTAAAGTCATCAGATTTAGAATCGAGTGAATTGCGTACACCTGAAATAGCAGAAGCAGCAAGTAAAGTTGCATTAATACCAGAAGTTCGAGAGGTCCTATTGGATTTTCAACGCAGTTTTGCAAATCAAGATGGTGGAGCCATATTAGATGGAAGAGATATAGGTACAGTTATATGTCCTAATGCAGATGTTAAATTATTTGTGACTGCTAGTGCAGAAGTTCGAGCTCAGCGTAGATATCAAGAATTAATAAGTAGTGGACATGAGATTGGTTTAGAAAATGTATTAAAGGATGTAATTTCACGGGATAAGAGAGATGCAGAACGAACTTCATCCCCATTAATTATCGCTCATGATGCAATAAAAATAGACACGTCCTCTCTGTCAATTAAAGATGCTGTTTGGGTTGCAATTAATTGCATAAATGAGAAATACAAGGCTGCATCTTTATTAAAATAAATTTGAAAATAATATACAATCTTGCTAAGCAAAGTGAACATGATTTTTGCATTACTTGGGAGGGTGAGATTGAAAGTTCTGTATTTTCTTTTTTCATTTCTGATATCAATACTTCCGTTGAAAGCTGAGGAAATTCATCAAAGCCCTATGGTTTTTGAGGAATGCTCTAACAAAACCAATATTTTGATAAGTTTTCAACTATCACTAGAAAAATATAAATTAGATGGTGAAAAGTATAACGATGAATATAAAACTCACATATTTGAATTAGATCACTTGGAACAAAGAGTAAAAAAACTTGAAAAAGAGGTAATAGCAAACCCATCAAATGCAGAATTCTGGGATAATTACGATGCTATTTATGAAACTTATAAAGGTGCAGTAATAAAAATAAACCGATTCGAAGAATATGGTGATCAATTGCAGTTAGACTCTAATCAATTGATGTCTAAGTTTGTAAACTTGAGGGACGAGATTTCAGAGAATTGTGATGGTAAATGGCAAATTGGGATCATTAGGAAATATTGTAAAAATGGTAATGATCAATTTTTACAATTTTGCAAACAATTTGATAAGTAACAATTTATGATTAGTTAACTATTAGAAATACATTTAATTCAACTATATTTTAAAATCTTGAGATGAGTTTGTAACGAGGCTGAATTTAAAGCGTAATCACTTTACCTTATGTACAAAATACCCTATACGCACGCCAGATTGTGCTAAGTTAAGATGTTATAAAGCATCAATAGGCGAAGCAAGGCTGGGTATTTCCAGCCTTTTGTGTGTTTGTAGCTGACCCTTGTTAAGTATGATTTTAATTTTAACCCAAAGACCCGTGGGAAAAACCGCGCGGCCCGAAAAATGTATGAAGGAACTTATATATGTGCGCAAAAGCGACAATGGAGGAATTCGAAGCCCTCTTGAATGAAAGCTTCGATATAGACACACCTGATGAAGGGTCTGTCGTAAAAGGTAAAGTAATCGCAATCGAATCTGGCCAAGCCATAATTGATGTTGGTTATAAAATGGAAGGTCGAATTGACCTTAAAGAATTTGCAAACCCTGGCCAAGCACCTGAGATTGAAGTTGGAGATACTGTAGAAGTATTCCTCGATCGTGTTGAAAATCAACGTGGTGAAGCTGTAATCTCGCGTGAAAAAGCTCGCCGCGAGGAAGCTTGGGACAGATTGGAAAAAGCACATGCTTCAGAAGAGCGTGTTGATGGCGCAATATTTGGTCGCGTAAAAGGTGGTTTCACAGTGGATTTAGGTGGTGCAGTTGCATTCTTGCCAGGATCACAAGTGGATGTACGCCCAGTAAGAGACGCTGGTCCATTAATGGGTATGGCACAGCCATTTATCGTTTTGAAAATGGATCGTCGTCGTGGCAACATCGTTGTATCACGTCGAGCAATACTAGAAGAATCTCGTGCTGAACAACGTGCTGAAATAGTAGGTAAATTAGCTGAAGGTGATGCGGTAGATGGTGTAGTTAAGAACATCACTGATTATGGTGCATTCGTTGATCTAGGTGGCGTCGATGGATTGCTTCACGTGACAGATATGGCATGGTCAAGAGTTAATCATCCTTCAGAAGTTCTAACAATTGGTGAAACAATTAAAGTTCAAGTGATTAAAATCAACAAAGATACACATCGTATATCTTTGGGAATGAAACAATTGCAGGATGATCCTTGGGGTGATGTTGCTGGTCGCTTCCCATTAGAATCACTACATACAGGTAGAGTAACAAATATTACTGATTATGGTGCATTTGTTGAGCTTGAGCCTGGTGTTGAAGGCTTAGTGCATGTTTCAGAAATGTCTTGGACAAAGAAAAATGTACACCCTGGTAAAATTGTTTCAACTTCACAAGAAGTTGAAGTAATGGTTCTAGAAATTGAAACAGACAAACGTCGAGTTTCATTGGGTCTGAAACAAACACAAGGTAACCCGTGGGAAGGCTTTGCAAAGAACTTCCCTGAAGGAGCTGAAGTAGAAGGTGAAGTTAAGAACATCACTGAATTTGGTTTGTTTATTGGGCTTGAAGGTGAAATAGACGGTATGGTTCATTTGTCAGATTTGGCATGGGATCAATCAGGTGAAGAAGCTTTAGCTAACTACAAAAAAGGTGACATAGTTAAAGCAGTAGTTATTGATGTGGATGCAGAAAAAGAACGCATTTCACTATCAGTCAAAAACCTAGGCCAAGATCCATTTGCTGAAGCTGTTTCAGGTGTAAAGCGCGGTGCAGTTGTAACAGTAGAAGTGACATCAATTGAAGAAGGTGGCATTGAAGTTGAATACGATGGTATGAAAGCATTCATTCGTAGATCAGACTTATCACGTGACCGAGCAGAACAACGCCCAGAGCGCTTCAGTGTTGGAAATAAACTAGATGCGCGTGTAACATCAATTGATGCCAAAACACGTAAACTTGGTTTATCAATTAAAGCACGAGAAATTGCAGAAGAAAAAGAAGCTGTTGAACAGTATGGCTCTTCAGATTCAGGTGCATCATTGGGAGATATCCTAGGTGCAGCTTTAAAAAGCAACGATTAATAAATAAATATGAAAATAGCGCTGATTATTCAGCGCTATTTTTTTGCCTACGATTCGAAATTATACAGATATTAAGAACAATTACTGATTATTTGATGGCGAAATCAAAAAATAATAACTAATTTATTAAAAAATAGTACCTAAATAAGGTTTTCTAGGACTTTTTTAGTTCAGGGACTTTGCACAATGATTAAAATCTGCAACTATATTTTCAGTTTCATGTAATGGTTTCAGGGAGATGCAATAATGATACGTTCTGAATTGGTGGAAAAAATAGCTGCTGAGAACCCACATTTATTCCAACGCGATATAGAGCGAATTATTGGAACTGTTTTTGACGAAATTATTGATGCAATGTCTAATGGTAATCGTGTGGAGCTGCGTGGTTTTGGTTCTTTTTCTGTTAAACAGAGAGAAGCCCGTAGAGGTAGAAACCCGAGAACAGGTGAAACTGTTGATGTTGAAGAAAAACATGTCCCCTTTTTTAAGACTGGTAAGCTTTTACGTGACCGTTTAAATGATAGTTAAATATTTATAAGCCATTTATTATAAAAGGCATTCATGCGCATTATTCGATTAAGTATAATTTTTTTCATATCGGTTTTTTTATTGATTTTAGCATTATTAAATCGCCAATATGTAGATTTTCGTTTTTTTCCAGTTAACCTATCGGATCAGATGGGTATATTAGGCGGTGCATCTATCCCTCTTTTCTTACTAATATTAGGCAGTGTTTTATTAGGCTTACTTCTTGGTTTTTTTGGAGAGTATTTACGTGAACATAAACATCGCAAAGCTCTCTCACAAAAAACAAAAAAAGTTAAAGTTTTAGAAAATGAAATCAAAAAATTAAAAAACATTAATAACAATGAAGCAGATCAAATTCTTGAATTACTTGAATAAATTCTGCATTTAGTTATTTCAATTATAATAATCCTAACGAATTCAACTTAAAGTATGAAAAGATAAATTAATGCGTGTAAAAATATGTGGATTAACAACGCTTGATACGCTCAGTGGGGCTATTAATGCTGGTGCAGCATATGTTGGCTTTGTGTTTTATGAAAAGTCACCTCGACACCTCAGTATTGAAAAAGCAAGTCAGATGGCGAAAGCTGTACCAGAAGGAATATGTAAAACTGCGTTGGTGGTTGATCCTACTGATAATGATCTGGATTTATTGTTAGATAAGATCCCAGTGGACATGATACAACTTCATGGCCACGAAAGCGCTGAGCGTGTATCAGAAGTCAAAGATAAATTTGGCTTACCAGTAATGAAAGCAGTTGGGATTTCTGATGAGTCAGATTTAATTCATTTAAATGAATATAGTAGAATCTCCGATCAAATATTAGTTGATGCAAAGCCATCCAAAAATTCAATTCTTCCTGGAGGCAATGGTTTATCGTTTGATTGGCGACTTTTGGCTGGACGAAGATGGGCAACGCCATGGATGCTTGCTGGAGGATTAAACCCAGATAATTTAATTGAAGCAGCTAAACTTACTGGTGCAACGCAATTTGATGTTTCCTCTGGTGTTGAGACATCAAGTGGGGTTAAAGATATAAAACTAATTTCAGATTTTATCCAAGCGGCTAACGGAGAACTATAATGGCAAATGATATGTTTAATTCTTTCATGAACGTACCTGATGAAAAGGGTAGATTTGGTCAGTTTGGTGGTCGATTTGTTTCAGAAACACTTATGCCTCTTATTTTGGATCTTGAAGCAGAGTATGAAAAAGCAAAGACGGATGAATCATTTTGGGATGAAATGAATTATTTATGGAAATACTATGTTGGTAGGCCATCCCCATTATACTTTGCTGACCGGGTAACTTCTGAACTTGGTGGTGCAAAAATATATTATAAGCGTGATGAGTTAAATCATACGGGCGCTCATAAAATTAATAATGTTTTAGGCCAAATTCTCCTTGCGCGAAGAATGGGAAAAACACGAATAATAGCAGAAACTGGTGCAGGGCAACATGGTGTGGCCACAGCAACTGTTTGTGCAAAATTTGGTTTAAAATGTATCATTTATATGGGGGCTCATGATGTTGAGCGCCAAGCACCAAACGTATTTAGAATGAAGCTTTTAGGCGCAGAAGTTGTGCCGGTAACGAGTGGTCGTGGCACCTTGAAAGATGCAATGAACGATGCTTTGCGAGATTGGGTAACTTATGTTGATGAAACATTTTATTGTATTGGAACGGTCGCTGGACCACATCCATATCCCGCAATGGTTCGCGACTTTCAATCAATCATAGGAAAAGAAACAAAAGAACAAATGATGGAAGCTGAAGGCCGCCTTCCAGATAGTGTGATTGCGTGTATTGGTGGCGGTTCAAATGCTATTGGGCTCTTTCATCCATTTCTGGATGAAAGAGATGTTCGAATTATTGGTGTTGAAGCTGGCGGTAAAGGTGTTAACGAAAAAATGGAACATTGTGCCTCACTAACGGGTGGAAGGCCAGGTGTTCTTCATGGAAATCGCACCTACTTATTGCAAGACGATGATGGGCAAATATTAGAAGGCCATTCAATCTCTGCAGGATTGGATTATCCAGGTATAGGGCCAGAGCATAGTTGGTTGCATGAAACTGGTCGTGCAGAATATGTTTCTGTAACTGATCAAGAAGCATTGGATGCATTTCAATTTTCATGCCGAACAGAGGGTATAATCCCAGCACTTGAGCCAGCCCATGCTTTAGCACATGTTAGAAAAATAGCTGGAGATTTACCAAAAGATCATATCATGGTTATGAATATGTGTGGACGAGGTGATAAAGATATATTCACAGTTGCAAGAGCACTTGGGTGGGATATGAACGAAGACTAAAAACGAATTATTTGTTAGATTTTTTATATCTTAATGTAAGTGTTGAGGTGAAGCATGGCAATCATGTTGGGTGTAGATACAGGTGGAACTTATACTGACGCTGTATTGATCAAAAATGATCATGAAATAATAGCAAGTGCAAAATCCTTAACTACTAGGGCGAATTTAGCAGAAGGTGTTGGAAAGGCTGTTTCTGCAGTTTTAAAAGAGAGTTCTATAAACGCAAAAGATATTGTGATGACCTCACTTTCTACAACACTTGCAACAAATGCCCTTGTCGAAGGAAAGGGTGGCAAAGTATGTTTAGTATATATTGGATTCAGCGCTAAAGATATTGAACGCCAAGGATTAGCTGATGCCTTGAGAGGTGATCCAGTAATAATAATATCTGGTGGGCACGATCATTCTGGAAATGAAATAGCTCAACTAGATCTAGGAACTCTACGAACAGAGCTGTCAAAGATAGGCACTGTTACTGGTTTTGCCATTGCGGGTCAATTTGCTACTCGCAATCCATCTCATGAAAAAGCTGTCCGAGATGTTATTCGAGATCATACAGGAATTCCTGTATCATGTTCTTATGAACTATCTGCAAAATTAGGTGGCCCAAAACGTGCAATGACTGCTGTGTTAAATGCACGCCTAATTGGAATGATCGATCACTTAATTGGAGCAACTGAGGATTATCTTAGGAGTATTGGCATAAACTCACAAATGATGGTTGTGCGAGGAGATGGAGCATTAATTAGTTCCGATCAGGCAAGAGAAAAGCCTATAGAAACAATACTTTCTGGCCCTGCGGCTAGTATTGTAGGTGCTAGTTGGTTAACTGATGAAAAAAATGCACTTATTTCTGATATCGGTGGCACAACAACAGATGTTGCAATTTTAAAAGAAGGTAAACCCAAAATTGACCCTGATGGTGCATTAGTAGGTGGACTTAGGACAATGGTTGAGGCTGTTGCAATGCGTACATTTGGGCTGGGCGGAGATAGTCAAGTACATTTGAATCGTGAGGGTCTTATGGGAGAATTATCTCTTGGTCCACGTCGAGTTATGCCAGTTTCATTATTAGCTGTTGATCATAATAAAATAGTTCATGATGCATTAGATAGTGCATTAAATTCTAATAAAACCAATGAATTTGCCGGTCAATTTTTAGTTCCAGTTAGTGATAATGCATCGGAACTAAGTGATCGTGATAACATTGTTTTCAGCAGAATTAAAAATGGCCCAGTTCCAATGTCTGAAGCAATTAAGACAAGAGTAGACTTAGACTCAGTGAGTAGATTGCTAGAACGTGGAATTATTATGCATTCAGCATTGACCCCATCTGATGCAAGTCATGTTTTAGGAAATCTTGATGCCTGGGATGCGATTGCTGCACAAAAAACATTATTAATTTTTGGGCGAATGCGAACTGGTTCAGGAGAAATTTTATCAAAAGATTCTGAGGAATTAGCTCAAAGAATAATTGATCAGTTAACTGATCAAACCTCAGAAGTAATATTGGAAACTGCTTTTGGAGAGGAAGATATAGATGGTAGAGCAAGAGACTTAGCGCGCCATACATTGATAAAAAAAGGGCTGAAGCATCATAGAAATATTGTTTCACTTGATGTAGCGATAAATCTACCAATCATTGGATTAGGTGCATCTGCAAGGACATATTATGGTGAAGTTGGTAAAAGGCTATCAACAAATACGATACTACCAAAGCATGGTGGTGTTGCTAATGCTATTGGAGCGGTTGTTGGTCAAATAACAATGCGTGAATCTGGTAAAATTATAAGTGGTGGAGAAGGAGTATGGCGGGTTTTTACTGATAATGGACCAATTGATTACAATGAACAAAAAGTTGCATATGATGTACTTAGGCAAGGTTTGATTCATAAAGTTAAAAAAGCCGCAAAAAATGCAGGAGCAGATGACATTCGAATTCAATTTGAAGATAGTGAGCAAGTTGCTACTATTGAAGGTAGAAAAGTTTTTGTTGAAGGGTCAATATTAGCTATTGCTACTGGGCGCCCAAGGATTAGTGAATAATGGGTTTTATAAAAACTATTGGATTTGATGCGGATGATACACTTTGGCATAATGAGCGATTTTTTGGTGAAGCACAAACTGCATTAAAAGGCCTTTTAAGTGAATACGCAGATGATGAGACCATTTCTAAAGCCATATTGGAAATGCAACGGAATAATGTAGAAACTTTAGGATATGGCATCAAATCATTTACTATTGCTATGATGCAGGTTGCTTTAGATTTAAGTAAAGAGGAACTAGATACTCAATCGATGAGGAGTATCATTAATATTGGCAAAGAAATGATGACACATCCAGTCGATTTTATAGATGGAGTTGTAGAAGTTTTAGATAATTTAAGTGAATCTTATGAACTTGTTTTGATTACAAAAGGTGACCTAATGGATCAAGAACGAAAGGTCTCTCTTTCTAATATTGATAAATGGATAAAAAATATAGAAATTGTAAGTGAAAAGCACTCAACTACTTATAAAAATATCTTTAGTCGTTTGGGAAACATTGATGAAAGTGTAATGGTTGGAAATTCTATAAAATCTGATACGGTTCCAGCAGTTCAAGCAGGTGCATGGGGTATCCATGTTCCATATCCTATTACATGGGAACTTGAATTGGCTGAACCAATGACCGATCATGAGCGTTATTTTGAAGCAAAAAGTTTATCAAATGCTGCAGACATTATTCGTTCTATTTAAATAATTATTAAATTTATAAAGTAAGGAAATAAAAATTTAAAAATGCACCAATATAAAAAATCACACATATACCGTGCTGTTGAATTTGCACCAATTTGGGTGGTTTTGGCTATTGGCCGTATCCTTCCTTTCTGGTTACGTGGAAAAATGTTTGGTTTCTTGGGTAAGCTGATTGTAATGTATTTGCCCAAAGCGCGAAAAAGAGTGCACAGAGGTCTCATTACTGTGTTTCCAGGTTTATCTAAAAAAGAAATAAATTCGATTACTAAAAAAGTTGGATGCAATACTGCCCTTACATTATCTGAACTTTTGATGAATGATGATTATAAGAAACGTAAAAAATTAATTTCAGCAGATGGCGAAGGGTTTGAAACTTTAAAAGAAGCAAAGTCTAATGGGCAAGGTGCTATAATCGTATCAGCACATTTTGGACAATGGGAAGCTATTCGTCATCATTTAGCAGAAAATAATATGGAAACTGGCGCTGTATATCGTAAAAATAATAACCCTTTCTATGAACGCTTATTTCTTAAATCAATAAAATATGGTGGGCTTCCAATAATTGCTCGAGGTGGCAAGGGAAATATTAGTATGATTAGGCACCTTAAAAAAGGGGGCTTTTTTGCACTATTGGTTGATCAAGATAGTCATTCAGGAAAGCAAATTAAGTTTTTAGGTCAAGATGCACGTACAACAACTGCTCCGGCAGAAATGGCCTTAAGATATGATTTGCCATTAGTGCCAGTATTCGCTGTTCGTCAAGAAAATGGTCAAAATATTAAGTTGGAGTATGAAGAAGCAATTATTCATACTGATGCTATAACAATGACAAATGGTGTTAGAGTTGAGTGGCTTAATTCGTTTTCATACTTTGCTAACAGAGGACTATATGCAGTAAATGGCATCACAGGACATTTAAGTTCAGACGGTTCTACAATAAAATACGGTGCAGAACTTAGATCAATTGGATCGGCAAATGTATACGGAAATTATGGTGCAGTAGCAGACGGCGCAGATACATTAATGTATCTTATACAGCATAACTTTGCATATATTGGTGCAGGACATAA
>ENA-OUOG01000009-OUOG01000009.1-marine-metagenome-genome-assembly--contig:-NODE-9-length-210789-cov-5.412264_pt1 | contig 210789 bp, 176 predicted proteins | sample MGYA00248635_ERZ508505 | MGnify/ENA primary metagenome ERZ508505 (study PRJEB26176, sample SAMN06267871) | marine metagenome | isolation source: Saanich Inlet, British Columbia, Canada | place: Pacific... | reverse complement strand
AACTCAATCGCTTATTTCATTTTACAATATGCTACGCACTCTACTTATCGCCCTCACGGGCGGATGGCTCATCTCTTGCTCATCGCCTTCAACATCAAACGATAACGCCAACGAAACGGATCATCAAATGACCGAATTACCATTGGATGTGCACAGTTATGCCCGTCCTAATTTTGCCCGTATCACCCACCTACACTGGATCGCAGAAATTGACTTCACCAATAAAATCATCAACGCGACGGCTCGCTACGATATCGATAAAGCGGCGGCAGCAGACGAAATTATACTCGATACCTACGGACTCAATATCGAATCCGTTGTGGATGAAGCGGGAAATGAATTGGCCTTTACGATCGGTGAAATGGATAGCCACCTCGGAAAAGCGTTGCGCATTGGATTGGGCGGTGAAACCCATCAAATTGCCGTGGTTTATTCGACCCAACCAGGAGCAAAGGCCTTACAATGGCTCGATGCTGAGCAAACGGCCGGAAAAGAGCTTCCATTCCTATTCACTCAGAGTCAGGCCATTCTAGCCCGTACTTGGATCCCGATTCAAGACAGCCCTGGAATTCGCTTCACCTATTCCGCTGAAGTAACGGTACCAAACAATATGTTGGCATTGATGAGTGCTACCAATCCAACCGAAAAAAATGAATCCGGTACGTACTCCTTTGAGATGAAGCAACCAATTCCCGCCTACCTTATGGCTTTGTCGGTTGGAGATATTGTTTTCAAACCCGTTGGCCCGCGCACCGGTGTTTATGCAGAGCCTAGTTTGGTCGATACCTCAGCTTGGGAATTTGGCCGTATGGACGAAATGCTGGTTGCTGCCGAAGAGCTCTACGGTCCTTATGCCTGGGAGCGTTACGATGTTATTGTTCTTCCGCCTTCGTTTCCCTTCGGCGGGATGGAAAACCCACGACTCACCTTCGCTACCCCAACCATTTTGGCCGGAGATCGCAGCTTAACCGCACTCATTGCTCACGAATTAGCCCATAGCTGGTCGGGAAACCTCGTTACCAACGCCACTTGGAACGACTTCTGGCTCAATGAAGGCTTTACTGTATACTTTGAACAACGCATCATGGAAGCGGTACGCGGACGCGATTACGCCGAAATGCTCATTGCACTTGGCCAGCAAGATCTGCGTCATACGACGGACGAAATGGGAACAAGTAAAGACTCCCACCTCAAGCTCGACCTTGAAGGTCGCGACCCAGATGACGGAATGAGCGATATCGCCTACGAGAAAGGAAACTTCCTCTTGAAAACCATTGAAGCGGCTGTTGGTCGTGAAGCCTTTGACAATTGGCTGAAGAACTATTTCGAGCGTCACAAATTCCAAGTGATGGATACAGAAACCTTCGTTGAAGAAGTAAATAGCGAACTTTTAACTACCGAAGAATTGCGCAGCGAAGTCCGTTTAGACGAATGGATTTACGGTCCAGGATTGCCCGATAACTGCCCCGAAATCACCTCTGCGCGCTTTGCAGCGGTGGATAACCAGATCGAAGCTTTTGGTGCGGGATCCGGAGCTGATGAACTCGCTACCACCGATTGGACAACACATGAATGGTTGCGCTTTATTCGCGGACTGCCTTCGGAGCTAACAGAGACACAACTGAACGATTTAGATCAGGCCTTTGGGTTTACAAATTCGGGAAATTGTGAAATACTGGCGGCTTGGTTTCAGAAAACCATTCCGAACAATTACGCCACAGCAGACGCCCGAGTGGAGTCATTTTTAATTGAGGTAGGTCGCCGTAAATTTTTAACGCCTACTTATGTAGCGCTTGTAGAAGCAGATCCTTCAAAGGAAAAAGCGCGAGCCATTTATGCAAAGGCGCGACCCAATTATCATTCGGTAGCACGAGGCACTATGGACGAATTACTCGATTGGTAAAAAACAAAAAGGAGACATCATGAAAAATTCTATTCTCACCCTATTAATCACCTGTCTAGTTAGCTCTACAGGATTCGCTCAAATTGCTCAGGGAGGCCATCCACTTTCGCTAGGCGCGAAATGGGGCGCCCCAAGCTACGTTCAAACGCCCATACCCAATAGAGTTGCTCTAGCTGCCGAGGACGCATTAAACGATCAATTTAAAGACCAACCTTTCCGATTTGGAGTCAATTACGATGTGAACTACGCACCCGACAACAGCGGTACCATCACGCAAACGGCTAATGGCACCATTTGGCGACTGGGCATCTATGCTCCTACGGCGAATTCAATCAACCTGTTGTTCTCCGAATTCAATCTATCCGACGGAGCGCATGTGTTCCTTTACACCCCCGATCACAGCATCATTCGGGGTTCTTTTACAGAAGAAAACAACAAAGACAACTATCAACTCGCAACAGACGTCGTTGAGGGCGACTCATTAATTATCGAATTCTTCGTTCCTAACAGCGCGAGCGGGGTTAACAATCTTCGTGTCGGAAGAATAACCTTTGGATATAGAAGCTTAGACCAATTCCGCGGATATGGAGATTCGGGGGCTTGCAATAACAATGTGAATTGCCCTGTAGGCCTTCCTTGGGATCAACAAAAAAGATCGGTAGCCATTATTGTAGTTGGCGGATCGGGAGCTTGTACTGGAGCCTTGGTTAACAATACACTAAACGACGGAACGCCCTACTTTTTAACCGCGGACCACTGCTTAGGTGGAAGCGTGGCCAACTGGGTCTTTCGTTTTAATTGGGAATCGCCAGGGTGTACTAACTTCAATACAACTTTAAATCAATCCGTGTCTGGAAGCACCTTGAGAGCAAGTAATGGTGGATCCGATTTTGCCCTTTTAGAATTAAGCGCTACTCCCCCTCAGAGCTATGGGGTATATTTTGCAGGATGGGATAAAAGCGGAAATACGCCCTCTTCGCAAGTTGCTATTCATCACCCAAGTGGGGACATTAAGAAAATAAGTTTTGACAATGACGCAGCTGGCACCGCTCTTTGGGGAGGTGCACAATGTTGGAGAATATTTACTTGGGAAGACGGAACAACGGAGCCCGGCTCGTCGGGTTCGCCTTTGTTCGATCAAAACCATCGAATTATTGGTCAATTGTACGGAGGAACAGCAAGCTGCTTTAACAACATCGACGACTACTACGGACGCTTCGACGTCAGTTGGGATGGCACGAGCGCGTCTAATCGTCTGCGCGATTGGCTCGATCCAAACAACAACGCTCCAGATACGCTGGATGGATTTGATCCAAATATAGCCACCTTGGCCATCGACTGCGGAACCAGTAACCTTATTGGAGTTTCAAGCGTCATATGTAGCGGCACTTTCACGCCGGAGGCGGTCATTAACAATTACGGAATCGATACCATTACCACAGCTACCATTAGCTACCAATTAAATAGCAGTGCATGGATTTCGCAACCTTGGACCGGTTCCTTAGCAACCTACGATTCCGATACCATTGTATTGCCCATGCAAACAGCCGTTTCAGGCAGTAACACATTTACCATTGCGGTTTCTGCCCCGAATGGGGGACCCGATGGAAATCCGTTGAACGACACCTTGATTACTAACTTCACGGCCTTTCCAAATGGTCAAATGGTGACTATTGAAATTCAAACGGATCTATACCCGGGCGAAACCACTTGGGAAATTGCCGATTCAAACGGCGTCGTAGTCTACACAGGAGGGCCATATTCGAATGCGAATTCGAACAATCAAGAGGTCGTTTGTTTGGGCGATGGCTGCTACGACTTTACCATATTCGATTCCTACGGAGACGGTATTTGCTGCCAATTCGGAAATGGTTTTGTGAATATTTTAGATATGGGTGGAACGGTTATAGCCAGCAATAATGGACAGTTTACAACTCAAGCGACGGAACCCTTCTGCCTAGGCGCATGCACCGGATTGGGCGCCCAAAGCACCACCACAAATCCGAGTTGTTTTGACGCTCAAGATGGCTCCATCACTCTTTCGGGAACCGGCGGATCTGGATCGTACTCATTTAGCTGGAATACCGGGGATACGACTTCATCCGTTACCGGATTAGGTGGCGGAACCTATACATGTACCGTAACCAGTGATGGTTGCGATGTAATCATCACGGAAACACTGTCAAATCCGAACCCAGTAGTCCCAACGGTAACCCAATCTGGACTAACCCTTACGACCATTAGCGGAATTGGCTATCAGTGGTTTTTAAGTGGGTCTCCCATTGGCGGTGCCACAAGCCAATCACTTACCGTAACTCAAAACGGTACATACACCGTTGAAGTAACCACTGCTAATAACTGCTTGGGAATTTCCGCGCCCTTTTTGGTAGAGGGTATTTCTTGGGAGTCGATTCAGCTTTCGAGCTTGAACCTATTCCCTCAACCAAGCGCTGGTAATGTAGCTCTCGCTTGGTCCGCGCAAGACAGCGAGACCTATATGGCCCGAGTCGTCTCTATTACCGGCCAACAAGTTTGGTCTAATACTTTTGAAGGAAGTACGGGCAATAATACTTGGGAGCTCAATTTGAACGGCCTAGCGGCCGGAACCTACCTCCTTCAAATTCAAGGAGAAGGCGGTCAAACAACTCTACCGCTTATTATTCAATAACAGAGGCGCGAGCAATCTCCGAAGATTCAGAAGCAGTTCCAGGATAATTTATTTCTTGGAGCTGCTTTTCTCTTATCAGGCGTATTGAATCGAACCGTGTTCTATTCTCCTCCTTTACCGGCTCCGACGGCGGTAAGTCCTGACTAAATGGATCTACTTGAACATCGTTTTTCCAGAATCGATAACACACATGGGGTCCGGTCGCTAGACCGGTAGAACCAACATACCCAATAACCTCACCCTGACGAACGCGTTTTCCAACGGCAATGCCCGATGCGAATTTGCTCATATGTAAATACTGTGTCGTATAAGTGCTGTTGTGGCGTATCTTCACGTAATTCCCGTTTCCGCTCGTGTATCCTTTTTTAATGACTTGACCATCGGCTGTGCTGAAAATGGGAGTGCCCCTGGGAGCGGCATAATCGGTACCTAAATGAGCTTTCCACCTCTTCTGAACCGGGTGAAAACGACGCTTGCTATAACGACTACTAATGCGACTGTACTCTACCGGGGCCATCAAAAACACCCTCCGCAAATTGTCGCCTTTATCGTCGAAAAAGTCACCGTACATTTCCTCTTCCTCGAAGTAAAAGGCCGGGTACGCATCACCCATATGGATGAATTCAATGGCCTTCACGCGACCCACGCCGAGAAACTCGCCATCGACGTATTTCTCTTCGTAAATCACTTTAAACTTATCGCCCTTTTTAATTCGGAAGAAGTCAATGGTCCAAGCATAAATAGTGCTGAGTTCCATAACCAAGGCGGGACTCATATCATTGTCGACCATAGCGTTCCACAAAGAGCTTTCAATTACCCCGGCGGATTTCTTTTCGCGAACTTCAATTTCTTTTTGACCCCGATAGACGGCAAAGGTGTCGCGTAAGTCGACCATCACATAGTCGGCCGGTGTAGGTTGATACACAAAACACTGAGCCTTGGGAATGCTGTCTTTGGAGCAGTACACTTTGTAGGGTTTTCCGGCTTGAATGCGGCGAATGTCGAATATATCGCGCGGGGTTTGCGCAATGCGTTCAATAGTCACATAATCGACCCCGTATGGGAGCAAAAGTTCACTGAGGTTTTGTCCGTTCTCAATGCGGTCTTCCACCACGTGATAATCGTCTATTGCCAAGCCGAACTCTGTTCGAACCTCAATTGCAGCGGAATCAACGGACCCGCTATTTTTGGTCTCGCCGCTAGGCGAAGAACAGGAAAAAACGAGTAAAAATAAAGCGCCAAAAAGGAGCACGCGCGGTAGGAGTATACGGATCATAGGGCAAAAATAACGTGATTTCAATGCCCTGCGTATATCAAACCGTGAATTTGTACACGAATACAGGTTAATAACGTCGAGGAGCAGCTAAATCGCTGAAAATGATCACTTAAACACCAGTGGCGTCTTGGTTCCTTTGTAGTCGATCAAATCCATCCGGATAGAGCCAATCAGCAAATCGCTTTGCATACGCACAGGAACATGGTTTTGATCTTTACTCACCCATAACCACATGCCGTCGGTATCCTCAAATACTCTACCTACCTGAACAATCGGCATAAACTTCATGCATTCGATTTCGCCAAATTTCGTTTTCACCGTTTCGTCACCCAAATAGCGCAATCGCAACGGAAATACTTCATGATCCAAGAATGTGGTGATTTCAAATTCATCGCCTATTTGAATACCCGTAACGTCGAAGGTTCGACTGTAATAAAACGCCGAGAGCAAATCCTGAATGTTATCGGGAACTCTATAAGCTTTTCCATCGCTAAATGCAGTGTCGACTTGATGATTAAAACGGATGTCGCGATTAATTTCATAACCTCCTTCATTTACGTCGCGAATAAAACGCAAAGGAACTAGCGCAGAGGTATCAATGTACGTTTCGTAACGGTCATCTACTTTGTAAAAAAGGTTGAACATCCCCACGGATCCGCCAGTACCAACAATATGATAGGCGATTCGCCCTTCTTTGCTCGAGGTTCCTTGAACCTTGAGTTTTGCCACACCTGCACTTACAAGTCCGTAATGAAGTTTGTATTTAAGCACCTCGCCCACTTCAAAAGCTTTGTTCTCAACCACCCGCATTCCGTCCGAATCGGCAGTTGATATAATCCGCGGACCCATGCTTGGTTCTTCCGGAGCATTCCGCAAATAACTGCCTAACGGCAGGATGAGTAAAAGGGCAATCAATCGTTTCATGCTTGATGAATATACAAAAGGAATGCCAAAGATGTTACTTATCCTTCCGCATTGCACGGAACGGGCAGCATGTGCGGGAATTGTGTTAGATGTGCTAGTTGTGGTAGTTGTGGTAGCAGTGGTAGCAGTGGTAGTTCCCGATTCGTTTTACTCTCGGGACGGGCGCATGGCGGGGGATTTCAAGCTTTAGCATTAGCGTTAGCGTTAGCGTTAGCGTTAGCGTTAGCGTTAGCGTTAGCGTTAGCGTTAGCCAAGATCGATTTTTCCAGAAATAAGCCAACGCTAACGGCTAAATAGAAGATCGTTTTTACGGCGAAGCCGAGACTCACTTATAAAACTTCTACCACTTTTAGTCCCGCACTTGCGGTACCACTGACAACCCTTATACCACCACGTTAATGATCTTCTTCGGTACCACGATCACCTTCTTGATCGGTTTGTCAGCCGCATACTTCGCGGTGCGCTCATCGGCTCTAATGGCGGCTTCAATTTCCTTAGGCGGCATGGACAAAGAGAATTCTTGTTTGAACCTCATTTTACCATTGAACATCACCGGGAATTCATGACTGTCTTCAACTAAATACGATTCGTCATGAACAGGGTATGGCTCTTGACTTACGGAAGCCTCACGACCTAGTTTACTCCAAAGTTCCTCTGCCAAATGAGGTGCAAATGGAGAAAGTAAAATCGCTAAAGGTTCTAAAATACCGCGTTTGTGACATTTTAAATCGTTCAGTTCATTCACGCAAATCATGAAATTTGAAATGGAAGTATTGAAGCTCAATTGCTCAATATCGTGATTCACTTTTTTGATGGTCGCGTGCAGCGCTTTCAGCTCTTTCTTCGTCGATTCGTCCTCAGTCACCAAAGAATTACCGGCATCGCTGTACAAGCGCCAGAGCTTTTTCACAAAATTGCTCACGCCCGAAATACCATTGGTATTCCAAGGTTTTGCTTGCTCGATCGGACCTAAAAACATTTCGTACATGCGCAGTACATCAGCACCGTAGCGCTCACAAATATCATCTGGATTTACGACGTTGTACCAGCGTTTCGACATCTTCTCGACTTCGCTACCACAAAGGTATTGACCGTCTTCTAAGATAAATTCAGCATCGGCAAATTCGGGCCGCCAGGCCTTGAACCGATTTATATCGAGCACGTCGTTTTCGACCATATTCACATCTACATGCAATGCAGTGGTTTCGTGTTCCCCTATTCGGCCTTTTGAAACAAAGGTGTTGGTACCGTTTTTTCGGTATACCAAGGCAGAGGTACCCAAGATCATCCCTTGATTCACCAATTTCTTGAACGGTTCGTCAAACGATATATATCCGCGGTCGTATAAAAACTTAGTCCAGAAACGGCTGTACAACAAGTGCCCCGTGGCATGTTCCGACCCACCTACGTATAAATCAACCTGACCCCAATAATCGGCTTTTTCTTTGCTCACGAATTCCGACGCGTTATTCGGATCCATATAGCGCAAAAAGTACCAGCTCGATCCGGCCCATCCGGGCATGGTATTCGTTTCCATCCGGTCGCCGTGAAATTGCGCCCAGTCTTCTTTATTTGCGCGCGCCAAAGGCGGCTCCCCAGTTGCCGTAGGCTTGTACTGATCAACAGGCGGAAGCGTTAGCGGAAGAGCATCATCTGCAAGTACCTGCGGAATATCGTCTTTGTAATAGATCGGGAAAGGCTCGCCCCAATAGCGCTGTCTCGAGAAAATAGCGTCGCGCAAACGGTAGTTGATTTTGCCGCGCCCTCGGCCCATTTTTTCAATTTCTTCAGCCGCTTTTTCAATGGCTTCTGGAATCGATAAGCCCGAAAGCACACCGCTATTGGCGATCAGGCCTTCTTTCTCGCCGAAGGCGGATTCAGAAATGTCCTTTCCTTTGAAAATATTCGGGATCGGAATATCGAAGTGCTTCGCGAAGTCGTAATCGCGCTGATCACCACAAGGAACGGCCATCACAGCGCCGGTTCCGTAGCCAGCCAATACATAGTCGCCAATCCAAACGGGTATTTTATCTCCCGTGAATGGGTGAATGGCATATCCGCCTGTGAAGGCGCCTGTAATATTCTTTACATCCGCTTGTCGATCGCGCTCCGTTTTGCGAGAAGTTGCATCGACATACGCTTCAATTTCTGCGCGTTGATCGTCGGTGGTTAGTTTAGCCACGAGTTCATGCTCTGGGGCCAATACCATAAAGCTCACTCCGAAAATGGTATCGGGTCGGGTCGTAAACACCTCGATTTGATCGTCACTATCGGCGACGTCGAAAAACACCTGCGCCCCCTGTGAGCGACCGATCCAGTTGCGCTGTTGGTCTTTGAGCGCTTCCGAAAAATCAACGGTGTCGAGTCCATCCAATAAACGCTGCGCATAAGCGGTAATACGCATGCTCCATTGCCACATACGTTTTTGCGTAACGGGGTAGCCGCCGCGTTCGCTTACTCCATCTTTAATTTCGTCATTGGCCAAAACCGTTCCTAATTCGGCGCACCAATTCACCCACGTTTCACTCAAAAAAGTAAGTCGATACTCGGATAAAATTCGGTGTTGTTCTTCTTCTGAGCTCGAATTCCACTCTTCGGCGGTAAAATCGTTTATCTCGCCGCAGGCGGCATTGATTCCGGCATTTCCGTGAGCCTCAAAATGAGCAATAAGTTCGCTCAAATCGCGGGCTTTATCTGCATCGTTATCGTACCAGCTATTGAATAACTGCTTAAAAATCCACTGCGTCCATTTGTAGTATTCAGGGTCACTGGTGCGTACTTCACGGTCCCAATCGAACGAAAACCCGATCCGATCGAGCTGCCCGCGGTAACGTGCAATATTTTCTTCGGTGGTAATTGCCGGGTGTTGTCCTGTTTGAATTGCGTACTGCTCGGCGGGTAATCCAAAGCTATCATAGCCCATTGGGTGAAGCACGTTATGACCTTTATGGCGCATAAATCGCGCATAGATATCGCTGGCAATATAACCCAGTGGATGCCCTACATGCAGGCCGGCACCCGATGGATAGGGAAACATATCCAAGACATAGTACTTGGGCTTATCCGAGCCATCCTCGGCTTTAAACGTTTGGTTTTCGGCCCAATAGCGCTGCCACTTTTCTTCTACTATGCGGTGGTCGTAATTCATCGTATCTCGTTTGAAGGCGCAAAGGTAATTCTTTCCCTTCTCAATTTCTTTTCAAGTCGGAGGTTCCGAGCCTACTCGGCTCGATACTTCCCTGGACGCACTTTAATTCCGCGTACGGTTTTCGGAATTCAGTCGTTTTCATCCTAGGAAATCGGGGCGTTAGGCCTTAACATTTCTTTGGCGCTTTGGAATTTCAAAAACCCCTACTTTAGCAGCATGGCAGAAAAAATGGATAAATACACGAAACGACGACTCCGCTCGAGCTATGCGAGCGTGGTAGTTAGTATTTCACTCGTTCTATTTATGCTGGGCATGCTCGGATTGTTGGTGTTGAACGCACGAAAAATATCGGACCACGTTAAAGAAAATTTCGTGTTCACTGTAATGCTGAAGCCCGATGCCAAAGAATTAGAAGTCCGCCAGTTTCAGAAATCACTCGACCTAAAAGAATACGTTCTTTCCACCGAGTACGTTTCTGCCGAAGAAGCTGCCGAGCTTTTGAAACAAGATTTAGATGAAGATTTTGTTCAGTTTTTGGGTTACAACCCTTTGAGTAATTCCATTGACATTCACTTTAAAGCGGAGTTTGCAGAATCGGAAATGCTGGAGGCGGTAGCCAATGAACTTGCCGAAAACGCCTTGGTTCAGGAAGTGGCCTACGACAAGCCGCTTATTCAATTGATGAATGATAACATCCGTAAAATCGGCATCGGCATCTTAGGCATCAGTGCACTACTGACCATCATTGCCGTGGCATTGATCAACAGCAGTATTCGTCTCAGTATTTATTCGCGCCGTTTTTTAATCAAAACCATGCAATTGGTGGGCGCCACAAAAACATTTATCCGCAAGCCCTTTTTATGGCGTGGAGTGCGCATGGGCCTCATTGGCTCGTTCATTGCACTTGCCCTATTAGCCGGCCTTGTTTACAGTATTCAACACAATATTCCTGAATTAGTAATTGCCGAAGACTTGCAGTTGCTCGCCACCCTAGCGGGTGGAACACTCCTTTTGGGCGTGCTCATTTCGTGGATTTGTACTTTCTTTGCAGTACGAAAGTACCTGCGCCTTAAAACCGATGAACTCTATTTCTGATGGAAGAAAAAAATAAAGACTACATTTTTGAAAAGCGCAATTACCAGTTTTTGGTAATCGGATTAGTAGTGATGGCTATTGGCTATCTATTAATGACCGGCGGTGGATCTGAAGACCCCAATGTTTTTAATCCGGATATTTTTAGCACCCGACGCATCGTAATGGCTCCAGCCATTATTATCATCGGTTTCATTATTGAGATTTACGCCATTATGTGGCGTCCAAGCAGCAAGTCCTCGGCAGAATGAATTGGTTTGAAGCCTTAATTTTAGGCTTAATTCAGGGACTTACTGAATTCCTTCCCGTATCAAGTAGCGGACACCTTGAACTTGCTAAAGCGCTGTTTGGCGAAGGACAAGTACCTCAAGAAAGTCTTCTTTTTACCGTACTCGTACACGGTGCAACGGCCATGGCCACGCTTCTTGTTTTTCGGAAAGATGTCAATGAATTACTCAAAGGACTCCTCACCTTCACCTGGAACGATGAGGCCAAGTTCGTCACTTTTATTATCGTTTCTATGGTGCCGGCGGCGTTGGTCGGACTCCTACTCGAAGATCAAATTGAAAGTCTATTTGGCGGGCAAATCACCTTGGTGGGTGCCATGTTAATTCTAACGGGCGGACTCCTATTTCTGGCCGATAAGGCCAAGGAAACCAATAAATCGGTCAGCGGAAAAAACGCCTTCTTAATTGGTATTGCTCAGGCCATAGCGATATTGCCGGGTATATCGCGTTCGGGAGCAACCATTTCATCCGCCGTTTTATTAGGCATCGATCGGGAAAAGGCCGCCCGCTTTTCATTCTTGATGGTGGTGCCCTTAATTTTGGGCAAAATGCTTCTCGATCTAAAGGACCTCGCAACGGGAGACACAACTATTAGTCAAGGAGCTTCAGGGCCTATGGTTCTTGGTTTTATCGCTGCATTTATCTCAGGTGTTGTTGCTTGTCGTTGGATGATTGCCCTTGTAAAAAAGGCACAACTGCGCTCTTTTGCCTACTACTGTTTCGCCGTTGGCGCTCTTGCCGTGATTATCAGTTTGGTATAATGTCAGAATTGCCAAGTCCTTATCATGAGGGTAAAGTGCTCCTCATCGATAAACCACTCCACTGGACCTCTTTTCAAGTCGTCAATAAAGTTCGGTGGGCGATACGACAGAAGTACGGCATCAAAAAAATAAAAGTAGGTCACGCCGGTACTTTAGACCCGCTGGCGAGCGGACTTCTGATTCTATGTACCGGAAAAATGACCAAAGAAATTGACCGGTTTCAAGGTCAAGAAAAAGAGTATACCGGAACGTTATTGCTTGGGGCTACAACACCGAGTTACGATTTAGAGTCGGAGGTAGATTGTGAATATCCCACAGGGCATATCACGCCGGAGGCGTTGCAAAACATAATACCTCAATTTACAGGGGACATTGAACAGTATCCGCCCATTTTTTCGGCCGTGCATATCGATGGAAAACGAGCGTACGATTTGGCTCGGCAAGGAGAGCAACCCGAAATGCCCGCTCGACAAGTACATATTTCGGATTTGGAGATCAATGGAGATCAATTCCCGGAGGTTTCTTTTCGAGTGCGTTGCAGTAAAGGCACATACATACGATCGTTGGCCCATGATATAGGAAAGGCGCTCGATTCTGGCGCTCATTTAACTGAATTGCGCCGCACCGCCATTGGCGATTTTCACGTGGACAATGCCATTACGGTGGAAGGTTTTTTATCGGAGTTGGAAAAAGAAGGATAGCGCGTTAGATCCAAGCTCCGAAAGCATTTCAGGAGTATTTATCCTCATCCGGACTAAAAGGCAAACGCCATTCGGGTAGGGCAACACCTGGAACAACTAAAACAACGAGAACAACTAAAACTTCTTACACTCGATACCTCGAGTTCCACTCCGCATCGTTGAAGTTCTTCCCTGTCCCGAGAACATATAGTGTGGTCATTCCACAAAGGGCGATGAGCAACCAAAAGAATAGGATCCCGCGAATGGGCCATGAAGCCATACTTGGATCTGGAACCATTACGTTGTGCGGTACGGAAAGCGCTCCCAAAAAGGCAGCCCCAAATACGGTTTTCACCATGTTGGGGAACGTTTGCAAAGGCCAGCTTAGAATTCTCCGCCAAGGGTTTAAGTCGCCGCCCCAGCGGTGAACAAGATAGTAGTTTTGATTCCCGATCGGGACAAAAAGCATGGGGTCTTTGTCGCGTTCTTTTAAATTAAATAGCTCGGCCGGAGCCACAATCTTGAATCCTTCTAACTCAACTTGATTTTCTTTTTGCAGCGTTTTTATGGCCGACATTGCCTCCGGGGGTATTTCACCTTTGAAATACTTCGAATCGAGAAAACGCAGTCGATAGCGGACGCAAATCGTTTTGATTTCGGCGAGGGAATAGACCCTACTTGCATCCATATTGGAGAGCTCGAACGAAGTCATTGGATTCTGATCATCCCCAAACAGGCGATCCATAATCGCCCAATCCAATTCATCGTCTTTTTGCAAAACTCGTTTAAAGGCTTGCAGCGTTTCTTCTTCTGCGTGCTTGAGCCTTTTCGCTCTTTCTTTCTGTAATTCGTGCTCCAAGTTAATTCCGGCCATAATCAAAAATTGAGTCTTTTACTTCTAACTAACCACTGCGGAAGTTAATTAGTTTTCAAAACAAATTGAAATTTTACCCTCCCCCTTTTCTCGTGAATTTAGCGGCCCTACATCCCGCGGTTGACGCGGGAAAAAATTAATATATGCTCATTTACTTGACAACGCCTATTCGCCGACTGTATATTTGCGCTCTTTTTTTATAAACTCTTTAAAGCCCGTAAGCTATGAAGATGAAGCTCTCACACTTCAATTTCGAACTTCCCGAAAAATTACTCGCCAACCGACCAGCACCCGAACGCGATGAAGCGCGTTTGATGATCGTGAACCGCGAGAAAGGGACGTTTGAGCACAAGATGTTCAAAGATGTAATCGACTATTTTGACGATGGCGATGTTATGATCTTGAACAACACAAAGGTTTTTCCAGCTCGCATGTACGGAAATAAGGAAAAGACCGGTGCTAGAATTGAAGTATTCTTATTGCGCGAATTAAACCAAGAAAGCCGCCTATGGGATGTATTGGTTGATCCGGCACGTAAAATAAGAATCGGAAATAAACTATACTTTGGTGAAGACGACAGCTTGGTGGCTGAAGTGATTGACAATACCACTTCACGCGGGCGTACCCTTCGTTTTCTTTTCGACGGGAGCTATGAAGAGTTTCGCAGCAAATTGTACGAATTAGGCCAAACGCCTTTACCCAAATACATCAATCGCGAGCCAGACGAAGAAGATGCGGATCGCTATCAAACGATTTTCGCAAAGAAAGAAGGAGCTGTAGCGGCACCGACGGCCGGACTCCATTTCAGTAAGCAACTCATGAAGCGTTTAGAGATTAAAGGAATTAAGTTTCCTGAGCTCACACTTCACGTAGGTCTCGGTACCTTCCGACCAGTAGAGGTAGAAGATTTGAGCAAGCACAAAATGGATTCAGAGCAAATTGAAGTTCCAGAAGATTGCATCAAAATTGTGAATCAAGGTATCGACGAAAAGCGTCGTATTTGCGCGGTAGGAACCACTGCTATGCGGGCCATTGAAAGCTCGGTGAGCACAGATGGTCATTTGAACACCTATGCCGGTTGGACGAACAAGTTCATTTTCCCGCCGTACGATTTCAGTATCGCCAACAGCATGATCACGAACTTACATACGCCAAAGTCAACGCTGATGATGATGACCGCCGCTTTTGCCGGTTTTGACCTATTGAAAGAGGCCTACAACGAAGCGGTTAAAGAAGAGTATCGCTTTTACACGTACGGCGACGCGATGTTGATTATTTAATGAGTCGTTCCGCTGTAATCGTTGCCGGAGGTTCGGGCACCCGCATGAAAACGAGCATCCCGAAGCAGTTTCTTTTGCTTCACGGGAAACCGATTTTAATGCATACACTGGCCGCCTTCCATTCGTTCGATTCAGCAATTGACCTCGTATTAGTGCTGCCTGCAGATCAATTAGACCACTGGACTGATCTCTGCCGGCAGCATTCTTTTTCTATTCCCCACCGCCTCACGGCGGGAGGCAATACCCGGTTTCATTCCGTCAAAAATGGGCTCGATTTAATTACGACTTCAAAGGTGGTTGCCATTCACGACGGGGTGCGCCCGCTGGTAAATGCCGAAACCTTGACCGCCTGTTTTGAAGGAGCGGAAAAGAATAAATCGGCCGTTCCCGCTGTGCCGGTAACGGACTCGCTCCGGAAGATCACTTTAGAAGGGAACGAAAGTGTGCTACGCGGCGCCTACCGATCGGTACAAACACCTCAGTGCTTTCGGGTGAATTTACTTCTGCCTTGCTACGACGAAGGTTTCCGGGAAGACTTCACAGATGACGCGAGTGTTTTTGAAGCGGCCGGATATAAAATCAATTTAGTAGATGGTCATCCGACCAATATTAAAATCACTACCCCACAAGATTTGAAGTTGGCCGAATACCTGATTGCGGAAAAAGGGAATTAGTCTTCCCTCCTTCCACCCACGAATGAATTCGTGGGCTTGGCTTCCTGACTTAGCCCGCCATTTTAATGGTGGGTCCCCAGAATCTCCAATTTATTGAATGAACGTTTATCGCTCCGTCCACCCAAGAATGAATTCATGGGCTTGGTTTTCCGACACAGCCCACCATTTCAATGGTGGGTCCCAGTTTTAATCCAACCGGTTCAGTGCTGTTACGGCATTTAGCTCAAATGCTCCGTCCGTCTCCAAATGCAGGAGTCCGGGTTTTGCTCCTTTTTCAATACGACCCAAATGTTTCATTTCCAAGGCCTCGGCTCCATTATACGTAGCCCATTGAAGCAGTTCTTCAAAAGGAAGGCCTGGGTAATGGTCGTTTAAAAAGGTAAGTTCATTCCAGAAATTCAAATCCCAATTACTACTCAAAGAATCGGTGCCAATACAAATACGCAAATCCATTTCACGCCATAAATCGTAGTCGGGCAATCGGCGTTCAATATACCAATTGGCACGAGGGCAGGTAGCATAGAAAAAACGTGAAGAATAGGCTTGGGCTCGCTCCAAATCGGCACATGTACTCATTGTATTATGAACCAGTAACATGTTCTGGCACTTCGGTAATAATGGAATCGTAAACTGATTACTATTGGCGCCGTGTGCCCGAAAAGTATCATTGCGACCACGCAGCCGTGAAAGGAATTCCGCCATAGGTCCGGTCGCCGTTTCAAACAACTCATTTTCTCCTGGAGTTTCTTGATGATGCATGGTCATGGGCATGCCATCGCAATACTCACCTCGATTCAATTCTTGAAAAAGTTTTTCGGACACGGTATACGGCGCATGCGGATTCAGACTCGATAAGGCTGGTTTATTACTCGACGCAAAAGCGCGATCGTACTCATCTTTGAGGTCGCATCCGCGCTGGTAGGTGGCCACCGCTCGCTGCGGATCCCAGCTAAAGACCTCTATAAAAGTATGGTACTCGATAGCGCTCTTCGCTTTTAAAGCGAAAGTATCACTGCCATTGCTGATGTCCCCTACGGCCACAATACCCGAATTAATCATTTCCTCTTCGGCTTCTTTTTGAGCGGCCTCTTTCGTTTCCGGATCTACATCGCGCAGCGAATAAACATGATTCAGAAAATCCGGTAACCCTCCGCCCTCAGGAATTTTGCCTTTTAAATGACTGAGCTCTAGGTGGCAATGTGTGTTTATGAATCCGGGGGTAAGCACACCTTTCAGGCGGATGACTTCCGCACCATCGTCAGGCTTATCCGCTTCTGAAGCATACACTCCGGCGATTTGGCCATCCTCTTCGATAGCCACGCATCCGCCCGATAAGGGCGAACCCGTTCCAGTAAAAAGCCAATCGGCCGAATAGTACTTCATGCCGCAAAGCTACGAAACGCGGTTAATCTCGTACCTTTGCGGCATGGCCAATAAACGCGACATACGCGCCCTCACCCGCGACGAACTCAAAGACTATTTTACCGAAATCGGCGACAAGGCCTTTCGCGGCAATCAAGTCTATGAATGGCTCTGGAGCAAATCAGCCAAGTCGTTCGACGATATGACCAACCTATCGAAGCCCCTTCGCGAACACCTGGCGAACGAATTCGTGATCAATCATATCCTCGTCGACAAAATGCAGCGAAGCTCCGACGGCACCATTAAAAATGCCGTGAAACTCTTCGACGATAAAATCGTAGAATCGGTTCTTATTCCGACCGATACCCGCATCACAGCTTGCATTAGCTCACAAGTAGGCTGCTCCCTCGATTGCCAATTCTGCGCTACTTCTCGACTCAAACGCATGCGGAATTTGAACGCAGACGAAATCTACGATCAAGTAGTAGCCATCAAAGAACAAGGAGAACAGTTTTTTAACCGACCACTCACCAATATCGTACTCATGGGCATGGGCGAACCACTCATGAATTACAAAAACGTGTTAGAAGCGATTGAAAAAGTTACTTCACCGGACGGACTCAACATGTCGCCGAAGCGAATCACCCTATCTACCGTTGGAGTGGCCAAAGGAATTCGAAGACTTGCCGACGATCAAGTGAAATTCAACCTCGCCCTCAGTTTACACTCGGGCCGTGAAGAAGTGCGGAAGAAAATAATGCCCTTTACGGAGCACAATCCGCTTGATCAATTAAAAGATGCCCTTAAATACTGGCACGGTAAAACGGGTAAAAACGTCACCTACGAATACGTCGTTTGGGAAGGAGTTAATGACAAAGACATCGATATTGATGCCTTGCTCGAATTTTGCCGATTAGTACCGTCGAAAGTAAACTTGATCCAATACAACAGCATTGACGATCCTCGTTTTATTCCGGCCGGTGAGGCCGTAATTCAAAGATATGTTCAACGGCTTGAAAGTGAGGGCGTTGTGGTGAAGATTCGCCGCAGTCGCGGACAAGATATTGACGCCGCCTGCGGACAATTAGCGAACAAGGAAGGATAAGGGTTGTTGACCTATTCTAATTCTTACCTTTGGCGGCACCAAAATGGGGAAACTCGATCACATAAAACAACCGATTGCCGCCGAAATGGCGGAGTTCGAAAAGAAATTCCGGGCCTCAATGGCCAGCCGGGTTCCTCTTCTCGATCGAATCACCCATTACATCGTAAAACGAAAGGGGAAGCAAATGCGTCCGATGTTCGTTTTTCTAAGTGCTCAACTAAACGGTGAACTCAACGAAAGTAGCCATCGGGCAGCTTCGTTAATTGAACTTCTGCACACAGCTACCTTAGTCCATGACGATGTGGTTGACGACGCCAATATGCGCCGTGGATTTTTCTCACTGAACGCACTTTGGAAAAACAAAATCGCCGTTCTTGTGGGCGATTATTTATTGTCGCGCGGTCTGTTGCTCTCCGTTGAAAACGAGGATTTTCACCTATTGAAAATTGTGAGTAACGCCGTTCGAGAAATGAGCGAAGGGGAATTACTTCAAATCGAAAAAGCCCGTCGGCTCGATATCAAAGAATCGATTTACTTCGACATTATTGAACAGAAGACGGCCACACTCATCGCCGCCTGCTGCGCTGCGGGTTGTGCCTCTGTGAATCGCGATGAAGCGACCGTTGAGCAAATGCGCTTATTCGGATTAAAAGTAGGTATCGCGTTTCAAATCAAAGACGATTTGTTCGATTACGCCGCGGCCGGAAAAATTGGCAAACCCACAGGGATCGATATCAAGGAACAAAAAATGACTTTGCCCCTGATTTACGCCTTGGAGCACGCCGATCGGAAAGATAAAAAGCGGATTATCAACACTGTCAAGAACCACAATCTCGATCCCAAACGAGTAAAAGAAGTAATCGACTACGTAAACCAAAGTGGCGGTATTGAATACGCTCAGGGCAAGATGCACGAATACAAAGAATCGGCCCTTGAGATCCTAAATACTTATCCCGATTCTCCTGCAAAAACAAGCTTACAAGAGTTGGTGAATTACGTGATCGACCGCGACCAATAAACGGCGCTAATTCTTATCTTCGAAAGGTGATTCCCAAGGAAACCGTAGACCGTATTTTTGAAGCTTCCCGTATTGAGGAAGTCATTGGCGAATTCGTTCAATTGAAACGAACCGGCTCCAACCTCAAAGGGCTGAGTCCGTTCGCGAACGAGAAAACGCCTTCGTTTGTCGTTTCCCCAGCCAAGCAGATTTACAAAGATTTTTCATCTGGAAAAGGAGGCAGCGTAGTCAATTTCCTCATGGAACACGAGCACTTCACCTACCCAGAGGCACTTCGCTATTTGGCCGGTAAGTACGGAATTGAAATTGAAGAAAAAGAACAAACGCCCGAAGAGCAGCAAGCCGCAAACGAGCGCGAGAGTCTTTATATAGTAAGCAAATTTGCCGCGGAGTACTTTCACAAACAGCTTGAAGCCGAGGAAGGAAAGGCCATTGCCTTGACGTATTTCCACGAGCGCGGATTCAGCGATCAAACGATCACTGATTTTCAGTTGGGTTACAACCCCGATCAGTGGCAGGCATTTACAGATACCGCCCTCACGGCCGGATATCAACTCGACTACCTCGACAAGGCCGGACTTACCATTGTGCGCGACGAAGGTGAAAAGAAATTCGACCGCTTTAAAGGTCGGGTCATGTTTCCCATTCACAACTTATCGGGCCGTGTAATTGCCTTTGGAGGAAGAACCCTCAAAAGCGATAAGAATGTAGCGAAGTATGTGAATTCGCCGGAAACGGATATCTACTCGAAGAGTAAAATTCTGTACGGTATTTACCAAGCCAAGCAGTCGATTGTGCGCAACGATGTTTGCTATTTAGTAGAGGGCTATACCGATGTACTCAGCTTGTACCAAGCCGGAATTAAAAATGTAGTGGCGAGTTCGGGAACGGCCTTAACACCCGATCAGGTCCGCTTGATTCGCCGATACACGCCCAATGTAGTGATCCTTTACGATGGCGATCCGGCCGGAATCAAGGCGTCGTTTCGAGGAATAGACCTCATTCTAGAAGAAGGCATGAACGTGAAAGTCGTTCTTTTTCCGGAAGGAGAAGATCCCGATTCCTTCGCCCGATCAAAACCTAATGAAGAAGTTACACTCTTCTTAAACGAACAGGCGAAAGACTTTCTTCAGTTTAAAACGCAGCTCTTACTCGAAGAATCGAAAGGAGACCCGGTGAAGCGAGCTCAATTGATTCGCGAAATCCTATCGAGTGTTGCGAAAATCCCCGATCGAATTACGCGCGATGTGTACGTGCGTGAAACAGCCCGAGTATTCGAAATGGACGAGCAAGTTTTGTACAACGAGCTTGCCCAACAAAAACGGAAGAAGAATAGTCGGGATCGGAAAAAGGCACAGCAAGAAGAGAATGTTGAAACGGCTGATCCATTTAGCGTGGTTCATAATCGGCCCGAGGAGGGCCTGAGTAAAAGCCCGAAAGGAAAGGGGGTTACCGATTACGAGCAAGAAAAAGGAGTGCTCGAATTACTGCTGAACTTCGGTACCCAATTGATGGAAGTCGAAAACCCAGATTGGGACGAAGAGGTGAATCCGCCCGAAGAAAAGTACGAGCAGATTCCATTAGCTGAATTAGTTGTTGAAGATATTTTGGGTGATGGATTAAATTTTAACGACCCATTATTCTCAGAGGTATTTGATCTCATTGTCGCTGGCGTTGAAGCAGGAGAAATTCGCGATGGCACCTTCTTTATTCGTCACGAAAACGAAGCCTTATCGAAACTCGCCAGTGAGTTAATGTCGGAAGCGTACCAATTAAGCGATTGGGGAAAAAGAGAAATCTACGTTTCAACGCGGGAGTCGCTGGTTCCCGAAGACATGAAGCAAAAAGTACTTCGGTTTAAAGAGCGAAAGGTATTTCTATTGAGGAAAGAGATTACCGAAAAGCTAAGAGATGAATTGGATGAAGCTACTCGAATTGCACACATCGAGCGATTGCTCAAATTGAATCAAGTCGCAGAGCACATCAACAAACCGCTCGGACGCATCCTGTAAGTTCTAAAATCGCAGCGTCCTTACTTTCTCAATCGGCCCACTCCAAATCTTTAATCATCATTTGAAGCGTTTCGGTTCCCCGCCATGAATTGACGCCTAATTCAAAAACAACATGAAAGGGCCTTCCCGTCATCAGGTCACCTGCCAAAGAACCCATTCCGAATCCAATGGCATCAAGGCTTCGATACGAGTCCTTGCTTCCTATCTTTAGCTTCAAGTGGTTACCCTCTTTGCCAATTTGCTGCACCGATTCCTCCGCTGCCCGTACATTTCGAACACAGAAAACCGGAACTGGATTCTCCGGCCCGTAAGGCTCCATCCGATTCAAGATATTCATCAACTTGATGTTAATGTCTTCTAGATCTAGTTCCAGGTCTATTTCAATTTCAGGGGTTCGCTGACGCTCCTCAATGCGTTCGGCTACAACACGCTCAAAGGCCCTTTTAAAAGCGTCGAGCTTCTCTGGCTTCATAGTCATGCCCGCCGCGTACATATGGCCTCCAAACTGCTCCAAGTGCTCGGAGCATTCATTTATAGCGTCGTACACATCGAACCCGAGCACGGAACGCGCGGATCCGGCCAATAGGCCGTTCGACTCGGTTAAAACAATAGTTGGTCGGTAATGCCTTTCAATAAGCCTACTCGCCACAATACCGATAACGCCTTTGTGCCAATCGGGCCGATAAACAACCGTGCTATACGCATCCTCGGCAATTTGCTCTTCAATTTGCTCCAAGGCCTCGACCGTGATCAACTGATCGCTCTCGCGACGTGCTGTATTGTGCTTTTCTAACACTTTGGCCATCTCCAGGGCTTCGTACGCGTCGTTTTCAATCAGCAAATCCACCGCCAAACGACCGTGCTCCATTCTACCCGCCGCATTAATTTTTGGCGACACCTTAAACAGTATATCAATGGAATTCAAATTCCCCTCTACTTTGGCCAGCGAAACAAAGGCGTTGAGACCTGGACTCGGCTTCGTGTTTAAACGACGCATGCCAAGGGCAGTAAGCACTCTGTTCTCACCCGTCATAGGAACGATATCCGAAAGTGTGGCGACGGCAACCATGTCGAGCCACTCGTCCATTTCTTCTAGGGTTCCACCCTGCTTTTGATGAACGGCTTGAATCAATTTGAAAGCAACACCTGCCGCGCACAATTCTTTAAACGGGTATTGACAATCGGGGCGCTTTGGGTCAATGACTGAATACACTTTGGGCAAGTCCCTCCCGGGACGATGGTGATCGACCACGATCACATCAATACCTTGCTCGGTCACCCACTCAAGCTCTTCCGTGGCTTTAATTCCGCAATCCAACGTAATCAATAAATCGAATTCGTTGTCCGCCGCGAACTGCATGCCCGTCATGGATACACCATAGCCTTCACTATATCGATCGGGAATATAGCACTCCAAATTTTCAGAAAACCGACTTAAAAACCGATAAATAAGCGCCACCGAAGACGTACCGTCGACATCATAATCGCCGTAAATAAGAACTCGCTCTTGGTTCTCAATCGCCTTCAATATCCGATCAACTGATTCGGAAAGACCCGCCATTAAAAAAGGATCGTGCAATTGATCTAAATTGGGTGTAAAGAAGGTTTGTGCTTCGTCAAAGCTCTTGATCCCTCTTTGCGCCAATAATTGAGCAATAAAGGGCCGGACATTTATTTCACGGCGCAATTCTTCGACCACACTTGCCTTGGGCAAGGGTCGCATTCGCCATCTCATTTTTTTCATGAATGCGCTTCTTCATCGACCCGATGGGTCATATCGGTCTGCGTACGAATGGAATATTTATGAATCAACTTGAAAAGCTCTTCAACCAACTCCCGATATAAGTTTTGATCCTCTCCCCAGTCTTTCCGAGTCTCGAGAATTTCAAACCATCGATCGAGTTGAAAAACGGCTACATTTTTTTCTTTCTTAAACGCGCCTAACTCCTCCACAACGCGAATCCGCTTCGCCAATACATCAATCAATTCCGAATCAATTTCATCAATACGTTCCCGCAACTGCTTGAGCTTACTTAAAAAGAGCGCATCCGTTGATGATGAAGAACGCAGAACCAAATGACTCATAATTCGGCCTAACTCGCCCGGAGTCACCTGCTGCTGTGCATCGCTCAATGCTCCTTTGGGATTCCAGTGCGATTCAATCATTAATCCATCCATATTCAAATCCAAGGCCGTCTGACTCACCTCACCAATCAATGCCGGCGTTCCAGCGATATGACTTGGATCGCACAAAATAGGTAAGCTCGGGGCCAAACGACGCATCTCAAGGGAAATTTCCCATTTGGGCTCGTTCCGGTAAGGCTTGCTCTCATAAGCGAAAAACCCGCGATGAACGGCCGCCATATCCTGAATTCCCGCTCTATTAATGCGCTCCAAGGCACCAATCCACAACCCGATATCAGGATGAAGAGGATTCTTTACCCATACTTTGCGGTCGGTTCCTCGCAATGCATCGGCAATTTCCTGAACGTAAAAAGGATTAACCGTAGTCCGAGCGCCCAACCACAAGTATTCAATATCGTGCTTGAGAGCCCATTCCACATGCTCTGCATTAGCCACCTCGGTAGCCAGTGGAATACCAAATGCCTTGCGCGCATCATCGAGCCACTTTAAAGCGGGTGTGCCAATACCTTCAAAAGAACCAGGCCTTGTTCGGGGTTTCCATACCCCGGCCCGAATAACATCTACCTTGGTGTGCTCCACCAATTCCCGTACTGTTCTGTGCACTTGTTCTTCACTCTCCGCACTACAAGGTCCGGCCACTAAAAACGGGCGATCTTTATGGTGCGAAACGGTGGGCTGAATGTGAAGTTCGGTCGGACTCATAACCGGGTAAATTTACGGGAAATTAACGCTTCCCTTGAACTACGACAACCATCTCCCCTTTTGGTTTGTTCGCTTCAAAATGAGCACTTAACTCGTTTAGTGTTCCCCGGTGAAATGATTCGTGCATTTTGGTTAATTCGCGCGCAACACATGCAGGTCGATCACCACCGAAGTACGTCCCAAAATCGGCTAAGGTCTTTTGAATTTTGTGTGGCGATTCATAAAAAACCATGGTTCTCTCTTCTTCCGCCAATTGCTTCAATCGCGTTTGCCTTCCTTTTTTTACGGGCAAAAAACCCTCGTATGCGAAACGGTCGTTGGGCACGCCTGCCAAAACCACCGCCGGTATCAAAGCCGCTGCCCCGGGAAGGCATTCCACGTCAACCCCTTTTTCGATGGCTGCTCGGGCAAGCAAAAATCCGGGGTCCGAAATTCCGGGTGTTCCGGCATCCGTAATGAGCGCATACGTAACTTCTCCAGACAACTCTTCCACAATACGGTCGACTACTTTATGCTCATTGTGCATGTGGTACGCGCGCATGGGCGTATCTATTTCATAGTGCTTCAAAAGTTTTGAAGAGGTGCGGGTATCTTCAGCCAAAATAACATTGGCCGCCTTCAGCACTTCAATGGCGCGAATGGTTATATCGCCTAGGTTTCCAATAGGCGTGGGTACGAGGATTAATCGTCCCATTTACTTAAAATGACGTTCTACCAAATCCAAAAATCGCTGTTCAAACTCTTCTTGATCGGCCCAATTGTAATCGGGTTTCACTACATGATCAATAAAATTGCGCGCCTCAATAAAAGTACTCATGGTATTTAATTGGCTCACGACTCGATTAAAATCATCTTGATTCCGGTCGAACAGTTTATTCACAAAGGCCCAACGGTCATTAAAATCGATGAGAATTCCATCGGCGCGTTGGCCGATATTTCTACTTGGCGCCTTCGGCGCGATGGGTTCTTCGGCCTTTGGTTCGCGAAACAGAGCGTCTACAGCCGGAACCTCTTTCTCTTCGGCAACAGGTTCAGGCTTCGGTACTTCCGGGGTTTCATCGGGCCGAGTAGGCCCGGAAGATTCCACATCCGCTGGTTCTTGCGCAACAGAATCCAGCACTTTTTTCTCTACCGCCGCTTCGTAAAAAGCGCGTGCGCGATCCACTATTTCCGCCGCAGATCCACTCGCCATGGCGGACTTAATCTCGTTCAATCGTTCTTCCAAGGTTGGCTTTGCCCCCATAGATGTTGTTTTTGTACGTGTTAAAGGTATATTTTTACGCTATATTGACCCTGTATGTTCCTCGAAAACACCATAAATCATACCAAGCAAAGCGGATGGATCGAAGTGATCACCGGATGTATGTTCTCCGGAAAAACGGAAGAACTGATTCGGCGACTCAAACGAGCCAAATTCGCAAAGCAACAGGTTGAAATTTTTAAACCCGAACTAGACAAACGCTACAACGATACTGCTGTTGTGTCGCACGACCAAAACAGTATCCAAAGCACACCGGTTCCGGCCGCGGCCAATATTTTGATTATGGCGCAAAGCGTTGACGTAATCGGTATCGATGAAGCCCAGTTCTTCGACGATGAAATTGTGAACGTTTGCAACCAACTCGCCAATGAAGGCAAACGCGTGATTGTCGCCGGACTCGATCTCGATTATCAAGGAAAGCCATTTGGCCCGATGCCTCATTTAATGGCGCACGCCGAATACGTAACCAAGGTACACGCGATTTGCGCAAAAACAGGCAACTTGGCCCACTATTCGCATCGGATTACCACGAATCAAGACCTCATCGTTCTCGGAGAAAGTGAAGAATATGAACCCTTGAGTAGAGCCGCTTTCTTTCAATCGAAGAAAAACGAAACAAAGTGAGCCTTTCGGTAAAACAGTTCACCGCAATTGTAGAAGGTTCTAACCTTGGATCCGGAGAAGGTGTTATCGAAACAATCGTATTCGATAGTCGAAGAATTCGCCAAACCCAAAATGCTTTATTCATCGCCTTCGTCACAAAAAGAAACGACGGCCATAAATACCTCGAATCTGCTTATAAATCGGGTATTCGCCTATTCTTAGTGCATGAGGTTCCAAAAAACGATTGGGCCGAAAAAGCTCAGTTTATCGTTGTTCCGGATACCTTGCGCGCTTGGCAAAAGGTCGCTCGAGAAATTCGGAACGAATACGCCGGATCCCTTATCGCAATTACCGGAAGCAACGGAAAAACCATTGTGAAAGAATGGGTATCGACCCTACTCGCAAACTTCGGTAAAGTAGCCAAAACTCCTGGAAGTTATAATAGTCAGATCGGTGTTCCATTCTCCCTTTGGGCCTTGCGGCCCGATCATGAGTACGCCATTTTTGAAGCCGGAATCAGCGAACCAAACGAAATGGTCTTTTTACGAGACATGTTACGACCAACGGTCGGACTCATAACCAATATCGGGAGTGCGCATGATGCGTTCTTTGAAAACCGAGAGCAAAAACTAAAAGAGAAACTCGCTCTTTTCGACGGCTGCCCGAGGCTTATTTATCGCCGCGATCATTCACTCGTTCATAAAGGAATTCAGAGTTACCCTTGGACTCAAAAGCCCGAGCTGTTCTCATGGGGATCTGATCCATCAAATGACCTCGTTCTCACGAGTGGGCAATCTACTGATCACGGTTACAGGCAATCATGGCTTTTCAATGAATTCTCCTTCAGTACAGAAATTCCCTTTCGCGATGCCGCAAGTCGAGAGAATACCGGACACACATTGGCAGTAGCCTTGAGCTTGGGCATCGAGCCGAAGGCTCTAAATGAACATTTTAGTGCGCTGCCCGAAATTGAAATGCGGGTGCAAATCAATCGGGGAATTAAAGGGTGCACACTGATAAACGACTTTTACAATTCCGATTGGGAATCGATTCAAAATGCGCTCGACCTGCTCAGTGAGCAAAAACAGCACAATCAGCATTCGCTTATATTGAGTGATATAGTTCAGAATAGCTTCGAAGAAGCCGTTTATCAACAAACAGCCAAACGACTTTCAAAAGATTCGTGGAAAAATGCTTTTTTCGTGGGCCCACACTGGCCAAAATATAATAGTCAACTTCCCGAAAATGCTTTGTTTTTCGAAACGACAGATGAGCTTCTCAAAGCTTCACAATCATTCAATTTTGAAAACGAGGCTATTTTAATAAAAGGCGCCCGCACGTTTGCACTTGAGAAAATGGCGCGAATTCTTTCTTTGAGAGAACATCCTACGCAACTCGAAATCGATTTAAAATCGCTGGCTCACAACTATAAGCACTATCGGTCGCTCATTCGGCCCGAAACGAGTTTAATGGTTATGGTAAAAGCCTTTAGTTACGGAACGGGTGGATATGAAATTGCCAATGTTCTTCGATTCAATGGCGCTCATTATTTAGCCGTGGCGTATCCGGATGAGGGAGTAGAATTGCGCAACGCGGGAATTAATTTACCCATCTTGGTGCTCAACTCTGAAGAGCGGAATTTCGATATTCTGATTCGCTTTTGTCTCGAACCGGAAATCTATTCTATCAATCAACTAAAGCGCTTTATTGCGGCGGCGAAAGCACAGAAGCTCACCGATTATCCTATTCACCTCAAGCTCGATACCGGAATGCACCGTTTGGGCTTTATGGAGAACGAGCTCGAAGATCTTATTCAATTGCTAAAAGGCACACAAGCCGTACGCGTAGCAAGTGTTTTCACTCATTTAGCTGCCAGCGATAACGAGGAGGAAAGAGATTTCACGATTACTCAAATTGAGTTATTTAAAGGCCTCACGGCCCGATTAAAATCGGAGCTTGGATATTCATTTACCAAACACGTTTTGAATAGTTCGGGCATTACCCATTTCCCCGAAGCTCAGTTCGATATGGTGCGATTAGGAATTGGTTTGTACGGAATATCGTCTCAAATCGAGGAGCAAGAACGGCTGCAGCTCGTGGGTCGGTGGGTTAGTGAAGTGGCGCAAATTAAAACGGTTCAAAAGGGAAGCTCCATTGGCTATGGTCGTTCCTACGTAGCGGAAAAAGAAATGCGTATTGCAGTCGTTTCATTGGGTTATGCCGATGGCCTTTCTCGTTCGCTCAGCAACGGAATAGGCGAATTGTACTGGAAAGGTCATGCACTTCCGATTGTTGGAAGAGTTTGTATGGACATGACTATGGTATCTATTGGCAACCTCGATATTCAAGAAGGAGATGAAATCGTTGTTTTTGAAACACCCGTACAACTGAAAAAGCTAGCTGGGGCTATGCAGACGATTACCTATGAAGTGCTTACTTCGATTTCGAATCGAGTCCGTCGTGTTTATCTACAGGAGTAGTGGGTTTGCTTTCCGACAAGTAATAAAACGCAAAAGGCACCAAGACCGAAATAAAGAACAAACCGGCTTCTCTCTGAAGCATGTGCTCAGTAGCAAGGCTTATTAAAACAGAAGCACTTATTCCAACTTGTACCCAATTACTCGTTCTAAAACCTACCGCAAGCAGCCAAATTAAAGGAACAAGAAAAAGAATGAGTCCAACCAATCCGTAATCAATCGCTATTTGAGCGTATTGCGAATGGGCATTGTATCTGTGTTTATACAGGCCAAGGGCGTTCTTCATGCGACCCGGAAGTTCTTTCGATGCAGCGCCCTCCGAAAGCACGCCAAAATCGAAGAGTTGGAGGTCACTAATAAACAAATCTGACGGAATATACTCCGCTGTTTGGAACGTAATAACGGAGTCTTTGGCAAAGAAGACACCTTGTTTTTCAATTCCGCCAAACGCAGCTTCTTCCCGGACATAAGTCAATCGTTCTGATCCGTTAAAAACGGCCATTCCACCATTCAGGCGATTATATGCTTTAAACTGGAATCGATATACGCGACCCACCTGAAGTCCCGCGTATTGAACCCCAACATGTGCCCCTGAATCGCATTTCAAATGCAAGGAACGCCCTTGCCATTGAGCTAGGGCTCCTTTTTTCGTTTGAAATTTATCAAGACGGGTGTTTTCACCGTTCAAACGAACGGCTTCTGCCGGATCGGCAAGGTAAAAGTCGTTTAGAAAGAGCTCCTTATGCCACAGATTAGAACCGAGCACATCTCGGGTAGAATACTTTTGACTGGCTGCATCTAAATAGGTCCGAGCTTGCTCCACTAATTTCGATTCAGCTGCATCCGTACCCCATCCCAGCAAAGGTCGCTGAGACCATAAATCTTTCGATAGGCCCCAAAGATACCAGCGTGTATTCACGACATCTTGCTCGTCAGATCCCCACGTCTGACTTGCTTCTTCACTCAATTCTTGAACTCGGTTACGTGTAACTTTGGGCAGTAAAAGGGCCGCGAATAGAATGCCCACCGTAAAGAATATGAGAATGGTCAGTTTGGGCCTAGTGAATTTTTCGGCCCCAGTAAAGATGAGATATACGGGAACGAGAATGAAAAAAGCTGCCAATTGGGTACGTGCCGACAGAAGAAAGAGAACGACCGTCAAAAACAGCGATACTCCTCTTCTTAGCATCGTAAATTTAGCGGACTCCCAACCTGTTTTTGACCATCGGCCCGGAAGGGCAATGATAAGCGCCGTTAAAACATAGAGGGAATAATAACTCGCCTGATACTCTAAAAAGTAACTGAGTTTGCCGTAAAAGAGATAATTCAGTGGAGAAACAATGTCTCCTAATTCTTGATGCGCATAGAAATTATATACACCTATAAGAAGGCTTAAAAATGTACTTAGTGTTACCGCGAGCACATAATAAAAGAGCACTCGATGAATTTGCTTTTTTTCTAAAGGAGGACCAATAGCAATAAATAGAGGGCCAAAGAACAGGGGTAGTAAGCGCCCGAATTCGCGCCAGGCCGCTCCCGTATCAGGGCTCCAAAAGACACCTGCTACAATCAGAAAAACAAAAAACAATTGAGCTAAATAAAAACGGAGGTTTCGCTCTCGCCATTCATATTTCCATGGAAACTGAATTAAAACAGCGGCAAGTAACACTGATAATCCGTAGGTCGGCGGCAGAATACGCTGAAAAGGGAGGGTGCAAACAAAAAAAACAAGGCCGAAAAAGTACAGCCTTGTTTTTAATTCTTGATTCAACCGCATACAGATAAATTAATCGGCTAAAGTTAAAATATTGCGGTACTGCTCTTGGTTTTTAAGCACATTGATAGCCTCTAATCGAGCCGCATCTTGAAGTAAAGAAGCTTCAATACGCCCCGAGCGATAGTAGTAACGCTGTGCAATTTCAACCCGCAAAGCCTCTTCAATTTCGGAGCGATATTTATAAATATCGTTCTTTTTGTAATCGTCGAGTTCTTTTTTGATTTGAGCAAGTTCCTCTTCTAAAGCATCGAAATACTTTTCTTTTTCAGCAGTCTTCATTAATTGCTCGTATTTTTTCTCGGTGTCGGTTTGAAACTCAAAAGCGCGCTCACCGGCAAAGGCTACGAAGTTTTCATAATCCTCGTCGGATAGTTCAAATTCATTCGGACCGGCAACGCTATCGTTCTCGAAATAATATTTGTTTGCGAAATCGAAAACGAGACTCTGAGAAATTAGAGCACGACTCACCTCGTGATAATTACGCGGGTCAACTGGCACGTCTGGCCCTACTCCGCCGCCATCGAGTACCGTTCTCCCATTAGCTGTTTCAAAGGCCGTTCTTAAAGAGTCGGGCATTCTTTTCACTTTACCACTATCATCTCTTTCGGAATAATTGATGGCTTGAATACAGCGACCACTGGGTGTGTAGTATTTCGCAATGGTTACTTTCAATTGGGCATTGTAGCTCAATTTCCGAGGTTGCTGAACAAGTCCTTTTCCGAAAGTTTGCTCCCCTATAATAACCGCTCTATCCAGGTCTTGAAGCGTTCCCGAAACAATTTCCGATGCAGAGGCGCTTCCGGAGTTCACTAATACCACCAATGGAATTTCGGTGTCTAATGGATCGTTGATTCCTCGATACGTTTTATCCCATTCTTTTACTTTACCGCGAGTGCTCACAATCTCTGATCCTTTCGGTACAAAGAAGTTGCAAATATTCACCGCTTCCCGCAGAAGTCCGCCCGGATTCCCGCGTAAATCGAGCACTAAGCCCGTCATGTCGCCCTGATCTTTAAGATCATTAAAAGCGGCTTTCACATCGCGAGATGCCTTGTCGGTAAAACTTGAGAGTTTGATGTAGCCCACACCATCATCGAGCATGCCGTAATAGGGAACACAATCTACTTGAATTTTACCTCGCTTCAATGTTGTATTAAACTCCTCATCTGTCCATTCACGACGAATTCGGACCTTTACTTCGCTACCCGCTTCCCCTTTGAGCACTTCGCTTACTTGACTCGTATTAAAGCCCGTTACTGATTTTCCGTCTACTTCTAAAAGTACATCCCCTGCTTTAAGGCCGGCCTTATCGGCCGGAAATCCCAAGTAGGGCTCTGCAATGACAACATAATCTTCCCTTTTTCGGATCATCGCACCAATGCCTCCGTACTCACCGGTTGTTTGAAAACGGAAATCTTCAATCTGCGATTCGGGTATATAATTCGTATATGGATCCAGTGATTCGAGCATCGCGTCAATACCCGTTTTGACTAAATCTCCCGGTTCAATATCGTCGACATAATAAGTATTCAACTCCTGAAAGAGCGTGGTGAAAATATCGAGTTGTTTGGAAATTTCGAAGTAGCTTCCTTGGAATGCTGAGCCAATGGTTACAACGAATATGAGTGCAATTCCGAGCACTGACGCCCGTACTGCCTTGAGTAGTTTCTTTTTCATGTCTTTTCTATTTACCCTGATCTTGTACAAAACGTTCAAAAAGTACGCATATTTTACGCTCCATTTCAATTAATGGGCGATCTTCTTGATCTAAATAAACCAGAACGGCCGCGGTTGGTTTATCGACTTTATCGAGAAAAGTGTGTTTGTTTCGTCGGTAGGCTTCGCGCATCTTTCGTTTCAATCGATTTCGATGCACCGCAAATTTCACTCTTCGCTTGGGAACGCTCATGGCAATTTGGAAAGGCTCCTTTACTTCGGGTCCTTGATACCATACCAGTAAAAACGGGTATTTCTTGACTGAAGATCCCTCGGCAAATACTTTGTCCACAATGGCCCTATGGCAGAGCTTTTCTTTCTTTTGAAAAGTAGAAGTCATACCTCGTAAAGGTACGCTTATTTTTTGCCGTTAACCTGCTTGATGTACTGCTCCAGAGCCATGGTCATTGACGGTGCATCTTTGCTTGGTGCCTTTATATCGAGGCGCATTCCCGCATCTTCAACGGCCTTCCAAGTAGTAGGGCCAAAAGCAGCAATACGGGTATCGTTCTGCTCGAAACTAGGGAAGTTTTCGAGGAGAGATTTGATTCCTGAAGGACTAAAAAACACTAGGATGTCGTAGTAAACGTCATTCAAATCCGACAAATCGCTACAAACGGTATTGTATAAAATAGCCCGCGTATAATTGATTTTCGATTCTTCGAGAAGACGAGGTATTTCCGGCTTCAAAATATCCGATGAAGGAAGTAAGAAAGACTCTTTTTTGTGTTTTTTAATCGTTGGGATTAAATCTTCAAAATGAGTTTTTCCGTAATAGATTTTTCTTTTACGGTAAACTACATACTTCTGCAAGTAGTAGGCAATGGCTTCTGACATGCAGAAGTACTTCATTGTATCCGGTACCGTAAAACGAGTTTCTTCGGCAATTCGAAAATAATTATCGACCGCGTTTCTACTCGTGAGGATAACCGCTGAATAATCGGCCAGGTTCGTCCGTTCTTTCCTGAATTCTGCCGCATCTACTGAGGCAACATGAATGAATGGTCGGAAATCAATCTTAACCTTTTGCTTTTCAGCTAGATCAAAATACGGAGAACTCTCTGTCTTGGGTTCCGGTTGCGAGACCAGAATCGTCTTTACATTCTTATTCGTCATTGTGTTTGCTTCCGTTATAGCCAAACAACAAGCCATTTTGCAAAGAGCAAAACAGGTGCTATTTCGAGGGCGCAAATGTACAAAATAATATAGTAGAAATAAAGCCGCGTTTGCTTTAGTAACTTTCTCAGAATCTGGAAGTAACCCCAAAGCAACAATGCGAATCCGGCCGAGAGGCCGACAAGCAACACAATATGGTTACCAAAAGGCAGGAAAAGCACGAGTACAGCCGTCGCAAACCAATACTGGCCGATCAAAACGGCATTCGTATAGCGACGCAACAAAGCAATCCGAACAGTGCTATCTATCCGGAACACGTGACCCAAGAACAGGATGAACAGACTACGCAGCACATATACACCCAAAAATAGGCCGAAAAGCAGGATAAATGTGGTGAAATTCGGCGCATCAAGAAAGTCGAATTGAGTACCCAATTGGATCGTCATAATGCTCAAGGCCATGAAAAACAAAATGCCCATCGGGACATTAAAATTGTTAAACAACCAGCGCTCTTCACGAACATAAAGATTAACATACTGATCGCTGAAGAGTGTACTATTAAATTGTTTTAAGCGGACTGGATAAACCAAACGAACATAGGCCAAAACACTCAGCCAAACGAAACAAACGATCGTAAGCCAATCCCGGTTTAAAAAATCGCGCGGTTCTATTTGTTGAAGCACCATGAAGCAAAGGTAACAAAGGGATCAAGGAATTTGAAAAATGCTACTTTTAAGCCATGAATCCATTTAGCTCGAAAATTCATTTTCGCCATACGGGCTTGCTTATCCTCCGATTGGGGATTGGACTAAGTTTTGCATTTGTACATGGTTGGCCCAAGATTATGGGCGGTTATGATACTTGGGAATCTTTAGGGAGAAAAATGACCTACGTCGGGATTGACTTTTGGCCGATTATATGGGGGCTAGCGGCAGCGCTGGCCGAATTTGTAGGCGGAGTTCTCATTACCATCGGTTGGGTTACCAAACCCGCCAGTTTGTTCCTAGCCATTACAATGGTTGTTGCAAGTGCCGTTCACTTAGGCCAGGGTGAGGGACTCTCAGGAGCCTCTCACGCCTTGGAGTGCCTAGTGATTTTTATTGCCCTTATTTTTACCGGGCCGGGTAAGTATTCTTTAGAACAGTATTTACTGGACCAATAAAGGCTTTACGATTTGCCCTTTCTCCGTTGCAAATTCAACCCAATAGGTTCCTTTTGCCACATCGGACAACTCAATTCGGATATCCTGTTTTCCCTGAGTGCTGCTGTACCAAAGCTGCTGAACGAACTGACCCGCACTGTTTAACATACGAACCTGCAACCATTTCGTGTTTTGTTCAAATGCCAAACGCACGTAGTCACGCGCCGGTTGTGGGTAAAAATTGACATTGAGCTCATTGTCAGTGAGGCCAATGGTAACATCTTCAGAAACGGTCACCGGTGTTGCCTGCGCTACTTTATCACCTGAATTTGCACCATTTCCGTTCGCTAGAACAGCAACGGCGTAAAAAGATACATCACCAGTTCCTGCCGAGGGAGCCGTCCATTCAACCGTCCACGTTTTGGTTGAGCCCGTTCCCGTATTGCTCGATGAACGGTGCGTGGCGTGACTCGATGCGGTTCCGTTCAATTGAACTTCCGTATTCGCCATAAAACCGCCAATTTTTGCGTTCGTCGCAGAATTTTCAGCTGTCAAACTAAACCCTACTTTATTTCCATTAAACGTTCCTCGGTCTGCGGTTACCAAAATATCGTAGGATGCACCTGGAATATAACCCGAGGCCGGAATCGAACTCGCGTCAATGGTGGTGCTTTGATCTGTTGGCATACTTCCCGTATGACACCCTGCAGCACAGGTGACGTTGTTATCTCCAGGAGATCCGGTTCGACCTGCGGGGCCGGCGGAACTATTGGTAAAGGCCGGAGCGGCAACAAACAAGGCCGCAATCGGCAAGGCAAAAAAGAAGTAATTTTTTCTCATAAAAATGGTTTTTTGATTTTGTTTAATCACCGTCAAGGAACAATAATTCTATTACATTTGTTCCGCTTTCTAAATGACCTTAGCATTATGGCCAAAACAGATAACTTTCAATCGCCCGATTACTACGGATTCGACGACTTATTAACCGAAGAGCACAAACTCGTTCGCAATGCAACCCGCGACTGGGTAAAACGCGCCGTGAGTCCAATCATTGAAGACTATGCTCAGAAAGCGGAATTCCCGACTCAACTGATTCAAGGCCTGGCCGAAATTGGTGCTTTTGGACCGTATATTCCGGCAGAGTACGGCGGAGCTGGTTTAGACCAGATTTCCTACGGACTCATGATGCAAGAAATTGAAAGAGGTGACTCTGGAGTAAGAAGTACGTGCTCCGTGCAGAGTTCGTTGGTTATGTATCCCATTTTCGCTTACGGAAATGAGGAGCAAAGAATGAAATGGCTACCAAAACTTGCCTCTGGAGAAATGGTTGGCTGCTTCGGGTTAACAGAGCCTAACTTTGGGAGTAATCCAGGAGGAATGGTTACCAATTTCAAAGAAGACGGTGATCATTATATCTTAAATGGCGCCAAAATGTGGATTTCCAATGCTCCATTCGCGGACATTGCCGTTGTTTGGGCGAAGAGTGAAGAAGGAAGAATTCACGGCCTGGTTGTAGAACGCGGAATGGAAGGATTCACAACCCCCGAGACTCATGGAAAATGGTCGTTACGTGCCAGTGCAACCGGTGAGCTCGTTTTCGAAAACGTGCGTGTTCCAAAAGCGAATTTACTGCCAAACAAAAGCGGATTAGGTGCGCCACTGGGCTGCCTAGATAGCGCTCGATACGGAATTGCCTGGGGTGCGCTAGGTGCGGCTATGGATTGCTACGATACAGCTTTGCAATACTCGAAAGAACGAATTCAGTTTGATCGACCCATCGGTGGATTCCAATTGCAACAGAAGAAACTCGCTGAAATGATCACCGAAATTACCAAAGCACAGGCCTTGACCTGGCGTTTGGGGGTATTAAAGAATGAAGGGCGAGCTACAACAGCCCAAATCTCTATGGCGAAACGCAACAATGTTGACATGGCCTTGACCATAGCCCGTGATGCTCGACAAATGCTGGGCGGAATGGGAATCACGGGTGATTATCCCATTATGCGCCACATGATGAATTTAGAATCAGTGGTTACCTATGAAGGAACTCATGACATTCATTTACTGATTACCGGTATGGACGTTACGGGATTGAACGCTTTCAAGTAATTTTGAATTCTTAATTCTTAATTCAGGCCCTTCTTCTGTTCACGTATACGGCCTGAATTGAATGGTATTCTTTTTTAAGCATGCCTTACCAGATAGAGGCTCAAGAGGAACGCCGGCACTATAAAAAGCTTGTGATGATTGTCAGTGGCGAACCCGGAGCATCGCATTTGGCGATTGGAAACAACTCCCAATTAAGAATTCAAAATTAAGCATTACGAATTCCATTATTCCACCCAATCGCCGTGTTCGCGAATGAGTTCAATGAGTTCGTCGAGGGCCTGCTCGGCCGGAATGTTTCTCTTAACAACTTCCTTCTCTTTGTACAGCGTGATTTTTCCCGGACCCGTTCCCACATAGCCATAATCGGCATCAGCCATTTCACCCGGGCCATTCACAATGCAGCCCATGATACCAATCTTCACCCCTTTTAAGTGATTCGTTCGGTTGCGGATTTTTGCCGTTGTTTCTTGAAGGTCGAAAAGGGTTCGGCCACAACTAGGGCAACTAATGTATTCCGTTTTCGAAATTCGCGTACGAGTGGCTTGCAGTATCCCGAAGAGCGTCTGATTCACCGACGAAGCCGAAAGTGCCTCATCTGTTTCTACCCATACGCCATCGCCCATGCCATCGAGCAGCAATGCTCCCAAATCGGTAGCCGAATAAAGTTGAAAATCTTCTGCGCCTACGGCGCGATAGTTTCTTTGCAACACCACAGGAACCTCCCAACCAATAGCCATGAGCTCAAAAAAGGCTCTGCGCTGTTCGGCCATTCCGTGTGCATTCGACGTTTGCAAGACTAGCACTACATTCTCATCGGCCCGAAGGGCCTGAACCGTAGCATGATGAAGCAAATCGCTCAACGAAACCCGAACGAACTTTACCGTATCCATGAGAGCCGCATCCATGAATTGTTGTACGCTCAGTAAAGGAAAATGTCGCTCCTTTTGCTGCCAAGCACTATAATTTTGAACGATCCCCAAAGTGCCCGGTATATTGAAATCGACTTTATTACTTCCCACAAATGCGTAATCGGCCGCTTGATCCGATAAATTCCATTTGTCCAACGGAACAGAATAAGTATAGCCCATTGGGAAAAAAGTAGCCGGAGTAATTTGATTACGCTGACTAAAATCACCGAAAACAACCGGAACATTTTTACCTCCAATGTTTAATACTTCATTGGTAGCTCTTCGCGTATACTCGAACGGATTAAAAGGAACCTCATCAATGGGCGGAATAAGCGAATGCCCCGCTCTATTCGAATATCGTTCAGCTAATCTGCGCGCTACCGGAATTTCTTCTTCGGGTTCTTCCGTCAATGAGACGCGAATGGTATCACCTAAGCCATCTTCTAACAGAGCACCAATACCCACCGCTGATTTTATACGTCCGTCTTCGCCCTCGCCCGCTTCGGTAACACCCAAGTGCAAGGGGTAATTCATTCCTTCCTTGATGAAGTAATTCACGAGCAGGCGGTAGGCTTGAACCATTACCTGCGGGTTACTGGCTTTCATGGAAAGTACGATATCGTGAAAATCGTGGTCCCTACAAATGCGCAAAAACTCCATCGCCGACTCTACCATGCCCAAAGGCGTATCTCCATAGCGACTCAAAATTCGGTCACTCAACGACCCGTGGTTCGTTCCGATCCGCATGGCGGTGCCGTTCTCTTTACAGAGCAATACAAGTGGCGTAAACCGTTTACGAATGCGCTCTAATTCCGCTTCATAAGAAGCATCCGTGTAGTCTATCTCCTCAAATTTCTTTTTGTCTGCATAGTTCCCCGGGTTCACTCGAACCTTCTCCACAATACCGGCAGCAATTTCCGCGGCATTCGGAGTGAAATGAATATCCGCTACCAAAGGGGTGTCGAAACCTTGGGCGCACAAATCATCTTTGATTGCGCGTAAGTTCTCCGCTTCTTTTTTACTCGGCGCGGTTATCCGAACCAACTCGCAACCGGCCTCAATCATGCGGATCGATTGCGCCACTGTTCCGGCGGTATCCATCGTATCCGTGGTTGTCATAGACTGCAGGCGCAGCGCATTGTTTCCACCGAAATCAACGGATCCAATAGATACTATGCGTGTTGGAAAGCGTTTATACTCGAATAAACTTGGGCAATACTGATTTTCATCAAGCTTCATGAAAAAGCGGTTTTAGCATCAAACGCCAAAGGCGACCGTATGTTCTTCGTATGGGCTATTTCTTACTGTAGGACGACCTTCTTGAAACCGTTATAAGAGGCCGTTTGAATTTGAACTAAATAAACGCCTTTCGGCTGGTTTGAAAGGTCAAGGTCTAAGTGGTGATTCAATCCAGTTTCCAAACTGACTTTCTGTACTACTTGCCCTTGCAAATTAACTACTTGTACTTGGGCCTCCTCGGCCCGATTCAAAGCAAAATCAACCGTGAACAAACCCTGGGTTGGATTCGGATAAACATCGAGCACAATGTTCAATTCTTCGGTCATACTAAAACCAGAAGTCACTTGGAATTCGAAATCGAGTCGCGTTCCAAAATCAGCTGGGAAAATCTTTACTATTGGTCCACCCACTGCTCTTATGCGGCAGTATCCCGATCCGTCGTTATCGGCCCACCAGCTCAAACCATTTTTTCCAGCGTCATTAACGCGCAAGTGATAACATCCAACCGGGAGGTTGAAGGTGTCGCGATAAAGGGTATTATTCGATAAATTATCTCCCGAAAACAACACATTGCCCGTGGCGTCTTCCAGAGTCCAATCGGTATGCCAACCCTTAGAATTGGTCCGCAATTCCATGACAAATTCCGCCGGCCAAGTATCAATTACTTCATAAGCCGTTTCCAAACGGTTGTTCCAAGCTACATCGTCTAATCCTTGACTATTGACGTCTGTAATTTCCACTTCAAACGAACCCGGGAATAAAGTCCCTTGCAGCCCAAGGGTAAATCAACGATTTCCGATTCGCCGTAGGCCAAATTACCCGTCCAGGTAGTCGTTAAAGGTCCACCCCCGCCTGAGTAAACAATGGTTACACTCGTGAGTGGATCTGCGCCATAGTTTTTTAGCTCAATGGTGGCATTTCCACAAACGGGATTCATGCGCGAATACTCCTCGTGCATACTCGGAGCTAAAATAGTTTCAATGGCCGCATCCACCGTTCTATTGTGGGCTCCATATTGCACCAGAACCGCACTCATTATATACGAAGGAGTTTGTGTTCCCGACCAATTATAACCTGTAATACTCATGTCTATCTCATGAGATTGACCAGGAGTTAGGACCGAAGTTAAATCGTGGTAGTAGCCGGTGGCTTTTGAACCGGGACACCAATTTGCACGATCGTACAACCAAGTACCTCCTTGCGGATAAATTGGGTTCAGTCCGCAATCATCGCGCCACATTGATTGAGAAACGACTTGCTGTCCGTTAACGTCTATGAGGTAGTCGCGCACACAGAATTCTGCGCAATACACATTATTGTCGAATCCGTGCCCAGAAGTAATCACGCGCATGGAGCTTCCCGAAGCATTCGGATCAATAGAATACATCGCTGGAGTCAAATACAATGAATCCACCGTTGCCTGGTCTTCATAGGGGAAACTGCGATTGATTATGGGCGTAATGGAAAGCACATCGCGCGGAGGGGTTCCTTCAATAAAATAGAACTTAATCCCGGCAGAAAACCCCGAGGACCAGCCACTGTAATGAGCGCGAATCTGGACTGAATCATTCAACAAACTTCTATAATCGGTTACATCGTAATAGAATCTGTGCTCCCAGTTATTGTTATAACCATTGCTATTGGTCGCCATGTATCCGCCATAAGGGGTAATGGCCCTACCGAGTTCGTATTGATCCATTCGTTCAACTACTTGCCAAATGGTATCCCAAACACCGCCCACCGTGTCAATACCCATGAAAATAGAATCGTATTCGCCCGTTTTGATACGCGCGTGAATAGAGGTCGTATAATCCCAATCGGAACAGCCGGTACTTGCGCAACCCATGGTATACTCCATTACAATTTTACCGTAAGTTCCCGTCGTTGGAAATTGAGTCCATTGATCATACGCTCCGTACCAAGTCATGTCGACATCTTGATGCACAGTAACAACGGTCGTATCTCCCGGAGCGGCCTTAGCCGCCGGAATTACAACCATTGAAACCAATAGTAATAGTAGTATTCTTTTCATTCGTCTTTATTTGCTTCCACCTCGGTTACTCCTCCCGACACAATGAATTTCATTACATCTGCCGGTTTCGCGTGGACAGGTTTTATATATTTTTTCGGCACCAGAAATAGCTGACCCGAGAAAGCATAGCTATGCGGCACATACACCGCCACTAGGTCTTCTTCCATGTGAATTAGGCTCAAGTCTTCTTCCGTTATAAAGCCCAAGCGCTCTATGGCTGAATTCTCATACAGCCGAATGCTCACGGGCTTATTAAAAGCTCTTTTAGAACCGACAAAGGCCTGAACTAAGTCCTTCATGGAGGTATAAATGAGCTTCACTAATGGCGCCCGCTTAACCAAATTCTCGAGGAAAGTAGTAATCGGCAAAGCAATAACGAAGCTCCCTATAAATCCAATTAGAGTAATCGCTACAAGCAGCGTAAGAATTCCGAGTCCTGGATACTCAAAAGGCATCCAGCCGTCGAGCAATACGAATGATTCATACAGCACATAAATAGTTACCCCAATGGGAACCAAATAAAGTAATCCTTGAAAAAAGTATTTACCCAACGTTTTCACAGGCTAAAGATATTGTTTTCCCGCCTTTCTCGGATCCACTTTGAATTTGCGATTCACACCTGTCCACATCACGAATAAGCGCCTGATATTCAATAAGTTTTACTAACTTCTCACTCTTAACCAAAACCAGTTTTTATTATGAAAAAAGTAATTGCACTTCTGTGCTTGTTTATGAGTCCGCTATTTATGGTTGCTCAAGAAGAGGCCAAAGAAGAAGCAGAAGGCCCTGCCTATCAAATGGCCGAGCTTACCTACATTAAAGCCAAGGTAGGTATGGAAAAAGAGTTCGTACAGGCCATTTGGGCGCACAATGCGAAATATCATTCCGAAGCCCCCTATCGAAGTCAATTGTGGAATATCCGCTTTGGCGACGACGCCGGTTGGTATGTTTGGACCATGGGTACTATGACGTTTAGCGATCTCGACAATGCGCCCGGCCAAGGTGAGCATGCCGAAGATTGGCGCAAAAACATAGCCAAGTATGTTGCCGAGTACGGTAAAAACGAAACCTGGGTTTTATCGGAATCAGCCTCTAATCCGAAACCTGGAGCAACCAAAATACAAGTAGTATGGACCGTGGATACAAAAGATGGAGAAGGAGACGAATTCATGGACTTCATGAAGCAAGTTGCTGAAGTCCATAAAGAGGGAGATCGCGAGATCCTTACTTGGAATGGAGGCTTTACAGAAGATGGACGAGACTATGCGATGGTTTTTCCAATGGAGTCGTTTACTTCCTTTGATACCGACAAATGGGATATCGAAGAGCCTTTCAATGAAAAATTCGGAGAAGATGCATGGGAAGATGCTATGGACGATTGGGAAGATTATGTCGAAGACATGACTCAAGCGCTGTGGATGAATGTGGCGCCGCCCGAAAAATAAGAACCACGCTTACAGGCTGATCAAAACCCTGGCTTTTTGGCCGGGGTTTTTTTATTCAAACAGCTCCGCCCTCGCCTTTTTAGTTAGGCTCGAAACGATCAAGTCATACGAGTCTTGGATCCACCCGAGAAGGGTGGCACGCGGAATAGAACCATCCATTATGACCTGATTCCAGTGCTTTTTGCTTAAATGAAATCCGGGCTGAACGGCCGGTTTATAAAAGCTTGTACAGCACGGGGCGACTCGGACTCGCGTCGTTTTCGAACGGCGCTACCTGAAGGCTGAGCATGTAAGATCCGTCCGTGGCACGATCCGGAACATAAATCAGTTCGGTTATTGTGGCGTCGTGCCGTGGCGCATCCGGATAGTTCCAAAAAGCATGATGAGAAAGTAGTTTCCCTTCATCTTCTTCGCGATCGACTGAAGGTAAATCGATGAGTAAATGCTTCACATCATTCATCCTCAAAAAGAGGGCTGCATGATGATCTAAATAAGGTGGATTGGTATTGCTGTACTGTTGTTCCTTTTTCGCTTCAGGATTGGGAAGCGTTCTAAAAACCACAGCCTCTGGCTTTTTTCCAGCCAATGCCGCTTCTAATTGATCCAGTGTAATCACTAGATCTTCACCGCGTCGTTCGGGCTGAATGCTGATCAACTCCGCTGTAAAAAAGAACTTTTTGAACACCTTATTTACGCTGTACCACTCCTTACTGATGTGCCCGACACATTCGGTGTGCGACCCGTTGCCATGTGGGTTAAAAGTGATGTCTCTAAAATTTACGGACCCACCTTTACTCACCTCACCGACAAACTGATCGGTCATCACCGGTTCAATTTTCACGGGAGGCACATACCAGGCACGAGCCGTGTATTCTTCAGTGCTCAATGGAAGCGATAAATCAATGGGATTACTTAAATCAAAAGCGAGTTCCTGCTCTGGGTACGATATGCGCGCAATCATAGGGGTCGTGTTCATAAGGCCAATATACAAAAGGACCCATTCAATAGAATAGGCTCTTTGGGCTTGGCTTTCTCAAAATACTATTCGTTACAAGTACTCGAGGCAATCGGGGAATATTTTCAGAAAACGTTCAATCTGTGGATCAACCACCTGAATCTGTTCGCCGGAATTAGGGTGATCAAACGCTAAAGAATATGCGTGCAAATACATTCCTTTTCCCTTGAGCAAACCTTCTTTTGAAGAATAATCTCGATCGCCCAAAATCGCATGGCCTTTTTCAGCCAGGTGAATGCGCAATTGATGTCTTCGGCCCGTTTTTGGCTCAAGACTTAACAGATTGAGCTGTCCAAATCGTTCCGAAGGAACCGATTGAACTACCCTAAAATGAGATTCTGCACGTTTTCCGTCAACCTCGGAATCGATAAGCCCCTGCATAGGCATGGAGCCCGGAGTCACGGCCAAATACTTTTTCTGGATTGTTTTCTCCTCAAACGCTGCGTTCAAATTGCGCAAGGCGCTGGCTGTTTTACCAATCAGTACGGTACCCGTCGTCGCAAAATCAATTCGATGCGCTGGCTGCGGCTTTACGGCATCTGCTGCTGCACTTGGCTTGAGGTTCGCCTCCAAAGCATTGGCCAAAGTCTTGAACGAATTCCCGCTGACTAGGAGTCCGGCCGGTTTATGCACTACCGCAATATGATCGTCTTGATACAAAACGCTTAGGTGAAGCCGAAAGGCTTTTTGGGGAGAAGGGTTGTCTTCTACTTTATATTCGATTAAGTCGCCATTTTTAACGAAAGTCGCCGAGGTCGCTGAAACACCATTCACGAAAATCAATCCCTTCTTCAGGGCTTTTTTCAGGGCCGACTTTGTGAAGGCGGAAGTGAAAATTCCGGGGCCGTAGTCTTGAATACGGATCGACTCATGGTCGGTATCAACTGTATGGGATTCGGAAATTGCGATTGCCAAAAAATTTACGGTGAAAAGATAAAGGTATCCAACTTCTCCTTAAGTCCAGAAGAGCTCACTGGCAATGCCATCGGACAAAAATCGTTGATTTGCTGGGATCGCTACTCGCCCATTCACGGGTTCAAGTTGGTTTTTGCTTACAAGTATTTGGACTTCCTTTTCGAAGTGGCTTTTGAACTTTGCGTCGAATGAATTTAGCTCTTCGGGGTTGAGTCCGGCCGCTAGGCGGAGACCCGTCATCACCCACTCATTGTACCGATCTGCTTCACTCAACGACTCCGATTCCCAAAACGATTTTCCTTCATTGAGCGACTGAATGTACCGCGCATTATTCGATACATTCCAACGCCGCTCCCCTTTTAGATAGGAATGAGCACTAGGTCCGATACCGAGGTACGAAATACCTTCCCAATAGCTCGAATTGTGTTTAGAGTGATGACCGGGCAGTGCAAAATTCGATACCTCGTAATGCTCATATCCCGCGGTTTCGGCTGCCTCGTGCAAATAATGGAACTGGGCTTCAACAAGGTCGTCATCGGGCATAATAACGCGACCTGTTTCCACCTGGCGCGCCAAAGCTGTTCGGGGCTCTACCGTTAAGGCATAACTCGAAAAATGAGGCAATTGAAAATCGAGTAATTGCTGTACTTGCTTTTTCCAATCGGCCAGCGACATATCGGGCTGCCCGTAAATTAAATCTGCCGTTAAATCTTGAAATCCGAAGGAGCGCGCATCTTGGATCACACGCAGTGCTTGATCGGCGGTATGGCTTCTATTCATGGCCGTTAAAAAACGATCTTCAAACGCTTGTATACCGATTGAAAGTCGATTTACACGGCCTGCGGCCAGATGGGTCAATCGGGCCAAAGACAGATCATCGGGATTCGCTTCAAGCGTCCATTCTGCATTATCGGCCAAGGTGTAGTTCGATTCAATTTCAGTGAAAATTCGATCGAGCTGGTCGGTACTCAGCATGGAAGGGGTTCCACCTCCAAAATATACGGTTCGTATGGGTTCGGCGATTTCATCGCGCCGCAGGCGCAATTCCAAAATTAACGCATCGACCATTTCTGGAACTCTTTTCAGTGTCGTACTAAAATGAAAATCGCAGTAATGACAAGCCTGACGACAAAATGGAATATGCAGATAAAGCGCCGCCATTATTTATTAAGAGTGACTCGGAAAGTAGTGCCTTTGTCTTTCTCACTTCGAACGATGAAAATTTTTCCGCCGTGGTACTCAACAATAATTCGACGTGCCAATGATAATCCTAGACCCCAGCCTCTTTTCTTAGTGGTAAAGCCCGGTCGAAAAATAGTTTTCCATTGGGTACTTTTGATTCCCTTTCCTGTATCGGCTACCTCCACATGGATCTGATTTCCTTTCTCTTGAACGCAAACGCTGATATCGCCCTGACCGGCCATAGCATCAATGGCATTGCGGATTAAATTCTCAATAACCCATTCGTACAAGGATACATTCAAAGGAACAAAAACGGGCCCTTGAATCTCAGGTGTTTGGAAAGCGAAATTGATTTTTCGACCCGAGCGCGCCTTTAAATATTGCATGGCGTTTTCGGTCACCGCCACTATATCTTCGGGCTTAATCGTGGGCATTGAGCCAATTTTCGAAAACCGGTCGGTAATGATATTGAGTCGGTCGATATCTTTTTCCATTTCGCCCAGCATTTCCTCTTCTACATGCTGCGTGCGCAGTATTTCGACCCACCCCATAAGCGAGCTCAATGGCGTTCCAATTTGATGTGCGGTTTCTCGGGCCATACCCGCCCAAACTCTATTCTGCTCTAATCTTCTGGAAGTACTAAAAGCGTAATAAGCGATTAAAATAAAGAGGGTCATCACGGCTAAAATGACCAAGGGATACCACTGAAGCTGGGTAAGTAACAGGGAATCTTTATAATAAATATAAACCCGCTCTCCTTCTATATATTCAATTTCAATGGGGGGTCGCTGCTCCGCCATTTCGGCCAGCTCTTCCTCTAAAAATCCGGGGCGATTTACTTTGGTTGAATCGAGGTTGTTCCAACCATTGATGTTCCCGTCTCCATCGGTTAAAATTACCGGGACCGTTTTATTATCGCGGATCACTTGAAATACAAAGCCGAGGTATTGGTCGTTATCACCAACATCCGCTAAGAGACCCGATGCTTCTGCCCAAAGCCTAACCTTTTGACGTTCTACCTCGCGCAGCTTCCGAACGAAATTGTTCGTATACCACATGGTTACTGCTCCAATGCCTAGGGCAAAGACAAACAGGACCCATTTCCAACGATTTTTTTCAGCGTATATATTGCGCGACATGCTCTAAAAGTCGTAAAAATTGGGCGACCAACTCGTATCGGGTTCTTCTTCATTCCATTCAATCACGAAATCGGGCTCTTCTTCCGTTCTATCAATAGTAGTATCGGGTCGGAATTCCTCTTGAAAGGCTTGTTTTATTTCTTGACCTTCATTTTTAAACTCTTGGACCACATTTTTACGGGCCGATTGAGAATCGTATTCAATGATTGGGTCATAAACGTTGCCCGTCATATGAAGGAAAAGCAAAGGCCCCGCATTTGATTCTTCGAAAACATAGTGCTCGTCGATATCGGGGTTCTCTTTCTGCTGTTTTTTGAAAAGTACATCGCTCAGTTGCATTCGAATTCGGTAGTCAATTTCGTTATCGAAACCGTGATTACCGCTTCCCGCAAAATCGAGCGCGCTCGAAGATATCTGCATATCGGGAATACTAATCCTTCTGTTTGCTATTTCAATTCGGTTGCTCAAGGTCTTGAACTTAATGCGATTCAACTCTTCCACCTCAACATAGTCTGCCAAAGCGTTTAAGGGTTCAAATTGAATCAACTCCCCATTGCGAATCTCTACTTGTGCGAGCGTATAGAGTTTATCAAGATCTGTTTCCAAGGTGGGAGTCCAGTACGATTTAAAATGCACGTTTGCGGTTACTCTTCCCGAGAGGTTGTCAGAAACAAGTGTTGTTTGGCCGAAATCGTTGCACTCGTAGAAAAGCCTTTTTACGTCTAAATCACTAACGGTAGCCCTAACAGTTACTTCCAGCTCTTCCTTATTGCGTCCGTCAATACTCAATTGTCCGTCAAACGAACCGTCTACCGCATCAAATTTTATTGGTTTGGCCCTTAAGACTCCAGCTTTCTGAACTACTCTTCCGATTACGTTTTTCGCCGAGAATTTTTCAAAAACCAACTTCTTAACGTCCAAACGCAGATCGTAAGATACCCGTGGCGATAATTCAAGAGCGTATTCCGATTCTTCTTCTGAATTAGAAATGAGTTGGTCTAAAAGCAATTGATTCGAAACGAAGGTGGCCTCCAGAGAAACGGGTTCGCCCGGAATAAGTGCATAGGCAAGTGTATTTCGGAAATACCCCTCCACACTAAAGTCGCTATCGGCTACCACTCCGCGGCAATACTCTATTTGCAAATCGCGGTTGGTGAATGAAAAGAGTCCAGAGATCTGATCAATAGGGTACATGAGCGCATTGGTAACCATACGCATATTCTCCACGTTGAGTTTCCCGTTCATTTTTGCGTGAACTAGGTCGCGCTCACTTATTTCATTTATATCGTAAAATCGATTTTCAAAAGAAACATTGATGTTTGCGAATCCAGAGAGTTCGTTACTAATGGTTGGTGGTAAAAAAGCACTGATTTGACCTAAATCGAGTTTGGCATTCAGTTTGGCAATAACCAACGGTGTTTTGAGATCCGTCATACTAAAGCTTCCCGCGAAAGAGGAGTTTTGTGCTACTCCGCTAAATTCGGATAATTCAATAAGTGTATTGCGCTGATTTCCCGCGCCATTGTCGTAGCGGCCTTCGATTTCTAGTTGCTCCAAAATTTGACTTGTCCCGGGATCTTTGAGTGTTCCATTGTTTAAATGGAAGTCCGCATAAATCCTCGGCCGTTTTTTCGGATCTCCCATTATATGCGCTCGAAAATGGAGTTTGCCCGTTGCATCAAAGCGGGAATACTGATCGGCCGTTCCTTTCGGAAGGCGCTCCAGCAAATGAGCGAGCGACAAATCATCACCCGTTAAATACAAGTCGATATAATCGGGCCTGTAGCCTCCGTTACCCGAAAATGGGAGTCCGTCCAAATTGAGTGAAGCATTGGAAATAGCTACGGTATCGCCGCGTACATCGAGTTCTAGTTTCCAATTCGCGGGCAAGCTGGCCGGTAATTCTGTTGAGCCAAACTTGGCGCTGTTAAAATGGGCCTTTCCTTTAGAATTCAGGGTAAAGGAAGCCGATGAAAAAGCTCCTGACACCTGAGCATTTATCTCTTTCCCATCAATATTAATGTCGTTCTTTTCGTCATTGAATCGAACGTGCATATTGGAAAGTGCCACTTTGGAAAGGTCGAGATTGAACTCGGCAGAAGATTCCGTCGATTCCCGTTCTTTCCAAATTAGGTAGTTCGGTCGGCCCCATTTATCGCGGTCTAAATAAAGAACCCCTTCATCGAGCGAAAGCCCATCGATGTTGTATTCCTCCTTGTAAAGACTCCATAAATTCACTTCCAGGTAGAGGTTTTCCACTGCGAGTAAGGTGTCCTTACTTTCAGGTACAGGAATAAAAACGTTATGGAATCGCAAGGCGACATTGGGGAATTGTCGCCAAAGTGTAAGGTCAATTTTTTCAACGGTTACTTCGGTGCGCAACTCGTTGTTGAGTGCTTGGGTAATTCGCTGAACGATCGCATCGCCGTAAAAGGACGTCAGTATCCATCCGCCCGAGAGGGCGAGAACGATAAGGACCATCAGAATGCGGAGAAATCTTTTTAAAAAACGCATCACGAGCGGAATATACCCTACAACGGAATTCTGGTCGAAATATGATAAATAGCTGTGATCATTTTGCTTTCCCCATCATGGCCATTTGTTGCAATTCTTCTTTGCTCAGGTAACGCCACTGCCCGCGTTTTAAGTTTCGCTTGGTGAGTCCGGCAAAAACAACACGATCGAGCCGTATCACTTTGTAACCTAAATGCTCAAAAATTCGACGTACGATTCGGTTGCGCCCGCTGTGAATTTCGATTCCGATTTCCTTTTTGGTAGCCCCTTCGATGTAGCTCACTTTGTCGACGTTAATCAGCCCATCGTCAAGCGTTAGTCCGCGTTTTATATCATCGAAATGATTCGATTTCAACGACTGATCCAGCTCGACATGATACACTTTACGCACTTGATAACTTGGGTGCGTTAATCGCTTTGCCAGTTCGCCATCGTTGGTAAACATAAGAAGTCCGGTAGTCATTCGATCGAGTCGGCCAACCGGGTAAATTCGTTCTGGACAGGCATTTTGGACGAGTCCCATGACCGTTTTTCGGTTCTGTGGATCATCGACTGTGGTGATAAAATCCTTCGGTTTATTGAGTAGGACGTACACTTTTTTTTCGGGAGAAATCCGCGAATCGTTGTAGCGCACATCGTCGCCGTCTTGTACTTTGTAGCCCATTTCGGTCACTACTTTTCCATTCACTTTTACGAGTCCCGTTTCAATTAGTGTATCCGCCTCACGGCGCGATGCGACCCCGGCGTGTGCCAAGTATTTGTTCAGGCGCATTTCGCCAATCTTCGATTCAGATGCGCGGCGACCGGCGCTTGGCGGACGACGACCCGCTCTTTTACTGGTTTCTCCAGCAGGCTTTGGTGCCGCTCCTTTCTTCGCATACGGTTTCTTTCCCCGTGCGTCGAAGCTCGATTTACCCGTTGGTTTTCCGGTCGATTTGCCAGCCGGACCTTTACGGCCGGCGCCAGCGGGTTTGCGGTTTTTTTTCTCGCCTTCCTTTTCATCGGAGACGCGTTTTCCGCGAGAAATAAAGTCTTTTGGTTTTTTCGACGAAGGTCGTTGGTCACGATTGCCTGCCGGTCGGCGGTTCTTTTTGGGACGATCCATGTGTGCTCAGATTTTGTGCAAAGGTACAGATAAAGAGTGGGTTAGCCATCGACCCTAAGGGTAAGTTTAAGACCCCTCAACAATCTACCTTACGTGCAAATCCTCGCGCCGTTGTCGTGTGCGGCAAGTTTGCATCCGGGACGCGTCAATTGACCGCGGGGGTTTTTAATTCTTTTACGGGTAACGGACACCGAACACAGACTAAATAAGATCATATCTGATCGCTCCGGCCTTCATATCCGAAGGTTGTCCCCACCTCTTCTAATCTTCGGCTTTCAACCCAATCTGCGCGTCCTATGAATGCCTGCTATTCTCCGATCATCCCGCCATCCCCGGATAAAATACTTTTGGCGATCACTTTTGTCGTTTGCGCCTACTGGGGGTTCAGCCAGTCGCTGATCATTACTTCTGTTTTTGACGGCCCCCTAGCGGGCGGACGGCCGAAAGGCATTGAATTATTCTCACTTTCTGCCATTCCCGACCTCAGCATGTACGGAATAGGATCGGCCAATAACGGCGGAGGCTCGGATGGGGAAGAATTTACTTTTCCGGCTGATTCTTTAGCGCGCGGGACCTACTTTTATATCGCTTCGGACTCAACGGAGTTCCACAATTTCTTCGGTATACCGCCCACTTATGTGGCTTCAGCCGTGAACGTGAATGGCGATGACGCCATTGAGCTCTTCCAAAATGGGGTGGTCATCGATCTCTTTGGCGACATCCATACGGACGGTACGGGTGAAGCTTGGGAATATACCGACGGCTGGTTTTCGCGAAACTATCGTTCTCACCCTTCCAGTAGTTTCAATATTACCCAATGGAACAGTACGGGCACCAATGCACTCGATGGCGAAGTATCGAATGCAAGTGCTCAATCGCCCATTCCCTTGCAGTCGTTTGCCGCCGTATACAATGGGGTCGTCTGGTTGGGCACTACCGACCTCTTTGGCAATCAATCTAACCTAGCTGCCCCATCTGGAATTCTGAACAAAGGAATTTATATTCAATCGGGCCAATGGAACCTTACTGCCGAAGTCACAGCTACGAACCTATTTATTGACTCATCTGCTTCCGTTCTCGTTTCTCCAAACAGAATACTCGCTATCGATTCACTTTTGTCGAATGCAGGCTCCATGAGCTTATTAGCTGATTCGTCCGGTTATGCCCAAATCCTTATAGGCACTGTGGGTCAGTTGGGCACGTATGAAGGTAATTCCCTTACCGTTGAACAGTATATAGAGGATGACTCGGTCGGATCAAAATGGACGCATGTGGGTATTCCTATTAATGGCGACCTCTCCAAATTGAGCTTCGACCCATCTGCTTCGTTCGTGTATTCGGGTGGATCCACGGGCGGTCAAAATGTCTATCACTGGGACGAGCCGTCCGCGAGTTGGTTGGCCCCTGGGAGCAGTAATTTCATTCCCGAGACGCGCGGCCTAGCCCTTTATTTAGGGTCTGGAAATTACGGGAGCTTCCCGGGAACGCTTTCAATAGAGGGCGACTTGCGAACAAATAAGGATAGTGCTGCACTTTCTTTCAGCGGATCGGACCCCAGTATTTCGGGATGGAACTTTGTTGGGAACCCATTTTCGACTGGGATCGACTGGGGAGCACTATACACGACAAACTATGACGCGGGCACGATGCCGTTGAGCAGTATTGCCAAAGTATACAATCCTGCCGCAGGCAGTTACTCCGATATAAATGCAAACGCCCTTTCAGAAACGGACCGCGTGATACCTCTTTTTCAAGGTTTTTGGGTGAAAATGAACAGTACCCCTTCGCCCAATCCGAAGTATTTGGCGATTGAGCTCGATCACAGGTCTACCCAAGCCACCGATTTTAGAGGTGCTTCGCAAGGCGATCTACTGGTCCTGAGAGCACAATCAGAAGCTTTCTCTACCCAGTCCGAAGTCGCCCTGGAGCTGCTAAGCACTGGCACTCGCGACTATGATGTACGAGACGGAATGCACAAGAATGGCGAGCGATGGGAATCGATTCAGTTCTATTTTGAATCGGAAGAAGGCTATCCACTTAGTACGAACTCGACCTTGGATGAACAGCTTCCTCAATCGGTTTGGCCCCTATTTTTCGAGGTGTGGATGGATACTCTAACAACCTATGAAATAGAGCTTCGGGACGATCCCTTTCCAATTCCTTGTAGCCTTGAACTTTTCGATCGTAAAACACAGGTAACACATGATTTACGCTCTGGAAGCTACTCGTTTCAGGCTAGTTCGGCCGATTCGACAGATCGATTTGAAATTATTCTGACGCGTAATGGTCTTCATATTATGCAACCAGAACAGCAACCTTTTTGGGTAATCAGCGACTTCCACTATTGGAATATTCAAAGCGAAGTAGGAACAGAAATTACCCGGTATACCGTGTATAACATCCTTGGGCAAAAGGTCTTGAACAGTGGTAAAACGGCCAATCAAATTCCCAAATTCGGCCTATCGGCCGGATCCTACTTCGTGCATCTACATAACTCCAAACAACGAACTACAATCCTTAAAATTCAAAAATGATGAAATCACTTCACCTTCTTTCAGGAATCACCTTTTTAGCAATGATGCTTCTTTCGCTTTACTGCACTGGTCAACCCGCAAATCCGAATCCACCCGGAGTTCCCATTGATGGCGGTATCGGTGCGCTGATTGCCGCAGGTGCGGCCTACGGAGTTAAAAAAAGAAGAGAAATGAAGAAAAAGAAAGAGGGTTCTATCGATTGATTTCGATGAACTTCTCAATGTTCTTTGTTAATCCGAAGAGCACCAGAGTGTCTGTAGAATGAATGACCGTTTCAGAAGTAGGAACCCCTAAAATATGCTGTTCGCATCGGGTTTCACCTTTGCGAATCACTTTTTCTTCACGCAGCAGCGTTACTAAATTCAGGCGGTACTTCTTTCTTAGGCCAATATCGGCTAGCGTGCGGTTCGCTACTTGGCGTGGGGGCTTCACTTCCACAATTTCAAAGTCGTCGGGAAGCTGCATGCACATCAATACGTTCGGATTAAGCAGGTTTTCAGCAACGCTGCCTCCAACTTCCATTTCTGGAGAAAGAATTTCATCGATCCCCATTTTCTCGAGAATTTGATGCTGATTTGGTCCCGAAGCACGTGCAATAATTCTCTTGACGCCCATTTCCTGCAATGTAAAAGTACAGAGCAAGAGTCCTTCAAAGTTTTCACCGATCGCTACTACAACAGCATCTAAATCGGACACCCCTTGAAGCTCGAGTCCACGACGATCCGTGGCATCCATTACGACGGCGTGCGCCACTTCGTTTTTGATTGCTTCGACCCGCTCTTCTGATGAGTCAATGGCCAATACTTCGGCCCCGCGTTTCGATAAAATACGAGCAATGGCCGAGCCAAAATACCCGAGTCCGACAACGGCAAATCTATGTTCATTCATAATTCAGTGCCTTTAGTAGGTGATCACTTTGTTAAAGTTGAGCAAATGCTCTTTCTAGGTCCTCGATTAAGTCGTCGGCATCTTCAATACCCACACTCAAACGAATCAACGAATCTACAACGCCTGTTTTTTCACGATCTTCTTTGGGAATCGCCGCGTGCGTCATGCTGGCCGGATGACCAATTAAACTTTCTACTCCGCCCAATGATTCTGCCAGAGTAAATAAGCGCGTTGAAGAAACGAGCTTCACCGCATCTTCCAAGCGATTTCCTTTCATACTGAACGATACCATTCCACCAAAACCGCGCATTTGCTGTTTGGCAATTTCGTGATTTGGATGATCTTCAAACCCTGGCCAGTATACGTTCTCTACCGAGTCTTGGGTTTTTAGGAAGCGGGCAATCCTTTCTCCGTTTTCGCAATGGCGTTGAACGCGCAAGTGGAGTGTTTTGATTCCGCGAAGAACCAAGAAGGCATCTTGTGGGCCAGGAACAGCACCCGAACTATTCTGAATAAATGCCAAACGATCGTTCAATGGTGTGTCATTGACAATCAGAGCACCCATGACCACATCGCTGTGTCCGCCCAAGTATTTCGTTACGGAGTGCATAACAATGTCGGCCCCGAGATCAAGTGGGTTTTGCAAATAAGGAGTAGCAAAGGTGTTGTCCACTGCTAAAAGGGCGCTTGCCGATTGAGCAATTTTCGCCAATCCAGCGATATCCACCACGCTCATCATTGGGTTCGTGGGCGTTTCTGTCCAAATAAGCTTGGTATGCTCATTTACCTTAGAGGCTACTTCAGAAAGTTCCCCCATCGGTACGAAGTGAAATACGATTCCATATTTCTCGAATATCTTCGTGAAAATCCTGTAGGTTCCTCCGTATAAGTCGTTTGTGGCAATGACTTCATCGCCCGGAGAAAGCAACTTCATTACCGCATCTATAGCTGCTAATCCACTCGAAAAAGCCAATCCGTGCTTCCCATTTTCAATCGCCGCTACATTCCGTTCCAAAGCTTGGCGGGTCGGATTCTGCGTTCGCGAATATTCAAATCCTTTGTGGTCTCCAGGGCTCGCCTGGATATACGTAGTGGTTTGATAAATAGGTGTCATTACGGCCCCGGTCGTTTCATCTGGTTCTACCCCGGCGTGAATGGCTTTTGTAGCGAATTTCAAAGTGTGTTCTGTTCCGTTTTAAAGTGCAAAGGTATGAAAATGACCTACCTTTGTGACTCCAACAAAAGCGCACATGAAAAAGATCTATTACCTATCTACATGCAGCACCTGCAAGCGATTAATCTCTAATTGGAATCCCGGTTCAGATGTCGAAATGATCGATATTAAATCGCGCCCGCTCACCGAATCGGAAGTAGATCACATGGCCGCCCTCGCGGGCGGATACGAAGCGTTGTTCAGTCGACGAGCCATGAAATATAGAGGCTGGGGCTTAAATGAGAAAGAGCTTTCGGAAAAAGACTACCGCGAATATTTATTGAAGGAATACACTTTCTTGAAAAGACCGGTGGTACTTGTGGGTGATCAAATATTTGTTGGGAATTCAGCCAAAACGGCGCTTGCCGCACATCATGCTTTAAGTGCCTAAACAGTACCGAGCACATATAGCCCTCTTCATTGTAAACCTCATTTACGGTATCAACTATACCGTGGCAAAAGATGTAATGCCAGGATATATCGAGCCGCTAGGCTTTATTCTCCTGCGCGTTAGCGGGGCCGTCACCTTGTTTTGGCTGGTGAGTCGCTGGTTCCCAAACGAAAAAATCCAACGATCCGATTTTCCTCGACTCGTTATTTGTGGTTTGTTCGGCGTTGCCTTGAATCAAATGCTCTTTTTTGAAGGGCTCAATTTGACTTCTCCAATTAATGCCGCCATAATCATGACGAGCACGCCCATGCTTGTTTTATTGATGTCAGCGCTCATTATTCGGGAGCGAATCACCTGGATCAAAATAATCGGAATCATTCTCGGTGCAACGGGTGCGATTACACTGATTACTTACAATAGTGGAGGGGGCATTCAATTGCTCGGCGACGATCAACACCTCGGGAATTTACTCGTTTTTCTAAATGCCAGTAGCTACGGTATTTATCTCGTAATTGTGAAACCTTTAATGCAGCGGTATCAGCCGCTCACGGTAATTAAGTGGGTCTTCACGTTCGGGCTTCTTTTCGTCACACCCTTCGGGTGGACGGACTTCCACGCAATTTCATGGGCCACCATGCCGACCGCCATATTGTGGAGTACCGCGTTTGTGGTTTTAGGAACTACCTTCTTGGCCTATTTACTGAATACCTTCGCCCTTAAATCGGTGAACCCCTCGGTAGTGAGCATCTACATCTATCTGCAGCCATTGCTCGCTACTCTATTCGCCCTCGCGGTCGGAAGCGATCGACTAACTCCCATCATGGTTGGTTCGGGAGCTTTGATCTTTACGGGTGTATATTTGGTATCGCGCCGCTAGGCGCTCATGCACCTGCTGATTTCGTACCTTTACACCGACCAAAACCCAGTATATGGTAATCTCAATGACCGGCTTTGGAAAAGCCACCGGCCAGCACGGCTCCAAAAAAATAACGATTGAAATTCGATCGCTGAACAGTAAATCGCTCGATCTGAATACGCGATTACCACAAATCTTCAGGGAAAAAGAATCGGATATCAGAAATCGAGCTTCAGCGAGCCTAAAGCGCGGGAAGGTCGATTTAAGTGTTTATCTTGAATCAGAAAGCGTAGAGAGTTCGAATCAATTGAACTCGGATTTGATTCGCTCCTATCACAAACAGCTAAAAGAACTCAGTGTAGAATTAGGAGATGGAGCCGACCTACTTCCATCCATTCTTCGTTTTCCCGAAATACTGCAGAGTCAGCGCGAAGAATTGAGCAAAGAGCTCGGTACAGCGCTTTTAAATGTTTTGGACCAAGGCCTTCTCAAAATAAATGAGCACCGGCTTGCTGAAGGGCAGGCTATGGAAAAGGACTTAAGGGCCAATGTCGCTTCTATTTCCGATAATTTGAAGGCGATTGAACCTTTAGAAGAACAGCGACTAGAAGGCGTTAAAGAACGCCTCATGAAGCAGCTCGAGGAATTGAAAGACAAACTCGATTCCAACCGATTCGAGCAAGAATTAATCTACTACCTCGAAAAATTCGATATCAACGAAGAAAAAGTACGCTTGAGAAAGCACTGCAGTTACTTCTTGAACATCTTGGATGAGGAAGAAAGTCAGGGAAAAAAACTGGGTTTCATTGCTCAGGAAATGGGGAGAGAAATAAATACTATTGGGTCAAAAGCGAATCATGCCGACATTCAAAAACACGTGGTTCAAATGAAAGACGATTTGGAGAGAATTAAAGAGCAGGTCCTAAACGTTCTATAATGAAGGCAAAGGCACTTATTTTTTCAGCACCCTCAGGATCTGGTAAAACCACTTTGGTGCGCGCACTTCTAGAAAAAATGCCCGGACAATTGGCCTTCTCTATTTCCGCGACGAGCAGGTTGCCGCGAGGCCAAGAAAGACACGGAGTCGATTACTACTTTTTATCGAGCGAAGAGTTTCAGCAAAAGATTCAGGAAGAAGCGCTACTGGAATGGGAAGAAGTGTACGCAGGCACGCACTATGGAACGCTAAAAAGCGAGGTGGATCGTTTGCACGCGCTCGGCAAAACAGTTCTTTTTGATATCGACGTTGTGGGAGGAGTAAATTTAAAAGAGTACTTCGGAGATGAGGCTTGTTCGTTTTTTATTCAGGCGCCCAGTATGGCGGTCCTAGCGGCCCGATTAAGGGGTCGTGGAACGGAGAATGAGGAGCAAATCGCCAAACGTTTAGCAAGAGCCGACTACGAAATGGGCTTTAAAGAAAAATTCGATTTCGTCATCATCAATGACGATCTTGATTTGGCCTTAAATGAAATTGAAAATCAAGTTCGCGCTTTCCTGAATTCATGAAAAAAGTAGGATTGTATTTCGGAAGCTTTAACCCGATCCACGTTGGGCACGTAGTCATTGCCCAATACATGGCTTCTTTTTCTGATTTAGATGAAGTTTGGATGGTGGTTTCACCGCATAATCCATTCAAAAAGAAAGCAAATCTGCTCGATGAACGTGCGCGTTTTCATTTAGCTCAACTCGCCGTAGAAAAGCATCCAAATATCAGAGTAAGCGATGTAGAATTCGACCTACCTCAGCCCAGTTTCACTGCTGATACACTGGCGCATTTAAGAGAAAAGCACAGTGATCATGCCTTTTGCCTCATTATGGGGAGCGATAATTTAATTCACTTTCCGAAATGGAAAAACGCCGAATACCTCATGAAAGAATTCCCGGTATACGTTTATCCACGCCCCGGTTTTCCCATTGATGATTCTATAAAAGAGCGCTTGGAAGTGCACGAAATAAATGCACCGCTTATGGAACTTTCAAGTAGCTTTATTCGAAAGGCCTTGAAAGAAGGTCACGATGTATCTGCCATGATTCCGGATAGCGCATGGCACGAAATAGATCTTATGAATTACTTCAGGTAATTAGGCCTCTTCGAGGATTCCACTTAAAATGGATTCGAAAATTCTTCGCCCATCTGTATTACCCAAATTCATGTCGGCCGCTCTTTCTGGGTGTGGCATCATTCCGAAGACATTCTTTTCAGCGTTACAAACGCCTGCGATGTTTTCCATCGATCCGTTAGGATTGCTGGCCGGAGAAACGGATCCGTCGGCTTCACAATACCGGAACATCACCTGATCATTTTCATTAAGTTCCTTGAGTAGTTCAGGGCTGGCGTAATAGTTTCCTTCACCGTGCGCAATCGGAATCTCAAGTACATCTGAAGCTTTCAATTCAGCCGATGGAAGCGCCGTTCCACTTTGTGGCTTTATGAATATGTTCTTGCAAATAAATTTATGATTCGGATTATGCATCAAAGTACCTGGGAGTAAACCCGCCTCACACAAAACCTGGAATCCATTACAAACCCCCATTACGAAGCCTCCCTTAGATGCAAAGGCAATAACTTCATTCATAATAGGAGAAAAACGAGCAATAGCACCTGAGCGAAGGTAATCACCGTAGCTAAAACCGCCCGGCAACATAATGAATTCCGCACCCTGCAAATCGTGATCTTTATGCCATAACTCAACAACTTCGTGACCAAGGCTTTTCAAGACATAGATCATGTCTTGATCACAATTAGAACCTGGGAAAATGACAACACCGAACTTCATAATCAAATAGTATTAAAAAAAAAATGCCGAGAACGAATTCTCGGCAAAGATACTATAATTTCAAGGTTGATTAGGTCCCAATAACACCTCCAAGGGTGGTAGTCTTCTTCGGGTTAATAACCATTACTGGAATTTTCTCTTTGTTCGTAATCAAATGCTGTTCAAACGAGCTTCCAAATAGCGCCGTTACTGTTCCCCCTCCATCGGTGAATTTTATCGCATTTGAGATGAGGTTATAAAGTACTTTTTTCCACTTAGCTCCATCGTAAAAAACAAGTACACCCGAAGTCGGACCTTCCCATACCAAACGCAGGGCCTTATCCTCGGCAATCGGTCGAAATGACTCGAACAAATCGTGAGCAAATCGAGCAAAATCTGCATTGAAAACGGCCATAGAAACCTTCTCATTTTCAATTTTACTAATATCTAGAAGCTCGTCAATGAGTTTTTGCAATTGCAAAGCATTGCGTTGGATCATGAGCAATCGCTGTTGCGTTTGCGGATCGTACTCATTGCGCAATAATTGCTCCACTGGACCGAGTATCAGGGTAAGCGGCGTTCGAAACTCATGGGTTACATTCGAAAAAAACTGATCCTTCAGCTTTTCAATATCCCTAGCTTTCTTCTTTTTGGACATAAAACGAAGGTATCAAAAACTTTAGGGCGTGAATACGGAAATCAATGCGGAAATGAGAATCAGGACAATCGCCACGTTTCCCAACCGAGGTTGACGAATGTAATAGAAAAAATTGGAGAGAAGGAGTCCGACCGGCACGGTTAAAACGACTAAGTGGGTCAATTGATTGGCTGGAGCCAAGGCAAAGCCCAACATTCCAAAAATAGAAGCCCAAATCATAAGGAGGAAATTCTTCCTATTGCTCACTCTCTTTTTATTCAGGTTAAGGCTTAGTTCCACGCCGCTAATGACCATAACAATAAGAATAGAAATCATCAACGGAACTTCGCTCACGGGGACGAAGAGATCCATATTTCCAGAGCGCGCTGAATCTAGAATAGTTAGGTACGCCGGGAAACTCGAATCGGGAATCCAGATCCACGAGGAGCCGACAATAAGCACCGGTGCCATCAGTCCAAGGGCAATAACCGTTACGTGTCGCCAATCTGCCCTACCATTAATTACCAACGTTATTGGTAGCAATGGTAAGAAGGTAATTAAGGGTCCGTAAAATAAGGTCCCAATAGATAAGTACAAACTCGCATTGAATATGAGTAAGAGGCTGCCTTCATCGAAATACAACTTGAATAGTTGACCGAGTGATAAGCACAGAAAAGGAAGCGCAAGGTGAGCTGGGCTACCCGAAGCAATATCGGGCAAGCTAAAGCTCAAAAACACAATAAAAAAGAGCGTTAGGTTATTGCTTGTTTTAAAGAAATCTTGTCGATTAATGGCTCCGTTAAAAATGATTGCGCTGGCAAGCAAGCCGAATGCCGAGAGCATTTTTAAAAGCCAAGGGAAATTTCCAGTCAAGTGATTGACAAACAAAAATAAAGGCATCCCACCTTCGGGTAAAATCACAATAGGTCGCAAAAACCATCCCGGTAACCAAAAAACAAGGAAGAGTATCAAAACAATTATGCTTGATGCGGGTCGTTGATTTCTAAAAACGTTCAGCAACATTGTGCTTTTTTACTTAATTTTGGCATGATTTAAACAAAACAAGATGACTGATTTTTGGTACGCCCTAGGAGACTTATTACAAGCGAGCTTTGAAGTATTCCCGTTATTAGGAAATTCAGCAAACGCGGTCTTCCTCGGAGTTGTTTCTATTGCTTTTCTCTACTGGATGGGCCAACTGGTCAAGTTCAAAAGAGCAGGGGAGCAATAAGAGTTCAACGCAAATCGAATCCTATATCTTTTCGATAATTCATTTGATCAAACATTATTTGATCAATAGATCTATATGACTTATTCAAGGCTTCTTCCCGCTCGGCATCGAGCGAGGTGATTGCCAAAACGCGTCCTCCGTTTGTAACCAATTGACCGTTGTCATTTTTCGTTCCGGCATGGAAAATGCGACTTTCAGTTATCTTTTCTAATCCCGAAATTTCTTTCCCTTTTTCGTATCCCTCCGGATAGCCTCCGCTTACGAGCATTACCGTAACGGCCGTTTCCGAGTTGAATTTGGGATTTTCCGCACTCAGTTGTTTCGTACCTGCTGCGCGCAATAAACTCAATAAATCTGTTTTAAGTCGCGGCATGACCACTTCTGTTTCCGGATCGCCCATTCGCACGTTGTATTCAATTACAAAAGGATTGCCATTCACATTCATTAATCCAATGAAAAGAAATCCGCAAAAGGGAATCTCCTCCGCATTTAACCCATTAATCGTGGGCGCCACGATACGGTCTTCCACTTTTCTTAAAAATGCTTCATCCGCGAAGGGAACTGGACTTATTGCACCCATTCCTCCGGTATTTAATCCAACATCACCTTCACCAATTCGCTTATAGTCTTTTGCAGAAGGAAGTACCTTATAGCTTGTGCCATCAGTAATTACAAAAACAGAGAGCTCGATCCCCTGAAGAAATTCTTCAATTACCACCTTGGCGCTGGCCGCTCCGAATTTCCCATTTAACATGGAGGTAAGTTCCTTTTTTGCTTCTTCGCGATCATCAATAATGAGCACCCCTTTTCCGGCCGCGAGGCCGTCCGCTTTTAAAACAAAAGGAGCCGCCAAGGTATCGAGAAAGTCGTGCCCCTCTGAAATATTATCCTTGGTAAACGTACCATAGCGCGCCGTTGGAATGGCATGCCGCTGCATAAAGTCTTTCGCAAACTCTTTGGACCCCTCTAATTGTGCTCCGGCCCTTCCCGGCCCGATCATCCAAACATCCTTTAAATCCTCTTCGCTTTCGATAGCATCGCGAATGCCATTTACAAGGGGGTCTTCCGGACCTACAACCACGCCGTCCACCGCGTGGCTGCGGATAAATGAAATCACCGATGGGAAATCATTCGGATTTAAATCCACGTTCATACCAACCTCAGCCGTCCCTCCATTTCCAGGAGCAATGTATAATTGGGTGAGCAATGGACTTTGGGCCATTTTCCAGCCGAGCGCGTGTTCACGCCCGCCAGACCCTAGCAGAAGTATGTTCATCAAATGGGGAGTTTACTGGTCTTACTTAACGCGTTTTATGCTACAGCCTTTACTTTGCGTGTCATTCGGATCAATGGCGTTTCCAGAAGCGTAGTTGTTGATCGCATCTTCCAAATAGGTAGAAGTAACCTCGCGTTCTTTATTGTCGAAACGATCGTCAATTGAACCTTCGTAAATGAGCTTCATATTATTGTCGAATAAAAAGACATGAGGAGTCGTTCTCGCGCCAAATGCATCGGCCACCACGTGGTTTTCATCCACTACATACGCGGTGTTATATCCCATTTCTTCTGCATGTGCTTTCATTTCTGACATGCTATCGTCACCGTCGCGCTTTGCCTCGTTCGAGTTAACAAGCACCATCCCGATGTCATTAGAAGCCGCTAATTTGCCCAGTCCAGGATATGTTTCCTCCCACTCGATAACGAACGGACATGTATTACAAGAAAAAATAACGAGTAGTCCATTTTTGTCGGCAGCCTCGCGCAAGTTTATTTGACTCCCATCGATATTCGTCATTTTAATACTGGCGCTCGGCAGCGAGTCACCAATGCTCAGATTGGTTCCCGTATCACCGGCGAATACAAAAGCCATAAAGCTAAATGCCACAGCTACGAATGAGAAAAGAGTGATTGATTTTTTCATAATCTAAAGTTATATTATTGTCATTATAACGGAATATTTCCGTGCTTCTTTTTAGGTAAAACGTCTACTTTATTTTTGAGCATATCAAAAGCTCGAATGAGCTTTTGGCGCGTTGTTTCGGGCTTAATTACCTCGTCTACATAACCCCTTGCCGCAGCGTTGTATGGGTGAGCAAATAATTCCGCGTATTCAGCTTCTTTTTCTGCATGCTTTGCCGCTGGGTCTTCTGCGGTTGAAATTTCTTTCCGAAATATAATTTCGGCAGCTCCCTTCGCACCCATTACTGCAATTTCCGCAGTAGGCCAAGCAAAATTCATGTCTGCTCCGATGTGTTTCGAATTCATCACATCGTATGCCCCTCCGTAAGCTTTACGCGTAATTACCGTAACGCGCGGAACCGTGGCTTCACTAAAGGCGTACAGTAATTTCGCTCCGTGGAGAATAATTCCATTCCATTCTTGATCCGTTCCTGGCAAAAATCCAGGAACGTCTTCAAAAACAAGCAAAGGAATATTAAAGCTGTCACAGAATCGGACGAAGCGCGCGGCTTTTTGTGATGCTTCAATATTCAGCACACCCGCTAAAAATGCGGGTTGGTTTGCAACAATTCCAATACTTTTTCCCGCGAGTCGAGCAAACCCTACAACAATATTCTCAGCGTAATCTTTATGGACTTCCATGAACGAATCTGCGTCGCAAACTCCTTGGATTACCTCTTTTATATCGTAGGGTTGATTGGGGTTCTCCGGAATAATTGAATTGAGTACTTCTCTTGATTCATCTGAGGAATCATAAGGAAGGGAAGGTGGTTCTTCTTCGCAATTTTGCGGAATATAGCTGAGCAACTGCTTCAATTGCTGAATAACCGCGATTTCATTGGGTGCCGTAAATTGAGCCACGCCCGATTTTGTAGCATGAGCCGAAGCCCCTCCTAAGTCTTCCGAACTTACCTCCTCATGAGTAACGGTCTTCACCACGTTTGGCCCAGTCACAAACATGTAGCTCGTACCCTCGACCATATGGATAAAATCTGTCAGTGCCGGACTGTATACTGCCCCTCCTGCGCAAGGACCCATAATTGCCGATAGTTGAGGAATAACTCCACTTGCTCGGGTATTCTTGAAGAATATATCCGCGTACCCACCTAGGGAAACAACGCCTTCTTGAATTCGAGCGCCTCCTGAATCATTTAATCCGATGATAGGAGCCCCATTTTGCATCGCGAGGTCCATTATTCGGCAAATCTTTTGCGCGTGTGCTTCCGCAAGCGATCCCCCTAGTACGGTGAAATCTTGTGCGAAAACATAGGTTAATCGACCATTTACGCGGCCGTATCCTGTTACGACGCCATCCCCTAAGAATTTCTGTTTATCCAAACCAAAATTCGTTGATCGATGAGTAACCAACATTCCAATTTCTTCAAAGGTGCCTTCATCGATCAGGAAGTGAATTCTTTCTCGCGCGGTCAGTTTGCCTTTTGAGTGTTGCGCGTCGATTCGTTTTTGACCCCCGCCTAATTTTGCGAGGGCAATTTTTTCATCTAACTCCGAAATCCTATCTGACATAGTCGTACTTCTCTTTTTCAAGATTCTATATGATTCTGGACGCGCGGATCCATCCGCCCGAAGGGCGTACTAAGCTACAAAGAAATGAGTTTAGCTGTCTAATTTTAGCACCGCTAAAAAGGCCTGCTGTGGAATTTCCACATTTCCTACTTGACGCATTCGTTTCTTTCCCGCTTTTTGCTTTTCGAGAAGTTTCCGCTTTCGTGAAATATCCCCTCCGTAACATTTGGCGGTAACATCTTTCCGCAGAGCCTTTACGGTTTCGCGAGAGATGATTTTGGATCCAATAGCGGCTTGTATGGCGATATCGAACTGTTGCCGCGGAATTAATTCGCGCAATTTCGAGCACATCTTTTTACCAATATCGTAGGCGTTGTCTCGGTGAATCAAGGCCGACAAAGCATCTACCTGGTCACCGTTCAGCAATACATCAACTTTTACCAAATTCGATTCGCGATAACCAATCGGCTGATAATCAAAACTGGCATATCCTTTTGAAACTGTTTTCAATCGATCATAAAAGTCGAATACAATTTCGGCGAGGGGTAAATCAAAACTTAACTCAACCCGATCCGAGGTGAGGTATACCTGATTTTTAAGGATTCCGCGCTTTTCAATGGCCAAGGTCATAATGGAACCGACAAAATCTGATTTCGTAATTATTTGGGCCGTGATATAGGGTTCTTCGACCTTCACGGTCTGACTAGGATCCGGTAAATCAGAAGGGTTGTTCACCCACATAAATTCTTCCTCCGAAGCTCGCGTGTATGATTTGTAAGACACGTTCGGTACCGTTGTGATCACGGTCATTTTGTGCTCCCGCTCTAAACGTTCTTGAATGATCTCCATGTGCAACATCCCCAAGAACCCACATCGGAACCCAAATCCTAAGGCCGCCGAACTCTCGGGCTCAAAGGTTAAGCTCGCATCGTTGAGCTGAAGTTTTTCCATTGCTCCACGGAGCTCTTCATATTCATCGGTATCTACAGGATATACTCCTGCAAATACCATGGGCTTCACATTTTCGAACCCTTCAATTGCTTTGTCACAAGGACGGCTTACAGAAGTTATAGTATCCCCTACTTTTACTTCTCGAGCATCCTTTATTCCGGAAATAATATAGCCTACATCACCTGTTTCAATCGTTTTTCTGGGTTCTTGGGTAAGCTTTAAGGCGCCGATCTCATCAGCTCCATACGCTTTGCCCGTATTCACAAACTTTACTTGTTCCCCTTTGTGAATTCGCCCGTTCATTACCCGAAAGTAGGCTTCTACGCCTCGGAATGGATTATAGACAGAGTCAAAGATTAATGCTTGCAAGGGCGCTTCAGGGTCGCCGGTCGGAGCTGGAATTTTTTCTATGATGGCACTTAGAATCTCTTCAATACCTATTCCTTCTTTGGCGCTTGCCGGTATAATATCCTCTGCATCGCAGCCGATGAGATCAATAATTTGATCTGAAATCTCCTCTGGGTTGGCGCTCGGCAAGTCAATTTTATTCATGACCGGAATAATCTCCAAATCATGTTCCAGTGCTAAGTACAAATTAGAGATGGTTTGCGCTTGAATACCCTGAGCCGCGTCAACAATCAATAAGGCTCCTTCACAAGCAGCTATAGATCTGGAAACCTCATAGCTAAAATCAACGTGTCCCGGAGTATCAATAAGGTTGAGAACATAATCCTGACCACCGTAGTTGTAGGCCATTTGAATGGCGTGGCTTTTTATTGTAATCCCGCGCTCTCGCTCGAGATCCATACTATCGAGAATCTGATTTTTCTTTTCTCGAACGGTTACGCTTTGAGTTGCGTCGAGCAATCTATCAGCAAGCGTACTTTTGCCGTGATCTATATGCGCTATGATGCAGAAATTCCGAATGTTCTTCATAAGACCGCGAAATTACGTTTTTTACGTTCTCGATGCACTATAAGTGACAATTGAAACGATGAACCAACCATTGAACGCGAATAAGCGTTAATTGTATCGCGGTTGATGTTTTTCTTATATTTGTCAACCTTGGCCAAATGTCGCTGAACCTAAAGAAAAGAAACTTATGAAAAGATGGATTCTCGGAATCGTTGGAGCAATTTGCATCGTCGCCACTGCGGCGGTAGCTCCTGAGGGTATAGATAGCGCTGAATGGGAGCTGTATAAGGAAGATACAGGAGTTCAGATTTATATGAAAAAACAAACGTGCAATGACGAGGCAAATGGCCTTTTCCTTGAATATGTTTTGATCAAACTTGTCAATACGAATAATGAACCGGTTGACGTTTCGTGGATTGCCCATCGTTGGCTCGACAACAAACCCGCTTTTGACGGAAATTCAGAAGATGAGAATAGTTTTGCTTTTAGTATCCCAGCAAATGAAACACTTGAAGGCGAATGTGCCCAAGAGGGTTTGTCGGAATACAAGAGGTTTACGCGAAAAACCTCAACCCCTATCTTATCTGACTTAGAGTTAGCTGAATTGACCGTTACTTTAAAATAATACTTGCCGTGAAGAAAATTATACTCCTTTTTGTTTTAGCGTTTGGATTAAACGCGTCTTATGGTCAAGGGTTAAACATCACTATTATTGATCCAGGTCAAGACACGACCATTTGCGAGGGTGATACCGTAAACCTCGAATGTACATCGGCCTTCCTTTTTAATGATTTTAACAACGGTACTATTGGTATTGGATGGAGCTCCACACAAGCGAACCCCGTATTTACAAACCCTTGTGGACCTGGACCAGTTGGAACTCACCTATGGGTTGGAACGACACCATCACCAAGCAGAACCCTGGTTACGAACGCCTATGACCTAACGGCGGGAGGTGCTTGTTATATTGAATTTTGGATGCGATATGGTCTCGTGCCTGGAGCAGGTCCTTGCGAGGATCCAGATGCCTCTACCGAAGGGGTTCACCTTCAGTACTCGACCAATAACGGTTTAACGTGGACCGATTTCCCCGGACCTGATTTGGCTCCTGTTGGGAACTTAAGTACAACGGGGCCCTTCACAACTCAAGTACCTGGAACCGGTGGATACTGGGCGCCATTTAGTTCATTAGCTCAGCAGCAGCAAAGCACGCTATATCACTGGAACCTCTATAATTGTCCGATACCTGCAGCTGCAGTATCAACAACGACCTCTTTTCGTTGGGCACAGTTGACTACGAGTAGCACCGGTTTTGATGCTTGGGGTATTGATGAAGTAATTATTGGTTGTACGCCCCCAAACTTACTTTGGAGCACGGGTAACACGACTACAACGGATACGGTTGCTCCTACAGATACCACAGTTTATTGGGTTCAAGCAACGGATGTAAACGGCGTTCAAGTGTGGGATACTGTCACTGTAAACGTATTGCCTAGACCTCTTCTAGGTCCTGACATCACTGTTCCTTGTGGTGATTCTACCTTTATTATTACAGTGAACAAGCCCATTGACTGTAACTCGATCAGTCCTGACGGATCCGATTTCCGTATGTCTTTTCCAAACGGAGACCCGCTGCCCATTATCGCGGCGCAGGGAGTCAATTGTCAGAATGGCGTCACTCAACAAATACTCCTGACCGGTTTATTCGACTTAACCCCGAATGGAACGTTCACCGTGTGGTCTAAAGTGGGGAACGACTTTAATTCCCTCACCTCTGAATGTGGTTCACTTAGTGAATTTGATACCGTTTTGGTCAACATATTCAATTGCTATGAAGTAGACGTGGACTTGAAAAATGTAACCGTAGTGAATGATGACCACCCAATGGTTGAGTGGGGTATTTCTACAGACACGTTATGGACTGATTTAGCTGGTTTGTTTACGGAATATCAAATCTTTAGATCTTTAAATCCAGGCGGCCCATACGGTCCCGTTGGAAGTGAAGCTAATTTCTACGCTACTTCTTGGGAAGATTTAAGTCTTACTCAAGTTGATGTGAACTCAAACGCCTACAATTATTTTGTTCGGATGGTGTATGATGCTGGTTTATCAACCACTTCAGATTCTATTGCAACGATTCTTTTGGATTGTGGAAACAACCCAACGGATACGCTTCAATTGGATGTTCAGTGGTCTGACTACTGGGGATGGGATAATCCAACCTATTATGTTCAATATCAAGGTGGAAACGGTAACTGGGTCAATGCTGATACAACCACAGATGTTACGAGTACTTTCTTAAAGCCTTATGAAGCGGACAATTATGTGGTTCGAGTGATTAGTGAGTTTGCAGATACAGGATCCGTTGTCTATCGTACGGAGTCTAATTACTGTGAGTTCATTGTTTACCAGCGCGAACCGCGTTTAAAAATGCCAAACGTATTTACTCCAGGCGGATCATTCCCTTACTACAATGCGGTTACAGCTAATGATTCAACAACGAATTTAGTTGAATTCAATGGTCAAATCTTTAATCGTTGGGGTAAGCAGATATACGAATGGACTGATTGGGAAACGCCAAGCGCTGGTTGGAGTGGTGAAGGTCACCCTGAAGGAACGTATTACTATGTTGTTCGTGCAGTCGGTGAGGAAGGCGAAGAACTAGAAGTGAAAGGTCATCTTACCTTAATCCGAAACGAATAGAATCGTTTTGTAGAAAGTAAAGAATCAAAAAAGTCCCGAATTATTCGGGACTTTTTTTTTAGCCTTTCATTAAGCGGGCGACATATTTACCCACAATATCAAATTCGAGATTGACCCTGGAACCCACCACTAATGAATGGAAATTTGTGTGCTCATAAGTGTATGGAATAATAGACACCGAAAACTTATTAATACTGCTTTCAACGACTGTTAAAGACACTCCATTAATAGTGATACTTCCTTTCTCAACGGTTACATTATTCTCGTTGGCTTCATATTCGAAATGATAGTTCCACGATCCGTCTCGTTCTTCTACGTTCACACAAGTTCCTGTTGTATCCACATGTCCTTGAACAATATGCCCGTCAAACCGGCCTGAAGCGGGCATGCAACGCTCTAAATTTACTCTTGTACCGGGCTTCCAGTCGGAAAGGTTAGATCGCAAAAGCGTTTCTTCGATCGCTGTTACGGTATATTGGTTCTCGTTAATTTCAACAACGGTAAGGCACACTCCATTGTGAGCTACACTTTGATCAATTCTGAGTTCATTTGTGAATTCCGCTTGAAGATCTATATGCACGTTGGTGCCATCTGGCCGCAGGCCGATAACAGTGCCTAACTCCTCAATAATACCCGTAAACATAAGCTCTAATTAATTTCGGAACAATTGTATGAATCCGGTCAGTTCTCGTTGCTCGAGCCCGGATAAACGCACTTCATTCACTTTGCAGACATAGTAGTAAACGCCTTCAGGAACAGGTTGACCGCTTTTAAAGTTCGTGCCATCCCAATTTATATTGATATCGTTCGTTTCGTATACAATGGCGCCCCAGCGATTGTAAATGGTCATTTCGACACTTTCGACGTACTTGTTGCTGATCGGAATTACCAACTCATTATTTCCATCTCCGTTTGGAGTAAATACATTCGGCAATTCGTATTCCGGGCAATTATCGACGCAAACGACATTGCTAAATTCACTCACGTTTAAAAAGCTATCAACGGCCACTACTGCGTAACAACCAGCAACAGATAAGAGATTGTCATGGGTAAACGAAGAATCAGCCGGATCACCAATGGTTACCAACAGCTCAAATTCTTCACCTTCAATAGGCGTATAATAAACTTGATACTCAATGGCATCTATACCGCATAAATCGTCAGGGAATCCCCAGTTCAATTGATTGAAATTTTGATCACAACTCTTTTCTACTCTCAGAATGGGCGGGCAAGGTGGAGTTGTATCGTTCGGAGCCTCACAATTTTCTTGCGATAAATTAATCAAAGGACTGGGAATTGAAGATCCCGAATAGGCCCCAACGGTTTCTACATAATAACAATACACCTTGTTGTTCTCCAGTCCAATATCTAAATAATTATTCGAAAAGCTCACTCCCACAGAATCAAAAGTAGCCGCCCCCGGATCCTGCCTGTAGATTATAACCTCCTCATTAATCCAAGGTACATTGATGGTCCAATTAACAATGATCGCTTGATCCGTAGGGACCAGATTAATAAACACGCTAGATGCTGGATCCGATTCGGAGATTAAGGTTGTGGAAGCCCCATCGTCTTGCAAAAAATCAATGCGATAGCGGTAGGCGATATCTTGCGTATTTAATCCGTTATCCACGAAATCCGTATCGTTTATTCCAGAAAGCGTAGCCAACTCCGTAAAAGTTGTTCCATTGGTGCCTTCGGCACGATAGACTTTGTACGCGTATGGCCCCGGATATTGAACAGAGTCAATTTCAATTGGCTTGACCCACCGAACATCGATGCTACCCGCAGCGAGATCTGTACTCAATACACTGACGTTCGTAATGATGGGTTGATCTCTTGGTAGTTCGGCGCATACCTCTGCAGAGGCGTAACTTTCCGCTCCGTCGGGAAAGCGCGCTACAATCATATAACAGTATGAGTTCCCTTTCGGTAAACCCAATCCGTTGTTATCATCCAAATACGAATTGGCATTTAGGCCATTTAATGAAGCTATTTTACTATACCCCGTGTAGCCAGGCACACCCGTTTCACACTCACCCGGAACAAAGCCATAAAATTGATTCTTGCGGTAAATATCATATCCAACAACTTCAGTGCATACACTTATGTCCCATGACAAGTCAATAGTATTGGAAATCGGGGTCGCAACAACATTCTCTGGTGCGGGTCCTACGACCAAAATATACATGGTTTCGATGTCTACCAATTGCGGGAAAACACCGCTGTCTTCCGCGCGAAAAACAACTTGATAGGGTTGTACTTGAACATGAGCGCAAGTCGTTTGCCAGCTAAACGTTCCTGTAACGGTTCCTTGTCCTTGAATATCTTGAGGAAAAAAGGCGGAGTCCGGAAGTTCAAAAGGGCCGCCAAAAGCACTCAAGCTAACGACATTCGCATCTGGATCAGTGGCGGTAACAGGAAACGACACAACATCTCCCGCTTCCACACAAACATCATCCAAAGGATCTATTTCAGGCGGGTTATTATTACACCCGGCAATATCAATTTGCATGTCACGGACCATTCTACCCACTACGGTCCAATTCCCATTCCCGTCTTTTCGATGCTCTGTTATTTGAATGGCAATGTTATACTCTCCGGCCGTTACGGGAGAATCCCAGAGAAAATCACCCGTGACTACATCAATGGAAATACTCGAACTCGCCGAGGGTAAGGTCCATAATGGAATCGGTTGCCCATTTTGTCCTGCACAGGGAATAAGTAGGTAACTCAAACTATCACCATCCTGATCAAATGCCGTTGGGTTGTGGATGAAAGGAACGTTCACGCACCCATTATCGATAGGTGGGTATAATAGTTCGGGAGCATTGTTAAATCCTAAATTCGGGTTAATAACAAGCGTTGTACTTATGGCAAAGGGTATCTGAACAGAATTTGGAATGTTCTGCACATTCGCATTTCGATTCGGATCTTCCATGGTTACCGTATAGGTGCCAGGTGCTGGATATGTATACTCACCGATGTAGATATTCCTTTGAATGTCATTTCCTATGGGTTGTCCGTTCCCTCCACCGTTACTTCTCGTCAATACACTAGAATTACCATCACCCCAAAAAACAGTTAATTCAGGACGGTCGGCAGGTGCACTGTCTTTTGAGTACGTAACTAAGGTAAATCGAAATGAAAGGCCATTGATATGCTCATATGTGATCTCTCCCGCACGATTGTGCGTAGCGAATACAGTGGTCATCGACCACAAAAACACCAATACAATGGAAAGAAACTTTTTCATTTTGGTTTTGAGCGTCTTTTATTAAAACCCCCTTTTCAATTCATTTATTTCAATAGTCGATTACTTGTTGAATCATTTGTTCTGGAAGGGCTCGATATCCGTATTCTTGATTTCTCAATTGCGGCTCAAATCCTGCTTCTCTGATCGCCTTTTGGATCCCTTCTGCTGTGAATCGGTGCGGAGCTCCTGCTGCAGAAACCACATTTTCTTCAATCATGATGGATCCAAAATCGTTCGCACCTGCATGCAAACACAACTGTGCTACTTGCTCGCCAACCGTTAACCACGAAGCCTGAATATTTTGAACGTTAGGCAACATGATTCGACTAATGGCTATCGTTCGAACATATTCATCATCCGTTACCGAGTTTTTAACTCCTCTAATTTTTCTCAAAAGTGTCCCATCATCTTGAAAAGGCCAGGGAATAAAAGCTAAAAAGCCTTTTGCATGATCCGGCTTTTCACTTTGAACTTCTCTGAGCCATACGAGGTGCTCAAAACGCTCCTCTACGGTTTCAATATGACCAAACATCATGGTTGCCGAGGTCGTAATATCCAATTGATGCGCAGCGCGCATTACATCGAGCCATTCCTGTCCTCCGCACTTTCCTCTTGAAATCAAGCGGCGAACGCGGTCGTTTAATATCTCTGCTCCTGCTCCTGGCAAACTGTCGAGTCCGGCTTCCTTCAATGTCTCTAATACATACGTATGTGAGGCCCCTTCTAGTTTGGCGATGTGCGCAATTTCTGGCGGCCCCAAAGCGTGTAGCTTGAGGTTTGGAAACATTTCCTTCAGATCACGAAAGAGCTGCGAGTAGTATTCAAGACCTAAATCCGGATGATGCCCGCCTTGTAATAAAAGCTGTTCACCGCCGTAGGAAAACGTCTCTTCAATTTTCCGACGATAGGTATCTAGATCTGTAATGTACTGTTCCGGATGGCCTGGCGGCCGGAAAAAATTACAAAACTTACAGTTCGCGATACAAACATTCGTAGTATTCGTATTTCGATCGATGATCCAAGTAACTTTATTACTCGGTACCGATTCCTTCCTGAGCTCGTTGGCAACGAACATCAATTCTGGAGTAGAGACTTTTTCAAATAAAAACTGTCCCTCTTCAGCGGATAAAAAATCCCGCTTGAGCGCGCGGGCAAGTAGCTGGTCTGTATTCATTGAATTTACATACTTTAGCGTCCATAAAATTACAAAACAATGAGGACTTTTGTTCGCAGGAAATCCACGCTAGACGCGGGAGAAGACGCCATTCTTCTATTCGACAACACCAGCCAGTTAGAGTTTTATCTGCCCGAACAAAAAGATCGTGACCACGTAGCTACGGCTATCAGTGATTCTGGGAAAAAATACCTCACTCTCGACCGCCGAGTAAATTACCTTTTTCCCGCGCAAATTTCCGCAGAAAAAAATCATCCAAAAACTTTAGAATTCTGGCGTTGCCTTGGCGATGACCTACAAGAAGAACTCAATAGACAAAAAGTGAAATCGATCACCGTTATTGATTTAACGGAAGATCAAACTGCCGGACTTTACGTCGCGGAAGGGATCGTCTTGGGGAATTATCAGTTTTTAAAATACTTTACTAATCCTGAAAAGAAACAACGTTCGCTGCGCGATTTCCATTTGATATCTCGCTGTACCGACGATTCACTGCTTCAATTAAATGCAGCTCTTGACGGAACCCTTCGCGCCCGTGATCTGAGCAACGAGCCATTATCGACCCTCACGGCCCCTCGATACGCGGAAATAATGAAAGAATGGGGAACAGAATTAGGATTAAAAGTGACTGTTCTCGAAAAAAAGCAAATTGAATCCTTAAAAATGGGCGGACTCCTCGCCGTGAATCGAGGGAGTATTGACCCGCCCACGTTTACCATTATGGAATGGGCACCGCAAGAAGCGGTGAATAGCAAACCTATTGTTCTCGTGGGTAAAGGGGTTGTGTACGATACGGGTGGACTCAGTCTTAAGCCAACGGCCAACAGCATGGATTTTATGAAAGTTGACATGGCTGGTTCCGCAGCAGTAGTAGGTGCTATGGTTGCTATTGCGGAGTCCAATGTTCCCGTTCACGTAATTGGTCTGGTTCCTGCAACGGATAACCGACCGGGACAAAATGCATATGCTCCTGGTGACGTCATTACCATGTATGATGGAACAACGGTTGAAGTATTAAATACGGATGCAGAAGGTCGGTTAATCATGGCGGATGCCTTGGCCTATGCAAAAAAGTTTGACCCGGAATTGGTCATTGACTTGGCAACCCTAACGGGCTCGGCAGCAGCAGCCATTGGAAAATACGGAATCGTAGCAATGGGCAACGCCGACGAAACCGTATGGAACGAGCTGCATTCAACGGCCGATGAAGTACATGAACGCCTGGCTCGACTGCCCTTTTGGAGCGAGTACAGAAACCTACTGGACAGCGATATAGCCGATCTAAAAAATATTGGTGGACCTGAAGGTGGAGCTATAACCGCCGGTAAATTTTTAGAACATTTCACGGATTACCCGTATGTACATTTTGATATTGCTGGGCCTTCTTGGCTGAAGAAAAAAGATCACTATCGAACAAAGAATGCCACGGGTGTAGGCGTTCGTATTCTGTTCCATTATTTCATGCAAAGAGCGCGAAAAGGTGAATAAATCTAACTCGGGCAACAAAATCAGAATTGGGATTTCAACCGGGGACCTCAACGGCGTCGGTATGGAAATTATCCTGAAAGTACTCAGTGACAAAAGAATCAGCGAGCTTTTCACGCCAGTTATTTTCGGATCCTCTTCAGTGCTCTCCTATTATCGTAAAACACTCGATTTAAAGGATGTCCCCATTCGCACAGTGCAATCCTTGGATGAAGTCCGAAAAGATCAAGCTTATCTGTTCAACTGTATCGCAGGTGAACCAAAAATCGAAATGGGTACGTCCACCCGTGAGGGTGGAGACTACGCGCTCAAGAGTTTGATGAAGGCGACCGAGGCATTGGAAAAGGGCCAAATTCAGGCACTGGTTACTGCGCCCATTGACAAACACAACATTCAATCAGATGAATTTAAATTTCCCGGGCACACCGAATTTCTAGAAGAAAAATTTGGCGAGGACGGAAGCTTAATGATTTTGTGCAAGGAAGGTTTTCGTGTAGCATTGGTAACGGGCCATGTTCCTATCGGCCAAATCGAATCAATGATTACAAGCAAGGCGATTGAACACAAACTCCGGATATTTGAGGAAAGCCTTCGGCTCGATTTTGGGATTTCTCGACCTAAGATTGCCGTACTCGGGTTAAACCCCCACGCAGGTGACAACGGAGTTATTGGGGATACCGAAGAAAAAATTATCGCCCCTACCATCGAGCGATTCTTCAAAAAAGGAATGCTCGTTTACGGGCCGTATCCGGCCGATGGTTTCTTCGGGGCTAAAAAACACACTCAATTCGACGGAGTATTGGCCATGTATCACGATCAGGGATTGATTCCTTTCAAAGCGCTTAGTTTCGGGGGTGGAATTAATTTCACTGCAGGCATATCCGTCGTTCGAACTTCGCCGGATCACGGTACCGCCTATGACATTGCGGGACAAGGTATTGCAGATGAAGGTTCGTTCCGAGAGGCGCTGTATCTGGCTAAAGACATCTATCAAGAACGGTTGAAGCAGAAAGATTGGGCTAAAAATCCGCTAATCAAGCAAGAAGAGTCAAATTAACTTCTCTTTTTCTATTCTTTTCATATCTTTGCAGGCCCATTGAAATCAGGAAGATATGGACGTTTTAAAAGAGTATCGAATTCCTTTCGCGGGATTGGGACTGGGAAAGCACCAATTTGATTTCAAAGTTAGGGACCCGTTCTTTGAGTCATTTGACATATTAGACTACCGTTTGTTCGACGTACAAGTGGAAATGGAAATGAAGAAGACAGAGCGAATGCTCGAGCTTTTATTCCATTTTAAAGGATCTGTAGAATTGCGCTGCGATTTAACAGACGAGCCTTTTAGCCACGAAATCGATGAAGAAGCCGAATGGATTGTAAAATTTGGTCCGGCCTTCAACAATGACGACGAAGAGGTATTAGTTTTGCCGTATGAAGCATATGAAGTAGACCTGAGTCCATTCATTCGCGACATCATTCTTTTATCGATCCCGATGAAACGAGTCCACCCTGGAATTGAGGATGGAACATTGGAATCGGAAATTTTGGATAAGCTCGAAGAATTGAGCCCAGGAGAAAGAAGAGCAGAAGACGAGACCGAAACGGATCCAATATGGGATAAACTTAAAGAGATAAAAAAAGATTAAAGTTCGAACGTAAATTATAGATCATGGCACATCCTAAGCGAAAAATATCGAAGACCCGCCGCGATAAGCGACGCACGCATTATACAGCGACGGCTCCAACGATTGCTACCTGCCCAACCACTGGCGAACCTCACTTGTACCACCGTGCGTACTGGAGTGAAGGAAAGCTCTACTACCGAGGTAAAGTGGTTATGGAGAAAGAGGTAATGTAAACCCATTTTGGGAGTACAGAAACGTTTTAAAAGTAGGTTTAACCTTTTCGGGTTAGATCTACTTTCTTTTTTGGTAGTACCTTTACATTAAACCTTGAACCTAATCTGAATGTATGAATAAGATTACAGCAGCGATTACGGCAGTAGGAGGATACCTTCCTGAGTACGTTTTAACGAATGCCGAGTTGGAAAAAATGGTCGACACTACCGACGACTGGATCACCAGTAGAACGGGTATCAAAGAACGACATATTTTAAAAGGCGAAGGACTTGGATCAAGCTATATGGCCATAAAAGCGGCTAACGAAGTTATTCGCAAAAGAGGTATCGACCCCAAAGAGATCGATATGGTTTTGGTCTGCACGGCTACTCCGGACATGCCCGTAGCGGCAACTGCAACGTATACAGCTACACAAATAGGTGCTGTAAATGCTTTTGGCTTTGATTTAATGGCCGCGTGCTCGGGCTTTTTATACGGCCTTGCGACCGGAGCCAAGTTTATTCAATCAGGTCAATACAAAAAAGTACTCGTCATTGGCAGCGATAAAATGTCTTCGATTATTGACTATACGGATCGAACTACCTGTGTCATTTTTGGAGATGGGGCCGGTGCTGTGCTGCTAGAACCAAATACAGATGGGTTGGGTCTACAGGATGAAATTCTTCATTCCGACGGAAATGGAAGGCAATTTCTGCAAATAAAAGCGGGTGGATCTATGTATCCGCCGAACTCAGATACGGTAGCCGCCAACGAACACTTTGTGCATCAAGAAGGGCAGCAGGTATTTAAATTCGCCGTTACAAATATGGCGGATGTTTCGGGACAAATAATGGAACGGAATAATTTAACCGCAGAAGACGTCGCTTATCTTGTTCCCCACCAAGCGAATAAGCGAATTATTGATGCAACGGCCCGTCGGATGGGTGTTGGAAATGACAAAGTGATGCTCAACATTCATCGATACGGAAACACCACAAATGGCACCTTACCACTTTGCCTTTGGGATTACGAGAAAAAACTAAAAAAGGGCGATAACCTCATTTTTGCCGCATTTGGCGGGGGTTTCACCTGGGGATCACTCTATTTAAAATGGGCGTACAATTCTTGATATAATTCTTAGATTTGTCCTTTACGCTAAACCTGAGCAATATGGATCTTAAAGAAATTCAGCATCTAATTCGTTTCGTTGCAAAATCTGGAGCCTCTGAGGTAGAGCTCGAGATGGATGGCATTAAAATAGCCATCAAAACTACCGGAGAAGGAGATGCACGTGAGACAACTTTAATACAGCAAGTACCTGTAGCTGCGGCGCAACCAATGGTCGCTCCACAGCAAGCTGCTCCGGCACCTGCCGCTCCAGCAGCAGATGCGGCTCCAGCGGCTCCAGCGGCTCCGGCACCTGCGGAAGACGCCAACCTAATTACGGTAAAGTCACCAATGATTGGTACTTTCTACAGACGACCCTCTCCAGACAAAGACTTATTTGTCAATGTTGGAGATGAAATTAAAGAGGGAACAGTCGTTTGCGTAATTGAGGCAATGAAACTATTTAACGAAATCGAATCAGAGGTTTCGGGTAAAATTGTCAAAGTACTCGTTGAAGATTCGAGTCCAGTCGAGTATGACCAACCACTATTCTTAGTAGACCCCTCCTAATCGATCGGTATTAACCGAACAAAAAATTGCACCTATGGGCGAAATGTTCAAAAAAGTGCTTGTGGCCAATCGTGGCGAAATAGCTTTACGAGTCATTCGTACTTGTAAAGAGATGGATATAAAAACGGTTGCGGTTTATTCTCAAGCAGATAAAGATAGCTTACACGTTCGCTTTGCGGACGAGGCAGTATGTATTGGACCCGCGAGCAGCGCGGAATCCTACTTATCCATTCCCAGTATTATTGCAGCGGCAGAAATTACAAATGCCGACGCCATTCATCCGGGATATGGGTTTTTAAGTGAAAACGCCAAGTTCTCAAAAATATGTACCGAGCACGGGATCAAATTTATTGGTGCTAGCCCGGAACAAATTAATGGGATGGGGGATAAGGCTTCGGCTAAAGACACCATGAAAAAAGCGGGTGTCCCAACCATTCCCGGTTCCGATGGGCTCTTGGATAGCTTGGAAGATGCGATTCAAACTGCCCGAAAAATCAAGTACCCTGTAATGATCAAAGCCACCGCCGGTGGTGGAGGACGCGGGATGCGTATGGTGAAGGCAGAAGACGAGCTTGAAAAGGCATGGAATTCCGCACGTCAAGAAGCAGGTGCTGCTTTTGGAAACGACGGTATGTACATGGAGAAATTCATAGAAGAGCCACGTCACATCGAAATTCAAATTGTTGGGGACAACAGAGGGAAGGCCTGTCACTTATCAGAACGAGATTGCTCCATACAGCGTCGTCATCAAAAACTCGTAGAAGAAACTCCTTCTCCATTTATGACTTCTTCCCTTCGTAAAAAAATGGGTAAAGCAGCTATTAAGGCTGCAGAAGCGGTAAAATATGAAGGTGCCGGAACCGTCGAATTTCTTGTCGATAAACACGGAGATTTCTATTTCATGGAAATGAATACCCGTATCCAGGTCGAGCACCCGATTACGGAAGAGGTAATCATGCACGATTTAATATGGGAACAGATTAAAGTTGCTTCTGGAATTCCTATTTCCGGGAAGAATTATGAACCCGAATTGTGTGCCATTGAATGTCGTATAAATGCGGAAGATCCTTATAACGATTTTCGACCGAGCCCAGGGAAAATTACCAATTTCCACGCACCAGGTGGACATGGTGTTCGTATAGACACCCACGTCTACGCAGGCTACACAATTCCGCCGTACTACGACTCCATGATCGCTAAACTCATTACGGTTGCTCAAACGCGCGAAGAAGCTTTGGCCAAAATGCGAAGAGCCCTGGATGAATTCGTCATTGAAGGAATCAAAACAACCATTCCTTTTCACCAGGCCTTATTCCGAAATGAAGATTTCTTGGCCGGTAACTACACGACCAAATTTTTAGAAGACAACGATCTTCTCGGAATCAAGTAATATCAACTAAAAAGTCCCGCCGAAGCGGGACTTTTTTTATAGTTCATTTAAGATTTTTTCACCCATTAACTCGAGCGCAGATTTTCGAATAGACTCTGCGTCGTAGTTACATTCGGCGTATAGCTCATCTTGCGTTCCGTGCTCGATAAACTCATCGGGAATACCCAATCGGGTTACTTTGGAAGAATATCCATGATCCACCATCCATTCAAGAACTGCCGAACCCATTCCACCCATAATACAACCGTCTTCTACAGTGATTACTCGTTCAAAATTTTCAAAAACCTCTGTCAGCAACTCAGCATCCAAGGGTTTTACAAAACGCATGTCGTAAAGTGCCGCATCTACTCCATCTGCTGAGAGAAGCTCAATAGCATCTAACGCATAGTTTCCGATGTGTCCGATCGTGAGTATTGCGAGGTCCGTTCCCCGTTTAACTTTACGGCCCGTGCCCACTTTAATCTTTTCAAAGGGAGTTTTCCATTCCGGCATTACTCCTTGACCTCTCGGATATCTAATTACAAACGATCCCTCTTCTTCCAATGTAGCCGTGTACATCAAATTCCGAAGCTCCGATTCATTCATTGGGGCACTGATAATAAGGTTGGGTATACAGCGCATATAAGCAATATCAAAGGCCCCGTGATGCGTTGGTCCATCGGCGCCCGCAATACCGGCTCTGTCGAGGCAAAAAACGACATTCAGCTTTTGCAGGGCCACATCATGAACTACTTGGTCATAGGCTCTCTGCATAAATGAGCTGTAAATATTGCAGAATGGAATCATACCTTGAGTCGCCAATCCGGCGCTAAATGTTACGGCGTGCTGCTCCGCAATTCCCACATCATACGCTCGATCCGGCATGGCCTCCATCATAAACTTCAAGGAGCACCCTGAAGGCATAGCAGGAGTAACGCCCATGATTTTTTCGTTCTGCTCAGCTAATTCTATAATAGTATGACCAAAAACATCTTGGTATTTCGGAGCCTGAGGCCCTTTCTTGACCGATTTTACAATCTCTCCCGTTTCCTTATTAAATAGTCCCGGTGCATGCCATTTTGTAGGACTGCCTGCCTCGGCAGGACCATAACCTTTCCCTTTTACAGTAATAGCATGTAAAATTTTCGGCCCTGGAATATCTTTTAGGTCTTCCATAACCTGAACAAGGTGGTCAACATCATGACCGTCGACTGGACCAAAATAACGGAAGTTCAAGCTCTCAAATAAATTGCTCTGTTTTAACAATGCAGATTTGACAGCATTCTCTACTTTTTGAACAACGCGCTGTGCATTCGGACCAAACTTACTTACTTTCCCAAGTAGCTCCCAAACTTCATCTTTTACTTTGTTGTAGGTATGAGAGGTGGCAATATCTGTTAGATACTCTTTCAAAGCACCAACATTAGGGTCAATCGACATACAGTTATCGTTCAATACAACCAATAAATTGGTGTCTTCTGCTCCTGCGTGGTTTAACCCTTCATAGGCCAATCCGGCGGTCATTGCACCATCGCCAATAACTGCTATGTGTTGTCGCTTATCTCCTTTTTCACGGCTCGCAACGGCCATACCTAAGGCCGCAGAAATAGAGGTACTACTGTGGCCAACACCGAATGTGTCGTACTCGCTTTCCGATCTTTTCGGAAATCCACTTATCCCTTTGTATACGCGGTTGGTATGAAAAATATCTCTACGGCCTGTTAAAATCTTATGCCCATAAGCCTGATGACCGACGTCCCAAACCAACTGATCCGTAGGAGTATTAAAAACGTAGTGCAAAGCAACCGTTAGCTCAACAACCCCTAAACTGGCACCAAAGTGCCCGCCCTTGACGGAGACCAAATCGACAATAAAGTCGCGTAATTCAGTAGAAACTTGTTTGAGTTGTTTCGGATTTAGTTGTCTTAAATCCTCGGGCTTGTTAATTTGAGCCAATAAGGCTCCGGGCTTGAACTCCATAATCGGGCAGATTTATCTGAAAGCTAGGGCAATTAGACAAAGATAACAAACCTTGGGGTCGCGAGTTCACGCATCAAGTGTTAACTATAACATAAAAAAGAGTCCCCGTTTCCAAAAGGAAACGAGGACTCGATCTATCTACCCAAACCTAAACCTATATTTTATTGTCTATCCTACTCGGATAGAAACGGTACAATACCCTGTTTTGTAAATAGAACATAACAGGCACAATGACCAATGTTAAGAATGTAGCAAAAGTCAAGCCAAAAATGATCGTCCAGGACATTGGACCCCAAAAAATCACATTATCTCCACCAAAATAGATCTGAGGATCGTACTCCGAGAAGAGTGTATAAAAGTTAATGTTCATTCCGGTCGCTAGTGGCAGTAGCCCAAGTACCGTTGTAATGGCTGTAAGTAATACGGGGCGCAAGCGGAGTTGACCTCCTTCAATAATAGCTTCAAACAGCACTTCTTTCGGCAAGTATCGATCCTTTTCAATACCCAATTCTTCTTTCTTTCGCGCTATAATAAGCTTGGTGTAATCGATTAATACAATCGCATTATTCACCACAATTCCCGCCAGTGATATAATACCAATCATCGTCATCATGATCACAAAGTTCATTCGGAAGGTCACAATCCCAAGGAATACCCCAATCAAACTGAGTACCACTGCACTCAAAATTATAAAGGGCTGCGCGGCACTATTAAACTGACTTACCAAAATCAAGAAGATTAAGAAAACAGCGATCATAAGAGCCTTGCTCAAAAAGGCAAACTGCTCCGCTTGCTCTTCTTGCTCCCCTGTGAAACTGACTGTATTCTGCTTAGAAACTTTAAAAGACTCCATTCTGGACTGAATAGACTCATTAATGGCAGTCGCATTAAAACCTTCTAAAACATTTGAAGAAATCGTAATAACACGTTTCAAATCCTTTCTCTTTACTGCGGAGAATGTAGACGTTTTTTCTGCATGCGCAACTGCGGAAATCGGCACTTGCTGGATTTTCCCAGAGGCTTGATCTCTAAAAGTAATTCGTTGATTCATTAACGCTTCTACATCGTAGCGGTAACGATCGTCGAAACGAAGAACGATATCATAGTCGTCTTCCCCTTCTTTATACGTGGATATTTCTTTTCCAAATAAAGAGGTGCGAAGAGCGTCCCCGATCATATAGGTGGACACATTGTATCGACGTGCTTTTTCTCGATCAATAATTATCGGCATTTCCGGTTTCCCAGATTCAACATCGAGCTTAAGCTCTTCGATCCCGGGAATATTCGCCTCATTGATAAAGTTCCGCACTCGATTGGCTTCGTCAAGTAATTGATAATAATCGTCACCGGCAACTTCAATATTAATTGGAGCACCCGCGGGTGGGCCTTGGTTATCTTTATCGACGGTCAGCTGAACCCCTGGATATCGAGTTACGCTGTTGCGAATTTTCTCCAAAACCTCACTCGATTGAACACCACGACGATCAGCGAATTCAACAAACTGTACGGTGATTTTAGCTTTGTTCGGTGTTTGTGCCATGGCCGGACCCGCATTTGGGTCACTGGTCCCTTCACCCACTTGAGCAATTACCGACTCAACGAGCCAATTATTCTTCGTCTCCTTTCCATCAACAACAACCGTTTCGTTAAATTCTTCCACGGTTTCTAGAACCTGTGCTTCGATTTTCTTAGTTAGTTCATTCGTTACACTGATATCCGTTCCAATCGGCTTTTCAATGTAAATGACAGCCTGGTTCGGCTGATTTTCTGGGAAAAACTCAATCGGCGGTGGAAAAGTAGCGGTTAAAAAGATAGAGAAGAACAACAAGAATACGGTTCCGAAAAAGAACACGTAGGCTCGTCGGCCCGCTAGGGCATAACGCAAGGTTTTACTGTAACCCACCTCCAAAACAGGAATAAATTTCGTCTGGAACCAACGCGTTGCTGGAGTTAAAAAGTAATGATTAACGAAACCGATTAACCCGCTCACCACCAAAATATTTCCAAAAGAGATCATTCCGAACAAGATGAACATTAGGCCCAATCCGATCAAAACAAGGCCAATAAGGCGCAAGCGTTTTATATTGACCGCTGCTTCTTCTACCCTCATGTAGACGCTGGTCAGAACCGGATTAATAACGAGTGCCACGAAAAGTGAAGATCCGAGAACGATCATTAGCGTAATAGGCAGGTACTTCATGAATTCCCCAAATAATCCCGGCCAGAGGGCTAAGGGTAAAAATGCGGCAAGCGTAGTCGCTGTAGAGGCTATAATAGGAACAGCTACTTCACCAACTCCGGCCTTGGCGGCCTGAAAGGGAGAATAGCCCTCTTCCATCAGTCGATATATATTCTCGACCACCACAATTCCGTTGTCGACGAGCATCCCTAAGGCAAGTACCAGAGAGAACAATACCATGGTATTCAACGTAACGCCGAAAGATCCAAGAATGGAAAAACTCATAAGCATGGAAAGCGGAATAGCAATTCCCACGAACAAGGCATTTCGGATTCCCAAGAAGAATAATAGCACCAAAACAACCAGGATAATTCCGAAAATAATGGAGTTTTCGAGTTCGTTTACTTGGTTTCTTGTTTGATCACTTTGGTCATTTGTGATTGTGACCAATAAATTATCTGGGAAAAATTTTTCTTTTGCCTGAGCAATAATGTCATTGATCTTCGAGGAAGCGATGAGTAAGTTTTCACCCGATCTTTTCATTACATCAATCATAACTACGGTTTCGGTGTATTCACGAGCGAAACTTATTGGGTCTTCTCCTTCGAATACTACCGTAGCGATATCGCGCAAGTACACAATATCTAGTTTTTCTTGCTTAACAATGACGTTTCGGATATCGTCAATGGACTCAAATTCACCGACAACGCGCACGTTACGGCGATACTCATCAACCAAAAGGTCTCCGCCAGAAATGGTGACATTTTCCGATTGAATGGCATTGGCAACATTCCCAAAATTGATGTTCAGCGACTCCATTTTATAGAGGTCGACATTAATCTTTACCTCTTTATCGGCCACTCCTCGAATTTCAACTTTAGAAATTTCGGGTAAGGCTTCAATTTCGTCTTCCAAATACTCCGCGTAATCATTGAGTTGATAAATGGTATAAGGTCCGGACAGGTTAATGTTCAAGATTGGAATTAATTCCGAAAAGTTCATCTCGAAAACATTCGGATCGGCTGGCAAATCCGTTGGGAAATCGGGATCACTTTTTGCGATATCCACCTTGTCCTTAACCTTTCTTAAGGCTTCTTCAGGTGTTACATCAAAATCGAATTTTACTTGAATCGTAGAATACCCTTGTACGGAAGTCGAATTGATTTCGTCAATCCCGGTGATTCCATTAATTTCTTTCTCCAGTGGACGCGTCAGTAATCGCTCTATATCGATCGGAGAATTCCCAGGGTACGGCGTACCCACATAAATTTCCGGCGTAACAATTTCTGGAAACGCCTCTTTGGGCATCGACATATAAGACGAGAATCCAGCAATTAAAATGATGAACGTCAATACGAAAACGGTCATTTTGTTATCGACCGCCATCGATGACAGACGAAATTCCATAAAGAATTTCATCAACTTATATTCTTGTTTTTCTTCAGCCATTTTGTCTTATTTGGGTTAGACGCCCTAATTATTGTTTCGCTACTACACGCACATCTTGACCTTCTCGAATCGATCGAGCTCCTTGGTCAACAATGAACTCTTCGGGCCGAAGGCCTTCAAGAATTTCTGTAGAATTCATGTAAGAGCGACCAACCTCAATCGGTTGGATATGCACTTTTGCCAATCCCGTTCCTTGAGATGCAACGTACACAAAAGACTTACCGTCAGCGGTTTGTTGCACAGTACGAGCAGGCAATACTAAAGCTTCGCTCGCCTCATAGTCGAGAATATGCACTACGGCCAAAAGGTTTGGCTTTAACGAAATACCTTTCACGTTATCCAATTTGATCTCTAACTTAAAGGTTCGGTTATTCGGATTAATGAAATCACCCGTACGGGTAACTTTGGTTACCAAACTTGTATCCAGCGATGGGAATTCGATACGCACCGGGGTACCCGCTTGGATACGACCCACATACGCTTCCGAAACATCCGATTCTAGGTAGGTCTCATCTAAGTTGATAAGACGAATGACAGGCGACGAAGGGCCCACATATTCTCCTTTTCTCGGAAACACCTCATCAATGACCCCAGAAAACGGTGCAACAATTTGCGACATCCGCAATTGACGTTCTACCGTTGCCTTTGATTGCTCAAGACTTTCTTTTCTATTCTTGGCATTCAAATAATCCACCTCAGAACCAATTTTTTGGTCCCAAAGCCTTTTCTGACGTTCGTATAATTCCGTTGCTAAAGCTAAGTTGGTTTCAATTTCACTGAGTTGTGACTTCACTACATCAGCGTCCAATTCAACAAGCACTTGACCGCCTTTCACTTTTTGCCCGTCTTTCACGGCAATCGAGGTCACATTCCCTGCGCTCTCGGCAAAAAGAGTAACATTCTTATTGGCTTTTACCACTCCGTGAACACTAAAATAGTGTTGGAATACCTTCTGCTCAACAGGCAACACGGTAACTAATGAATGCTTAGCCGAAGTGTCTAGGCTACTTATTTTTTCGTCTAGGGCAGTTATTTGCTGCGCAACCGATAAATTGAGTTGTACTAACGAGTCCTTCTCCTTTTTCAATTGTCCGAGATCGGAAACTTCTTCTTGAGAGGCTGAGCCACATGAAATTAAGATCAATGCGACCACTGGGGTGATGAGAAACTTTTTCATTTTTTAATAACGGTTAAGTGCTTTAAGTAAGTTCGATTTAGCGTCAATTAGGTTATACGTCGACATAATGAAATCGCTTTGCGCGTCTAAAAACTGGCGTTGCGATTGGGCCAAGTCCAGACTCGTTGAAATTCCTTCTTTGTATTTTGTCATTTCCTTTTTGGAAATCCGATCAGAGAGCTCTAGGTTTTTTTCTGAAGTCAAGTAATTGTCGAGCGCTTGATAATAAACGTCTCTTGCTTGCTGCACCTGAACCTGAATATCGCGACCTGTGCGTTCCAAATTCATATTGCTTTGATCTACCTCAATTTGTGCTTGGGCAACTGCATTCTTGCGACCGAACGAACTGAAAATGGGCACGTCCAAACTCACTCCGATTACCGAAGTTGGGAACCAAGGGTTATCATCAAAAAAGTTAAACGTATTGCTCTGGCTATTTAATCCGTACGTATAGAAAGCATTCAACCGTGGCATGTACGCGGCCTTTTCATTCTTCATTTTCAGAAGATCCGTTTGAAATTGGTTTTCAGCTAACAAAAAGTCAATATGTTGTGTGTAATCAAAGTCGCCAATTAGTGTTTCTTCACTGGCAATATTGACGACATTTTCTACCGGAGTGGTGAGTTCGATATTTGTTTCTAAGGGTAAGCCCATTGTAAAGAGCAAGATATTGCGGCTGATCCCTTTTTGGCGATCTGCTTGGCGCACTCGGTTCTCCGTTGAAATCAACAAAAGCTCTATTTGGTCTACATCTTGATCGCCAACAAACCCCTCCTCTTCTAAAGCTTTTGTTTCTTCAAAGGTGGCTCGCAGATTGGCTGCCGAAGAATCCAGTACGCGGTAGTTCTCTTCCGATATCAATACCTGAGCATACAATTGAATAATTGCATTCGTGATTTCGAATTCCGATTTCACCTTAATTTTTTCAGATAATTCCAAAAACACCTTAACACTTTTGGTGGCGACAATGTACGATCCATCAAAAATCAGCTGACGTGCGGTTACTTCGGCTCCAATGTTTTGCGGTGTTCCGAAAGCAATTTCAATGAGGTCATCTGGATCAGCACCCGGGACAAAACTCCCAGGAATTTGCTGTTTGGGAACTACAAAGAAATTGTTGTAGGTCGATTTAGCATCTACCTGTGGCAATCCGATAGCCAAGGTTTCTTTGACTAATTTTTTTGCCTTTTCAATCTCAAATTCAGCGTCTCGCAACGCGTAACTATTTACTTTGGCGTACTCAATAGCTTCTTGAAGCGTATAGCTCGAAGGCTCTTGTGCTTGGGAGATGGCGGGCACAAGCAGTGCCAAAATCCATAACTTTTTTAGTGCTTCCATTTTTTGTCTAAAATCAATTTATCGAGGTAGGCTAACCCCTGGGGTGAGCAAATGCCGCGCAAGTGATATTCTAAACTCACGTGGCTTATTAAGGTCATATCGTATTCTTCAGTGGGAAACCATTCGGTATCGGTCATTAATTCCGCTTTACCGTAATACATGTAGGCCACCAACTTTGTGTTAATATTTTCGCGGTATAGTCCCTCTTTAATTCCTCGTTCCAGGTTATTTTGGATGGTATCCATGAACTCTTTGAAACGCAATTTATCCATCGATTTCCACGTCGCTGGATAATAGCGTTGTAACTGAAATTTCGCGGCTGGGTTATGGGACTCTACCATGGAACACATGAAATCATCGAGCATGAACATGTGGTCAATTGCGTTTCCCTTGTGCTGGCGAATTTTTCGCACTTCCGGGACCACTTGCCCCATCAGGAACAGAAACGACTCATGAACCAGCTCCGCTTTGTTACTCACGAACTGATACAATGTCTTTTTCGAAATTGCCAATTCACGAGAAATATCATCCATGGTTACACTGCGCACGCCCAAGCTCATGAACATGCGCAATGACTCTTTCCGGATTTTATTTTTTAATTCTTCTTCCATTTCGGGTGCAAATATAATACATGTACCAACACGGAAACACTTTATATTTAAAATGTTTCCGTTACTTCAATGTTTCCTAGAGGTTAATTATGGGTCTTGGCCTACTCGGCCAGATAAAATCGGCCCGTGAGGGCCTCAGCTTTTACCGCGAAATAAATTCACCAAGGCCTGATTTCAACGACCTCCTTTCTTAACTTTGGGCCGTGAATTGAATTCAAATGAGCATGAAAAGGACCAAGGTTGCAGCCGCATTGAAAGGAGCATTAGTAGGACAAGAAATTATTGTGAAAGGATGGGTGCGTCATTTTCGCAGCAATCGATTTATCGCATTAAATGACGGATCGTGTCACACCAATATACAGGCAGTAGTAGATCACGAAAACACCCCAGAAGAAATTATCCGACAAATTTCTGTGGGCGCTTGCTTGGCTATAACCGGCACGCTGGTTGAAAGTCAAGGCCAGGGACAGAACGTAGAAATTCAGGTCTCTGAACTGGAAATTCTCGGTGGGGCCGATCCGGAAAAATACCCACTTCAACCAAAAAAGCATTCACTTGAATTCTTGCGCGAAATCGCCCATTTACGGCCAAGAACGCAAACTTTTGGAGCCGTTTTCCGCATCCGACACGCAATCGCTTTTGCCATTCACAAATACTTTAACGACCAAGGATTCTATTACATGCACACGCCGGTGATTACCGGATCAGATGCAGAAGGTGCGGGAGAAATGTTTCAAGTAACCACCCTCGACCTTAACGCACCCGCGAAAAACGACCATGGCGAAGTTGATTTCAAATCCGACTTTTTCGGGAAAGCGACGAACCTGACCGTTTCCGGTCAACTGGAAGCGGAATTGGGGGCTATGGCCTTGGGTCAGGTTTATACATTTGGCCCGACCTTTCGGGCAGAAAACTCCAATACAAGTCGCCATTTAGCCGAATTCTGGATGATTGAGCCCGAGGTGGCCTTTGCCGATTTAATCGACAACATGGACCTTGCCGAAGACTTCCTTAAATACGTTATTGGATACGTTCTCGAGCATTGCGACGAAGATCTTACCTTCCTGGAAAACCGGCTTCTCGACGAAGAAAAAACCAAACCACAAGCAGAGCGATCGGCGAAAAGCTTGAAAGAAAAACTCGCCTCTGTAAAAGACAACGAGTTTAAACGAATCAGCTACACCGAAGCCATTCAAATTCTAAAGAATTCAAAGCCAAATAAAAAGAAGAAGTTTAAATACCTCATCGAAGAGTGGGGCGCAGATCTTCAAAGTGAACACGAGCGCTACCTGGTAGAAAAGCATTTCGAATGTCCGGTTATTCTCTATGATTATCCCGCAAAAATCAAAGCTTTCTACATGCGCTTGAATGAAGACGGTCAAACGGTGCGTGCAATGGATATCTTATTCCCGGGGATCGGCGAAATAGTTGGAGGCTCACAAAGAGAAGAGCGCTATGAAATTCTTCAAGAAAAAATTAAGGAGTTTGACATCCCGGAAGAAGAATTGTGGTGGTACATGGAAACACGGCAATTTGGAACCGCTCCACACAGTGGTTTCGGCTTGGGCTTTGAACGATTGGTTCAGTTTGTTACCGGAATGGGAAATATTCGTGATGTTATTCCATTCCCTCGATTCCCCGGTAGCGCAGAGTTCTAAATCTTTCCTACTTTTGGTGTGGTACGACTTTTGATGGTCGCTTAAACAACCACACCTAAACTATGCTAAGACAGCAGCTACAACAGAAGCTCAGCCAGAAGTTATCTCCGCAGCAAATTCAGCTGATGAAGATGATTCAGCTTCCGCTGCAAGCGCTAGAACAGCGTGTTAAGCAAGAATTAGAAGACAATCCTGCATTAGAGGAAGGCTCCTTAGATTTTGAATCGGAATCCTCTACCGAATTCGATGATTACGAGGATCGTGAGTCAAGCACCATTGAAGCCGAGGACATCAACGTTGATGAATACTTGAGCGACGATGAAATTCCGAGTTACCGACTCCATGCGAATAACCATTCCGCAGATGATGAGGAAACCAGAGTTCCCGTTACTGCGGGCGCCAGTTTTACGCAGGGACTTTTGGATCAACTTTCTATGGTTTCTCTGGAACCAGAAATAGAAGAAATTGCGGAGTACCTCATAGGGACTATTGATGACGACGGTTACATTCGTCGCGAACTAATGGCCATTCTCGACGATCTGGCTTTTACCCGAAACTTATTTACTACCTACGACAAACTTGAAGAATCTTTGGAAGCGGTGCAAACGTTGGATCCACCAGGAATAGGTGCCCGGGACCTGCAAGAATCGCTATTACTTCAGTTAAAAAGGAAACGCCCTTCTCCGGGCGTAACAGCTGCCAAAGAAATTCTTAATCGCTGTTTTGATGAATTTACCAAGAAGCACTACGAGCGCATTGAGAAAAAACTCGACATCAGTGAAGATCAACTTAAAGATGCGGTAGAAGAAATAATAAAGCTCAATCCCAAGCCTGGAGCGTCCGCTGCTCAGAATGTGCGCGGAGCCGAGCAAGTGATTCCAGACTTCACCATTCGCATAGTAGAAGGCGAACTCGAATTAACTCTAAATTCAAGGAATGCACCCGAGTTAAACGTAAGCAGGAGCTACAATGAAATGCTCCAACACTTTCAAAAAACAAAAGAGCGTGCCAACAAAGAACAAAAAGAAGCGGTACTGTTTGTAAAGCAAAAACTCGACTCCGCGAAGTGGTTCATAGATGCCATAAAGCAACGTCAGCACACGCTGTACATTACCATGCAATCAATTATGAATCGCCAGCGCGACTATTTTCTTTCCGGGGACGAACGACAGTTACAGCCAATGATTCTTAAGGACATTGCCGACGAAATTCAGATGGATATTTCAACCGTTTCGCGGGTAGCCAGCAGTAAGTATGTCCAAACGCCCTATGGAACATTTTTGATTAAAAACTTCTTCAGCGAGTCAATGACGAATGAAGAGGGAGAGGAAGTCTCGACGCGGAAAATCAAGAAAATATTGGAAGATTTGATTTCGGAGGAGGATAAGCGGAAACCGATTACAGATGAAAAGTTAGCCGGTGCGTTAAAGGAAAAGGGCTTTCCTATTGCCCGACGCACGGTGGCCAAATATCGCGAACAGCTCAATATTCCGGTGGCTCGATTAAGAAAACAGCTCTGATGAGACTTTTTTCGAAATTTCTCTCTTATCTGCTACACCCGCTGATTATTCCAACCATCGGTGTTCTTGTGATCGACACCTTTTCGTCTATAAAAATTCCGGACGAATACTTCTACCTGTATATGGGTATTGTATTTGTCGGGACCTATGCCTTACCATCGCTATTGGTTTTGTTGCTTTTGGTTCTGGGCTTTGTAAGCGAACTGGAAATGCCTCATCGGCACGATCGGAACGCGCCGCTATTATTGGCAGCCATATCTGTGTATTCCACCGAGCGACTCCTCGAACGGCTTTACGCTCCTTATGACATCTTGCTTTTTTTGACCGGTATTTCACTGGCTTTAATTTTAGCATTTTTTGTCAATCTAAAAATTAAAGCCAGTGTTCACATCGCCGGTATGGGCGGACTCACGGCCGGGGTTCTAGCACTGTCCATTCATACGCAATTAAATCTCTTTTTTGTACTTGCGCCCATCATACTCCTTACCGGTCTCCTAGGAACAGCCCGCATCAAACTAAAAGCCCACCAGCCTTCCGAAGTGTACCTCGGATTTCTGGTGGGCTTTATTCCCGTATTTGGGATTATGATGCTTTAGAAAGCGATAATCGATAAGCCAATTGTTAGGGCTTGACCGCTTAATGAAGTCTCTTGAACATCATTCAAATTAGCTCCGTCGAATAAATCGGCCAGCGAATAAGTAACGTTGATCGCTCCTTCGCCGAAACCTACACGCAGTACGGCATCCGCATAAAATGGATTCGTTCCCGTTAACCCGAAGTGCTTCACACTGTACGTACCTTCCTTGTAGTAGTTTACCGTTGAGTAGTTCCAGCCTAAGCGAACACCCGCATGCACTTTAAAGTAGCCTCCATTTGGATTCTGTGCTCCGCGGTAACGGAATTCAATAGGCACGTAAAACCTGCGAAAGGTTGTCCGGTTTCGCGTTGGGTCTTCACCATCTTCCAAAAGACGCCAAACGGTTTGACCCGCATCCGGTGTGTTCGGAGCATTGATGCTTCCATTTAAATTCGAATTGACCTGAGTCCATCCCATCCCTAATCCAATAGCTACGCTACTATTGGAATTTCCAATGCTAAAGTCTCGGTACGCGGTAAAAAAATGCGACCAACTGAATCGGCCCGATTGATCAATGGGGTCGGCACCTTGTAATAAGGGCGTTCCAATGTCGTAGATGAACAGTTCTCTTCCGAATTGCTCTTGCGCCGTAGCGGATAATCCGCCCGCTAGGGCGAGAAAGAATAGTAGTTTTTTCATAGCTCTAAATTAAAAAACCCTCGGAATATTCGTTCCAAGGGTTCTAAAAATTTCAATGGGCCTTGTTATACAACTCCCTGATCGATCATGGCATCGGCCACTTTTACGAATCCAGCTACGTTGGCACCTTTTACGTAATCCACATAGCCATCGGCATCTGTTCCGTACTTTACACAGGCACGGTGAATGTCTTTCATGATATCGAGTAAACGACCATCCACTTCTTCGCGAGACCAACTCAAACGAAGTGAATTCTGACTCATTTCAAGTCCAGATGTGGCCACACCGCCCGCATTACTCGCCTTCCCAGGAGCAAATAGAATTTTACTCTTGTGGAAAACTTCAATGGCTTCCGGCGTACACGGCATATTGGCTCCTTCTGAAACGCAAATCGTTCCATTATTTACCAAGGCTTGCGCTTCATCGCCGTTCAATTCGTTCTGCGTAGCACAGGGCAATGCAATATCGCATTGAAGCGACCACGGCCGCTCGCCAGCATGGAACGCAGCACTCGAATATTTCTCGGTGTACTCGCTAATACGTCCTCTCCGATTGTTTTTAATGTCCATGATGTAGGCGAGCTTTTCCGCATCGATACCCGCTTCATCGTGAATATATCCACCCGAATCGCTCATCGCAATTACTTTGGCTCCTAGTTGGGTGGCCTTTTCACAGGCGTATTGAGCCACATTCCCAGACCCCGAAATCACGACTACTTTGTCGCGCAAATTCTTCCCTTTGGTTTCCAACATCTGCTCTGCGAAGTACACGTTTCCGTATCCGGTTGCTTCTGGGCGAATAAGACTTCCTCCCCAGTTGGCTCCTTTCCCGGTAAGTACTCCGGTAAACTCATTTCTAAGTCTTTTATACTGTCCAAACATGTAGCCAATTTCACGCCCGCCTACGCCAATGTCTCCGGCAGGAACGTCTGTATTTGGTCCAATGTGTCGGGATAACTCCGTCATAAAGCTTTGACAAAAACGCATGACTTCATTATCGGATTTGCCTTTTGGATTAAAGTCAGAACCTCCTTTTCCACCACCCATAGGAAGCGTAGTAAGCGAATTCTTAAAGACTTGCTCAAAGGCTAAAAACTTTAAAATACTCAGGTTCACAGAGGGGTGAAAACGAAGACCTCCTTTATAAGGTCCAATGGCGGAATTCATTTCAATCCGAAAACCTCGGTTGATTTGAACCGCTCCGGCATCGTCGATCCAAGGCACTCGAAACATCAAAACCCGCTCTGGCTCGACCATCCGGTCGAGAATTTTGTGGTCTTTATATTTCGGATGTTGCTCGATGAAAGGAATCACCGTTTCGGCCACTTCGTGGACCGCCTGTAAAAATTCAGGTTCATTTGGATTCTTCGCGGTTACGCGATCCATGAACTCCTTTTGTGTAGTGTTCATAAACAGAAGAATAGTGTAGTTACGACGGCAAAAGTAGGAGAATTTCTTTTGGTACGACAGGTATTTGAACGAATCGTATTTATATCGGTCAATGCCACTCTTTGGCCCCGGTCCTTTGTAGGTTCGAGGAATGAATAAAAGTGAACTAGAATGCCGCTTGGCGCTGACTCAAATTGATGGACTCGGACCGGTAAAAATTCGGAAACTTATTTCCCTCGCCGGAAATGCCCAAGTACTCTTTAACCCAGGTCCCGAATTATTCCTGAAGGCAGGAAAAGGCTTACAAGAGGCGCTTACTTCGATCAGCGCTCAATCCGGAAAAGCCCATTTATGGGCAAAAAAGAAAGTGGCCCTTCTACAGAAGTCTGATTTTACAACCGTATCCTTCGATGAACCGGGATATCCTATTCAGCTTGGACGCTGCCATGACGCCCCTCCTTTGTTGTTTATAAAAGGGAATCTGGCGTTAACACATTCCCGCACTGTAGCCATTGTCGGCACCAGAAAGGCAACACAATACGGTATCGACTTTACCCGCGAGCTCGTGGATTATCTTTCCCGATACGGTGTCGTTATTATTTCGGGTTTGGCCCACGGAATCGATGCCATTGCGCACCAACGCGCCCTGGAAAACGGGATTCCTACTTGGGCGGTTCTCGGCCACGGATTCGATCGAATTTACCCGAGCAGAAACCGAAGTTTGGCAAATCAAATGCTGGAAAAAGGCGGTTGGATTACCGAATTTGTTCCCGGACTCAAGCCGGAACGGGAAAACTTCCCAAAAAGGAACCGAATCATTGCCGGACTCTGTGATGTGTGTATTGTGATCGAAGCAGCCCGAAAAGGCGGCGCTTTGATTACCGCCGAATTGGCGAACAGCTATGGCCGAGACGTAATGGCCCTTCCGGGCCGATGTTCCGATACTTATTCTCAGGGGTGCAATTCGCTCATCCGCACGCACAAGGCGCATTTAATTGAGCGCCCGTTCAATGTTGTTGAACTCCTCAACTGGGAAAAGAAAGGTGTTCCGAAACAAGCTAAAATCCATTTCGATTTAACCGCCGATGAAACCTCCTTATTGAGTTTCTTTCCGCCACCACAACAGCGCATTTCGATCAATGAACTCAGTATCGCCGCTGAAATGACCGTACCCGAGACCCTCGCTTTATTACTTCAATTGGAATTAAAAAGTGCCATCCGTTCATTCGGTGGCGGATACTTTAGCCGATAAAATCAACTTTTGACTACATTGGCGGCATGCAGCTCCGCTTTTTGATCATCCTTCTTTCTTTCTTCGCCCTTCCTAGCCTGGGGCAAAGTATTCAAGGCACCATAATCGACAAGGCATCGGGCAGTCCACTTCCCAGAGCAAATGTGGTCGTGCGAGGAACGGCCATCGGAACTTCTTGTGACACTTTGGGTCGATTCACATTAGACCTACCTGCGGGTAGTTACACCCTCGATTTCAGCTATTTGGGCTTTTACACACAGGCATTTAAAAACCTGGTGATTTCAGATTCGATCAATCGTCCACTTCGCATTGACGTCGCCCTTGAGCCAGCGGAGGAATACCTTAAAGCGGTCACGGTAACCGCCGGGAAATTTGATCAAGCATTGGAAGAAGTGACCGTTTCACTCGATATTATAAGCACCCGACTCATAGAGAATAAAAACACCTATCTCGTTCAGAATGTATTAGAACAGTATTCAGGCATCAATATCACCGACGACCAAGCAAATATTCGCGGGGGAAGCGGATGGAGCTATGGGGCGGGAACACGCGTTCAAGTTTTGCTCGATGGGCTCCCCATGATTGATGGTGGATCGGGGCAAGTTCAATGGAAGTCTATTCCGACCGAATTAGTGGAGCAAATAGAAGTCATCAAAGGAGCAAGTAGTGCCCTTTATGGTTCATCGGCACTAAACGGCGTAATCAATGTGCGAACCAAACCGGCCAGTGACTCCCTAATTACAGAACTCACACTTTTTTCCGGCGTATACGGAAATCCTCCACGATCGGAACTTAAATGGTGGTCCGGACCGCAAACTTTTTCAGGGTTAAACTGGCGCACCTCGTGGTCCGACGGTGCCGACGGAATTACGCTCGGTGGACATGCCTTGCGCGATGACGGATTCGAATATAATGTGGAAGATCACCGCATGCGTCTTGAGGGAGGTTGGAACCATCGAGCCGAAGGCTCCCAATGGGAATACGGTCTCAATGCGAATATAAACTACCGAAAAAGTGGAGATGCGCTTATTTGGAATTCAGAAGAAGAAGGGTACATACCGCTCGATAGTTTGAGTACGGTTACCGAGGCAAATTTTGTATATCTAGATCCGTATGCAATTTGGCGGGGAAATCGCTGGGTACACCAGTTGAAAGGTCGCTTTCTCGCCAACAACAATATAAGTCGGTCCGAAACAAATAACTACGATAATGCTTTCCAAACCTACTACACCGAATATCAGGGTCAGTACTTTTTAGATGAATCTTTCGCCCTCACGGGCGGATTAGTCAACAGTTGGAGCCTTGTTGACGCCGAACTCTTTCAAGGCGAACACGACAGTTACAATTTAGCCGGATATCTTCAACTCGATAAGAAATACGGAAAATTGAATTTTTCGCTTGGCGGTCGATACGAGTATTTTCGGTTGAATGCAACCACTTACAGCAGGCCCGTTTTGAGAAGCGGAATAAACTATGCGCTTTCAAAAGCGACCTTCTTTCGGGCCAGTTTTGGCCAAGGATATCGCTTCCCTACTATGGCTGAAAAATTTACTTCCGCCAATGTTGGGGCAATCTGGATATATCCGAACGAAGACCTTGAGCCCGAAAGCGGTTGGAGCGCCGAAATAGGGTTCAAACAAGGGTTTAAAATAGGCGCATGGAAAGGATTTATAGACGGTGCGGCCTTTTGGATGCGCTACGATAATATGATGGAGTTCACTTTTGCTCGGTGGGCCGAAAACAACGACATCAATCAGTTCTTCGGACTCGGGTTTAAAAGTGTAAATATTGGCACTTCCGACATCAAGGGATTCGAAATTAGTTCAGCAATGGAATATAGCATCGGAAAACACCGATGGCAATTAATGGGCGGTTACACCTTTATGAATCCTACCATTGCTAACCCGGACGAAGTATTCACCACGGCAATTCCTATTGGAACGCTCTGGCCCGATTCGCTTACCTACGCAAACATAAGCTCCGATCCGTCGGGAATACTGAAATACCGATATCAACATTTGCTGAAATTCGACTTGCAGTACAACTATCAAAAATGGTCGGCAGGGGCATCGATCCGTCACAATGATTTCATGCAAAACGTAGATCTCATTTTCGTATCGGATTTATTCAATTCACAAGTACCGGGAATCGCCGATAGTCGGGATCGTCTAAACCGAGGGGATGTTCTGTGGGATTTTAGAGTGGGCTATTCGCTAAACCCCAATTTCCAAATTCGCTTTCTGGTGCAAAATGCCTTTAATCGTGAAATTCTAGTACGGCCCGCAAAACTAGGTCCGCCCGCTCAATTTACCCTTCAAATTCAAACCCGGTTCTAATGAGGGTATTGAAGAAAGGGGTGAAATGGATCGTTATTATTCTCGCTACTCTTACCGTTCTTCTATTACTCTTTGCGGAGGGAATAGATCGCTATTGGGGAAGTGAAAGAGGTGCTCTACATTTATATAGCGACGTACAGCAGCCGAAAAACATTAAGAGGACCCGCGGCGGAATTCGATATATCGAGATTGGAAATCCAACCAAGCCCGCTCTACTTTTTATTCATGGCGCCCCAGGAAGTCTTTTCGATGGTTTAGCCCTTGCCAAGGTAGACTCGATATATGAAGACTTTCGACTTTTAATTATTGACCGGCCCGGATACGGCGGAACGCGACCACATAAACCTCTCCCCTCTATTTGGCAGCAAGCCATTCGCTGTTCTGAAGTACTGGAACCCGAAACGAATAAAGCATTGGTCGTTGGGCACAGTTACGGCGCTCCCATTGGCGTGATCATGGGAGCACTATATCCGGATAAGGTTGACCGAGTGGTTTCGCTTTCGGGTCAATTCGACCCCGAAAATGAAATTGTATTCCCCATTTCCTATTGGATAAAACCTCCTCTGTTTAAGTGGATTCTTCCCAGAATGATTTAGACTTCGAATGAAGAAAAAATGAATCATGCAAAAGCCCAAAAGGACGCACTGAACTTGTATCCATTGATGCAGCCCGAAGTACTTGTAGTGCACGGCGATCAAGACAATCTTGTTCCCTATAGCAACGCTGCATTCATTATGAGACGCTTACCGGAAAGCGCAAAATTGTGTACACTTCCAGGAAAAGATCACCCGATTCACATAACGGATATCGACTTAGTTATTGAATCGATTTATAAACAGTAAGAGTCAACTTGGTCGATTCTCTTTGGTTTTTCGTTACTTTCTCATCTTAAACCGAATACTATGAAGAGAATTCTACTACTCTACTCTTTCTTTTTTACCCTTTTTGGACATGCTCAAACAGGCATTCAATGCGATGGCATTGACGATTATATTGTTGTTCCGAGTGCCTCCAATCAGATCGTAAGTCAAGACTTAAGTATGGCGTTTTGGGTACGCCCCTCCAATGCCAATCCCGGTTTTCCAAATTTTGACGGATTCGCCGGGTTCAGAAATAATTCCAATGCCGATTTCTACATGCTCCAGTTAAGCGCTTCGAATGTAGAGTGCCGTTTTCGAGGAAGTAATGGATTGAATTATGATTATGTTTTTACCGGATTGGTTCTAAACGCTTGGAATCATTTTGTCATGACCCACGATGGGTCCACTTTAACTGTTTATCATAATGGGATACTCGCCGGATCTGTACCTGCTCCTTCAACGATTACTACCAGCGGCGTGAACTTCACCATAGGGAGAACGGATTTTCAAACAACTCCCTTTTATACAACCGGGGCTTTTGACGATGTTGCCCTTTGGAATCGCGCCATCACAGCGGCAGAAGTTGCCACACTCTATTCCTCATGCAGTATCGACCTCAACTCGCTCAACTTAGTTTTGTGTTATCAATTCAACGAAGGTGTTGCCGGAGCGAACAACTCATCCATTACCCAGGCTATTGACAGTCAAGGAAACCTGAATGGTACGTATACCGGTTTTGCCATGACCGGAACGAGTTCAAACTTCATAACACGCTCTGAGAGCGTATCGGATTCCAGTACAGTCACCGAATGTTTCAGTTACACTACTCCCGGAGGTCAAACCTACACGCAATCCGGAATTTACGTTGATAGTTTGCAAACGTCTACAGGTTGTGACAGTGTGATTACGCTAGATTTGACGATTAAGACGGTGGATACAACGATCAGCCAAAACGGAACAACTTTAACTGCAAATCAGGCCGGAGGCCCATTGTATCAATGGATTAATTGTGGAGGCGGATCCGTGATCAGTACAGGGCAAACATACGGAGCTACGCAAAATGGCGATTATGCCTGCATTGTTACCTACGACGGTTGTCAAGATACGAGTGAATGCGTAACCGTTCAGGGAATAGGGCTTCAAGGTACCAGCTCACCGGATTGGAAAATATATCCGAACCCTACCCGCAACCGGTTTATTCTTGAATCGAACAGAAAGGAAGAATTGGACATAAAAATTTATGATGCCGTGGGTCGATGCACCCATCAAATGAATCACGTTTTCTTCGAAGAGCGATTAAGTGTTGATATTAGCGGCCTCCCGGCCGGATGGTACACAGTGAAAATTCAGTCGGAACATGATGAAACGATACAAAAACTCCTTGTAGACTAACGCTCACTCGTTTTTGGTGGAATAAAAGAACGTTTCAAACCGGTAGAACTGCTTCCGTTTAGGCTTTTTCGCAATGGTGTTCCTCCGCGAGTTAAACCATTGAGGATCCCTTTATCAAAAGCATCCCAAAGAGGCATTTTTACGACTCCATCTACCGAAATGAGTCCAAAATGATTCTCACTTCCTCCCGAATTGTCGCCACCTTTCCAAGGCTCGTCAAAGGCTTCAAAATAAAAGCAAGCCATGTTCTGAGATTGAAGATGGGCGCGGATCTCTTGATAATAAATCATTTGCTTGAACTCGTCAGCAGCTCCAGACCCTGCTCCACCATATAGAAGATTATCTTCTGACGCCCAACCCGTTTCTCCTACGTGGATGGGCTTGTCAATTCCCAAACGGAGCATATAATCCCTGACGGATTCAATTTGAGTTTGTACGCGACGAACACCTCGATCCATAGACGATCGAATTTGATCTTCTTTCGTCCACGGTTCTTCTTCCGCAGGTATCCACCACCATTCCGGATTGTAATGTGAATCGTGAAAGGGGTAGGAGTGCACGCTCAAGTAATCTACGGCATCAATTAATGAATCCAACGAAGGCAAATGGTAGGAATTATCTTCTCCACCCCAAGAGGCGAAATTATCCGAAGTAGTGATCCATAAATCAGCCGGCAGCTCTCCCTTAGATTTCATCTCTTGAAGTCTCAGAACCTCCTTAAGAATAATTCTAGGGTGCACGTAATAGTCTTCCGCCCAATGCACCATCGATTCATTACCCACGGCAATGATCTTTACGATATCGGGAAATTGATTGGCAAGTTCAATGGATTTTAAAATTTCAGCTTCGTTCTCTTTTATATCGGGGCTGTAGTGAATTGGCTCTGAAGTCCGAGCTCCTTCGCACTGCATCCAAGCGCCGAGCATTACATACATCTCAAAATTTTCGTCGGCACTCTTCATTTCGTGAATGGCTTGAAGAAGCCTTGGAGTGTGCTCAAACAAGCGAGCATGATAAGTTCTTAATACCCGAAAACCGAGGGCATTCAGAATCTTCAAGTCCTCTTTGATCTCATCGACACTAGGAGCCACGGAGCGGTCTTGATTTCGATACCCTCCATAGGCTATTGCCGGGTACTCGGGGTTTCCTAGAATATCTTTTGCCGACTCGCTCTCTGGATTACAAGCGCTGAAAAAGAGTAAGAGAGTAACAAAAATTACCGCCCTGTTCTTCATAAATCCCTTAATCGTTTATGACTACTTTATGACTGGAATATTGTCCGCCTTGATTGATACTCAGAATGTACATACCCTGGGAAAGATCTTGCAGATCGATTTCTCCCTTTCCATGATTTAATTCTCCTTTTCCAAGTAACTGCCCGGACATACTTTGAACTTGCCAGAATGCCCGCACGGCAGAATCACATTGAATCGTGAATCGTCCTTTATTTGGGTTTGGAAAGATTTGAATATTCGTTAGAGCTTCTTCTGGAAGAGAGATGGTCTCAATACAAGTACCCACGACGTAGGTGTCCTTATTGGCCGCATTATTTTGTTCGCCTCCGCTCGGAACAGAATAGGTGTAGTAAAAGTAAATCAAGTCTCCTTTGTTTGCCGTAATGCCGAATGGAACATTTGGACTAACTCCATATCCCGGCATCGAATTCGGGTCGGTACCATAGTAGAGAATACACGTTGGAGAGCCCATGCCCGTTTGACTGGGTATAAAGGTCAGGGACGGATTATTTTCGTCGTCGGAAAAGCGCCATGAAAAGTCTCCATTCCAGCTGGTACCGTCGCACGGTGGAGCCGGATCAATCTGGAGATTTACGGGTGCTGACCACGCAGAGTCACCGAGAAAGTCAAAAGCTAAAGTCTTCCATTCTGCGGTCCCAACCGCTGCGGTCCAACTTACTTCATAGGGCCAACTGGTTTGCGTTTGAAAGAGTTGTCCATCCAAGTAAAAATCCACGCGACTTATACTATCATTCAGATCACTAGCTGTCCCCGAGACCAGCAGATTTTCTCCTTCGATAAATACATCTCCATCTCTAGGATATAGAATACTAGTGGTCGGCGGTACGTTCGCGTTATTTCCAACGACCACAAAAAGTTCGTCAATATCGGAGTAGCTCCCATTGTCAACCATCAAACGATACTTGTACACTCCCTCTTGTAATCCGCTAACCGTTGTAACGGAGGAGTTCATCGAAACTGGCGTTGCCAAGGTCGGACCATAAACTTGCATCCATTCATAGTTTAGGACCGAACCACCAGGATCAGAACTAGCACTGGCGTCTAGAGTTGCTGTATTGGTCGGAATCACTACAACTTGGGTTGGCCCTGCATCGGCAACGGGCTGATTGAAATTCAGTGGTCCTGTTTGAATAAATTCCAATTTCCCTAGATTAAATTCACCGTTTTCAATATATATTTTGAAAACTTGTTTTCCTGATTTCATGGGCACATTAGAAACCGTTTTTGATGCCCACGTATTCCAATTTCCAGTGTAATTGAAATCAATGTTGTTCTTCACGACCTGACCATCCGACTCCATTCTCATGGGGCCTCCTCCGGCATTATTCCCAGAGGAGTAGCGCAAGATAACATCGTACATTCCCGCAGTCGGAACATCAATCGTATATTCTAACCATTCCCCCGCTCCGAGCCAACCAATAACGGACCCCTCACTTGGATGATCTGTTGCATCAACCCATTCCGCCAATCGATAATTACCGTTATTGGACTTATCCAGATCTTTATAGGCAATTCCTTGACCAATTCCTCCTTCAAAATAGTCATAGTCACCCGCCCAAATACTTCCTGGAATTACGGCAGGTATCCCGTTAATGGGTAGTTGATTTCCAACCACCATCGAAACAATATTTGACGTAGCGCAATTCACAGAATCATATATTCGAACATGAAAATTATGCACCCCGGCCGCTAAATTGTCTACCGTGAAATCAAATGGTGGAGAAGTCTTGAACGCTATGCTATCTCCGCCCTGATACAAGACAACCATAGAGGGAGCTCCTTGCTGTACTTGAAAACTCAATTCGGCATTTCCACCTATGTAGGCTTGATCAAAAAGAATCGATAAATCTCCTTCCAACCCGGCATCCAGACTGCTTGTCAATTCGCCCGCTGGAACGGTTAGCACATAGCCATCAGAAAAAGTGACATCTAAGGAAGCGACTCCATAATTCTGAGCCACGTAAATAGTGTTTCCCCCACCCTGAAATGCCACTGCTAGCGGATGATCTGCCGTAATGGTTGTATCTGGCGCGCCCAAAACCTTCATGCTGTGGAGCCAGTAGTAAGTTTGGGCATCCGAAACCCCAAACTTCAATTCCCGGTCTGGATACGAATTGTACAAAGCCAAAGCCTGGTCTGGATCCGTAAAAGCCCTGTATTGCCACATTATATCGTGCCATAGATTGACGTTTGGCGCGTTGTTGAGGATACCCGTATGTTGCTCTATTTCACTCCAAATTTGATTGGCATACGTCAAATTGTGGCCTAAGTACATAGAACCACCGTGAATAGGGTACAACTCAATTCCGTACGACGCGGCTATATCTGCGGTCCAAAAGGTTCCGTTATCATAACTATTTCCCCAAACTCGTGAAACTAAACCGTACTGTTGATTAGGACCAAAATTCCTTTGGTGCATATCGAACCAGTACTCTTCAATGGCCGATTGTTCTGTGGTATATAGGTAAATACCCAAATCGCGAATAGAGTCGTTCCCGGTAACCGCCCCCCAATGGATCAATGAGGAATTGAATTGCATACTTTCAGATGTAGATTCTTGATCATTACCCTGAGGAAATGAAGCAAATCCATTAGCCCAGCAATGACCCGCATACGGGCTGAAATTCCTCAAGTACGGGAAAAGAGGATCCTGCCGGTTGCTTGAAGCCGCATCTCGGACGAGCATGTTGATCATAGGTCCGTAATCCCCCGCCCAACCGGGCGAAAATTGCTCCAAAAAGGATGCCGCATGAATGAAGTATCCCCAATGGAAATGGTGGTCGTTGATGTTGTTGTCTTGCCCATGACCCGCGGGATAACCTATTAGCGCATCCCAGTCGTCATTATAATAAAAGAGAAAGGCCACCTCTCCAGCGTTGTATTTCAACCAGTCCTCAAGTCGATCCTTGATCGTTACCACAATGGTATTCAAGGCCGAGGTATCGCCTACTTCCTGTGCGATGCGGGCGGTTTGAATAAGCCTGTTCATTACCTGCCCTTCGTTGTAGGAATCCGTCCAAGTAGCGAGCTGGTCTCCCTTAATCAAATCGATCTTCCCTTTAAGTTCGGCCGGGTCGTAAGTCAAACTGCGACAATTCACATCCGGCAGGGCAGGTAAAATGCCATAAAAGATGTTCTCCACAGAGAACTGGTTTCCTTCCATCAATTTCAGATCACCACGTACGGTCCGAAACTCGTGGCTCGTATTCACACTGCTTCCAGAGGCTAAATTCGCCCAATGGTGCGGGAGCAATCCCTGGAGGAATAGCGAATCTGAGCCTTCTTTTACATCCGTTTGAATATTGAACGTTGTTGTAACCACAGACGATTGCTCGTCGAAAGCCCAATTCGCCGTACATAGATCAGGGAAAACAAAGGCATACTTCTTAAACGCAAAGGCCAATACGTCCGAGTTTCCACCTATTGGCAAAAAAGCAAGGGACCAGTAGTTTTGACCGTTCAAATTGGAGGTATACGTGTTTCCGTTTTGAGTCCATGTGGATCCACTGGGACCATAAATAGCGAAATCCGCCCCGTTATTCACTCCCTTTACAATAAGATAAGAGCCCGAGTCCGTGACTGCGCCCTGATTAACCACAACTTGCGCGGTACTCGATGAATTCTTTTCGAAATAAACAAAGGGCATCCCTACTCCCGTCTTAGCTTGAAAGTGATGATTTCCACTTTGCCAATCCATGGTCAAAGTCCAATCATCGTGATCAGCAACATTTGCGGCAAAGGCATTAAGACCTGTTACTCCAATCTCAACGGGGTCAAACGCGTCTATAGGTCCCCAAGGGACATACGTAGCTACTAATCCCTGATTCTTTGTTTCCAAAGTAAAGGGGTAATTGAACAGGTTGGAAGAATGAGCATTTTTAATCTTATGAGACCACCACTCATTAGTGGGAACAGGCTTATTCGCTGCAGAACCGATGACAAATGGGGTGCCGGAAGGAAAACCGTTCCTTCCAGCGGCATCAACACCGGGGAACACTGTTGTATAAGAACCCTGACCTACCGGGACTACTTGTGAAAAGGACGCATCCCCAAGCAGTATAAGTAAACCAAATAAGAGGGCCTTCGTCAAATTGGGACTGCTCATAGTTGTATAATTTGAAATCAGATAAAGCTGATTTATGTTAAAATGGGAAACTGAATCTCAGTTCCGTGTATTGATGTCGACGACTCCAAAGCGCTTGGCAATACTCCTGATCTAAACTGAGGTCAGACATGGCAATTCGTCTATTTTTTTCATCAATTATTTCTAAACTCGCCTCTTCCGCTTTCCTAAACCGAACCAATACACCATTAAAAGTAAAAGCCATTTCCCCAGCGTTTAATTCCACTTGTTTCTTATCGCCTTTGTGGTTATAGTACTTGAAAACGACCGAATCCTGAAGCAACTCCTTTCGGTCAAAAAAGAAAGGATCAAATACTATTTTTCCATCGGTGACCTGCATACCTAGTTCCGCCCAACGGTTTAAAATATCTTCTTTCACCTGACCTGTCATACCAGGTTGTTTCACTCCTTGACCCCAAGGCGTATGAGAATAGGGGTCGAACGGAAACGCTCCGTAAAGCTCGGGACCTTTATTAAGCCCTATTCCCGCTCTAATACTGTAATAATGATTGATCAGCTTGCCCATAAGCTCATGATTTGACTCCTCCTTACGTGCTCTTATCAGCGTTTCGTTAACTGCCAATAATAACTTAGAAACCATGTGCCAATAAATTGACCCCAATCCCTCGTACGCATAAAATGTTCCCGATCTTCCGGTAAAGGATTGATGATCAAATATTCTTTCAAACTCTTGAAGTATGGAATCCATTTCATCTCCGACTTCAAGTGCAAGTGAACCCTTATCGAGATTCTTAAGGGCGTTCGCCAATTCTTCCGCATTTGAAATTTCTCCCGCAAAATGAAAATTACCAGAATCATCGCGCTCCACAATGCCGTTAGGCCCCATGGAAACTAGTTTTTGAAGTAGTGCCGATTTTTGTGCAAAACTCGAAGAGATGTTGTTTTTTTCTGAAAACCCGGCTAAATCCCTATTCGGATACAGTAGGTAACTGTACTGATCTTCTCTAAAGAGGTCGCTTTTTTCCAGAGCATCGAGCAACGTAAGGCTTTGTTCAGGGTTCAGGTTTCCGGAGCTCAAAATGGCTACTTGACCTTCGAGCATTTCATATAGGTAACGAACATCCATCTCTCCTTGACCTATTTGCAACAAGCTATAGGCATGATACAATCCATCTTCACGCAGATTATTGGCAATGCTTGCATCCAAATACTCCAAGCTCAGATTTAAAAAGGCCGATAAATCCTCCGACGCTAATTGCGACCTCGAACCAAGCTCAAAACCGTAGGCCTTTATGCGGTATCGTTCACCTGCCTTTCCTAATGCGCAAACAAAATCAAATCGAGATTTCGAATCAAAACCCTTCGTTAACAAAGGTTTATTTTCTTCGAAAATCTTATGAATAGCGGTCAATAATTCACCGGTTGCCTCATTCAAATCGAGGTTAGTATCGGTCCACTTTTCTCTTAAAAAGCTCAAGTAACGGCGCAAATAATAAAGCGTTACCATGCTCATTCCATTACCTACTAAGGCGTTGTTGGCATCGTTCCATTCCGGACGTTGCGTATTCATCCAGATTCCTCCATCGGGTACTAAATTGTACAGCTTTGTGATGGCCGTGAGTAATAGTTTTTCACCTAAAGTAGCTTTCAATAACTGATTGCCTTTCCATATCATTCGAGCATCACTTCCCAAATGCTCCACTTCTGAACGAATGGACGCGTCGAGCTTCGAATCGAAATCAATGGTATCCTTCGGGTTTTCCAAAATACTCTGGAAAGAACGAATCCGATAAGGCACATTGGCATACGTATAAAGCGGTCGGTTCCATTCAGATGACATGGCCGATGATTCGTGCTTCTCCCAATGCTCAAGAAGTTTTTGGAGGTAAATGATTTGATGATCACCCCAATAGCCAATATAAGCCCAAGGATCATCTTCTTCGATAACCTCCCAATCAATTCCGGATTTCGAAATTCGATAGGGGTTATAAGCGTCAATGGTTGAAGCATTCAAGAACTTTGAAATCATTCCTTGAATAAATCTCGGGTAGGTGTACGCTAACGCTTCCCAATTCTGAAAAATATCGCGCCAGTTGCCTTCATAAGATAGCGTCCGCTTACCCCCAGTACCCCGAGTATTTATATTAAAAACATTCCACGGCCGGCTCGGGTCTCCGTGTCTCCGACTAAACGAAAGGGGTAGATACTCTAAGGCCACGCGTTCAAGGTCCCAATCATTCTGTTCTCTTACCTTCGAAAGAACCTCATCGTAATGAATTTCTTCAGGCCACGTTCCAACGAAATCTGCCCATTTCATTGCCGTACGAACGCTCACTTGATTCAGGTACTCCTGAAAGTCTCGTCGATCGATCTTATAGGCCGATTCAAACAATCCCCCCCGCATAACATTAAATAGAACATTCCCATAATGCCGAGCAGTGACCGTTTCTAATTCAGAACATTGAATACCATCGCCTTTCGCCACAATAGCTCTTAGGCGTTCTTGATCTATATCGCGCTCCGAATTGATTTCATCCTTTAATTCCGCGACCGATTTCTTGCTCAAATACGATTCGAGGTTCATTACTTGAGTCGTGGACTGATCAACTTCGGCCAAAAGGAACCAATCTTTACATTCGCCTGCGGCGAGATGAAACTCGGATTGAATAAAATACGCTCCTTGATAGCCCTTGTTTTCTTTTTCAATCTTCAACTCGAATCCATTTCGAAAGGTATCGAGCTGATGATTGGAAAGCAGGTAATTCTTCACCTCTAATCCGGTCGACCAGACCGTATTTGCCGTCAAGGCCTCACTCGGCTCTGCGCGGTCTATTATTCTCGAACTAAGGGCATAGGCCGCCAAACCGTTGCCGAGTAATTCACTCTTCTTATACGCATCGACCAGCGTACTTCTTCCATTTTGCAGGGCGCTTCCTACACCGGAAGGAAGTATGTTTTGGATTCCATCTATTAATTCAATGGAGCAGTTTTCATCGCCGATGTTCTCAATCCATGCCTGACGCAATATTCCAAAGCGGTCAGAAAAAGACCATTCTTGAGCAAAGCGAAGATTCAAATCACGATTAATTTGCTCGAAGCGCAGGCGATTCCCGTGTGTGTTTTTATACAGATTCGATTCTACGTTATACAAGCCTCTCCCATAATTTGAAAAGGGCTCCCATAAATATGATTTCTCGCCATGATTGACCTGGATCAGGGTTTTCGAACCCGTGTGCTCGGCACTGTCCACAATTTTATCGTCCGTGTAATAAGGAAATAGTGCCGATTCGGCATTTACTCGTCCGGCCGTTAGGCCGCCATTACTCGCTATAAATAGCCAATGGTCAGATGGGCTTACTAAAGACATGAAAAAAGGATCCATCTCTTCAAAATCCTTGATTTTGTAGAAGCGATCTCCATCTAGGCTAATGAAAGAACCTTCCACCCTTTTTGAAGTACTTTTTAAAGCCTGTTTACCCACGTAAATAGCCTTTTTCATAGTCTCGGTATTTATTCAACAATTAGTGTTTGGAGAGAAGATGCTGGCAATGTGAAATTCATCTTTTGATCCGCCACGTCTACAGAAATAGGGAAATCGCTTTGTTGCGAATTTAGAAGAACCATGACTAGTTTATCGTCTGGCCTTTTAACCGTTAACGCCATAATACCTTCGGGAAGTTCGGAATGTGCAATTCGCTGTGACCCTCTGGGAATAAAGGCACTAAAGTGGCGCATTACGTCATAAAGTGGCGTATAGTAAAGCTCTTGCGTTAGGGTATCTGCCAATATCGGTGCTACACACCAATTCTGAACATGATTGGGCCCGCCTTGCGGATCGAGTAACATATTCCAGTCTACCCAGGCCTCTACCCATGAATTCATAGACCCTATGATGTCTCGAGCATATCGGAAAACGGGTACATACTTTGGGTGCAGATACTTATCTTCTGGTTTTGCCCAATCGTACCCCCAATCTGTAGCTTCCTTTTGCCAATACCAAGCATCGTCGTTCCAGTGTGGGACCTCGGCATCAACACAAGCCTCTGTTTGAATAATCGCCTTATTGGGAGCCAAGGAGTGCGTGTGATTCAAACTTTCTGGAAACCAATCGTACGTAGAAGTATACCAATGTACCGCTGTACCGTGAATATAGGGCAGCAAAGCAGAGTCTTTGAGCAGAACCTCAGCCCACTCTTCCAATTCTTCACCCCGATTTTGATCGTAGGTCAGAATGGCGGCATCAATCTCATTTTTTCTAAAATTCGGTCCGAGATCATTTTTAATGAAGGCGGCCATTTCGAGCGGTGTGAAATGCATGCTCTCCCAATTGCCGTCATTTCCAAGCGGTTCATTTTCCACTGTATAGCCCCAAATATCAATTCCTTCATTCGCCATTGCTTGATGATATTTGACGAAGTACTCGGCCCAAGTAGAATAAAACTCTGGTTTTAACTTACCTCCAAACCAATCATTGTTATCCTTCATAAATGGAGGGGCAGTCCAAGGAGAGGCAATGATCAAAAGGTCATCCTCTAAGGCTTGTGCGGCCTGAATCATGGGAATGATATCCTCTTTGTCTGGTCCCAGATTAAAACTGGCTAAGCTCGTATCCGGGCCCTGCAAATAGTCATAAGAGCCCAATGAAAAATCACACGAATTAATGTGGGTTCGAGCCATGTTATAGGCCGCTGCTGTATCTGAAAAATAGGCGTGAATCAATTCTTTCTGCAGACTCGCGTTTAATCGAGTCCAAAGGTGAGCCGAGGACTCCGTGAAAGCGCCCCCAAAGCCTCTTATTTTTTGGAAAGTAGAGTCGGGATAAACCGCCCACGGTTTAGCTTCTTCGGAAGATCCCGTTGCTTCTAACTTAACAAAACGTTCTCCGGCGGCACTACTCCGATATAGTTCATATGAAACATCTTCGCTATGGCAAGAAATAAGTAAGAAAGCCAGTAGGCTAAAAATCACCCCTTTTTTCATACTACTCAACTTTTTGGAAGACCCTTACATAATCAAGAATATAGCGATGAGAAGCCCAAGAGGTGTCTATTCCTTGGGCTCCACCCCAACCACCTCCAACCGCTAGGTTGATAATTATATTCTGAGGATTATCAAAAGGCCATTCCAATTCATTTGCATTTTTATCGTAGGTAAAGAAATATTCACCATCTAAGAACGCCTCAATCCGGTCCGGGTACCACTCAATAGTATAGTCATGAAACTTTTGAAACATGCTGTCTACCTCTATTTCTGCTCCGATTTGATTTCCTTGTTTGAAATAATAAGCGCGTGTATGGCAGGTTGAGTGGTTTCTTCCTTTTCCCGTTGTGTCGTTAATCTCGTATCCTACACATTCTAGGACGTCAATCTCTCCGCAATAAGGCCAAGAAATCTCATCGCGATACGACTCTCCCAAGAGCCACCCTGCGGCCCAAGTTCCGCGACCGGGCGGAACCTTAGCCCTGAACTCAATTTTGCCGTATTGAAAGGCAAACTTGCCTTGAGTAGTCAGCCTGGCCGATGTCCAGGCCTGATCCATATCATTTTGATGTGCTTCAATAATAAGAACTCCGTCTTCTTGTCGAGCGTTTTCAGTACGATTCGCCGTATAGTATTGCGGCTCATTATTTCCCCATCCCCAATTACCAATATTATAAGACCATTTACTCGTGTCGGCCAAACCCTCCCCGTCAAATTCGTCACTCCAAACCAACTCCCATTGGTTGCCTTCCATATTCTGGACGCGGATATTTGGGCTAGCCACTGGTTCTTGAATCAATTCAAACTCAAGTGCTTTTAACTGGACTTCTCCTCCATCAACATGGAGACGAATAGGATGCATACCCGTGTCCAAAGGGCTACCGTCCACAGAAACGAGGTCAGCCCAGCCGCTGGGCTTTACGCTACCCGTAATGTTGTACGTCCGGTCGTCCGTATTGTGTATATAATCTTCCAGCCAAACAGTCGTACTGTCCGTACCGGACGCATCAAAAGTCACGCGATATCGGCCGCACGTCGGAACGTTTACTTCCAGGTCTAGGTGTTCTCCGGCTTGCAGTTGTATTGGCGATTCTTCTTCACCTTCGGTAAGCGGAATGGACCACGAATTTACATCTTCGTCTACTTCTGCGGCCGATTGCTTTGATCCGGGGCTTTGGCAAGCCGCTAAAAGGACTAAAACCGCCGGTATGAGTAATCTTTTCATGCTTATTCTTTTACTAGTTTCTTCTCTAATTCTTCAAGCGAAACGCCCTTGGTTTCGGGAATTACCTTTATGATGAATATCAATCCGGCCAAAGCGAACAATCCGTAAATCAAGAAAGTCAGAGAGCTCCCCAATACTTCAAGTTCCCAGGGGAAAATCCATTGAACCAAAAAGCTCACCGCGGAATTAATAAGACCCACAAAGGAAATCGCAATCCCGCGTATCTTGTTGGGAAATAATTCCGAGAAAAGTACCCACATAACCGGTCCGATCGAAATAGCGAAGGAAGCCACGAAGGCAAGAATGGCCCCCAAGATTAGCGTAGTATTTAAATTGATACTCGTGGTTAGAAGGCTTTGTTTCTGTTCAAGATAAAACGCCGAACCTCCTTGCAAACTTTCTATTGCTTCTTGAAAGCTCGATTCGGAATCGAATACTTGACCTTCAATTTGAGACAAAGCGGGCAGGGCATTTTCAATTGTTGCAATGTCCGCCCCATCGAGGCTATAGGTGGCTGCGTTAAATCCATATGCAAGAACAAACATGGACAAAACAATTCCGGCAACACCCGATGTCAATAAGGGTTTACGACCAAGTCGGTCGATAAATAGTATCGCTAAAATTGTGAACAGTAAATTCACAAGACCAACAAGAATAGCTTGCATAAAGGAAGCGTCGGTTCCTAATCCACTTTGCTCGAAAATCATAGGAGCGTAAAAGAATACGGAGTTGATCCCTGTTATTTGTTGGAGTATTGCCACGACAACACCGATGCTTATGACCAGTCTCATAGCCGGCTTAAAAAGATCTTTGAAACTACCCTTTGACTTGTCTTCATCTGCCGAAATAGCCTTTGTAATTCGATCAATCTCCATTTTGGCTTTCTCCTCCCCATTAAATCTCGCCAAAACGGCTTCTGCTTCGCTCATGTTTTCATGCATAAGGCACCAACGGGGGCTTCTTGGAACAAAGAAAAGACCAATGAAATACAAAATCGCAGGCACCGTTTCTATGCCAAGCATCCAACGCCACTGATTCTGGTCGATACCCAAGCTTTGTACCCAAGAGTAATCAGTTTTAGCATATTGAAGAATAGCGTAGTTAGTGAAAAACGCAAGTGATATACCAATGACAATATTGAGTTGATTAAAAGACACCAAACGACCGCGTAACTCCTTTGGAGATATCTCTGCAATGTACATGGGGGCAAGAATCAAGGAGGCCCCAACCCCAAATCCTCCAATCATACGAGCAATTACCAGGAATAAAAACGTGGGAGCAAAAGCCGACCCAATAGCTGAAATGGCGTATAGTACAGCAGCCCAGCGCAAAACTGTCCTTCGGCCATATTTATCGCTAATTGGACCTGCGACCATCATTGCGAGTGTTGAAGTCAGGGTAAGAGACGCTACGGACCAACCCAATTCTAGTTTGGTTAGTCCGAATTCAGGTTCAATAAACTTAATTACCCCTGAAATCACCGAAGCGTCGAACCCCATGAGTAAACCGCCGAGGGCCACAATGAGGGCGATATACATAATTACATTATTCTTCATAAATCAATCGTTAAGAGAAGTACCACCACAGCCCAAAGACCAGGAATACAACGGTTACTGTGTGTGCGATATGGGCAATCGGTTTTTTGAGATCCGATTCCGAGTCAATAGGTCCAATACGGTCTTCTTCCGGAGCAGATTGGTAGCTAACGCCAACTAAAACGGCACTGGATATTAAGAATAATAAAAGGGCAAAATGCAAGAAATTAATTTCTGTATACCATAACAAAATGCCCGACCAATTTTCCTTGCCTAATTCTAATAATAGACGAAACCCACCCAATACTGCACCAGTCAAAAGCGCGTACTTTGCCCCCTTTGCATTCAATCTTTTCCAAAAAATTCCCAAAAGGAATACAGAAGCAATGGGCGGGGAAATATACGACTGTAAACTTTGTAATTTCTGAAATAACCCCCCTTCTAACAACTGTAAAACTGGAATCCACGCAATCCCTAAAACCACCAGTGCGGCCGTTGACCACCGACCAACAGCAACGAGTCGTCTCTCTGTGGCTTTAGGAAAGCGTCTTTGATAAACGTCAATAGTTATTAACGTAGAACAGGAATTAAAAACGGAGCTCAAAGAGCTCATAAGCGCGGCCAATAAACCAGCGACCACTAGCCCTCGGAGTCCGTTAGGCAAAAGCTGCATGGTTAAGAGGGGTAATGCTGCATCATAAACCGGCTTTCCTTTTTCTATCGGAAATTGAACGAGAGGGTCCGGACCAAGTGATAATTGATAAGCGATAACTCCGGGTACGACAAATAAGAACAAGGGCAACACTTTCAAATAAGCGGCAAAAATACTGCCCTTACGGGCATGGTCTAAATTACGAGCTGCCAAAACACGTTGCACTATAAATTGATCCGTGCACCAATACCATATTCCAAGAATTGGGGCTCCAAATAGAATACCTGTCCATGGAAAATCGGGATGATCCATTGAGCGCCAAAGATCTAAGTAGCCAGGCTCCGCTGTTGCCATTAAATTGTCCCATCCACCGAGTTTATCTAATCCTATAAAAGTAATGGCGATAGAACTACCTAGAAGAATAAACATTTGAACCATGTCGGTATAAACCACGGCCTTAAGGCCACCAAACAAGGTGTAAATACCCGTAGCTACGACAACAATAATTGCCCCGAACCAAAAATCAATATTCAATAATGCCTTGAAAATAATACCTCCGGCCATAATGGTTAGCGCTATTTTCGTGAGCACATAGCCAATTATAGATACCCAAGTTAAGTAGGAACGCGCCCAAGAGCTGTAGCGTTTTTCCAAGAATTGCGGCATAGTAAAAATGCCTGTTCTGAGATAAATTGGTACAAATACCCAGGCCAGAATTAACAACATGAATGAAGCGAGTAACTCGAACTGCGCAACGGGAAAATCTCCAGAGGCACCAGCGCCAGCCAAACCTACCAAATGTTCCGAACCAATATTCGAGGCGAACAGAGAAGCCCCAACAATAAACCACGATAAATCTCTTCCACCCAAAAAATACGCACTGCTGTCCGAATCGAGGCCTTTCTTTCGATCACTCAGGTATAAAAAAAGGAATATCCCAAATATGAGGAGGAAGTAGGCAGCCAAAACTGCGTAGTCCCAAGCATTAAAGTTATTACCCATAATGCCTAATTATAACTCGAATGAGAAGCCTTTTGAAATGAGTTCGTCGTAACGCTCTTTGTCAAAAGAATAAAGCCGAGCAGGTCGATGGGGAACATCTTTTTCCTGTTTCCCAGTGTCTATAAGTAGGTCCATGCTCAATATTTTTTTACGAAAATTGGCCTTATCGAACTTCATTCCAAGTATCGCTTCGTACAATTGCTGGAGGGCGTTCAGGGGAAATAAGGTAGATAACAATTCAAAACCGATGGGCTTGGTTCGCACACGCGTTTGAAGCTCTTCAGAGGCGCGAGTAAGCACTTCGTTGTGATCGAAAGCCAAATCGGGAATGTCGTTCAAAGAATGCCAATGTGCATTTACAGCCCAAGAATGACTTTCCGGATTGAACTGACGTAAATTCACTAGAGAATAATAGGAAGTCGTAACAACACGTCCTAGTGGATGTCGATTAACTCTTCCGTAGGTCCTGTGTTGCTCCATAAAGACCCTAGACAGACCCGTTAACTCTCGGAGGATTCTGTTTGCGCTCGCATCCAAATCTTCATCGGGATATACTAAATCGCCGGGAAGTGCCCATTGATCTTTGAAGGGTTCCGCTCCACGTTGTATCAACAGTATTTTCAAATCGTCGCCATCAAAGCCATATACAACACAATCAACGGAAAACGCCGTTTGAAAAAAGTTCTCTAAGGGAATTTGATAAATATTATAATTTTTCGACAGAGCGTTTTTCACTTGCTCCCGACTAGCGGGATCCTCAATATTAGCAAGTGTTTTCGCTACATTTTTTCCGTCTAAATTCTCAAAATCCGACATTCTTCATTTAATTTCTGAGGACAATTTAAGAACTTATAGTTAATATTACCATAAGTTTTTTCTAAATTCACGCTTTCAAAGGTTTAATCACATAGTCCTGAAAACTTGAATATTATGAAAAAACGACTACTATTTTTATTACTAACACCACTGTTTATGGTGGCTCAAACGCCGGTTAATGTCACTTTTAAAGTGGACATGAGCGAGTACACTGGAGCCTATACAACAGTAAATGTCAATGGAACATTTAATAATTGGTGTGGCTCATGCGCGACGATGACAGACACGAATAACGACAGCATTTATGAGCTTGTTGTTGCAGTTCCATCTGGAACTCTTATTGAATATAAATTCACAATTGACGGATGGACCGGACAAGAGTTATTTGCAGGAGGGGAGCCTTGTACCATGACCACAGGGGGTAATACCAATCGGTTCGGAACTTTCTCAGCAGATGCCGTTTTACCAACGGTATGTTGGAATGATTGTGCCGCCTGTGGGGTTTATACTCCCACTCCCTGTGGAGATTTAATCATTTCTGAATACATCGAAGGTTCTGGAAGCAACAAAGCACTCGAACTGTATAACCCTACCGCAAATCCGATCGACCTATCTTTATATTCTGTTTACTGTAATGTAAATACTGGGACGTTCAATAACCTTACAAGCCCACAAGGGATGATTCCTGCGTATGGCACGTATATCATGGTGAATTCGAGCGCAGACTCGGCTTTGGCTGCTTTAGCGGATACTTTACTTTCAGGCTTCAGTGCAGTCAGCTTTAACGGTGACGATGCGATTTCACTCCTTAAAGGATCGGACACACTAGACCTCATCGGTATAGTGGACAATGACCCAGGTTCCTCTTGGCCTGTAGGGTCTGGATCAACGGCTAACCATACTTTAGTGCGCAAAAGCACCGTCGACATGGGTTCTTCTGATTGGGCCGTTGGAGCCACTCAATGGGATGTTTATCCTTCCAATACTTTCACCGAACTTGGCTCTCATTCCAATATTTGCAGCCCTTCCGATGTCACTTTTAAGGTAGACATGAGTCAATACACGGGTACTTATGGAGTCGTTAATCTGAATGGAACCTTCAACAACTGGTGTGGCGGTTGCGCCGTGATGACCGATCCAGATGGGGATATGATTTACGAGGTAACTGTTAACGATATTCCAAACGGTGTTATCGAGTTCAAATACACGGTTGACGGATGGACCGGCCAAGAGAATTTAACTCCAGGAATGGCGTGTGTCCTTACTACTGGAGCGTTTACGAATAGATCTTTTACTCTAGCTGGTGACACTACTCTAGCTGCTGTATGCTGGGAAAGCTGTTCTGCATGTCCAACGGTACAACCGTGCGTAATAAGCACCTTGCCTTACACGGAGGACTTTGAATTGGGTATGCCCACTTGCTGGGATACGACGCAAAATGCCGGTTCTGTTGGCTGGTTAGCTGGAGATAGCACCTCATTGAGCTCTCAATATTGGCCCATTCCTGCGCACACTAACTTCATGGCGAGTAACGACGATGCTTGTAACTGCGATATGAGTAATGACCTTCTTCGCACGCCACAATTCGACTTAACAGCATACGCAAATCAAAGCTTGCAATTGAACTTTGCATACTTCTTCCCAACACAAACACTTTCTGATTTTGAGGTGTATTATTCAATGAATGGAGGTCCTTTGACTCTTATAAGCGCTGTTGCATTTTCAGGGGTTACTACATGGGCAGGAGCAAGCTATGATGTCACCCCAACTGCGGGTTCTGACTCAGTAGTATTCGTCTTTAAGCACGATGACGGTGGAAACTGGGGATATGGTGCAGCTATCGATGACGTACAGCTTACTACCTATACTCCGGTACAAAATGTCACTTTCAAAGTGGATATGAGTGAATATACCGGAACCTATACCGACGTGAACTTGAACGGTACATTTAATAACTGGTGTGGTGCTTGTAACGTCATGACGGATGCAAACAACGACTCTATTTATGAAATTACCTTGCCTATCCCGAACGGGCCTATTGAATTTAAGTATACCGTAGACGGATGGACTGGTCAAGAAAACCTAACTCCAGGAATGGCATGTGTCCTAACCACAGGTGGATTTACAAACCGTTCATTCACCGTTACCGCAGATACTATTTTAGATGCTGTATGTTGGGAGAGTTGCGTCGCTTGTCCGAGCGCACCTTCTTGCGTTATTTCTACACTTCCATTTATGGAAGACTTTGAAATGGGATTCCCTGCTTGTTGGGACACCACTCAGAACGCTGGATCTGCAGGTTTCATGCACGGAGATTCCGCAACTATGAGCTCAACATACCTTTCATTCCCGGCGCATACAAACTTCATGGCGAGTAATGATGATGCGTGTAACTGTGATATGAGTAATGATCTATTGAGAACACCTCAATTTGATTTAACAGGCTATGCCAGTGATTCTATCGTTTTATCTTTTGAGTACTTCAATAACCAGGAATATGATTCTTACGGAACGGTTTGGTACTCTATGAACGGTGGTGCGGTAACTTTCTTAGACTCCATGTCGGAAACATTGACGTCAGGAGCATGGGAAAACATGACCATCGACGTAAGTGCTACTGCTGGATCTGATTCTGTAGTATTCATATTCAGACACGACGATTCTGGTGGCTGGGCTGACGGAGTTGCTATTGATGACGTTTCCGTTGAAGCCATTGCTGCGAACCCTTGCGTTATTTCTACACTTCCATTTATGGAAGACTTTGAAATGGGATTCCCTGCTTGTTGGGACACCACTCAGAACGCTGGATCTGCAGGTTTCATGCACGGAGATTCCGCAACTATGAGCTCAACATACCTTTCATTCCCGGCGCATACAAACTTCATGGCGAGTAATGATGATGCGTGTAACTGTGATATGAGTAATGATCTATTGAGAACACCTCAATTTGATTTAACAGGCTATGCCAGTGATTCTATCGTTTTATCTTTTGAGTACTTCAATAACCAGGAATATGATTCTTACGGAACGGTTTGGTACTCTATGAACGGTGGTGCGGTAACTTTCTTAGACTCCATGTCGGAAACATTGACGTCAGGAGCATGGGAAAACATGACCATCGACGTAAGTGCTACTGCTGGATCTGATTCTGTAGTATTCATATTCAGACACGACGATTCTGGTGGCTGGGCTGACGGAGTTGCTATTGACGATGTCTCAGTTGATGTGGGTGCTCAAACAAGCGATATTACCTTTGCGGTTGATATGAACGCCTCGGGTGCAACCTTTGGATATGTTAATGTCAGCGGAAACTTCAACAACTGGTGTGGAGATTGTGCACAAATGACCGATGCTAATAACGACGGTATTTGGGAATTGACCATTAATGACGTTCCAAACGGACCTATTGAATTCAAATACAGCCTCGACAACTGGGCTTCAGACGAATCGTTAACTCCAGGAATGTCGTGTGTAATAACAGCGGGTGGTTTCACCAACCGTTACTTAGATGTACAAGGTGATACAACAATGCCCGTTGTATGTTACGAAAGCTGTGCTGCGTGCCCTGCGAATCCGATCGATGTAAACGTAACTTTCCAAGTGGACATGGATGGATATACGGGAACGTATACTGATGTAAACTTGAACGGAACGTTCAACGGATGGTGTGGAGGTTGTGCTACAATGACCGATTTGGATGGCGACAATGTGTACGACTTAACTGTATTATTCACTAATGTAACTCCAGGAGACACTATTGAGTGGAAGTTTACAGTTGACGGGTGGACCGATCAGGAAAGTTTAACTCCTGGTGATCCATGTGTATTGACAACCGATGGTTTTACAAACCGAGTGATGTACATGTCTGATGCAGACACCACCATCGACGTGGTTTGCTGGAACAGTTGTGCTGCTTGTCCAACCATTGGTCTTGACGAAGAAACTGCATTCGACTTGCGTCTTTTCCCGAACCCTGCCAACGACAACGTTACGTTGCAATGGAATTCTGGCGAAGAACAAACAATCCGAATTATTGACGCACAGGGAAGAATTGTTTCAACTCTTGTGGTACCTGCGAATCAGAATGAGGTAGATATGGATGTAAGCAGCCTAACGGCTGGATGGTATACCGTATCGCTTCAGTCCGACTCTATGTACAGCGTTAAAAAACTCGTTATCCAGAAGTAGTAATATCATTACGTGTAGAGCTTCTGTTAAAAGCCCGGTAGTAGTAGCCGGGCTTTTTCTTTACTCTTCTGTTTCTGGAACCCCCCAAATAAACCGAGCTCCTTTTGATAAGGGCGCTCGGTTTTCATTTATTCGGACCCACTGTTCCCCTTCAATCAGCCTTTCCTCGGTTAAATCGCTCTTTTCCATTATCAACTTACTTTATAGGATAATACAGGAAGAATAGGAAACTGATATCCGTATTCAATGCTTTGCGTATCCTCGTTAAACCACTCGTCTGTTACGGCTTGGGAATTCAATACGTTCTGAATGTCTATTTTCAGTTCAGACGACCACTGGGCATGACTTCTTCGGATTCCGACCGCTAGGTCGAGTTTAAAAAGATGAAGCCGCGCGTGCGCCGCTTTTACTCCTTCATGCTTAATGAAGTTCAACGAAGCATTGCGCACCGATTGATACAAATAAGGCTTCAAACCTTGACTTAACTCAATCGTTTTAGCCGATTTCCAAATTTTAAAAAAGACCTCTTGAACAAGGTCTTCACTCTGGTCCGGATCTCTAGTAAAGCGGTTGGCAAATCCGCATAGTTCGGCATAATGCAACTTAAAAACGGATTCAAAAGCGCGCTCATCGCCCTTTTGAATCCGTTTTCATTGTTCCGAAGATGTCGCATCGATCATGCTCCGAAATTAAACATGTAAGTTGCTTGACGCCTCAAGTACGTTCAATTGGCCAACTAAATCGGTCAGATTTTAAAAGCGATAGAAGAGACTGATATCGCCCATTCCGTGAAAGCGCGATTGGTAGCTATTATAGTAATAGTAGCTTGATAGCCCATTTGGCCGATTCTCTTCATAATTCATATCCAATAAAAATCCGAGCGCCAAATTGAAGTTTATCCCTAGATTTTCATTGAAGTTCATTTTCAACCCGTTGACTACGTATCCTCCCAAATAATTGTGATTATCGCGGCCACTATAGTACTCGTATTGTTGTGTAGCATCATTGTAGATCTCGTACGAATAATACGACTCTCTCAATGAATAATGAACCATTGGCCCGGTGTAATACGAGAATTTTCGCTGACCAAAAGGATAGACCATTACACCCAAACCCGTTCCAAAAATATTTGGATCGTCAACGTAAGAAGCTTCGCTCGCAAAACCAATTCGTATTGGAAGGTATAGCGAGAGCGATCCCTCGTCATTTAAAAGTCGCTCATAGTAGAATGAAAAGTTCAGCGTGGCTAAATCGAAATAATTATAACCCATTAAATTCTTGGCTTGAATCGCCATTCGCTTCTTTTCTTCACTTAGATCTTCCACTGTTCCATTCTCAAACTCAATACGAACAATATTTTTAATGTCGCGGGTGTAAAGAATTCCTTGTGGACTGTCGAACAAATGATACCTCACTTCACGCTCTCCTACAGCTTCAATAATCGCGTTTATGCGCGAGCCGTCTTTCATTACCAACACGTCTTGTGCTAGGCTTGAAAGTGAAATCAACAGCGCTCCAATAAATAATGAATAAGCTTTTTTCATGACCTTAATTTGAGTTCAAAAGTACATTAAAAACGATAACCAATAGTAAATGAGCTTGTCATCTTCCACGGACTGATACGTGGATATTCTCCTTCACCAAAAACATAGGCTCCTCCAATTTGAGCGCCGATTTGCCAGTGATTACCCAGGGTATACCGATATTCAATGTTTAAAGATGAGCCTGCATAAAATGACGCCTCATTAGGGAATACGGGTAAAATGAAGAAATCGTTAGTATTGTCCGAATATCTTTGTGTGGTCCAAGCTTGTTGAAACCCGACCGTTGCGATTAAATCGTGTTTTGGATGCTTCATAAAATCGTAGCCAACGGCAAAATTAAACCCTACCCTGTTCTCCAAAGCTCGGTAGGTAGGAACGGGTGGAGTTCCGCAAAAACCGTACATGGTTTCTCCCATATCGTGCTTCTCAATGGTTGGCCCAAGCCGAACGAGCCATTGCTCCATTTGAACTTCTCCATACAACCACTGTTCCAAACCTTCGTGACGAACTTTTTGCTCTTCATAATATCCGAGCGATTTCGAGAATGAGGCTTTAGTTTGAGCGGCCAATGAAAATTTAATTTGAGCGGAAGCAGAAACAGTACCCAGTACTATAAATGCGACAATAAGTGATCTCTTGTTCATGATTATGCTTTATTAAATTTGGCAATATTCGTCGCCTCCAAGGTGATAAAATGTAAGAGGTAATTTCCGGCCGGTAGGGCGGAAACTGAGATTGACTCGCCGCGATGCACATCCGCTTCAAACACTACTTTCCCTTGCATATCGAGAATTTCAATGTTCGCTTGTTCAATTCCGTCAGGCCAATCGACCCTTAGCTGGTCGACCGTCGGATTCGGAAACACCTTGATTTGCGGTATGGCTCCTTCATCCAGATTAAATAAATTGAAGTCGCTGTTCGCTACATTATTAACTGTAATTGTATTGGCTAGGACAAAATCTCCGCCAAAAAACACCGAGTTATTGAAGGAATTATGCATAGAATAAACGGGCCCGCTCGTCATGGCGATCCCCTCAAAAAACCAGTTCATAGGATCGAACCGAAGAAGGTTCTCACTAAAGAATCCCACGAACGGAAAATACTTGAATTGCCCCCCTAATATGAGCGTGTTCTGGAACGTCTGTAGCTCATTGAATCGCGTGTTTACAGTGGTATCAAAATTAACGGCAATGGGTAATGTTTGCCATTCACCACCTAAATAAGCTGCCAAACCAAAAGTATCGAGTGGATTTAAAGCATTAAACAAATCTCCTGCCGCGAAAAGAGTTCCTCCGGCGAATTCAAAATCGTAAATAGGCGCTTTTATCGGTGTTGACCCCATGGCCGAAAATTGCTGCCCGTCAAACTTTACGAGATGACTTAGGTTTTCCGTGAACGAGCCTCCGAGTACGAGATCACCCATGTATTCAATGACCGCTTCGACGCGGCCATTGCATCCCCCCATGCGCACTTGCCAATCAACTCCGTCCCAAACAGCCATGCCATATTGATTTCCTCCAGGCGGATTCGCATTGAATCGACCCACGGCGTATAACGAGTCTTTGTATTCAATAAAGCGTCGAACTTCTCCGCCTAAAACTCCCATGGGCTGAATGTTTCCCTGGGGACTCAGAAAATAAACGGAAGTTGTATCACCGTGATAAATGAAGTCACCGCCGACAACGTAGCCGTTATTATAAGCATGTAAGGCATGCACAGGACTAGGCAAGTTATTCGGAATGGGTAACCAGCTATAGCCAGCAATACCCGAAATCCAATGCGCTAGATAAGGCGATGGCACCGTATCGTTGACATTTGAAAAGGCTCCGGCAACAATAAGTCCCCCGCCGAAATAATCTGCAAAAGCATAAACACTTCCGTCCACTCCACTTTGAAGGCTTCCTATAAATGGCTGTGGTGGATAACCGGGTTGAATCCAAGCCAATTCCTCCTGAGTAAATCCCGCCCAAGAAGCCCAAGAGGCCAATTCAGGATGTACAATTTCTCCGACGTAGGCGTAATTTTGCTGTTCTGCTATTTCACGGGCAAGGTCCTCACGGCCCGATGTTTTCATAAGGTACCCCACAGCACAAAAACGATCGCCTTCATCAATAAATATTGGATTGCGGTAAGCAAGAACGGTGTTTACCGGAAACCAATCGTTCGTGTAATAAGGTGTTAATCCGCAGAGAAGCTCGTGCCTACGACTCTTTTGAATAGGCGTTAAATCGGCCGGGGTATTTGAGAGCAAAAAAAATTGAACTTCCGCCAAATGAGCAGATATGGCCGTCCGATCGCCTAATTCCCTCGTGGGCTCCTTTTGATAGTCTTCAAAATAGGCCGAATTAGAAATCCATTCTTTATTGATCTCCGCTAACTGATCGAAATAGGAGTTTTGCCCGGAAACAAAGAAGAAAGCTGTTAGGCTAAGGAGTAGTGCGTAATTTCTTTTCATGACAAAGTAGATTTTATACTTCCTAGACGACACAACAATAGAAAGGGTTGCGTTCAGTTTAAAAGGTACTGGAAAAATATAAGCTTACTTTTAAACCAAACGCAACCCTTTTGACTCTTTTTACATCCTTGTACAGTGTCTGACATTGAAAACATCATTCGCAATTGCCAAAAGGGCCAAAGAAAGGCCCAAAAGGAATTGTACGAACAGTTCGCTCCCAAAATGATGGGAGTCTGTTTGTATTACACCTCAGACCGGCATGAAGCGGAAGATGTATTGCACGAGGGATTCATGCGCGCATTTCAGAAGATCAATCAACTGCGCGAGCCAAAAGCGTTTAACGGTTGGCTTCGCAGAATTTTTGTTCACTGCGCCATTGAAAAACACCGTCAAAAAAGGTGGACATACGATGTCAACGATTCGTATGCCTATGATGAGCGATTGAGTTACGAAGATATCAGCGGAAAAATTGAAGAAGCTGAATTATTGCAACTCGTTCACGAACTGCCACCGCAATATCGATTGGTATTTAACCTCTACGCCATTGAAGGATTCAAACACCGCGAGATTGCCGAAAAACTTGGTATTTCTGCGGGAACCAGTAAATCAAATTTAGCGCGTGCTCGAAACATTTTACAGCAGAAAGTGATTGCGCGCTACGGATTAAACAAGCAGCATGGATCCATTTGATCACAACATAGACCGGCTATTTAAAGAGGGCGCAACAGATTTCCAAGCCGCTCCTCCGAGTACGGGTTGGGACGGCCTAGCGGCCGGATTAGACCGTCGGCAAAAAAGAAAGAAATTCTTTTGGCTTCAAATGGCCGCCGCATTCGCCTTACTCGTAACTGCCTTTGGCGGAGGCTATTACCTAGGCCAACAACCCGAAAATACCGATCTCAATATCCCTATTCTTCCCGTAACACCTGTTGAAACACAGAGCAAGATACAGTCTAACGAACCCAGCATTACTTCGGAGACTGAATCCAGTGCTTCTGACCCCGTTGAATCGGTTGTAAAACCCCGAAATGCCGAAAGAACTCGAGAAAGCCAAGCATCCAAAAACAATTCTAGAATAGAACCCAACAACACCGCTGAAACTCCATCTTCTGCTTCGACTACTCAAAACCAAAATCGAGATGTCGTCCATGAAGCGGCAGCCATTACCGCCAGTAGTACACCCGCTAAAAGCACCGAAACAAACCAGGCTCATTCTTCAGAAATGGGGTCCGCGTCGACCGAATCCATCGCGTCGATAGACGCCAATCGATCAGACATTGAAGACAATGCACTGAATAAAGAACAGGGCGCGATCCATGACGAGGAGCCCACACAAGAAATTGCTTCTCCTTTTTTGCAAGAAGCCGAAACAGTGGATGCCTTTTCAAATTATGAATATTCAGCTCCCGACGATATTCTCGTTACTCCGGCGGCCTGGTCTATCGGCCTCACGGCCGGACCCACATCCTCGTTTCGGGTTACGGAAGATGTAATTTATCAGCCTGGAAACCCCAACGGATCGTTCAATTATTCAACAGAACAAGATCGTCCTATTCAAAGCTGGGCAGCCAATCTAGGTGCGCACTATCAAATCAATAGACACTGGGTTTTTTCTTCTGGAATAGGATATGTTCGCTACGGACAAGAAGCCGGCTCTGAATTTACCTATACGGCGCCCAGTTCGGCAACTGGAAATGTGGTTTCAGGGCAATCCTCTGCCGGGTCCATTGAAGTGACCGATGAGGGAGTCAACGCGCTAATCGAAGAGGGAAGCATCGTTACTTCAGGCTCCTTAGGCCAAATTTCAACCCATCAATACTTCGACTTCATAGAAGTTCCCCTAACGACTACGTACCTTTTCGGCCGCGGGCCCTTTCAAGTTGGAATCGAAGCGGGGATCGCGGGTAATTTTCAATTTGGCAATAAAGTAGTATTCGCGGAAGGAAATACAGAAACGGCCGTAGGAACTACTGCAAATACGAAAAGCTTTTTGTTCACGGCTTTGGGCGGATTAAGACTTAATTACAACTTGAAGAGTCCAATTGCCTTTTCCATTACCCCGCAAATTCGCTACGGACTCGAATCGCTGAGTCAAACAGAGAATTTTACTCCTTATTCCATCGGGGTTCAGGCGGGGATTAGCTATCGTCTCTAAATAAGTACCTTTGGGCCATGCGCGTTGTGGCTGTCATACCTGCTCGTTATCAGAGCTCCCGATTTCCGGGCAAACCCCTTGTTGATATCTTGGGAACCCCAATGGTTCTTAGAGTCGTGCAACAAACTCAAAAAGCAATTTCGGAAGTGGCCGTTGCCACGGATGATACGCGCATTTTAGATGTTGTTTCCGCCTCCGGCGGGATGGCCATTCTGACGCGCTCCGACCATGAAAGCGGAACCGATCGAATCGGAGAGGCCGCCGCTCAATTTAATTTAAAGGATGAGGATGTAGTCGTCAACGTGCAAGGCGACGAACCCTTTATTGATCCCGATCAAATTAATTCAGTTACCGCTCTTTTTGAAGATTCCTCGGTACAAATTGGAACCTTAGTTCGGAGAATTACCGACTTAAATGTCCTCGACAACCCGAATACCCCTAAAGTTGCTCGGGCCGAAAATGGTGAAGCGCTCTATTTTAGTCGCTCCGCCATCCCCTTTCACCGGAACCAATCCGTTACCCCAAAATATTGGCAGCACATTGGGCTTTACGCCTATCGATGGGGAGTTTTAAAAAAACTAGTAAGTTTGCCGCACACTCATTTAGAGCAAGTGGAACAACTTGAACAACTCCGCTGGTTAGCTGGCGGATACAGAATCCATTGCGCTGAAACGAATCAAGAAACATGGGCTATTGACACCCCGAAAGACCTTGAGACCGTTATTGATCAGTTTAAAGGAAAACTGTAATTTAGAAGATTATGAAGTTAGAGGAATTTGTGGGGCGCCTTTTATACCGATACGATTGCGTAATCGTACCCGGTTTTGGTGGTCTTGTGGCTAGTTATCAGTCGGCCCATATTCATCCTGTGACGCATATCATGAATCCGCCTTCAAAGTCGCTTTCCTTCAATGCCTTACTCGATCAAAACGATGGACTATTGGCGAATGAAATAGCGGCTTCAAAAAACATATCGTTTGAAGAATCTTGTACATTCATTGCGGCCGAGGTCGCTTCGATGCAAGCTATTCTTACTAAAAACGGCTCTGTCGATTGGTCGAAAATCGGAATCTTCCTGCACAATAGCGACAGTAAGATAGTGTTCAAACCCCATCAAGCGGTGAACTACTTAACCGATAGTTTTGGTCTTTCTCTTATGCGCTCTCCCGCAATTCAGAGGAAAGAAGCGAAGAAAAAAATTGCACCAGTAATTCCAGAAGAATTAGTGCTTCCGGCAGCTGTTGAAAAAAGAAATGCACCCGTTTGGCTAAAAAGAGCTGCTGTATTAATTCCCTTAATTGGAATCGCCACGTTGAGTTGGTGGCAGCGCGATGTAGTGAAAGAGGGCGTTTACGCAAGCGTTCTGCATTTTACTGCAACCGGACCCGTTCACTATGAACCGCGAACAGAATCGGATGAAAGCAATTCTATTTCGAGTGATTTTGAAGTCGATGATTGGTGGGCCATTGCTCATTCTCCTGTGATCGAAATAGCCACCGAACGTGAAATCGTTTCATCAGAGGGTACTGCGCTTATTTCCACCGAAACGCCTTCTAAAGTTGAAGCAATTAGTTCAAGCCTACCATTTCATATTGTGGCTGGGTGTTTTTCTGAAGAAAAAAATGCTGAAAAACTTCAAAAAAGGTTGAGCGATCAAGGGCTTCCCTCGAAACGCATTGGTACTACATCCAAAGGCCTGCACATTGTGACTTATGAAAGTTTCGCGTCGCGCCGTGAGGCGCTTGAAGCCCTGCCAAAAATCAAGGCAGAGCGAAGCAAAGAGGCTTGGCTGCTGAAAAAATAGACGTACTTTTGCAGGACGTAAAAATGCGTTCAAAAAAGTCTCGTTATGAAGGCCCGTACTCCTAAAGATTCCCTTGCTATACTGACCGAAATTGTTCTCCCGAACGATACCAACAACTTGAATAATCTCATGGGAGGTCGCCTGTTGCATTGGATGGACATTGCCTGCGCCATTGCCGCCCACAGACACTGCAAGCGAATAGTGGTTACGGCTTCCGTGAATAATGTGTCTTTTAACCACGCCATTCCACAGGGGTCCATTGTAACACTTGAAGCCAAGGTATCGCGTGCTTTTTCCTCTTCAATGGAAGTATTTTGCGATGTATTTGTTGAGGACAACAACGATCCCGATAAGAAAACCAAAGCGAACGAGGCTATTTACACCTTTGTCGCTGTAGACCAATTGGGGAATCCAATTCAAGTACCGCCCTTAAGTCCAGAAACGGAAATTGAAAAAGACCGCTTTGACGGCGCGCTGCGCAGACGTCAATTGAGTTTGATTCTGAGCGGAAAAATGAAGCCCGAAGATGCTACAGAGTTAAAAGCGCTTTTCTTGCCGGAGGAATAAGTTATCGATTGAGTGCCTCGAGTACTTCAGATACTTCTATCTTTTCCATACCCTTAAAATTGGGTTTGTACCATTTGTTATCGCCCAGTTTAGAATAGGGGCGATCCCACACTCCTTTTGGTTCAATTTGTACCGACCCTTCCCCGGGTCGATAGGGATACATGCCAAATTCTGGTACGGTGGCTCCCCAAATACTGATAATCCTTTTTTGAAATGCTGCGGCAATATGCATAAGTCCAGTGTCATGGGTAATCACTACATCGGAATCGCGAACAAGTGCGGCACTTTCATTCAGCTTGAATTTTCCGGCGGCATTGAAAACGGTCGGACCTACCTTCTTGGCGATTGCCTCGCCTTTGACAGCATCTTCTGGTCCGCCCAAAAGCATCACTGGAAGTTGAGATCCCGAACAGATCGCTTCAATTTTATGCCGAGGAAGCATTTTGCCCGGGTGTTGTCCGCCAATAACAAACGCCACATAATTTGAACGGTGCGACTCGGGAATCAGAGTATGATTGGGCTCATCGTCTTTGGAAAGAAAATAATCGAGTCCGAGTCCGTCATCGGTAAGTCCGAGATGAGCAGCTGCATCCCTATATCGATCGACGATATGGACGCTCGGCATTTTATCAATCTTAAAATTGACCAAAAGCCATTTTTCGATGTTGAACTTCTTGAATGAAGTACTGGGTATTTTAAGAGCCGATTTTAACTTGGCCGTGCGCATGTTGTTGTGGAGATCGACGAGGTGATCGAACTTTTCCGCCCGAAGGGCGTCAAAAAGCTCTTCAATTTTCTCGTTCATCAGCCAGAGCCGATCGATGTAGGGGTTAGCAACGAGTACAGGAGCAAAGGCTTTTTTAGTGAGCACATGTACCTCTGCATCCAGTTGCTTTTTTACCCCTCGAATAACCGGGGTCGTCAACACAATGTCGCCAATACTGCTAAAACGTACAATGAGCACTTTCATGAGGTGCAAATTAAAGTATTTTTGTGGCTATGATCCTTACCGACACGCACACGCATATTTACCTCGACGATTTCAAAGAAGATCGCGCTGAAATGATTGAACGGGCAATGACTGAGGGAGTCGATCGCTTCTTTTTACCCAACATTGATGTGGAAAGTATTGCGCAAGTGAATTCGCTGGCAGAAGCATACCCCGATAAAATTTGGCCCATGATGGGGCTTCATCCGTGCTCCGTTGACGAAAATTGGTCGGAAGTATTAGACACGATTGAAAAAGAATTGAGAAGTCGATCGAGCTACGTTGCTGTTGGCGAAATTGGTCTCGATTTGTACTGGGATAAAAGCACTTTGCCCTTACAAATTGCCGCTTTTAAGCGACAAATAAACTGGGCGAAAGAATTGAATTTGCCCATTGTTATTCACTGCAGAGATTCTTTTGACGAAATATTTTCGGTTCTTGAGGAGGAACAGGATGGGAATTTGCGAGGAGTCTTACATTGCTTTACAGGCACTGAAGAACAAGCCAGGAAATGTATTGACCTGGGTATGATGATTGGGTTAGGCGGCGTTCTGACTTTTAAGAACTCCGGCTTAGATCGTGCGGTTCAAAACATTGACCTTGATTATATCGTATTAGAAACGGATAGTCCTTATCTAGCCCCGACCCCGCTCAGGGGAAAAAGAAATGAATCGTCGTACATTCATTTGGTCGCCGAAAAGCTAGCATCTATTAAGGATTGTTCGCTTGAAGAAATTGCGGAACGCACAACGGAGAACAGCAAACAACTCTTTGGAGTATGAGTGAGTCGAATAAAATTCTTTTGATTTATACGGGCGGAACTATTGGTATGGTGATGAGCGTGGAATCAAAAGCATTAAAACCCTTTGACTTCGGCTCCCTCAAAGACACGATTCCCGAACTCGAGCACATTGGATGTACCATTGATTTTGAAGTCTTGAATCCAATTATTGACTCATCGAATATGAGTCCGGCCGTTTGGTCGAAACTGGCCCGAATGATTAGAGACCGTTACAATGATTACGACGGATTCGTCATTTTACACGGTAGCGATACCATGTCGTATACAGCGAGCGCTTTGAGTTTTATGTTCGAGAATTTAGAGAAGCCGATTATATTGACGGGAAGTCAATTGCCCATTGGGATTACCCGTACGGATGCGAAAGAGAATCTTATCACCAGTATTGAAATTGCCGCGAGGCGCGATTACAAGAACCGCCCTATGGTTCCTGAAGTTGCAGTCTATTTTGAATACCATCTATATCGAGGAAATCGAACGATCAAACAAAGCGCGAGTCAATTTGAGGCATTCGCCTCTCCGAATTTCCCAGCATTAGCGGAAGCTGGAGTTGAGTTAGTCTTTCAATCGAGCATAATTCGGAAGCCGAGGAAAAAAGAAGTTCATTTAAATGACTCCTTTGACAATGCCGTAGTGGGCATACGTTTGTTTCCTGGCTTGGGCGTAGAGCAATTAGATCATCTAATTAGCGTTCCCAATATTAAGTGTGTAGTGCTTGAAACCTACGGTTCGGGGAATGCATCTACGGATAAAGCCTTTTTGGCCGTGCTGCAAAAGGCCTTTAAAAAGGGTATTCACCTTGTCAATGTTACCCAATGCTCATCGGGTAGAGTTCAAATGGGCCGTTATGAAGCGAGTGAAGAGCTTTTAAAAATTGGCATGATTAACGGAAAGGACATTACGTTTGAAGCCGCCATCACAAAAGCAATGTATTTGCTTGGGCAGGGTTGGAACAAACGTTCATTTAAGAGCCGATTTGAACAAAATTTAAGGGGAGAATTGACTCCTTAAAAATTGATTTCCCGAAACATAGACTTGACGCGGGATTGCGAGCGCTCGTTAACTTTTTAATAATTTTAGCGGTAAGCATTTTTTTGTATTTTGGCGACCTCTACGGAGAAGGGCTGTACGCCAGTGCAAAGGAGAGGTGGCCGAGTGGCTGAAGGCGCACGCCTGGAAAGTGTGTATACCCTAACCGGGTATCGGGGGTTCGAATCCCCCTCTCTCCGCTGAGATTGTTATTGTAATTAATTGAAAACAAATAGTTTTAACCAACAAATAGCCAAAATGAAAAAAGCGTTATCACTTCTGGTGATTGCAGGTATGTTAAGTTTCGGCGCCGTAGGCGTTTATGCTCAAGACAGCACTGCGACAGAAAACACTGAAATGGTTGCTGACTCCAATGCAACTGATTCAGTAGCTGCAACCCAAGAAGAAGTTGCAGAAGAAACTTCAGCTGTAGACGAAGCAGCAGCAACTGAAATGATGGAAGAAGAGCAAGAGCGCGGATTCCACCAGGTTGTGAAACAAAAATTCATCGAAGGTGGAGCCACTTTCATGGGTATTGTATTGGTTTGTTTGATTCTCGGTTTAGCTATTTGCATCGAGCGTATCATCTACCTTAATCTTGCAACTACGAATACGACCAAGTTATTGGAAGAAGTAGAAGCTGCACTTCAAAGCGGTGGAGTTGAAGCTGCCAAAGAGGTTTGCCGCAACACTCGTGGACCAGTAGCCAGTATCTTTTATCAAGGACTCGAGCGATCGAGCGAAGGAATTGACATGGTTGAGAAATCTGTTATTTCTTACGGATCTGTTCAAATGGGTCTACTAGAAAAAGGAATTTCTTGGATCTCTTTATTTATCGCCTTGGCGCCAATGCTTGGTTTCATGGGAACGGTAATCGGGATGATCTCGGCCTTTGACTCGATTGAAGCAGCCGGTGATATTTCTCCATCACTTGTAGCCCGTGGTATTAAAGTGGCACTTTTGACAACGGTATTTGGTTTGATCACTGCGATTATTCTTCAGATTTTCTACAATATCATCGTAGCTAAAGTAGACAGCTTGGTGAACAACATGGAAGATGCTTCCATTTCCTTGGTAGACATCTTGGTGAAAAACTCTAAATAAGAACAACCATGGAAAAGGTTGGAAAAATCATTAGTTACGTATTAATGGCAGGTGCCGTTATCTTCTTTGTATTAGCAATGATACAAGGAGATGACACGATCGAGAGCAATGCATCCGTGCAAGCTTCTATTATCGATCCGTTTATGTATCTGGCCTATATCGCAACAGGCCTCGCGTCTCTTATGACCGTTGGTTTTGCGGTATACTACTTAATTACTCACCCGCAAAACGCGAAAACATCGCTTATGGGGATTGGAGCTCTTGTAGTCGTTATCGGTATTTCATACTTGATGGCCTCTGGAACAGTTACAGAACCTATGACTCGCGTTGAAGGTGGAGTAACGGAAACCACTTCAAAGAGAGTGGGTATGGGATTGATCGCTTTTTACCTGTTAGCAGGAATCGCAATACTAGCGGTCATTCTTTCTTCGTTTAAATCTATTATACGCCGTTAATTAAATACTATGGCTCGTAAGAAAAGAGGGGTACCTGAAATCAATGCAGGGTCGATGGCAGACATCGCATTCTTGTTGCTGATTTTCTTCCTGGTAACGACGACCATGGATGTAGACACCGGAATTATTCGGAAACTACCTCCTATGCCGGACGAAAACACTCCCCCGCCCGACGACCAAAAAGCGAATAAAAGGAATCTTTTTATTGTTTTGGTAAACGCCTACGATCAGCTACTCGTTAATGAGGAGCCCGTAGAAATTGATCAACTCAAGGAAAAAGCAATGCGATTTATCGATAATAACGGTGATGGCTCTTGTGCTCATTGCCAAGGTGCTCGAAGCGCATCATTATCCGATAATCCTGAAAAAGCTATTGTGTCGCTTCAAAACGACCGGGGAACGACGTACGAAATGTACATTACTGTACAAGATCAGTTGGCGCAAGCCTATACTGAACTGCGTAATCGTGTTAGTCAGCAGAAGTTCGGAATTGAATATGCCGATTTAACTGATGATCAACAAAAGGAAGTGAATTCCATGTACCCGAAATTGATCTCAGAAGCTGAACCCAAAAACGTTGGTGGATCTTAATACATTGAATTATGTCGAAGTTTAAAGACCAAAAATCAAAAGATACACCAGGGATTTCAACGGCATCGTTGCCCGATATCGTGTTTATGCTTTTGTTCTTCTTTATGGTAACTACGGTAATGCGCGAAATCACCTTGGTGGTTGAAGTTCGCTTGCCTGAAGCCGGAGAAGTTCAAAAAATTCAACGCAAGAACTTGGTTAGCTATATCTACGTAGGAAAGCCAACGAAGAATATTCGAGCAACGTACGGTGATGAGCCGCGTATTCAGTTAAACGATTCGTTTGCTTCTGTAGACGATATTGGTGAATTCGTTGCGCAAGAGCGTGAAGCGCGTTCCGAACAAGAAGCTAAGCAGTTGATTAATTCGATTAAAGCCGATACGGATGTTAAAATGGGTATCATTACCGATATCAAACAAGAACTCCGAAAAGCTCAGTCGTACAAAATCAATTACGCTACCCGTCGAGTACTTCAATAAGTGTTTCCGATGAAAATATAGAACCTCTCCCGAGCAATCTGGAGAGGTTTTTTTATTGCCTGTTTCTCGCTTCCCCACTCCGTTTTAGCAACCATAAATTGAAGGCGACGAGGAGCACACTAAAGATGGCTAAAAAGCCCCCAGACCCCGGTGTCCCGACTTGATTAACGACCTCTTCGCTGATGTCGTTCTGCTGCATCATAAAAGTGAAAATAAGCAGTAAACTATTATTCGTGTAATGGGCCAAAATGGGCAGCCACAAAGAGCCACTCCATACGCGTAAATATCCTATCATTCCACCTAATAAAGTCAAGGGCACCAAATTAATCAGGTTTTGATGCATCGCTCCGAAAAGGAGCGCCGTAATCCAAATTGCCGCGTGTAAAGGAACCTTCTTAGCTAGTGTTGGCTGTATGGCTCCACGAAACAGTAGCTCTTCCCCCACCGCCGGTAAAAGGGCCATCACAAATAAATTAATGGCCAAGTCACCGTAGCCTTTCATATCGATGAACTGCTCTACCAAACGATCATTGCGCTCACTTAATTCGAGCCAAGAATTAAAGACGTCTGGATAATCGATGCTTTGAAAAAAGAACACCAGGGCATTTAAGGCCGGAATGGCCACTACCATAAGGAGAATACCATTGAGAATTTCAGAAGTAGAAATACCGCGCGATAATGCGAGTATATCACCGATTTTACCACGCCGATAGGCCCAAACGATAGGCGGAAAAACAAAGGTCCCTATTGACGATAAGGTTTGGGTTAGTACTAAGGCCCTTCGGGCCGATGGCTCCCCGGACATCAGAATTTCAGGGTTGTGAAGAACATCAATGCCCATGACCCATAGCGCCCAGAAGAGTCCGACCGCGCTGAACACGAGTAACCCTATCAACACCCAAAAAATCAGCTCCACTAATTCTCCACCCAAGCGAAAGCCGCGAACATTCTCTTCATTCATACCTTTATTCGTAATTTTGCACCGCAAAGATACATCTTGGCATTTATGGTGAAGATAGACGACATAGAATTAGGTGATTTCCCGCTTTTACTCGCTCCCATGGAAGACGTGAGTGACCCGCCCTTCCGCGAACTGTGCAAAGAGCAAGGGGCCGACCTAATGTATACCGAGTTTATTTCGTCGGAAGGACTCATACGCGATGCGGCGAAGAGCGTTATGAAGCTCGATGTATTCGAATACGAACGCCCCGTTGGAATTCAGATTTTCGGAAACGAAATTGAATCGATGAAAGAAGCGACGGAGATTTGCGCTGCAGCCGGACCCGATATTATTGATATCAATTACGGTTGCCCGGTAAAAAAGGTCGCGTGTAAAGGGGCCGGTGCCGGTATTCTGCAAGACATACCAAAGATGGTGGCCATGACGGCCGAAATTGTCAAATCCACCAACCTTCCGGTTACCGTTAAAACCCGACTCGGCTGGGATGAGAACACCAAGTACATTGTTGAAGTTGCGGAGCGACTCCAAGATGTTGGGATCAAAGCCATATCTATTCACGGAAGAACGCGAAAGCAAATGTACAAGGGCGAAGCTGATTGGACATTGATCGCCGAAACGAAAAACAACCCTCGCTTACATATTCCGGTATTTGGAAATGGAGACATCGATTCGCCGCAGAAAGCGGTCGAATGGAAAAATAGATATGGCGTTGACGGAGTCATGATCGGTAGAGCGAGTATCGGGAATCCGTGGATCTTTAGAGATATCAAGCATTATATCGCTACCGGTGAAGTATTGGATTCACCGACGATTGGTGAAAGGGCAGAAATGGCGCGCAGACTTTTGCAAAAGGCCATTGAGTGGAAAGGCGATCGTTTGGGAATTGTAGAAACGCGCCGACACTATACCAATTACTTCAAAGGGATTCCGAATTTCAAAGAAACGCGTTTGGCATTGTGTACTTCTGAAGATGCAAATGAGTTGATGTCGATCTTTAACCGAATTCCAAATGAGTTCGGGGAAAACGTACTCGCATAAGTCATCGAGCCGTTAGGCTCCATTCAAATACTTCTTACTCAATTGGCGCACCGGCAAATATGCCGCCAAGGAACCGAGCAACGAAACTACGAAGAAGGTTAAGAGTCCGTCTGAGGCTTTCATTTCAACCGGATAGGTATCAATAATAAAGGCCCCTTCGTTCCCCAGGCGAATCCAACCATAATGAATTTGACCGAAACTAATGGCGATTCCGGCCGCTAGGCCGAGAACCACGCCAACTCCATTGATAAGCAGGCCTTCCATGAAAAAGATACGCCGGATCAATCCGAGGTCGGCCCCCATACTCCAGAGGGTCTTTATATCCTGACCCTTGTCCAAAATAAGCATCGTAAGCGAGCCAATTAGGTTAAAGGTAGCTATGAGTATGATGAACATAAAAATGCCGAATACCGCCCATTTCTCGGTTTGCATTACTTTGTAAAAGAGCGAGTGCATTTCGAGTCGGTTTTTCACTTCGAAACTCGGGCCCAATTTTTGTTTCCATTCGTTCGCCAGCGCAATCATATCGTCATCATTCGCGCATCGGAATTCGAGGGCAGAAACCGTATTCGAATCGGTTAGCATGAGCCCGCGCATAAACTCTATTGGCACGAGTACATATTCGCCGTCAAAATCGGCCTGAACGCTAAATACACCGATTGGGAAGAGTCCGCTGATACGGAAGGCATCTTCGGGCCGAGTACTCATGGAAGCCCCCGCTTTGGGGATATAGAGGTACAGCGGGTTGTACATATCCTGTAGGCCCATTCCGAGGTAGTAGGAAACGCCTTTTCCAAGAACGGCCAAATCTTGATCGTCGCCGCTATCGAAAAACCGACCGCTCGACATCAACGTATCCATACCCGTAAGTTCGCGAAATGAGGTATCTACGCCTTTCACGGTAGCCACGTACTCTCTTTCCCGATAGCGCAGAATGGCTTTTTCTTCGAGGACCTCTGAAAAATGGATAACGCGTTCATCGTGCCGCAAGGCACTGAGTGAAAGGGAATCGGTAGAAAACACCTTACCGGTGGTCGGAGTAATACGTATATCAGGATCGAACGCTCCATAAAGGTTTAAAAGTAGCCCTTCGAATCCGTTAAAAACCGATAAAATAATGAAGAGGGCCGCGGTACAAACTCCGACGCCGAGCATCGAAATTCGGGTGATCCAATTCACCGCGTTCGACCGCTTTTTAGCAACCAGGTAACGCCGGGCGATGTACCAAGATAGGTTCACTTGAAGGGGTTATCTCCTTTTCCTTTGAGCAATTGATCCACCTCATCGCGTTTATCGAGTGTTGGATCGAGTCGGAAATCCAAATCGGGCACAACGCGCAACTGATTGCGTACGCGGGTTCCTAATTCGTAGCGAATTTGCCCCTTGCTTTTTTCGAGGAGTTCCATAGCTGCGACCTGGCGGTCGGATGGGAACACGCTCACAAAAACCTTGGCATAACTCAAATCGGGAGCGACCCGCACCTCGCTTACGCTCATCAAAGTACCGCGAAAATGATCGCGGGTAAATGCATCGAGCAATTGACCTAAATCTTTTTGAAGAACACTGTTTACTTTCTTTAACCTTTGGCTTTCCATGGGGCAAAGATACGGAATCGGACTGGGCTTCAACAGAAGTGCGTTCAGATCGGTCTTTGAGCATATGTCGCCTAAAGCCGGGCCTTCCAGTAAAATAATTAGGGCCTTTAACTTCTCATTATGAAGTCGTCATGTGATTTTCTCGTTGTTTTGATATTAAATATATACTCCTATGAAAACGTTTGCTTTCTTAATCGCACTTTCAATGATCGTTACTCAGCCCATTGAAACTCAAAAAGAATCCGTGTCCTTTACCTTAAAGAACAATACGGCTAAATCCATTCCGCTGGTCATCCCTGGGGTAATGAAACCGAATCTATCTCCGTTCAGTTCGAGCGGTGTTACCGTAAAAGTGGGGCAAGAATTCTACTATTTCTCTAAAAGTAAAAAGAGAGGAAAGCGCCTATTGTTTGTTGCCACCGAAGAAATGGACGGTCAAAGCATTGCCGTTGAAAAGCTCATAAAAGAGAAGAAGAAAGAAGACGAGTAAGGTTTAAAAAATGGATTCAATGCGCCATAATTGATCGCGAAAGTTGATCGATCCTTTTTCGGCCATGCCCATCAGTGCTTGGCCTAAGGGACTCGTGAGTCCCAAGCAGGTCACTTCCTCTCCATCCATCGTTAGCTTACCGATGCCTGCGCTAAAGTAGAACCACGATCCATTCAAGCGAGCCAATGCCCCAAGCGCAATAGATTCTTTGCGTTCGGTAGGAATCCGACTCCAGCCGTCGAGCTGCTTTTTCAAAGCAGTCATTTGACTGCCTAAACGCTCTTGCTCGAGTTGAATCATTGCCCGACCTGTTTCGTGCTTATCGCCTGCACTACTTTTTGTTTCCGATCCTAAATCGGCGCGCGATTGATCCATTTGATCTTGCAACGACATCATTTGAGCGGCTAATTGCAAAGCGCCCATTTCATGGATCTGAAGTTTGAAAGATGCGTTCAAAAAATACTGAGTAACTGGGTTCTAATTGGCTTTCGGACCAATATTCACATTCAGCTTCACAAAGTAAGTGCGACCCCAACCGATAAGTTGGTTACCCACGGGCTGATGTACAGACGAAGATACGCGACTGATTCCCACCGACTGCACATCAAACAAGTTTTTGACTCCGACCGATAAGAATACATGTTGGTTCCAGAACGAACGCGAAAGACTGACATGGGTCATGTTGTAGGCGTCTTGCTCATTCAAGGTAAGCACCTCTTCACTTATGAAATAGCTGCCTTGCTTTCCAAAGTAACGGTAATTAACCGCCAAATTAGTTTCAATTACGGGAATCAAATAAGTCACTTGCACCTGCATATCAAAGGTTCCTATGTACTCCGTAGGTTCTGACAATTCATCCCAAAAAGACTTGGCTCGAGTATAGCTTACCCCCGTAATAAAAGTGAGGTCGTCGTACAATCGATAATCGAGTTCCGCATTTACTCCGTTGGTCCATAGCTTCCCTACGTTCACATATTCGTAATACAGCGGGCTTGTCTGCGCCAGGGTAATTTGGTCGTTGATGTAGTTGTAAAAAACACGCCCTTTGATGAGTGCACTATGGGCCTCGTTCGTCAGTAACTCGCGCTCTCCCGAGATATAGGCGTTGTGCGCATTTTCTGCCTCCAAATCGGGGTTCCCATGGATATCGTGATTCACGTCAACGAATTCGAAATACTGTTCTTTCAAATCAGGAGCGCGAAATCCTCTGGCATAGCCGGCGCGCAAAACTAGGTTTTTCTGGCCTCGATAAACGGCTTTAATCGATGGTAATATGGGGTGGTCAAAACGGCTATTCCAGCCTACGCGCACGCTCGGCTGGATGGTGAACTGCTCGTTCGGCGCCCACTGAATACCTACCCATCCGGCCAGGTTGGTCATTTGCGTTTCGTTGTAAGGAGCCGAGGTGCTATCTACTATTCGATCGCCTACACCCGTCTCGTGCTGCGCTTCAATACCGATTTCCGATTTCCATGTTTCGTTGTACGTACCCGTAAAAATCGACCGATGCAATAAGGTGGTGAATTGTGAGGTGTCTTGGCCATTTTCCAAGACGTAATTAGAATCATTTTCGAAATCGGTTCTTCGATCTTCACTTACCCGATCGTACACGTTCAATGCGGTAACACTATTCAGCGTATGAGTACGACCTACATCTACTTTCACCGCAAATCGCGGATCGAGTCGGCGCGTATAAAAATACTCATCGAAAGAGTACGGCATAAACTGTGGACGTTTCACCTCGCCCAAGTTTTTTACGAGCTCCTGGAAATAACGCATGGATAGACCTACTTCCAAACTCTTTTTACCAAAATAGCGCAGCGATCCTTCACCACCAATCTGTTCTTTCGGGTTCCACGGATACTTTTTGGTGTAAATGGTATTTCCGTTTCCGATGTCTTGATCTATGTACACCCTCAGACTATCGTCAGATTCAATTTGGCTTTGGTAATGGAACACACTGGCCGATGCAACCCATCGGTCGAATCGAGCACTTACTCCGAGCGTATTGCTCAGCGTACCAACGTTCTCCCATTGGTTCTGCGAGCTCACAGACCACTTCGCTCCTTCATTCTTCTTGGTGATCAGGTTTATTACCCCTCCGGCAGCGTTGCTCCCGTATCGATTACTCATGGCCCCCTGTACGATCTCAACCCGATCTACATTGTAAAGAGGAAGTTGAGACATATCGATATTCCCATCAAGACGTCCGATCACGGGAACGCCGTCGATCATAATCTGAACGTTGTTTCCGCCAATGCCCTGCATAGTGAGTCCCGACCCGAGTGAGGCGTCTTGGGAAACGCGCAGGTTTAATTGTTGCTCGAGCACTTCATTCAACTGCTGAAATCCGAGGGCTTGCATGCGCTCTGAATCGAGCACTTTTACCTCGTGAACGGCTTTATTGGCCGCGGTCGGTTCAAACTCTCCGGTCACTACCACATCGGGCAAGCTGTATTCGCTCACCGGCTTGCTGGTGGTATCGGTCGTTTCTTGACCGAGTGCCCATCCTGCCGTGAAGCAGAGAAAAAGAAGAGAATAAAACCTTTTAATCACAAATGGTTATTGAATGATCAATCGCTCTGTAGCGCGCGCATTCCCTACAAGCACTTGGGCAATGTACGTTCCGCTCGCCAAATTTACATCTCGTGTAATTACGTTCACCCCTGGCTGAATCAGTACCTCTTCGGAAAAGACAATACGGCCTTGAAGATCCAGAATTACGTATTCCGCCGATGCGTTGGCTTCTTGCCAATCAATTGAAAAGTTTACTCGGCCTGCGGCCGGATTCGGATACAAGGCAAAACCGTTCAACTCCTCAAATTCGGGTGTGGATACATATTGCCCGAGATACGTTTTTTCTAAGGAAATGATTCCCGTAGACGAACCTTCGAAATCAATAAATACCACTTTGAACAAGCTATCTGAAGCGGTTTGAACGAAATATGCACGGTCTCCTAAGGTTACCCATCCGCCGGCTGTTAAGTCGAAAAAGCGCCAATCTTGACCGATAAGATTCACCGTATCTGTAAGGTCTTGCTCGTAGTTCGAAAAAGACACTGTATTCGGATCTATACCAGACGCTTGTGCCGCGCGGACTCCCGGAGCAATTAAGGCACCGCCTACATTGTACTCTAACGTAGTTCCTCCGCCTGCATCCAATTCCTCGGAGTAGCGTGTAAAGATCATATCCCAATTCGTTGGCTCTACATCAACAACGACATCATTGCTTAATGAATAGTACACGATGTCCTTAGCGTATTGATTTTGGTCTAATGTTCGAGTCATTTCATTGCCTCCGTCTAGATCGGCCCACTTAAATGTGAAAAGCCCTTGAACAAGCGATTCCACCATTATTTTTTTGAAGGCTCCATTGCGCAACTGAATAATGAAAACGCGCGTTCCGTTCACTTCGTTCGTATTGATGTCATAAGAACCCCATCCAAAATCGAGTGGGTTTGTAGCAACGGCTGGCGTATTAAAAGCGCCTACCGACCAAGAAATGTCTGGGTTTCGGAGCGCATTTACGGTATCGGAAATCGATACCGTGCTGAAATCCGTAGAAGATGTTTCATACAAGGCTAATGCACCTTGTGACGAGGAACCTGAAATCACGCCTTCGTTGATAAAAACAGCGGCATCAAAGCCTCCTGTTTTGAATCCTATTTCCCAATCTTGAATAGGTGAGGAAGAAGTATTTCCAGAAGACAAAGAATAATATGTCTGGTTGGCGTACCCGGCGCCTACTGAAACTTGATCAAATTGTTGTGCAAATGCCGCTACGGAAAGGGTTAGAGACAAAGAGAATAAAAGACGTTTCATAATGTTTATTTAGTACAGATCTATATAACCGCGACAAAGGTAATTCCCAAAGGCCAGCTTGCCAAGGCCGCAGAACTGAATTTCATCATGTACAGACAAAATAGAAGAGAAAATAGTTCGATTATTGTTCAGGAATTAAGTGCCTTATCTGATGCCGGAACCAAAAGAAAAGGGCCATTTTTCATATAATGCGCTCAATTCGAATAGATTCCTGAAATTGCGGTCAACAAAGAGAATTCCTTCATGACGCCCATTACGGCTATTATTCCTACGTATAACGAAGAAAAATGCATCCGCAAATCGCTTGAATCGGTTCAATGGGCGGATGAGGTGATAGTAGTTGATTCCTTCAGTACGGATCAAACGGAAGCCATTGTGCGCGAATATCCGAAGGCCACTTTTATTCAGCACGAGTATAAGAATTCAACAAGTCAGAAGAATTGGATCATTCCGCAGGCGAAAAATGATTGGGTTTTTATTTTAGATGCCGACGAATGGATCGAAAAGGAGGCCATCCAAGAGCTTCAGGAATGCGCGGATTCACCGGGTGAGTATGTCGCTTTTAAATCGGGCCGAATTAATTACTTCATGGATCAACCTGTTCCGCATGTTTGGAAAGGTGATTCAGTCATTCGGCTCATTCACAAAGACTTTTGTCGGTACGAAGAACTCGCTGTTCACGGTGAAATTATAGCGCAGGGAAAAGTGAAAACGCTCAAACACCCTATTCTGCACGACACCTACAAGGGAAAGGGCTACGACAAGTACGTCATCAAAATGTTGCGCTATTCATCGTGGTCAGCTTTGGACAAACTGCCAAAAACGAAGAAGGTTACGGCTTTTCATTTAGTCATTAAGCCCTTTTACTCCTTCGTAAAACATTATATAATGAAAGGCGGGTTTCGCGATGGAAAGCCCGGATTTATCATTGCCTGTTTAACTTCGTGGAATGTTTTTCAGCGGTATGTGAAGATTTACCGAATGAAGCAGGGGGAAGAATTTGAAGATTTCAAGCCGTAAGGCTTATCGTTGTTTTCTGGGAAATTAGTAGCCCCGGGCAGGATCGAACTGCCATCTAAAGTTTAGGAAACTTCTATTCCTTTACGTTGGAGAGCTGATCTGCTTTTCTTTTAGCCGTTGCACTGATCCAAGATTCATCCATTTCTGATGCTTTCAAATACATTTCTTTCGCCTGAATTGAATCGCCTACTCGTAGACAATAATCTCCATAGGAATCATAGGCGTTAGGTACGTCCGAATTTACACGAAGTGAAATTTCAAAATGTTGTTTTGCTTTTTCCAGGTTATCGACTGCCATATATTTATATCCCAAAACAGTATTAACTGCTGCATTTGAAGGATTTCTATCCCATGCCGTTTTCAGAATATCAATAGCCAACTCAGGTTCTTGTCCGAAAGCATACCAAGAACGAAGTAATGGATCATCGGGTGCGAAAATCAACGCTTTTTCATAGTGATAATTCCGTACCTCTCGATCCTTTGTATATGATTTGATGAAATGCATCTCCGCCCGACTCGCGCCCGCTAATTTGGAATTTGCTAATTCCTGAGTTTCAATTAATTTTTCTTCATCATTCATCAAATAGTAATACTGTAATTGACCAATATGCGCAGCAGCCCATGAAGGATCATTAATTACCAAAGAGTCTGAAATTTCCTTAGCCACCTCAAATTGAGCGTTCATTATAGCCTCCCGCATTGCTCGATTATCGCGAATAGAAGTTTCATTGGTTGTAGATGGCCAAAGCAAGCCTTTAGCTAGAATCTCGTGGTCCACGCCTACTGCTCTAGTCCACTTTAGTTGCCCCTCTTCCTTTGTAACTATACCATAGAAATTCCTGTAAGTGACATCAACACCGGAAATGTAAAACTGTACCGTTCCCATGACGTTTGCATGACTTCCCATCAAGTATACATCGTACAGGGTTACCTTGATTGAATCTTCATAAAAATAACTTCCGTCATTATCCTCGTTAATTACATAATTAAAAGGCTTGTTTTTCCATGCAGGATTTACCCATACTTTTAGTTCGGTAGATAGACCTGCGTGATAGTCTTCAACAGCAGCCTCATAGCCAACTTGATTTTCTAGGTGAGAAATCACAAACTCGCGAACCTCTTTTTCAGATAGGGATTTATTAGTATTACAACCTACCGCTAATAAACCCAGTGCGACTAACAAAAAATATTTTATCATTTTCATGACGTTCAAATTTAATGTATCAAATTAGGAAAAAGGTTTTTTTGTTTTGATTGTTCGATGCTGGATCCGTCAAATTTAACCTTTTGATAATCTAATCCACTCTGAGTTTAAGATGATTGACTCTTCTTTTGACTTGACCCTAAGGCTAATTAACGTTCTTTTTTGCTTGATCAAAAAGGAACCAATAAATCAACCCGCTTCACTGGGCCGACCCCGAATCGCTTTGCTCTCGGGACCGATCGAATTAATCGCTTCATGCTCTTTTCCGCGTTCGCGGAACGCAATTCCGCTCAATTCTCTCTGCGGACCACTGAAGCAGCCGACTCATGTAGTTGTTTTGGGCGATAAGCGACAACACCAATCTTTGTTTCGGATTACGCATACTCGCTTCCGCTCGATGCGTGATCCTAGGCGGGGGAGGCGTTAAGAATCAGAAAAACGCGCTACGCTTATTTCTTATTTTTCACTCATTTGCCCAAGCAAGCTTGGCAATGAGCTCAAAAAATTTGACAATGACACTGGATTACGCATACTCGCTTCCGCTCGATGCGTGATCCTAGGAGGGGGAGGCATTAAGAATAACCAGACGGCCGCTTCGCTCTTTTTTCATTTGTACGCGCTCAAAAACGCAAGCGTTTCCTCGTCGCTTCCAAATAAAAAAGCCATCGCATGAATGCGATGGCCGTCTGGTTATTCTTGTGGGTAATACTGGATTCGAACCAGTGACCCCCACCCTGTCAAGATGGTGCTCTAAACCAACTGAGCTAATTACCCAAGGCTGCAAATATAAACGTTCTGCCCAATTATGGTTTCACAATTCCTAATTCTTAAATCAATCTGCTACCTTTGCGCTGCTTTAGGGCCCCGTAGTAGAATGGATACTACGTAGGTCTCCGGAACCTAAGATCCAGGTTCGATTCCTGGCGGGGTCACAAAAAAGCCGGCTACTATTTCTAGTGCCGGCTTTTTTAAATTCTATATTCCTCTTATCCGCCAAAACGATAGCGAACGTTGAGTCCAAAACCACCCGACCAAAAATCGGTATTTGGAATCAAAGCCAATGCGGGTCGGTAATCAACACTTAATGATAGGGGTATCGTGTTAAACTGATATTCGAGTCCAGCCTCAAAGGGTACTGACAAATAGAATTCGTCATTCGCCAAAGCAACACTCGGACCTACACCTAAATACCAATTGAATGATTCTCCACCCAATGGGCGATATAAAAAGTTCCAAAGGGCATCGATATATACTCCGTCGGCAAAAGCAACATCGGCGTGAATTCGGCTGAATTCGCCCAAGGCAAATACTCCGTCGATAGCCACACCACCATTACCATTAAATCCTCCAAAACGAAGTCCAAGCTCTTGTGCATTTGCCGTTACACCTGCACTAAGCACGAATATGAAAGCAATAATTAGTTTTCTCATTTTTCCAGATAGTTTAGTTTGAGATTTGTAAGGTAACTAATTCTTAAAAAAAGAAACCCGACTAGGCTTTTTTCCGAAGTTGGTTAAAAATCAAGCCGTAGGCTTTTGCGGTATGACTCAAAATTTGTTTCGGATGCGTACTTAATTTCCTATTAAAATAGATTTGATTGTAAATAAATCCAATAATATAAGTGGCTAAAGTCCCGTATGCGGCCCCAATTACTCCGTATAAAGTGATAAAAAGCCAATTGAATCCTTTAATTGAATAAAGTAGCCCGCCAAGTGAATGATGAGCCACTTTTTAGTTTCAAAGAAAAATGCGTTTCATGGTGAGAATTTACTCGATAGAAAGCAAACGGCCGGTGTTATCACGGAAATTTCTGTAAAATTCGATCGAGCGAGAGAATGGAAGTCCCGGCCTGAATATGATACGCGTGCAAACCGGCCTCGCGCGCGCCTTCAATATGTTGAATTGAATCGTCGATAAAGAGGGTTTCGTTCGCTTCGATTCCTCGATCTTCAAGGATTTCTTCAAAAACCTCGATTTCAGGTTTGCGATATCCCACTAGGTGCGAATAATAAGTTTGTTCGAAAAGCGACTCAAACTCATAATATTCTCGTCCAAATCGATCGTAAATGGAGTCGAGATGGATTTCGTTGGTATTGCTTAGCAGCAAGATTCGGTAGTCATCTCGAACTTGATCAATAAAATTGATATGTTTTTTTGGCAGTTCGAGGATCATGGAATTCCATGCGTCGTCGATCTGTTGGTCGGACAAAGATTCACTGCTTTGTTCGCGGATAGCTTCGCGAAATTCTTCGGAGCTAAGATCTCCTGTCTCAAACAGATCAAAGGTTTCGGTTTGTTGAAGCTGTGAATAGGCTGCGTCAAAATCGGCAAATCCCAACTGTTTAAAAGCTTCTTCAGTACGTCGGTAATCGATGTTGAGCAGAACACCACCGAGGTCAAATATTATATTGCGAATCATCAAAGTATCGTTACACGTTGCAAGATAGCTTTTGAAGGTCTAAATTTGCAACACCTTTGAAAAAAATGGTCCTATAGCTCAGCTGGTTAGAGCATCAGACTCATAATCTGAGGGTCGCAGGTTCAAGCCCTGCTGGGACCACAAGGAAAATAAGCCTCTTTTCGCCTTTGCGAAAAGGGGTTTTTTATTGGGTGAAAAGGCGATGCTTGCTTCGTTTACCCGTGAATAAATTCATCGCATGTTTCGTTCACCCACGAATGAATTCGTGGGCTTTGGGTTCAAAAAATTAATAGCCCACCATTTCAATGGTGGGTTACTGAACTGGAGTCTGATTCTTTCACAAGCATTCGATTTGCTTATTGTTCCACATTTGCGGGACAAAATCCATGCGGTATTAATGGTTCTATTGGCGAAGCTTGCTTCGTTCACCCACGAATGAATTCGTGGGCTCGGGTTCAAAAAAAATTAGCCCACCATTTCAATATTACTGAAATAGAGCATGCTTCATTCACCCGCATTCAATTTGCTTCTTGTTCCCCATTTGCGGAACAAAACCCCTGCGATTCTTTTAAGTGCCGCAGACGAATCCATCATGGGTCAACCTTTCAAAAACAAGGAAGCCCCTTTTGAACAAACAAAAGAGGCTCCCTTATTTCGAAAAAATATTCTGAAGAATTCGTCGGACCTAGAAACTAATTCCGGCACCAATTTGGAAGTACTGGTTTCGGTAACCGAGATCCGTAATATCGTTCAGGCCCCAATATCGCCTTGCATCAACGGTGACGGGTCCGAGCTTTAGACCAAGGCCGACATGCCAAGGAAAATCGTACCACTCAGCTTTCGTAGCGTCCGTTTTAATATCGTCTCCATCCTCTACTAGACTTTCTCCTACCTTGATGTTGAACGCGATACCAACTTGTGCAAATACGGGTCCTATTTTTACTCGCGCCGCTTGCGGCAAACTCAAATAATGTAATGTTCGATAATTGTTGTCGTTCTCTCTACGCCCCATTTGCTGGTATTCAAGGCCTTTATACCAGTGAAGAATCGATTTTACCTGGTCAGTTCTGAAGGTCCCTACGTAAAATGATTGCTGCGAATCATCTACTTGGTTTCCGTTAGCATAGAGTCCTGCCGCACTCCATCCGGCCCGTAAACCATGTGAAGGTCCGTCTTGAGCCTACACGCCAAAACTCAAAAATAGCGCTGCCGAGAACAGAAGTAATAGTTCTTTTTTCATTCCGATTTAGTTTAGTTATGTCTACTAAAATTAGCAATTATTCTGCTCTTACGAAATCGCGGCTTTTGTCAAGACTGGTTCGTTCGAAGAAATTCAAATAGAACGCCAAGCCCAAAGCCGTTAGACTCCTTTTAAAATGTATTTGATACCTTTATGGTGAAAAATACCATAAGTATGTTTTTACGCTCCCTCCTTTGCACTGTCTTCTTTCTTCAAACTATACCCGGAAATGCCCAAACGGTGTTCGACGATTTTGAGGGAAATGGCAATATCAATACTTGGTTTGCCGATGATTGTAGTTTGGACAATTCTTTCGCGAATCCTTTCGCATTGGGCCCGAATACCTCGGCAACCGTTCTCCAATATTCGGATGCTGGGGGTACCTGGGCAAATGTTCGTTTCGACGTATCGGACAACTTCCTTTTTACCTCGGGGCAAACTTTTTCAGTAGATTTATTTGTGCCTTCAAACGGTATTACTGGAAATCAGCCAAACCAGATTTCTTTAAAACTTCAAGACAAAAACCTTGGCCAACCCTGGTCGACGCAATCCGAAATTATAAAGCCCATTGTTCTCGATCAATGGCAAACGATCACCTTCGATTGGCAAAACGACGCCTATCAGAACATTGATCCAAATTCACAAGCCCCTACGGCACGGACCGATTTTAATCGAGTCCTGTTTCAAATAAATGGTGAAGACAACAGTGATCACGTTGTAGCGTATTTAGACAACGTTAGCTACGATGGCCTATTAGATACGGCCGGAAATCAGCCCCCCGTAGTGTACGATCAATTGGTATGGGCAGATGAATTTGACGGAACGGGTATGATTGATACCTCCAAATGGTTCCACCAAACCCAATTGCCTAACGGAAATAGTTGGTTTAATGGAGAGTTACAGCATTATACGGATGAACTCACGAACAGTTTCGTTGATAGTGGCTATTTACATATTGTCGCAAAAAATGAATCGTACACCGATCAGGGTGTAACGAAGCAATATACTTCGGCGAGACTCAACTCCAAGTACGCATTTACCTACGGACGCGTAGAAGTTCGCGCAATGTTACCAACGGGGCCGGGAACGTGGCCGGCCATTTGGACTTTGGGCAAAAACATAGACGAGCTCGGAGGCTATTTCGATAATCAATTTGGTTCAGTCCCTTGGCCCGCCTGCGGCGAGATGGACATTATGGAGCATTGGGGTGTGAATCAAGATTATATTTCCAGCGCCACCCACACCCCTTCATCTTTTGGAGGAACGGTGAATGTTGGTGGATTAACACTGCCCGGAGTATCCAATCAATTCAATGTCTATGCCTTAGATTGGTATCCCGACCGACTCGATTTTAGTGTAAATGGCAACGTGTTTTACTCCTATGAGCCACCAGTTTTGAACCCGTCCACTTGGCCTTTTACACTTGATCAATACATCTTACTTAACATCGCCATTGATGGAAACATTACGGGGACTTTTACAGAAAGTGATATGGTCATTGATTATGTGCGTATCTATCAATCGAGCCCGGTAGGTCTCGATGAAAATGAAGGAATGAGTCCGTGGAATGTATTTCCCAATCCGACCAGCGACCTTGTCAATATTTCAATACCGGAGGGCCAATCGGGCCGTGAGGCCCTAATTTGCTCTATAAACGGTCAAGTACTCGAAAAGCTTCGTCTTGAAGCGCCTATTACCTCGTTTTCCGTTGCGCATTTAAAAGCGGGTACGTATTTCCTTTGCGATCCGGAGCATGCGGCGCGGCCCATTCGCTTTGTTAAAGCGTACTGAAGACTCTTTTAAAACTACTTATCAAGAGCTTCTGAGGGTCAGCGTTTTAAATTTCTTTGGAACTTATGGTATAATTCACCAAAAGTTGTTACTTTGGTCATCTTCACTTAAAATTTAACTTAAAATTAAAAGTGACGTAATTGAATTAAACGTGGCCTGTACACTTATAACCAACCTATGAAAAACAATTACTTACTGTGCTTTCTGGTGCTGTTTTTATTTGGAACTGTTGAATTAAGCGCCCAATCAAAGACGATATCCGGGAAGGTGGTTGACAGCGAATCCGGGGAGGAATTACCCGGGGTTAATGTCGTCGTTAAAGGTTCAACTCGAGGAGCCGCAACCGATTTTGATGGAATGTACTCGCTTGACGCGAGCACGGGAGACTCTTTAGTTTTCTCTTTTCTCGGCTATAAAGAAAAAATTGTAGTCGTTGGTGGCACTACCTTAATCAATGTAAATTTAGTCGAGGATATTGAGCTCCTTAACCAAGTGGTGGTTGTGGGGTATGGTTCTGTAAAAAAGAAAGAATTAACGGGCGCCACTTCTACTGTTAAAGGTGAAGAGGTAACCAAACTCAATATGCCCAGACTTGACGCGGCCCTCCAAGGTCAGGTGGCAGGTGTGAACATTGCAACCAGTTCTGGTTCGCCAGGGGGTTCATCGGTCATCAGGATTCGGGGGTTGAGCACCTTTGGAGATAATGATCCTTTGATACTCGTCGACGGAATTGTTTACGATTCGGAAGGACTAAATGCTTTGAACCCTGCCGATATTGCTTCCATCAACGTTCTTAAAGATGGAACCGCCGGTATTTATGGCGTTCGTGCTGCCAATGGGGTAATTATTATAGAAACGAAGAAAGGTAAAAAAAGCGAGTCCCCGCAAGTAGAGTTTAGCGGATACTATGGAATGCAACAAACCGCAAACCGACTCGGTCTTTTGAATGCTTCTGAATATGCCGTTATTAAAAACAATGCCTTTGCCAATGGAGGTCAAACGCCGCCATTTCCCAATACACAAATCGGAGAAGGGACTGATTGGCAGGACGCCGTTTTTCAAAATGCACCGGTGCAAAATTACAACCTAAGTGTCTCGGGCGGAACAGATAAAGCGACCTACAGCATTGGAGGATCCTATTTTGAACAAGAAGGAATCGTAGGTGGAGACAAAGCACAATTTGAGCGTTACAACGGAAGAGTGAATTTCACCTTGCAACTATCGCCAAGATTGAAGTTTAGAAATGTATTTCTTTTTACGCACGAAGAGCGCAGTACACTTCCCGAGAACGGCATTGGTTCTGTTTTATACAACACTATTAATGCGTATCCAACTGAGCCACTTCGTCAAGACAATGGAAAATACAGCTACTTGGATTTAGTAAGTGATATTATAAACCCACTTGCTCAAATGCAAAATACGCACAACCGAACGTGGGTCAACAAGTTTGTTGGAAAAGAGGAGCTTGAATACAGCTTTTCGGACGAGTTAACTTGGACGAATCGATTCAGCTACAATTATGCAAGTGTCGATGAAAAAGTCTTTTCGCCGCTTGTTTGGTACGGCCCTGGAAAAGCACAGAATACCGCATTAAATGAAGATTTAGATCCGACCTTGGTAGAAATTGCAGACAGCGTTTTCATCGAGCGAGGAGCTAGCGTATATGAAAGACGCGACACCTACATAGACGTTACTTTCGAAAGTTTCTTGAATTACAGCCATCGATTTGATGATAGAAATAGCATCCGTGCAACTTTAGGAGCTTCTGTTTTCAACCGTAGAGGAGAAGGGCTTAATGCGACCGCTTTCAATATTCCAAATAATTCTGTTGAATTTGCCGACATCTCGGCAAACCAAGCTCCCGGTGGGTTTTTGAACAACGCTGGTTCATTTCAGTTCGAAGAGCGATTACTTTCCGCCTTCTTGAGAGTAGAATATAACTTGGACGATAAATACTTGCTATCTGGAATTTTGCGTAGAGACGGATCTTCGAAATTTGGTGAAAATAACCGTTGGGGGATCTTCCCATCTATTTCAGGGGCGTGGATATTTTCCGAAGAAGATTTTTGGAACAGTGAGGTCATTGATTTTGCCAAACTTCGTATGAGTTATGGAATCTCTGGAAATGACCAAATTCCCAACTTTGCCTACCGAGCTCTGCTTGACGGAGAAGGAACTTATGTTTTCAACGACGTCATCCTTCAAGGGGTGGCGATCGGAAGAGCTGCGAATCCCGATTTGAAATGGGAAACCACGCGGCAGTTTAATGTTGGAATAGACATGAATCTTTTCGAAAACTTTACTGCCACCGCGAACTACTTCGTGAAGCGCACAAACGATTTACTTTTTCAACCACAAGTTTCCGGTCTATTGGGAACGAGTGGCGCAGGAGGTTTTGCGCCGTTTGTAAATGCCGGAGACGTACAAAACTCTGGAGTCGAACTCGAATTAGGGTACACCACCAAGCCGCTCAATAATTTCATTTTCTCCGTTAACCTGAATGGGGCTTACTTGAAAAATGTGGTGAAAGCAGTTCCCGATGGAGTTGACTTTATTCCCGGAGCCAATTTTGGTGTAGGAGGAAATGTGGCAACACGTTTTGAAGAAGGCTTCCCCATTGGATATTTTATTGGACTTCAGACCGACGGTATATATCAAACACAGGCTGAAATTGACGCCTCAGGTGTAGAGCAAGCGGGAGCAACACCAGGTGATTTGCGTTTTGTCGATCAAAATGGTGATGGTGTTATCAGTTTTGGAGATGATAGTGACCGCGTTCAAATTGGATCGCCTATTCCCGACTTCACCTTTGGATTGAACTTGAATGCGCGATTCAAAGGATTTGATTTAGGAATGAACTTCTATGCAGCTATTGGTCACGAAATAATTAGAAACTACGAACGTCAACAGCCATACGCAAATCAGCTCGATTATTACATTGACCGTTGGACGGGCCCTTTTACTTCGGATGATATCCCTAAAGTAACAACAGGGTCGACAAGGAATACAGAGTTTTCGGACTTCTTCGTTGAAGACGGATCGTTTCTTCGTCTGCGGAATATCCAACTCGGTTATACTTTTCCTTCCGCTTGGTTAAGTCAAATTCAAGCGAGTTACTTCCGTATTTATGTAAGTGCGAACAACCTTTTAACGATTACCGGATATCAAGGATTTGATCCGGATATCGGATCTAATGGAGGTCCTTTAAATTCCGGAGTTGACTATGGTTTTTACCCACAAGCGCGATCGTTTATGGGTGGATTTAGTATTCGTTTTTAATAGAAAAAGATCATGAAAAAAATTGCATTACTACTTGTTGTTATCGGGTCTTTTATTGCAACCGTGAGTTGCGAGAAATTCTTGGATGTTGGCCCAGAATTCACCCAAGACGCGGAAAACTATTTCTTAACACCTCAGGATTACGAACTCGCATTAATAGGTGCCTATGACCTGTTACAAACCTCCTACATTACACAATGGATAGGGGAAATTGCCTCAGATAACGCCATAGCTGGCGGAGAAAGCGTTTTCGATTCTCAAGGGCTCCATGAAATTGAAAATATGACGCACAACGCGTTCAATAATGAGCTGCGCTCTGTTTTTCAGTTCAACTATACTGGAATTGCACGCGTTAATTATATAATGGAGAACAAAGACAACATTGACTTTGAAGGAAAGCAACGCGTTTTAGGTGAGGCTCGATTCTTGCGCGCCTATTACTATTTCGAGTTGGTGAAGTACTTTGGGGGTGTTCCACTTATTATTGATGAGCGTTTGGGAGCCGACGAAGTAACGACGATTGAACGCGCTAGTCAGGCACAGATATACAATCAGATTGAAAACGACTTAGCCTTTGCCGCTGAAAATCTCGATTGGGGCAGGTATGAAAAAGGCAGAGCGGATAAAGGTGCCGCATTGGCCCTTCTGGGTAAGGTGCATTTATATCAAGATGAATTTGTGGACGCAACGATTGCTTTCGATCAAGTAATTCAATCGGGAAGCTATGCCCTTCTGAGCGAGTTTTCAGACATCTGGCCAGTTTCGAACGAAAACAATGATGAAACTGTTTTTGATATTGAATACAGTGGCTTGGAAGGTGGAAGTTATGAATGCTTTGTTTGTCTTGAAGGAAACGCAGCTGTCGGATTTCACGGAATACGTCAATACGATGGCCCTATATATGGTGATGGGAACAGTTATAACCTTCCTACGGAAGACTTATACAACTCCTTTGCTTCCGGGGATCCCCGACGTGACCAAACCGTACTCGATATCGATGCGTTTATTGCGACACAACCAAACCCAAATAGTATTACCTACGCCATTGGCGGTGGAGGACATACGGGGTATTACAACAATAAATATATCAAGCGCCAAGGTGAAATAGGATTGCCCGATAATGACTTAACCTCACCGGTTAATTACAAAGTTATTCGCTATGCGGATGTTCTTTTAATGGCTGCTGAAGCATATAATCGATCTGGAGATGATGGACTTGCATTAACCTTGGTAAATCAAGTACGTGATCGAGTTGGCATGCCGCCTTTATCAAGCGGTGGTTCGCAACTTACAGAAGACATATGGAATGAAAGACGTTATGAACTCAGCGGTGAAGGATATCGTTTTTGGGACCTAGTAAGAACGGGCCAAGCAGCAAATGAAATCACTGGATTTACTCCAGGTAAACACGAATTGTTTCCAATTCCACAAATTGAAATTGACTTAGCCGGTGGAAATTGGCAACAGAATCCAAATTATTAATCAATCAATTAAACAGTAGAATAATGAGCACGAATAAATGGGCAAAAGTATTAGCTTTTGTTATCGGAGTCGGATTTCTTGGAGGGTTAAACTCATGCAAGGATGACGAGCCAACTTTAACGGATCCGCCAAGTATGGCCGATGCCCAATTTACATACACTACGTCACCATCGAGTGACAATGTGTTAATGCTGACGGCGTCTAACTCGAACATGACTAACCAATGGGATTTTGGAAATGGTTTAACAGGTGAAGGTTATGAAGTAACGGCAGAGTACCCGTTCGCTGGAGAATATACAATCACATTGACGGTTTATAATGCCGGTGGTTCGAACTCTAGCTCACAAGTAATTACTATTGATCAAGATGATCCGGGATTACTCGACAATCCTTTGTTTGATCTTCTCACCGGAGGTTCTGCCGGACCAGGTTACAAAACGTGGGCAGTAGACTCGGCTTCTGATGGTCATTTTGGTGTAGGGCCAAACCCTTCACAAAATGGCGACTGGCCAGAGTATTACCAAGAATCTGCCAACGGAAAAGTAGGGTCGGGAATGTATACAGATCGCTATACCTTTAAATTAAGCGGATATGAGTTTGATATGGTAACTAATGGTGTTATCTATCTTAATGACGCTCACTCTGCTGATTGGCCTAATGCGTACGACCCTGGTGTGGGTGACTTATCATCTGCTTTTCCTGATCAACTTGGAGAAAACTGGTCGATTACAGAAGGTGCCGATACTACGCTAACCGTTACCGGAAGTTCGTTTATCGGATGGTATTGTGGAGCTCAAACGTACAAGATTGTCAATATTGAAGAAAACCAATTAATCTTGCGTGCAGAAGATTCACAAGAAACAGATTTGGCATGGTATTTCCGTCTTGTTCCAGAAGGGTACAACAGTGATACCGCAGCTCCACCCCCCGCACCAACAGCGACGCTTCCAATGGACTTTGAAACCGTTGAGCCCAATTGGGGAGCCTTTGGAAATAGCACGGTACAATTTATTGACAACCCGGACCAAAGCGGTATCAACACCAGTATGCGTGTTATGGAAACGGTACACGGTAATGAGACATGGGCGGGCCTTGAGGTAAGTCTAGCTAGCGCACTCGATTTTTCGTCGCAAACTTCGATTACCATTAAAGTTTGGGCCCCGGCTACCGGAGCGTTTAGACTTAAGCTTGAGGAAATAGATGATGCCAATTCTTTTGTAGAAGTTGACGTCAACGTGACTACAGCGAATGCTTGGGAAGAAATTACTTTCGACCTAACGGGAACGCCAAATATTTACAACAAACTCGTAATCTTCCCCGGATGGGATGTTTCGAATGCAGGAACTTTCTATATCGACGATATAGTACAACAATAGAAGTAGAGTAGTGTTAAAAGGGTAGGTACGTGCGCGTACCTGCCCTTTTTTTAAATCGAGCATTATGAAAAATTTCCTTCTTTCTTTCTTATTCATTGCGACCGCCTTTGGTTGTGCAAAAGATTCGGCCAACGTTCCGGTTGCCCTCCCTGCCAATTTGAATTTCACTGTTGAAGAATCTTCTGAAACGGGAGGTTTAGTTGAAGCGACGGCTACGGCAATTATGGCTAATTATTACACTTTTGAGTTTTTCGATTCAACAGGTTCCTCTGAAATTGTGAACTCTCCCGAGGGTGAAGCAAGTTACCAATACAATGAATCTGGTACGTTTCGTGTACTCATCAAGGCACATGCATCCTATGAATATTATATAGAGAAGGAAACTACGGTAACCGTAACAATAGATGATCCACTTCCACCGATTGGAGTAATCCCAACTACCGGATATACAACTCCACTTACCTACCCAAATTACACCTTGGTTTGGAATGATGAGTTTGAAGGTTCGTCTTTATCATCAGATTGGACGCATGACATCGGCACCGGCGGAAATGGCTGGGGAAATAATGAGTTACAATACTACCGTCCAGAAAATACCGATGTCCGTGACGGATATCTAATTATTCAGGCCAAAGAAGAAAATTTCATGGGTCGGAATTACACCTCTTCCCGAATAAAGACTGAAAATGCTCAAAGCTTCCAATATGGTCGTATTGATATTAGAGCAGCCTTGCCCTTTGGTCAAGGCATTTGGCCAGCACTTTGGATGTTAGGAGATAATTTCTCTACGGTCGGATGGCCTTCGTGTGGCGAAATTGACATTATGGAGCTCGTAGGCGGCGGGGCAGGAAAAGACAACCGTGTTCACGGTACTGTTCATTGGGATAACAATGGAACCAAAGCCGATTTTGGATGCAGCAATACTCTCTCTGAGGGAGTTTTTGCTGAAGAATTTCACGTTTTCAGTATTGTCTGGGATTCGACCTCGATCACTTGGTTTCGCGATGATATCCAATTCTGCGCAATAGACATTACCTCATCTCCAATGAGCGAATTTCAAGAACCCTTTTTCTTTATTTTCAACGTTGCCGTAGGAGGAATTTGGCCTGGTTCACCTAATGAAGCGACGCAATTTCCGCAACAAATGGTTGTCGATTATGTGCGCGTATTTCAAGAATAGAGCACGAACATTTTTTAGTTCGCGGCGGCTCTAAAAGTACCGTTAATGGTAATGTTTGATCCGTCAAAATTGACCATTTGCATATTTCTAATTTCACCTTGGAAATCGTTGGCTTCACCTTTATCTATGCGAATAGTTCCACCGGTGCCGTTAAAAGCAGTATTGGCATTATCTTGCAAATTACTGTTCGATTCGCCATTTAAGGTAACACCGTTATTGTTTACAGAATAAGTGGCGCTTCGAAAAATATTACTCGCCTTCAAGTTCACGGCCAAAACTTTTTCTCCATCACTCGAAGCTATGGTAACTCCCGCAAGAGTATCTCCAATAAAAAGAACGGATGCCGTTCCAACTACGGAATAATTTAAATCGCCCGTTACCGTAATTGCGCCTGTTTTTACTTCAAGATCGTTTTCTTCTTTAGAGCAAGATCCGAGAACAACGGACGCCGCTAAGGCCAATACAAATAGTTGGATTTTCATTTTAATAGAGTCAATGGTTATAAAATCGCGCAAACGTACTGATTACCCATTAACTCGTCAAAAGTTCTTATCAACAAGAAATTAGGATTTTTGCAAAACTTCCACGAGGATACCATTTGCGCTTCGAGGGTGAATAAAAAACACCTTTGTATTGTTCGCACCGAGCTTCGGTTGATCACTCAAAAGTTCGAATCCCGCCGATTTTAGGCGGGCCATTTCTGCATCAATGTCCGCTACTTCAAAAGCCATTTGCTGAATTCCTTCCCCTCGCTTTTCAATGAATTTCGCCATCGGCCCTTCCCCATTCATTGGCTCAAGCAATTCAAGTTTGGTGTTTCCTATTTGAATAAATGCAGTATTCACCTTCTCTGTCGGAACCGATTCTTCGTGGGCAACCTTCTGTCCAGTAAGCCTTTCAAATAAGGCCTTAGCGGCCTGAAGGTCTTTTACGGCGATTCCAATATGATCTATATTTTTAAACATCGTTGACAGGTATTTATATTAAAAAAGGAAATAATGGGCTTTGAAAGGCTAAATTAAGCCCTTAATCAAACCTATTTTAAATTATTATGGACAAAATTCAATTATCGGCGCGCATGACCGCCCACGAAGGAAAACTCGATGAGTTGATCGAATTGGGAAAGCAATGCATAGCCCTTGTGCGTGAAAACGAACCCAATTCTATGCAATACGAATATTTCGTTAACAGAGATTCGGGAGAAGTAGTTGTTCGTGAAACTTATGTAGACTCAAATGCGATGCTAGCACACTTGGGCAATGTAGGTCCCGTACTTGGACAAATGCTCGGTGTTTCAACGCCTATGATCAAAGTTTATAGAAATGCCTCTGCTGAGCTTAAAGGCGCATTAGAGGGTTTGCCAACGAGCTACCACGAATTTCTAGCGAGTGCCTAAATCGTTTTAACCGAAACTTTGCATTTCAGTAAGGCGCTTGTAAATACCGCCTTTTTTTATGAGCTCCCCATGGGTTCCTTCCTCTACAATTTGACCCTCTTTCAATACAATGATTTTATCGACATGCTGCACCGTACTTAAGCGATGCGCAATAATGATACTCGTTCTGTTTTGCATTAAATGATTGAGGGCGTCTTGAACCAGGCGCTCACTTTCTGTGTCGAGGGCCGAAGTGGCTTCATCCAGGATGAGTATTGGTGGGTTTTTCAAAACGGCGCGAGCGATACTAACCCGTTGTTTTTGGCCCCCACTTAATTTATTCCCGCCGTCGCCGATATTGGTATGGTAACCTTGATCCAGTTGCTCAATAAACTCGTGGGCATTCGCCACTTTAGCAGCAGCCATAACCTCCTCTTCCGAGGCCTTCAAATTCCCGAGTCGAATATTGTTAAATACGGTATCGTTAAATAATAAGCTTTCCTGAGTAACAATCCCCATTTGAGCGCGAAGATCTTTTAAACGATAATCGGAAATCGGATGGCCATCGAGCCGTAGGCTCCCCTCAACGACCTCGTAATAACGGGGTATTAAATTTGCTAAAGTGGTCTTTCCCGAACCTGACGGTCCGACCAATGCTACCGACTCACCTTTATTCACCTTAAAGCTCACGTTGTGCAGAACAGGATCCTTTTGATAACTAAAAGTCAAATTTTCCACTTCTATAGACTCTTCAAAGTGCGATAGAGCCACCGGATTTAAAGGATCAGTAATCGGGTTTTCCGCATCCAGGATCTGGAATACTCGTTGGGCTGAAGCATTTCCTTTTTGAATATTGTAACTCGTTGTGGCAAGACTTTTTGCTGGAGAAATGATTTGAAAAAAGATCATCAAAAAGCCAAAAAAGACTTCAGGACGAAGACCCTCCCCTTCTAAGATCAAACTTCCGCCATACCAGATCACCGAGGCAATGACCGTAGCTCCGAGGAACTCACTAATTGGAGAAGCCAAATCGCGCCGCCAAAGCACCTTGTTCATGAGGTTGCGGTAGCTATTGTTTTCCGAAGTAAATTGATCGTGTTTCTGATCTTCGGCGTTAAACGCCTTAATAATCCGCAAACCGGTTAGTGTTTCTTCAATGAATGAGAGCAATTGACCCATTCTACCCTGAGCTTTCGAAGAGTTCCGCTTTAAACTCTTTCCAATCGTCGCAATTAATATGCCTGTGACCGGCAGAAGAAGTGCAATAAACAACGTGAGTTCGGGACTAATAAACATGAGTACGGTCAGTGAACCGATAATCATAAGCGGTTCGCGAACTACCACTTCAAGTGCGGTGAACATGCTCCACTCAATTTCTACCATATCGGTGGTCATCCGGGCCATGACATCGCCCTTTCTCTTCTCGTTAAAGTAGCCTAAGGGCAATTCTAGAACTTTTTTATGCAGCGCATTTCGAATATCTGCTATGGCTCCATTCCTCAGAATCGCCAGACAATAAAGCGCTCCATATCGGAAAAGATTTTTTCCAAAGTAAGCGCCAACAACGAGTAAACAAATAAAAGCGAGCGCTCGAGTGGGGCCTTGATCTTCGATAATTAAGGTAACCTGATAATTAAAAAGATCTTTTATTGACGCGATCGACCAATCGAATGAAGGGGCTTCAAAAACCTTTTCCTGTGTACCAAAAAGAACACCCAGTACAGGAATGATTAAAGTCACCGAAACCAGGGAGAAGGTGACGGTAAGAACGTTGAATAATCCGGCCAAACCAGCAAAGGGCATGTACGGACGAGCGTAACGCAAAATGCGTAAAAAGAATTTCATTTGGCAAAGATAGAGGATTCAAACACAGAATCGATTTTCGTAGATTTACCACTCAAATTGAAAAAATAAATACGATGAAAAGATTATTACTATTGATGTCCGTAGTAGCTATTACACTTACAGGCTGTGGACCTTCGGTTCGCGTGGTTACGGACAAGGATGTACACGCGGACTTCTCAAAGTACAAAACGTTTCAATTTGCCCCTGAAGTATTAGAGCGTCCTTACAGAGGAAATCAAATGACGTATCAGCGCACTCTTTCGAGTATTGAGGCCCAAATGGATATGAGAAATATCGTTCGTGCTGCGAATCCAGACTTATTCGTTAACCTTTATGTCAAGTCGCAAGAGAAGACAGAAGTAACGCAAAACACGAATTACTACGGGGGTTATTACTCCTACGGCTATGGACCGGGATGGGGAGGAGCATACGGAACTACGTATACCGATGTAAACCAATATACGGATGGGTATTTATTCATCGATTTCATTGATCACGAAACCAATATGATTGTGTTTCAAGGAATTCTAAATGCAACGGTGGAGCAAGATCCGCGTTACATGCAGGAAATCATTGATGAAGGATTACGCCGTATGTTTCGCGACTTCCCAGTAGCGCCAGTTCCTACGGCTCCGGAGCAGTAATTAATACGCTCGGGAACTACCTCCCAAACGAAGTATGAGTCCGGCCGTTAGGTCGCCGGCAAAGGTATAGCTAGAGGTATATGCTCCACCGCTACAGCCCCCTGTTCCGCAAAAGAGGCCAAAACCGCCGAAATATAAGGGCATAAGTGCACGCGCTTGTAAGCGAATACCAATATTGTCTGAAAAGAAGTACTTCACACCTCCACCAAAGGCGATACTAAATTGAGTTTCGTTGCTGTAGCTCGCCAAATCTGGATTGTAATCGACTGCTCCCAAGGTAAATACACCGAAGGTTGTAACTTGCCCGATACTCTGTTCTACGAGTCCACCAATATGGAAGTATTGAATGGTCGCATCGAAGGGTGGATTTGAAATTCCGTAATAACGATCGAGCTGCATTGAGGTCTCCATTCTGCTGTACATAAGCTCCAAATAAACGCCTGGGCGAAGTTCGATATTTACAGTTCCTCCCCAATCGAGACCGTCCTGCGTTTTTACTTGTCCTTCATAAGCATGTAAGGTGTTTCCAAATTGAAAACCCACGTACGGCTGAATTTCAATGGCATTGCCTTGAGCATTTGCTAAAAAACCTGCTGCTAGAGCAAAAAGGAGTAATCGTATTTTCATTGTTGAATATTTAGGACCTTAAAGATAAAAAATGGAATGGATTGTTGGCAGAAGTATTTAATCATCGTAATATTGCAATATTATGGGAACCACAAGAAATGATTTATTCACGGAGGCGCAAAATCAGTTAAGTGCCTACGCTAAAGTAATTGGGCATCCGGCACGAATTGCCATTCTCGAATACGTTATGAATTCCGAATCGTGCATTAATGGCGATTTAGTGGAGGAATTAGGGCTCGCGCAAGCCACCATTAGTCAGCATCTGAACGAACTAAAACGAATGGGCCTCATTATGGGTTCCTTGTCAGGAACACGCATGTGCTATTGCATCAACCCGGAGGGTTGGAAAAAAATGAAACGTGTACTGACCGAATTCTTAAATACAGATCCAAAACTCAACCATCTATGTTGCTAAAAGAGTATATCGAAAAACGATTGAGCGAAGCCGAATTAATTTCGCCCGACCGAAAATCCTTGTTACAGGCTTGGGCAAAAGATATGGCTTACGAATACAAGCGAAACCAAAAACTCGATCTTCTATTTATTTGCACCCACAACTCGCGTCGAAGTCAGTTCGCAGAGGCTTGGGGAACATCAGCTGCGGCATACTTCGATCTAAAAAACACGAAATGCTACTCGGGAGGAACTGAGGTAACCGCCTGTCATCAAAATACAGTAAACGCGCTTCAATCGGCCGGATTTACCCTTCGGCCCGCAGGGCGCGAAGAAAATAAGCCCTATCCGTTGAGTTCCACGAATCCGGATACAGAAATGGTGCTCTATTCTAAACTTTACAGTGCCGAAGAAAATCCCCAAAAACAATTCTTTGCCCTTATGACCTGCGCTTCCGCAGATCAAAACTGCCCTTATATTCCCGAAGCACTGAGTCGTGTTGCACTCAACTACGAAGACCCAAAAATAGCCGATGGCACACCCCAAGAATCCGAAATATACGGGGAGCGATGTGCAGAAATCGCACGGGAAATTCTATTCGCTATGGAAACACTAAAAGACCTTTTAAACTAGCCCTATGAACACTAAACCCCGTCTTTCCTTCCTCGATCGCTGGCTTACATTATGGATTTTCGCCGCTATGGCATTGGGCATCGCATTGGGCTTTTTTGTTCCAGACCTAGCGGTCCGATTGGAAAGCGCCTCCTCCGGAACCACCAATATTCCCATTGCTATCGGACTCATACTTATGATGTATCCGCCCCTGGCAAAAGTCAATTACAAACTACTCCCAGAAGTATTCAAAAACACCAAGGTCCTGGGTATCAGTTTGTTTTTAAACTGGATTGTTGGTCCGGTGCTTATGTTTGCACTCGCTGTTCTATTCTTGCACGATTATCCGGAATACATGACAGGACTCATCCTTATTGGACTGGCCCGATGCATCGCTATGGTGATTGTTTGGAATGAATTGGCCGACGGAAGTCGAGAATACGCCGCCGGGCTCGTAGCTTTAAACAGTATTTTTCAGGTATTCTTCTATTCCCTTTACGCCTACCTTTTTATAACCTGGCTTCCGCCTTTACTCGGATTTGAGGGTGCTCTCGTGGATATTTCCATTGGTACCGTCGCAGAAAGTGTGCTCATTTATTTGGGAATCCCTTTTGCTGCCGGATTCTTATCTCGCTATTTTTTAGTCAAACAGTACGGAGAGGAATGGTACCAAACCAAATTTATTCCGCTCATTTCGCCGATTACCTTAATCGCTCTTTTATCCACCATCGTTTTGATGTTTAGCCTAAAAGGAGAGCTTATTGTGCAGATTCCACTTGATGTATTGCGTATTGCCGTTCCGTTGGTCATCTATTTCGCATTGATGTTTTTAATCAGCTTTTTCCTCGCGAAGCGCATGGGCGCCGATTATTCTCGGAACGCATCGATTGCCTTTACTGCCGCAGGGAATAATTTTGAGTTAGCCATTGCCGTGGCCATCGCCATTTTTGGACTGAATTCAGGACAGGCATTTACAGGAGTTATTGGTCCACTCGTTGAAGTACCCGCACTCATCGGGCTGGTATCGGTGAGTTATTGGCTAAAAAAGAAATACTACGATTCTAAACCCACCTCAGCCGAGTAAGAGGTAGATTATTTTGCCCGACGGTGCAATAAAACCTGGATGTATTCGTCTTTTCAATATGCCCTAGCCAACCTTATTTGGCCCGGGTTAATGTCGGAGAAAATGAACGCGGTACGAATTCTTATTCCCTTTCAAGAACTTTTTAACATCCATATTAAGGAAGTTGAGGAGGAATATATAGCCGCATGGCTCGATACGCAAGGAAATGAGCGTGTTTGAGGATTTGGAGCGCACCCCATTGCGGCCCTTCAAGACCTCAACAGCAATTTGCTGTAAATCAGACTTAGAAAACTCTTTCCCGATTCAGTTCATTTGATATTCAAAAACAAATTCCTGAACCTCGGATGGTTGCAATTCGAGCGACTTTTTAATTTCACTAAGCATGAATCCTTCTTCGATGCAATAGCGAAACATGCGCATTTTAAGGTAGCGATCTAATTCACGTTCTGTGGTCATTTTGTGGCAATTTTATGAATAGCATAAAACTATCACCCCCTTGTGACTCAAAACGACACTTCCCGTTAAGTTACTGTAAATGAAGGTTTTATATGGCAGTTATGAACACTTTGTTCATAATTAATTACCCTTTTCGCTGCCCCCTATTGGAACGGTTACCACCACCTCCTTTGGGTCCTCGATTCGAGGAACCCCCGTATCGGTTATTTGGATTCGCCCCTCGGCCGGGTCTTCCCGATTGATTCCCAGGAGCACCACCACGGCGTTGACCCCTTCCTTGAGGTTTGGCCTTAGGAAGAACCCTTCCTTCTAGATCCTCATACGGGTGTCCTTTAATAACGGGCACTTCTTGATTGATCAAGCGCTGAATATCGCGCAGATAGGCGCGTTCTTCGCCATCACAGAAAGAAATAGCCGTTCCGCTTGCTTGAGCTCTTCCCGTTCGACCGATTCTATGGACGTATGTTTCTGGAACATTGGGTAAATCATAATTGATGACTAATCCCAAATCATCGACGTCAATTCCGCGAGCGGCAATATCCGTTGCGACTAAAATACTGAGGCTTCCTTTCTTAAAATCGCCCAGGGCTTTTTCTCGTGCCGGTTGCGATTTATTTCCATGTATAGCCCGCGCTTTTAGATCGGCCTGCGCCAGTTTTCGGACAATTTTATCGGCCCCGTGCTTCGTTCTTGAAAAAACCAAGGCGGTAGTTCCGGGGTTTTGAAGAAGAATCGATTCCAGAAGTTTTGGTTTGTCCGCTTTGGTTACAAAGTACACCTCTTGTGAAACACGTTCTGCTGTCGCTTGCTTTGGCTGAACGGAAACGCGATCGAAATCACCTAAAATAGTTCGAGCCAAGTCTACAATTGACTTTGGCATCGTCGCTGAAAAGAAAAGTGATTGTCGGCGAGCAGGTAATTGCTTGATTAGTTTTTTAATGTCGTGGATGAAACCCATATCGAGCATCTGATCCGCTTCGTCGAGCACGAAAAAATCTAAATCGCGCAGCGAAATATATCCCTGACTCATTAAATCGAGTAATCGACCGGGTGTTGCCACCAGTACATCGGGGTTACGCTTGAGCGCTTCTACTTGCTTTCCTTGTTTTACGCCTCCAAAAATAACGGTGTTTTTAATGGAGGTATGCTGACCGTAGGTCGAGAAGCTATCGCCAATTTGTATTGCCAGTTCCCGAGTGGGGGTTACTATTAAAGCCTTAATTGGTTGGCGCCCTTTGTTTCCGTTCTTGCGCTCTTCGAGCATTTGAATGATTGGAATTCCAAAGGCCGCGGTTTTACCCGTTCCTGTTTGAGCGCAACCCATTAGATCCTTCTGTTGAAGAAGAATGGGAATTGATTGCGATTGTATTGGAGTTGGAGTTGTGTAGCCTTCGGATTGAAGGGCTTTCAAAATGGGATCTATAATCCCTAAGTCGTTAAATGTCATGTAATCTAATAAGGCCACAAAGGTACATGGAATAAACGGCAATTGTACCGAGTACTCCTTTTACCTTTGTGGCCTTCACTTTTGAGCAAGAGTTAATCGACTCTTTTAACTCACTCTATTTCAGGTACTCCTCGAGCCATCCAAAGAATTCGTTGTGCCAAATCAGCCCGTTTTGAGGGCTTTGAATCCAGTGTCCTTCCTCAGGGAAAAAGAGAAGTCGACTGGGAATTCCTTTTAATTGAGCTACTTGATAAGCTTCCAAACCTTGCGTGTAAGGAACGCGAAAATCCTTCCCTCCATGAATAACCAAAATTGGAGTATCCCATTTGTCGGCATTCAAATGCGGACTAAATCGATCGTAGCTATCTGGGCGATCTTCTCCCCAATATGGTCCGCCAATATCCCAGTCTGCGAAGAAAAGTTCCTCCGTACTTCCGTACCAAGATTCTAAATTGAATAGACCGCAATGACTAATAAGAGCTTTAAAGCGCTTTTCGTGAATTCCCGCCAAATAGTACACGCTGTATCCTCCGTAGCTCGCGCCAACAGCTCCAAGGTTTTCTTCATCTACGAAGTCTTCCTTACTCATTTCGTCAATCGCGGCAAGGTAATCGCGCATGGGTTGACCGCCCCAATCTTGAGAAATCTCTTCATTCCACGCGGTTCCGAATCCTGGAAGGCCTCTTCTGTTAGGAGCTACAACAATGTATCCTTTCGCCGCCATTAGCTGGAAATTCCAGCGGAATGAATAAAATTGAGAAACGGGGCTTTGAGGTCCTCCTTGGCAGTAAAGTAAGGTGGGGTACTTTTTCTCTGGGTTAAAGTTAGGCGGGTAAATGACCCACGTCAGCATTTCCTTTCCGTCACTGGTTGGAATCATTCTTTTCTCAACCGCACTAAGAGCAATACTGTTGTAGATATCACTATTGACTTTGGTTAAATTAATCGCTTCACCCGTCTTTTTATCAATCCTAAAATATTCGGCGGCGTGATTCATATCGGTGCGTGAGGCCACTAAATATTTACCCGCATCCATTGGAACTCCGTAGTTGAATGTCCCCGAGGTGATTTGCTTTATACTGTATTCACTTTCATCGGAATTGTCTTTCCATTTCTTAAACACATCGATCGCATATACCTGCTGTGTTGCATTGGTAGGCATTTCAACGAATAGCGTTTTTGAATCAGCCGACCAGCTATACCCGCCCACTGTAGCTTCTGGGTTTTTCATCACCGAAGTAGACTCGCCACTTTTCAAATCCATCAGCATCAATCGGTTTTGATCGCTTTCATAGCCATCACGCGCCATACTTAACCAGGCCATATACTTACCGTCTGGAGAAAATTGGGCGTCGTTGTCGTATCCCTTATTAAACGATGTCAGGTTGGTGGTTTCCGCAGTTTGGATATTGTATTGATACAAATCACCGTTCGTTGAACGCGCGTACTCCGCTCCGTTCAATTTTTTACACGCATATATAATGCTGAGCCCGTCGGCCGACCAAGCGACTGCCTCTGAACCTCCAAACGGGTTCAATGGGGAGTCGAACCGCTCTTGCGCCATGATATCCACCCCTTCTCCAGTAATTTGACCGTCTTCATAGTCGACGTAATGAACGTGCGAATAATAACCGTCTGTCCACTGGTTCCAATGCCGGTACATTAATTCATCATAAATAAGCGCATTCGCTTCAGGATAATCGGGATACATATCGATGGTTTCCAAATCTATTTTCACCTCTTGCGTATAGAGTAATCGGTCTCGTGTGGGCGCGTATTTATCATTTGAAACGGTAGAGATAAAGTTGGATACTTTTACCGGCTCTCCTCCTTCGGCAGGCATCTCATGCCATTGACCGGCGTGGATAAATCCAATTCTCGATCCATCGGGATGCCATTGAACACTGTGCTCACTTCCCGGCATTGTAGTGAGTTGTTTCATTTCGCCGGAGGCGACATCTACAGAATATAAGTTGCTTTCCCCTTTATTGTCTTCAACCGAATATCGAGAGACGCTGAAAACAAGTGTCGTACCATCCGGGGATAGACTTCCGCCTCTTACCCTTCCGAGATCCCAAAGTAAATTTGGAGTCATAACTCCCTGAGCAACAGAAGAAAAAGACACAAGAACAATTAACAAAAATGTGTAGAATCGATTCATTTTTTAAAGTAGTTTAGGCCACGAATATAACGAACAATGAAGAACAGATACATCGATCTCGTTGAACAGACCTTTGATTTCCCTCAAGCCGAGTTTAAACGAGATGAAAAAGGCGAATTAAAGTTTCACGATATTCCATTAATGGATGTAATTGAAAAATTTGGTACGCCATTAAAATTTTTCTACTTACCTGTTATTGGCGAGCAAATTGCCGAAGCGCGTGGTTGGTTCAAAGAAAGCATGGAGCGTCATAATTATACGGCGGACTATCACTATTGCTATGTTACCAAAAGCAATCACTTTTCCCATGTGATTAAAGAAACCATAAAACAAGGAGCTCATCTTGAAACGTCCTCAGCCTATGACATCGCCATAATGAGCAGTTTGTACCAAGAAGGGGTGCTCAAGGGCGACCGGTTTATCGTTTGTAACGGCTTTAAAACGGAACCCTATATTGATGCTATTGTTGAATTGCGTCACGGCGGATACAAGAATATAATCCCGGTAATTGACAATCATTTGGAGTTCGAAAAGCTTGATGAGCGCCTAAATGAACCGATAAACATCGGTATTCGAATTGCTTCAGAAGAAGAGCCGAAATTTGAATTCTATACTTCCCGTTTAGGTTTAGGGTATAAAAATATTGTCCCCTTTTTCCTTGAACAAATAAAGGATAACGCGAAGTTCAATTTGAAAATGCTTCATTTCTTCGTGAATACAGGAATTCGTGATAATGCTTATTACTGGAGTGAATTAAATAAGTGCTTGAGGGTTTATTGCGAACTTAAAAAAGAAGCTCCCGAATTAGATTCTTTGAATATTGGCGGTGGGTTTCCAATTAAAAATAGTTTGAGTTTCGATTTCGACTACGCTTACATTGTAGATGAAATTATTCAACAGATAAAAATGGTTTGCGCAGAATACGATGTTCCTCTACCTCATGTTTTCACCGAATTTGGAAGTTTTACCGTTGGCGAGGCAGGCGGAGCATTGTATAGTGTGTTGTTTCAAAAGAGGCAAAATGACCGCGAGAAATGGAACATGATCGACAGTAGCTTCATGACTACACTGCCCGATACATGGGCCATTAACAAGCGTTTTATAATGCTGCCCGTAAATCTCTGGGAAAATGAGTATGAGCGCGTATTTTTGGGCGGACTCACATGCGATAGCGATGATTACTACAATTCAGAGCAACATATTAACGCTATTTATTTGCCTAAATATTCAAAAACGAAACCCCTTCATTTGGGCTTCTTCAACACGGGCGCCTACCAAGAAAGTATAGGGGGGTTTGGAGGTATCCAGCACTGTTTGACCCCTTCTCCTAAATATGTGGTTATTGATAAAGACGAAAGTGGTAATTTTAAGTATGAACTATTCAGAGATACTGAGTCTGCTAACACGATGTTGAGTATTCTAGGCTATAAATCGAGAAAAGAATGAACTACGCGGGAATTGAAGATGAATTCGCTCAAAGGGAAAAAGCAAAAGTTGTGCTAATTCCCGTTCCGTACGACGGGACCTCAACCTGGGGAAAAGGTGCGGATGAAGGGCCTGCCGCTTTTCTGGAAGCTTCCGAAAACATGGAACTATTCGACATTGAAACGAGGACAGAGGTGTACAAAAAAGGTATCTTTTTAGCCGACGCCGTTTCAAAAATGTCAACTCCCGAAGAAATGGTGCAAAGCGTCCAAGAAATCACGGGTACTTTTATCGATGAAGGCAAGTTCACAACCATTTTTGGCGGAGAGCACAGTATTTCCATCGGTACCATTCGAGCATTTAAAGAACGTTTCGCGGACTTAACCGTAGTTCAACTTGACGCCCATGCCGATTTGCGCGCGGAATACAATGGGTCTGAATACAACCACGCGTGCGCCCTTCACGAAGCGAGCAAAACGACCAACCTTATTCAAGTAGGGATTCGTAGTATGGACAGCTCTGAACTAGAATACCTTGACGAAGAGCACGTATTTTGGGCACACCGCATATATCAAAACGATCGATGGATGAAAGATGCACAGCGTCTAATGACGCGGAACGTTTTCATCACCATTGATTTAGATGTTTTTGACCCAGCCATTATGCCTTCGACTGGAACACCTGAACCCGGAGGGATGGAATGGAATCAGGTTCTGCGCTTTTTAAAATTGATGTTCAAGACTTCCAATGTTGTCGGTTTCGATATTGTTGAATTAGCACCTAACCCGAATAATAAAGCGCCTGATTTTTTAGCTGCAAAATTGTACTACAAAATGTTGAGCTACCATTTTAAATGGGGTAAATAAGAGACCCGAATGAAAATAAAAGAATTTATAGAGAAATACTACCTCCACTTTAATGCGGCGACTGTTGTCGATGCAACCAAGGCATACCAGGCCCACTTAGACAAAGGTGCACCCATGATGATCACGCTGGCGGGAGCTATGAGCACCGCGGAGCAAGGAAAGCTCTTGGCTGAAATGATCCGACAAAACAAAGTGGATATTATTTCATGTACTGGAGCGAATTTAGAGGAGGATATTATGAACTTGGTTGCACATGATCACTATGAGCGAGTGCCGAATTATCGCGATTTAACCCCGCAACAAGAATGGGATTTACTTGAAAGAGGGTTGAACAGAGTTACCGACACCTGTATTCCAGAGGAAGAGGCTTTTCGCCGGTTACAAGCGCACATTTTTGAACTATGGAAAAAAGCGGAAACTGCAGGCGAGCGCTATTTACCGCATGAATTCATGTATCAAATGATCAATAGTGGAGTGCTGGAGCAGTACTACCAAATTGATCCAAAGGATAGTTGGATGGTTGCTGCGGCGGAAAAGAATTTACCCATAGTATGTCCTGGGTGGGAAGATTCGACCATGGGGAATATTTTTGCAAGCTATTGCTTTACCGGAGATTTAAATCCGAGCACCGTAAAATCAGGAATTGAGTACATGACGTACCTAGCTCAATGGTATACTGATAATAGTGGTACCACCGGGGTTGGGTTCTTTCAAATCGGCGGAGGAATTGCGGGAGATTTTCCAATTTGTGTAGTGCCTATGTTACACCAAGATTTAGAAAAGACTGATACGCCATTCTGGAGTTATTTTTGTCAAATCAGCGACTCCACAACAAGTTATGGCTCCTATTCTGGAGCCGTGCCTAACGAAAAAATTACATGGGGTAAGCTCGATATTGACACGCCGAAGTTTATCATTGAATCGGATGCAACCATTGTAGCGCCTTTAATATTTGCCTCTTTACTTGATCTCTAACTACGATCTTTGAAAGTGCCATGGAAAAAGCAAGAAGAATAATCAATGCCCAGAATATTACGGAAGATATTCTAGAATCAATTAAACGCACTTTCCCGCATGGATTCGATGAAGACGATTGTATCAAATTCGTCAATGCTGCTGGTGATACAATCTCTGCATTACCCATTGAAACAGAAGATGCTCGATTATTAATCAAGATTGGCGTTGAAATGAATATGAAGATCGACGCCTTCCTGGAAGAAGACGATGAAGTCCGAAATAACGATGAGGACTTTACTCCCGATGCAGCTATGGAAGCAGACGACGAATAAAGAAGTCGCACTCCCCACCTAGCTTTCAGAACTTTCAATTTTTTTTGAACCTTGAGGGTCGCTTTCTGTTTTATATCCAGAAAAGACGATGATGTCGTTCGAAAAAAGGAGAAAATTTGAAAACGCAAGTACAGCCAATCCAATTTGATTTTGAAGAGACCGCGCTTTTATACGAGCGGCTTCATCAGTTCCCCGATGCTTCGAACGAGGAGCGTGCAACAGCGGGTCGGCTCAAGCAATATTTATCGGACTTCAGGCCTACCCGTCTTGTCGATAATGTAGGTGGCCACGGGGTCATAGCCGAGTGGCAAGGTCCTTTACCCGGGCCCACCGTGATGGTTCGATGCACCATGGACGCCCAGAGAATACAAGAAAATAGTGATTTACCTTTCGCCTCAATAAATGAAGGTATCGCGCATTTGAGCGGTAGTGACGGCCAAATGGCTATTGTTGCCGGATTGGCTCAGTACTTGGGTGAAAATCCGCCCGAGAAGGGCGCCGTGGCATTATTATTTCAGCCGGCGAAAGAAACAGCAGAAGGAGCTATGCGTGTAGTGCTCGATGATAAAATCCACTCCTCGAAGCCCGATTATATTATAGGCTTTCAAAATGTACCCGGGGCGCCGTTGGGAACTGTTTTGTTCCGGGAAGGTGTCATTTGTTCCGGTAGTAAAGGTGTTAAAGTTCAGCTGGAAGGCAGTCCGGCATCAACGGCCAATGCGGACGATGGAATCGATCCAACCGCAGGTATGATTCGCATGATGGAGCAGATTCAAGATTTAGCTGAAGAAAAGAACTACGACGCCTATGTAAATGCGCGTGTGGTTTCGAACGAACTCATTAGCGCTGGATTTCACAGTTTGCCCTACCGGGCCGACGTGCGCGCTTCTCTGAGAGGATTCAAGAAACGCGAACTAGACAAAATTGCAAAACGCGTCGTCGACCAAGCCCAAATTATCGGTCAAATTCACCAGCTAAAAGTCGGTGTTTCTTGGCACGATGCATTTGAGCCCGTTGTTAACGCAGAGGAATCGGGTCAACTAATCATTGACTCCTGTCAAAACCTCGAAGTACCCATTGAACTGACGAACGAACCCTTTAAATGGTCCGATGATTTCGGAGTTTATCTCAAGAAATACGAAGGAATTTTCTTCGGTATAGGCTCGGGTTTAGAGGTCCCGGGCCTACATCGGCCCGATTATGCATTTCCCGAGGATCTCATTCCGCAGGCGTCGAATCTTTTAATCGAACTCATTCAACGTGCCCAAGTTCCTTATTCTTCTTAAATAAATGGAGTCCTTTTTTCTCTGAATCTTGGTCCTTGCCGGCATCCTCGGCCTCGGCCTTTTTCCTCTCCTTTTCGGCCTCCTTCATTTCTGTGCGATAGGCTTTGTCTTCTTTTTTGGTTTTAGACCGCAAAACGGAATGTAAAAGGCCGTCGAGAAGGCCCTCGATCCAATGGCCGACAAATGCTTTGTACGGCTTGTTCTGAACGCCAACAATACCGCGGTGATAACCATATTTTCCAGACGGGTTATCCTTGTGATAAAACATACCTCCTAAAGCGGTGGTGAAGAAGTTTACAAGCCCTCCCATATCATCGCCCGTTTCTTTCTTGATGAGCTCGACTTCCAAATTGGAATAATGAAAGTCGACAAAACCATAGGTCGTATCCTTGTCTCCGCTCAAATCAAACGCTAATGAATTCAGGTTTCCGCTTTTAATTGAAATGTTTCCCGAATGCTCCATAAAGCGGCGAATAATTTGTAAATCCGCCGGATCCATCGTTCCTTTAAGTGTATACGCGTTGTTATCGCCATATAAGTATTCGGCATTTACCGTAACCAAAGCCTCGCCTTGGAGTTTTGTAGAGCCGGCCATCACTAAGGCTGGGGCATTCCTATTCTCGTTTTGTAGCCCCAAGAGCCGTGCATCTAAGTCGAGCAACTCAATCCGTGCTGGCTGCACTCTTTCTCCGTGAAGCTCTTCCACAATTAACTGTGCATCGCGCACAATCACTTCATCTAACCGCAAATTCAAATTCAATGCCTCGAGCATTTCCTGAGGATACTTCTTTACCATATCCGGGAATGGGAGGCGGCCGTCTTTAAATATACTGGCGTCTAAATCATTCAGCCACAAACGACTCAAGTGAATTCGATGGGTGTCTAGGTCGCGCGGTGCCTCCATATACCACGTCGGGACTTCAATGGTCCAACGCGCTTTCTTCCACCCAAAATGATGTCCGTAGGCAATTTTGTCCAGGTTCGATTCCAAGTGCATTCCAAAGCCGGCAAAAATGGTATCTCCATAAAGCACCTCAACACTATCTATTTTGACCGCATAAATACTATCGGGAAATTGAAAGTAAATATCGGGGATCAGTACTTTCCCCTCTTCCATTTGGACCAGGTCCTCGTTTGAACCATCGACCAACACATTGGTCAACAAAATTTCGAGGCCGGCATTTAAAACCATGGGGCCCTCTGGATCAATGGTAATGTTTCCGCCCGAGGTTCTTATTTTTTCCACCTTTAAAAAAAGAAGTTCCATGGAATCTTCTTTCGGCTTGGCTTTCTTTTTTGTCGTGTCCTTTGGAGCAACTTGAAAGCCTTCAAAATAAGGATCATCAACGGTAAGAGAATCGATAGATAACCTTCCGGTAGCCAAATATTCTGCTACTTGAAATCCGTGCATTTGAATTTTCTTAACGTTGAGTTCCCAATAGGTTTCAGGTTCGTCACCGCGAGAAAGGTATAAATCGTCTATTACAAGCACCCCCGCCGAAAGCTTTAGTTTGCTCTTGCCATAGTCGAAGGTCCACCCTTCCCCCAAGGCATTTAAGACTTGACTTTTAAGTAGATTATCTACTTTCCGCAGAACCAAAACGTTGCTGTTTAACAAGCCAACAATGATCAAGACCACGACGACTCCGATGCCTAATCCTATTTTAACTTTTCTACTCATAGCGTATGAAGATACTAAAATTCGCTCTTCGCAAAATATCGAAAAGACCTAACTTGCACACCTAAAATCTGATGATATGTACGGTTCCCTGAAAGGATTTCTTGAAAAAGAGTTAGAGGAAATAGAAAAAGCCGGATTGTATAAACGAGAACGCATTATAACAAGCCAGCAAGACGCAGTAATTGAGATTAACACCGGTGAAGAAGTGATTAATTTTTGCGCAAACAATTACTTAGGTCTCTCTTCGCATCCAAAAGTACTGCAAGCTGCCAAGGACGCGCTTGATTCTCATGGCTTTGGAATGTCGAGCGTTCGATTCATATGTGGAACACAGGATATCCACAAAACGCTGGAGCAGAAAATCGCTGATTTTCTCGGTACCGAAGACACCATTTTATACGCTGCTGCATTTGATGCAAATGGGGGTGTTTTTGAGCCATTGTTGGGGCCTGATGACGCCATTATATCGGATTCTCTAAACCACGCCTCAATCATCGACGGAGTTCGCTTGTGCAAAGCAAAACGGTTTCGATATGCCAATAACGACATGGCAGATTTAGAAGAGCAGCTCAAAGCCGCTTCGGATGCCCGCTTTAAGCTTATCGTTACGGACGGAGTTTTCTCCATGGATGGCTATGTAGCACAACTGGATAAAATTTGTGATTTAGCGGATAAATACGATGCGCTTGTGATGGTTGATGAATGCCATGCCAGCGGATTTATTGGAGCGACCGGGAGAGGAACCCACGAATTATGCGGTGTAATGGGTCGTGTCGATATTATTACCGGTACCCTTGGGAAAGCGCTCGGTGGAGCCATGGGCGGGTTTACTTCGGGCCGGAAAGAAATCATTGAGCTACTGCGTCAACGATCGCGACCGTATTTGTTTTCAAACTCACTGGCTCCTAATATTGTTGGGGCGAGTATTGCTGTATTTGACTTGCTCAGTGAGAGCACCGAGCTTCGCGACAAGCTCGAATGGAATACGAATTATTTCAAAAAAGGCATTAAAGAAGCTGGGTTTGATATAAAAGATGGTGATAGCGCCATTGTGCCGGTGATGTTATACGATGCCAAGTTGTCACAAACGATGGCTGATCGCCTCCTAGCGGAGGGAATTTATGTCATCGGTTTTTTCTACCCTGTGGTTCCCAAAGAGCAAGCGCGTATTCGCGTGCAACTAAGTGCCGCTCACGAACAAGAACACCTCGACAAAGCCATTGCTGCCTTCGCTAAAATAGGCAAGGAACTCGGGGTTATTTGATCGCCTCAAAAACACCTCTATTTTGTTTTCAACACATTTTCGTTCATAAAATTGGGGGTAACATTTTATTGTCGTAAATTCGCAGCCCGTTTTTGAGAGGACTCCCTTGTGAGTCAGGTAATTAATTAAAAATCAAGTCAAGTGGACACATTGAGCTACAAGACGGTTTCGGCCAACGCCGCCACAGTTAACAAACAGTGGGTTTTGGTTGATGCGGAAGGTCAGACCCTAGGTCGTTTGGCTTCTCGTATTGCGAAAGTAATGCGCGGAAAGCACAAACCTAACTTCACCCCTCACGTGGATGGTGGAGATTTCGTTATCGTTATCAATGCCGAGAAAGTAAGCTTGTCAGGACAAAAATGGGATCAAAAAGAACACATTCGCCACACGGGTTACCCGGGTGGACAGCGCTCATTAACTTCGCGCGAGTTGTTCGAAAAAGATCCTATTCTTCTGATCGAGTCAGCTGTTAAAGGTATGTTGCCGAAAAATCGTTTAGGTCGTAAGATCTATAAAAACATGCATGTTTATGTTGGTGCAGAGCACCCGCATGAGGCACAAAAGCCCGAAGTAATCAACTTCAACGAAATTAAATTCTAAGCAATGGAAATTAAGCACGCTATTGGCCGTCGTAAGGCTTCAGTTGCGCGGGTATACTTAAAAGAAGGTAAGGGAAACTTTACCATCAATAACCGCTCATTAGAAGACTACTTTACTACTGGTACTCTTCGATACAAAGTAATGCAACCCTTTACTTTGGCAGACCTTGTAGGTAAGTACGACGTAAAAGCCAACATTGAAGGCGGCGGAACAACAGGTCAGGCCGAGGCTCTTCGCCTAGGTATCGCTCGTATTTTATGCGAGATGGACCCAGAATACCGCGTCCTCTTCAAACCACACGCTTTGATGACTCGTGACCCTCGTATGGTAGAGCGCAAAAAGTTTGGTCAGAAGAAAGCTCGTAAGAAATTCCAGTTCTCGAAACGTTAATTCGAATTTTTTACCCGGTTTAGCATCTAAATTGATGGGATGCCTCGATGGCCTACCGATCAATTGCTTAAGCCACGTTAATTAAGTCTAACAGAAAGTAAACCAATTGGATAATGCAACCAATAGAAATTGAAAAACTCTTAAAAGCAGGTGTACACTTCGGACACTTGACTCGTAAGTGGAATCCAGCCATGGCTCCTTATATCTTCATGGAGCGCAACGGAATCCACATTATTGACCTCAAAAAAACGGCGGCCAAGCTCGACGAAAGTCGTAAGGCGCTGGCATCCATTGCAGCCAGTGGAAAGAAAATTCTCTTTGTAGCAACCAAGAAACAAGCAAAAGAAATCTTGGAAGAGCAAATGAAGGGATTAAACATGCCTTACATCACCGAGCGTTGGCCTGGGGGAATGCTTACGAATTTCGTAACCATTCGTAAAGCGATCAAAAAAATGCAAACCATCGACAAAATGATTGCCGATGGAACATTTGACTCATTATCAAAGCGTGAGCGTCTTCAAGTAACGCGTCAACGCGCGAAATTAGAAAGACAATTAGGGAGTATTGCCGACATGAATAGATTGCCAGGAGCACTTTTCATTGTTGATGTAATGCGCGAACACATCGCGGTGAAAGAAGCCAAGAAATTGGGAATCCCAACTTTCGCTTTAGTTGATACAAATTCGAATCCGAATGATGTTGATTATGCTATCCCAGGAAATGACGATGCATCAAAATCAATTAAAGCGGTATTAGAATATGTTTCTGAAGCGGTAAAAGAAGGTCTTTCAACGCGCAAAGAAGACAAAGCAGAGGCTCCAGCCCCTGCAGAAAAGAAAAAAACCGCAACGAAAGAAGCAGAGGCGAAAGCCGCTGAATAATTCGATTCGAATTAATAACCCCGAGAATTTAATACAGAAATGGCGAACATTACTGCCGCAGAAGTAAACAAACTCCGCAAACAAACAGGCGCGGGGATGATGGATTGTAAAAAAGCCTTGGTAGAAGCTGAAGGTGATTTTGACGCAGCCATCGATATCTTGAGAAAGAAAGGTCAAAAAGTAGCTGCAAAGCGCGCTGACCGTGAAGCTAGTGAGGGAGCTGTTCTTTCAGCAACCACAGCTGACAACACCAGCGGTGTTTTAGTAAGCGTAAACTGTGAAACAGATTTCGTTGCTAAAAACGAAGGTTTTGTAAATCTTTCTCAGCAAATCTTGAACGTAGCTTTAGAAAATCGTCCAGCGGATCACGCCGGATTATTAGCTCTTAACTTCGACTCATCCATGACTATTGGTGAGAAATTGATTGAGCAAACTGGAGTTATCGGAGAAAAAATCGAAATCTCTTCGTACGAGAAAGTAGACGCTCCTTTCGTAGCTGCTTATATCCACGCAGGAAGTCGTTTGGCTACATTGGTTGGTTTATCTGCTGCTCCTTCACAGGAAGATGCCGGTAAAAATGTTGCAATGCAAGTTGCTGCAATGAACCCAATTGCTATCGACGAATCTGGTGTAGATCAAGCTACTATTGACCGCGAACTAGAAGTAGGTCGCGATCTTGCTCGTCAAGAAGGAAAGCCGGAAGAAATGCTCGATCGAATTTCACAAGGTCGTTTGAAGAAGTTTTTCAAAGAAACTACGCTTATGGAGCAAGCCTTCATAAAAGAAAGCAAGCAAACAGTTAGCCAATACCTCAACTCCGTTGACAAAGGCCTAACGGTTACTGCCTTCAAGCGCTCCGGCCTCGGAGTGTAATCATTATTTATTAAAAAAGGAGAGACTTAGTTCTCTCCTTTTTTTTGCCCTATTGTTTCTATTACCTTTAACACCGGAAAGAATATCTACTTATGAAGTACAAAAGAATCCTTCTCAAACTCAGTGGAGAAGCGCTCATGGGCGATAATAACTACGGTATCGACCCGAACCGTATAAAGGCCTATGCCGAAGACATTCAAACAGTTGTGGAATCAGGAGTTGAAGTCGCAATCGTTCTTGGCGGCGGAAACATCTTTCGCGGATTAGGAGCGTCCGATCAGGGAATTGATCGCGTTCAAGGAGATCATATGGGGATGCTCGCCACGGTAATCAACGGACTCGCGATGCAATCTGTACTCGAAGGCATGGGCCTTCAAACGCGCCTTCAATCGGCCATTGAAATGGACAAGGTTGCTGAGCCTTTTATTCGCCGTCGTGCCGTTAGGCACTTAGAAAAAGGACGGGTAGTAATCTTCGGTGGAGGAACGGGAAACCCTTATTTCACCACGGATACTGCAGCTACTTTGCGCGCCATTGAAATTGAAGCAGATGTAATATTAAAAGGAACCCGCGTAGACGGAATATACAGCGCGGATCCCGAGAAAGACAAAGACGCGGTTCGATATGAAAACCTAACGTTCAAAGACGTCTACGAAAAAGGATTGAACGTTATGGACATGACCGCCTTTACCTTGAGTAAGGAAAACCACTTGCCCATTATTGTATTCGATATGAACCAAGAAGGCAACTTAAAAAAGGTTGTTTTGGGCGAGTCTATTGGAACGCTCGTAGAGAATTGATCGAAAAGAAGTATTTCCTAAATTAGGCTCCCCTAAAGAAAAGGATGATGAACGAAGAATTACAATTCATTTTTGACGCGGCCCGCGAATCTATGGGGCTCAGCATTGACCACTTAGAAAAAGAGCTACTAAAAATTCGCGCCGGCAGGGCGAATCCTTCGATGTTGAATTCTATTCAGGTCGATTATTACGGTTCGATGACTCCGTTATCCCAAGTATCCAATATTAATAGCCCAGATGCAAGAACGCTTACCGTTCAGCCATGGGAGAAAGGAATGATTCAAGAAATCGAAAAAGGAATCTTGAATAGTGGGCTTGGATTAAACCCTATGAACAACGGGGAAGCCGTGATTATTAATATTCCACCCTTAACGGAAGAGCGTCGCCGCGAGTTGGTAAAACAAGCGAAGGCCGAAGCAGAACACGCCCGCGTATCGATCCGAAATGCGCGTAAAGAAGCAAATGACGAAATAAAAAAGCTTATAAACGATGGGCTTTCAGAAGATCTTGGTAAAGACGCGGAAGCGCAAATTCAAGGTTATACGAACAACTATAGCGAGAAGGTAGACAAGCATATGGATCGCAAAGAAGAGGAAATTATGCATGTTTAAGCTCTGAAACGTAATGAATTCAAAAAGCGCCCGTCTTCTGATGAGCGCTTTTCTTTTTTGGTACCTTTTTTGCCCCACCTCGATTTACATAACCCCATCCGCATGAAAAGACTTTTTTTATTCGCTCTTATCCTGATTTCAACGAGCTCTTTCGCACAGCGTCTTGTTGGTTATATTGTCGATGAAGAAAGCGATGAGCGTCTTGCATTTGTGCACATAACCTATGATGACACCCGCAAAGGAACCGTATCGGATATCGACGGTCGTTTTTTTATTGACTCGGATATACGACCAAAAACGATCACACTGAGTTTTGTGGGCTATAAAACCAAAACGGTAGGGCTCCCGACTTCAACAAAAGAGAATCGTTGGGAAATTAGAATGGCCGCAGAAAATTTCTTGATTAACGAGGTGGAGTTAGTCGCTCAAGAAAATCCGGCCCATCGCATTATTCGGAAAGCTATTGATCACAAAGACGAAAATGCACCTACTAATTACAATTCCTTCGCCTACGATTCCTATTCAAAATTTCTAATTACTATTGATACCGATAGCCTGGAAATTCCAGAAACTCCTTTAACGAGAGAAGACAGCAGTAATCTCGAACTCAAAGAATTTACCGACAAACAGCACCTCTTCATCATGGAGAGCATTACGGAACGAAAGTTTATCAAAGACAAGCGGGATAACGAACGAGTGATTGCCTCGCGAATCTCCGGGCTCAAAAACCCCAGCTTTGTGGTATTGGCCAACGAATTTCAATCGTTCAGTTTTTACGATGATTACATATCCGTGCTTGGGCAAAACTATTTGAACCCTATTGCGAAGGGTTCCATTAAGCGTTACGTATACGAGATTCGCGATACCATTTATACAGACGAAGCCGATTCCGTTTTCGTCATTGCCTACCAACCTTCTGTTAAAGCAAATATTAGCGGCTTGAATGGCGTTGTATACATCCATTCCAAGAAATACGCCATTTCGAATGTGATTGCCCAACCCGATGAAGAGAATCCACCCTTTCCGATTAAAATTCAGCAACGCTACGAGCGTATAGACGGTGAGCATTGGTTCCCTACTCAACTGAATACAGATATTATTCCCCCCATTGAAGCCAACGGAATCTTGGCGAAGGCCATCGGCCGAAGCTATCTATCCAACATTCAAGTGAACCCGGATCTTGAAAAAAAATCGATCCCGGGCGCGGCCGTGACCCTCGAAACAAAAGCAGCAAAGCGCGATGATGAATTTTGGTCAGCCTACCGGCTCGATAGTACCCTTACCGACAAAGAACAAGAAACCTACCGATTCATCGACTCGATTGGTGAGGCCGAGAACCTCGATTTGAAGCTAAAGGTGTTTCAATCGGTGATCTCTGGGAAAGTCCCTGTTGGACCGGTAAGTATTGATCTCAATCGGATTATTCAAATAAATAGCTACGAAGCCGCACGATTAGGGGTCGGACTCCACACCAATGAAAAAGTAAGCGAGTATTTCACCGTTGGTGGATTCTGGGGATGGGGTTTTCGCGATGAATCGGCAAAATACGGGCTCGATGGCGAGGTTACCCTAAAAAAGGCGAAAGACCTCCGCTTTGGATATTCCTACTCTTTCGATACTCCGGAATCGGGCGGGGTTCAATTTCACGTAAATGATCGCCCTTTGTTGATAGATGATTATAGAGCCTTCACTGTCGAGCAAATCGACAAAACGATTCAACACAGGGCCTATCTGGCCGTTAGGCCATGGTCGAATGTAAAAGCACATATATTCGGACAATGGGAACGCAGACATACCGTAGGCGACTACGAATACCTTTCCGATGTAAACGATCCAACAAGTACTCAAGATCGATTTAACTATAGTGAAGCCGGAATTTCGGTACAGTGGACGCCAAACGATCGCTATATGGAAACCCAATTTGGATATGTAACCATTGAAAAAACGTATCCTATTTACACCTTCCAAGTAACCCAGGGCATTGAAGGCCTTTGGGGGAACGATTTCAATTATACTCGATTGGACGCCCGTCTGGAATACAAATGGAAAATCCGCCATTTAGGCGATTTATACCTCACCCTAACGGGTGGATGGGCCGGAGGAGATCTTCCTTACTCCCGCTTGTATGCCGGATGGTACAATGGCCCGAACGTAATTAACGATAAATACAGTTTCGAAACGATGCGAAGAAATGAGTTTCTGAGCGATCGATATGGGCAAATTATACTGCGCCATAACTTTGGGCGCATGTTCCGCAAAGAAAGCATCCATGCTAAATTCTGGATCGTTACCAAAGCCGTATGGGGCGATTTAGAAAACCCCGACAAGCACCTCAACATCGGAAAAAAGGTAATGAGCAACGGGTACTACGAATCGGGAATTGAAATTACCGAAATCCTAAACTCCACAGGATTAGGACTTTATTATCGTTACGGCTCGTACCCACGACCCGGATTCTGGAACAACGTGGCGATTCGTGCAACCTACCGTTTTTTCTGGCAGGAATAATCCGTACTTTCGTTCGTTCCAAACTTTCGCCGACCCCTTAGTATGTGGACGTTCGTAGCTCGTGTTATTCTTAGAAATCGGATCACCATTTTGGTGGCTATTCTGCTTGTTACTGCCTTTATGGGGTACAAAGCGCAATTCGTTCAAATGGATTACGAATATGCGCGACTGCTTCCTAAAACGGATACCACCAACATTGGGTATGAGAATTTCAAAGCCATATTCGGTGATGAAGGAAACATCATTGTTGTCGGAATCACGGACCCCGACCTCTATACACTTGATCATTTTACCGATTGGAACCTTTTAGCGGATTCGCTCAGTGTTCAAACGGGTGTCATTGACGCCATTACTATTTCAGACGCCCTGGTCATCGAGCGAAATGACGATTTACAGGCATTCGAAGTAAAACCTGTCATGTCTTCTTTTCCTGCCGACCAGGCAGAATTAGACGCCTTGCGAAATCGGATATTTTCATTACCGTTCTACGATGGAATCCTTTTCAACCCAGAAACCGGAGCCACCATCATGGCCATTTCTCTGGAAAAAGAACTACTGAACAGCAAAAAAAGGGTCAAAGTGGTCAACAATCTTCGGAGAATCATTGCCGATTTTTCGAAGGAAACCGGACTCGAAACACACACCTCAGGGTTCCCGTATATTCGAACGGTTAATGCCGAAAAAGTACAGCAAGAAATTGTTCTTTTCGTTTTGCTCGCCCTGCTCGTAACTGCCATTATCCTTTACCTATTTTTCCGATCGTTCCGCGCCATGCTCTTCAGTATGGTTGTCGTTATTTTGGCGGTAGTTTGGTCCATGGGATTCATTGTTTTGTTTGGGTTCAAGGTGAGTTTGCTGACGGCTTTAATTCCTCCGCTCATTATCGTCATTGGCGTTCCAAACTGTATTTTCCTGCTGAATAAATACCATCAGGAATACGTAAAGCACGGCAATCAAGTAAAAGCCCTCAGTCGTGTTATCCATAAAATTGGGAACGCAACGCTGATGACCAACGCAACCACCGCTTCGGGTTTTGCCACATTCATTTTGACCAGCAGTAGGGTTCTGGTAGAGTTCGGTATTTTGGCCTCCGTAAATATCATGGCGGTCTTCTTGTTATCACTGCTATTGATTCCAATCATTTTCAGTTTTGCCAAACCGCCTAAAACACGCCATGTGCGCCATCTCGAGCGTCAATGGATCAACAAAGTAGTTGATTGGATGCTGATTCGCGTGCAGTACAAACGGAACAGCATTTACATTACTACCGCGATTCTTATTACACTTGGTGTCTTTGGAATGATCCAAATGCGAAAAACGGGTAACCTTGCAGAAGACCTCCCTCAAGACGCGAAACTTTATCAAGACTTGGTTTTCTTTGAAGATAATTTCAATGGTGTGCTGCCTTTTGAAATCATGATCGACACCAAGCGAGCCAAAGGAACCACTTCGCTTTCCAACCTAAAGAAAATGGACGCCCTTCAAGGCATCATGGCCGAGAAGCAAGAGCTTTCGCGCTCGTTATCCATCGTTGACCTAGCCAAATTCTCGCGACAAGCTTTTTATGGAGGCGATTCTAGCTACTACAGCTTACCCAATTCTCAAGATAAAAACTTCATTTTCTCCTACGCAGACCGTTCGAATACCAGTGCTAGTGCTGTAAAAGTACTGGTCGACTCAACCGGTCGGTATGCGCGTATTTCAGCAAATATCGCCGATATTGGAACGAAGGAAATGGACTCGCTCAAAAATTCTCTCCGCCCTTCAATTGATAAGATCTTTAACCCCGATCGTTTCGATGTAACAATGACGGGCACCTCGGTTGTCTTTATTATGGGGACGAATTATTTGGTGAAGAACCTCGTAGTCTCTTTGGCCCTGGCGATTTTATTGATCGCCCTATTCATGGCATGGATGTTTCGATCGGCACGGATGGTCATTGTATCCTTAATTCCGAACCTTATTCCTCTCTTGCTCACGGCCGCTTTGATGGGCTATTTTAATATTCCTATAAAGCCTTCGACCATCCTTGTTTTTTCAATTGCCTTTGGAATCAGCGTGGACGATACTATTCACTTTTTGGCTAAATATCGTCAGGAACTAAAAGTGCGCAATTGGAACATTAAAGAAAGTGTGCTCGCAGCATTGCGAGAAACGGGCGTGAGTATGACCTACACGAGTATTGTACTCTTTTTCGGTTTTTCCATTTTCATGGCTTCCCAATTTGGGGGCACTAAAGCCCTCGGTTTATTGGTGTCTATTACCCTACTCATTGCCATGCTTGCGAATTTATTACTTCTTCCTTCCCTTTTGCTTACCCTTGAAAAACGTATTACAACACGTACTTTTCAAGAGCCATTAATTGATATCTTAGACGAAGAAGAAGATATTGACTTGAACGAATTGGTGATTCCAAAGCCTCCACAAGAGGAAAAGGAATAGTCGCCAAAAAATTTATTGACTATGAAAGGAATTGTCCTTGCAGGTGGCGCTGGCACCCGACTACACCCGCTTACCCTAGCCTTGAGCAAACAGCTCATGCCCATTTATGACAAGCCCATGATCTATTATCCATTATCGACTTTGATGATGGCGGGGATTCGCGATATTCTGATCATTTCTACACCGCACGATTTACCTCGTTTTGAAGATCTTCTCGGCGATGGATCTCGTATTGGATGCAATTTCACCTACAAAGTTCAAGAGGTGCCAAATGGGTTGGCTCAAGCTTTTGTGCTCGGTGAAGAATTTATTGGTAACGACGCGGCTGCGCTCGTTTTAGGAGATAATATTTTCTACGGAGCCCGAATGGGTAAATTGCTTGTAGCCCATCAAGACCCGAAAGGAGGCGTTGTTTTCGCCTATCACGTTTCAGACCCCGAGCGTTATGGAGTAGTTGAATTTGACGAGGAACAGAAGGCCATTTCGATTGAAGAAAAGCCCTTGAAGCCCAAAAGCAACTTCGCCGTTCCCGGACTTTACTTTTACGATAACGATGTCGTTGAAATTGCGAAAAATTTAGAACCCTCTCCGCGTGGTGAATACGAAATCACGGACATTAACAAAGAGTATTTAAAAAGAGGTGATTTGCAAGTGGGCATCTTAGACCGAGGAACTGCTTGGCTCGATACGGGAACTTTTAATAGCCTGATGCAAGCCAGTCAATTCGTACAGGTAATTGAAGATCGACAAGGACTAAAAATTGGTTGTATCGAAGAAGTCGCTTGGAGACAGGGCTTTATAAACGACCAACAGCTCGAAAATATAGCCCAACCCCTTGTTAAAAGTGGATATGGGGCGTACCTCATGAAACTCCTGAACCGCGAATTCTAATGCATCCTAGAGTTGTTGCCTTACAGAAACTCTTTTCAGAATCGCTGACCAAGGAGCCTATACAGGGATCGCCGGAAGAATTATACGCGCCGATGGCCTATATTCTTTCACTGGGAGGGAAACGTTTACGGCCGGTTATGGTCCTTTTGGGTGCGGAACTCTTCGGTGGCGAAACCAAAGAGGCCCTTCCTGCCGCTGAGGCAGTAGAATGGTTCCACAACTTTAGCCTTCTTCATGACGATATTATGGATGATGCCCCGCTGCGAAGAGGCAAGGCAACCGTTCACGAAAAATGGAATACGAATATTGCCATCTTAAGCGGTGACGCTATGTTGGTTAAGTGCTACGATTTTTTGTTGCGCCTGCGGCGCGATGTGCAACCCGAAATTTTCAGTCTATTCAACAAAACAGCGATCGAAGTCTGCGAGGGACAACAACTCGATATGAACTTCGAAGTGCGCGATGATGTGACGGTCGATGAATACCTTCACATGATTGAAAACAAAACCTCGGTTCTTTTAGCCGCGGCATTGAAAATGGGTGCGCTTATCGCCGAAGCCCCCGAAGATCAAGCACAGCATTTATACGAATTTGGGCTAAATGTCGGTTTGGCCTTTCAACTTCAAGATGATTACCTCGACGTTTACGGCGATCAGAGCAAAGTAGGGAAACAAGTAGGAGGCGATATTATTAGCGATAAAAAAACCTATTTGTGGCTCATGGCGGAGGCCCAGGCGAATCCGGAACAGAGGGCCGAACTGCATCGATTTATCAACGTAAAAGACCGAAATTCAGAAAAAGTTGCTTGCGTTACCGCCGTTTATGATGCGCTTGGAATACCGAAACAAGTGAGCCAAAAGATGGACGCTTACTTTTCAGAGGCTATGAATCATTTGGGTATTATTGATGCAACAGAGGAACAAAAAGAACCTCTTCGTCACCTCGCTGAAACCCTGATGCAACGAGAACACTAATGTCGTTACCGCTCGATCACGAAAAATACCGCCGACAGCTAAGTTATCTGCGCCGAACAGTAGAGCAAATCCAAAAGGATTTTCAAATATTCGACATGAACATTACGTTTTCTGGCGATCCAGAAGCGGCTTACGGTGAACTATCGGCGCAAGTTCAGTCCATTATTGCGCATTTATCAGGGGGTACTCCCGAACGACTCATGAACTTGCTGTATAGAATCGATTTAAAAGAAACCGATTTACAACACGCAGTGAATGAACGGGCCGATTTCATTGAGTATGTGACCGAAAAAATCTTAGAACGAGAACTTCAAAAGGTGATCCTTCGGGATCATTTTAAAAACGCACAGAACAGCGAGGGCTTTTCAGAGACACAGCTTCCCGATGGCTAATTAAGAAACGAAACTTTCAGTGCCCGATAATGTTTGAACGAACAGACGTAGCCATTGGCTATAATTCGTACTTTTGATCCGTTTCACGCACGATAAATACCCATGGATCGATATTCCTTTCTAGGAGCTGCCCACACCCAATTTATAGATCAACTGTACGAGCAATACCTTGAGTCGCCAGATTCTGTTGAACCTAGCTGGCGAGCCTTTTTTCAAGGTTATGATTTTGCGCAGGAACTCTACAAAGGCTCCCCTTCGGAATTTGCGGCAGATCAAGTCTCTTCCGGAACGGCAAACAAGCAACTTGAAAATGAATTCGCGGTCTTAAAATTAATCGAGGGTTATCGCACACGCGGCCATCTTTTTACCAAGACCAATCCCGTTCGGGAGCGAAGAAAGTATTCGCCCACACTGGAATTATCTAACTTCAATCTTTCTGAATCCGATTTACAATCCACTTTTCAAGCGGGGAACGAAATAGGATTGGGTGCTACCACCCTACAGGTGATTATCGATCATTTGGAACAAGTATACTGCCAATCCATTGGCGTTGAATACATGTATATTCGGAATCCAGAGGAGCGTAAATGGATTCAAGATTGGTTGCAAACAAGCTATAATACCCCTCAGTTTTCTAAATCGAAAAAGATCGAGATTCTAGAAAAACTAAATGAAGCGGTGGCTTTTGAAGGCTTCCTTCACCGCAAGTTTGTAGGTCAAAAACGCTTTAGTCTTGAAGGCGTTGAGTCGCTTATTCCGGCATTGGATGCGGCCATTGAACGCGGCGCATCTCTTGGTGTAAAAGAGTTTGTTATGGGTATGGCGCACCGGGGCCGATTGAACGTGTTGGCCAATATCTTCGGCAAAACCTACAAGCAGATATTCTCAGAATTTGAAAGTAAAGACTTTGAGGATGTTCTTTTCGACGGAGACGTAAAGTACCATTTAGGGTACACTACCAAACACAAAACTTCTGATGACGCAGAGGTACTTTTAAACCTAAGTCCAAACCCTTCGCACCTCGAAGCGGTAGACCCAGTAGTTGAAGGTATGGCTCGGGCCAAAATCAATAATGATTGGGACGAAGAAATTGACAAAGTGGTGCCCATTCTCATTCATGGAGATGCCGCAATCGCAGGTCAGGGCGTTGTTTACGAGGTGATTCAAATGGCCAACTTAGACGGCTACAAAACAGGGGGGACCGTTCATATTGTAACTAATAATCAAGTTGGCTTTACAACGAACTATACGGATGGGCGTTCAAGCACCTACTGTACGGATGTGGCTAAAGTAACTCTGAGTCCCGTACTTCACGTGAACTCAGATGATGTTGAGGCCGTAGTGCACGCCATTCACTTTGCGATGGATTATCGTCAAAAATTCAATAAAGACGTATTTATTGATCTTCTCGGATACCGTAAATACGGTCATAATGAGGGTGATGAACCGCGTTTCACGCAACCCAACTTATACAAGTTCATTGCCAAGCATCCGAATCCGCGCGAGATTTATACACAAAAGTTAGTTCAAGAAGGAACCATTGACCGATCCATTTTAAAGGAAATGGAAGCCGATTTCAAAAAACTTCTTGAAGGTGATTTCGACGAATCCAAACGCATAGAGAAAAACAAGATTACTCCTTTCATGGAGGAAGTATGGGAATCTTACACCTTCGCAAACAATGTGGAGCAGATGTTTGCCGACGTGGATACGACCTATGATTTGGCCAAGTTGAAAGACCTTGGTTTGGTTATTAGCTCGGAACCTGAAGGCAAAAAGCTCTATAAAAAGATGCTGAAAGTATTGGGCGATCGCCGCAAAATGATCACCGAAACCAATCAGCTCGACTGGGGAATGGCCGAGTTATTAGCTTACTCTTCCCTCCTCACGGAGGGACATAACGTTCGTATTTCTGGGCAAGATGTGGAACGGGGAACCTTTTCGCACCGCCACGCCATCATGAAAGTAGAAGAGTCGGAAGAAGAAATTTGCTTGTTGAATAACTTGGGCGTTGACCAAGGTCGTTTTGCCATTTACAATTCCCTATTGAGTGAATACGCAGTGATGGGATTCGATTACGGCTATTCATTGGCAGCTCCGGAAACTCTAGTTATTTGGGAAGCCCAATTCGGTGATTTCTCCAACGGTGCACAAATCATGATCGATCAGTTCATCAGTGCAGCGGAAGACAAATGGAAAAACAGAAGCGGAATGGTCCTTTTCTTGCCACATGGCTATGAAGGACAGGGAGCAGAGCATTCAAGCGCAAGACTCGAGCGTTTCCTGCAACTTTGTGCCGAACTCAATATGATTGTAGCGTACCCAACGACGCCCGCAAATCATTTCCACCTTCTAAGACGTCAGATGCGACGAACGTTTAGAAAACCGCTCGTGGTAATGACACCAAAAAGTTTGCTTCGTCATCCTCAGGCGACCAGCCATTTAGAAGAGCTCTCAGAAGGGCATTTTAAAACCGTTATTGACGATCCGGCCGTAAAGGCCGCCGAGGTGAAAAAAGTGGTCTTTTGTACAGGGAAAATCTATTACGAATTGCTTGCCGAAAAAGAAGAGCGGAAAGCTAAGGACATTGCTTTGGTTCGTATTGAGCAATTGTATCCGCTTCCAAAAGATGAAATTAAAGCCCTGCTCATCAAGTACAAAAATGCAAGTAAGCATATTTGGACTCAAGAAGAGCCGGCCAATATGGGTGCTTGGGGATTCCTCTTACAGCATTTCCCAGAAGAAGTGCGCCTACAACGCGTTAGTTTGAATGCGAGTGCAGCGCCGGCTACCGGTTCCAGCAAGCGCGCATTAAGTCGTCAACGCGCCATTATTGAACAAACATTTGATATTTAATTCGATCACACAGAAATAAACGATCATGATCTTAGAAATGAAAGTCCCCAGTCCAGGGGAATCGATCTCCGAAGTAGAAATTGCCGCTTGGTTAGTAGAAGATGGCGACTATGTAGAAAAGGATCAGGCGATTGCCGAAGTAGATTCCGATAAGGCCACCTTGGAGCTTCCGGCGGAAGAAAGTGGAATCATTACTTTAAGAGCGGAAGAAGGCGATACGGTAGCGGTCGGGGCCGTGGTTTGCCTGATCGATAGAGATGGAGAGGCCCCTGAGGGTGCCGCCCAGGCTCCAAAATCAGAAGAGAAAAAAGAAGAGGCTCCAAAGCAGGAACCCAAAAAAGAAGAAGCTGCAAAGCCAGCGGCTAAAGCAGATACCTACGCAACGGGAACGCCTTCTCCGGCAGCCAAGAAGCTTATGGACGAAAGCGGTGTAACCGGAGTAACAGGGACGGGAAAAGACGGCCGTATTACAAAAGACGACGTTGTAAAAGCAGTTGCCTCTATGGGTTCTCCAGGGCAAGGAGCGCGTACCTCCGAATCGAAGAGGATGTCGAAACTGCGTCGGAGCCTAGCGGCTCGATTAGTATCCGTGAAAAACGAAACAGCTATGCTCACTACTTTCAACGAAGTAGATATGAGTGCCATTTTCGCCCTACGCTCAGAATACAAAGAAGCATTTAAAGCAAAACACGGTGTAGGACTCGGATTCATGAGCTTTTTTACCAAAGCCGTTACACGTGCACTAGAGCTTTTCCCGGATGTGAATTCAATGATCGATGGCGATCAGCAAATCGCATTTGACTACGCCGATATTTCGATCGCTGTAAGCGGCCCTAAAGGACTTATGGTGCCTGTGCTTCGCAATGCCGAGAACATGAGCTTCAGAGGTGTTGAAAGCGAAATTGGACGCCTTGCAGGTAAAGTACGCGACGGATCTATATCCTTAGATGAAATGACAGGTGGAACCTTTACCATTACCAATGGAGGTGTTTTCGGTTCTATGCTCAGCACGCCGATTATTAATCCACCTCAAAGTGCTATTCTCGGAATGCACAATATTGTAGAGCGCCCAATGGCCGTAAATGGCAAGGTGGAAATTAGACCCATCATGTACGTAGCCTTAAGCTATGATCACCGTGTTATTGATGGCCGTGAATCGGTCGGATTCCTTGTAGCCGTTAAAGAGGCTCTTGAAAACCCAACGGAACATTTACTGGGTGGAGATTCAAATGTGAAAAAAGCACTTGAGCTCTAATTAAAAAGTTGTTTTCAAATTAAAAAGACTTATGAATAATTCATGAGTCTTTTTTTTTGCTCTAGCTCGTTGTATCTTACTATGTCTATTTCCAAAATACGCTTCAATGAATCCGAATACTAGAATGGTCCGAACCGTGTGCATATCTCTCTGTCTGCTACTAGTCCCATTATTCTCACTAGCACAAGATTCTGAGGCTAGTCCTGCCGAATCTCTTAAAGGACAGTGGATTATTGATTTGCGACCAACCCCCGACTCCGAAGAATATTTTCAGACTTTTTCGATCTCTTCTGTGAAAGAGAATAAACTAGAGGGTTCATTTTACGGCAGTTCCATTGAAAACGGCCTTTTGAATACCAAATGGGATAAGCTCTATTTTGCCTTTAGCACGAAAGACAAAAGCAATTCTTACTATCACTCTGGTTATATTTTCAATGGGGTACTCTATGGCCAAACGTACTGTCCGAAAAGGAATTTTATTGCACCCTGGACGGGGACGAAGGAATAATAGCCGTTTTAACTTAATCGAAGAACGCCCGGTCCCATTTCAATAGGTACTTCGCCTGCTTTAAAGATTCGAGCCGTATGCGGTCCTTTCAATTCCGTTTGTTCTCCGCGCACGTGTAACCAACTTCCTTCGCGGATACCCACAACAAGCAGTTCATTTACTTTGTGAAACTCGTTAATACGCGTTTCACGTGTTTCGCCCATGTGCTTACTCGTGGGGTCCGGATCTAAATAATGAGGGTTCACATTAAATGGAAGAAGTCCTAATGCATCAAAAGTAGGTGGATATACAATGGGCATGTCGTTCGTATTGTTAATCGTTTGCCCTGCCACGTTGCTTCCTGCGCTGGTGCCCATGTAGGGCATTCCCGATTGAGCGCGTTCACGAAGGGGGCTGACGAGTCCGTTAGCATACAATTCTCGAAGGAGTAAAAAAGTATTTCCTCCACCTATAAACACACCTTCGGCGGAGTTTATTCCCTCGGCTGGATTTTCAAAAGTGTGCACCCCACGCACCTTGATGCCCACTTCTGAAAAAGCCTTGTTGGCCACCGCCGTATAATCGTCGTAGCTAATTCCAGCAGGCTGCGCATAAGGCACAAATACAACTTCCGAAACCCCATCAAAAAAGGATTTGAGGTCATCAAGAATATAGTCTAAGTAGGTTCCGCCGTGAATTGTAGAAGAGGAAACAATCAGTAAATTCATAACAGTAGATTCTTCGTTTTATCGTTCCTCATTTTAACCATCAAGACAACGCCCGTTGGAATGGCGGTTTTCCTACTTATTAATAATAGCCGTCCAGATGCTCGTTTCTTTCCCTTCTTGGCGCGTCCAAATAGGTCGAACCACTCCATCGACTGAGCTAATATTATTGTAATCGCCGAAAAATACTCCCCCTGTTGCATCGAAAGGCGATTCGCTAATTCGCTCATTGACCCAGGTAGTGCCCCCGTCCTTGGAACTGGCCAAATACACGTCTGTTTGAGTATCGTTGTAGTTTCGACGATCATAAAAAACAATGTAAATAGAACCGGTGATCGGATCCACAGACATCCAGGTAAGAAATTGTTGCGCCCCTTTTTTATCGTCGTTGACCCGGATCGGATCCGACCATGAGTTTCCTTGGTCATCGCTATAAGCGATAAATACGTCCGTATCTTTTTCGCCGTTGCGCTGGTCGGCCCAATTCACGTATATACGGCCTTGAAAGGGTCCTGTACTTACATCGCAACCCGTTACGGGCATTCCGTTACAGCGACCCACGCCGGCAATATCAATATCCCAACCGCCCGGTTGATCGGCAACCTTTAAATCGTTCTCAAGCCAAGTTTTTCCGCGATCAAATGAGCGATCAAAGTGAATTTCATTATCAAAAGACCAAGCCACATAAATTTGACCATCTGGGCCTACGGCCGGAACAGCACCTTCCGTCGTGCTATCGCTATCGAGGCAATTCCCTTCTTTCTCACTCAATATAATCGGCTCCGTCCATTTCGATTCCCCCTCACCGTTATAGCGACTAAATAGAATTCGTGATCGATCGTTCGGAAATTCTTTGGAATTGTATTTGTCAAATTCCGTCCAAGTGGCGAACAGGTCGTCGTTTCGCAGGTCAACCGCTGCCCATTCCTTATCCTGATCTTTCGGATGTGCATAGCCCATAAACGAGTCGTTTCCCCACGATTTACCTTCATCGGTAGAAGTCTGGCAAACTATCCGGTCTAGAATTTCTTCGCTGTTCCAGTTTTTACCCGTGGGGTCGCTCAAGTGGAGGTAGTGAAAATCGCCTTGTGAATTGGATACCAAACAAGGGTCGCCCCAAACGCCATATCGAGAACGCATATCTTGCTTTTTCCAGGTAAATCCACCGTCTTCAGATCTATAAATGTAGTTTAGAACAGCTCCCGCGACTACTACATTAGGATCGGCATTACTCACCGCAATGGATGGCTCACAGGGGCCGGTCCAACCCTTGTCGCCGTGAATGCGCACATTGTAATACTCGCTTTGACCGAACGTCATAGAAACGCTGCATAGAAGCAAAAATACCGCAGTGCCAATACTACTCTTGATAGGTAACTTCATCATTTAATTTTTTTGCATCCATCATCATGCTCTTGGTAATCGGTCCTTTCGTGATATGCATAATATTCCTTTGATCCGGAAACGCCTCAACTAAAATTCGGTTTTCGAATTCAAGCTTTTTAAATCGATGGCTCAAAAAACTCGATTCCAGATATACATATAGGCCGTCGTCTTCGAATTCCATACCCACATATTTAAACGTAGGGCGGCGCGTATCTTGAACCATCACAATTCGCGATCGAACATAGCGCGACACAAGGCTATCGGCTTCTGGCGACTGCTCCTCCGTGCCGAGATTAACACTTTCATGTCCGAGCTTTTGAAGCGCAAATTCCACGTCATCCGTAAACATGCGCACCGATAACTCCATCGATTCAGATTCGGCATTGTACACGCCATTGGTAACACTGATATAAAACGGATGCGGAGATGTTCCGCTAAAAACGAATACCGTACCCAAGAATACGGCGGCCATTAGAGCTTTTTTGATTGAGTTTTGCATGTCCGAAATATAGGGGTTTCCGGTCATCTTATCTAGTGATGACCGCCCTAAGCTGATTATCGAAATTCTAAAATTAAGTACTTTCGCGGGCTATGGCTCCCTTTGAAACTTACATTCGTTTAGGCTTTCAGCATATTGCCGATGTGAACGCCTACGATCATATGCTTTTCTTGTTGGCATTGGTCGCTACTTATACTTTACGCGAATGGAAGTCGGTGCTCATATTAGTAACGGCCTTTACCATTGGCCACTCGCTCACTTTGGCGCTTTCCGCTTTGGACGCGGTAAATATCGATTCTCAGATCATTGAATTCTTGATTCCTGTTACCATCTTTTTAACGGCCATGGGAAACATCGTGCCGCTAGGCACCCAAAAAAAGAAAAATCAAAACCTTCGATACGGTTTGGCGTTACTATTTGGTCTTATTCACGGGTGGGGCTTTAGCAATTACTTTAAAGCCCTCTTGGGCGCGGAAGTAAATCGCACAGTCCCTTTACTCGGATTTAACTTGGGTATTGAGTTGGGCCAGCTACTATTTGTAACTGCAGTATTCTTAATGCTCAGCCTAATAACCGGAATAGTTAAAATAAAAATGCGCGATTGGACCCTCTTTGTTTCCGGGGCCGCAGCGGGCGTTAGTTTGATATTAATGATGGAAACAAAATTTTGGTAACTCCTATGAAGCAACTAAACAGTCTCTTAACGCTCGTTTTCGTATTCGGCCTCACGGCCGGATGGGCACAAACGACCCTCGAAAACACCAACCAAAACCGCTTTCGTCAGCTTTACCAAGAGTTGCCTACACCAAACGTATATAGGACAGCTTCAGGAGCACCGGGACACGAATACTATCAGCAAAAAGCCGACTATAAAATGGACATCGTACTTGACGATGTCAACCAACGCATCTACGGCGAAGAGGAAATTACCTACCACAACGAGTCGCCAGATGCACTCGAATACCTTTGGGTACAGCTCGATCAAAATATGCGCGCCCAAGGAAGCGATCGTCAGAAAATTACCCAGATGAAACTCGACGATTCTGTGAGCTTTAGTGCGTTGAGTAAATTACACAACGATTTTGATGGCGGTTTCAAACTCGACTACATAAAAGATGCGCGTGGAAAAGATATGGAAGTCGCGGTGAATGGCACCATGATGCGCGTCAATATGGAAACACCACTTGCCTCCGGTGCAAGTGTTACCTTTAAAATTAAGTGGTGGTACAATATCAACGACCGTATGGAAATTGGTGGTCGGAGTGGCTACGAATTCTTTGAGGAAGACGGCAACTACCTCTACACCATTGCGCAGTTCTTTCCGCGCATGGCCGTCTACAACGAAGTAGAAGGTTGGCAAAACAAGCAATTTTTGGGTCGCGGTGAATTCACCCTTCCTTTTGGCGACTACGTCGTTAATTTAACCGTTCCGGCCGATCATGTGGTAGCGGCCACTGGAACCCTTCAAAACGCCTCTAACGTGCTTTCAAGCGGAGAGCGCAAAGCGTTCTCGGAAGCGAAAACAGCAGATCGCCCAGTTGTTATTGTTTCGCAAGAAACTGCCGACGAGCGCATCGAAAATCCCGAAACAGAGAAAACAAAAACATGGACCTTTAAAGCCCTTAATGTGCGCGACTTCGGGTTTGCCAGTTCGCGTCGATTCATTTGGGATGCGATGGGCGTTCAATTTGGCGATCGCACTGTAATGGCGATGAGTTACTACCCAAAAGAAGGGAATCCCCTCTGGGAAAAATACTCGACTGAAATTGTGGCGCACACCTTGCGTGTATATTCGAAATACACCTTTGATTACCCCTACCCCGTGGCCATTTCTGTTCACTCGAACCGGATTGGAATGGAGTATCCAATGATTTGCTTCAATGGAGGTCGGCCCGAAGCAGACGGCACCTATACCGAGCGGACCAAGTACGGTATGCTCGGGGTGATTATACACGAAGTAGGTCACAACTTTTTCCCGATGATTGTCAATTCCGACGAGCGTCAATGGACGTGGATGGACGAAGGACTTAATACCTTTGTTCAGTACCTCACCGAACAGGAATGGGAGCCTGGTTACCCTTCGCGCCGGGGTCCGGCCTATAAAATCACCGATTACATGAAGGGGAACAAAGACTACATCTCTCCGATAATGACGAATTCGGAAAGCATTCATAAGTTTGGTCCCAATGCCTATGGAAAGCCCGCGACCGGACTCAACATTTTGAGAGAGACGATCTTGGGGCCCGAACTCTTCGATTATGCCTTTAAGACCTACAGTCAACGTTGGATGTTCAAGCACCCGACGCCCGCCGATTTCTTCCGTACGATGGAAGATGCCTCAGGGACTGATTTGGACTGGTTTTGGCGCGCTTGGTTCTACACAAATGATCATGTAGACCTCGCAATTAAGGACTTCAAGTGGTATCAAATCAACAGTCAGAATCCGGAAATTGAAGCGGCAGCTGCCCGAGAAGCAGAATCAAAAGCCCCTCAATTTATTGGCGATTTGCGCTATGACACTGTTCCGAAGGTTACGGATAGTAGGCCCGATTTATTGGATTTCTACAACGAATACGATCCGTTGGAGCCTACTCGGCTCGATGACGAGGAGTACCAAACGTATTTGAGCAAGCTCGATGAAGACGAAAAGGCTTTGCTCGAAAGCGGACTCAATTATTATCAATTCGATTTTGAGATGATTGGAGGCGTACCAATGCCTATCATCCTTCGTATGGATTATGCCGATGGAACTTCAGAGCGCATTTATATTCCGGCCGAAATTTGGAAAATGGATGAGCCTGTCGTTTCAAAAGTGTTCTACAGCGAAAAAGAAGTGAGTGGAATTGTGCTTGATCCAGGTTTAGAAACGGCCGACACGGATCGCGGTAATAATTACTGGCCTCCAAGACCTGAGCCTACTCGTTTTGAATTGTATAAGAAGAAGAAAAGAGCTTCTGAGAACCCCATGCAACGCATGAAAAGAGCGGAAGAAGGTCAATAAATACCTTCTCTTCCTCCGTTGATAAATTGCGTCTGCGTTCCTGCATTTGACAAGCGAAATTGTATCGATATCTCTTGGGTCGACCGAACGGCCTCTCCGTTTTTAATCGCTGGAATCCAGCGCAAACTGCGCAATACGCGAACCACCTCTTGTGGGCATCCACCCGCTAGGTTGTGAATGGTTTGAATATTAGTAATGTCGCCAGAACGCTCCACAACGTACCTTAAACGCACTTCGCCTTGAACGTTATTGCGCACTGCGTCTTCCGGGTATTTAACCAATGTGAGAATGTAAGGGAACGCCTCCCAACCCTCAGGAATAAGTGGTTTTGCTAAACTATCAACCTGATGTGATGCTAATATTTTTCTGGAATCCGTAACCGGCCGAACGGGTTGCGGAAGTTTTCGATATCCCCTTTCCTGACAGTACTTTCTATAACGTTCCGGGTAGTAATCGATGTGCATGCGCACTTTTCCAGACATCCTAGAAGAACCGTAGGTGGCTGGGTCCCAAACAACCAAGTTTAGGAGTCGGACCGTCTCTCGATCTAGAGCTTCGGATACCGATTTAATGAACTCTATTTCGGTTAATTCACCCGCTGAGGAAATAAAACAGTCAATAGATACGGTACCTTTTTCATTGGCTTGAATAGAGGCATAAGGATACTGCATTTGATAGTGGACAATGTGCTTCCATTCGCGCATTCCCCCTACCGGTCCGGGCTCAATTAACTCTTGACTCCATGCGCAGGAAGTAGTTAAAACAAAGAAAAAGAAGAAAAGACGACGCCTCATAAAACAAATGTACTTTCAGTTCCGTTTGAAAGATGTGATGTATTAAAACAGCGCAGGTATTTTTTGAAACTTTTTTTGAACCTGCGAAAAAGAGCTCCCACCTTACGGCGGGAGCTTCTTATTGGTACAAGTTAAAAAAATAAACCCCGGGTGTGTTCGCGCATCCGGGGTTTCTTGCGTAGTTCAGATTGCACTCTTGATTAACTCCCGCAAGCTTCGCACTCATCAGGGTTATCGATAGAGCAGGCAATTATATCGGCGTTTTCCGCAGCCATTTTCTTTGCTGCTTCTTCCAACTTACTCACTCTTTCTTCCTGAATTTTTTCCGTTTGTTCAGAAGATACAACGGGTTCAACTTGAGCTTTTGCTTGTTTTTGAACCGTAAACTTAATCGCATCGGCAGCAGCTTTTGTACGCAGGTAGTACATACCTGTTTTAAGTCCTTTCTTCCAGGCGTAGAAGTGCATAGACGTAACTTTTCCGATGTTCGCGTTCTCCATGAACAAGTTCATTGATTGAGATTGATCAATAAAGGCACCGCGGTCTGCCGCCATGTCAATAATATCTTTCATACTCAACTCCCAAACTGTTTTGTAGAGCTCTTTAATGTTGTCTGGAATAATATCAATCCCTTGAATGGAACCATTTGCTCGAATAATTTCGTCCTTCAACTCATTATTCCATAATCCTAATTTAACGAGATCAATCAGTAAGTGCTTATTCACGACAATAAACTCACCGCTCAATACACGACGTGTGTAAATATTACTTGTGTATGGCTCGAAGCATTCGTTGTTACCGAGAATTTGAGAAGTTGATGCCGTTGGCATCGGTGCAAGCAACAATGAGTTACGCACTCCGTGTTCTTTTACTTCTTCGCGCAAAGTGCTCCAGTCCCAACGACCACTGAGGTCTGATTCTTCAAGACCCCACATATTGTATTGGAAGATCCCTTCAGAAATCGGCGACCCCGGATAGCTTTCATACGTTCCGTCGATTTTAGCCAAATCCTTAGATGCCGTTAAAGAAGCGTAATAAATGGTTTCGAAAATGTCGGCATTCAATTGTTTGGCTTCGTCAGAAGTAAACGGATAACGCAACATTATAAACGTATCGGCCAAGCCCTGTACTCCTAATCCAACCGGACGGTGACGCATATTCGAGTTACGCGCTTCTGGTACCGGATAGTAATTGCGATCAATTACTTTGTTCAAGTTCTTTGTTACCGTGTAGGTAATTTTGAATAGTAAATCGTGATCAAATTTTCCTTCTTTCACGAATTTAGGCAAGGCAATAGATGCGAGATTACAAACAGCTACCTCATCATCTGCAGTGTACTCAATAATCTCAGTACAGAGGTTTGAAGAGCGGATGGTACCGAGGTTCTTCTGATTCGATTTGCTGTTCGCGGCATCTTTGTACAGCATGTACGGGGTTCCCGTTTCAATCTGAGATTCAAGAATTTCTTCCCAAAGCTGACGTGCTTTGATTGTTTTTCTTCCCTTTCCTTCCGCTTCGTATTTTTTGTAGAGTTCTTCAAATTTCTCTCCGTATACGTCAGGAAGACCTGGGCATTCGTTCGGGCACATGAGCGTCCATTCGCCATCCGCTTCTACGCGCTCCATGAATAAATCGGGAATCCATAGGGCATAGAATAAATCGCGGGCACGCATTTCTTCTTTTCCGTGGTTCTTTTTCAAATCGAGGAAATCGAAGATATCGGCATGCCATGGCTCTACGTAAACTGCAAAGGATCCTTTTCTCTTTCCACCTCCCTGGTCAACATAACGAGCCGTGTCATTGTACACGCGGAGCATCGGCACGATTCCGTTTGAAGTACCGTTCGTTCCTCGGATGTAGGATCCAGTGGCGCGTACGTGATGGATACTTAATCCGATTCCTCCGGCCGATTGCGAAATTTTAGCACATTGCTTTAACGTGTCATAGATGCCGTCAATGCTATCTCCTTTCATGGTTAAAAGGAAGCAGCTCGACATTTGAGGCTTCGGCGTTCCAGAGTTGAATAAGGTCGGTGTTGCATGAGTGAAGTACTTCTTCGACATCAACTCATATGTTTCAATGGCTGAATCGATATCTTCTTTGTGAATTCCAATAGAAACACGCATCAACATATGCTGCGGACGCTCTGCGATTGCGCCATTCACACGAAGAAGATAAGAACGCTCAAGCGTTTTGAACCCGAAATAGTCGTAGCTGAAATCGCGATCGTAAATCAATGTACTATCCAATAAAGCCGCATTGGCTTGGATGATTTCGTGAACGTCATCAGCAATTAACGGAGATTTCAAACCCGTACGTGGGTTTACATACTCGCGCAACATTGTCATTGTTTCACTGAACGACTTCTCGGTATTCTTGTGAAGGTTTGACACGGCAATACGCGCTGCAAGCAATGCGTAATCCGGGTGACGAGTCGTTAAGGATGCTGCAACTTCCGCTGCCAAGCTATCTAATTCTGAAGTGGTTACTCCTTCGTAAATTCCTTCAATTACTTTCATTGCTACCGAAGTTGGCTCCACAAGTGAATTCAATCCGTAGCATAATTTTTGAATCCGCGCGGTGATCTTGTCGAACTTCACCGCTTCCTTGCGACCATCTCTTTTTAATACGTACATGCGCTTTTGTTTTTCTGAGGTTGGGTTGGATAAATGTTGGTTACTCGTGAGCAGATTAAAAATCTGCGTCAAATGATATTTTGTTGTCTTCTGCAGATTGGCTCATCACCCCTGCTTTTTGATATTCAGCTACTCTTTTTTCGAAGAAATTAGTTTTCCCTTGAAGCGAGATCATATCCATGAAATCAAATGGATTCTCTGAATTATACATTTTAGGACACCTTAGCTCTACAAGTAAACGATCCGCCACAAATTCTAAGTACTGAATCATCAGTTTAGAATTCATTCCTATGAGGCTTACGGGGAGCGCTTCGGTAATAAACTCGCGTTCGATGTCTAAAGCTTCCGTAATGATTTGTGTAATCCGCTCTTGCGGTACTTGATTGATAAGGTGCTCATTGTGTAAATGGCACGCGAAATCACAATGCAAACCTTCGTCTCTACTAATTAGCTCATTTGAGAAGGTAAGCCCGGGCATGATTCCTCTTTTCTTCAACCAGAAAATAGAGCAGAAACTACCGCTAAAGAAAATTCCTTCAACAGCGGCAAAAGCGACTAAACGCTCTGCGAAACTATCGCTGTCGATCCAGCGAAGAGCCCAATCTGCTTTTTTCTTAATTGCCTCGAAATTCTCGATGGCGTGGAATAAGCGGTCGCGATCTTCTGGGTCCTTGATATATGTATCGATAAGCAATGAATACGTTTCAGAATGGATGTTCTCCATCATAATCTGAAATCCGTAAAAGAATTTTGCTTCTGTGTATTGTACTTCATTCACAAAATTCTCGGCCAAATTCTCATTTACGATACCATCGCTGGCGGCAAAAAAGGCCAATACATGTTTGATGAAATGACGCTCGTCGTCATTCAGCTTTGTATTCCAATCGGTAAGATCTTGGTGAAGATCAATTTCTTCAGCTGTCCAGAAGCTGGCTTCTGCTTTTTTATACCATTGCCATATGTCGTTGTGGGTGATGGGAAATAGAACAAAGCGGTCTTTGTTCTCTTTTAAAATGGGTTCTTCTTTTGCAGCGTTCATTCCGTAGTTATTTGTCCTTCAAACCTTCCAACCGCAGCCCAAAAAAGGGGGATAACTATCCCATTCCCAGCCGGTTAGCCGGGCTTTTTTAGTAATCTAGGATGACTCAAAGTGATTGTTGAGTGTGGCATCGTAGCCAAGGTACACCACAAATATTTACATTATTATGGTGCGAGTCAATACGCACTTTTCCACATTGAAACGGTTTTATTAACAGCCTTAAAAGTTGAAAATCGAGCAAACCCCCATGGGCGCTACAAAGTGAAAAATCCAAGCTTTTTCACGTAATTTTTTTCACGTTCAATTCACGGTGAATTAACATGGAAACAACTTTTACTTCTTCCATTCCTTTGCAACCAACTCGACCTCTTCGATCCATTCGTCGCCAAACCGTCGTCGCAGCGCTTCTTTGGTGAATTCAAAGACGGAAACTTCCATTTCTTTTCCCAAGCTGCAGGCGGGAGAACAAATTTGCCATTTGTGATAGTTCACAGCGTCGAATGAAGGATACGATTGAACCCGAAGAGGATACAAATGACAGCTAATGGGTTTGCGAAAATCGGTCGCCCCATCTTTCCAAGCTTGTTCAATACCGCAAGATGCCTTCCCCTGGTCATCAAAAGTGGTATACGCACATTCTTTTCCTTTGATTAAAGGAGTCACGGGCTCCCCGTCGTTATCGACAATAGAAGTCCCTTGTTCTTCTATCGATGCACGACCTTCCGGTCGGATGTAGGGCTTTACCTCCTCATAAACTCGGTCCAGTGTTTTGACTTCCTTCTCGGTCAATGGAGCGCCGGCATCGCCCTCAACACAGCAAGCACCTTTACAGGCGTTCAGGTTACAAACGAATTCTTTTTCAAGAATTTCTTCACTTATAAGCGTTTTACCAACTTGAATCATATTACAAACGTACTAATAAGTGCGGGCTAAATATTTGATACCTTTATTGTCTTATTCACTATTTATGAAAACTCGAATTCTACTCCTTTCCTTTTTCCTGTCGTTCGCGTCTTTTGCGCAAGAAATGGTTGAGCCAATCGCAGGTGAACTGCTTGTTCAGCTCTATCCCGGTCAATCTATTGAGCCCCTTATTGCAGACCTAAACAAAGAGCATGTTGTTTTTGCCCTGCGGGCAGATAAAGAAATAAGCCGCGAAATTCGCATTTGGCACCTAAAATTTAATCCGGCCGTTCCCGTAGAATCGGCCCGTTCATGGGTGGTAAATCACCCCGCTGTAGTCAACGCTCAAGGAAACCACCCAATAAGCTACCGGGCAACGCCCAACGATGCATTCTTCGCAAGTCAATGGCAGTACAACAACCCCTCTAACCCCAGCGCACAGCTCGATGCAGAACTCGCCTGGGATATTACAACAGGCGGAGTTACCGTAGAAGGCGACACTATTGTTGTAGCTGTAATTGATGACGGCATTGATACTGCGCACAGTGATTTTGGCGACAATCTTTGGATCAATAGAGCCGAAATTCCCAATGATAATATTGATAACGACAGCAATGGCTACGTCGACGATTACTTGGGATGGAACGACTACGCAGGCAACGACGACATCGCCGACGGATTTTGGGGTGGCTGGCATGGGACTCCAGTAGCCGGAATCGTTGGAGCGAAAGGGAATAATGGCATCGGTGTATCTGGAGTTAATTGGAATGTAAAAATAATGGTCATTGTAGGCGGCGGAAACGAAGCCCAAGCATTAAGCGCCTATAGCTATGTATTGGCGAACCGCCGCTTGTTTAATCAGTCGGAGGGGGAAAAAGGCGCGTTTATTGTTTCCACTAATGCCTCGTGGGGAATTGACTACGGACAACCCTCTCAAGCGCCATTGTGGTGTAATTTCTACGATAGCTTGGGACTTGAAGGTGTCCTCAATTGCGGAGCCACCATTAATGGAAATGTCGATGTTGACGTATTTGGTGACCTTCCGACGGCTTGCCCATCGGATTATCTTATTTCTGTAACCAACATGAATAATCAAGATGTGAAGGTTAGTGGAGCAGGATACGGCGATAGCACTATTGATATTGGTGCCTACGGTCAAGGAACCTATACAACCGATCAGGGTGATACTTATGGTGGTTTCGGAGGAACGTCCGGAGCAACTCCACACGTTACCGGTACGCTGGCATTAATGTATGCCGCGGCTTGTGATGAGTTGGTTAGTTTATCTCGTACACAGCCCGATTCAGCAGCCTATTGGTTCCGAACGCTTCTACTCCGAAGTGCTGTTCCAAACGCTTCCTTAGCGGGAATAACCACCACGGAAGGCAAGTTGAATATGCTCACGGCGCTTGAAGCCGTTGAAGATTGGTGCGATTCGCTCCGAACGATCGGATTTAACGATCCTGAAGCGGTTACCAAATTGAGCGTATATCCAAACCCCGTGAGTGAAACAGTGAATATCGTGCCGTTAGGCACCGGACTCGAACACGCATATCGAATAATAAACACGCTCGGCCAAACCGTAAAAACAGGCTCTTTTGTGGGCTTAGGGCCTTTTGAAATTTCGGTATCGGCCTTCCCGGCCGGATGGTATATGCTCGAATGGCAGCACAAACAAACTGGGTTCATGGAACGCAGAAAAATCATCGTGGAATAACGCAGGGTTTTCTACTTTTGCGGTCATGCAGCAAGATGACCAATTAAAAGCGATTGTATCGCACGCCAAAGAGTACGGATTTGTATTTCCAAGTAGTGAAATTTATGACGGGCTCAGCGCCGTTTATGACTACGGTCCGTATGGAGTAGAACTCAAAAACAACATCAAGCAGTACTGGTGGAAGTCGATGACCCAAATGCATGAAAACATTGTGGGTATTGATACGGCCATCTTTATGCATCCGACCGTTTGGAAAGCTTCTGGCCATGTCGACGCCTTTAATGATCCTATGATCGACAATAAGGACTCCAAAAAGAGGTATCGGGCCGATGTGCTCATTGAAGACTACTGCGCCAAAATTGAAGCAAAGGCGGAAAAGGAAATTAAAAAAGCCAAAGCGCGTTTTGGCGATGATTTCGATGAAGCGCAATTTGTCGCTACCCACCCACGTGTAGTGAAATACCGAGCAGACCAAGAAGCCATTATTAAAAGAATGGCGCGTTCTCTCGAAGCAGAAGATTTAGCCGACGTAAAGGCACTCATTGAAGAATTGGGCATTGCCGATCCGGTTTCGGGATCTAAAAACTGGACCGATGTGCGTCAATTCAATCTTATGTTCGGAACAGAAATGGGGTCCACCGCGGATGGTTCGAACAAAGTATACCTTCGCCCAGAAACGGCTCAGGGAATATTTGTGAATTTCTTAAACGTACAGAAAACGGCGAGGAAGAAAATTCCTTTCGGAATCGCCCAAATTGGAAAGGCCTTCCGAAACGAAATCATTGCCCGCCAATTTATTTTTAGAATGCGCGAGTTCGAACAAATGGAAATGCAATTCTTTGTTCGGCCCGGAGAGGAAATGAAGTGGTACGAATACTGGAAAGAAGCCCGAATGGCCTGGCACCATAATTTAGGGATCGACCCAGATCGCTACAAATTCCACGATCACGAAAAAATGGCTCATTACGCCAATGCTGCTTCGGATATTGAATTCCGCTTTCCCATGGGATTCAAAGAATTGGAAGGGATTCACAGCAGAACAGATTTCGATCTTAAGAGTCATGAAGAGCACAGTGGACGAAAGCTGCAGTACTTTGACCATGAAATTAATGAAAGCTACGTACCCTACGTGGTCGAAACATCTATCGGACTCGACCGAATGTTTTTGGCTGTTTTGACACATTCATACAACGAGGAAACTTTAGAAGACGGGTCTGTTCGAACAGTACTGAACATTCCGCCCGTTCTTGCGCCTGTGAAAGCGGCCGTACTGCCTTTGATAAAAAAGGATGGTTTACCGGAAAAGGCGAGAGAAATCATAAACCTCTTTAAATTCGATTACCCTTGTCAGTACGATGAGAAAGACGCCATTGGAAAGCGTTATCGCCGACAAGATGCTATTGGAACACCGTATTGCATTACCATTGATCACGACACCTTAAACGATCAGTGCGTTACTGTTCGTGAACGCGATTCAATGAAACAAGAACGCGTACCCATCGCGGAATTAAAAACTTTAATGGACGGACATTTGTCTTGGTCTAATCTTTTAAAAGCCTAAAAGTCAGGGAAGTATTGTATTTATCCTCAGAAACCTTACTTTTGCCACTCATATGAGTAATCCAATAAATCTAGACCGATGAAAAAAGTAAGCTTTTGGTTAATGGCAGCAGCCATGGGAGTTTTCGTAGCATGTGGAGGTGGAGCATCTACTGAAACAGAAAATGTAGAAACAGAAACAGTTGAAGAGGCTGATCACGCAGAGCACCCAGATCATGGGGAGCACCCCGCTGCAGACGACGCTGCAGAAGAAATGATGGAAGAAGTTGATTCTACAGCTACTGAAATGATGGAAGAAACTGAAGAAGTTGTTGAAGAAGCAACGGAAGAAGTAGAAGAGGCTGCGGCAAACTAAGCCCTGCTCGATTCAAATTTAAAAAGCTCCTTGAAGATCAGGGAGCTTTTTTTGTTTCCAATGGATTCACGGCCGCCTGAATCACTAAGTCGTTCTGATGTATCACCGGATAAAAAGCGTCGGATCCCCATATTTGGCGTCCAATCATCGCTTTGATTCTATTTCGTACGAGTAATTCCGCTCTTTCTGTTTTGCCCCATTGAGTATTTGCTCCCGACTCTTCGGCCAACTTTAAATAGTCAGTATATACAGACGAAGGCAAATCAAAGTTCTGAACGAATTCAGACGCTTGACTGTACTGCTCTTTTAATACCTCTCTATTTCTATCGGCATAATTAAAGCTGAACTTGCGCAAATCGCCATAGCTCAGCACTTCGTAAAACCAACGCGTTCTACCCAGTGAATCTCCTCCCACTAATAGATCCGGCAAAATACCGCCTCCACCATATACCGTATCTCCGGCCGGAGTTAAATAAAACGAGGTGTCCACATTTATAATTAGAGAGTCTTTATCTATAAAATCGCGCTCCGATTGTTCGTAGGAGTCGAGGTAGTATTCATTTCTATCATCTCCGTAGGGTCTTTGGATGCATCTTCCTGTGGGTGTATAGTATCGAGCGACGGTAAGACGTAATGCCGATCCATCGCTTAATTTCCATTGCTCTTGTACAAGTCCTTTTCCGAACGAACGTCTTCCGACAATTTCGGCGCGGTCATTGTCTTGAAGCGCTCCGGCAATGATTTCACTGGCCGAAGCCGAGCCTTCATCAATTAGAACGACCAGCTCCATGTCTTCCAATGAGCCCTTTTCTGTGGCATAGTAATATTTCCGCTCGCGAGAGCGCCCTTCAGTATAAACGATTAGTTCCCCATCTTTCAAGAAATCGTCGGCAATTCGATCGGCGATATGCAAATAACCTCCGGGGTTTCCGCGGAGATCGAACACAAGGTTTTTCATTCCCTTTTCGAGCAGCTCTTCCCGCGCGACGGCGAATTCCGAGTAGCTTGTTTCCGCAAATCGACTCAATTTTATATAGCCCGTGGAGTCGTCAATCATGTACGATACGTCGACACTAACCAGCGGAATTTCATCGCGCTCAATGGTAAAATCTAATAACTCAATGGCGCCACTCCTTAGGATTTGAACGTCCACGGTACTTCCTTTTTCGCCGCGAAGCTTGGTAATTACATCTCTATTCTGGAGTCCAATTCCAGCTACTTGTTCTCCGTTCACGCTGACAATTCGATCACCGGCTTCAATTCCAAGCTGTTCTGAAGGCCCTCCGGATATGGGTGAAACCACTACAATAGTATCTCGTTGGAGTTCAAATTCAACGCCAATACCTTGAAAATTGCCCGACATACTTTCCTCCACGGCCGCAAACTCCGATTTATGGATGTACGTAGAATGTGGGTCGAGTTGACCGAGAATATCTTCAATAGTGCGATCGAGCAAAGAATCTGTATCAATTTCATCGACATAATCGCGATTGATATACTCGATCAGCTGATTAATTTTTTTGTGCTGTCCTTCGGAATTGAGGAACACATAGGCGTTTTGCCCACTGTCCATTTTCATTCCGATATAAATTCCCAAAACTAAAGTTAGGGCCAGGGCTGTAGGTGCCCAGAGTTGCCAACGCCTCTTCATAAGTGTGATCTAGATAACTAAGGTACAAAGGTCAAATGAGAACGCAGGTAATGGGTCGTGTGTTTTGTGGGCCTCACGCCCCAACGCAATAAAGTGCTGAAAAAGGTTAGAAGGCTGGGAGGCACCAAACAAAAAACCCCGCTCATAAGAGCGGGGCTTGTTCCGATTTGTACCCTTTACGGTGCCAATGTCGAACTCTTTCGAATCAAACCTAGAAGAATTGAGTGGTCTGGCAGAATCACAGGAAATCCGCTTACTACTTGCAACTAGCAAGGGTACTGCAATTCATGCGGGAAACAGCCGAATTACTAATCCATAATGAGAATAGAACCACTATGAGTAAGAAGGACATGCTCTATCCAAAATTTGTGAAATTACGCATAGACGGTAAATCCTTAACAGAGGTTGCAAAAGAGCTTGATGTATCCAAACAGACACTAATCAATTGGAGCAAAGAAGAGGAAGTTCAAGACCATGTTCGCTTTGCTCGCCAAATGCGCGTTCAAGCCTGTTTACACGATTTGAAATTGAACGGGGAGGCTCAGGCCACTTTTTATGCCAATCTCTACAAAAAGATTCAAGATGAGGTGCTTTCTCGAGACCTATCTAATGTTTCAACCTCAAGACTTATTCATATGATGGAAAAGGTCGATGAAAGACTGCGAAAAAATATTAAGTCAGAGAGGTTTCTCGATTCAGGACCTCTTGAGGACCCATTCACGAAAAAGGAATTTGACTTCAATCCAATGGAATAACTTAGTCAAAATTTGACCGGTTTTGTACCAAGTCCTTTACCTCATTTTTGTATGTACTCGACATTGCAGGATAGGCTGAAAAAGCCTCGAACTAACTTAATTCGATAGCCTAGCTCGTTACCCTTTAGGACCGAACGGTCCTGGCAGTTTTGAAATTATCTTTTTGGTGGTTGAAAAATTGTCTTAATTTTAATGTCTCTACCATTTCTCAGTGCAATGAAGCAACTATTCACCCTCTTAGTCGTAATCGCCTTCTCACAAATCTCCCCAGGTCAAATTCAAATTGGTCAAGACATTGATGGAGAAGCGGGTGGTGACCGGTCGGGGTGGTCCGTCTCTCTATCAGCAGATGGCAGCAGGGTCGCCATTGGAGCAGTTGAGAACGGCGGAAATGGCACTTATGCAGGTCAAGTGCGTATTTACGAATATTCTGGTGGAAGCTGGGTACAGCTTGGAAGTGATATTGATGGAGAATCAGCACTTGACGAGTCGGGCTATTCCGTATCGCTCTCAGGCGATGGTAACAGGGTCGCTATTGGAGCCTATAATAACGACGGAAATGGCATTAATGCAGGTCACGTGCGGATCTACGAATATTCTGGTGGCAGCTGGATACAGCTTGGAAGCGATATCGATGGAGAAGCAGCAGATGACTTATCGGGCCGATTTGTATCCTTATCAGCAGACGGAAGTAGTGTCGCCATTGGAGCTCCTTACAACGACGGGAATGGCGCTGATGCCGGTCACGTGCGGATCTACGAATATTCTAGTGGCAGCTGGATACAACTGGGAAGTGATATCGATGGAGAAGCAGCAGGTGACTTATCGGGGTGGTCCGTATCTCTATCGGCAAACGGCAGTACCGTCGCCGTTGGAGCCCCTTTGAACGACGGGAATGGTTTTTTCTCCGGTCACGTGCGGATCTACGAATATTCTGGTGGCAGCTGGGTACAGCTTGGTAATGATATTGATGGAGAAGTATTCGATGACCGGATGGGCGAATCCGTATCCCTATCGGCAAATGGCAGTACCGTCGCCATTGGAGCTCCTTACAACGACGGGAATGGTTTTTTATCCGGTCACGTGCGAATCTACGAATACTCTGGTGGCAGCTGGACACAGCTGGGAAGTGATATTGATGGAGAAGCAGCAGATGACCAGTCGGGCAGGTCCATATCCCTATCGGCAAATGGCACTAAAGTCGCCATTGGAGCTCGTTACAACGACGGGAGTGGCACTGATGCCGGTCACGTGCGGATCTACGAATATTCTGGTGGTAGCTGGATACAGCTGGGAAGTGATATTGATGGAGAAGCAGCAGGGGATTGGTCAGGCCATTATGTATCCTTGTCGCCAAATGGCAGCAGGGTCGCGATTGGAGCTCCTTACAACGACGGGAATGGCACTGATGCCGGTCACGTGCGTATTTACGGCGTTTGTCACAGTATTAATACTAAAAAAATTACTGCGTGTAACAGCTACACCTGGATCGATGGGAACACCTATACAGCAAGTACGAATACTCCCCAAGTCATCTTTACATCTGCCAATGGTTGCGATAGTATTGTGACGTTGAACTTAACAATTACGAACGGGAGTGTAAATATTACTGATTACGTATCCGTTAATTGTTCAAGCTACACTTGGATGGATGGAATCACGTATGCAGCGAACACCTCTACACCTACTTTTACAATACCAAACAGCCAAGGTTGTGACACGACGTATACGTTAAATTTTACCCTACACAACTCCTCACTTAACCCTTTGGTTTCTATCCCTATCGGCCAAGGACCAAACGTTTTTGGCACCCTTTCTGAAACTGATGCGCTTTCGGTAAACCCTCGCCTAAATGCGGTTGCATTCATCCATCGGTCCAACTATTTATCCAATGGAGATGCAGGATCGGGCTCTTTGCGATATGACTTAAGTCTCGATGGTGGGGCGTCATGGAACAATGAAATAGGTCCAATCTACAATGGTGACAGTGCACGATATCCAACAGCACGCCTCACTTTACCCAACAATGCATCGCCGGTTAGCTCAAATGCTAAACTAGTATACACGGCACCAATTTTAGACAACTCAAATAGCATTTGGGGCGGAGAAGTTTGGGGGGCTGTAACACCTGGTCAATCGGCATATTCATTTTTTCAAACAAATACCTCCAATAGTTCTACAAATTACGCGGCGAGAGGAGCGGTATGGTCGGCGGGGAATAAACTTCATAAGGTTCAATTTCAAGATGACTATTCGCAAGGAATATATACCGATACCCTAATATATTCCACCTATGTCCAGGGGAGCGGTACATCGGAAATAAAAATTCCTGCACCGGCAGTTTATGTTGAACGACCGACCCTATCCATCGCTTTTGCTCCGGATGGACAAACAGGCTACATAGCATTTAATGGAGACATAGGAAATATGGGCGTTACCGCGCAATATCCCGTAATTTTAAAAACTTCAGATGGTGGAAATACCTGGTCCAGTCCTATAGTGGTTAATCTTCCAAGTATTATAGATCAAAACCTACTTTTTGGAACAGGTAACACAAATAATAATTTGACCACTGGTTTTGAAGCAGATTTAACGGTAGATGCTTTAGGTAATTTTCATTATTTCACAAATATCGGAGGTGGGTCATCCACACCCTACTTCATATATTTTCCTCCTCTCCAAGCACTTTACGATATTACAGGTGATGGGATTACTTTTCAAGCTGATTTGATAGCTCGAAATGTGACTATGAGGGGCAATTTCTCTGCAGGAGCATATGCAGAGGATAACCGTCCGCAACTCGCCGTGAATAGCAATGGAACAAGGATTGTCGCTGCTTTTTATGATACGGATTCGATTCTGGCAAATGGTGAAAATACGAGTCCAAATCTGTATTTACGAGGATATGACGTTCCTACAGGGGCTTGGTATCCTCTTCGTAAAGTGCAAGCGAATAACACTTCTGGGAACGATCAGTTTTTTGGGGTCATTGGAGATCGCACTTTGCAATGTCAGGACATTGAATATGTTTCTACTGTTTACTCTACAATGCTAGGTAACGATTGGATTGATTCTGTACAGTACAACTATTTATCGGCACCTTATAGTTTCAGCAATTGTTCGGTTACCTCAACGGAGATCGTACAAACCTGCACGCCCTACACATGGATTGACGGGGTTACTTATACAGCGAGCACGAACACACCAGAAGTCCGGTTAACATCAAAAGACGGTTGCGACAGCCTCATCACTCTCGATCTGACCATCAACAATGCAGTAGTTCCGGGAATCGATCAAGTGGTGGCCTGCAACAGCTACACCTGGATCGATGGAGTCACCTATTCAGCCAGTACCACTTCGCCGCAGG